>Ga0209295_1000008_pt1 | contig 719220 bp, 624 predicted proteins | sample Porto_5metaG_FD_187428 | JGI IMG/M metagenome (GOLD analysis project Ga0209295, IMG submission 187428) | Marine algal microbial communities from Porto, Portugal - Porto_5 metaG (SPAdes) (version 2) | ecosystem: Host-associated > Algae > Red algae > Unclassified | place: Portugal: Porto... | reverse complement strand
GATTACATGTACAATTACAACTACCGACGCTTTCAAGCCAAACTCAAACAACGCGCACCGATTGAATATCGATGCGCGCTGGCAGCATAGCTTTTTTTCATCTGTCTACTTGACAGGGGTATGACCACACTCGTTGATGGTTTTTTTCTATTGTCAGCAGGGACCTGAAAATGGGCAGGATTAGATTAAAGAGATTACAGCAAAGATTACAGTAGAGGGTTATAGGACGAAAAACGCCGACAATCATGTCGGCGTTTTTTAAGCATTCCATTATTTTGTTAGGCAGCAGACGTCTTATCTGATTTCTGTAGAAGCTGCGAGCGACGACCGAGCAGATAACCTGTCAGGGAAGCGAGCATTTGTTGGAATACCATACCAAGCACGACAGGGACAGCAACAGGTGGCGGAAAATAAGAAACAGCCAGTACTGCGCCAGCACTGATATTACGCATACCTCCATTGAACACCAGAGCGACCTGATCGGCTTCATTCCAGCCCAACAATCGGGCGATGAAATAACTTAGCGCATAACCGAATGATGCCAGGAAAATAATGATGACCGCAAGACCAGCCAATTTCCAGTTGAAATCGGCCAAGTAGGGCGCAACGACTGATCCGTTAATCGCGACGACAGATGCCATAAACAATTTGGACAACGGGTTCAACCTTGGTCCCCAGACAGGGACAATGGCGCCTTTGGTCCACTCATTTAAAAGCATACCGAGCAGGGATGGCACAACAATCATCCAGAACAGACTGCTCATCATGGCTGCCGTATCCAATGTGACACTGGTGCCGATTAACAGAGATAACACGCCGGGCACTACAAAAGGAGCAAGCATGGTATCAATCAGGATGATGGAAAGCGTAAGTGCGATATTGCCCCGATAGATACTGACCCAGATGAAGCTGCTTATTCCTGTCGGAATCACGGCTGCCAGAACAAGACCCGTTATGGTGTAGGCATCTGTAGGGAAGACCAAATGACCCATGCCCAGAGCAATGAGTGGCATCGCCAAATGCAAAATAAACAGACATACAAACAGGGGGAACGGCTTCTTCAGCACGTTCACAAAATCCCGTATCCCAAGACTGATACTTCCAGCGAACGTCATGAACGCAAAGAGCCAAGGGGATAAAAAGGTATAAGAAGAAAGAAAACTACCGCATAACACGCCAATAACAATGCTGATTGGGGTAATCAGTGGCATGATGCGGTTCAAGCGTTGGTTTAAGGCTTGAAGCATAATCATGACATCCCTTTACCGTGTGATTCTACTATTATACATGTTAATAACGCTGGCTGCAGACCCATTTGCAATGAAGCAGTCTGAACAGGTATCATGGACTTGGAACAAGGATTACGATTAGGAGAAGGGGAGATGATCATGTTCATAAGAAAAAGAAAGCACACGTTAATGATGACAGGCCTTATTGCATCAAGTATGCTGCTGATTTCAGCCTGTTCTGTCGTGGAACAAGCCAATCAAAGTCTAAATTATGTGAGTGGGGCTACTGATTATATAGAACAGGTATCAAACGCTGGGGCTGATCTGCAAGAGCTTGCATCGGGTGCGGTGAATAATCCGGAGATTACGACACAGATTCAGGAGAAAATCGATCTGATTCAAGCAGAAGCGAGCGAATTTTCTCAGCTGACGGCACCAGCGATAGGAGAAAGCATTCATGAGAATCTGGTCAGCTACAATACGCAATTAACGGAAGTTGTGGACAATTTCGAGAATACGATTGCAGAACAAGGTTTTACGGCAGAAAACTGGGAGAAGACGGGCATTCCTGAACTGATCACCAACATCAATAATTTGAGAGATCCTCTAAGCGGGCTTCAGGGAGAATAAGGTGAACTAATCTAACTACATTAAAAGACAATTTAGTTTGGATTCTTATACATGAAAAGGGCGAGATATCGGAATGATTGAATGACCGATATGTTCGCTTTTTTTATTTTCCGAAAACGGATGCATATTTAATACTACAGGAGCTAGACTATATCATGTAATTATGAGATGCATATGACATTTTTCTCATATTCATGTGAAGATGATCTATGATTTGACAAGGCTGTGACAGAGGCGTATGATAAGTATATAAGTTAATAAATTAAAGTTACTTACTTTAAGTTTATTGTGTGACTAAATATATTTTGCCGAAGGAGAACTGTATCATGACTGAACACAATGGAAAAGTAATCATTATTACAGGTGGAGCTAGTGGCATTGGTAAAGAGACAGCACTTCAACTGTCGGATCTAGGTGCGACTATTGTTGTCGCTGACTATAATGAAGAGGGTGCGAAGAAGCTTGCCGCAGAGATTGAAGCAACAGGCGGCACAGCGGGCGCGTACAAAGTGGATGTATCCAAAGGGGATGAGATCAAAGCCCTGATCGACTGGACAGTAGAGCAATATGGTACGCTGAGCGGTATCTTCAATAACGCAGGGATCGGACTTGTGAAGCCTTTTCTGGAGATGGACCCGGAATCCTATCACAGAGTCATTGATGTTGACCAGCACAGTGTGTACTATGGCATGTATTACGGCGCGAAAAAAATGGTTGAATTGAATGTACAAGGTACCATTGTAAATACAGCTTCGATCTATGGAAGTGTTGCCGCAGTAGGCAGCTTCAACTACAATGCAGCCAAAGCTGCTGTTGTCATGATGTCTAAATCCGGTGCACTTGAACTTGCTGAGCATGGAATTCGTGTAGTTGGTGTAGCACCTGGCTTTATCGAAACACCAATTCTAGGTGATGACCAAGCCATGAAGGATGCGCTTGCTACTCAACATATGCGTGGAGAGCTTATTCAACCAGAGAAAGTAGCCAGTGTGGTTACATTCCTGTTCAGTGATGCAGCAAGTGCAGTGAACGGGACAACCGTTGCCGTAGATGATGGATTCCTCAGCTTCAAAACCAAATAAGTACCCTTCTAATATAAAGGTACTCATTTCTGAAAAAAGAAAAACATAAAAAAACGGTGCAGAACGATTTATTCGTTTTGCACCGTTTTTGTATTTTCATTATAAAGTAATCGTGGCATATAAGACGGAAATAAGTTTGTCGAATCATCCCGAAATTTCAGAGATCGTGATACAATTAAAAGGCTATAGATTTTTATCATTTTGTGGTGTCATAGACAATTCGAACGCCGAGAGAGCCGTAACTCTCTTCTTTGTAATGACATTGAGAACAGGTCTTGGTCGAGCATAACGCATCGTTATGAACTTGTAATTTTTCGTTGCACAGTGGACATTTATTTTCAAAAAGAGTCTTCAACACGTTAAACATGCTTAATCACTCATTTCGGATTAATTTACTTGGTTTTCATTATAACGGATAATATTCGCCGTGTATAGCACTTTTGCGTTGTATCGAAATGAGATTTATATTGCACGAAAGGAAGCGCATAACCGATGGATCTTCTGCTTTTTGTCATCATGTTTATACTGGGTCTGGTCGGTTCATTCTTCTCCGGTTTGTTGGGTATTGGTGGGGCTATTATCAATTATCCGCTACTGTTATATGTTCCATCCTGGATGGGATTGGAGCCGTTCTCAGCACATCAGGTATCGTCGATCAGTATGTTTCAAGTGTTTTTCGCTTCACTTGCCGGTGTGATTGCATTCCGCAGAAAAGTAAAAACGGGTAAAAGTGGTGGGGCGATCGTTCACCGCGGATTGGTGCTGTACATGGGCTCCAGCATTCTTGGTGGCAGTCTGATCGGCGGCTTCATATCCGGTCATCTGGACGGACGGGTTATTAATCTGATCTACGGCATTCTGGCGATCATGGCAATTGTTCTCATGCTGATTCCCGGAAAGGGAAAGCTTGATACATCAGCTCCATTGGTGTTTAACCGATGGATTGCCGCAGGTACTGCTTTTGCAGTAGGAGTTGTATCAGGAATTGTTGGTGCGGGTGGTGCCTTTATCCTTATTCCCATCATGCTGACGATTCTCAATATCCCCGTACGAACAACGATTGCTTCTTCACTGGCCATTGTATTTATCTCCGCCATTGGCGGCGTTATAGGTAAAATTACGGGCGCGGACATTCCGCTAGAACCCATTATATACACGGTGATCGGCAGTCTGCTAGGCGCATCTCTTGGTTCACGAGTTAGTTCAATGATCAATGTGAGCATACTTCGGTATGCATTAATCGTACTTATCGCCATCACGGCGGTTAAAGTCTGGTCTTCTATTCTGTAAAATCATCTACGTGGGAATGAACAATGACGATTTCGTAACCAAACGGTTGGATCGCCGTATAAAGGTTATGAACATGAGCTGAAGCGTTGGATACACGATCAAATGAGTTCAGTTTTCGTCCATGGAGCACCTCATACTCCTTTCATGGATACATGTTTAACATTAATAGAAGTTGAGGTATCCACCCTATGAATAACGTACTTACAGAACAGGCTGATGCAGGATATCTGCTAGCTGAGCAGAAAGCATCTCAGTATTTTACTTCTCTTAGGCAACAACTTATGGATAATACGTATACGACAGCACTTACCCAAGATATTCATGTATGGCAAAAGAAACATATTCATCGTTTTGCCTGGCTTTCTCTTTTATCACCTAGCAAAAGAAAACCGGATCCCCGGGATGTTCATAGATATATCCATTGGCTGAACGCGACAGGAAAGCTGGATGATTACCTGGATCGGAGTATCTCATATATTTATATGCGAGATCTGGGGCAAGCCCTTAATTCTCCAGATACGCAATCCCGAATTCAGCACGTTGTCCAGAATACCAAAAAATACTTTATGGGCTCTGCTACTGGGCGCAAAGGACAGCCCGATTATATCAGTCTGGCTGCGTTGTACCGGTGGGGACAGAAGGAGCACATAGAATCCGCTATCATCTGGGTGATGAACAAATTAAAGAACGTAGCATCCAATATCCCGAAGGAGTTGGATGCAGAGCAAGCACAACGGAAGCTCATCAAGATCATTCTCGGCGTGGTCCTTCATGTGGACGATGAGATGAACGAGCAGACACCATCTGAAGAACGTGCCCGGAGATTTGATGCGGCGATCCGTCTCGGCTATTCGTACGGTTTGACGTATCCATTTGTGGATGACCTGCTGGATTCTCAGGCTTTGACTGTTCAGGAAAAAGAACAATATTCCCTGATGATACGCGATGCACTTCTTACCGGGGTCGTACCTGAGCTGGGAGAGTGGAAAGGAAGCAATCTTGAAGTAATTGAATATGTGCATTCCGAGCTTCGGGAAGCATTTGAGTATATTAAGGACTACCAGCGTCCAGAGAAACAGCGCACGTTTTTAGAGCAATCTTATGTGTTCTTTCAGTCTCAGGAGATTGATCGCAGCAAGAAATTAGCCAATGCGAATTATACCAACGAAGAACTGTACATTCCGATTATTATCAAATCTTCTTCCTCCCGATTAATCGTCCGGTCTGTTCTCAGTGCGCCGGAGGATGAAGGATTCGATCTGCGGACGTTCTATTACGGGATATATAATCAGCTGGCCGATGATTTTGCCGATATGTTTGACGATATGGAAGAAGGGGCAGTAACTCCGTATACGTACTATTTGAAGTATCGAGATTTGCGCCCTGATCTGATAAATCCATATGAATTGTATTGGGCAGTCATCTCTCATCTGATCCATGATGTTTACAACTCAGACGCCAAGACCCGTGAGGTCATACTGGATCGTGCTATTAACGGGCTGAAGCGTTGTAAAGAACGGTTGGGGCAGGAGAAATATGATGAAGTGATGATGATTTTTGCCTCTGGGCAGCCTGAATTCAATCGACTGGTTCAACAGATGGTGCGTAAAGCGGATGACGTTGATTTCCTGGATAAATTGTTACGGGATCAGGTCGTGCTTCAATTGAAAAAGGACAAGCAGGAGAAAGAGGCGTTCAAGCAGACCATTCGAACGGTTCGCGAACAGATTAATGTGGAGTTGCAGATTGCGAAACCAAATGGACTTCATGAGATGAAAGAAACGCTGATCGATGCAGCCAATTACAGCTTGCAGGGAGACGGAAAAAGGCTACGCCCCATATTAACTTGGGTTATGGGTGTTCGTGAGTATGGTTTACCTGAATCATCCATCGTTCCGCTGCTCAGATCGCTGGAGTACATGCATACCGCTTCCCTGATCTTTGATGATCTTCCTACGCAGGATAATGCTTCGACAAGGCGTGGACGTTCCACGTTGCACCATGTGCACAATAGCGCCACCGCAGAGCTTACCGGTCTATTTCTTATCCAGAAGGCGATTGGAGAACAATCCTCATTGAATCGCTTTGATGCGGCAACCGTGCTTACTCTCATTCAATATTCGGCTGAAAAAGCAGAGGATATGTGTATGGGACAGGCGATGGATCTGAACTCCAAAGGCAAGGCATTAACGCTGGAGCAGTTGAACATGATCTGTTTTTACAAAACAGGCATTGCCTTCGAAGCTGCCCTGGTCATGCCAGCCATTCTTGCCCAAGTGAAGGAAGCGGAGATGGCTACGCTGAAGAAGTTCGCTTATCATGCGGGGATAGCTTTCCAGATCAAGGACGACTTGCTGGATTTTGAGGGAAATCACCTCATTCTTGGGAAACCTGCAGGTCAAGATGAGCGGAACAACAATTCCACCTTTGTGTCCATTCTTGGTGATGAAGGTGCGAAGAAAGCAATGTGGGAGCATTATTGTCTTGCCACAGATGCATTGAACGAGATGCCGAAATCTATTCCGTTTTTGAGACATCTGTTAGACTATCTAGTTGGTCGCGAGCGCTAACCCATTTTCTCACGATTCCTTGTTGCATAGGACTTATAATGAGATATAACGACAAAGGTCGGGATTCCATATCGATGGATTCCAGGCCTTGTTTGGTTTTATAGACACAAATTTCTTGGAAAGATTTGTTTCAACGGCTGAAATTCTGGGTATTAAGCAGGTACTGTTGTTTTTAAACCGGCTAATTCTTATAAAACAATGTATATCAGGCGAGTTTTAATTTCGACATTCTTTATCTTGAGTTTATATGCCAAAAGGAGAGCTTACAATGCAGGTTCAAAAGGTCGATCATCATGAATTGTTCGAGCAAATCTATAACCAAGCGCCTATTGGAATTGCACTCGTTGCTCCGACAGGACAATGGATGAAAGTGAACCCTGCTTTTTGCTATATGCTAGGTTTTACTAATGAGGAATTGACGAATCTCACTTATGAAGATATTACGCATCCGGATGATTCTCCTCAGGATGTGATTTATAACTGCGAGATGATCGAAGGTAACTCTAAAGAGTATAAATACGAAAAGCGTTATATCCATAGTAATGGTGACATCTTATGGTGTTCAATACATGTGTCCTTGGTTCGAAGCGAATTTACGGATGAACCTATGTATTTCATTTGCCATATTGTTGATATTACTGACCGCAAAATGTCCGAACATAAACTTCTGCATAGTGAAGAGATGTTCAAACTTATTACGGATCATGCACAGGAGATTATCTACATTGCTGATAAGGAGGGGATATGTCGATTTTGCTCACCCTCAGTCCAACGTTTACTGGGTTATTTGCCAGAAGAAGTGATTGGTCAAAATAATAACGCTTACTTCCACCCACAAGATCTGGAACGGATCTCACAGATGGACTTGACCAAAGGCAATCTTCTGACTATTAGGGTCCGCCATAAAGATGGACATTATTTGTGGTTTGAAACCACATACAAGGTCTTTGGTCATGCTGAGCAGGGGCAGCAGATTCTTTCAATTGGACGAGATGTATCCGAGCGAAAAAAACATAAAGATATCAGTGCAGAGGCGGAACGCATCGCCTTAATTGGCAGCTGGGAGTGGGATATGGTTAAAGACCAGATCTCAATTTCAGATCAGATTTTTGAAACGTTTGAACTTGAACGCACATGCAAACCATATCGTATAAGTGATGTTTTTAAAGTTATGAATTCCGCGGATTTAGCCTCTTTACAGGAACAAATGGAATGGGTAAAACAAGGGAATCCGCTGGATTTTGAATATAAACACATCAGCTCTGATGGAAATGAGAAGTATCTTCAATTGCGCGGGTTGATTACGCTCGATGAGCATCTTCAGCCAATCCAGCTGAACGGAACACTACAGGATATCACTGAACGCAAACGCATCGAATTTAAATTGCAGGAATCTGTGGAGCGATACACCTCGCTTAAGAAATACAATCATGACGCCATTATCTCGTTTAACATGGATGGTAATATTATGAATGCAAATCCAGTAGCGGTGAAAATGACAGGCTGTCCCGTGGGTGAAATGATCGGTACAAGCATAAGCAGATTTATCGGAACCAGCAATCTGGGTCTGATTCTAGGCAGTAATTATGAGATGGCTGAAAAGGAGATCAACGCTGTTTGGCACACGGATGGATCAGAGACAGAAGTCCTGGCAACGCTTGCTCCGATCATTGTTAATAAGTCCAATGTAGGGTTCTATTTAATTGCAAAGGACATTACGGAGCAGAAAAAACTACTTGTGGCTAAAGAGACAGCCGAGAGAATGAATAAGGCCAAAAGTGAATTTTTGGCAATGATGAGCCATGAAATTCGCACACCTATGAACGGTGTAATTGGGATGACGGATTTGCTTTTGGATACCCCTGGACTGAGCGGTGAACAAAAGGAATATATCGAAATCATCCAGAAGAGTGGAGATTCCTTGCTGGCCATCATTAATGATATTCTTGATTTTTCCAAAATCGAGTCAGGAAAAACCGATCTGGTAGAAGATCCTTTTGATCTCGTAGAGATCGTGACCGAGACTGTGCAAATCGTAAAACCGCTGGCTCGTGAAAAGAAGCTAGATGTTCGTATGTGCGTAGAAGATGCTATTCCAACTCCGGTGTATGGTGATGCTTATCGTCTTAAACAGGTACTTACCAATATTATCGGCAACGCAGTCAAATTCACATCAGAAGGCGGCGTGGAAGTGAAAGTAGGGGTTAAGGAGCAGTGCGGCAATAACGTGCAGCTTTATTTTAAGGTAAAGGATTCGGGTATTGGGATTCCGCTTGAGAGGAAACAACAATTGTTTGAACCATTCTATCAGTTGGAGAATTTTATGACCCGCAAACCTCAAGGTACCGGTCTTGGCCTAGCCATTAGCAAGAAACTGGTGGAGCTCATGCAGGGAGAGATCTGGATTGAGGAATCGAATGAGCCGGGTACAATATTTATATTTACCGCCCAATTCAAATTAAATAACGGTGAAGAGAACAACAGTGTAGATCAACAGCAGAAGAAGAGCAGAACATCAGCCTTGCGGATTTTAGTTGCAGAAGACAATGAGGTGAATCAGCTCGTCCTTAGCAGGATCATTGAGAAAAAAGGGCACTTCGTGGATCATGTGGCGGACGGTGTTGAGGCGGTCGAAGCGGTCAAACACAATTCATATGATGTTATATTCATGGATGTGCATATGCCAAGGCTTAATGGATTCGAAGCGACAAAAGTGATTAAAGAATTTAAATCCCCTGAGGATTGTCCATATATTATCGCGGTAACTGCAAATGCTGTAAGAGGAGACATGGATAAATGCTTAAAGGCAGGCATGGACGCATATGTAAGCAAACCGATTAAAATCGAATCCATTATGCAAGCATTAGAGACCTACTACATCAAAAATAATCTCTGAGTGCACTAAAAATGGATCGCAATAGAGCCGCTAGCTTATCGTAAATAGGCTAACGGCTTTTTTTGCAGTCCATGATTGATGGAACAATAAAAAAGTTGCACCAAGGGAAAACCTCACGATCACTTCTTCAATGTGGAAAGCCAGCGTTTTGCCCAGCCTTTTACCTATAGATACGACTATGCATGACCTCTATGGATTTTTGATCCACAGTTTGGAAATGTCCATATAACCGAATTCTGCGATCTGCATGCCGAAGATGCTCTGATCCAGTTCAGCCTGCTTGTTCATGTGACAGCCATGCAAGATCCAGCAGTGATTTCGTAGCAAATCTTCCGCTTCATCTAGGAGCGCTGTACGGTCTGCTCGATGTAATTGGGCGAAATGATCCAGTTTGTCATCCAGTTCAGACTGGAAAGCAGGAGACATACACATATGAAAATGATTGGACAGGTTTTTGAAAAAATGAATCATGCCGTACTGCCAGTCTTCCTCCAGTATCTCTTCAGCCAGAATCAATTGTGCGTTTGTGGTTTCCTCTGAGTCGAAATAATCCACAACGGCCTGCATACTGATGTTCAGACCGATGGACTGCGCACGACACTGGAACCACTCCGCAACGTCTGAATCCTTATTATGCTTATACGATAATGTTATCGTCTCACCCTGGTACCCACAGTCATGCAACAATTCACGAGCATGCTCAAGAGAGGCAACGGTCCAGTCTTGGGCTGCACTTCTCCAGGGCAGGAAGCTGTTGGCTGGTGTAATCCGATTGCCACCCAGATCTCGGACAAGCGCGACCGAATCATAGATGATACGCAAGGCTTGTCGAAATAGGGAATGATGATGGATGCCTTCCTTGTGAAAATTGAACAGCATATACTGACAACCCAATGCCGGATAATTGATGCTGTTGGTCTGATCACAACCTGTTGCCAGACTTAATCGATCTGTACCTGGTAGTTCATAATAACGATCATTTGGACTTAGGTCAGGTACAAACCAGAAATGGACTTGATCCAGATGTGGCCGGATGCCATAGTACGACTCAAAAGCGGTGAGTTCCAGCACATCTTCATTCAGCTCAGAGATCTGAAAAGGACCGGTACCTATTAATGTATTGGCTACATTGTAATCGTAGGGCAGAATTGTCATCCGAATACAACTGAACAGATGCAAAAAGAACCGATTAGGACGATGTAAAACAAACTTGATGCAGTAATCACCAGCTACTTCCGCGCGTTCAATATCCCGATACAACCATATGGACGGACTATGCACATCAATCAACCGTTGCAACGTCGCTTGGACATCCCGGGACGTCATGACACGGCCGTTATGGAAACGTACACCTTTCCGGAGATAGAAGGTCCATAATCGATGGTCCTCACTGCACTCCCACATGTGAGCCAATGCGGGCAGGAATGATTCTGTCTTGGCATCATAAGTGATTAATGTATTACAGACTTGGCTCAGCAGATAGGTTTCAAATGCAGTATAAACAAAGGCTGGGTCCAGATCACCTAACTGGCGTGACCTCATGATGCGCAGGGTATCCTGACCAGAGGCAGTTTCATCGTGGCTGTGAAATCCCATCTGTTGATGAAGGGAGAGCATGAGCTGTTCTCGAAGTGAATCGTGCATCTGAACGGTTCCGATGAGTTCAATGGCTTCTTTCATTTTGCCTTTACCCAGAAGTTCGGTAAAACTCGCTTCCAGCGCTTCATTCATGCTACGCAGCAAAGTGAGCTCCGAATGATGTCCACGACCACGTCCGGGTTGCCAGTGGATGAAGCCTTGTTCCTCCATTTTTCTAAGAATGAATTTCACATTACGAGGGGTGCAACACAAGGCGGCGGACAGGCTGTCAATTGTTACCGCTACAGGTTCATGAAGCTTGAATGAAAGCTGTTCGGCCCCGGCTAGCCGTATAAAGTGTGTATGTAGGGTATCCATGGTCATGACTCCTCTATTAAAGGTGAAAAGTGTGATCATATGTTTACACTTTTCTTTCCCCCTTTTATCCTTACAATTATACATTAGAAGAGGTTGTTAAATAACCCCGCATTGGAGCAGTCAGAATAGGAGAAGTTCGCATGAAGCAATATTTAAGGCAAATTCACCCCTTGGCTTGGACCATCATTATCGGAACCATGTTTGGACGTCTTGTGACGTCAATGAGTATCCCGTTTCTATCCATCTATCTGACCCGTGTCCTGGAGGCGACCCCGACACAGACCGGTGTTACCGTTGCCGTTAGCTCGCTGGCAGGTGTCATGGTCAGCTTTTATGGAGGTTATATCTCGGACCGGATCGGTCGCAAAATCGTGATGTTAATCTCGGTATTTAGCTGGGCAGGTGTATTTTTCATTTTTTCGGCAGCAGAGCATCTATGGGTGTTCTTTGTTGCCAATACGTTAAACGGATTATGCCGCGCGGTATTTGAGCCCACCTCCAGAGCGCTGTTATCGGATATTACGTCTCCGCAGAACAAATTGCTGGTGTTCAATCTCAGATATGCTGCGATTAATCTAGGTGTGGTATTTGGGCCAATTATCGGTTTTCAGCTAGGATCATCTGAATCGACATTTCCGTTTGTGATTTCCGGCTTGGTATACATAGCCTATGGACTTGTATTATTTTTGCAATTTAAGCTACAGCATGCCAATCTGCCAGAACGTCATCAGGCAACCGCACCACGTTTGAGAGAAGCATTGATGACCACCGGTCGCGACGGGGTATTTCTGCCAGTGTTAATTGGTACCACATTTTGTGTGCTGGGTTACGGACATTTCAGTTCTACGTTGGCACAGTATTTGGCAAGGAGTCCGATTTTTGAGAATGGGAGTCAGATGTTCTCCTACATGCTCTCCCTGAACGCCGTGACGGTACTGATTATTCAGTATCCACTGGTCCGAACCTTCCGAAACTTTCCACCGCTGGTTCCTCTGATTGTGGGTAACCTGCTGGTCGCAACCAGTCTGATGATGGTCGGAATCGCTGAAGGAGTACTCATGATGATGATGAGTGTCATACTATTTACCATTGGGGAAGTGTTGTTGTTCACGATGATGGATATGCTTATTGACCGGATTGCGAAACCGGAATGGAAGGGAACGTATTTCGGGACGATCGGCTTCAATAATATCGGAAGTGTCATTGCTCCTGTAATGGGAGGGCTGCTGTTAAGTCAATTTGGAGCGGAGAATGGACTCGCCGTCTTTGTACCGATTGCGCTGACGACTGCACTGGGAGTGCCTTTTCTTCTGATCGCACATAGACGTCTTGTTGCCAGAGAGAAGCAAATAGAGCACACATCCATGATTATGTAGCGGGAATCGAAAAGATTAATGACATGAATTAAATAACAATTCAGTTAAAATTATCTTGACGAATGTTAATTCAGCGCATACAATAAACAACAAATATGTGAAATGGGTGGGATGATGATTATGTTTATGCCTATACAGATTTCGAATCGATAACTGAATACGCATGAGCATAGTGACATTAATCCAATTTTTTTGCAATGATCGCGTTGGGACAGTCATGTTTGTGCACCCCTGTCGTGGACGCTCATCATTATTGCGATGCAGAGGAGATACGGGAAATGCTTTGCATTTCATCCGGTCTCTTTTGGTTATAAGCTGTAGATGAACATTAGTTCATCTATGGCTTTTTTGCATGCATTCCACCAATCCGTTCACATGGAAAGGAGCATTTGAAGCGTTATTTTATAAAACCAACTTGCTAAAAAGGAGAATGTGCAATGGTCAACTTACGTTCTACATATCAATTATGGGCGGGAAATACCGATTTTAATGTCATTATGTATGACTCATCCTAGTGGGGATAACAGCGATCGAAAGGTTATTCTGTCATCGTAGTTACAGTGTAATGTTCTTTAGTTCATTTTATATAAATAAACCGATAAAGAGGTGGGACCTGTGCCCAAAACAGAGAAACGCTCCATGTCTTGGCTGCTGCGCTATCTAAAACCAGTCAAAGGACGGCTGGCCATGCTTTTGATCATGTTGCTAACATCAACGGGACTTCAGCTTTTGAATCCACAGATTATCAAACGATTTATTGATACAGCTGCGAGTGGGGGAGTCCTTACCAACCTCATTCAGCTCGCAGGAATATTCCTGGTTGTAGCCGTGTTTAATCAACTCATCACGGTAGCGGTCAGTTATCTTGGGAATGATGTGGCCTGGCGGGCCACGAATCAGCTGCGCGGAGATCTGCTGAAGCACTGTCTGCGTCTCGATATGCGTTTTCATAATGTGAAGACACCTGGAGAGATGATTGAACGTGTGGATGGTGACGTAACGAGCATCTCCAATTTTTTCGCGATGTTCATTGTGCAAGTGATCGGGAGTTTTGTACTGCTGGCAGGAATTCTCGGATTCATGTTCAGTGTCAACGTGCCTATTGCTTTGGTCATGACCGTGTTCACATTGTTATCGATCCTGTTCATGGTCTTCATCCGAAATCTGGGTGTGGACTCTTCCAAAAATGAACGGGCGGCAAGTGCCTCCCTGTTCGGATTAATTGAGGAACGTATTGCGGGGATTGAAGATGTGCAAGCGAATGGTCATGTGCCTTATGTGATGAACCGCTTTTATCGCACGATGCGCACGGTATTCCATAAGGGGAGAAAAGCTTGGCTACTACGTGTTATTCCGTGGAATACCACGGTAGTTCTATTCGCTCTGGCGGTCACTGCGGTGCTCTTGCTGGGTGTGCATTATTATATGGAAGGTCTAATTAGTATCGGAACATTATTTCTAATCTACCAATATACACAAATGCTGAATGATCCGATTGAGATGCTTGGTGATCAGGTGCAAGAGTTCCAAAAAGCAAAATCCGGCATGTTGCGTTCCAGAGAGCTGTTGTCCATGCAGAGTGAGATTCAAGAGGGCACAGAGGAGCAATTGCCTGAAGGACCACTTGGTCTGGAGTTCAGTCAGGTTCACTTCAGTTATAACCAAGATAAAACCGTATTACAGGACATTAATTTTGCAATTAAGCCTGGTGAACGTCTGGGAATCATCGGTCGCACAGGTAGTGGTAAATCGAGTCTTAGTCGTGTTCTTCTCCGATTGTATAATCTGGATCGGGGGACGATCCGTGTAGGTGGAACGGATATCACGAAGCTTTCTTTACAAGCGCTCTATCGCCGGGTAGGCATGGTGACACAGGATGTACAGCTGTTTGATGGCACGCTGCGTGATAATCTGACCCTGTTCAATGGGGATGTATCGGATCAGATGATCAGAGAGACGACGGATCGACTTGGACTAAGTCAATGGATTGACTCACAATCAGAAGGACTCGATACGTATCTGGCAGCAGGTGGAGCATCATTGTCGGCAGGGGAAGCACAGTTATTTGCCTTAACCCGCGTATTCCTTACCGAACCGAGTCTGGTTATTCTGGATGAGCCTTCGTCACGTCTGGATGCTGCCACCGAAGGTATGCTTCAATCTGCGATTGACCAGTTAATGAAGCAATGCACCGGAGTCATCATTGCTCATCGACTGGCTACGCTGGAGAAAGTTGATCGTATTATGGTGCTCGGGGATGGCAGGGTACTGGAATTTGGAGCGAGAGAAGAACTTGCCAGTAACCCGGCATCGCATTATGCGAGACTGCTCATTACAGGCCGAGAGGAGGAACTGGCATGACTGTAGCAGGATTTATAGGCCGTTTGTTTCGATTCAGGCCATTCTTGTTTGTAATCAACGGATTATTATGGTGTATATTTCATTCCTTGCCGCTAGCCATTGGGATCGGAATGCAGTGGTTTTTTGATCGGACGACAGCGGGGTCCAATGACTACATGTGGCTTGCTGTGCCGCTCATCTTCATTGCTTTGGTCCGAATGGCAAGGGTGGGCACATTTTTTGTAGCCTTCTATGCATGGGTTACGTATCTGTATCATGTTCAGGCGATTTTGCGAACCAATATGCTCGCAGCGATCATGCGCTGGCCGGGGCGCAATCTTCCGGCTTCACCAGGGGAGGCGATGAGCCGCTTTCGGGATGATGTGGATGAAGTTGTCGAGTATGTAGAATCATGGGTGGACTTCTGGGGACGGCTCGTATTTGCTGTCGTCTCCATCGTCATTATGGCGAACATTAATTGGCAGATCACGTTGGTTGCCGTGCTACCATTGGTGGTCGTGACCTTGCTCAACAACCTGTCCGGGAATCGGGCTCGGAAGTATGCACAGGTTAATCGCGAATCGACTGGGCGAATCACCAGTTTTATTGCCGAAACGTTTGGAGCTGTGCAAGCCCTCAAACTGGGTCAGGCCGAAGAGAATGTCTACTCACGTTTTAACCAGTTGAATGAAGATCGTCGCCAGGCTGCACTACGAGACAATCTGTTCAAGCAGTGGATGAGGTCCATGAATCAGCATGTTCTAAGTATCTGTACCGGATTGATTCTACTGATGTGTGCAGCTGAGATGAAAGCAGGGAACTTTACCGTAGGTGATTTTGCCTTATTCACCAGCTATCTTGCCAATATCGGATTTAGCATTTCACTGTTTGGCTATATGGTGTTTCAGCACAAAAGGCTCAAGGTATCCTATGATCGTATGCGTAAGCTATTCCGACCAGGGGAAGAAGACCAGATCATGGATTCGAGAGAAATCTACCTGTATGAAGATCCACCGGAGCTTGTAAGTGAAGAGAGAGATCCTAAGGAGAAATTGCAATCCCTTGAGGTGAATAATCTGACTTATCAATATCCGAATTCTGCAAATGGCATAGAAGAGATCAGTTTCCGTCTGAAACGCGGACAATTTCTTGTCATTACAGGACGGATCGGATCAGGTAAATCAACGCTAGTACGAACACTTCTTGGATTATTACCCAAGCAAAAAGGAGACATTCACTGGAATGGAGAAGCTGTTGATCCAGCTACGTTCCTGATGCCGCCTAGAGCAGCATATACCCCGCAAGTGCCAAGATTGTTCAGTGATACGTTGAAAGAAAATATCGTACAGGGCAAACAGGGTAACATCGAGCAAGCGCTTGAAAAAGCTATTCGTCTGGCTGTTATGGAGAAGGATATCAAGCATCTGGATCAGGGGCTTGAGACCCCTGTTGGTCCAAGAGGGGTGATGCTGTCAGGCGGGCAGATTCAACGCGCGGCTACAGGACGCATGCTAATGACAGAGGCGGACCTGTATATCTTTGACGATCTTTCCAGCGCACTGGATGTGGAGACAGAACAACAAGTATGGGAAGGACTGTTCCAAGAGCCGGATGTAACCTGTATCGCGGTTTCTCACCGTAGGGCAGCTCTTTCCAAAGCAGATCATATTATCGTGATGAAAGATGGACGTATTGAAGCTGAGGGAAGTTTGGCCGAATTGCTTGCCACCAATGAAGAGATGCAGTTGCTGTGGCAAGGAGAGCAAACTCCCGCCAAAGTTGGTTAGCTATAAAAAGTTAGAAACGACCATAAAAAGCAAAAAGCCTTACAGACGACTCTTGAAAGAGAGCAGTCTGTGAGGCTTTTATCGTTATAACAAGTAGAACGATGGAATATTTTTATCTAATCATCTGAGCAATCAAGGAATACGCAATGATGACCAAGAAGATAATAGTGATATGGTTAATGGAGAAGATGAACATCCGTTTGGACCATTTCTCTGTTTCTTTCTTATCAAAGGTAGTCACACTAAGAATCAGCCAGGCCAAGCTAACCAAAAATGCCACAATAGCGACAAATGGACTCATCGGCCAGAATAAAAAGCTGGAAATCAGTAACAGTACCAAATACACATTCGTCTGAATGTATGTCCGCCGGATGCCTTTAACGACGGGGAGCATAGGAACACCAGCAGCTTTGTATTCGTCAAAACGACGAATCGCAATCCCGTAGAAGTGAGGCATTTGCCATAAGAGCATCGTAACGACCAATGCCCAGATCTCGAAATGACCCAGTTCCGGTGAAATGGCTGCCCAACCGATGAGCGGAGGCACAGCACCCGAAAGACTTCCCACTTCCGTGTTGTAGATCGTTGTACGTTTGGTCCACATCGTGTAAGGGAACACGTATAGCAACAGACCCAAAATACCAAATACAGCAGCGGATGGGGAAGCGATGTACAGCATGATGCCCCCAATGATGGTGATTGCAATACCGAGAATTAGACCCGACTTGGTATCTACGCGTCCCGTAACGGTAGGACGTTTCTTCGTACGTTCCATGATCGCATCAATATCACGATCATACAGATTGTTAAACACCCCTGCAGCTCCAATAATGAGAGAAGACCCAATAAAGGAAAGGATGATCGGTACAATATTAGCTAAGATTGAAGCATCAAATACATATAAAGCCAAACTTAAACCCGCAAACATGGCGATCAGGTTGGACTTGATAATTCCGATTTTGATCGTATCGAAGAATACTTTCGGAATCGAGCTATACTCCAGGCTGATATTGGTCTGTGTACCATTATTCAAAGTTTTCAAGAACTCACTTCCTATATCTATACTTATATATTATGTCGCTATTATACCATTCAATACACTATGTGATTTAATTAACGTTTTAGTATTTAAAATAATGTCATTTGATTGTGAACAATTTAAAAACAAGGTTCTTTTTAATTGTTAAATAATTATTTATGTGTTACAGGAGGGGATTTTTACGATATCCCGGTAAGTTGAAGAGGACAGATGAAGATATATGTTGCAAAATGCTCAGGTTTTGTTTATTGTAGATATAAGATATCTTTAATAGTCTTATTAGAATGTGTTTTGTAAATCTCCGATATTACTTTCCTTAAGAGAAAGCGGAGGTTATTTTTAAAGTTAAATTAGAGATATTAAATGTCTGGAAAGGGTGAATAGTATGAGTAATATGAATCAACGCTTAGATGTACTTATTATTGGTGGAGGACCAGCGGGGCTTAATGCGGCCCTTGTACTCGGCAGGGCCCGCAAAAACGTTGTGGTCATTGATGATGAGACACCGCGTAACTGGGTCACAAGGGAGACTCATGGATTTGTGACAAGAGATGGGGCTAGTCCACGTGAATTCCGGAAAGCGGCTAAAGAACAGATTGCAGCGTATCCCTCAGTTCAATTTGCATCCGACACGGCAACAGCGATAACAGGCCACGATGGCGATTTTAGGATTACGACTGCCCTGGGAGCAAGTTATCACACGAAAAAGATTTTGTTTGCGGTAGGTAAGAAAGATCTGCCTCTGGATATTAACGGATTAACAGAGGTGTACGGCAAAAGTGCATTTGTGTGTCCTTATTGTGATGGTTGGGAATTAAGAGACCAGTCACTGGTCATCATCGTTAATGGCGATAAGGCATTACATATGGCAAAAGTCATATCCGGCTGGACAGACCATTATACAATCTGTACGAATGGATCAGGTTCATTAACTGATGAACAGCGTGAAGAGCTGAAGCAACATCATGTTACTGTATTCGATGCACCGGTCCAGTCCATTGACTCAGAAGATGGAATGGTAACGCAAGTTGTATTGAATGACGGTACAGCGATTCCATGCTCGGGAGTCTTCTTCCAACCCAAACTATTTACCGGATCAGATCTGCCGAAGGCCATCGGTTGTGAAATTACAGAGTCAGGAACAGTTATCGTTGATGCTTCCGGCAAAACATCCGTAGCGGGTGTATTCAGTGCTGGTGATGCGGCGTCCGAGATGTATCAGGCAATTACGGCTGCTTCTCTGGGTGCGTTGTCTGCGGTAAGCATTAATAATGAATTGAATTTTGAGAAGTGGGATGAGCAAAGACATCATTAGATTAAATGAATAAGCGTCAAGAACTATAGCGTCATAGGTTCACAAAATAGGGGGATTGCATATGCAATCCTCTATTTGTAGTTGTTCTAGCTAAACGTTGAACAGTTCAAATGAACGTAATTTAGGCAGAAGAAAATTTGATTTTATATTAATTTTGGTTTATTGTGTTATCAAATGATACATATTACTATCATATATATAATTATTAAAGGAGAGATCACTTATGAATGAAAGCAGAACGGCCATCATATGGCTAACGAATAATATGCTCCACGGCGTACAGATAAGAGGTGATCATCATGAGTGATGCAACTTATATTCCACAGCCCAAAATGTATGGACCACTGGGCAATCTGCCCTTAATTGATAAAGATAAACCAACGCTCTCGCTAGGTATCCTGGCTGAACAGCATGGACCGATATATCGACTTACCGTTCCCGGTTATTCCGGTTTAATCGTATCTGGACCAGATCTTGTCGCGGAGTTATGCGATGTGTCCCGTTTTGACAAGTTTGTATACAATGAACTCGAAAACGTACGTGCCTTTGGAGGTGATGGTTTATTTACAAGCAAAACATCGGAGCCCAACTGGAAAAAGGCTCATAACATCCTGCTTCCCACCTTCAGCAAGCAGGCAATGAAAGGTTATCATCCCATGATGGTCGATATTGGGGAACAGTTGATCAATAAGTGGGCACGCCTCAATTCCAACGATACGATTGATGTTGCGGACGATATGACACGCCTTACGTTGGATACCATTGGACTATGTGGATTCAACTATCGATTTAACAGTTTTTACAGACAGGATCACAGTCCTTTTATTGAAAGCATGGTTCGGGCATTAAATGAAGCGATGCAAAAGAGCTCGCGGTTGAAAATTCAGAATCTGCTTATGGTGAAAACCAAACGACAGTTCCAGGAGGATATACAGACGATGTTCTCTCTGGTAGATCAGATTATAGAGGAACGTAAAGCGAGTTCAGCACCCGAAGAGGTCGACTTGCTCGCACGTATGTTGAATGGCAAAGATCAGGAGACTGGAGAAATGCTGGATGATGAGAACATCCGTTATCAGATTATTACGTTTCTGATTGCCGGACATGAGACCACGAGTGGTTTATTATCCTTTGCCCTATATTTTTTACTGAAAAATCCGGAATCGCTTCAAAAGGCGTATGAAGAGGTTGATCAGATATTGGTCAGTGACTCACCACAGTACGAGGAAATTCTTCAGCTTCCCTATATTCGTATGATTCTCAGTGAATCGCTACGTCTATGGCCAACAGCCCCGGGATTTGACGTATATGCCAAAGAAGACACCGTCATAGGTGGCAAATACCCTTTGAAGAAAGGGGAAAGTTGCAGTATTCTTTTACCCCAGCTACACCGTGACAGAGAGGCATGGGGCGAGGATGCGGAACTTTTCCGTCCGGAGCGATTTGAAGATACGACGAAAGTGCCTCATCATGCGTATAAACCTTTTGGTAATGGGGAGAGAGCGTGTATCGGCATGCAGTTTGCTTTATATGAAGCAACCCTTGTGCTTGGTATGGTCCTCAAACATTTTGAGCTGATCGATTATAGCAAATATGAGTTGGATGTTAAACAGACGCTAACATTAAAACCGGGAGACTTCCGAATCCAGGTGAAAGCGCGCGCGGCTTCGCAAATGATGAATAAGGCTATTGTAAATGCAGAAGAGAAACCTGGTCCAGTTGTTCATAAGAATGTAGTAAGTGACAGTCAGACGGGAGAAAATCTGGTCGTTGAAGCAAATGGTCGTCCATCGCTCCTGGTGTTATATGGTTCCAATCTGGGAACGGCAGAAGGCATTGCCAGAGAGCTTGCGGAGAAAGGGCGTTCGTATGGAATCCCAAGTGAAGCAGCTTCTATGAATGAGTGGGTTGGCCGATTACCCCAACAAGGTGTCGTTCTCATCGTTACTGCTTCGTATAACGGTAAACCACCTCAAAATGCTACGGCATTTGTAGACTGGTTGAGGGGAGCGGAGTCAGAGGAAGCACAGGATGTGAACTATGCCGTTCTGGGCTGTGGAGATCGGAGCTGGTCCGGTACATACCAGAGTATTCCGCGATTAATGGATGAGAAGCTTGAAATATTGGGAGGTAAAAGACTGTTATCCCGCGGTGAAGCCGATGCCGGAGGTGATATGGAAAAGCAAGTCGACGCGTGGCAACATATGTTGTGGCCTCAGTTGTTGAATGCTTTGGGAATCAACTCGGAAATCGTGAAGCCATCCACACCAAGCGCAAACAGACTTCAAATGGAGATTGTCCGTGAGAAAACGGATATGCCGCTTGCACGAACTTATGATGCCAGCTATGCCACGGTTGTGGTGAATAAAGAGCTTCAGGCGCGGGGAAGTGGGAGAAGCACACGTCACATCGAGGTGTTACTGCCCGAAGGCATGATTTATCGAGAAGGCGACCATCTCGGTGTGTTGCCTAGCAATCAGAAGCAGAACGTGGATCGGATACTCCGTCGGTTCGGACTAAGTGGAGATGTTCAGATCCAATTAACATCGGACATGACACATCTTACGCATCTTCCACTGAACCGTCCGGTCAAGGTGTATGAGTTGCTCACTCACTGTGTGGAATTGCAGACGCCTGTCACCAGAACACAGTTGCAGGAGTTAGCTAATCATACGGTATGCCCACCTCATAAGCGTGAACTGGAAGGCATGTTGGACCAAAATAGCTACAGGGATTATATTCTTGCGAATAGAGTCACCATGCTGGAACTGCTGGAAAAGTATGAGGCGTGTGAGCTGCCTTTCGAAAAGTTCCTTGAACTATTGCCTCCACTTAAGCCTAGATACTATTCAATATCCAGCTCGCCAAGCCTGAATTCCGAGCAAGCGAGCATAACCGTATCGGTAGTAAGAGAGCCTGCATGGAGTGGTAAAGGCGAATATCTGGGAGTTGCTTCATCGTACCTCGCCAGTTGTCCATCCGGAGAACGTATTCTGATGTTTGTACGTACACCTGAATCCGATTTTCATCTGTCGGAAGAGGCTGACGTTCCGATGATCATGGTGGGACCGGGGACGGGAGTTGCACCGTTCAGAGGTTTCCTCCAGGCAAGAGCTGTCATGAAACAGAGAGGTCTGCCACTGAGTGAGGCGCATCTGTTCTTTGGGTGCAGGAATGATTCAGATTTCATATATCGTCAGGAGCTTGAACAATACGAGCGAGAAGGGATCGTTAAGCTACACACTGCTTTTTCTCGTGCGGAGGGCAAGCCGAAAACGTATGTACAGCATCTAATGAAGGAGGATTCCGAGCAGTTGCTTCACATGCTGATGAACAAAGGAAAACTCTACATATGCGGAGATGGAAGCCACATGGCTCCTGCAGTGGAAGAGACTTTGCGGCAAGCGTATCAGGAGGTACAGGGAGCAACGGTGCAGCAAGCGAAAGACTGGCTCATCCAGCTTCAGGCCGAAGGGCGCTACGTGCAAGACGTGTGGGCAGGGAATAAACGAACAAGTGAACCTTCCAAAGAAGTACATCAGGAGGTACATTAAGACGGATTCGACTCCAATATGTACTTTCACAGTCCTTAATCTTTTATTTTAACAAACAGCCGCTTAATCTGGAGCTTTTCATCCAAATTAGCGGCTGTTTTGATCTGACCAAGTGCAGTTGCTTGGTTTATTTTCTTACTTCTGAACTGATAACGTTTACATTAAAATTTGAAATAAAAATGATTGACAGTACGTACTTGAGCGAGTTTAATTATATAGACCGATTGTTATAATTATTTGAAGGAAGTGGCTTTCGTTGAGTGAAAAGTCTAATGCTAGAGAGTCTATTGTCAGCACAGCAGCGAGACTGTTTTTTTCACAAGGATATCATGCGACCGGTCTGAATCAGATCATCAAGGAGAGTAGTACGCCGAAAGGGTCGTTATATCATTATTTCCCGCACGGAAAGGAAGAGCTCGCGCACGAGTGTATTCAAAAAGCCAATGAGCATATCCTGCAGACATTTGAGCAAACCTTTGCAGCCCATGACAACACGGGGGACGCCATTCAGAAATTTATTCATGATCTGGCTCATGAAACAGAAGCAGCTGGTTTTACCGGATTTCTGCCATTCAGCTTCTGGGCAGCTGTGGAGACCTCATGTATAAGTCAGCAGTTGCGTGTTGCCTGTCAGGGGGTATTTGCAGATTGGCAGGATGTCATTAAGAAACATCTGATTCTGGATGGCATTGGTGAAGAGAAGGCGCGAGAGACAGCACTTCTGGTCATTTCCTTGATGGAAGGCGCATTGATAATCAGCCTGACGAATCAGGATAAACAGCCTCTGCTGACGGCTGCTGATTATTTGTCGGTTGTGGCGAAGAATGCCAGACAGATTCAATAAGTTATACCAAGAGACAGAGAAAAAGAAAGTTCGATACGTTTGAGGAGGATGGGATCGTGGAGGTTTCCATGAAGGCTGATTCTGCACAGAATCAAGAAGAAACAAAGCAATACAAGGTATTTCCGATTTTGTTCGCCATGCTGCTAAGCGGCTTTATTGGTCTGTTTGGAGAAACGGCATTAAACGTGGCTTTGACGCCACTTATGGGTCTGCTTGAAGTAGGTCCTACAACGATTCAATGGTTAACCACAGGTTATTTGCTTGTGTTGGGAATCCTGGTACCGGTATCCGGTATGCTGTTGCAATGGTTCACCACAAGACAGCTGTTTACTACATCCTTGATTTTCTCGATTGCAGGAACATTTGTTGCTGCACTTGCACCTAGTTTCGAAATTCTATTGGTGGCACGTGTACTTCAGGCGATAGGTACAGCGCTATTGTTGCCACTGATGTTTAACACCATATTGGTTATTTTCCCGATTGAAAAACGTGGTGCTGCCATGGGATTGATCGGTTTGGTTATCATGTTTGCGCCAGCAAGTGGTCCGAGTATCTCCGGTCTGATCCTGGCTAACCTGAGCTGGCACTGGATCTTCTGGATCTCCTTGCCGTTCTTCATTATCTCACTGGTATGTGGCTTGCTGTTCTTGCCGAATATTTCGAAATTGACCAAGCCCAAAATTGACGTACTGTCCATTATCCTGTCCACACTCGGATTTGGTGGTATTGTATACGGGTTCAGTAGCGCAGGAGGACATGGGGAAACGGGCGGAGGCTGGACGAGTCCTGTCGTTGTTGCCACTCTCGTTATTGGCGTCTTGTCCTTACTGTTATTCAGTATCCGTCAATTGAGAATGAAGCAGCCGATGATGGATCTGCGTGCATTCCGATATCCAATGTTTACAGTTGGTCTGATCCTGATCTTCATCTGTATGATGATGATGCTATCTTCGATGTTGATTCTGCCAATGTACTTGCAACAAGGTATGGCGGTTACAGCTTTGACAGCAGGCCTGGTTCTATTGCCAGGTAGCTTGCTGAATGGATTCTTGTCTCCGATCATGGGACGTCTGTTCGACAAGTTTGGTCCAAAATGGCTTGTTATTATTGGGATGGCTATCGTATCCGTTGTCTTGTTCTTGTACACAGGCATCGAAGCGACAACTTCCCTGGGTATGATCATTACGTTGCACGTGTTCATGATGATCGGTATTTCGATGATTATGATGCCTGCACAAACGAACGGTCTAAATCAATTACCACCTGAGTTCTATCCTCACGGAACTGCGATCATGAATACACTTCAACAGGTATCCGGAGCTATTGGTACAGCTGTTGCGGTAAGTATACTGAGCGCAGGACAGACTCGCTTCTTGAGCAATGTGACGAACCCGGAGAGCCCTGAGAATCAGTTGGCAGGTTTCACGTCAGGTGTACAAAATGCGTTTGTCTTTGCACTGGTTCTTGCCGTGATCGGACTGATCATTTCACTGTTTGTGAAACGGGTCAAAGTTGGAGCACAAGCTGGACAACAAGGCCCAATGCACTAATTATTATAAAAGACGCAATATCAAGAGCGATGTGTTCCTTAACCCTAAGGACGCATCGCTTTTTTTGGGTATGTATTATGCCTTTTTTTATGTTGACGTGAAACGGGTTACAGCCATTAGAGTAAGAACATAGCCGGAATACGGTGGTTCAACGAATGAATTTCAGAGCAAATACTTCATGTTCCGGCAAGATAGTATATGTTCATACTAATATAAAAGGCTAATATAGAATGTATTAGTGCAATTTCGAACCATTCGAAAACGGTTTATATTTTATTTTTACTCAAGGAGACATTGTTATGATAATCATCAATTCCATTGGCAAAAACATCGAAAAGATGCTGTTGCACTACGAAAAAAATCAACATCTAACGCTACAGGCTTCGCTTATTAGCAATAGCTCCGTTGTATATAGATTGCAGGATTATTGTCTCAAGGTATACGCTTCCCGTGCAAAATTGGATGGGGAAATGGAAAGTGAGGCTCTTAGGTCACTGCAAAGTCATCCGTATGCACCTAAATTGTATGCGTATTCACCAGGGGAGTACACCCTGACCGAGTGGATTGAAGCATTCAATCTGAAACAGTACCGTGAGACATATGGACACATTCCTCCCAACTTGATATACGATATGTTTACGACGGAACTTCAGCAGATTCATGCTGGATATTGGGACTGGGATGTCATCCGGTATGAGAATTTGCTATGGACGGAGACAGGTGATGTGAAAAGAACAGACTTTTGGTTGTGTGAACCTGTGAAGTCCAGACGGGAGAGTTTGTATAACCAGGTCATTCGGAGAATTAATAACATCTACAATGGGGATCGAACCGAAATAGAGGCGATGGCGCAGTATTTCTATCGTCACCAGTTGACGTCATCACAGATCGAACAAGCCTTCAGCGATTTCAGATCCCAGCGGCCAAGACTGGCGATAGCGCAATAAATTCATAGCCAAAACCCCAAAGAATTCGAGAATCTTTGGGGTTCTTTCGTGCTATAAAGTTGCTTTACTTTAATCGAGTGTAAGTTACTTCTTCACCTGGGCTAATATTTCATCAGCAACGATATCCGGGCGATATTGATGGATGTAATGATCGGTATCTTTAATGGTTACCTGTTTTGAATCATCTGACCAAGATTTGAATTCTACTTGAGTTTTATCCCATTCTGGGTCACTGGCACCTAAGTAATCAGCAGTCAGTATGGTGAGCGGAAAAGGTAAAGTTTGCTTGTGATCTACGACCACTTTGGCATTGGCAGCTATTTCACGTAATTCATCCAACGTGTTAGCATTACCATAGTTGTACAACAGCGCAGTTGTATCCAATTTTTTCAGATCGTCGGGTACAAGCTTCAATTCATTACGACTGGCATTGGAAGTCTCGACAACCAAGTTAGATTGCATGGAGAGGCGGAACAGTCCAGTTTGGATACGTAATCTATTGGCAAAACCACCAATTGTATCTGCCAAGGAGTCATCGTCTTTTGCGTAATATTCGGGACTTCCGCCATCGATCATGACGATACCCTTGACAAGATCCGGGTACTTTTGTGCAAAACGGATGGTTTCCAGCGAGCCGAGAGAATGTCCAACTAAAACATAAGGTGGCTTCTGTCCAGATACCTCTAACAACTCGTGTAATTCCTCTGCCACGGTATCGACATCACGTTTCTTATCGGTTCGATCACTATATCCATAGCCAAATCGATCATATACAGCGAATTTTGTGTTGGGAGCAAGCTTTTCATATAATGGATAATAATCTACATAGGGATTAGCTGTACCCCAACCGGAAGCGAGTACGACGGTTACATCGCCTTCTCCACCAGTATATAGATGCATATTGTCTCCATGGACTTCGTAGAGCTTTCCAGGAGGTACGAGTGTTTTGGCATCCTGCCTTAAACCCACTTGTTGGTAGATCACGCCAGTACCCAGAAGTAACAGAACTATCGCCAGGTCAAATATCAAAAACTTAACTAATCTTTTACGCCATTTCTTCATGTTCTCTCACATACTCTCCATGTATTTTCTCTATCATATATGTCCAACCTTATACGAGAGAAAACAGAGTCTTAATTCTATCTTAATTAACCAAAATTGAATATCAACGGTCAATGAATTAATATATAGCTACGATATGAATAGATATTATGCAAAAGTTGAGCCACAGATAGATTATATAGAACAGAAGGTATACACAATGACAAAATACGAAAATCAGATCCCGACATCGGCCGGCATGAGCTTCAAGTCTCTGATCAGTATATTGAGAGATTCCATGCGTGGCAATGTAGAGCGGAGGCCAGTGGGCGTAATGCCGATGGAGATATGTGAACCTGCTGAATCCTTCAGTGCATCCGATAAACCACAGGTTACATGGTTTGGGCATTCGGCTTTTTTGCTTGAAATTGAAGGGCACAGATTGCTGTTTGATCCGATGCTTGGCAATCGTCCATCACCTGTATCCTGGGTGGGCACCAAACGTTACAGCACCAATCTACCGATTCAACCGGAAGATTTCCCGGCTCTAGATGCAATCATTATATCGCATGACCATTATGACCATCTGGACTATGACTCTATCCGCAGATTGAAGGATAAAACGAAGCGATTTATCGTGCCGCTCGGCGTACGTCGGCGGCTGATTCAACTGGGTGTGCCTTCGGAACAGATTACCGAACATAACTGGTGGGATGAGTTATCGTTCAAAGGTCTAACATTTGCTTGTACGCCAGCACGCCATTTCTCAGGTAGAGGATTATTCGACCGCAATTCTACCTTATGGTGTTCATGGGTCATCGCTGGACAACATACAAAGGTGTTTTTTAGTGGTGACAGCGGATATGGTCCTCATTTCAAAGAAATTGGCAATAAATACGGTCCTTTTGACTTGACGTTGATGGAATGTGGGCAATATGACGAGCGCTGGTCCAACATTCACATGATGCCGGAAGAAACGGTGCAAGCGCATTTGGATGTTGGGGGTAAGTTGCTCATTCCGATTCATTGGGCCGCATTTACGCTCGCCTACCATGCCTGGAATGAACCCGTTGAACGAATCACGAAGGCTGCACATGCCTTGAAAGTTAAGATTGCAACACCCAAAATCGGCGAAAAGGTTGTGCTTCATAAGGAGGATTACCCTACACATCCATGGTGGAGACCGGAATTGGGATGAAAAAATAAAAGCGTTCAGCTCATCGAATGAGTGGACGCTTTTTCTATTACATTTTACATCAGGATTGATAGAGCACTGTAAATTAACAACATACCCATTACGATATTAACAGGACGCTCGTATTTTAATAGAAAGCTCTGGAATAACATGCCACCGAACGCCCAGGTCATATTGGCACTAATACCGATAAACGTGAGCAGCAAGGAGAATGCGATTAGTTGAACATGGGACTGCCCAAGAGGCAGAACAAAAACGGATATGGCAGTAAGCCCATACAGAATGACTTTGGGATTAATGAATTGCAGGGTGAACCCGAATAGGAATGAATAATGATTAACCTTGTTTTCTTGTGCATCTGCAGGTTTACTTCGCATGATTTTGAACGCCAGATAGAGCATGTACACACATCCCAACAGGTTCAAGACGGGGGTAATTCTAGGGATATATTGATGAAGAATAAGGTTGAAATAACTGGACAAAAACATAATAAGCAGGCAGCCGGCTGCAACTCCACTGATAAACGGAAGGGTGTTTCGGAACCCCTGATTTCTTGCATGCGTCATGGAAATGATGTTGTTGGGTCCGGGTGTAAATGAAGCAATGATTGCGTATGTCACTAAAGGTATGATGTTCATGTGTCCTCCACGTTTTCTTGGTTGTATGATATAATGACATGAAATGTACGTTATAACGTACGATCTTTATTATTGTACAATATGTGCGTTATAAAGCACAATGAAATTTTAAAATGAGGAGGATGGATTCTGAAAAACATTAATAGTATTCTTGCGCAGAACCTGAAACAGCTTCGGGAACAAAGAAAGCTAAGTCTGGACAAGGTTGCCGAAATGTCCGGCATTAGCAAAACCATGCTTGGTCAGATTGAACGTGGCGAATCGAACCCATCGATTGCAACCGTATGGAAGATTGCCAACGGCTTGAAAATTTCTTTTACTGCTTTGATCCACGAGCCGAAGTCAGATACTACCGTTGTCACGGGTGAAGATATTCAAGTGTTGATGGAGGATGAGGGAAGGGTTCGGATTTATCCGCATTTTCCTTTTGAAGAGGGTCGTCGTTTTGAAATATATATGATGGAGATGGACCCCAAGTCTGAGTTGAAAGCTGAACCACATATCGAAGGTACGGAAGAATTTATTACTGTTTTTGAAGGGGAAGTTACGATTCGGGTAGGTAAGGAAGAATATATGGTGAACCAAGGGGAATCAATTCGTTTCGGAGCGGACAAGCCTCATGCCTATGTTAACTCCGGTGCTAAGGAGAACAAATTCAACATGGTCATTCATTATTCGAAGTGATATGCAAAGATCCATCTCTGAAAGTAACGAACGATGAACGAATGAATGCATACATGAAAGGAATGATAATAAAGCAGCCTGATGTAATGAACTGCAACACCGCTGTTAGTTATCTCTAACAAATGGGGTGCAGTTCGATACATTGGCTGCTTTATTGATGTGTGCACTTATGGAGCTCAGTGCCTATGATATGACTCTGAGTTAAGGTTTTTCTTTTGCCTGACGCTGGATTTCCTTGGCTGTTAATGCTTTATCATACACTGTTACGTTATCCAGGCTGCCTTTGTAGAACGGATCAGCGGCATAACGGCTCTTACCCACATAAGCTTCCGTTACCTGCAGATCTTTCGGGTTAAAGGTGATCTCAGAGCTGCTTGCAACAGATGTACCATTCACATATAGAGTACCCACATCACCCTGAAGGGTTACAGCCACATGAACCCACTCTTTAGAAGGCAGTGGATTTGTAGCAATCAGGCTCTGATCCCGTCCCTCATTATGAATAGTGAATTGTAGCGCTCCATTATGCTGGGAGGGAGTAAGGAACATATGCCTCGTCAAACCATTTCCAAAGTCGAAAATACGTTGCCAGGACCCGCCGCCGTCCCAATTGACCCAAGCACTAAACGTGAAATCCGTTGTATCTGTAACGAGGCCAGGTAACTGGATGAAACTGTCTGTCCCATTAAATGTGGCAACCTGATTTTTGCCACCAGCAGCAGAACTGACCACGTTAAAGGCTTGTCCGTGATATTCGTTCTTACTGGAATCTTGTGCGACTTTGGCAAGTTTCTTGTGTTCAAAAGTATACTCCCCGAGCAAAGGGCTTACCGCTTGCTGTGGAATGATAACATTAAACGTTTTGGAGCTTACCGCAGTTCCTTTACGAATCGTTGCGGTTAATTTCACTTTGGCATCACCTTTACCAGCGCGTGGTCGCTGCACTACACCTGTAGCGGATAGAGCGGAAGTGTTGGAGCTTTTCCACGTAATCTCTGCATCACTTGTTCCCTTGGTAGGCAGAGACAGATTGAAGAACACATGATCCGTATTGCTAAGGCTCAGATCCTTTTTCACCGCATCTACAATGTCTTGATCGCTCCGTTCAACACCTTGACTTCCCCAGATGGCTATCCCGGAGGGGGAGAGGGCGCTAAAGGTCAGAACCGTACTTTGAGATTCCGAATTCCATTCATGTGTGAAAACGCCTTTGTACACAACGTTATTCGAAGTGATCTGAACCTTGTTGTCTGCATCAAGACTCCATGTTCCTGTCACGGCACCATGAATCTGCCCATCTGCCGTGAACTGAACCGTCTGGGATGGCTTGATGTCCGCCGTGATGTCCTTACCATGATTCACCCATTGGTACTGACCAGCGATATCCTGAGTTGTCAGTTGCGTTGTATCCTCTTCCGTAGCCGCATAGCGATACGGAGAAACAACGGGCCAACCATCTGCATTCATATGCATCTCATGTACGCGAACTTCATGTTCTTCGCCACGCCCTGGAAAGCGAGTATGGAAGATGAGAAATTGTTTGCCAGTCTCCGGATCAACATAAGCAGAGTTATGTCCTGGCGAAACATAGCCACTACCTAGGCCTGTGCCCGGATCACCGATCTGTCTCTCGAACAGGAAGTTCCCCATCAATTTGACTCCAAAAGGCTCGATAGAACGATCATCAAACAACGGTTTATCCTTGTCCGCTTTAACGTTGATCATATCGTTTCCTTCCGCATCGAGGAAAGGTCCATCCGGTGTTTGGGAGCGGGCTACACGAATGTTATACCCTCCATCAGCACCTAGTCCACCGTAAGACAGGTACAGATAATAATAATCGGTTTCTGGACTGTAGAGCATGTAAGGTGCTTCAATACGACTATGGTTGCCTCCAGTCAGCTTTTTGCCATAACCTTGATTCGGCAGCGGTTTGCCTGTCGCCGCATCCATCTCAAGAATGAAGATACCCCCGGAGTAGGAGCCATACACCATCCATAACTTGCCGTTTTTATCATAAAAGACATCAGGATCGACCACATTGGGATGAATCGTTGCATCGTAAATGGTACCATCCTCACTGATCTGATCCCACATGCCGGATTTCAACAGAATGCCTTGATCCTTATAAGGCCCTTCGATATTGTCTGCGACAGCAATCCCGAGCGCTGATCGGGGAGAATCCCCTTTACAGGCATTGTAGTACATATAAAATTTGCCGTCCGCCAATTGAATGACATCTGCTGCCCATAACGTATCCGTCTGCGCCCATTCCAACGCTTCAGCGAATTCCTTGGTTACATTGGGGACAACAGGGTTGTTATCCGTAACACCCGATGCGACGAGATCCCAGTTCAGAAAGTCTTTAGACTTAGCCACTTGCAGGTGTGAACCAAAAATATAAAACGTATCATCCACCTTAATGACAGAAGGGTCATGAACGGAAACATTTTTGAATGATGGAGCAGAATTTGCGAGAGGTGTGGTGGAAGTCTGCGAGTTACCAACGGTTGCCCCTGAACCATTTGCGAACACCGAGACCGGCGCCAAAGTTGTTGCAGTAAGTAAAGTGGTGCTTAGTACAGAAATGTTAAGTACGCGTACCCAATAACGTTTCATACGTTTCCCCTTTCCTATTCCCCGGAATGAAAAATCAACCGATACTTGGCAACACACGATATAGGTTCGGCAGACCTCCTTTGGGTATTTCATTATATCAAGCGCTTTCATTTGTTATATTATCAATTGGTTTATATGTTTGTAAACCATAAATGTAATGTTTATAAAACTAAAATGAATAAATAAAGAGAGCCGGGAAGAGCTCATAAGGCTCATTACATTCAAATAAAACAGTTGTCTTTCTCAAATTTAGGATTGAAATTAGGTTATGTGATGCGATATTATTACGTTTAGATTAGGTGTTCAACTTTTTATCAATCATTTTATACTTATACGAATTAAAGGCAAGTATTCTGCAAAGAAAATTCCAAACTACATAGGAGGTAAGAACATGAGCACATATCAAAATCAATTAATCGCACAATACACGTTCGAAGATGCTGATCAGATTGGGAAAGACAGCTCCGGGAACGGATATGATAGTTTGGCAAAAGGCGAGTTACCCCCTGTTATATCCGAGTTAAAAGGAAGATCGGCGGTAACTTTCAACGGGGGAGCGAATGGAACTTCTTATCTACAATTACCGTCGGATCTGCTTCAGAATGTAAGCGATAACACGGGAGTTACTATTGCAACTTGGGTATTTCTCGGCAAAGGGTCCAATGTGTGGGAACGCATTTTTGACTTTGGCAAAGGCGAGAAGGGACCGTATTTGTTTTTGACACGTCAGCTCCTGGGTACGTTATATGCCGGCGATAATCTGGTTGTACACCCAAGTCGAGGAGTTGCAAGTGGAGAATGGCTACATATTGCACTCTCTGTGGCTGGCAGCCAAGGGGGAACGTTGAGCAGTGCGGGTCCGATTGTATATGTGAATGGGGAGAAGGCCGCAGACGGTTCGATCAGTCAGACATCCAGTGGCAATTATGCCAAATTGCGCGAATGGTTTGATTCGTTCACCGATCCTGAGAATTATAGCCAGAATTATATCGGACGTTCCCAGTATGTAGCGGATGTGGATTTTGCAGGTTCGTTATCCGACTTTCGGATCTATGGGGCAGCGCTCACCATGGATGAAGTCATTGAAGTGATGTGTGAGTCACTGACAGATGAAGCGATTGTGAAGCTTGCGGCGGACAAGTACTTGTCCTTCCCCAACCGAATTATCACCAAGGATGTATCATTACCTGCAGACTTGCTGGGTGGTAAAGTGTCTGTTGAATGGAGTTCCAGTAAGCCGGAAGTCTTGTCCAAGAACGGAGAGGTTCAGGCAATCACATCGGCACAAGAGGTTACGCTCCGAGCGCTTCTGAACAGAGGAGATCGTAAGCTGAGCCAAAGCTTTGACGTGTCTGTTGTGCCAGCACATGTCGCTCCTTATACAGTCACCATCCATGGGGATCAGAAGGTGGCAGATATCAGTGAAGTCATGTATGGGCTTTTCTACGAGGATATTAACAACGCGGCAGATGGCGGAATCTATGCAGAGCTTGTTCAGAATCGATCATTTGAATCTTTTGCATTCGATACGTACTCGCATGACTCTGGAGAATGTGGTTGTTCAACAGGTCGAAATCGTGAGCCTTTGTTTGCTTGGTCAGGCGATACGGAGAAAATGCTCGTACAGCATACGGATGGACTGAACGTTCACTTTAACGTGGAAGATCCTGAAGTGAATGCTTATTATGTAACGGTTCAGGACGGGGCAACGATTCGAAATCGCGGATTCTCAGACTCCAACCAGCATTGTGCCATGTCCATCAAGCAGGGTGAATCGTATGACTTTACCGTATGGGCAAAAGCAGAATCGACAGGAACGATCACCGTTCAATTACAGGATGGAAGTGACGCTTCCATCAGTGATTCGGTAACGCTACATGTTGAAGGCGGGAACACATGGAAGAAATACGATTTGCTACTGACTGGAACGGAGACTGTACTTGGTCAACTGGCACTTACGTTTGCAGGTGACATCTCCATCGATATGGTGTCCTTAGTCCCTCAGAATGTATGGGGAGCTGATCCGGCAGAAGAAGGAATATCGGCTACAGCACATGCCAACTATATAGGTAATCCGAACTATCGATTGAGAAAAGATCTAATTCAAGCACTCGCAGATCTGCATCCGAAGTTCCTGCGTTTTCCGGGAGGATGTATCTCGGAGGGATCTTTCATCTGGGATAACGTATATGACTGGAAGGATTCTGTGGGTCCGGTTGAGCTCCGCAAAGAGAATTATAATGTCTGGGGTTACATGATGACGATGGGGCTTGGTTATATGGAGTACTTCCAACTGGCGGAAGATCTGAATGCTGCTCCGGTTCCAGTCATGGCTTGCGGTGTGTTATGTCAGGCAAGATCGGATTACGCTCACCCTGCGGGTGGCGCTTTGCGGGATTATTATATCCGGAACTTTACAGACTTGATCGACTTTGCGCTCAGTACAGACTTTGAACGCAACGAATGGGCAGCGGTACGAAGCCAGATGGGACATCCTGAACCGTTTGATCTTCGTTATCTGGGCGTAGGCAATGAGAACTGGGGCACTGAATTTTTTGCCAACTTCGAAGTATTCAAACGTTCGATAGATGACTACATGAAGCAGAACTATCCTGATCATGAACTGCACATTATCTCGACGGTGGGTGCTCAGGCAGATGATGATGCGTACCAGGAAGGATGGAAGTTCCTCAGCGGGAATCTGACCGGATCGGCTCAAGTTGCTTTTGCAGATGGCACAGAGGTGATTGAGGAGACGGTAACCTGGTATGAGAATCAGGACAATTACATGGATACCATCGCAGATGAGCACTACTACCGATCCAATGAATATTTGCTGAATAACGTAGATCGCTACAACTATTATGAACGGGCCTATCTTGAAGACGGAAGTATCGATTGGAAAGAAACATCCAAAGTATTTGTTGGAGAATATGCTTCCACGGACAAAAACACCCTGGCAGGAGCGGTCGCAGAAGCTGCGATCATGACTGGGTTTGAAAATAACGCAGACGTAGTTCGTTTGGCTGCCTATGCGCCATTGTTCAACAAAGTACTAACGGACGGAACTTACCGCTGGACGCCAGACTGCATCTGGTTTGATGATGAAACCGTGTGGTATACACCGAATTATTATGTACAGCAGCTTTTTGCAAAATATGTAGGAGATCAGGTACTTGAGGCTTCGTTCTCCACCTATAGCAAAGGCAAACCGTTGAATCTCATTCCGCGTGGCGGCATCGAGATTGCAACAGGTCATGCAGACATCGTGGTGAAGCGAGTTACTGTGACGTCCAATGTGGATGGCAGTTTGATGTTTGATGAAGATTTCAGGGAACGTACAGAGCCTAGTGAGCCATGGAGCCAGATTCCCGGATCGGAAGGATACACGTTAACCGCAGGGAAAGGACTCATCTTGAGCGCACAAACAAGTGGATTGAACGGATTGTACCTCCTAAATGACGAATGGACTAATTACCAAGTTCACGTTGAGGCTGAAAGAATTTCAGGTGAGGATGGTTTTTACATCGGTGTGGGACTGACGGATATTTCCCCCGAGAATAAGGATGTCATCGAGTACGCAATCAGCTACGGGGGAAATGCCACGGGAGTGAAGGTGTACAAACAAGGGATCGAAGGTTACACCTTGGGAGATTATTCATCCAGTTCGGCAGCAGGTAACCTGAGAGCGGCCAACTATGAACCACTGGAGAATGGGACCGATTATACGATCACGGTTAACTATGGTGGGGACACAGGAAAGAATTTGATTTGTTCCTATACAGACGGACGTAATATCAGCAAGGTTCTGGATTACAAGCTGGAAGCTTACAACCGGGAAGTATTCCACTCTGTTACAAAAGACGCAGGGCATGTATATGTGAAACTGGTCAATGCAGATGGTGTGGATAAATCAACCCGGATTTGCCTTCAGGATCTGAAGGTTGATGCTTCAGCCAGACTGATCACGCTTACTGGAGAAGATCATTTGGTGCATATGCCAAATGTGAATCAGAAGAATGATGAGAAAGTGATTCCCCAAGAACAGGAGATCACACTGTCCGATACATCGGTGGTGGTTAATTTACCTGCTCATTCAGTGAATGTATTGGTGATGGAAATCCTGAATTAAATCAACATCGTGAACAAGAGACCGCGGATATCGCGGTTTTTTGGCGTTCCAGGGGAGAGAGTCAACAAAAGATACCCAAAGTAAATAGCCCACACTATTGCGGTGATCTGGCTGCTCCTATAATAAACGTTGAAGGAGGAGTCAGCTATGCGTTCCAACTACAAACAATTTATCCGAAATGTTCCGCTTCATCTCATGATTCTGCCTGGACTGCTCATTATTATTGTATTCGGTTACATTCCGATGGCGGGACTTTCTATTGCCTTTCAGAATTTCTCTCCCATTGCCGGATTCAAAAATATGAATTGGGTGGGTTTGGACAATTTCAGGTACCTGTTCGATCTACCGGGGTTCTCGCAGGTTGTATGGAATACGGTATTTATATCGACGATGAAAATTGTTTCCGGCTTGGTGATTCCGGTACTTGTAGCCTTATTGCTCAATGAGGTTCGCAAGACAGGTTTTAAACGAACGATTCAGACCGTAATCTATATGCCTCACTTTTTCTCATGGGTTATTCTGGCGGGAATCATCGTGGATGTGTTATCTCCAAGCACCGGGATCGTTAATATGTTGTTGAAAGCCGTGGGGATTGACCCGATTCAATTTCTGGCCAGTAATGAGTGGTTCCCTTACATACTTGTTATTACAGATCAATGGAAAGAATTCGGATTTGGTACGATTATCTATCTCGCTGCCCTCACTAATATTGATAAGTCTCTGTATGAGGCCTCTGTTATGGATGGCGCAGGAAGATGGAAACAGACATGGCATATTACACTGCCAGGCATTCGACCGATCGTAATTTTAATGGTAACGCTTAGTCTGGGAAATGTACTCAACGGCGGTTTTGACCAAGTGTTCAACCTCTATAATCCATTGGTATATGAATCAGGAGATATTCTGGATACGATGATCTACCGGATCGGATTGCAGGATGCACAGTATTCTGTATCGACAGCATTGGGTCTGATTAAATCTGTCGTTTCCTTCATTTTTATCGGACTTGGTTATTTCTTGGCCTATCGGTTTGCGAATTATCGGATATTCTAGAAAGGAGGCAGAATCATGCACCACGCTTCAAGAGCCTATCGGTGGTTCCTAGGGTTTAACTACGTCATCCTGACGATTCTTGCCTTGTTATGCCTCTTCCCGATTGTGAATATATTAGCGATTTCCTTTAGTTCGAGTGATGCGGTAAAAGCGGGCAGTGTCACATTCTGGCCTGTGGATTTCACATTGTCCTCATATCAATACATTCTGGAAAATCAGCAGTTCCTGAACTCATTCGGCACGAGCCTTCTTCGTGTAGTTCTGGGGGTTACGACCAATCTGATCTTCACGATTCTGGTAGCTTATCCGCTCTCCAAAGAGGCTGCGAAATTCCGTTCAAGAACGTTTTATGCGTGGATTTTTGTATTCACCATGCTGTTCAGTGGAGGATTGATCCCGGGTTATCTGGTGGTTAAGGAAGCGGGGCTGTTGGATTCCATCTGGGCTCTGATTCTGCCGGGTGCCGTTCCGATCTTTAATGTGCTCCTTATGCTCAACTTCTTCAGAGGTTTGCCGAAGGAGCTTGAAGAAGCCTCCTGGATGGATGGGGCAGGACATTTTCGCACACTATGGAGCATTTATCTTCCGATCTCTCTGCCAAGTATCGCAACCATTACGTTGTTCGCCATGGTAGGACACTGGAACGCCTGGTTCGATGGCATGATCTACATGAAGAGTCCGGAAGGCTATCCGCTCGCTACGTATCTTCAGTCCATGTTACAGCAGGTGACGATGATCCAGAGCGAGATGATGACGTTGGAGGATGCGACGCTCTTAAGTCAGGTATCGGATAGAACGACTCAAGCTTCCCAGATCTTTTTGTCCGTTATTCCGATCCTGCTCGTGTATCCGTTCCTGCAGCGGTATTTCGTCCATGGGCTTGTTGTCGGCAGTGTAAAGGGATAAGATCGATAGGAGGAAAACCGTTGGGAGGAAGGAGCCGATTTCTGGCTCCTTTTTTGCAATTTAAGAGAGTGAGGAGAGGAGGAGGGAAATATTGCGATTCATCCGGGGGAGATGGAGAGAGTCATCCATTGTCGTCAAATTGATGATTGCTTTTGTACTGGTCATTCTGCCCTTGTACGGGATAAGCATTATGATTACGCAAGTCAGCTCCAAGCAGATGCAGACGGAGGTGGAGAAGGCACATGAGTCCAAATTGTACTTCTATCATAATCATCTGCAATTTGAATTGGAGCGAATGAGTGCGATGGTTACCGAATTCTCATTTGATGAACCCATGTCCACACTAAGTACACGAGCCGCGATTATGAGTAGGTATGAAGTTACGTCCAGTCTGAACAATATCCACAACAAGCTGAGTCAGATCATGGTAACGAGTCCTTACATTAGTGATGTCGTGTATTACGTTCCCGCTCTGCATAAACGGGTCAGTGCGGCGGACGGAATTCGGGACGTAGAGGATACCGAGTGGAAGAATCTGCTCGCCACGATGGGTAATCTGAATGGCGAATTATCGCATTCCAATAACGATCTCTATTTCCTGAAAAGTAATCCATATAACATGAACCATGAGGAACCACCCAATTTCATATTAGGAATACGCTTGTCTGCTGAAGAATTGAAACACCGATTGCAACAGCTGTCGGAAACGGGTGAAAGTGAGATTACACTGAGTTTCGGTGAACAGCAGCATGTGGTGATCTCTTCATCCGAGCAGTCTGCACCGATGGAATCAATCCGATCCGTATTACCTGAACCAACCGTATCCATGCAAGTTACGAAGTTCCAATCTGATCCATATCTCTATTATTCGTTGCATGATAAGGATCACTCGTTCACGCTGACTGCAAGTATCCCACAAGATGTGCTTAGGGCACCACTGGAACAATACAAATTGTGGTTATGGATGGTGACCTTTATGTCGATTGTCATCATTATCATCTTCTCGTTTTCAATTTACAGATCGATTCATCAACCTTTATCGGTACTCATTCGAGGATTCAGAATGGCAGAGCAGGGCCAGACAAGCGTACATATCCCTTCATCCAGAAGGGATGAATTCGGCTATTTGTACTCTCGATTCAACCATATGATAGAGCGCTTACATATATTGATCGATGAGAATTATGTTGCACGGATTCGAACAAGTGAGGCTGAACTCAAACATCTGCAATCCCAGATTCAACCTCACTTTTTATACAACAGTCTGTTCAGCATCAAGCAAATGGCGGAAGTGGAGAATGTGGAGCTCATTCAGGAATTCACCGACTACCTGGGTCAATATTTCAGATACATGTCCCGGGATTCCAATAGCGAAGTATCGTTGGGAGCTGAGATTGACCATGCGCTGGTCTATGCGTCGATTCAGAAGATTCGATTCGGCTCAAGGATTCAATTGGAACTGGAGGATCTGGATGCGAGATACAGAATGATTCCGATTCCCAGGGTCATCATCCAGCCAATCGTGGAAAATGTGTTCGAGCATGCACTAGCCAAGCGTAGTCAGGGAGGAATTCTACAGCTTTCATACCAACAGGAGCAGGGTTACTTGTCCATTCGTATTGAGGATGATGGGGATCAGTTATCGGACGAAACTTTGAATTACCTGCAATCTGCCTTCGAGGAAACAGAGCGGAAACATGGAAACGAAGAGATAACCGGGCTCATGAATGTGAATCAGCGATTAAGAATCAAATTTGGGGCTGCCTATGGTCTTACAGCGCAGCGAAGTGAGCTGGGTGGGATGTGCATTCTGGTGAAAATTCCATGGAAAGGGGAGTAACGTTATGCAGCGGATGCTTATTGTAGATGATGAACCCGTTATTTTGGATGGACTATACGCTTTCTTTCAAAAGGCGAACTTTCAAGACATGGAGATTATTAAAGCGTACTCTGCCTTTGAAGCCATCGATTGGCTGAACTCGGTCAAGATTGATATTGTACTCAGCGACATCTGCATGCCTGGTATGGATGGCATGCAATTGATCGAGCAGATTATGGATCGGTGGCCACGATGCAAGGTTCTGTTGTTGACCGGTCATAACGAATTCGATTATGCACACCAAGCCATTCGAAACCCTTGCGTTGTGGATTACCTGTTAAAGACAGAGGGAATGAGTCACATTCGAGTTGCGGTAGAACGGGCGTTAACACAGATATCGGAAGAAAATGATTTTCGCTACCAAGCTACATGGTTTCGTAGTAAATTGCCGCGAGCGTTGCCCCAGTTACAGCGTCAACTGTTACTGGATGTGCTTAAGCGAACGGATAGACAGGATATCATTTCACTTCAAGAAGAACTGGATGCTGTGCAGCTACCTTTTGAATCCGATCAACTCGTTATTCCTGTAATTATACGGGTAGAAGAGTGGAACAACTATCAGTCTCAGGCGGATCGTAGTCTCATCCGGTATGCCGTTGCCAATGTTGCGGAGGAGCTGCTGCAAGACAAGGCTAAGGTGAAGGCAATTGATCTGGACGCTCAGGTTATCGCGTGTTTTATTCAACCGCAGGAAGAGCTTCATTCACACGTGTCTACTACACAAGTGGAACGAGGGAGTCAGCTGGACAGCTGGAATCAGACCCTTCGTTTTGTCTATGGCACACTGGAGTCCGTGCAGCAATCCTGTGCGGACTGTCTGAACCTGTCTGTATCCATCATGGTCAGCGAGCAGGCGGTAGAGTGGAACAGGGTTAATCAGGCCATTGCGCAACTACGTCTGTCGGTTCATGAGAGTCCGGGGCTGGGGATGGAGAAGCTGCTGCGTGTCAATATCCAGGATGAATTGCCTTACACCCCCAGCATTATGAATCAACAGGGTGTGGTAGCACTGCATCTGGAGCAGATCAAACAGCGAATAACCGCAGGGGATCGGGAATGGATAGAGTCCTTTCATAAATGGACCGAGGCTGCGAAGGAAGGGCTTCAAGATCCGTTCTTCCGCATGAAAACGTATACGGGTGCAGCCAATGTACTGATTGAAATTCTGCACGAATTGGGGTTGTATGAGTCGGCAATGGAAGAAATATCGCTTTCCCGAATGCTACATTTTGACATCCGTACCGCATGGTCCGATCTGGTCATCTTTTATCAATCTGCATACGAATGGATGATCTCCAAACGAAGCGATGCTCGCCTGAATGACCAATCACAGATTCTGATTACGATCCATCATTATATCAAGCATCATCTGGAGGACGACCTCTCACTCACACGGATTGCACAGGAAGTCTCGCTTAATCCTTCTTATCTGTCACGTTGGTACAAACGGATTACAGGCAAAGGCATATCCGACTACATCCATGACCGCAGAGTAGAGCGAAGTAAAGAGTTGCTTCTGGGTTCTTCCTGCAAAATGCATGAAATATCGGCAAAGGTTGGATTTAGCGATCAGCATTATTTTTATCGTTTCTTCAAAAAAGCAACGGGCTGTACCCCTCAAGAGTATCGGGATCAGAAAAGTTAGATCATGTCTCAAATGGTAAATCAAAGATACCAGATGTCAACGGGATACACTCGAAGTGATAGCGCTTTCTTTATAAAATAAAAATATATATAAGATGAATACAATTAAACCATGAACGGAGAGAGCAGAAAGAACCTGAAGAAGCGGAGCTAAAAGCTTTCTGTGGAAAGCTACTTCGTAAGCATGAACTCGCCTTTATCAACAGATTTCTCCCTTGGAAAAAGGGGAAAAGGAAATCTGGGGATAACAGTGATCGGAAGGTTATTCTGCTATCGGAGTGGATGTTTAATATTTAAAGTTCATCTTATATACCTCACGGGAGGAGAAAAAAGGGGGATTCGCATGAATATATCATTCAAGAAGTTCTCATTATTAACATTAACCATGGTGCTGGCCACCACGCTTGCTGCCTGTTCGTCTGGTGCGGGAAGTGCCGAGAATGAAGCTGAGTCGAACACACAGCAGGATGCAGGAGGACCACTTACGAAATATGACCCACCCATTAAATTGACTTCCACCATGAATGAAACGGGGAAAGAATCGCTCGCCAAAGGAGATACACACGCCAATAACATCTGGACCAGAGGGTACAAGGATGAACTCGGTATTGATGTAACGTACGAATGGATTGTTCCGGATGCTAATTATAACGATAAGATGAATGTTACGCTCGCGAGTGGTGATCTGCCGGATGTACTGAAAGTGAGTGCTGTTCAATTCGAACAGCTGCATGAAGCGGGGATGTTGGAAGATCTGACGGAAGTATATGACAAGTATGCATCCGAACTGGTTAAGGAGTTCATGTCCGCTGAAGATGGAGCGGGTTTGAAGCCGGTAACGAAGGATGGCAAAATATACGCCATGGTGAGCTTCCCAGGCTCGCTGGATTCCTCGGATATGATCTGGATTCGTCAGGACTGGCTGAAAAAGGTCGGTCTTGAAGCGCCCAAGTCCATGCAGGATGTCATCCAGATTGCAGAAGCCTTTACCTTCGAAGATCCAGACGGAAATGGCAAAGATGATACGTATGGCATTGCCTTGAACAAGGATTTGCCTATCAACGCGTTCTTGCTCGGCTATCATGGTTATCTCGAAACCTGGATTAAGGATGCTTCAGGTCAAGTCGTGAACGGAACGATCCAACCGGAAGTGAAAGAAGGATTGCGTGAGCTTCAGACTCTGTATCAGAAGGGTGTGCTTGATCCCGAATTTGGTGTGAAGGACTTTGCAAAAATGATGGAGGATGTGAATGCAGGCAAGTCAGGCATGTTCTTCCTGCCACAATGGGCACCTTTTCAGGTTAGCAGTATGATTAAAAAAGACAAGAACATCGACTGGATGGCTTACCCGGTTCAATCGATTGATGATCAACCAGCCAAAACACAGAATCATCTTAGTCTAGGCGGTATATTTGCCGTTCGCAAAGGCTACGAGCATCCGGAAGCGTTAATCAAGTTGCTTAATTTCCAGGCTGAAAAAATGTTCGGTGAGTCTGCCAAGGAAGAACGGGCTGCTTATTTGAATGGACTCACAGGTCTTGGTTTTCATAATGCGACGGTCTCCAACCTGCCAGCCAACAAAAATGTGAAGGCACAGGATGAAGTAGAGCAGGCGCTCAAAACAGGAGATACGTCCGGATTGGAACTTGAAGCGAAGCTGTTCTATGACGATATTATGGATTATCGGAATGGGAATCTCGACAAGTGGCATATGGAGCGTATCTTTGGCCCAGAGAGTTCACAAGGTGTGATTAAGTATTATCGGGATCATGACCTGATTGTCATGAATGAATTCATCTATGCACCAACGAGAACGATGAATACCAAGCAAGCTACTCTGGATAAACTGAGAGCCGAGACGTTTCTAAAAATCATCTATGGTAACTTGTCTATTGACGAGTTCGATAACTTCGTTGCCAATTGGAAGAAACTTGGTGGAGATCAGATCACACAGGAAGTGAATGATACCATCGCTGCTAACCAATAGAATGATTGGATTCATATCATCCAAGAACGAAAAATGAGAAAATGGTGCGCTCCCCAAAGGGAGGCACCATTTTTATGCTATTGATCATTTGCGTTTCAATAACAGAATTCCACTGATTTCTGACGTTTTGTAGCGGTACACCACTTTGAATCCAATATCATTGTCCAGCAAGCAGTTCAGCGCATTGATCAGGCGTGCACCGGGAACCAATGTAAATGTACATGGAGACGTATTACCAATTACACGTACACTTTGGATTCTGCGCGCAGAACCGGGAACGAGCGGATTTCTAGACCAATAGATTAATACCAGATCCGGTTGTGGAACAGCATTGACACGAGCCATCCTAATCATCTCTTTTCTATTAGATTCTTTATAGTAGATGAAAAGGTGGGAGAAAGGTGCTAGACGGAAGACATGCCGTCTGATAAACAGACGGATATAACGCTTTAAAGCAAATCATGACCGCTTGTTTCAATACGACTTTCATCAAGATCAGTTGGGACATACTGGACATGGAAAGTGTAGCCGTCTAAACTAGATAGACCAGACACAATAAGAAGGGATGCGCCGATCCACACATGTTGCAGAAATTCGGTTTTACACAATATGAAAGTCAGGTATATGAGGCTATATTTGCACAGGACGAACCACTTGATGCCACATCCATTGTTAATTACTCTAACGTACCCAAAGCCAAAATCTATGAAGTGCTCAACCGGCTGATCGACAAGGGAACGGTGCTGACAACGATGGATGGAAAGAAGAAATTATATATGGCTGTGGATCTTCAGTCTATTATTCACAAGATCAAGGCTGAGTTTGAGAAAGATATTGAGGAACTGAAGAGTTACAAAATCAAACGTACATTCACGGATGAGCATATCTGGACGTTAAAGGATGAGTCGTCCATCGGATCGAATATTGAACAGCTTATCGAAGAAGCAGACTCATCGATTCTTTTTCTGGCCTGGAATGAGCGTATGGAGAAATATCGTGAACTGCTGGAGCAGAAGGAAAAGCAGGGTGTGTACGTTGAAGTGCTTGCCGTTGGGGGATTGGAGACATCCTTAAGCCGGAAATACTCATTGATTCCATTGCTGGATGCGCCGGAACCTTCACAATTGCTCATAGTAGATCATGCCTATCTGTTGTTTGCCGGTGTGGAACACGATTCATGGAGAGCCATCAAAACGATGTCCAAACCGATTGTCAAAGCCATGACCGATTATTTCTATCATGATATTGCGCTTACTCAAATTACTAAAAAATACGGTGATCAATTGTTACAAGATGCTGAAATCGAGCGACTGCTAACCAGGTTGATCTATTAAAACTATTCTCTCGGAGGATAGTTTTTTTGTTATATCTACGTATGAAAACAATCATGAAAATAACTATTGAAAATTTCGTTTTTATAGGTTACTATCGTAGTTGTAACTTTTGAGGAGGATTCAAAATGAATAAGAAAGTATACGTGCTTGCTATCGCAGCATTTGTGGTCGGAACCGTTGAACTGATTTTGGGCGGAATTCTGGACCTGATTGCTACGGATCTTCATCTATCCCTGGCGAAGGCAGGGTACTTAATCTCTATATTCTCACTTGTCTATGCGTTGTCTGCGCCGATTTTATTGAATATGACGGCCAGATTTGAGCGTAAAAAAGTATATATGTGTACGTTGTTTGTATTTCTGATTAGTAATTTGATCTCTGCATTCAGTTCCAGTTTTTATATGCTGATGGCGGGCAGAGCGCTCGGAGCCGCCACGGGTTCACTTATTTTTGTGCTCTCCCTGACCCTTGCAGCTCGCATTGTGGAACCACAGTATAAAGGACGCGCCGTAGGAATCATTACCATGGGAGGCAGCGCATCACTTATCCTGGGTGTACCACTCGGAATCTTTGTAGGCAACTTGGCAGGCTGGCGTGAGGTGTTTATGCTGATTGCTATTCTGACAGCAGTGGTCATGGTGGCTATCTGGATTGCAATGGATCGTGTACAGCCTATCCCTGCTGTGTCCCTGAAGAAACAGCTTTCGGCTCTGTGGAATCCGAAAATGTTGGCAATCCATGCTACGACTTTGCTAGTACTCGCGGGTCATTTGACTTTATATGCATATTTCACGCCATTTCTGCAAGAAACGCTGGGAGCCAGCGCGACGATGGTTACCTTAATCTATATGATGTTTGGTATCGCCGCTGTTGCAGGGGGAGGCATCGGAGGCATGTTATCCGATCGTCTGCATCCCGCTAAAGCGATTGTTATTGTACTGATTCCCTTTATCGTGAGTATGGCTGTCATTCCGTTCAGCGTAGGACTACCTTTGATCGCCTTCTTGCTATTGTTAAGCATCTGGAGTGCATTGAGCTGGACGGTTACCCCCGTTCAGAATAGTCTCATTATCAAAACTTCACCGGAAACAGCGGAAACGCTAATCAGCACCAATTCAGGTATTGCACATGCAGGTATTGCGCTGGGTACCTATATCGGTGGCATGGTGATTGATCATTCATCGATTCTGAACACCGGATGGGTTGGTTCTATTCTGATTTTGCTTGGTTTGGTGTCTGCCATATTTGCGATCAGCGTTAAGAAAGAGACAGTTCAGGCGGTTGCTTAGAATAAATACGTACAAAAACTTGAACCTCTGCAATCCCATAGACTAATGGGGGTCAGAGGTTTTTTGCTGTGTTGCTAGAGTACGCGAGAGTAGAATAAACCACTTTCATGTGGAGCAAGACTTGCTTTATTCATCGTAACCTATATAATTAAAAGAGTTTTAAAAAGTGTTTTTAGAGAGATAGAGCTTTAACTTATTTGAGATAGAAGATGGGAAGTGCTTACGAAATGATGACTGAAAAAGAGAAATCTCAATTGGGGCTCTTATATAATGCCAATTATGATAAAGAGTTAATTGAAGAGCGTTTGTATGCCAAAGGACTTTGTTACGATTATAACCAGCTTCATCCAGGGAAGATCAATGAAAGAGAAGCGTTAATCAAGAAACTGCTGGGGAAAACGACCGATCGTTTCCTGATTGAACAGCCATTTGTATGTGATTACGGCTATAATATTGAAATTGGTGAGAACTTCTATAGCAATCATCATATTGTCATGCTGGATGGAGGAAAAATCAGTTTTGGAGATAACGTTTTTGTTGCTCCCAATTGCGGATTTTATACAGCAGGCCACCCTTATGATGTTGAGCAGCGCAATGAAGGTCTGGAGATTGTTGGACCCATCACGGTGGGCAATAATGTGTGGATCGGTGGCGGTGTGACAGTTCTTGCCGGTGTGACGATTGGAGATAATACGATCATCGGCGCAGGGAGCGTAGTGACCAAGAGTGTACCCTCTGGTGTGATTGCTGCGGGTAATCCTTGCAGGGTCATTCGCAAGATAACAGAAGAAGACAAAACAAAGTACAGCAGGGATGTAGTGAAGAACATATAGTGAACAACGTGATAGTAGCTAATGAGAATGCCCGATGTGTATCATCGGGTATTTCTTTTTGAAAATAAAATCCCCCAGACAGAAACATGCCAAGGTATCGTATAACCGACACTTTTTCATGTAATCTGCCTGGGGGATAGAAAGATGTATCTGTTACATTTGCTTAAAGAACCTTAACGCTGCAAACTTTTTCCGTTACTGCTGATCACTTCTTTGTACCAATGGAAGGATTTCTTGCGGTAACGTTCGAGTGTCCCTGATCCATCGTCATGACGATCAACATAGATATAGCCATAACGTTTTTTCAACTGGGCAGAAGACGCACTGACAACATCAATACAACCCCATGATGTATATCCCATAATCTCCACGCCATCTTTAATGGCTTCGCCAACCTGAACCAGATGATCATTCAAATACTGGATGCGGTAGTCATCCTCGACGGTTTTCTCGCCGTCCGCACCCGTAATCAACTCATCGACAGCGCCAAGACCATTTTCTACAATAAACAGTGGTTTTTGATAACGGTCATAGAACATGTTAAGTACATAGCGCAATCCTTGCGGGTCAATCTGCCATCCCCATTCACTTGCAGGCAGATAAGGATTAGGTACACCACCAAGCAGGTTACCTTCTCCTGCGACTTGTTTCTCCGGGTCTGCTGTCTGACAGATACTCATGTAATAACTGAAAGAGATGAAGTCTACTGTATTCAGCAGCATTTCCTCGTCGCCAGCTTCCATCTGAATCTCGATCCCATTTTCCTGGAAGTAACGTTTCATATAACCAGGGTAGCGACCTCTTACATGCACATCACCGAAGAAATAGTTGCTATGCTCGAATTCCATGACTTTGATCATATCATCTGGATTCGGTGTCAGCGGGTAAGTAGGCATGCTGAGCATCATACAACCAATCTGTGCCGTAGGAATGATCTCATGACAGAGCTTCACAGCAGAAGCACTGGCTACAAACTCATGATGGATCGCCTGGTACAGATCTTGTTTGCTAAGCTTCTCCTTCGGCGTATAGATACCACCGCTCATGAATGGTGCTTCGAGAATGGAGTTGATTTCGTTAAAAGTAAGCCAGTATTTTACTTTATTTTTATAACGTTTAAATACCGCAGTTACATAGCGCTCATAGAATCCAACCATTTTCCGGTTAACCCAGCCGTCGTATTCTTTGGAAAGGTGAAGTGGTGTCTCATAGTGGGACAGCGTAACCAGTGGTTCGATTCCGTATTTGCGACACTCGTCAAACAGATCATCGTAGAATTGCAGACCTTCTTCATTTGGTTCCAACTCATCACCTTTTGGGAAAATCCGGGACCAGGCGATGGAAGTACGGAATACTTTGAAGCCCATCTCGGCAAATAATTTCACATCTTCCTTATAGCGATGGTACAGATCGATACCGATCAGTTTCATGTTATCCTCAGTAGGTTCTTCGGTGATTGGACCCATGATGCCTTTGGGAGCTACATCCTGTGTAGACAGGCCTTTGCCGCCTTGATTGTATGCACCTTCAGCCTGGTTGGCAGCAATTGCGCCACCCCATAGGAAATTTTCCGGGAATTGATAGGTTGGATTTTGAGAGTTATTCATGTGATCGCTCCATTCATCAAATTGATTTTAAGAGGTTGTTCAAAAAGCCCGCTTTTGATTACAAAGGATGCCTAACGGCATCATCTGCATCGAAGATGAAATTCAGCCGAAATGTCCGTTGCTCACGTAGTTTTCCCTACGCTCTGCTACTCCATTTCTAGCTTCATCCCATCTTCTCGGTACTGAAAACCGGTCTTTTTGAACACGCACTTTAAGATGATTCATGTATGACATAAAAAAAGCTTAAACGTTGTAACGGGTTACACGTCAAGTTTTACTTTTGACCCCAATCTAAGGCATACTATTATTCTATAGTTCGTTAGCAAGAAGGGAGTCTCCGATGTCAAAGTTTGATGAAATTATGAAGCGGTCCGGTTACTCAAAAGCGACAGTATCACGCGTGATTAATCATTCTCCGCACGTTAGTGATGAAGCAAGACAGATCATAACGGATATCATGAAACAGTTGAATTATATTCCCAATCGAAATGCGGTATCGTTATCTACAGGGCAGACCAAGCAGATTGGAATTGTGACCTCTACCACAGGTGAGATCATTCTTACATTCATGAATCAATTCATTGATACAGCCATGGATTTTGGGTTTCAGACGATCATCTATACATCCCGTGGGGATCCGGAGATTGAATTGCAGGCATTCGAAGATCTGCGCAGTAAACGAGTCGATGGGCTAGTTATTATTGCTTGTGTTAATGATCCTCGCAAATTAAAGGCGTATATGGAATACGGTCCGATTGTCTCCTGGCAGCGAATGGGGAATGATGAGATTCCATCGGTGGCTATGGATCAGGCAGAAGGGTACAATTTAGCGCTGGAGCATCTGGTATCAAGAGGGTACACCCGAATTGCGAACGCATTTGGCAGAGCTGAAAGTTTGAATACCCAGAGCCGCCGTGAAGCCTATGAATCTTTTATGAAGAGCAGGGGTTTACCTGTATGGACTGAAGCATATCAATATTCCGTATTCAGTTCCACAGATGGCGAGAAAGCGATGCGTAGCATGGCAGAAGGGCCAGAACTTCCGCAGGCGGTATTATGTTCGAATGATTATGCAGCGATTGGCATTTTGTGTGAAGCGCGCAAACAGAATATTCAGGTACCTGAGCAACTCGCCATTGTTGGATTCGACGACATTGAGCTTTCCCGTGTCCTCGGAATCACGACTATACACAATCCGATTGCGGAGCAAGCCACCCAGGCTTTTCATCAATTGTGGGCTGTATTGGGTAAAACAGAGTTGAAGACAGAGCAGCTGACATACCATTTGATTGAGCGTGAGACCACTTGAATCCGTAAGACCTGATGTGGAAATATGGTTTTATGGATTCAATAATTATTCAAATTTGAAGCATTTCTGAATTGGAGTCCTGCGTTATACTGAATATGAGCTTCAGAAAGACATATCGTACAGAGATGTGGTCTGAGGTATTCGTATCATGTTACAAGTTACATATTTCACAAACGATCTGCGGGAAAGGTGAGAACTAACTTAATGAAGACAGTGACAGGCCGATTTAGAATTGCGGGCATATGGGAAGGGGTATCTTTACTTTTATTAATTTTTATTGCTATGCCCCTGAAATATTTTGCAGATATCTCTTCCGCCGTAGCCGTAATGGGCATGATTCATGGCATCTTGTTTCCTTTGTACCTTATTGCATTAGTGCATTTGGCTGTGGTTAAAAAGTGGAAGATTACGCGCTGGTTGATGGGTGGACTCGCCGGTCTATTGCCTTTTGGAACTTTCGTATTCGAATCTTATCTTAGGAAGAGAGATTGGAAATAAAACGTAATAGAAAAAAGGCAGGCGACTAATTCGGAGATTATCCAAATGGTCGCCTGCTGGCTTCTGTACGAGTACTACTTTACTGTACCTTGCTGACGATCAGACAGCAGGCTTACTCCAATATCGCCAGAGGCGTCCGATACAGGTGCATAGGCCGAGAAGGAAGTCACAACAACCAGGGCAGTGAACAGAAATAAGAATGATTTCTTCATACAATAACCTCTTTCATATGGGGATATATTCCATTTTATTCTAACGCAGGTAGGCTATATTTGAAAAGAAAAGATTTAAATAAGCAAGCCATCGAATGACTGAAAGGATTGAGCTTCTGTGAAAGTTATTCATGAGTTAACATCCATAGCAATGGTTGAAGAGGCGATTCAACAACATGAATTGGTTTTTCTGTATGTATCTCGACCAGAGTGCAGCGTGTGCCACGCTTTACTTCCCAAGATCAGGGTGTTGCTTGAACCTTATCCATCGGTATACCTCGGTCACATTAATGCTAACGAAGTGGAAGAGGTTGCATCCAAGTATCTTATTTTTACTGTTCCAACAATGATTATGCTTGTGGAGCAGAAGGAATATATTCGAGCGGACCGTTTTGTTCGCTTGGAACGCTTGGAAGAGCAACTGCAACAGATCCATTCTATGTATACACAGGATGGGGAATAGAAAGCTAAAGCTTCATGAATGGCGGCTCATACGTGAGCCGTTTTTTTCGTCCGCAGTGGCTATGTAGCTATAGATAAAGGATGCGATGCCTGAACTCACAAATTAAAGTGTTGCCATGAAAACGGTTTTATGATAATTTAAACATTATAAAAACGTTTTTATAGCAAAGGAACAAAACTTATGGCAAAGATAACGATAAAAGATGTAGCAAGGGAAGCTGGCGTATCCATATCGACGGTCTCCAACGCCTTGAATGGTGTGGATGTCTTGAACCCGGAGACAAAATCACATGTTCTTAAGGTGGCAGAGCGTTTAAACTATGTGCCCAATCTGAATGGCAAGCTATTGAAGTCCGGTCAAACCAAAATGCTGGGTTTTTTCACCACAAGTGTATCGGGTCCGTATTTCTATAAGCTGGTGGAGTCGATGTCTCGCGAATGTGATCGTCTTGGGTACGGTTTGAATGTATTTGTGACCAAGGATAAACACGTGATTATGAGTAACATTCTGGGGCGGCGGGTGGATGGCGTTATTATCTACGAAGAGCTTCGGATCGATGAGCAAGATATTATCGCGATGGAGAAAGACAAGATCAAGGCAGTTTTTTTGGATCGGGTCTATCAGAGCGATACGATGGGAAGTGTCATTTTTGACTCGTACGTAGCGGCTTACGAAGCAACCAAGTATTTAATTGGGCTGGGGCACAAGAAAATTGCTTATATTTCGGGTGTGGACACGATGTTTGACAGTGTACAGCGTAGAGATGGCTACCTGGCGGCTCTGCGTGAATACCAGCTTCCAATTGATGAAGATTACATTATACAAGGGTACTTTGAGGAGGAGAGCACGTATAGTGCGATAAAATCTTTTCTTCATTTACACCCCGGCAAGCGGCCTGATGCATTTCTTGCAGGGAATGACTTGAGTGCAATTGGCTGTATGCATGCGTTGAAGTCTGAGGGTTTTGAAGTGCCTCAAGATGTTAGTGTCGTGGGTTTTGACGATATTGACATAGCACAGTATTTTTCTCCACCGCTCACAACGGTAAGAAATCAAATTGCAAGACAGGGCATCCTGGCAATCAATCAACTGGTGGGTATGATCAAGGAGAAAGAACAAGGGGCTGCACAGAAATTGGCGGGTGAACTGGTGGTGAGAGGTTCAAGTCATGTGAAGATCGACCGGAAAGACTATCGTACATAAGTTGATTCAGCTTCTTCTCCGGTCTTTTTTTACATAAATATAAACAAAGGGGGTTTTTATGTCGAAAAATAAAAACGTTTTTATAAACATGCATGCAAGGTGGAGGGGAGTAAAAAAACGTGGATAAATTAGCCGTAGAGACATCAACCGGTAAAAATGCGATCAGTCCCAATGGAAAGAAACCCATCGGACAACGGATTAAAGAATTCATAGTAGATTATCGGAGACAGTGGGAGATTCAATCGATGATTATCCCTGGCATTATTTTTATGATTATTTTCTGTTATATCCCGATTTACGGTTTGACGATTGCCTTCAAGAATTACACGGTCATTGATACGCTGGCCACCGCTCCTTGGGTAGGGCTGGATAATTTCAGAATCATTTTGTCAGATAAATACTTCTGGGATGCAGTCGTGAATACGCTAGGGATCAGTTTTTTGAAATTAGGTATCGGGTTCGTCATTCCGATCATTCTCGCGATCATGATCTACGAGTTAAACAGCGGACGATTCAAGAAGTTTGTGCAAACGGTTTCATATTTACCTCACTTTTTGTCCTGGATTGTACTTGGGGGAATGCTGATTACCTGGTTTTCGACAACGGGGTTATTTAATCAGTTGTTACTTAGCCTGGGAGTGATCTCGCAACCGCAGAACATCTTGCTGGATGCAGGCAAGTATTGGTGGATTGCTACGTTATCGGATATTTGGAAAGAAGCAGGTTGGGGAACGATTCTGTATCTGGCGATCATGGCGAAGATTGATCCTACGTATTATGAAGCTGCCAAAATCGATGGTGCAAGCCGTCTCAGACAGATCTGGAATATCACATTGCCTAACATGAAATCAATTATCAGCTTAAATCTGATTCTAACTGTAAGCGGTTTATTGGGATCGAATCTGGATCAAACGCTGGTTCTCATGAACTCCCAGAACCGTGACAAAGCGGAAGTCATTAATTCGTACGTGTACCGTATGGGGATGTCTCAGGGTGACTTTTCATATGCAACGGCCGTTGGCTTGGGTGTCTCCATCATCTCTGTCATTCTACTCGTCACGGCAAACAAAATCACAAGCAAATTAAACGATAATCAATCTGTGTTGTAGAAGGAGGCATCCCGCGTGAATGGAAAGGTGGCAAAAGAAGATCTCGATAGTCGGATCTTTGATACGTTAAATATGATTTTGCTAATCATCTGTACGATCGTTATTCTGGTTCCGCTCTGGAATGTCATCATCTCTTCCTTTAGTTCAGGCAAGGCACTGGCGGAAGGTGGATTCATCTTCTGGTCACCGGAATTCTCGCTGGAGAATTACAGAGCTGTATTCAATGATCAGGGCATCTGGCAGGCCTTCTTCATATCGGTTTCCAAAACAACGATTGGCGTTGTTACACATGTGTTCTTCTGCGCCATGGTTGGTTACGGTCTGAGCAAAAAGTACATAAGAGGCCGTAAATTATACGTTGCCATGGGTGTTATTACAATGTTCTTCTCGGGCGGCATGATCCCGACATACCTGTTAATCAAATCACTTGGATTGTTAAACAGCTTCTGGGTGTACATTATTCCGGCGTTGTTCAGCTTCTATGATGTCGTGATTCTGATGAATTTCTTCCGGAATGTTCCGGATTCGCTGGAAGAATCGGCCAAGATTGACGGTGCAGGGGATTGGCATATTTTCCTGAAAATATTCATTCCACTCTCCATGCCTGCCATGGCTACAATTGCGCTATTTAATGGGGTGGGGCAATGGAACGACTTCATGACAACCAAGTTATACATTACCGATCAGTCACTGTATCCACTTCAGATGATGTTGTACGAGATTATCGTTCAGTCACAGACACAATCCATGCAAAATGTCGGAGGTTCAGCTGTCATTGAAACAACGACCAAAGGCGTGCAGTTGGCCACCATTGTCATTACAACACTCCCTATCGTGCTGATCTATCCCATCGTTCAGAGATACTTTATCTCGGGAATGATGCTCGGAGCAGTCAAGGAATAGGAGCAACAACTATCCCATTTTGAGGAGGAACAAAAACATGTTGAAGTTGAACAAGGCATCAGGAAAAAAAGGGGTTAAATTGCTCGCAACACTACTCACAACCGTACTTATGATTACAGGTTGCAGTGGTGGATCGGGGGGCTCCAGTGAAGGGAACTGGGTATCCATTGAAGATCGCTATTCGGTTGACCCGGAAAAGCCGGCTTGGCAGTTGGATAAAAAGGAAGAGGCTACCGACCTGACGTGGTACGTCAATGCTGACTGGTGGAACACTGATTTTGGCAAGGACATTGTCACTAAGAAAATCAAAGAGGATCTGAACATCAATATTAAATTCATTACGGGTGATGATACCAAGTTAAATACCTTTTTCGCAGGTGGAGATATGCCTGACTTGCTGACTGTATTTGACTCGAATTCTCCAGTGGTCCAAAAAGCTGCAACCTGGGCTATGCCGCTGAATGATCTGGCGGAGAAATACGATCCTTACTTCAATAAAGTTGCGGCTGCCGATACATTGAACTGGTTCCAATTGGCGGATGGTAAAACCTATGGTTACCCGAACTATTCCAATACACAAGAGGATTATGATAGCGGTAACATTCCTGCCAAAACGGCATTTATCATTCGTAAAGATGTGTACGAAGCTTTGGGTAGTCCGGTCATTGGAACGCCAGAAGAATTCCAGAGTGTGATGAAACGAATTAAGCAAGAGTTCCCTGCGCTGATTCCGTTTGGATTCAACTCCATTGGTGAAGGAACAGGTTCACTCGGGGATACACTGCAAGATTTCATCGGCGTTCCGCTGGAGACTGAATCAGGAGAATTCTATGATCGCAATCTGGATGAAGATTACCTCACGTGGTTGAAAACATTGAACACCGTGTACAGAGACGGCAATATCAGTGATGACAGTTTTGCCGATGATGGAACCGCTTTTGAGGAAAAAGTAAAGTCCGGTAAATACGCGACCATGCTGCTTGACGGTACACCTCAACAAGGAGGAAACCTGCAAATCTACATGAGTGCGAACCCAGGTAAAGAATATGTTGCTATCGATGGACCGCAGAGTACCAAAGGCAATACACCAACATTGAATCAATCCGGAATAACCGGGTGGATGATTAATTTCATTTCCAAGGACTGTAAAGATCCGGCCAAGGCCATTCAGATATTCACATACTTGCTGAGTGAAGAAGGCCAGACGCTCATGAATTACGGAATTGAAGGGGAGACCTACCAGACTAAAACTGACGGTACTGTTGAATTGCTGCCAGCGGTGAAAGACCTGCAACTAAATAACGCGGATCAATTCAAAAAGGACTATCGGATGGGTGAATTCATGTTCTTCGGTCATGATCGCCATAAAGCGCTGAGTGCAGATGCATTTCCGGAAGCCATCAAACAGATGCAAGAGTGGGGCAAAGGCAAGCTGAAACCACACTTCATTCTGGAGAATATTAGCCCGGATCAAGGTACACCTGAAGCTCGTGCGTTGTCAGCAATCAATACAAAGTGGAATACAACACTCGTCAGTATGGTACGTTCCAAGGATGATACCTCGTATGACAATGCACTGGCTTCTTACAAATCATTTTTAGGTGAAAACCGTTGGGATGAGATCGTGAAGGTTCGCAGTGAGAAGATGAAACTGAACAAAGAGAAATTAGGCATTCAATAATAGAAATAAGGAGAGAAATCCTATGACTACATTCAAAATGTACAAAACTACGGGTGAAGATGAATGTTTTGTATCCGTGTCCTCAGATCAGTTGAAACCTCTTGCCTCCGATCGGGAGACAACGACCATTCTTCTGGATGATCAAATAACATACCAAGAGATGGACGGATTTGGTGCTTCTTTTACCGAATCTTCCGCCTATTTAATCAACCAAGTCTTGAATGAGGAGCAACGGGATGAGGTCATGACCCGACTGTTCCATCCGGAGAAAGGGATCGGGCTCTCGGTCATCCGTAATCCGATGGGCGCTTCGGACTATGCGAGAACGGTATACAGTTATAACGATATGCCAGAACAGCAGACAGATCCAGAATTAACCCAATTCAGCATTTTACATGATAAAGAGGACATTATTCCTTTAACACAACAGGCTTTGGCATTGAATCCTGAACTGAAACTGTTTGCTTCACCATGGAGTGCACCGGGATGGATGAAAACGAGTGGATCGATGATTACCGGACAATTAAAGACTGAATGGTATCCCGTTTATGCTGAATATTTCGTGAAATACATTCAAGCGTATGGCAAGCATGGATTACCGATCCATGCCATTACACCACAGAATGAGGCGCTTTATGAACCAGGGCACTATCCCGGTATGTTGATGCCAGCCAAAGCCCAAGCAGATTTTATCAAAAACCATCTCAAACCAGTCTTTGTCAAAAACGATATTTCTACCAAAATTCTCTGTTACGATCACAACTGGGATCAACCGGACTATCCACTGACCGTGCTGGAACAAGCAGGAGAGGAAGTGGACGGAGTGGCCTGGCACTGGTACGGGGGCGATGCTTCTGCTCAAACGAAGGTCTATGAAGCATTTGCAGGCAAAGAAGTGCACTTCACCGAAGGCTCAGGCGGGGAGTGGATCCCGGCCTTTGAACAGGCCTTCTCAAATGTAATGCGAACGGGAATTCAGATTCTTCGAAATTACAGCAAGTCTTTTGTACTGTGGAACATGGCACTGGATGAGAACAACGGGCCTACGGTTCCGGGCTTTGGCCGCAGTACGTGCCGTGGGATCGTGCAGGTGAATCAGCAGACGAAGGAGCTTACGTATACACTCGATTATTATGCCCTGGCTCATTTTAGTGCTTTGATCCGTCCAAAGGCTGTTCGCATTGAATCAACGTCCAGTAATGAATCGATCTTTTCTGTGGCGTTCAAAAATATAGACGGTTCCGTCGCATTAGTCCTCTTCAATGATGGGGAAGAGACGGAGAATGTAAAGGTTAAGCTACGAAATGAAGAGCTGTTATGTTTCCAAATGGAAAGCAAAAGTGCCATATCACTTTTAATTCATCCCAATAAGTAATCAGACCTGAGCATCAGGGCTTACGTCTTACGTTGTCAGTACCGTTGTTTGTCTCCGGTATTCCGTAGGCGTGAGCCCTGTATGCTTTTTGAATTGTCTGGAGAAATAGTACAAATCACTGAATCCGAGATGCTCGGCGATGGCCGTTATCGTGTTCGGTGTACAGGTGAGCAGTTCCTTGGCTTTATCGATTTTTTTGCCAGTAATGTAGAGGATCGGAGGAACACCGATCTGTTGCTTGAAGAATCGAATGAAATAATTGGGATGCATGTAGGCGATCTGGGCCAGTTCCTGAACCGAAATATTCTCTTCGATGTTGGAATCGATGTAAGCCAGAATGGCAGATAATTTCTCCATGACAGGCACGTTAATAAAAGAGATCTGATCCAGATCCAGACTCATTATATAGTGGGACAGTAACTCCGTCAGTTTGCTCTTGGCCATCATATGGGAATAGACTTCATCTGATTTTGCATATGTAAGGATGCTGCTGAAGATTGTCTGAATCAACTCAGGTTGATCTATCGTAGTGATGTGGGGGAACTTCAGAATTTGGAACAAATTGATTCCCCCAACCTTTGCACTAAAGTGACACCAATATTTGAGAAAAGGACGGTCGTTAATTGCAGAGTAGGATTGTTTGATCCCCTCCGGCATTAAAATAAGCTGATTAGGCGCAGGGTAATACTCCTCTTTCCCAATCTTGAGCCAACCTTCACCTTCGCATATGAAATAAAACTTGCTGTAGTCAGGCGTGTAATCCAGATCCCGCCAATCGGTGTCGCACCGATTGTAGTTAACCATGAATAATTCAATTTGCAGATTGGACAGGTAGTTCGTAAGCAACGTTTGGTGATTCATATTCTTCATCTCCATACAAGGTTAGTATTGTCCATCTAAAAGTTAGTGTTCTGCATGTCTATCCTTCCGCTGTAGAACTACAATACAAATGCAGACGATAACGGAAGGAATGAGAATATAGCATGGATAAAAACGAATATTTGCAACAGATCGAAGCAACGATTGAGAGCGGTAAATTCAAGGACAGTTGGAGTTCACTTAGCGCATTTCAAGTTCCTGAATGGTACCAGAAGGCGAAATTCGGCATCTTCATCCACTGGGGGCTGTACTCCGTCCCGGCCTATGATAGCGAATGGTATTCGCGAAATATGTATATTCAAGGTTCCAAAGCTTATGAACATCACCTTGAGGTGTATGGACCACATAAGGATTTTGGATATAAAGACTTCATTCCGATGTTTCGTGCAGAGAAGTTCGATGCAGACGAATGGGCAACGTTATTTAAACAGGCCGGAGCCAGATATGTTATGCCTGTAGCCGAGCACCACGATGGTTTTCAAATGTACAAGAGCGATATCTCTCACTATAACACATATGAAATGGGCCCCAAACGGGATCTTCTGGGTGAGATGAAGGTCGCTTATGAGAAGCAGGGATTAACCTTATGTGTATCGTCCCACCGTGCCGAGCATTGGTTCTTCATGTCTCATGGGAAGGAATTTGAGTCAGATATTCAGGAGCCCCTGAAGCGCGGTGATTTCTATTGGCCTGCCATGCCGGAACCGGATCATCATGATCTGTATGGTTCGCCTCCAACCGAAGAGTATCTGGAAGACTGGTTGATTCGTTGCTGTGAGCTGGTGGATCAATATCAGCCGAAGGTCTTCTATTTTGATTGGTGGATTCAAACAGTTGCGTTCAAACCCTATCTTAAGAAATTCACTGCTTATTATTATAACAAGGGCGAAGAATGGGGCGTGCCTGTAGCGGTCAATTATAAACATGAGGCCTATATGTTTGGTAGCGCCGTTCCGGATGTGGAGCGGGGACAGTTTGCTGAACTCAAGCCCTATTTTTGGCAAACCGATACGGCTGTCGCTAAAAACTCATGGTGTTACACGGAAAATAATAACTATAAATCGGCCGAGGAAATCCTTCGAGATCTCGTCGATATTGTAAGCAAAAACGGAAGCCTGCTCCTGAACATTGGACCCAAAGCAGACGGCAGCATTCCGGATGAAGATCGGGACATCCTGCTGACCATCGGCAAGTGGTTGGAAGTGAACGGCGAAGCGATCTATGATACATCCTTCTGGCGCACGTTTGGCGAGGGTCCAACAGAGGTGAAGGAAGGGCAATTCACGGATGGGGATACGAAGGTATTTACGAGTGAAGATATACGGTTTACGGTAAAAGAAAGCAGTCTGTACGCGACAGTTCTTGCCTACCCGGATAACGGGGTGATTCACATTAAATCGCTGAAGGAACATTCTCACCATTTTCAAGGCGTTATTCAGGACATTCAGGTGCTTGGTTACGAGGAACATCCGCAATGGGAGAGAACAGCGGAGGCACTAACGATTACTACAACCAACGTGAAGAGTATAGCACCCGTCGTCTTCAAAATTGAATTGGATTAAGAGAGAAAAAGAATCGGTTAAAGAGCCGGTTCTTTTTTTTGTTTTACATGGTCTGTTTGAACCGGTTTTAATAGTTTTTTTTGCGTGAATGCGAAAAATGTGAAGAGAAGCACAAGCGACATGAGACATATAAAAGCATTAAATAGACTTATTTTCTATATTTTTCAATAAAGTGCTTGTATATATCGAATAATGATTTTATACTATACCAATAAAATCCAATTAAATTCCTAATTGACTATTATATGTCATTAAATCTTTTTCTAACTCACTCGAACCACGATCGAAATACGTATTGACTACTCCTTAGCAAGCGTTCTGCTAACGCTCCAGATCACCCTTCCACATGAATGCTTATAGACATTCACTCTCGTTGCTTTACTCAAACACCCACACTTTCACTCTCATGGCTTAACCCGAGTTGTTCCATCTCCTAAACGTCCAAGCGAAAAATCATAGAATGATCCAGTTATCTCTTCTGACTCATATTGTTCCCTAACCATACCTGTAAAGGAGGTGAGGCTTTATGTGAAAACCAGGGCGTATATTTCGTCCGGAATTAAAGTGATTTTACCGTTTTATTCTGCAGAGAAGGGCACATGTACCAGACTAGATTACAAAACCGGGTAAAAGGAGTGGAAAAGTTTGATAAAGATTAATCGGTTACGCAAGCCCATCTCCATGGGGCTCTCGCTTCTCCTTGCATTTTCGATCGTTCATCCGGTTTCAGCTGAAAACTCCCCATCATCCAAATTGGATATGAGATCTGGACTTGCCAAAGTTTCGGAATCCAAAGTAAACGCCAAGTTATCCAAAGAGTTTGAAGGTAGTGACTATGTTACCTATCTGGTGAAAATGAAGGAGCAGGTGGATACAGCAGCGGTCTCCAAGCAGGCCCTGGAAAAGGCGACGATCGCCAAACAAACGGCCTCAGCCACGAAGTTGTCCGTTCGGAATTCGGTCGTTAGCTCTCTGCGGGAAACGGCCTCACGTACACAATATACATTGGAAAGTTATCTGGAAAAGGAAATTGACCTGGGCAAGGTCAAAGAATATAAAAGCTATTTTATCGTCAATTCATTGGCAGTAACGAGTACCAAAGAAGTCATGGAGCAGATTGCGCTGCTGCCTGAGGTAGAGAAGATTCTACCGAATGAGACGAGATACTTACAGAAAGCGGAAGTGAGTAAAGAACCAGCGAATGCGGCACCAGCCAAAGATACTGTCCAAGCTCCAGCTAAAGACTCTTCAGTCGGAGTTAAAGACAAGGAGCCTGCTGCCAAGGACAAGCTTGCGACAGAGAATGTGGAATGGAACCTGGATTACATCAATGCGCCAGCCGTTTGGGATCGGGGCATCGATGGAACAGGAATTGTTGTTGCCAATCTGGATAGCGGTGTGGATTACACACACCCGGCGCTTCGCAGCAAATGGCGGGGACTGGATGCTTCGGGCAATATCGTTGATCCCGAACTGAGCTGGTATGATCCGCACAGTAATGCTTCCCTTCCTGCGGACGAAGACGGACATGGTACTCACACGATGGGTACGATGGTTGGCTCTGAAGCGGATGGCACCAACCAGATCGGGGTTGCTCCCGGTGCAAAATGGATTGGTGTACGGATATTCAATCCGGAAACAACGGATGCCATTATTCTGGATGGCGGACAGTGGTTGATCGCTCCGGTCGATGCGGAAGGCAATCTGCATCCTGAACTTGCACCGGATGTCGTAAACAACTCGTGGGGCGGAGGCGCAGGACTGGATGAATGGTTCCGTCCTATGGTCCAAGCCTGGCGTGATGCGCAGATCTTTCCCGAGTTCTCCGCAGGTAATGTAAGACTGACGAACCCGGGTGGTCCCGGCTCTGTTGCGAACCCTGCCAATTACCCTGAAAGTTTCGCCACGGGAGCTACAGATATTAATGGTAACCTGGCTTCCTTCTCGCTGCTGGGTCCATCTCCGTATGGTGAGATCAAGCCAGAAGTGTCTGCCCCTGGGGTAAATATCCGATCAGCAGTTCCGGGCGGTGTATATGAGGGAGGCTGGAACGGAACGTCGATGGCAGGCCCGCATACAACTGCGCTTGCTGCACTCCTGCTTCAGGCCAATCATTCTCTTACTGTGGATCAGCTGGAGCAGATCATTACAGATACAGCAACGCCGAGAACGGATAGTCAGTATCCGACCTCCCCTAATAACGGCTACGGTCACGGTATTATTAATGCCCTTGATGCTGTGGGTTCTGTTCTGGAAGGAATCGGTACGGTATCCGGCAGAGTGGTTACAGCCGGAGATGATCTGGAAGAGCCAGTACTGGCACATACCCCTGTCAATTCTGCCTTTACAGGCATCGATATACCATTAACGGCTCATGTGACAGATAACGTCGCTGTAGTCTCCGTCGAGGCTTTTGCCAGAACGACAGGTACCAACCAGTACGTCTATCTGCCGATGAATCGAATTGCTGGAGATAGCAAAGATGGTACGTATACAGCGACCATTCCGGCATTTCTTATTGAGCCACAAGGCGTGGAGTATTATATCCGCGTGAACGATTACGGAAACAACGGATTCGAAAGTCAGGTATACAAAGTGGCTGTGTCCAATGGTGTTCAGCCAGGATATCTTCAGGATTTTGAAGAAGATCAGCTGGGCTTCACCACTGGCGGGACCGGAAGTACCTGGGTATGGGGAGCGCCAAGCAGTGGTCCTGGAAGTGCATACTCCGGTGAGAAGGTGATTGCAACCAACCTGCAAGGGACTTATGTGGCGAATAGTAATGCATATCTGCTTGCGCCGCCAATTGATCTTACCGAGAGTCCGGAAGGTGCATTATTATCCTTCAAGCAATGGTATGATTTGGAGAATAACATCGACTTTGGCAAGGTATACATTGCTTCCGAGGACAGTGACTATGTGTTTGAAGAGTTGCTGAGCTTCACGGGCACGGGTGGCAATTGGAAGAAACAATATGTGGACCTTCGCGAATACGCGGGACAGCAGGTATTTATTAAATTCAATCTGACCAGTGATAACTCGGTGCAAAAGGCGGGTTGGTACATTGATGATTTCGCAGTAGAAGCCTTGGATGAGATTGCGCCGGGGGCACCTGTCGGATTGTCTGCGACTGCTGATATTCTGGGCAATGTAGCCTTGAGCTGGACTGGACCGAGCGATGAGGATCTCGAATCCTATATCGTATATCGTTCCACAACCGCAGGTACAGGCTATGAATCCATTGGGACTGCAACAGGAACAACGTTTACGGATACGTCTACCGTGACGGATTCGACGTATTACTATACCGTTGCCGCACTTGATTATAGTGGCAATGAAAGCGACAAGTCGAATGAGGTCTCCATTACAGTAGAGGTGCCTCAGGACATCTATATCGATCATTTTGACGGCAGTGATGATAATGGCTGGACTCATTCGGGAACCAAAGATGAGTGGGAACGCGGCATTCCGGTAACGGGACCTGCCAGCGCTGTGTCTCCGCCGAATGTCTGGGCGACTGATCTCGACAATACGTACGAGAATGGCTCCAACTATTCACTCGTATCTCCGGTCATTGATTTGACGGATGTATCCGAAGGAACCCTTACGTTTAATCATTGGTACGAGATTGAGAGTGGATATGATTACGGTTATGTGGAAGTCACCAAGGATGGTGGAGCCACATGGTCAGAATTGGGCAAATTCTCACACAGTACAAACGGCAAACAATGGGCACCGGTATTCTATGACCTCGATGCACTTACCGGCAATGAAGTTCAATTCCGGTTCCGTCTGACCTCAGACAACAGTGTTGTGAAGACAGGCTGGTTCATTGATGATTTCCGTGTACTGGGTGTTGCTACGGAGACCTTAACCGAGGACAGTGCGGTTGTACTTAACAGTGAAAAACCGAAACCGTCCTACGATAACCCTTGGTACAAAATTTCGCGGACAGACAAAGCGGAATTCAACAAAACGAAACAGCAACAACCGGAAGTTGAAAAACCAGGAACAGGTTCGGTTAATCCGCAAAGCCTGCCTGCCAGTGCAACGGTTACCGTACTGGAAACCGGACGTTCGGTGAAGACGGATTCAGCTACAGGCAAGTATAGCTTCACACACGTAGCGGGTGATTACACGTTAAAAGCTGAGGCATACGGATATTATCCTCGAACTCAGCAGGTAACAATCACTGATGGCAGTGGAGCCAAAGCCAACTTTAATCTGGAGGCAATCCCGCATGGACAGATTGAAGGTGTAGTAACCGATGAACGGACAGGACAACCACTGGCTGATGCTTCCGTCCTCGTGGTAGAAGATGCCAAGGTAGGCGAAGTCCGCACAGGTTCAGATGGCAGCTTCGTTATTCAGGTATTGGAAGGAAGTTATACCCTGTCCATCCGGGCTGCGGATTATTACAGTAAGACCGTTACTGTAACTGTACCTGGTAATGGTACGGCAGAGGCGAATGTTGCCTTGAAACCATTCATCGGTTTCCCAGGGGAAATTGCTTATGATGATGGAACAGCAGAGAACGCACGAGCTTTTAACGCTGCGGATAACGCTTGGGCAGTTCGAATGACACCAGAGCTGGAGACCGCTCAACTGACAGGTGCATCGTTCCGATTCTGGAACACCGAATGGCCTGTACCTGGAGGTACAGCGTTCCAATATGCCGTCTATGATGCTTCGGGTACTGGCGGCGCTCCGGGACGACAACTGGCTGGACCATTTGACGGTACTGCACTTCGTAACGATCAATGGACAACCGTTGAATTCCCGGAACCGGTCATTGTAACGGGTGATTTCTATATTGTGTATGTACAGAGTGTAGCTGGAACTGGTGCTCCGGGACTGGCTACTGATGAGAATGGTACGAATGCAGGTCGAAGCTGGCAGCGAGTAGGTGGCGCATGGAGCACTTCACCTGCAGAAGAAGGTAACTACATGATTCGTGCAGTTGTGAGATATCCGGTAAATGCACCTGTGCTTACGACACCAGCGAACACATACACGAATCAGTCAACTTTTACGATATCGGGAACGTCTCCGGCATCCGGTGCCCAGATCAAGTTTTACAACGGCAAGGATCTGGCTGGCACTACAACCGTGGCGAATGGGAAATTCTCATACGGTGTTAAACTCCGTTCTGGGATTAATGCGATTACTGCCGAGGCAGTGGTGGATGGCAAAACAACCGACCGTTCACTCCCCGTCGTCCTTATTCTGGATCAGACCAAACCGCAAGTGACGATTCTCACGCCTGCTCAAGGGGATCGCATCAATGCAGAAGTGGTTCACGTAACGGGTAATGTCGTGGAACAATTCCTCGATAAAGTAACCGTTAACGGACAAACCGTACAAGTGGGCAAAGACAGAAGCTTCAGTCATCGCGTATTGGTCAATGAAGGCGAGAACACGATTACCATTACAGCAACCGATATCGCTGGCAACAAAACAACCGTAACGCGTACCGTCTACGTGGAAACGGCATTGCCAGAACTTACGAACATTACGCCAGCTGAAGATGTTCGCATCACATCAGGGGAGAGTGTGACCGTTTCATTTGACAGTAAACCTGGTCTGCAAGCATCTTTCCGAATTCAGTTACCGCTGAATCTGAATGCCCAAGGGGCAGGAGAGATTCCGTTGGTGGAGACTGAGCCTGGTCGTTACACAGGTACGTACACTACACCTTCATCCCTTGTTCTTGAGGGCGGAGTTATCGTGATTCGTGCCCAGGATGTAGCTGGCAATAAAGTAGAGGCGGAAGCAGCTGGACGATTGTTCGTCAGCGTAGCACAAGAACAATCAGTTCCAGAACCAGAACCAGATTCGAGCCCAGCAGAGACGGAATCTAATGAATCCAGTCCACCGTCCACTGAGGGTTTGCAATCTTAATTATTCAAAGTGTGAACCGGATGTTAACTGTGTTTTGACTATCTAAGCAAGAAGCCGATAAGCCGAGGTATCAGGGCTTGTCGGCTTTTTGTTATATTCTCTTTTCATAACTGACGCCTAAGATTAGTTCGAGAGAATTGCATATACTGCATGGTTTGCAGCATCAGGATCAACAAATACGACAACAGGAGGAGTGAACTGTGGGAGTTAATACATTACAACGATCCCAACCGCTACGAAGTAAATGGCTCAAAACCGAAATACTGCTGAATAACTCGGCTATCAAACCATTTATCCCTGATACGCAGCGATATAGCCAATCTAACCTTAAGTCCATGCTGGGAAAATATAGAATGGTATATATCAAACCTGAGATAGGCACCTTTGGAATGGGAGTCATTAAGGCTGAGATGCACAATCATCACCATTTTGCCTATCAGATCCATCAAAAGCGCCTGACGTTCAACAGCTTCGAGTTATTCCATCGAAGTCTGAGCCAGCTGGTTAAGCATAAAAGCTATCTCATTCAGCGAGGTATTCATCTCTTGCAACATAACAACAGGCGCTTTGACATACGGGTCATGGTCCAGTTGAATCCCCAGCAGAAATGGGAAGCGACGGGGGTCATCGGCCGATTGGGTCACCCGAAGAAAATTGTGACCAACTATCATAGCGGTGCCAAGCCAATGAGCATTCACACCTTGCTGAAATCCCACGCTTCCGACAAGCGGATTAATGAATTGATCCAAGAGATGAACCGCTTGGGTATTGACATAGCTCGACACATGAGTAAGAAGTACACTCGTTTGAAGAGCATTGGGGTGGATATCGGGCTTGATCGAAGTCTAACGCCATGGATTATTGAGGTAAATGCCAAGCCAGATCCCTATATTTTCAATCAATTAAAGGACAAGACGATGTATCGCAAGGTGATTCGATATGACCGTCAGAACAGACCATAATGGATACCGGAGTCAAAAAGAAGCTAGAAAATATAAGGTTTAGCAAGGGGCAGATGGGAGTACGACAGTTTGATATGCGACCTAAATGCATGAAAGACGTATAATATCCCTTAAGTCATTATCAGATGGATAGGGAGATGAACGATGAGAACACAAGTGAAAATATTTGAAAATGCAAGTACTTTAGAGTTGGAGAAAGAAATGAATGAATTTTTAAATGGGATCAATACTGTGAATGTAGTGGATATCAAGTATTCTCAAGTAGTCGTTTCTAACGGTGGTTATGTTATAAATCATTTCTCGGCTATGGTTATGTACGCCAAATAAATTTAAATCATGAACTTTTGAAAGTAAAGCATCCATTGGGATGCTTTTTCCTTTGCGTTCATAGGACAGAAGGTAATTCGTCTCTTTCTTCACATTAATGATATAACATGATATATTAGGATGTAGAACATGAGAAGTATGGGTATTTATGGAGGTGCTTGTATTGGGGAAAGACTCGGCATCCAAGCCGATGTATGAACAGATCTTTGAATCCTTGCGCGAACGGATACAGCTTCATCAATATCAAGTGGGTGAGCGTGTTCCTTCGGAAAAGGAATTATGTGATGAATTCGGAGTCAGCAGGATTACGACTAAAAAAGCGCTTGAGATGTTGGCGAGTGAACAATTGATTGTTCGTCAGCCGGGACGGGGTTCTTTTGTAGCTGATACGGCAGATATGTTACAAGAGAGACCTACCAAATCTGCTCCGCGTGCTGCGGTTAAAGATCCAGAGAAGAAGCTGCTCATTGGCCTGGTCATTACTAACTTCAGTGACATGTATGGTACAGAACTGTTATATGGGATGGAAGAAGCTTCGCGAGAGCATGATTGTTTTCTCGTACTTAGAAGATCCTTCGGGATTCCCGAGCAGGAGGAACAGAGCATTCAGGAACTGCTGGAAATGGGTGTCGACGGATTGATTATCTTCCCCGCACAGGGTGAATACTTCAGCGATGAGATTCTTAAACTGGTCGTTAACAAATTCCCGTTTGTCCTGATTGATCGGTATTTGAAAGGCATTCCAGCTTCATCTGTCAGTACAGATAACGTAGGCGCGGCGAGAGAAGGGACGAATTATCTGTTCGACCTTGGTCACCGACACATCGCTTTTCTGACACAGCCTCCGGCGAACACCACGCCGATTGAAGAACGAATTGAAGGCATCATTGAGGCTCATCACGATCAAGGAGTGTTGGTAAACAGGGAACTGTGGTTAGAATCATTTCTTTCGACACTGCCCAGTGTGTTCGATCCTCAAGTCGAGGTCCGTGATGTGGAGACACTGGTGGAACATTTACAGAAATACCCGCAGATTACCGCACTCTTTGCTGCGGAGTATCATATTGCTTTACTTGCAGAACAGGCAGCAGATCGGCTTGGTCTGAGGATTCCGGAAGATGTGTCCATCATATGCTTTGATAGTCCGAACGCTGCCGAAGGAAGCCGTGTAACACATATGAGACAGAGCCAGTTTGATATGGGAAAACAGGCATTCGAGATGGTGCTTCAAAGTATGCAGAACAACGAAATTGCAGTGAACAGAGTCGTTCTTCCTGCCCGCTTGGTGAAGGGGAAATCGACGAGTACGGTGAAACAAAAGGGTTAATTTAGCAAATTAATATTCATTGTGTTCAATCAGGGGCTTCGTGTAAACGAGGTCTCTTTTTTTGTGCGGATAAAAAGAGGATAATCAGTTAAATTGGTATACTATTTGTCGTCGTTAAATTAAAATAACATGCTAATATACAAATAAATATATTGACATAACATTATAATCGTTTTAGGATGATGAAAGCGGTTAACAAACTGGAATACATAAGGAGGACAACATGCTGACACCCAGAGATGATCAAGACATTTCCCCCTCGATATACGACATGATTGATCAGGTTAACAAACGTATGCCGGATTATCCGGAACTTAACCAAATGTTCAAAAATTGTTTTACCAATACGATGCTGACCACGATTCAGCGCAAAGAAGATGGCACAACTTTTGTGATTACGGGAGATATCCCTGCCATGTGGTTACGTGATTCTGCCGCTCAGGTCAGACCTTATCTGGTTCTCGCTTCAGAGGATGAAGATATCGCTGACATGATCGCTGGACTGGTTGAACGTCAACTGAATTATATTCTCCTGGACCCTTATGCAAACGCTTTTAATGAGACGGAGAGTGGAAAAGGACATCAGGAAGACCTAACGCAGATGAATGATTGGATCTGGGAACGGAAGTATGAGATCGACTCTCTGGCTTATCCGATTCAGCTCAGTTATCTCTTGTGGAAGAATACGGGCAGAACAACTCAATTCAACGATACGTTCCGCAAAGCAGCCCAGATTATTATGCAGTTATGGCAAGTGGAGCAGCATCATGAGACGAAATCACCCTACACGTTCCAACGTCTGGATGCTCCCGAGACCGATACACTAAGCCGAGAGGGACGAGGTACTGAAACGGTGTACACAGGCATGACCTGGTCGGGATTCCGTCCCAGCGACGATCGCTGTGAATATGGATATCTGATTCCATCCAATATGTTCGCCGTTGTGGCGCTTCGATATCTACAGGAAATTGCTCAAGCTGTGCTCAAGGATGAATCGCTGGCAGCGACCGCTAAGCAGTTGGAGCAACAGATCAACAAAGGTATTCAAGATTATGGCACCGTTGAACATCCGGAATATGGAACCATATTTGCATACGAAACGGATGGGAAAGGCAATCACAATCTGATGGACGATGCCAATGTGCCGAGCCTGCTGTCTTTACCTTATCTCGGATATGTGGATGAGAATGACGAGGTGTATCAGAATACACGCCGCTTCATTCTATCCTCGCACAACCCGTATTTTTATGAAGGAACAGCGGCAGCTGGAATTGGTAGTCCGCATACACCGGAAGGGTACATCTGGCATATAGCTTTATCGATGCAGGGGCTGACTACAGAGGATCGCAACGAAAAACTACGATTGCTGCAGCTCATCCATAAGACGGATGCGGATACCGGACTGACCCATGAAGGGTTTTCAGCTAACGATCCACATGAATATACACGTCCATGGTTTTCATGGTCCAACATGCTCTTTAGTGAGCTGATGATGGATTATTGCGGATTCCGCGTACAGAAATAGATAGGAAAGCAAGAGAGGACCTGCGAGTACATCATATCGTTCGGAGTTCGTTGAATTCCGACAAGAGGAGAGCGAACCATGAGAAAAATATCATTGAAAATGCCGGTAGCAGCAGTTATGACATCCTTGCTTATTCTAACTACAGCCTGTTCGGGTGGAAGCTCAAGCACAGGCACAACCAGTGACGGCAAGAAAGAAGTAACCGTATCGTTCCGTTCTTCAGGATCGGAAGATACTCTTACGAAGTTTTTCCAATCAGGTTTGGTCGATCAATTCGAAAAAGAAAACCCGGATATCAAAATCAACATCGCGCCTGTATTGGCAAGTGAGGGTGATTATACGTCCAAAATGGTTCTGCAGATGAAATCGCCGGATACGGCGCCAGATGTCATTGCCGAAGATACCTCCATTATCAAATCTGATGCTGCTGCGGGATATCTGGAGCCGCTGGATTCACAGGTTCAAGGATGGTCCGATTGGGAAGAACACATCATCGACAACCTGAAGGCAGGGGTTACAGGTGAAGACGGCAAGGTGTATGGCGTTCCGGCTACCTCGGATACACGCGGAATCTGGTACAACAAGGAACTGTTTCAACAGGCGGGACTTGAAGTTCCATTCAAACCTGCAAGCTGGGCAGAAGTACTCGAAGCAGCACGTACCATCAAGCAAAAACTTCCGGGTGTGACGCCACTTAATATGATCGTGGGCAAAGCAAACGGTGAGGGTGTGACCATGCAAACGCTGGAAATGCTGCTCTATGGTACGGCGGATACGCTGTATAACGACACCAGCAAGAAATGGGTCGTGAACAGCCCGGGACTGCTGGATTCCTTCAAATTCATAGATCAAGTGTTTAACACGGATAAAACAGGTCCGACCATGCAGGTTGCCCTGAATGGACAAGCTGGCAGTATTGCATTCCAGCAACAGTTCCCACAAGACAAACTAGCGATGGCTGTAGATGGTAGCTGGGCAGGTTCAACATGGGCCGAGAACGGTGCTGCTCCAATCGCCAACGTCGAAGAGAAAATAGGCTTTGCGCCATTCCCGACACAAAATGGGGAAGAGCCGGGGGCAACTACGATGTCTGGAGGCTGGGCTTGGTCTGTTCCTGCACAAGCGAAGAACAAGGAAGAGGCTTGGAAATTTATCGAGTTTCTGATGAATAAGGAAAATGCGACTGCACGCGTAGTAGCGGAAGGCAGCCTCAGTCCGCGTAATGATTCCACTGAAGTTGAAGGTTATACGGATCGTCCATATACCAAAGAAGCACAGGAACTCTTGAATGTGGCCCACTTCCGCCCAGCGAACGATCAATATGCAGCGGTATCTGCACAATTGCAAAGCATTGTTGAGAGTATTGCCTCTGGCAAGCTGACGCCGGAACAGGGAATTACGCAATTGAAGGACAACGTATCCCGTTCCCTTGGCGCGGACAGCATCGAAGAGAAATAAGGATATCGATATATTCGGAGGGGGAGGCACAATCTCCCCTTTTTCCGGTTCGAATGGAGAGTGACTTATGAAAAGGAAAGCACCAGGCTCATTTCTGTTTCTAATGCCTTCCGTACTGTTATTACTTGTGTTTTTCATTGTTCCCATCATTCTGACGATCTGTTTTGCCTTTACGAATATGGCTCTGACCGGGGCGGCAGCCAAGAGTTTGGAGTTTGTCGGATTCCAGAATTTCATTAATATGTTCCATGATCCGGACTTCCGCATTAGTGTCTGGCGCACGCTGGTCTTTCTCATCTTCTCCGCAGTGATTGGTCAGGTACTGCTTGGGTTCATTCTGGCTCTTCTAATGAAGGAGAAAAATGTGACGTTCCGCCGGGTCATTGGCATCATCGTCATTGCCGGTTGGGTGACACCCGAGATTGTTGTGGCATTCTGTATGGTGGCCTTTTTCAGTGACAATGGTTCATTAAATCAGATTCTCGGCTGGTTTGGAGCGAATCCAGTCTCCTGGTTGTTCAGTTTCCCTATGGTGAGTGTCATTATCGCGAATATCTGGCACGGCACAGCCTTTTCAATGATGGTCTATCAATCGGCACTGGATGATATCCCGAAGGAAGTTGAAGAAGCTGCGATTATTGACAGTGCCACCGGGTTCCAGATTGTCAGACACATTACGATTCCAATGGTGAAAGGCTCCATCGTGACCAACATGATGTTGGTCACTCTACAGACACTGGGTGTGTTCACGCTGATCTATACGATGACCGGTGGTGGCCCGGGTACTTCAACACAAACCTTGCCGATCTTCATGTACAACCAGGCCTTTGTGAACTATCAATTTGGATACGGCACAGCCATCTCGTTGGTTCTGTTGTTCATTGGTATTATCGCCAGTCTGTTCTACATGCGATCCATGAAAGTGAAAGTGTAACCATGAAGGAGGTTCGATCCCTATGGTCAAACATGGGCTTCAACGCAAAATCCAGTACGGGATTCTAGTCTTTCTAGGGCTCTGTTTTTTATTGCCGCTGCTCTGGATCATTCTGGCTTCATTTGACCCGAACGCGCAACAGGGCATCAAAATGCCGAGTACCTGGACCATTCAAAATTTCAAAGATGTGCTCGGGGATTCGAGCAATCTTCGTTCATTCGGTGTAGGCCTGATTCTGTCGGGAGGGCAAGCGATATTGGTTGTTCTGGTATCTGTCCTTGCTGCCTATCCTTTATCCCGTTATGAAATGAGATTCAAAAAAAGCTTCTTGTTATCCATTCTGTTCATGACAGCTCTTCCGATTACTGCCGTGATGGTTCCGGTATTTCAAATGTTTCTGTTCTTCAAAATGCAAAACTCCATCATCGCCACGATGTTGTTCCTGACGGCATCCTCACTTCCTTACGGCATCTGGATGATGAAAAACTTCATGGATTCGGTGCCGATTGATCTGGAAGAATCGGCATGGATTGATGGTGCATCCGTGTGGAATGGATTGAGACGAATTGTAGCTCCGCTGATGCTGCCTGGTATTGCAACGATAGCGATATTTACTTTTTCGGGAAGTTGGGGCAACTTCTTCGTGCCATACATCTTGCTCCAGACACCGGAGAAACTTCCGGCATCGGTCACGATCTATCAATTCTTCGGCAGTCACGGTATGGTTGAATACGGCAGATTGGCTGCATTTTCACTACTTTATACAATGCCTTCGGTTGTGTTATATATCTTCTCCCAGCGTTACATGTCCAAAGGATTCAGCATGGGTGGGGCAACTAAAGGTTAATGACAGGAGGTACGCATATGACTATCAAAAAGACGGCACATCTCATCTCGCATACTCATTGGGACCGCGAATGGTATATGCCTTATGAACACCATCATGTACTGCTCATTGAGCTGATGGATAAACTACTGGACACGCTTGATCAGGACCCGGAATATCGTTATTTCCATCTGGATGGGCAGACGATTATTCGTGAAGATTATTTGCAGGTTCGGCCTGAACAACAGGAGAGGCTCGACCGTTATATTCGTGAAGGACGCATCCATTTTGGCCCATGGTATGTGTTACAGGATGAGTTTCTGACCAGCGGCGAGGCCAACTTGCGTAATCTGCTCATCGGTCATCGTGATGCTCGACCTTTGGGCGTGATATCCAAGACGGGATACTTCCCGGACTCGTTTGGAAATATGGGACAGGCACCGCAGATCCTGCAACAGGCGGACATTCATAACGCGATCTTTGGGCGCGGGGTAAAGCCTACCGGATTCAATAATGCCGTGGTTGATGCAGACAGTTATGAATCTCCCTATTCCGAGATGATCTGGCGTTCGCCGGATGGTTCGGAAGTACTCGGCATTTTGTTCGCGAATTGGTACTGCAATGGGATGGAGGTTCCGGTTGATTCGGAGAAAGCCCGAGCCTACTGGGATAGAAATCTGGAGGATGCCGAGAAATTCGCCTCGACCCCACATCTGTTGTTCATGAATGGTTGTGATCATCAGCCGATCCAGACGGATCTGCCCGAGGCATTACGTACGGCCGCGGCTTTGTATCCTGATGTGGAATTTATACACTCCAATTTTGACGATTATATTGAGGCAGTTACGAAGGATGTGCCTGAGCATCTGGCGACCATTGAGGGCGAGCTTCGCAGTCAGCAAACGGATGGTTGGGGGACACTGGTGAATACGGCATCCGCACGAGTTTATCTGAAACAGTTGAACCAGCAGGGACAGACGTTGCTTGAAAAAGTAGCCGAACCACTGGCCGCCATGGCTCATGTAGCCGAGGTAAAAGATTATCCGCACCATCTGTTGACGCATGCATGGAAGATGCTGATGCAGAACCACCCGCATGATAGCATCTGCGGATGCAGTGTCGATGAGGTTCACCGTGAGATGGTGATCCGCTTCGCCAAGAGCAGACAGCTTGCAGAGAAATTGGTTTCTCAGAGCGCGCAGGCGATTGCTGAGTCCATTCATGTGCAACCTGCTGAGGCTTGGGGAGAGGAAGCGGTGCTGTTTACCGTGTTCAACACGAGTGGATGGAATCGAAATGGAATTATCGAGATGGACCTGATTGTGGACAAAGCATTTTTCCCAGAAGGTCCTAATCCTCAAGCGCTTGCGCAGAAGGTGGAAAAAGAGGCACTGCCAGTGTATCAGCTGGTCGATTCGGATGGACACACGTATTCGGCAGAAATCAAGGATCTGGGTGCTCATTTCGGCTATGAACTTCCGAAGGATCGCTTCCGACAGCCTTATATGGCTCGTAAAGTAAGAGTGACTTTCCAGGCGGTGGATGTACCTTCTCTGGGGTATAGGACGTATGCTCTCATTCCAGTCGAGAAACAAGCAGAGATCGCTGAAGTGCCCGATATGAGCGAACTCATCCAGGTTCAGGGAATGATGATGGAGAACGGTCAATTGCGGGTGACGGTTGAAGAGAATGGTACGGCAACGATTGAAGATAAGGTTTCTGGTGCTGTATACAGGGGATTGAATTCATATGAGAATACGGGTGATATCGGCAATGAATATGTCTACCGTCAACCCGAGGGAGAGACAACGCTGACCACGGAGCATCTGAAGGCGGACCTGCGGATTGTGGAGCAGTCTCCGTATCGGGCAGTTATGGAAAGTGTATTACGCTGGGATATTCCTGCTGGAGCAGATGAACTGTTCGAGCTGGAGAAGCGCCAAATGGTTCCTTTTACAGAACGGAAGGCACAGCGAGTCAAGAACACTGTTCCGTTGGTGATTACGACAACATATACGCTAGAAGCAGGTAGTAATATGGTCAAGGTAAAGTCTGACTTTAACAATCAGGCCAAGGATCATCGACTGCGCGCATTCTTTCCGTCCGGACTGCTGACAGAGGATCATTATGCGGATTCCATCTTTGAAATCGCCAAACGTTCCAATACACCGGCCAAAGAATGGGTGAATCCGAGTAATGCGCAGCATCAGCAAGCGTTTGTACATGTGACCGATGGTGATCATGGCTTGATGATTGCAAACAAAGGGCTGAATGAGTACGAGATTTTACAGCATGAAGAGGGCAGTACGATTGCGGTTACGCTGCTGCGTGCCTCTTCGGAACTGGGAGATTGGGGTGTGTTTGAAACACCAGAAGCCCAATGTCTGGGACCTCAGAGTGTGGAATATGCTATTATTCCATTTGCGGGCGATGCGGCACAGTCAGGTGCATGTGCATCCGCATACGTGTATCCGATTCCGTGGACGACTGTACAGCTAGGGGCACTAGCACGCACGTTTGAGCGAGAAAGTCATGCCGGAATTGATGGGAAAAAGGTTGAACTGCCTCTGTCGAAGCAATGGCTGGCATGGAATGCACAAGGTTCGTCACTAGCCTTCTCCACATTGAAGATCGCAGAGGAAACCGGAGATTTGATTGCTCGCTGGTATAATCTAAACTCCGAACCCGTTGAGTTGAACGTGCAAACTGGATTCGAAACTGCCTCCGTTTATGACAGCGATGTGCTGGAACGGGTTAAGGACACGTTGGAGGGGCACAGCCAGACGGTATCCGGGTACAAGATTGTTACACAAGGGTACGCGTTCCGTTGAGTTGATTATTGAACATTATAACGTTAATAGACCTCCTGTTCACGGTAGTGTGGACAGGAGGTTCTTGGATATTTTTTTCTAATTAGGGATATCAAATCAAAAAAATAAAATAAAAAAATAGTGCAGTTTCATCTTTGAATTTTGAATTCGAATATAACTTTGTATCTACAGCTCCAATTTCAAAATTATTTTTCAAGTAAAACCTACAAGCGAGTAAATTAACATCTTGTGTCTCAAGCATAACTAGAATCCAACCGAATTTCTATCCTTTTATGGACCTAAATATAATATGATCTATTTTTGTTTGACAACTTTTTTGTCTTTAGATACTATAACATAAACGACAGTGATCACTGACATTTTTGAAAGGAGGAATCAAGTTGTCTAACAATACAAAATTAAGCAGCAAGGAGAAATTAATGACGGCTGCCATTGATTTAATTTCAAAAAAAGGCTATAGCTCTGTAACAACTCAAGAAATTGCCACTACTGCTGGTTTAAGTGAGAAAACATTATTTCGACAATTTGGAACGAAACAAAACTTATTAGAAACAGCTTTTGACCACTATCACTACTCAGAAGAAATGGCAAAGATATTCAATGAAAGGTTAGTATGGGATCTAGAAACGGACTTATTATTGATCTGTAGAACATATCATGAAATTATGAATCGTAATCGAAAAATGATTATGATTAGCTTAAAAGAAGAAGATAATTTACCTGGTTTCAGAGAACGAACAATAAAACATCCTCGTCAACTAATGGAGGTATTAACTAATTATTTTAAGGCCATGTATGACAAAGGAAAGTTGATAGAAACGAATCCTGAATTACAAGCTTTTTCTTTCATGGCACTGAACTATGGTACGTTTATAAATCATCTAGATGAACGATCTAATTTTCCAACCCTCTCGTTGGAAGATATAATTAAAGAGACTGTGTGGATTTTTTCTAGGGCGTTAACTCCCTAGTTTTTTTTCAACAAAATGACAGTAAGTACTGACTGTCATTTGATTATTCATTCAACGCATACAAAGAATCGAGGAAAATGATATGAACACCAAAGCTGCTACAACAAATGAAACAGGCCTACTTTTACTGCGTGTGCTAGTCTTCACACTTATCATTTCAGTTATGAATGGAACCATGTTTAATGTGGTCTTGCCAGTAATCAGCAAAGAATTCCAACTCACTGCATCACAAGTAACTTGGATTGTTTCAGGCTATTTGATTGTGTATGCGATAGGTACTGTTACCTATGGGAAACTGACAGATAAATTTAGTATTAAAAGTTTAATTACGTTTGGTCTATTACTTCTGACAGTTGGATCTCTTGTGGGAGTAGCTGCTACACATTATTGGATGATCATCGTTGCACGTATCTTGCAAGCCGCTGGTGCGGCTGTCATACCTGCGTTGGCTATGATAATTCCTGTTCGTTTTTTTTCACCTGAGAAGCGTGGGCGCGCTTTGGGAACCTCTGCAATAGGTACGGCTCTTGGAGCAGCACTTGGTCCAATTATCGCTGGATTTGTTTCAAGTGCTCTAAATTGGAAGTTTCTCTTTGTCATACCTCTGCTGTCTCTTATCACATTACCTTTGTATAGAAAGTATTTGGATGATGAGCCAGTGACAAACGAAAAGATTGATTACATCGGCGGAATTTTATTGGCAGGAACGGTTGCTACATTCTTACTCGCACTTACACAATCCAATATGTGGTTGTTAGTAACTGGATTAGTTATCCTAGTTTTGTTTATCATTCGAATTCGCTATGCAGCTGTCCCCTTCGTGAATCCAGCGATCTTTAGAAATAAACAATATTCTATAGGGATGGCCATTGCATTTGTATTAGTCGCTGTTGGCTTCGGCATTCCATTCCTAACACCGCTCATGTTGTCGGATGTTAATGGTCTGTCACCTGCATCAATCGGTCTCATTATGTTACCTTCAGCTATCATTACCGCCATTCTTGGACGTAAGGGTGGAAAATTAGCGGATGAGAAAGGGAATCCATTTCTACTGTATATCGCATCAACACTTCTTGCAGGAGGTTTCATTATTCTATCGTCAGTGGTGGGGATGTCACCTACGTATATTCAAATATTCCTTACCTTAGGTGTATTGGGTCAATCTTATATGCAAATTGCTATGTCAAACACCATCTCACGAACTTTGCCTAAAGATGAGATCGGAATCGGTATGGGATTGTTATCGATGTTTAACTTTATTGCAGCAGCAGTATCCACGGCTGCGATTGGTAAGCTACTTGATGGTGGAACAACTGCTGTTCACTTGAATCCGTTTGTTCATGATAAGCTTGCTTTTGTGTACAGTAACATATTGCTGGTGCTAGCTTTAATAGTCGTTGTAATGGCAGTTCTTTATTTTCTTCAATTTGGACGTAACTCCAACAAAAAATAAACATCTTATTGGAATTGTATGAATATCTCCTGCGGACAAGGCCCCATTGATCACTACAGTATGCCATTCTGTGTAATAACGAGATTTGTCATACGATCTGCTTATGTAAACGATTCCGATGTATAAATATCTAATAACAATTCATGTCGTGATTTTATACATTAATTGTCGTGAGTTTCTATTAAAAATAGATTAAGTCTGTGATAACTTATAGATAAATGTCAGAATATTATATAGTATGGAGGTAAGACAACAGTGACCATTCGAATTGGTAAAATTAGCATGTGGCATGTTCATGCATGGGATTACATCAAGCAAGCACAGGAACATGAGGATACAGTCATCGCCGCCGTGTGGGATGAAGATGCCAAGCGGGGACAGGAAGCGGCTGAACGCTTAAACGTACCATTCTATGCTTCACTCGAAGATATGCTCGCCAAGGACGACATTGACGCCGTTATTGTAGATGCGCCAACCCGCATCCATGAAGAGGTAATCACCGCTGCTGCAAAAGCAGGTAAACACATCTTTACGGAGAAGGTCATTGCGTCGACACAGGCGGAATCCAACAGAATCCTTAATGAGGTAAAGGCAAACAAGGTCAAGATGACAGTCTCCTTACCACGCTTGAATGCAGGATATACGCTAACGATTCAGGATGTACTTAACCAAGGATTACTTGGCAAAGTGACTTATGTTAGAGCGCGTTTATCCCATGATGGAGCGATTTCCAACTGGTTGCCTGAACACTTCTATGATCTGAAGGATTGTCAGGGTGGTGCGCTGATTGATCTGGGCTGTCATCCAATGTATCTGGCGAAATTGTTTCTTGGTCAGGAAGTCACTGCGGTTAACGTGAACTTCGGATATATTACAGGCAAAGAAGTGGAAGATAATGCAGTCGCAACCTTGTTTACGGATTCGGGAGCAGTTGGGGTTGTCGAAGCTGGTTTTGTGAACAGCCATTCTCCATTTACGATTGAGGTTCATGGTACGGAAGGTACACTTCTGTATGGAACACCCGAAGAAAAGCTATTGATTCGCACGAAAGCAGCACAGGGGCAGTATCAAGAGTGGACTGAACTTCCTTTGGCAGACCAAAGAGAAAGCGCATTCAATCAATGGGTTGCACATATACAAAATGATACGGATGCAACTGAAAACGTGCAGATCGCTATGGAGCTAACCCGGCTGATGGAAGCTGCGAATCTATCTGCCAAGGAAGGGCGCAGAATCGCTCTCAATGAGTTGAAGGGTTAGGTTTTATTAAGGAGGTGTGCAATCTTGAGCCTGTATCCTTATGAGAAAATGCTTGAGCGGCAGGATCTCCTGGAGAGACTGGATATTTTAATGGTTTGGGGACATTATGAGATTCGTGTGATGCGATTTCATCTGACTTCTTTTCCAGCGGGCCGAGTTGTGGATTTCCACAATCATGCGGAGTTCGAGTTTCATTTTATCCCGAGAGGTAAAGGCAAAGTTATTCTGGATGATCAGACACATGCACTCTCGGAAGGGATGCTGTATTTGACAGGACCAGGTGTCGTTCATTACCAAGAGGCAGACACCGAAGAGGACATGGATGAACTATGTCTTCATGTGGATATTGTCCATAAACCAAGAGAGCATGTCGATCCCTGGGAAGCCGCTGAATCCGAGGAAACGATGGAGAAGCTGAGAACGCTTCCACATACACCAGTGAATGATTATCATCGGGCGATGCATTGTTTTTTGGAAGCCTATGAGGCCTGTGATCACAAATTAATAGGATATTATACGTCCATTAAACAACTGGTCATCAGCATATTACTTAAAACCGTGCGAGCCTACGATACCGGCGGGAATCGACCGGAAGCTCCTGTGCGGGATATGTCGGTGTATCGCTATGAGTATGCAGTGCAGTATATGGAGGCGAACCACCCTACAGTGGTCACACTGGAGCATGTAGCTGAGAAACTTCATATTAGCAGCAGACAATTGCAGCGAATCTTCTATCAGGTACAGCCGGAGATGCCGTTCAGCCGCGTACTGGAGGATATTCGTCTGCGCGCTGTGTGCCGCAATCTGGAGGAAAGCAACGTATCCATTGAACAGATCGCTCTTGCTTCAGGCTTCAATAATGCCAACTATTTGCATGCTGTATTTCGCAAACGTCTGGGGATGACCCCGTCGGCTTTTCGTAAAATGAAACAACCAATACTTAAGTGAGGGTGAATATATATGAGTAAAGTATATCGTATCGGAATTATTGGCTGTGGCGGAATCGCGAATGGTAAACATCTGCCGAGTCTGAGTAAACTGGATAATGTAGAACTGGTGGCTTTCTGCGATATCGTTCAGGAACGTGCAGATGAAGCTAAGCAGAAATATGGCTCTACTGAAGCCGAAGTCTACACAGATTATCAGGAATTGCTCAAGGATGAGTCTTTGGACATTGTGCATGTGCTAACGCCGAATATTTCTCATGCCGAGATTTCCATTGCTGCCCTGGAGGCAGGCAAACATGTCATGTGTGAGAAGCCAATGGCGAAGACATCTGCTGAAGCACAACTCATGCTGGAAGCGGCAGAACGTACCGGTAAGAAACTGACCATCGGATACAACAACCGTTTCAGAGAAGACAGTCAGTATTTGAAGAAAGTGTGCGAAGCAGGTGACCTGGGTAATATTTATTTTGCCAAAGCACATGCAATTAGACGCAGAGCGGTACCGACTTGGGGTGTTTTCCTGGATGAGGAGAAACAAGGTGGCGGCCCATTGATTGACATTGGTACGCACGCACTTGATCTGACGCTCTGGATGATGGATAACTATCAACCGAAGGTTGTGCTGGGCACAACTTATCATGAGCTTTCGCAACGTGAAAATGCAGCCAATGCCTGGGGCCCGTGGGATCCAAAACAATTCTCTGTAGAGGACTCGGCCTTCGGCATGATTGTGATGGAGAATGGCGCAACGATTATGCTGGAATCCAGCTGGGCACTGAACTCTCTGGATGTGGATGAGGCCAAGTGTAGCTTGAGCGGCAGCGAAGCAGGTGCGGATATGAAGAACGGACTGCGCATCAATGGCGAGAAATTCAGCCGTCTATACACCAACGAGATTGAACTGAGTGCAGGCGGGGTAGCTTTCTACGATGGTAAGAGCGAGAGTGCACCCGATGTCGAGATGAGAAAGTGGATCGAAGCCATTGAGAACGATCAGGAGCCGGTGGTCACACCAAAACAAGCGCTGGTTGTCTCTCAGATCCTGGAAGCACTCTATGAATCTGCTCGCACAGGCAAGGCAGTATACTTGAATAGCGCTAGCGAAGCATAGAACAGACAGAAAAAATAGATTACAGAACCCTTTGTCCTGTTATTTGGGGACAGAGGGTTTTTTGGTGTTTTGGTTAGTAGCTATTGGTCCATACCAGACTCTATCTCAGCACATATGATAGGAGAAAATTGAGCTGAAAAGAGGGTATGTCTTGACTAAACAAAAAACGGTTCATGGTGTTTCCATTGTTGTGTGTACCAATCGGCCGCAATTTTTTGACAACATCCTGCAAAACTACAGTCGGCAGCGTTACAAAAGCAAAGAGCTGATCATTGTCCTGAATCATGACAGTATGAATCTGGGATTATATCAAAATCGAGTTCGAAATCTTGTCAATGTTCATGTATATCAAGTTCCGGAGAGCATTTCGCTAGGACAAAGCCTGAACGCCGGAATAACAAGGGCTCGCTTTTCGTTGATTGCCAAATTTGATGATGATGACTACTATTCGCCGTATTATTTAACAGAACAGGTGAGAGAGCTCAGACGGACCAAAAGTGATATTGTGGGCAAACATTCGTGTCTCGTCTATTTGGGCGCGTCCAAGACATTGTTGGTCAGATCTCCTGCTGAAAAGAATAAACCGGTTGAATTTGTACAAGGGGGTACTCTCCTGTTCAAAAGGGAAGTCTTGAAAAAAGTCCGCTTCACGGACCGTTCCATTGGGGAAGATGTAACCTTTCTGAGACAATGCAGGAAAAGAGGATTCAAAGCGTACGCGACCTCACCATACAATTATGTCTATCACCGCAGACAGAACAAAAAAAGTCATACGTGGAGAGCGGATGATAGCTTTTACCTGGAGGGAAGCACCAAACTTGCAGTTACAGAGGATTTCAGACCCTTTGCTAATAAAAAGTTATAGAGGAGAATAACGAAAGTAAAGATGCATCTGCTGCGTGCAGATGCGTCTTTTTTGTGGCAAAATGGTTCAATTTGGAGGTGGTGAAAAGAATATTTATGAATTTATTAGAAAAAAGTATTGCATATAAGTTTAGTCGGAATTATATTAATGGTATAAGGTCTAGACCATATACAGATCGGAGTGTTTAGATGTCCAGTACGTTTTCATTTCGTTTTGAGAAAGTATCCACCAAAAAGGTTAGTGAATTCATTAGGGAACAACTGGAAGAAGCCATTATTTTGAAAGAATTAATGAGTGAAGAACAACTTCCAGCCGAGCGAGATCTGGCTGAGATTTTTAATGTAAGCCGCATTACGGTACGCGAGGCACTTTCCTCACTGGAAGATAAAGGATTGATTGAGAAACGGGTGGGTGCCAAAGGTGGAACGTTTGTACTGCCTCTGACAGCCAATTCGCATAAACGGACCAGAGAAGAAATTAAACGAGATTGGGCACAGATGCTGAAGGTGTTTGAATATCGAACCATCATCGAGCCGGAGGGAGCTTTTCTGGCTGCTGAGCGGATCACCGCAGGCGAACTGGAGCTGCTTGAGGGCTATATGGAACAAAGTATAGAGCCAGACTGTACAAGGGAATGGTTCAGGGCTCTGGATGTGAAATTTCATCTGACGATTGCCAAAGCGTCAGGGAATCCATATTGCGAGAGAGCCGTCAGACAGATCCGGACCAAAATTAATCCGGCGCTCGACTTGATGCCTTATGATGACCGGATACGTACCGTCAACCATGGTGTACATATGGAGATTCTTGAAGCACTGAAAGCACATGACAGGTTCAAGTCCCGGGAGACGATGAAAAGACATATCGAATTCTCGGCTGACGCGATCTATGCCCGTTTGGTTTCTGAATCGGACGAAAATGAAGGGAATGACAGCGAATGAATCGTTCAGAACTAATACAGCTGGCTCAGCCACTACAAGCCCAGTTAAGCGCCTGGCGCAGAGATTTACATCGCCATCCGGAAATCGGTTACGAGGAGCATCGCACATCCGCTATCGTAGCTGAGCATCTGGAAAGCCTGGGGCTGGAAGTTACACGCAATGTCGGGCAGACCGGGGTTACAGGGCTGCTTCGCGGAGAGACAGATGGACCAACCTTTGCCTTGCGCGCGGACATGGATGCCTTGCCAATCCAGGATCAGAAAGCGGTGGAATACCGCTCGCAAGTGGAAGGCAAAGCGCATCTGTGTGGACACGACGCTCATACCTCCATCCTGATGGGTGCAGCCCAGCTGCTTACTGGCCTTGGAAGACCGAAATCAGGCAACATCAAATTCATTTTCCAGCCAGCGGAAGAAGGACTTGCAGGTGCAAGAGCCATGATCCAAGATGGTGTTTTGGAGAATCCGAAGGTTGATGCCATTGCTGGATTACACATGACACCTGGACAGAACACGGGAACCTTGGGCGTAAGTCAGGGCGTTGCATTTGCATCTGCTGATCCCTTGATTATCAAGGTGTTCGGCAAGGGTGGGCACGCAGCTCGTCCGCATGAGGGCATTGATGCAATTGCGGTATCTGCTCAGGTTATCACCGCATTGCAAAATATCGTCAGTCGCATGGTCGATCCGCTTGAACCCGCTGTAGTCACCATTGGCAAAATCACCGGAGGTTATATGGGAACAGCCATCGCCCCGGAAGTGGAGATGATCGGTACGGTTCGTACACTCTCACCTGCCATTCGTGAGCGGATGCCAGCTTTGATCGAACAGGTTGTTAAAGGGGTCTGTGATTCTTTCGGAGCAGGATGCGAGGTTGTTTACGGCGATGGATATCCTGTTGTCGTGAATGATCTCGGTATGGTTGACCTGCTAACAGAGACCTGTGATCAGGTTAATGCGGAGAAGGGATGGAATTATATCAAACCCTCCACAGGGGGCGAGGATTTCGCTTTTTATTGTGAGCAGGTTCCGGGTGTGTTTTTCAGACTAGGATCTGGGAATGATGAGGAACGTACCCGCTATCCACTCCACCATCCCATGTTTGATCTTGATGAGACAGCGATGCCTTATGGTGTGGGCATGTTGTCTGCAGTAGCACTTGAATTTTTGGCAAGGAATACAACTTCTGAGGGGGAGCAATCACAATGAAAAAAAGACAATGGACAGGCATGTGGATCACGTTACTGGCAATCGTAATGGTACTCAGCGCTTGCGGAGGAAAAACGACAAGCACGACTGATGGTGCCGCAACAGAAGGAACGGGCAGTGGAAGTGCAAGTACAACACTGACCATTGCTGCAGCAACAGACATTGAGAGTTTCGATCCGCACAACAACAACAATACATCCAGTGAAGCGGTACTGGTCAACGTTTTCGATTATCTGATCAAAAATGACAGTGAACAGAAGAAAGTTGCGGGACTAGCGACTTCATGGGATCAGGTAGACGATACAACATGGAGATTTAAGCTGCGTGAAGGTGTGACCTTCCACAATGGCGATCCATTCACTTCGGCAGATGTAAAATACACGCTGGAGCGCGTTGCCAAGGACGAGACACTGAAACAAAATAGCTATTTCAAAAATATTGTAGAAGTTAAAGTGGTGGATGATTATACCGTAGACATTATTACGGATGGCCCAGATCCATTGCTCCTGAATCGTTTGTCCAAAATGGGAGCAGGCATTCTGCCGGCAAAATATATTGCAGACAACGGTTTTGATGCTTTCCTGAAACAACCGGTTGGAACAGGCCCTTACAAGTTCAGTAAATGGACGAAAGATGATCGTGTGGAACTGGTGAAAAACGAGAGCTACTTCGATGGAGAACCAAAATGGAATGAAGTGGTATTCCGCGTTATTCCTGAAGCCTCCACACGTGTATCCGAATTGCTTGCTGGTGGTGTAGATGTGGCGTCTTCGATTCCGTCCACTGATATTGCCCGGATCGAAGGCGAAGCAGATAAGAAGATTGTCAAAGCACCAATCCAACGTGTGCTTCAGTTGATCTTCCGTCAGACGGAAGGCAGCATCACGGCTGATCCGAAAGTGCGTGAAGCGATTGACCTGGCTATCGACAAACAAGGCATTGTGGACAGTATTGCTGGTGGAGCGGGTATCGTAACTCGCACATCCGTAACGCCAGGCAATTTCGGTGCTGATCCTTCTTTGTACAAAACTTCACTCTATGATCAAGAAAAAGCGAAACAGCTTCTGCAAGAAGCTGGCTATGCAGAAGGTGAAGCCGAGATGACCATCTCCGTTTCATCACAGTACAAAGAACAGGCTGAAGTTGTTGCAGCGATGCTAGAACAAGCCGGATTTAAAATTAACCTGGATGTCCTTGAAGCCAGTGCATTTAGTGAACGTTACAGCTCCAAATCATTCAAAGAAATCTTCATGATCGGTATTGGTAACTCCTTGTTCGACGCTTCGAATAACTACAATCGTTATATGTTGGAAGAAGCAAAAGGCGAATCGGATTATAACAATCCTGAAGTAGAAAAACTGCTTCAATCGGCATTGGTGAACATGGACCCTGCAGCTCGTGAGAAAGAGTATCAGCAAGTACAGCAGATCTTCTCTGAAGAGCGCCCAGCTGTATATCTGTACCAAATGGAAGGTGTCTACGGTACGAATGCTAAAGTGAACTTCGCGCCGCGCAGTGACGAGATGTTCTATGCTGACGAGATTACACCTGTTGCACAGTAACATCGGGTATAATAACCGGTCATTGAAAAGTTAAGGCCGTGAACGGCAGGGACTGGATAACCATGTTCCTGCCGTTCTTTTTTAAGATGATAGAATTTATACGTTTTCAGCGGAGCTGAAGGATTTGATCATCGCAAGAAAAACGTCAACTAACTGCGGTCTGTCTTCTGTGAAAGTTCGTCGATAAGTGTTTTTCTTTATAAGGGAGGTGAACAAGGAATGGGCAAATACGTACTTAAGTCATTACTACAGATCATTCCGGTGTTGTTCATTGTTTCATTAATTGTGTTCATTTTGGTTCGAGTTACCGGTGATCCGGTTGCGCTAATGTTGCCCGAAACGGCTACCGCTGAAGATCGTGCTGTCTTGACGCAGGCCCTCGGTTTGGACCAGCCTTTATATACGCAATACGTGAAGTTTCTGGGTAGTGCGTTACAGGGAGACTTTGGTCAGTCTTTTCGCTACAATCAGCCTGCATTAGAGCTTGTGCTGGAGAGATTGCCTGCGAGCTTTGAACTGGCGGTAGCCGCCATGTTCTTTGCCGTGCTGATGGCTGTGCCACTTGGTGTCATTTCAGCTGTCAAACGCAATACGTTTACCGATCTCATCATTTCCGGTATATCCGTCATTGGTAAGGCGATGCCAAACTTCTGGATGGGGATTATGCTTATCCTCTTGTTCTCCGTCATGCTGGGCGTATTGCCGGTCTCTGGTCGTGGAGGATTGTCACATCTGATCTTGCCGGCATTCACGCTTGGCGTTGGACTGGCCGCGCAGATGACCCGGCTGATTCGCTCCAGCATGCTGGAGATTCTGAACCAGGACTATATTCGAACAGCCCGTAGCAAAGGGCTAGGCCGGATGGTTGTCATTGTGAAACATGCGTTTCGGAATGGACTGATTCCGGTCGTAACGATTATGAGTTTGCAGTTTACAAGTCTGATCGGGGGAACCTTGATTACGGAAACGGTATTCTCCTGGCCTGGACTGGGTCAATTGCTGGTCGTTGCAGTCAACACACACGATATGGCGATCGTGCAGGCAGCAGTGTTTGTCATTGCGGTTATCGTTGTAGTAACTAACATCTTGACGGATGTAGCCTACAGGCTACTTGATCCGCGCATCAAATACGACTAGAAGGAGGTGCAATCATATGACAGGCAGCAATGAAATGCCAATTCCGGGTACAGAACAGGAACAAGACAATGGGCGTGCACCAACGGGATTTCGTTATATCTGGCAACAACTGATCATCAGCAAGACCGGAATGTTTGGTGCTGTGCTTGTATTGTTGGTTGTGTTAATTGCCATAGGTGCACCTCTATTAACGAGTCATGATCCGGCAGCGGTGAATCCGCTCAATCGACTTAAACCACCAGCATGGCTTGAGGGCGGAACGGCCGAATACTGGCTCGGTACGGATAATCTGGGTAGAGACATGTGGAGCCGAATTGTATATGGTGCTCGGGTTTCCTTAATCGTGGGTATGGGTGCAGTGATTGTGTCAGGAATAATTGGCGCCATTCTGGGGCTGGTATCCGGATTCTACGGGAAATGGGTAGACGCTGTAATCATGCGTGTAGGTGATGCATTCATGGCGATTCCAACCATTCTGTTCATGCTCGTTGTGATGGCGATTGTTGGCCCGGGTATTACGACACTGATCTTTGTCATTGGGGTGACGAACTGGGTTCCATTCACCCGTGTGGTAAGAAGTGAGGTTCTTAGTATTAAAGAGCGAGATTTTGTTCATGCGGCCAGATCGATTGGCGCGAAGAATGGAAGATTGATTCTAAAACACATTCTGCCGAATATCCTTTCATCCTTTATCGTGATCTGCGGTATGAATGTGGGCACGACGATTATTATGGAAGCATCACTCAGTTTCCTGGGGCTGGGTATCAAACCACCCGATGTATCATGGGGAGGTATGCTCAGTGATGGCAGACAATACGTTGCAACAAGCTGGTGGGTCGCTACATTCCCGGGACTAGCCATTACATTTACCGTACTCGGTGTTATTTTCCTTGGAGATTGGCTGCGTGATGTGCTTGATCCACGTACGGAGACAACTCAAAAATAAACGGAGAAGGGAGCCATCATTATGAATCAAAGACCAATTAAGCCGGAGGATCTGGTTCACTATCGTTGGATCAGTCAGCCGGTGATCAGTCCTAACGGACAAGTGGCTTATGTGGAACAGACCATAGATCAGGATAAAAACGAATATAACACACAAATTCGAGGAATTTCCCTCGATGGTGATGAAGATATAGCACTTTCGGATGGAACGAAGGATTCCTCACCTGCTTGGTCGCCGGATGGCACACAGCTCACATTTATTCGCTCAGTGGATGGTGGCAAAGGACTATGGACGCTCCATTCAGATCAAAAAGAGCCGGTCATGCTGATATCTCCCGCACGTAAAATATTGAGTTATATCTGGTCACCGAACGGACAGTACATTGCGTTTACCAGCAAAGTGCAACCGGAGAACCAACAGAAGAAAGCTTACGTGCAACAGGAGTCTGCACCTGTGCTGCGAGGTAAAGTCTTCGAGCGTACAACGCCGAAGGCGGAAGGGGCTGGCTGGTGGGATGGTCAATACAGCCATTTGTTTGTATATGAGATCGAAAGCGGGCAGATCACGCAGGTGACTTCCGGGCTATGGAATATCAGTGCTCCGGCATGGTCGCCAGATAGCCAGTACCTTTCCTTCATATCCAAGCAAGTGGAGGATGAGGAGCTTGATGCGGATCTGTTGTACTTTACGGATGTATACAGCATTCGATTGGGAGAGAGTGATCTCTTCAAAGTGACAGATTCCAGTCTGGCGATTAGCCAGTTCTCCTATTCACCCGATGGGCAGCAGTTGATCCTGATCGCCAGTGATCGTGAATACGGAAGTGGGAGTCACAACAGATTATATGCAGTCCCCTTTCATCGGGGTGTACCCAGGTCAATCGCACCACAAGTAGATATGCAGATTGGTAACGCGGCACTGGGAGATATGAAGTCGGCAGGTGCGTCACCTTCTCCAATTTCGGATGTCCATTATCCGGAACGCGGCGTATACGTACTCGGAACGCATAACGGAAATGTGGACGTGTACCGCATTCAAGAAGATGGGGCTTGTCAATCGGTCACGGGTGCTGGTGAAAAGGATGTCTATCAATATACCTTAACGCCGGATGGTACGTCGCTGGTTATCGCTGCATTGACTGCTGAACATCCTGGAGAGTTATATCGTGTGGATATCGACAGTGGTGAAATGTTCAGACTCACCCGCCGAAATGATGAATTCTTGGCTGAATTAGCTGTTAATGTGCCTGTACGTGTAGAGTTTAAGTCTTCCGATGGATGGCCGCTTCAAGGTTGGTTAGCTACACCGACAGTACGTTCATCCAATGGCAAGCTGCCACTGATTTTGCAGATTCATGGTGGACCTCACGCGATGTATACGGGAACATTCAGTCATGAGATGCAGACACTCGTTGCACAAGGTTACGCTGTGCTGTGGATCAATCCTCGCGGAAGCATGGGATACGGTCAGGAGTTTGCCAGAGCATGCCGTGGTGACTTTGCCGGAGGCGATTACCGAGATCTGATGGAAGCTGTTGATTATGCCCTGGCTACATATGATTTCCTAGATGCATCACGTTTGGGTGTAGCAGGAGGCAGTTATGGTGGGGTGATGACCAACTGGATCGTAGCGCATACGCACCGTTTCAAAGCGGCTGTAACGCAGCGTTGCATCTCCAACTGGTTGTCCATGTATGGAACGAGCGATATCGGAATTTCCTATGTCCAGGGAGTCATTGGCGGCAATCCGGCGGAAAACGCTGAATTCCTGTGGTCCCGCTCACCTCTTGCCCATGCACATCACATTGAGACGCCACTTCTGATCATGCACGGAGAGCAGGACTATCGGACACCGATTGCGCAAGCGGAGGAATTATACACCACACTAAAACGATACGGCAAAAAGACCAAACTGATTCGTTATCCAGGCTCCAACCACAGTTTACTCAAAAGTGGTAAACCTTCACTTCGGATCGATAGCTTCGAACAGGTGAATGCCTGGTTCAATCAGTATCTTGGCAATGAGGAGGGGGAGCAATGAGTCGCACTCAGCTGTCCATTCCTGTAGGGCTTCTTGTAGAGAATGTGCTGACAAGTGGGGTGCAGGGAGACGTGATTATTGAATGGTTACAACGTCGAGACTACTCTCAGTTGCTGCCTCTGGTTAAGGAACCCGCAATGGATTTCGATGAAAGACTACAGACAGCAGCTGACATCGGAGACGATTGGGAAAAAGCGATACGTCACGGTTATGAGTTCAAGTTTCTGCATATTAACGGGTTGAAACGATTGCTCGATTTCCGGTTTGATCGTAAGGTGGATCGGGATTATGTTCAAGATGAACTGTCACTGAAGCATATTCGTCTGACCGCACAAGAGATTGAATTGCTGCAATCGTTAATTGGCAGACAATGGCTCGTGCAAGTAGAAGAAACAGAGGCAGCAGAAGAAGGTAGAACAGAGGGCGCGTCTTCCTCCCACCTTCCTGTCCGTATTCAATTAAAATTCCCATAATAGACCAGCAGAAGCCGCGATGATCGCGGCTTTTTTGGTATGTATAGGTAGAAATGTGGACGATTGAATTCAAAAGTTGAAAACGGACTTTATATGATTTATATTTATATTAAATGATATTAATATCTATCAAAAATACAGGCGTAAAAAGGGGGACCTAGGATGTCCATTCAAAATGTTCTGGGAAAAATTCAAATATCGGATGATGTGATCTCCAAAATTGTCGGCAAGATCGCGAATACCACGAGTGAGATTTCCTCCATGTCGACAGGACTTGTAGAAGGCATCACCAAAAAGTGGAGCGGCAAAAGTCTGCAAAATGGCATTGCCATCCGCAAGGTAGAATCCAGACTGGAGATAAACTTAAAGGTTGTCGTTCGTTATGGTACGAAAGTGCATGAAGTTTGCAGGGAATTACAAAACAATGTGAGAGTGCATGTGGAACAACTAACCGGATTAACCATTGATACGGTGAACGTGATCGTTGAGGGGATATCCCTTAACCAACCTGATGCGAGGTTCTAGTCCAAGTTCAGCTACCTAGAGGAGTGACACGATGAATAAGATTTCCATTATAAGAGCCAGTCCACAATCTTTAGTCGGCGGGCAACTAAATCAGATGGCACTTGAATATATGGCATATTCGCTTGCAGGTACCAAGGATAAAGGCATTATAGAAAAGACATTCAACAAGTTATGGCGTTCGAATCAGAACCGATTCAGTTACCAATACGCTTATGAAGCCAAAATGGGTAGCCAAACGTTGGGAATGATCATGTGTTATCCGACCACTATAATGAACAAACTCGCTTTGCCAACATTCTCCAAGCTGCTTGAACTTCGGAAATGGAGCCTGATTAAGTATAGTCTCCAACATTGGAAAGAGTTCTACTCCATGGTGACATTAAAAGAAGCGGAGAACGACGAGTACCACATCGGGACATTGGCTACCTTGCCTGAAAGCAGAGGGCTTGGCGTGGGGACGCAGCTCATTCAATTTGCTGAACAGCAAGCTGTAATACAAGGTTTGACCAAATCTTCGCTCACGGTTAAAAAGGAAAATGCACGGGCAATCAAACTGTATGAACGTTTGGGATACCGGAGAGTGGGGGAAATCAACAAACCTGCGCTATCCCTGTACCGAATGTCCAAAATACTGGTGTAGTGTTTTCTAATACGAATAATGAAGCAACTGGAACGTTTATATACATAAGCCCACGCCGTTATCGTGTAATGGTGTGGGCTTCTTTGCAGTCATCTATCGTCAAATCGTGTTGAGATTCGCGAAATAGGCGATGACATAATCACGAAAGTTCTGGGCAGTGCGTGATAGATAACGTCCCTCCACCCAGGCAAGATAGAACGTTAATTGACATTCAGTACCATCAATATGAAGGTAGGCGAGCGTATCGTCTTCTCTCTGCGAAGCTGCGGGAGCAAAGGCGATTCCCAAACCAGCTTGCACAAGACCTGCAATGGCAGCAGGTTCATCTCCTTCACATATGATATGGGGAAGGAAACCGGCCTGTCTGCAATACATATCCGTTATTTCCCGAAATGAATATCCTTGTTTAAGGGATATGAAGTCCTCATTAGCCAGCTCTGCAAGTGAAATTCGGTCGCGTCCAGCAAGCGGATGCGTCGGCGGAACGGTAAGCAAGATTTCTTCCGTGATTAGAGGGATATGCGTAATATCCGCACGATCAATGCACTGGGAGGTCAGAAAGAAATCAATTTCGGACTGTTCAAGTAATTGCAGTTTTTCTTTCTCGGTTGAAGCTTGTGTGATCTTGAAGTTCACATCTGGATGTTGCGTGAGGTAGGCAGATAATAATTTCGTTAAACGGTTCAATGTGGTCGTAGCCAGTGAGATTCTGCCTTGTTCGTAACCGGCTAACTCCATGGCTTCTCGTTTTCCTTCTTCCAGATTAGCCAAAGACTGATTGACCCGCTTCAAATAAGCTTTACCACAAGTGTTCAAACGAATCTGTCTGCCGACACGATCGAACAAGGGAACCCCCACTTCATCCTCCAGACGGGAAATTATCATGCTTAGTGCGGGTTGTGCCATATGCAGTTCATGGGCAGCCTGGGTCATATGTTCGGTGCGAGCTACGGTTTGAAAATATTTCAAGTGGGCGATATCCATGTTGATCCACCTTTTTTTTTGATAATGATTTTATTATTATATTATACGAATATATATATTTTTTCTAATGATGAAACTGAATTATACTTGGAGCATTCTCAATACGGAGGCTCTACAATGACACGACTAACAACTCATTCAGCAATTGAACCTAGTGCCAACCCTCATTCCGATAAACTTATTCGAAAAATTGCATGGGTGGTTGCACTGGGTGTGCTGCTCAACCCATTGAACTCATCCATGATTGCTGTGGCGCTCATGAGGATCGGAACGGAATTTCAGGTGAATCTCGCAACAGTAACCTGGTTGCTTTCCGGTTTCTATCTGGCAGGAGCCATCGGACCTTCACTTGCGGGCAAGCTCTCGGATCTCTTTGGAGCGAAACGAATCTTTCTGAGTGGACTGTCGCTCGTTCTGCTCAGTAGTGTGGTGGCCGTATGGGCACCGAATTTTGGCATGCTTTTGGCCATGCGTATTATACAGGCTTTGGGTAGTGCTGTAGCATTCCCTGCGGGTATGTCCATGTTGCGAGCGGCTACCACGCAGCAGGGAGCGAAGGATGATCCCAATCGAATTGCTTCAGCTCTGGCGCTGGTTTCGATCATGGCTAATATCATGGCTGCATTCGGTCCCACACTTGGAGGTATTCTGGTCGGATCAATCGGTTGGCAATCGATCTTCTGGATTAACATCCCGATCACTTTGGCAACGCTGTGGATTGCTCGTGCATGGCTGCCTAAAGACCAAGTTGTGCAAGAGGCAACGAATGCGAACGGAAGAGCAGCAATACCTGTTTGGAAACGCATGGACATCCCAGGTATCGGATTATTTATCCTTATGCTGACAACGCTGATGCTGTTTCTGTTGTCTTTGTCGGGCGGCATGTCCTGGTGGCTACTCTTCGTTTCCCTGATTACAGGCGTTGTTCTTGTATGGTGGGAAAAGCGTGCAACAAGTCCGTTTATGAATATTCAGATGATTACTTCTAATCGGCGACTGCGGTTTGTCTACGTTCAATATATTGGAGTTAATATTGTTTTCTATTCATTGTTCTTCTGCATTCCGCTATGGTTAGACCAAGTGAAGGGATATGATCCCAAAACAACCGGCTTGCTCATGCTCCCTCTGGCAGGGTTAGGTGTGATCATGACTTCAGTTGCGGTCAAATGTAATAAACGTTTTGGTTACCGTACAACGATCATTGTGGGAAACCTTCTATTGGTTGCAAGTACACTTCTGTTATTGATGCTCGGTGAAAATAGCTCCATGTTATTAATTCTGGTAGTGAATGCCGTACTGGGTATTCCCAATGGTTTCAACAACATGGGTCTGCAAACAGCTCTGTATTATGTCACATCACCGGAAGAGACCGGAGCGGCTTCAGGGTTATACGTTACGTTCCGCTCGATTGGCAGTATCTTGTCCACGAGTTTACTGGGCATAACCTTCGGTGGTGCCATCCGCTCTGAAGGGCTACATACCATTGCCCTGATTACTGCGGGCTGGCTATTCTATTACTGATCGATAGCATTTCTAGAGTAAAGTCAAAGGTCTAAATACGAACAATTAGTAGGGAATATAGTGTAGGGAAAAGACGCTTTATGCGTCTTTTCTTTGTATTTCAGAGATTTCCTCTAAAAAAAGTAACTTGACTTTTGTAGGTGTTTAAGCAGGTACTTGACAGGGGTGTGGTATAGTATAAAAAGTTCTTTAATGAAGAAAGACGGAGAAATATACAATGTGGGGTGTAACCAGTGTACCAATATAAGGATCAGGAATATGGAGCTGTACATTTTGAGGGACGCGATCTGAGGTATGGAGAACTGATAAGCTGTGTTTTCAAACAGTGTACATTCATGAATGCTTCTATGGAAGAAATCGAAACCAGTAACTGCCGTTTTATCGAGTGTGACTTCAAAGGGGCTTCCATGAATGGTTCGATTCATACGGAATCGGCTTTTGAAAACTGCACCTTCGGTGGTGCAAATCTATTTGCTTCCAAATTCAGCTCTTGCAAGATGACAGGCTCGGATTTCTCGGGTGCGCAAATGGATGGCATTACACTAAGTCACGGTGATTGGTCTTATACAAATTTGAGACATACCCGATTAGGCAAACAGGATTTGCGAGGAATTCGTTTCTATGAAGCTGACTTTACGGATACGGATTTCACCAAAGCGGATTTGAGAGACTGTGACCTTACCCGAGTTGTATTGAGCAGAGCTAAGCTGCAAGGGGCCGATCTTAGAGGGGCTAACCTGGAAGGGATCGACCTGAAATCACTGGATATCAAAGGCGTACGTTTGGATCGCGAACAAGCCGTTCTGTTTGTACGCTCTTATGGTGCCAAAGTAGACTAATCATACTTCGATGCCTGTATGAAGCTCAGTTACGCGTCTCGTGTACTGGGCTTCATTTCTCAAGGCAGTGGCTCGCTTACTGAAGGAAATGGAGGTTATGTATGGAGCAATCACCAAAAAGGTTATTTTATCCGCTGTATGGTGTCTGTATTCTTGAATCTGTAGCACAGGGTGGGGAGCCAGATAACCAGGAGTGGTACTACAACCTGTATTTTCCGAAGCAGGAACTTCGTCTGTACATTCCCGAGCAGCGGGCATTGCAAAAACATATTCGTCCGTTATCCAGTGCAGATTCCTTGTTGAATGCAAGGGCCGATTTTTTTGGAGAGCCTGAACGGTTACCTTTGGACCCATCCAAACGTCGTATACTTTTGCAGATGAAGCTGGAGTCCGGGCTACTTCAAGATCATTTTGCTATTATCAGGGATACGTTGTGTGCGAAAGACTATAGTTTGAAGCTGAATAATAATGACAGATCCATCCTTCATATGGCGAAAGAGATGCTGGTCAATGAGATCATGTATGTGTTAAATATCGCCACCAAAGATGCTTCCACGTATGTGAAAGAAGATATGGAGAAGCGTCAGCTGGAGTTCAACGTTCATAGATCATGATGAAATTCAGGGATTATATTGCAATAATACAGGTTGAACGTTCAGTATGTATTTTGATGGGATACGTAGGAGGAATTATACATGCATAATGTTATACAAGTTCGTGGTGCACGGGAGCATAATCTGAAAAATATCGATATTCAAATTCCGCGCGACCAAATCGTAGTCATCACCGGGGTTAGTGGTTCGGGAAAATCCAGTCTGGCTTTCGATACGTTGTACGCCGAAGGGCAGATGCGTTATGTTGAATCGCTGTCTTCCTATGCAAGACAGTTCCTCGGACAGGTCAACAAACCGGATGTCGACTCCATAGAAGGTCTGTCTCCGGCCATTGCTATTGAACAGAAGACAACATCTAACAACCCTAGATCAACTGTGGGCACCGTAACTGAAATTTATGATTATCTACGCTTACTGTGGGCAAGAGCTGGAACACCACACTGTCCAACGTGTAAAGGCGAAGTGACGCGGCAGTCGGTTGACCAGATCGTAGATCAGATATATAAGCATCCCGAAGGCACCAAATATATGGTGCTCGCACCCATCGTGCACGATAAAAAAGGAGAGCACCAGCACATTTTTGAACAAGCCAAATTGAACGGTTATGCACGTGTGCGTGTGGATGGGATCATCATGAATCTATCGGAACCGATTCAACTCGACAAGAAGAGAAAACATACGATCGCGATTGTCGTGGACCGACTGGTGGTCAAGGAGGGAGATTCCCAGAGATTGACCGACTCACTTGAGACTGCCATCTCGTTGTCCGGTGATACGGTTGTCATTCATCTGATGGATCGAGGTGAGGATCTGCTGTTCTCACAGAGCTTCGCTTGCCCTCACTGCGGATTCTCACTTCCGGAGCTAACACCAAGCATGTTCTCGTTTAACAATCAATATGGGGCATGTCCTACCTGTTCAGGACTTGGATTTCAGGTGGACCCAGGCAGATTGACTCCCGATCTGAGTCCAACCCAAGCGGAGCGAATAGGCAAAGAGATCGAAGGTAATATGTCGGCATTGCCTTGCCAAGATTGTCATGGAGATCGACTGGCACCGATGCTTCTGGCTGTAACGGTTTCCGACTTAAACATTGCAGAGTATTGCAAATTGTCTATTACAGAAGGGATTCAATTTATACAAAAGATGAACCTGTCTCCGGCAAAGGCACAGATTGCTGCCCCGATTGTAACCGAGATTGTGGATCGACTTGTCTTCCTGGAGAAAGTAGGCTTGGAATACTTAACCCTGTCTCGAACGGCCGGAACACTCTCAGGCGGGGAAAGTCAGCGTATTCGCTTAGCAACCCAAATTGGATCACGTTTGACGGGTGTACTTTACATTCTCGATGAACCCTCCATCGGCCTGCATCAGCGAGACAATGAACGGTTGTTATCCGCGTTGACAGAGATGCGTGACTTGGGGAACTCCGTGATCGTGGTGGAGCACGATGAGGATACGATGCGGCATGCAGACTGGATAATCGATGTTGGTCCAGGCGCTGGCATCAACGGAGGTGAGGTGGTTGCTCAGGGAACATTGGAGCAGATCATTTCAGAGCAGCGTTCATTAACGGGACAATATTTGTCGTACCAGAAATGGATTTCGGTACCCGAAAGCCGTCGTCCAGGCAACGGACATCATCTGACCATCATCGGCGCAGCGGAGAATAATCTCAAAGACATTACCGTCTCCATCCCGTTGGGCACAATTACCTGCGTCACAGGTGTTTCGGGGTCGGGCAAGTCCAGTCTGGTGAACGAAATTTTGTACAAAAAGCTGGCATCGACACTTCATCGTGCCCACACGCGTGCTGGTAAACATGAGCAGATGGATGGCATACAACATCTGGATAAAGTCATCAGCATCGATCAGAGTCCAATCGGGCGCACGCCACGTTCCAACCCGGCCACTTACACAGGTCTCTTTGACAACATTCGATCCCTGTTCGCGATGACCAATGAAGCTAAAGTTCGGGCATATGGGCCGGGACGGTTTTCATTTAATATCAGGGGAGGGCGATGTGAAGCTTGTACCGGTGATGGATTGATGCGGATCGGAATGCATTTCCTGCCTGATGTGTATGTGCCTTGTGATATTTGTAAGGGGAAACGATATAACCGTGAAACGCTGGAGGTTCGTTACAAAGGAAAAAGTATTGCAGATATTCTGGAGATGACTGCGGACGAAGCTGCTGTTTTCTTTGAAAATGTTCCTAAAATACGCAAGAAAATCGAAGCGCTCTGTAAAGTAGGTCTAGGCTATGTACAATTGGGTCAAGCCTCAACCACATTATCGGGCGGGGAAGCCCAGCGGGTTAAACTTGCTTCTGAGCTCTTAAAGCCAGCCACAGGCTCGACATTATATGTTATGGATGAACCCACGACAGGGCTTCATGTTGCTGATGTACAGCAATTAATCCACATTCTTCACGTGTTGGCGGACGAGGGGAACACCGTGGTCGTCATCGAACACAATCTGGATGTGATCAAAAATGCGGATTACCTCATTGATCTGGGACCAGAGGGCGGTAGTAACGGCGGGAATATTCTGTGTACAGGTACACCGGAGCAGGTGGCTGACTTCGAAGCAAGTTATACGGGGCAATATCTACGGAGAGAGCTTAGGAAAAGTCATGATGCAATGAAAAGTCATGTCCTTAACTAAAAAATCGACACCAGGAAACCGCTTGATGAGCGGTTTCCTGGTGTCGATTAGCTACGGTACATTTAGATCACAGGTTCAATCCTCTTCTTTGGATAACGTTCTAACGACCAGATAAATAAAAGTGATGCCGATTAATATAATAATTCCATTGGTTATTGGAAACCACATAACCGAATTCACCTCCACTTTTTGAGATGCAATATGTTTAGGTTTAACCTTCCGCAATTTTATTTTTAGCTCGTTTCAACCGCACGGCAACCCAACTCATGATCAGAGCAGCAATGATCAGAAATGCGGTCACACCTGCAATGACGACAAAGAAAGATTGGTCAAATGCAGCAAAGGCGGCATTTTTGAGCGATTCAGCAGACGCGGCAGGCAAGCTTTCGGCTACGATAAGCGCTTCATCCAGACTGTCCTTCGCATTGGCTGGCACACTAAATCCCGCAGGGATCTTCATAGCCAGTGTGTAGAAAAGGGTCGACATGCTTCCGATGATGGCAATACCGGATGCTCCGCCCAGCTCATAACCTACTTCTTCAATGGAAGCGGCCATACCCGCTTTGTGAGGTGGGGCATAACTCATAATGGAATGGGATGCGGCGGTCATCCCTGATCCAAGACCTGCACCAAGCAATGCCAAACCGAGAATCTGCCCGGTAAACCCCGCATTAAAATACATCAGGTACGTCCCCATGCCAAGGGCAGCGATGAATAGAGAGAAGCTTTTGATATATACAACATCCACACGGTGCATAATGGCCCCCGTAACAGGTCCGGCAATGAGTGCTGCAACAGGTATGGATACGGTGAATAGTCCAGCTTGAAGCGGTGACATGCCTTCCACCAGCTGAAGCCGCTGAGTGACCATATATTGCACACCCATTTGTGCAAACAAGCCAACCAGTGCGGTAATAAAGCCGGTACTGAATCTTGGGATTTTGAACAAGGACAGATCCAGAAGCGGGTTGATACTGTTATTCTGACGGCGAATAAAGATGATCAGGGACAGAACACCGATCACAGCAGCAATGATAGCGAGTGTGAGAGATCCTTCGCGTCTTGTGAATTCCTTAATGGAATAGATAATTCCAACCATGGCAATCATGATCTGAATGGAACTGGTGAAGTCCCACTTTTTCGATGCATCACCTTGATGTTTAGGGATTATTTTCAAGGCGAATACAAACGCGATCATGGCTATGGGCAGGTTAATCAGAAACACAGAGCCCCACCAGAAGTGTTGAAGGAGCAGTCCGCCGACAATTGGTCCCAGTCCTGCACCACCGGATGCAATGGAACCCCATATGCCGATCGCGAGTGCGAGTTCTCGTTCATTCGTAAACGTAACCCGGATGATCGACAATGTCGCTGGCATCATCATGGATGCGCCTACGGCAAGAAGAATTCTGCTCATGACCAGCACAGCCGGTATTGGAGAAAAGGCAGCAGCAAGGGAAGCGGCAGAAAAGACGAGCAAGCCCAGGGTAAATATTTTTTTGTGACCAAGACGGTCCCCAAGTGTTCCCATTGCAGGCAGCAAACCCGCCATGACAAGGGAGTAACCGTTCAAAATCCATAATTTCTCCGAAGCTGATGCACCGAGATCATGGGTCAAGCTGGGTAAAGCCGTGTACAGGATGGTCATATCCATCACAATGAGTAATAGTGCACTTGAGACAATAACAAGAATCATCCAACGTTTGAATTTTGACATGTTTCCCTCCGACGATATGAATAACTTACAATTTTAGACTAAACTATCGGGTAACCCTATAGTCAAACCTTTATTTACACACTATAATGCATTTATACTTTTATAACTTAGATATCACATATGTACAGGGAGGGCCAAAGATGGCTGGAAGCCACGCACAACATTTTACCACCAGTGAATTTGCCAAAATCTGCGGAGTGACCAAACATACCTTGTTTCATTATGACGAGATTGGGCTGTTAAAGCCTGAATATACCAATGACAAGGGCTACCGCTATTATGGTGTGCAACAAACGTATGTATTAGATGTCATACATGTGTTGAAGAAGGCAGGAAGCTCACTCCAGGAGATTAAGTCGTTTATTCAAAATCAGAATACGCCATTGTTAATCGAGCTGTTTGAACAGAAATTAAAGGCACTTGAGCTGGAGCAACAACGAATCAAACGTATGCAGAAGCTGTTAATTGGCGCGATCGAAATGACGAAACAAGCCACGGATGCTTCACATGAAGGGCCGACGATTGAACATTGTGAGCTGGAGTATTTTATTGCAGTCCAACTGGAGCGGGGAGATGGGGATAAGGAATTTTCCCGTAAGTTCGTTGAATATCGGAGCCATTGCGATGAACAGATGATTGATTATGAGTTTCCGGTATGGACGATCTTGCGTCAGGAGCACTTTGAGGCAGGCGAATACTACCCGGATTACTTTGGCAACAAAATAAAAGCCCCAATTTCAGGAGAAATGATATTGATTAAGCCCAATGGGATGTATGCGGTCATGAATCATCGCGGTTCATACGAAAGCATGCCGAAGACGTATTCCATTTTGAAAGAGTACATAGAAAAAGAAGGTCTGCAAGTCTGTGGACCTGCGTATGCACTGGACCTGCTCAGTTATTTTGCGGAAAGTAATCCCGACGAGTATCTCATCAAGATTTACGTAGAGGTGTGTAAGGCTTCTAACGCAAGCAAAAGACAGAATAACTTGGTTTAGGAGGATATTTTTTGGAATTAATTAAAGCATATGATGTGGATCTAAGTGAAGAATGGTCAGCACTTCTTCAAGAATTACTTGTAGCCAGTTTTCCAGAGGTTTATCCGAAGGACAGATTGTTTTTCAAGCAAATACCACAGGGCAGAGTGCTGGCATTTAACCCGGATAACCAATTAGTTGGGCATGTAGGACTAGATTACAGGATGATGAATTTAAATGGAAAACCCATAAGAGTGTTGGGGATAATCGATTTGTGTGTTTCTCCTGCTATTCGCTCTCAAGGAATCGCTTCATTGTTAATTTCCGAAGTGGAAAGGATGGCCACAGGGCGTGTTGATTTTGTCCTTTTATTTGCGGATCATGAGGAATTGTATAGCAAAAATGGATTCAAAACAGTAAATAACACATGTAAATGGTTAAAAATTGACCATGAAACCTTAACCACAGTTGGAGTTGGGACTCAAGCGGTAGAGGGGTTAATGATTAAAGAAGTTGGAAACATGCCATGGGGTGAAGGAGAACTCGATTTTTTAGGATATTTATATTAATCTCTACTCGCCAAGATTGAAGAAGGGCGCCTTGACCCATGTCGTATTCCATGTTACGTTTTCTGTATTAAATTTTGAGCTTTCAAAGGGGGATAGAGTCATGACTGAATTAGAGGTTGTAGATGTTTATGTGGACCTGTCAACGAACATGAATAGTGGCATGGTTCACAATATTACTAATCAGAATCCGACACTTTATCCCGTCTATGCATAGATCTACTTGGCGCTGAGTGTTATATCGTCAGGTTTCTTATCGTATAAACGATCTAAATTCTGATTATGTTCAAATATTAAAGTGAGGGAATCCATGCCATGTTTGTTTGATGGTGATATCCCGTCAATTTACTTTTATATTTCACATAAAAAGGATGATCTGTATGTCTTTAATCAACGTTACCAACCTGACCTTTGCCTATGAAGGCAGTTACGATAATATATTTGAAAATGTTAGCTTCCAGTTGGACTCGGATTGGAAATTGGGTTTTACCGGAAGGAACGGTAGAGGCAAAACAACCTTTCTCAATCTGTTACTCGGTAAATATGAATATAGCGGACAGATCTCGGCGAATGTTAGCTTTGAATACTTCCCTTTCCAGGTAGAGAATAAGGGAGCCATGACCCTTGATGTCATCGGCGAGATGCATCCTGAATATCTGCATTGGCAAGTTGTGCGCGAACTTAACCTGTTGAAGGTGTCGGAAGATGTGCTGTATCGGCCTTTCGATACCTTATCCAATGGAGAACAAACAAAGATAATGCTGGCCGCTTTGTTCCTGAAGGATAATCGGTTTTTGCTCATTGATGAACCGACCAATCACCTAGATCTTCATGCGAGGCAAATCGTTAGTAATTATCTTCACAGCAAGCGTGGATTTATTTTGGTATCACACGATCGCTCCTTTCTGGATCACAGCGTGGACCATATCCTTTCCATCAATAAGAGTAACATCGAGATTCAGCAAGGGAATTTCTCCGCTTGGTGGGAAAATAAAAGAAGGCAAGATCAGTTTGAACTTGCGAGTAATGAGAAATTAATAAAGGATATCAAGCGTTTATCCGATTCAGCCAAACGGACCGGTGGATGGTCGCATGAAGTTGAAAAAACCAAAAATGGTACGAGAAATTCCGGTTCCAAGGTGGATAAAGGATATATAGGGCACAAGGCTGCCAAAATGATGAAACGTTCCAAAAATATTGAACAAAGGCAGCAATCTGCGATTCAAGAGAAATCCAAACTTCTCAAAAATATCGAGAGTGCAGAACGTCTACAGATTCATCAGCTGGATTTTCACAAGCAGGAACTAGTCGAATTGGAGCATGTATCGATATCATATGGGTCTAATGCTGTGTGTAAGGATATCAGCTTTACAGTTGAAAAAGGGGATCGAATTGCCCTGTATGGTAAAAATGGATCTGGCAAATCAAGCATCCTTAAAATGATCTGTGGTGAAGATATTGTTTATACAGGTCTTTTCCGAAAGGATCATCAGCTTAAAATCTCGTATGTGTCCCAGGACACGTCCGATCTCGGAGGACATTTATCTGAGTATGCGGCCACACAGGGGATTGATGAGAGCCTGTTTAAATCGATTCTCCGAAAGCTGGATTTTTCCAGATTGCAATTGGAGAAAGATATCTCAACGTTTAGTGCAGGTCAAAAAAAGAAAGTGCTCATTGCTAAAAGCCTTAGTGAGAAAGCTCATCTGCACATATGGGATGAACCACTCAATTTTGTAGATGTCATTTCACGTATGCAGATTGAAGACCTGCTGCTGGAATACTCGCCAACCCTGCTTTTTGTAGAGCATGATCGTGAATTTTGTACAAATATTGCAACGAGAATCATCGAACTGTAAGCAACGTACGAGATAAAGATGAACATGTTAAGAGCCGCCAAATGGCGGCTTTTAAGCTTTATATTTACAGTACATATATAAGAGATGACTTGTTACGTTCAAAATGCGATATCGTGAGAATGTATGCTATAATTTTATAATCTCATCCAATCATTTGATGGATGACTAGATCAATTGTAGACTAATTCGCCAAGAGGTGTAATACCAATGAAAAAGGAAATGACAACAATCAAACAAACCAGGCTACATTCCATTCTGGATGAGGCCACCAAATTGCTGATTGAAAAACCGAATGCTTCCATGAATGAGATTGCAGAATCTGCAAAAATTGGGATTGCTACATTACATCGATATGTGGAAAGTCGTGAACAGCTCATGGTTTATCTGGGATTACGCGCAATTGAGGTAGTCAGTGAGACCATGAAAGAAATCCAACTGGATGAGGAGCACTGTGAAAAGTACATACCCGAACTGATTGAGGCGCTTATTCCATTAGGCGACAAAATTTATTTTCTGGCTCATGACACCACCATTAACTATAATCCCGAGATTGAGGGAGCCGATCTGAAACTGAGAGAACCGGTACTGCATGCAGTCGGTCTGTTACAACAGAAAGGTTATTTCCGCTCTGATCTCGATAAAACCTGGATTGTTGATGTTCTGTATTCCATCATGTTCCTGACGTGGCAGCAGGTTGTAAGTGGTCATATTGCGAGAAAAGCAGCCCCTGCGCTTGTGGTAGATACGTTCTATCATGGGTTTAAGCAGCGTTAGTCAAGGACAATTTAACGAGAAACAATAGTAGATTCCATCAAGCGAACACCCCCAAAAAGACGACTGTATCGTGTGATACGCAGACTCTTTGGGGGTGTTTTTTTGTGTTCACAACAGCGTTTCTCAGTGCGCAAGCATCAAACACTTGCATTTTTTACATATTCAAATATTAACAGAGTTCAGAATTTAAGATTTCAAGTTTACAAAAAATGATATAAATTTCTAGTAGATTCAAATCATTACCAAATAAAGACAAAATATTCAAACAAGGGGGCCGGACAGAAATACCTGCAATTATGTACTTCGAAACAGCTTATGTACTCATTCCATCAACCCAATCAGGAGGGATTCCATGCTTTACACCATTATTGTGCCAGTCAACCAGGACTATAACATTTTGAACCTGTTCACAGATTCGTTGCTCCGGACGGTAAGTCCATCGACTCAGATTATTTTCATCAACGATGGTTCCGGCTCAGCAGTCTTTCAACATCTGGATAAACTGAAGCAAGAAGTAAGAGAAGGTGTGACCATCGAGATTCTTCAGCATGATTTTCCACTCGGTTGCGCCGTGTCGATTAATAGCGCACTTAGCCTTGCCAAGGGAGAGTATATTTTCTTCCTGGATTCCGACACCATTCTTCAACCGAACTGGCAACCGATGATGAAAGAGACACTGGATAGCGATATTACGATCGGCATGATTGGAGGCGTTCTGTTGTATCCGCAAACCGGAGGCGTGCAGCACTGCGGCATTGCTTTTGCGGATACCATCGGCCGACACCTGTTCCTGAACGCATCCCCTGATGATATCCCGAAAGAAACCTTCTCCGTTCAACTGGTGGTGTTCGCCATGTTCGGCATGAAGCGGGAAGTCTACGAGACCATTGGCAACCTCGATGAGAAGTTCTTTAACGGATACGAGGATTTCGATTATCAGATGCGGGCACGAGCTGCCGGATACGATACGGTCATCAACCCAAATATTCAAGCATATCACTGGGAACGCAGTAGCGGCATTCACCGCAACTTCAACCGCAAGAATAATCTGGCACGCTTCTGGAAAAAGTGGGGCGGTCAAATCGAAGCTGATGTGTGGCCTTTCGTTTTCAGTCATCTAAAAGCACAGCTTGAAAGCCAAGAGGAATACCAGCATCTGCCGATTGTCGGGATTGACCTTGCCGAGGTTCGAAGTGATGCCGATACATTCTGGACCAAGCTGGAGGAAGCCGAATTTGCAAATGTAGCCGAAGTACGGGACTATTCAAACCGCTTTAATTCCAACGGAGCCATCTGGCTGCCACAGGTACTGGGCAAGGAACTGATTCATAGTGAGAACCGGTTACTGTTTTTGGTGGACAATTTCGCCCGTTTGCTGGAGAACCGCTACTGGATTGAGATGAGACATGCTCATCGAGCCAAGGATCTGATCATTGATCTGTATGGCAATGTGATCACGATGGATCGCATCTATGATGGATGCTGGCCTGGAACCAAAGTTCGGTAATTCACTCACAACGAAAATAAACAGGGAGGTACTTAAGGTGAAAGAAAAAGAGAGCACGCTCGATCGTGCCGTACGATTTACCCGTAATCTGGAGTGGTTGGAACAAGTCGAAAAGGTAATTCCGAGCGGATGCAGCACTTTAGCCAAAGCACCTGAACGTTTATTCCCGGGGCATACACCCGTATGTTGTGCAGAGGCTTACAATTCCCGATTCACAGATATCGACGGCAATGAATGGCTTGATTGCGAAATGGCGATGGGTACGGCATCATGGGGCCATGCCAGACATGAAGTTCAATTAACTGTCATTCATCAGTTGAAAAAAGGGACAAGCTTTTCGGTTCCGGCTGACATCGAACTTGAATGTGCGGAGTTAATTCTGGAACGGTTCGAGGGTCGCTATCCGTCGCTACGCTTCACCAAGAGTGGTGCCGATGCAGTGAGTGGAGCTGTACGTCTGGCTCGTGCTGCAAGTGGTAAGAGCAAGGTTATTGCGACGGCTTATCACGGGTGGCATGATTGGTCCGCCTATGGATATTATGGTGAGCAAACGAAAGAACGTGGTATCCCGGTGGATATCGAGCGTTCAACGATCTGGGTCAACAAACCTACTGCAGAGCGAATTGAGACCCAGATTATCTCATCTCCCGAGGATATCGCATGTATTGTTCTGTGTCCCAACGAGTGGAAAAGGGACGCGCTGGAGGAAGTGGTAAGCCTATGCCGCTCTCTAGACATCATTATCATTTTCGATGAGGTAACTTCCGGTATTCGCATGGGCAAGCAGGCTACAGCGGGAGAATATGACATCTGGCCTGATCTGCTCTGTATCTCCAAAGGTATGGCAAATGGGTTACCGCTCGCAGCGGTGATGGGGCCTCAGCATCTGATGTCCTTGTCAGGACAGGTTAGATTCAGCAATGCCCATTCCAGCGAAACGACAGCGCTCGCGGCAGCGATTGCCTGTGAACGGTTAATGAAGAATGCGAAAGTATGGCCGACTTGGCGTGATCCGGCAACCCGGATCATGGATCGTCTGAAATCTGAACTTGTGCTACTCGGATTAACGGATCAATTGGAAGTGAAGGGGACGTATGCAAGCTTCTGCATTCAATCCCTGGCCGATGATAACTTTCAAACCGACCCTTTCCGCGAGTTCATAGTGAAGAAGATGGCTCACTTCGGCATTTTCACCAAAGGCTACTTTATTTTCTCCGATGCCCATACACGGGAAGAATTGCTGTGGGTCGAGGAAGCGCTGTTGCAGATCCTGTCAGACTGGAAAGAGATTCAGAAGCAGGAGCATCTTCATTCCATGCAACTTTCGAAAACGTTTGAAGCTTAATCCATAGATTATAATCGACAATCGACTAGGAGGAATATTCAATGAAAGCACTCGTATATCAGGATCTCAAACAGGTAACTTATCAAGAGATTGAGGAGCCAACCATTCAAAAGCCAAACCAGGTAAAAATTAAAATCTATGGTTCAGGCATCTGTGGTACAGATCTGAATATTGTCAAAGGCAAAGTGCCAGCGAATAAAGGAACAATTATCGGTCATGAAGGCGTAGGCACAGTCGTTGAAGTAGGCGACGAAGTCCGTGGATTCAAGATCGGTGATCGGGTATTGGTTGATCCCACGCAATCTTGCGGTACCTGCTCATACTGCCGCGAAGGTCTGTTCATCTACTGCGAGAATTTTGATGACTATCAGGTAGGGATGACGACGCACGGAACCTTTGCCGAATATTTTGTTGGAGACGAAAAGTATATCTATGCCATCCCGGATTCCATGAGTTGGGAAACGGCCATGATGATCGAACCACTGGGATGTGTACTTCAGACGTTCATGAAAGCAGGGACTAAGCCAAGTGACTCCGTACTGGTCCTCGGTTCGGGTGCAATCGGTTCCCTGTGTCAGCTTGTTAGCAAACGATTGGCAAGACTTACGGTAGGCACGGAAGTTGATCCATACCGCAAAGAGTTCGCTTCAGGGATCGCGGATCATGTGTTCTATCCTCAGGATCTGACACTGGATAAAGTATACGAGATCAATAATAACAAAAAGTTTGATATTGTAGTGGACGCGGTTGGTAACCAGCTTCATGTAGGGTTTGAGCTGATTGCCAAAGGCGGAAAAATTATTCCTATGGGATATGATGACAGCTATGAAGTGACGTTCAAATCAACAGCCGTGATTAATGATGGCATTAGTATCATTGGTGCAGTTGCTAATCACTCGATGATCAGTACGGCACTGAAATTTGCCCAAAGCATTCCGGAACTGGAGCAGATGGTGACAGCCAAGGAACTGCTGAGTGATTATGAGCAAGCCTTTAATGGAACGATTGGTTATGACATGCATACTGGAGAGAAATTGCCGATGAATTCGGTCAAAACAGCTCTTATCCTATAAGCATGTAGATTTTAGCGGGTTCGCCGCTGTGAGAAGTTGGAATTCGCAGCGGTGAAAACCGCAGAAGGAAGGGATATCGATTGAAATTGCTTCAAGATTTGCCGAAGAATCCACGCTACTCCATTTTACTCGAACCGGTATGGGCCATTCCGGGCACGATCGTTCTCTTCTATGCTCCTTTATATATGAAGGAAGCCGGACTTTCGGATATTGAAATCGGTTTAATCAATTCGGTGAATCTTTATTTTGCCTTTATCTTTCAATTGTTTGCGGGTTCTATTACGAATAAGCTGGGGCGCAAACGTACAACGCTGATCTTTGATTTACTTGCCTGGAGTGTTCCCATGTTCATCTGGGCTTTCTCCCAGAACTTCTGGCTGTTTCTAATCGCCTACTTGCTGAACGCAACATCGAAGTTTGTAACGGTCGCCTTTAACTGTCTGATCATAGAGGATGTGGAGGAACACAAACGATCGAAGGTATTTGCCATTCTCAACATGATTATTACAGGGGCTGGGGTACTCACGCCGATTGCTGGAGTTGTCATTGCTGATTATGGCATTGTGCCTACACTCGCCAGCATTTACTTTGTCGGGGGCATCCTGATGACGGCCATGTTCTTCATTCGTAACCGATACACGGATGAGACCGAGGTCGGCAAAGAACTTATGGGGTTGCATAGCAAAACTCGTGTGTTTCAGAGCTTGGGTTCCAGTCTGCGCCTGTTCGGCAAATCGTTCTACAAACGGAGACTGTTCCCGATCATTTTGATTACCGTGTTGTCCAATCTGATTTTACAGCTGAATTTCTTCCAGGTCATTTTCTTCAAGGAACAGTTGAAGTTTGATGACCGTGTCATTTCGTTTATTCCGGTCGTGACCGCAGTGACCGTCATGTTGCTCTATCTGGTCATCATTCCGCGATTGAAACGGCGTTCGGAGGAAAAGTATGTTGGTTTTTCCATCGTGCTTAGCACGGCCGGGGCTATCCTGTTTCTATTGATTCCTGTGGGAAATATAGGGATGTTGTTTCTCACGCTAATCGTGCTCGCTGCGGGTAACTTCATTTTGCAGACGTACCGGGATGCCCTGCTGATGAACCGATTGGGCACGCATGAGAAAGCCGACATGTTCTCGGCCGTGCAGACGGTCATGACGCTAACAGCCATTCCATCCGGCTATCTGACAGGTTTGCTCTACCATCACAATCCAACGCTGTTATTCAGCGTCATTCTTGGGCTATACGTCGTACTTATGGTCATCATGTTTTTCCTGCCCGATCCGCAAAAGCACTCCCAAGTGCTGGAACCTTACAAAAATATGTAGAAAAAGGGGTTTACTGTATCTGGAGCGAATATGTAGTACAGAAAAAAACTAGATTAAATTTTAACTTGGGAGGCTGCTAACAAATGACTAACGTAATGACAACAGAAGCACGGAAACAATGGAACTGGATGAATGAGCCCGAAACCTGGTCCTATACGGATCAGGGAGGTGTGCTGGTGGAAGCGAAGGCGGACACCGACTTTTTCCAGGATCCTGCGGGCAAGCACATTCGTGCAACAGCACCATTTCTGTCCATGCCTGTGCCTGAGGACTTCGAAATTACAACCCAGTTAACCGTGGATATGAAAAATCAATATGATTCCGGATGTCTGATGGTGATGGCAGATGATCTTAACTGGTGCAAAATTTGCTTTGAGTATGATGGAAAAGCACCTACCATCGTGTCAGTGGTCACACGTGATGGTTCATCAGATGATTGCAATTCGGTGGAAGTCTCCGTACCTAATCCCTATCTGCGTATACGCAAAGTAGAGGGCTGCATATCATTCTTTTATTCACCCGATGGGGATGAGTGGAAACTAATTCGTTATTTCGGCATGCCGATACAGGGGGAACTTCGAGCTGGATTAGTTGTTCAGTCGCCGACTGGAACGGGCTGTACGTGTCACTTTTTATCCGTGAATGTGACTCATCCGGACTTGACCGCACGCTTCTAATCCGCTCCCCCGGCCGATCATTGGAGGGAGAACAGCTTCATGGTAAAAGCATTTATATTTGATTTTGATGGACTCATTGTGGATACAGAGACGCCCTGGTACTATGCATTTCGCGATATTTATGAAGAGCACGGAGTTGAACTTGGTCTGGAGCTTTGGTCGAAGAATGTGGGCACATCCTTTGAGGAGTTTCATCCATTTCTATATCTGGAGCAGACGCTCCAAAAAAAGATAGATCATGATCATATCAAACTGCTCTCTGAACAGAAATACGAAGTCTATTTGGGACAGGCCGTTATTCTTCCAGGGGTGTATGAATTGCTTCAGTCTGCGAGGGAGAAGGGGATTCAGCTTGCCGTTGCGTCCAGCTCCACACGGGACTGGGTGCATGGTTACTTGCAGAAGTTAGGCATTTTCGATTATTTCACAGTCGTTCATACATCCGAGGATGTGAAGCGAGTGAAACCGGACCCTGAACTGTACCTTCTTACTCTCCAAAGTCTTGGAATCGAGGCTTCCGAAGCGATTGTGTTCGAAGACTCACCTAATGGCTTAAAGGCAGCCAATGCAGCGGGTATTCGTTGTATCATCGTGCCTAACGAGGTAACGCGTGGTCTGGAATTCGCCATGCATGAGCTGCGGTTATCCTCGCTGGCCGAGATCGATATGGAGACTCTTTAATCCAGATATTGCTTGCGTAACTCGATAGGGGAGATCCCTTCGTATTTTTTGAACACCGATCCAAAGTAACTGGCACTGTTGAAACCTACGGCTTTGGCTATTTCGTGAGCGGTAGTAGCGTCATTTTCTATAAGCATTTCCTTGGCTTTCAACAACCGATATCGCGTCAGATACTCCAATGGTGTCATTTGAAATTCTTTTTTGAATATCCGATTTAGGTGCTGTTCGGTTACGTCCATCTGCTCAGCTAACATAGGGAGAGAGATATCCTGATGATAATTTTGTTTGATATAAGTAATGAGTTCATCCAATCTTAATCGGGCATCAGAACGTTCGTAAGCACTATAGCGTTCACCTTCAATGGTTAATCTGACCAAAAGCATGTACAGTAACGCGGATACGTGCCAGATCTGATCCTTGTGCCGGGACTGCAGCGCTAACGTAATTTCATGCAACAGGATATGAAGCATTCCATCCGGCTTGAAGGCGCGCAGCTCCCCGATCTGCAAGGTATGCAAGAACCGTGGCAATAAATAGCCATTGAAAGACAGACAATCAAATCGTAATGAATCACTCAGATTGTGGTAACGGTAGGTTACCTCCGGGAACAAAATGAGAGCGGTTCCTTTTTTGATCGAAAATTCATGATTCTTTGCTGCGATTCGCCCTGTTCCTCCGATGCACTGTACAATGCTGTAATCCCGTGAATGGTCGCTCCAATTCATCAATTCATCAACGGTCAACTGGTTTTGCCCTGTAATCATGAGCGGCATATCGGTATCCAGTGGATTCCCCATGCTAGGTTTCGGCATCGTCGTGTTATTCCTCTTTTCGTTAAAGGATCATGTGCGTAAGTGGCGTCGTTACAGCGTTAAAAGAAACCTAGAATGAATTATATTACATAAATGGAATAATTTTAATTGAATGACGAGCGATAATAAAACGTTTTCAAAAATATAGTCCAACAATTCTTTATTGGATGCATAAGCATGAATCGTAGCTTGATCGGTCTTTATTTATAGATCTAAAATTACGCCTGCCTTGCCAACAGAATGCGAAAAAGTATACGCTATAACGGATGAGTAATTAAGGAAAGGGATGCAAACATGAAGAAAGTCATCGTAGTCGGATCGGGTATTCTGGGGGCATCAACAGCCTATCAATTAGCCAAACTGGGCGCAGAAGTCATCATCATAGATCGAAAAGATATAGGACAGGCGACGGATGCAGCTGCCGGTATCATCTGTCCATGGCTGTCACAGCGGCGCAACCAGGACTGGTATCAGCTCGCCAAGGCTGGTGCGCGATTCTATCCTGGCATCATAGCGGAGCTTGAGCGTGAAGGAGAAACGGAAACTGGATATGCTCAAGTGGGTGCGCTCAGTATTCATACGGATGTGGACAAAATCAACAAGATGGAAGAGCGGGCCCGCCTTCGCAAAGCGGATGCACCGGAGATTGGTGAGATTACACCTATTGATGCAAAAGAAACCCATGAGCGTTTTCCACTGCTGGTCGAACATTATCAATCGGTACATATCAGCGGTGCTGCACGTATAGATGGACGGGCGCTACGCGATGCCTTAATCCGGTCTGCACAGCGAAATGGAGCGGAAGTGATCCATGGAGACGCGACGCTTCAATATGAAGCAGATCGGGTCATTGGTGTGGTTGTTAATGGTCAGCGTTTCCTGGCAGATGAAGTCATTGTCTGTGCAGGTGCATGGGCCAACGCACTGTTGAAGCCACTCGGCATACACTTTAAAGTGCACTATCAAAAGGCACAAATTATGCATCTACATGTTACGGACGGGGAGGATACGGGCAACTGGCCCGTGATTATGCCACCGTCTGACCAATATCTCCTGGCCTTTAATCAACAGAAGATTGTGATTGGAGCCACTCATGAAAATGATGTGGAGGGTTATGATACAAGAGTAACCGCAGGGGGCATGCAGGAAGTTTTGAATAAAGGTCTGGAACTGGCACCGGGTCTTGCAAACAGTACATTCCAGGAAGTACGAGTTGGGTTCCGTCCGTTCACACCTGGCTTTCTGCCTGTAATGGGGGCTGTGCCGGGCTGGCAGGGTCTGATTACAGCGAACGGACTTGGAGCCTCTGGTTTGACAATGGGCCCTTTTATCGGGAGTCAACTGGCGAAACTAGCTCTTGGCATGGAACTGGATATCGATATTGAGCCATACACTGTTGGCAAAGCAATGGATGATATTGAAAGAGGTGAGTCATGACATATTCACAACGTTTATCGGATGGAGCGAACTCGTCCGACATCATACATTTGGAGCATCAGATCGGTACGACGAAAGAAGAACTGCGAATAGCCTTGGAGAAACAAGAAACATATGAACGCGAATTGGCCGATTTGAAGTCATCACCAATCGGTAAAGCATCGAAAGAGGGTTCGGACGAGCAAGTCTTAATGGAGAAGGAAAGTCAAACGCAGACGTTGATTGAAACCCTATCTACACAGCTGGAGCAACTACAGGAAGCATTGGCGAAACTGGGCGATTAACCGGTTCGTATCGCTTATCTCTCAGAAACGCCGATATGAATAATATACGATGTGTATAAAAAGAAAACCCCTTATATAAAGTGGTTTTTCTGATTTAGTTCAAATGGTTTATACCAATAAATGAACGTATAGTATAAAATGGAAACAGGTGCTGAACTGTCAATTCAGGTACCCATGTAACCAATCACGAAACTATTCTGAGAGGTGGCTTCCGAATGTACAAAGAAGTGATACGCGTTGAGGACATTACAGGGTTCCAGTCCAGATCTGAAGAATTTTTTCCACTGCACTGGTTTCGAAAAATGCTGTCCGAACATCCTGTGTATTATCACGAAGATACAGACACCTGGAATGTGTTCAGATACGATGATGTAAAGCAGGTCTTGAGCAATCATGCTTTTTTTTCAGCTGAAGGAACTCGAACGACCATTGCGGTCGGAGCGAAGAACAACGAAGGCACACCTCCGGACAAATTAAATATTTCAAGTATCGATCCGCCCCGTCATCAAAAAAGTCGTTCGTTGTTATCCGCTGCTTTTACACCCCGTAGTCTGAAGAACTGGGAGCCACGCATTCGCAACATTGCGCAGCAGCTGGTAGCAAATATTGAGCCGAATACGACCATCGATATTGTTCAAGCGTTGGCTGCTCCGCTACCTTCGATGGTTATGGCTGATCTGCTCGGCATCCCTCTCACGGACAGTCATCGCTTCAAGAACTGGGTAGATATTCTGTTTCAACCCACCAATCCGAAGACGGCTGAAGAGAGTGAACTGAAAAAGCAGACTGCAGCGCAAGAGTATTATCAATTTCTGTACCCTATTGTGGTTCATAAACGGTCCCATCCTGGTGAGGATATCATTACGGATCTGTTGAACGTTGATGTTGAGGGGGAGAAGTTCACGGAGGATGAGGTTGTTCGCACGACCATGCTCCTGCTCGGAGCCGGTATTGAGACTACTAGCCATATGGTCTCCAATACGTTCTATTCCTTCCTTTACGATGACCCGAACTTGTATGGCCAACTAAGACAGAATCCCGAGTTGGTTCCGCTCGCAGTGGAAGAAATGCTTCGTTATCGGTTTCATAATGCCAAGCGACATCGGACAGTGAAGCAGGATAACCAACTGCTGGGAGTAGACTTGAAAAAAGGTGATGTTGTCATCTCTTGGATGAGTGCAGCCAATATGGACGAGCAGATGTTTGAAGACCCATTTGAGCTAAACATTCATCGTCGGAATAACAAAAAACATCTTACCTTTGGCAATGGTCCACACTTTTGTCTGGGTGCCCCGCTGGCAAGAATGGAATTAAGCATTGCCTTAACTGCATTTGTGGAGAAGATTGCTCGGATCGAACCGGTGGAGTCCTTTGATCTGGAGAATAATCTGGCCACTTCAGCTCCGGGACAGTCGTTGACCCATCTGCCAGTGAAGATCGTTGGGTAGAGGGAAAGGTTCATACTGGATACATTATAAAAAGCGGCAGATCAGACGTAAACGTCTTGATCTGCCGCTTTACTTTGCTATGCAAGCAAGTATGAGGATGGACAACTTAATTTGAATTCATGGAAACTTTTTGTCTAACAACCTGTTTGATTTCTTCCTCTTTCGCTTGTTTGGTACGTTTGATAAAGAAGGAAAGAACCAATCCCACGACAGCGATACCGATAATCACGACATAAGCATCATTGATACCCTGGATCATGGATTCTGTGGCAAGCTGTTGTTGACTGAGGCCATTGGCTGCACCAGTCGCCATCATATCCTGTACGTGTGCCGTTGTACGGGAAGTCATGACACTCACGAGCAATGAAGTACCTACAGCACCCGCAACTTGTCTGACGGTGTTGGAGATGGCTGTACCATGTGCGCCGAGTCTTGGTGGCAGTTGGTTAAGTCCCGCAGTTTGAATCGGCATCATGAGCAGAGCCATACCAATTCGGCGGCCGGTTGACATTAATACAAGGTAACCATAACTAGTTGAATCTGTTAAGTCGATGAAACCAATTGTTGTCACGATAGTGATCACCATCCCGATAACAGCTAGCCATTTCGCACCAAATCGGTCAAACAATTTTCCGGCTACAGGCATCAGGAAGCCCATAACAAGGGCACCCGGAAGGAGCAATAATCCAGACTCCAGTGCAGTGTAACCACGTGCGTTCTGGAGATACAAGGGAAGCAACATCATGTCAGCATACATGATCATCGTAATCGCGATACTGATGACCGTGGTCAGTGAGAACATGTTGTACTTGAAAGCCCGCAGATCAAGCAGGGGAGTATCTGAAGCAAGCTGACGCCATGTGAACAGCGCAAGAGCAACTATACCAGCGGCAATACAGATAAGTACTTCTGCACTTGACCATCCTAGACTTCCTGCTCTACTGAAGCCATACAGCAATGCGCCGAATCCGATGGTGGATAAGACAACACTCATCGTGTCGAACTTCGTGCTGACCCGTTCGGATACATTCTTCAGGTATACAAACGCAAAGGCAATGACAATAAGAGTTAATGGAATCATGCCGTAGAACATCGTTTGCCAAGAGTAGTTCTCCAAAATATAACCGGCAAGGGTAGGCCCGATGGCAGGGGCGAAAATGATGGCAAAACCAACCATACCCATTGCAGATCCTCGTTTTTCAGGAGCAAACAAGGTCAAAATAACGTTCATCAAGAGCGGCATGATGATGCCGGCGCCCGCTGCTTGAATCATGCGTCCTGTCAGCAATGTACCAAAATTGGTTGCAAGAGCGGATACAATGGTACCAATCAGGAAAATAAACATGGAAGCTTGGAATAATTGCTTGGTTGAAAAGCGTTGCATGAAGTAAGCCGTGATGGGGATCAGCACCCCGTTCACCAGCATGTAACCTGTCGTTAACCATTGTGCTGTTGCGGCTGAGATGTTAAAATCACCCATCAGCTCCGGTGTAGCGACACTCATGATCGTTTGATTCAACGTTGCAAGGAAGGCTCCCAAAATCATAATAAACAGGATGGGGCCTTTCTTTACGGATAATTCATCTTGTACTCTAGCCTGACTCAATCCTTTTCATCCTTTCAATCCACGCGTGACTAAATTTACAACGTGTTGTATAGTTTACATTGTATTTATTGAATTATATACATATTCGGACAGATTACAATTTACGTTATGGTGTGTTTTCGTTGTTTATTTTACACAAAAATAGAATTTGTTGTTTAAATGAAGAATAAACGACTGTTTGTTTAAAATTGTAATGTTTAAAATTTAAAGGAGGGATACACGTGAAAGACGAGAAGAAATCAGCCGTGGACCCAAGAATATTGCGAACGCGTCAGTTAATTCGAGGTGCATTTGTTGAATTACTGCAGGAAATGGATATTGAAAAATTGTCAGTGAACAAAATTGCCGAACGAGCGACGATCAATCGGGTAACCTTCTACCTGCACTATCGCGATATTACGGATATGATGGAGAAGATGGCTGACGAGATGATCGAGCATATTGAACGGATCGTGGATGAATATGCCCCTCATTTTGAGAAGCAAAGAACGGAAGAGGCTTGGCCTGTTCTGGTCAAATTATTGGAGCATTTTGCAGAAAATGCCTCATTCTATCAGGTGGTCCTTGCTACGAAGCGCACACCGATCTTTACCGAACGACTGCTCAAATTGTTGAGTACGCTGGTCAAAGCCAAAATTGATCGAGTCGAGATGGAGGATGAACTCGAAGAATCCGGCATTCACAAGGAGATTGCAATCTGGTATGGTTCTTCCGCCCTGATCGGCACCATTGTCGCCTGGCTGCGGAACGACATGCCTTATTCCCCGCATTTTCTGGCAAAACAATTCTCGTTGATTCGCTCGTACTCTTATAATGACCTGATATAATCAAACTACAATTACACCTAACGTTAATAGAGGAGGAGGAATAATGTAATGAAATATAGTGCAGAACGTATCTATGTGAGATTTTGGAATGTGGAAGATGCCTCATTACTTCTGGATCTACAAGTTCGCAATCGTGCGGAAATTGAGAATATATCAGCAAGTAATCGGGATGAGACTTTTTATAGTTTGGAAGGACAACGGTCACTCATTGAGAGCTGGAACAAGAAGAGAGAAGAAGGAAATCGTTATTCATTTGGTATTTTTCTACATACAACGGATGAACTCGTCGGTGAGATTTCTTTGTTCGAGATCATATTGGATTCCACCCCAAAATGGATCGTTGGTTATGTAACGGATATTTTGTATCAAGGAAAAGGATATATGAGCGAAGCCTTGCAATGTGTGCTGGAATTTGCCAAACACGAAACTGAAATAACTCGAATCGAAGCTGGCGCAGTACCCGACAATATAGGCTCCATTCGTGTCCTTCAAAAAGCAGGATTCAAGGAGAATGGCTCACATCCTGTGCCAATCCAGGGAATGATGAAAGAACATACGATGTTTGCTGTGGACTTACTATAAGCAGGATGTTTTACTATTTACTTTGCTAACTACTATATAATTTGAACTAATCACTTTCACGAGATAACAGAGAGAGGACAGAAAAAACTATGGCTACTATACTCGTTGCTGACGACGATGCGAACATTCGCGAACTTGTCTGTCTATTTCTCAAAAACGATGGATTCACCACTGTGGAAGCTGCGGACGGTAAGGAAGCTCTCACTGTATATGGCGAGACTCCAGTGGATCTGGTTGTGCTAGATATTATGATGCCTGTCATGGATGGCTGGGCACTGTGCAAGGAACTCCGAAGAGCCAATCCCGACCTCCCGTTACTCATGCTGACGGCGAGAGGAGAGACTTGGGAGAAGGTGAAAGGGTTCGAACTGGGTACGGATGATTATTTGACCAAACCGTTTGATCCATTAGAGCTGACCGCTCGTGTGCGAGCATTACTGAAACGATACAAAATCGGCTCCACACACACAATCCAGTTTGGCAACGTCATTCTGGACCGTCAGACGTATAAGGTGATGAGAGGCACAGAGTCGCTTACGTTACCACTTAAGGAGTTCGAATTGCTGTACAAGCTTGCTGGAACACCAGGACAAGTCTATACACGTGAGCAATTAATCGATCAGATATGGGGAATTGACTACGCCGGAGATGATCGAACAATAGACGTACATATTAAGCGCCTGCGCGAACGATTCGCGACTACACCTGATTTTAGGATTGAAACGGTGCGTGGGCTAGGATACAGACTTGAGGTCCATGAATGATCCGATCCATATATATTCGTGTGGTCCTGACCTTTCTGGGGTCTGTCATCGCTGGTACGGTCATTTCATTTTTTGTGTCTACCTGGATATTTGAGGATAAATTGAACCAAAACGCTCAAATTAACTTGCGTAATTTTGGCCAAGACGTAGTGCAGATCTATAAGACCCTGCCTTTACGTGAAGCGGACTTGTACGTCAGTGGAATGAAGCAGCTCAATTCCTATCATATCCGAATATACGAAGCTTCCGGTCAGTTCGAGTCTTACGGAAAACTTAACGGACATAAGTCTGCTGCTGTGACGAGTGAGCAACTAAAGAAAGTATTAGCTGGGGGCGTTGTTCAAGATACGAGGGATGGGATCGCTACGGTGATTTTAGGGTTGCCGTTGAAGACGGAGATGGGAACAAAAGCGATGTTTTTGGAAACACTCTCACCACCTTCAGCCACTTTTGTGGTCAAGTGGGGTTTAATCTTTGCAATCTGTTCGTTGATGACGGGAAGTTTGTTAATCCTGGTTGCTTCTGTATATCTGGTGAGACCAATCAAGAAATTGACCAAGGCGACTAAACGGATTGCAGCAGGAGATTTCAACGTCAAGCTGAACATTAAGCAAACGACTGAGATTGGTACGTTGGCTCGCAGCTTTGAAGAAATGATGCATGATCTGAAGCAGCTGGAGCAGATGCGCAGGGAATTCGTTACGAATGTTTCGCACGAGGTTCAGTCTCCGCTCACCTCGATATCCGGTTACGCTTCGGCACTGAAGCAAGTCAACCTCTCAGAGCAAGAGCGACACCGTTACCTAGATATTATCATCTCTGAAGCGAAACGAATGTCCAAAATGAGCGATAGCCTGCTCAAGCTGAGTTTGCTTGAATCGCAGTCCCAGCAACTACGGCTTAACTCCTTAAGCCTTGATGAACAGATCAGGCGGGTCATCGTGGCGCTTCAGCCGCAATGGTCGGGGCGCAACATTCATTTCGAGCTTGATTTAGAGAACGTGAAGGTAACGGCTGACCACGATCAGTTAAATCAGGTATGGACGAACATCATCGGAAATAGCATCAAGTTTTCCAAGGATGGCGGTATGATTAAAGTCAGTATCGAAGAGGATTTCAAAAATGTGACTGTTCGAATATCCGACACGGGCATTGGTATTCCCCAGGAAGACCAGAAGCGTATATTCGACCGCTTTTTCAAGGCAGATCGTTCCCACAGTCGTAAATACGACGGGAGTGGTATGGGACTAGCAATCGTTAAACAGATCGTATCGCTTCATCAGGGTGACATCCGAGTGGAAAGCGAACCTGGTCAAGGCACGACCTTTATGATCACGTTGCCCATCCAGCCACCAACCGATAGTTAGGCTCACAGGATAGGTGAATGAATAGAATATCCATCGGAGTATCTTGACCGAATTATCATGCCGTGTGAAACATGCAAGCTTCCTTGTATGTTTCACACGGTTTTTTTGCTTGTTCATATTCCGTTCATATTAAGGTCATAGGGAGTACATCTTTGTTAGTTAGGCTTGCATTAGCGGCCTGTTAGGCCAATAAACACAGATGAAGATAGGAGCAGATGAATGTGAATCAACAAGCAGAGAAAGAAGTACAGCGTAAAAGTAAAACAAAGAAAGTGTTAAGCATCTTGTTTAAAGTGTTTGCCGCAATCGTTATCGTAATCCTACTTTTTATAGCCACGGTGTATACCGTTAACAAAATCAGTAGTTATTCAGAGCAAAAAAGAATGGAGCCGTATGGTCAACATGTATCTGTAGATGGAAAAAATATGAATGTGTTTATTCAAGGCAAAGGCGAGGAAACGATTGTGCTTCTACCGGGTTTTGGAACAGCGTCACCTGCACTTGATTTTAAGCCACTGATTTCAGAGTTATCTCCACATTATAAAGTCGTCGTCGTTGAGCCCTTTGGTTACGGATTGAGCGATCAGACCGAAAAGGAACGCAGTACAGCAAATATCGTCAGTGAAATCCACGAAGCGTTGCAGAGTCTACATATTGACCGTTATATCTTGATGGGTCATTCCATTTCAGGACTCTATAGTCTGGACTATGTGAACAAATATGCAGATGAAGTAGTTGCATACGTTGGGCTGGACACCAGTGTTCCAGCGATTAGTGAACAGAAGGTTGAAGCATCGGAAATCGTACCTATTACATGGTACCGTAACTTGGGTTTCCCACGTTTGCAATTGAAAATGAGTGATGATCCATATGCTGGGCTACCGTATGATGAACAAACCAAAGAACAATTAAACATTTTGATACAAAAGAACATGTTTAATTCAACTCAATTAAACGAGATTGTAAGCATGTATTCCAACTTTAAAGCAGCTGAACAGTTAACGTTCCCAGTCGATCTTCCGGTTCTTTTCTTTGTTCAAAAGAATCATCCGGCAGTGGACAATTGGGTTCCCGAACACGAGAAGTTAATAGAGAACTCTATACATGGTGAAATGGTGCTGCTGGAAGCAAATCATTATCTATACCGTTCCCATGCCAAAGAAATCGCTGAAAAATTCAGGGGTTTTATGACACAGCGTTAATATTAATTAGCTTGTTCATATTCAGTTCATATTGACGTCACGGAGAGTACATTTTCATTGAATAAGATTTCATTAGCAGCAGAGAAGACAACCGAACAAGCAGTTCAAGACAGGAGAAGATCAGAGTGACACAACCAGAAGGAAAAAAAGCAAAGAACAGAACCCGGGTCAAGAAGGTACGAAATATTATACTTAAAGTACTGGGCGCAATCTTAATTGCCATTATTCTATTTCTAGGGATTGTTTATATCACCAATGTGATTAGTAGTAATTCAGAAGCGAAAAAGATAGAGACTTACGGCCAGCACGTATCTGTAGACGGGAAAAATATGAATGTGCTCATTCAAGGCGAAGGCAAGGAAACGATCGTACTTCTACCAGGCTATGGAACAGCAACACCAGCGCTTGATTTCAAGTTGCTTATTGATGAATTATCTCCGTATTACAAAGTTGTTGCTGTTGAGCCATTCGGTTATGGATTAAGTGATGAAACAGAAAAAGAAAGAACCACAGAGAATATCGTAAGTGAAGTTCATGAAGCTCTGCAACAACTTGATATTCATCAGTACATGCTCATGGGTCACTCTATTGCAGGCATTTACGGCATTGATTATGTGAACAAATATCCGGATGAGGTGACTGCTTTTGTCGGTATCGACAGTAGTGTTTCCACCCAACCAAGTATTACAGATGCGAAGTTCCCATTAAAAACGTTTGCGCTACTTAGAAATACAGGTCTCTTAAGATTAATGATGAAAGTGAATGCAGACCCCTATGAGGGACTGGCATTTGACGATCACACGGTTGAGCAGATGAAAATGATCTCGAATAAAAACATGTATAATCCCACGTCATTAAACGAGATGGATCATATTTATTCCAATTTTAAAGGTGCTCAAGGTTTAAGCTTCCCTAAAAATCTTCCACTTCTTCTCTTTGTACAAGCGAATAATGAAGGGGTAGAAGGATGGATACCGCTGCATGAAGGGCAGATCAAAGATTCGATACATGGAAAAGTAATCACCATGGATGGCGAACATTACTTGCACCATACGCTATTCAAAGAAATAGCTGAAGATGTTAGAGCATTCATGAACGAAGCAAAATAAATATGCTGTAAACGTACACGCTTTGACTTAACAGGTGTGTATGAACGAGTATGAAAAACCGTCCTGCGGGGCGGTTTTTCTATAGTAAATCCAATTCGGATGATATCCGTAATGAAAGAAAGAGGAATTCAACATGAGATTATTTGAAATACTTTTAGTTCTATCCTGTTTCGCTTTACTCATAGACCTACTATTTATTAAAAGAAGTGCAAAGAAAACAGGCTTGGGTGTGGGGATAGGAAGTAGCGTCATATTCGTCGTTCAATTGCTGGTTGAAGGATACAGATGGCAGATGCTTTTGGTATATGTCATGACGGCTCTATTCATACTTTTTGTTATACTCAGACATTCCGAAAAGATGATTAATCTAAAAATAGGAAAGCTGTTGAAATATAGTTTATCTTCCCTAAGTGTCATTCTGCTGGTTGGTTCTACCGTCTTGTCTGTATACTTACCTGTCTTTAATTTGCCGAAGCTTGATGGTCCAGAGAAAGTGGGTACTCAAACATTTCATTTTACGGACCAGAACAGAGACGAAGTCTTAACTGATGATCAAAGCGACAAGAGGGAGTTAATGGTCCAAGTCTGGTATCCTACTGAGAACATGAATAACAACAAGCGTGACACGCTGTTTCCAAATAATAAAGAAATGTTCAAAAAGTATATTCAGAGCTTCTCTGCTTCTTTAAAACTGCCCGAATTTTTGCTCGACTACTTGAAGTATAGTCAAACCAACTCTTATGAAAATGTTGAAATATTACCTTCTACAAGTCCTTATCCCGTGGTACTGCTATCTCATGGTATGGGAACCAGTAGAGTTTTACATGCATCACAGGCCGAGAATCTGGCCAGTCATGGGTATATCGTGGTCACAATCGATCACACGTATAGCACCTTTGCTACCCTTTTCCCAGATGGCCGTGTAACGGATTATAAAAAAAGTACGACTACACTAGATGAACGTACAAAAACAGGGAATATATGGACGAAAGACGTGGAGTTTGTAATCGATCAAATCGAAAAGCTGAATTCAGGCGCAATCGAAAGTCAATTTAAAGGAAAGATCGATTTAAATAACATCGGCGCGATGGGGCATTCTTTTGGGGGTGCAACCGCGTTTAATGCAACGTATTTAGATCAGAGAATCAAGGCCGGGGTTAATATGGATGGGTCATTATATGAAGTGGAAAATAGAGATGATATCAACAAGCCGTTTATGTTCATCCGATCGGGAAGTTTTGAAGACTGGTTAGCCAATTTTGAAAAGGATAGAAATTCGGATGACGAAGTAACTAAATTTCTTTCAGATGAGCTCCACATTATTAAAAATGTGATCAATCATGGTGGAAGAGGCATTTATATAGAAGGAACCGAACACTTCAATTTCACGGACCTTCAATTCTATTCGGAGCTGGTTAAACTGTCCGGGATCACAGGAGACATCAATGGTAAAAGAGGATCAAATATCATAAATCAATATGTACTCGATTTCTTTAACAAGCATCTGAAAGAAACGGGTGGAAATCTGATTCAGGGACCGAGCGACTTATATCCAGAAGTGAAGTTTATAGATCCTAAAGAACTCTAAATAACCAATAACATTTAAATTTTAGGAGATGATGTGAATGGGACGACAAAAGGGAAAACGAACTTCAATCACCGCCTTAACTCTGGTGTTAACGATGTTAGCTCCAATGTCAGTCATGGCCGCATCAGCTACAAGTAACAGCAACGACCTAACGTATGAACCAACCAAGAAAATAGTGGCGGAGAAAGCGAAGATCCTTACGGAGACGTACGGCACAACCAGTGTGCAGTATGCATTAATCGATGGTGGAGAGATTGTGGTGTCTGGTCAGACAGGCAAGAACGATCTAAAGGACAAGGTGCCACTTACTTCCAATACGATCTATGGCATAGGATCAACTAGCAAAATGGTGCTTACAGCTGCTGTAATGAAGCTGGTTGACGAGGAAAAGATTAACTTGGATCTGCCTGTTGTGAACTATTTACCTGATTTTAAAATGAAGGATCATCGCTACACACAAATCACACCGCGCATGCTGTTGAATCATTCCTCCGGTCTGCTAGGCAGCACGGGTAGCAATGCTACATTGTACGGGGATAATGATACGTATTCACACGATACGTTTCTCGATCAATTAGCGAATCAAAACCTGAAGGCAGATCCGGGCGCATACTCGGTGTATAGTAACGACGGTTTTACCTTGGCCGAGATTATGGTTGAACGTGTCAGCGACATGAGTTTTACGGCTTTTATACACCATTATTTTACGGAACCTTTGGACATGCAATATACCAAAACACCACAGGATGTCGTTGACCCGGCAGCAATGGCGGGAATCTATTCTCCTTTGTACGACGGTCAACTTCCACAAGAGAATTATAATATCATCGCTACGGGAGGCATTTATTCTACTGCTGAAGATCTTGTGAAATTTTCACAAATTTTCACGGGAGAGGTCGAAGGTATTCTTTCCAGTAAGTCGGTCGAAGCCATGGCGCAAGAAGAATACAAAAGAGGCATGTGGCCGGAGGATAGCGATACGTCTATATCTTACGGGTTAGGGTGGGATAGTGTGAACCTGTTCCCATTCAGTGAATATGGCATCAAGGCCATTACGAAAGGTGGGGATACGATATCGTATCACTCCTCATTAATCGTACTGCCGGAATACAATCTGGCTGCAGCCGTTACTTCATCAGGTGGGACAAGTGCCAAAGATCAGTTCATTGCGAGTGAATTATTACTTAGCGCACTTGAGGAAAAAGGCATTATTACAGACCGGAAGCAGGAAAAATCATTTGGCGTGCCAGTGAAGGCAGATATGCCTAAAGAAGTATCCACGAATGCCGGCATATACGGTGCTAATAATTCGGTTAAGAAGATCGACATGAATCATGCTGGACAACTGACTGTATCCTCACTCACAGCTCCGAGTAATTCGGCTCAAGAATATACCTACACAGCGGATGGTACTTTTGTTAACGATGCAGGTACAGAAAAGTTGAAATTTGTTACGGAGCAGAATGGAAGTACGTATCTGTGGTCTCGCTCATATATATCTTTGCCAGGACTTGGACAGTTGGCTTTCTCCGAATATACAGCGGAGAAGCTGGAAGCCAATGAATTATCCCAGGACATTACCGCCTCATGGGAGCAGCGTGAAGGTAAAAGATATTACGTGGTGAATCAGAAATATACATCTACAGTTTATCTCCATTCATCACCAATTCTCTCTTTTCATATGAGCGAAGAGACTCCAGGGTATGTGTCCAATAGTAAGATTATTGGAGCCAACAAAGCAGTCACTGAGCTGCAAATCCCTGGCATGGCTGGGCGTGATTCAAAAGAGATTTATTTCTCCGAAAAGAATGGAGTAGAGTACATTGAAGCCGTAGGTAGCGTATACGCCAGTGAGGAATTTGTAAAACCACTCTATTCGGGCAATCAATCTGTGACTACGATTCAAGCAGACGGTTATGCTAAATGGTTTTCGATACCCGCAACGGTGAAAGGAAAAGTCATGGCGGTGAAAATGTCCGCAAATGGCGCCTTTGCCGTATATGATCAAAAGGGTGTTTGTATTAATCACACCGTGGTCAGCGGTAAAAATGAGGTTGTGTTACCAGAAAACGGCCGCATTGTATTTGCAGGTGACGTTGATTCCAAATTTGAAATTTCATTGAAATAGACAAGTCTTTATCCCCTTTAAGTGTCTGCTTAAAGGGGATATCTTTATGGCGAAAAAGGACGAATTCAGGATCTTGAATCATGACGTACTCAAATTATTTTGCCTGTTCATGTTCGGTTCATATAGACGTCACGAGCAGTACATTTATATTGGTTAAGCTTATTTTAGCACCAAAGCAAGATACTCTAATAAAGAGATCCTCACAGGAGAAGATGCAAATGATAGGAGAGAACCATCGTGATGAAAAAAATATTAATCATTTTGCTCAAAATATTCGGAGCCATCGTTATAGCTTTTACATTATTTATTGCCACTGTTTTTATCGTTAATGTATTTAGCAACAAATCGGAGGAAGGGAAGATCAAACCCTATGGTCAGTCCGTGGCGGTTGACGGGAAAAACATGAATGTGTTGATTCAAGGAAAAGGCGAAGAAACGGTCGTATTGCTTCCCGGATATGGAACACCAGCCCCAGCCCTTGATTTTAAACCGCTAATTGATGAGCTATCACCATTTTACAAAGTCGTCGTCATTGAGCCTTTCGGTTATGGATTAAGTGATGTAACTGAAAAAGAGCGTACCACGGAAAATATGGTTAGTGAAATTCACGAAGCGTTACAGCAACTTAATATTCATCGTTACACGCTCATGGGTCACTCCATTTCAGGAATTTACGGACTGGATTATGTGAACAAATATCCAAACGAAGTAAGTGCCTTTGTCGGGATTGATAGCAGCGTTCCAACGCAGGGAGGTAATGATGATCCATTTCCAACCGAAACATACAAACTGCTTAAAAAATCAGGATTCTACCGATTGTTAATGAAGCTGGCCCCTGATCAATTGATTGCACCTAACGTTGATGATGAAACCAGAGAACAGATTAGAATACTTTCACTCAAAAATACGTTTAATCCGAACAATCTGAATGAAGGCGAAAACTTTGGTCCTAATTTCAAAGCTGCCGAGAACTTGTCCTTCCCCAAAGATCTTCCTGTGATTTTCTTCTTACAAGCGAATGATACCGAAACGGAAGGCTGGATTCCGTTGCATGAAGAGCAGGTCAAAGATTCTCTGTATGGAAAAGTGATGACATTCGAGGGAGAGCATTATTTGCATCACACCCGATCCAAAGAAATGGTTCAAAATTATAGACAGTTTATGAGTGAGATAAAATAGTGTCGCCAACAAAAGAAGTCGCGAAATCGCGGCTTTTTATCTGTTCAAGAGATGATGAACATACAAGCGCAGTTACTTTATTGGAAAATTAAGGTTGACACCCCTTGTGATCGCGTATACAATCGTATACATGAATGCGTTGTATACAAATGTATACGCGTAATGGAGGTGGCAAAATGAGAGATCGTGATATGAATGAAACGGATCGAAGTGTACGTCAAGGTGAGCGTCCGAAACGTGATATGAGTGACAATGAGCAACGTGGCGAACGTTCAAGACGTGGCAGAGGACATGGTGAACATCAGGGAAAACGGGGCCATGGTGCGCAAACATTCCGCCGCGGTCGGATTCTTGTATTTCTGGAGCAGATGCAGAATCGAAGAACGACGCTCGCCAGACAACTTGGACAGGAGGAGTACGAACATATTCGCCCAATGATTAGTGGAGAGCTGAAAGCCATTGATCAGGTCATCGACGAGTATATTCACCTTTTTGAGTTGCAAAATGAAGATGTAAGTGCCAATAAGAATCTGGAGAGTGAGAGTGAATAAGTATGATTCGTCGTTTTTTTTCGTATTATCGACCCTATAAAAAACTGTTCTTAATTGATTTTGGATGCGCTGTACTCGCAGGGCTTCTGGAGTTGGCTTTCCCCCTTGCCGTCAGCAAATTCATTAATGAATTGTTGCCAGGTCAGGATTGGCCTCTTATTTTGCTTGCCTGCGTTGTGCTGTTATCCATCTATGCACTTAATACCGTATTGAACTATGTCGTTACATACTGGGGACATATGCTTGGCATTAATATTGAAACCAACATGCGTGAGAAGATGTTCGCTCACTTGCAGAAGTTGTCCTTCCGTTTCTTTGATAATCATAAAACAGGCCACTTAATTGGTCATCTGACGAATGATCTGAATGATATCGGCGAGGTTGCTCACCATGGACCTGAAGATGTATTCATCGCAGTAATGACATTAATCGGATCGTTCTGGCTGATGGCTAACATTAATCTGGAGCTTGCGCTGCTTACCTTTATCATTATCCCAATTATGGCTTGGGTCATTATCGTATTTGGCGGGCGGATGACGAAAACGTATCGGCGACTTTTCGGAGACGTCGGCAATTTCAATGCACGCATTGAAGATAACGTTGGTGGCATGCGTGTTGTGCAATCGTTCGCCAACGAAGAACATGAGAAAGCGCTTTTTGCGGTGGATAATCAGAATTTCCGTAAAACCAAACTTCTTGCCTACAAAACGATGGCGAAAAGTATTTCGGTCAGTTATATGATGATGCGACTGGTTACGGTGTTTGTCATGATCAGCGGGGCTTGGTTTTATATCGATGGCAGAATCAATATGGGTGACTTTATGGCCTTCCTGCTTTTATCCAATATCTTCTTCCGCCCGATTGAGAAAATCAATGCCGTCATTGAGAGTTATCCGAAGGGCATCGCTGGTTTCAAGCGGTATCTGGAGATCATTGATACGGAACCTGAAATTGCTGATAGCAAAAACGCCGTTGAATTCGAAAGTGTGAAGGGTGATATTCGCTTTGAGAACGTCTCGTTCGGATATGAATCCAGTCGGCGTATTCTGAGTGACATCAGTCTGTCCGTTCGACCAGGCGAAACAGTAGCCTTCGTTGGACCTTCGGGTGCAGGCAAAACGACCATTTGCAGCTTGCTGCCAAGATTCTATGAGGTAGAAGAGGGACGCATCACTGTAGATGGTGTGGACATTCGGGATGTTAAGCTTCAATCGTTGCGCAAGCACATCGGAATTGTTCAACAGGATGTATTTTTGTTCTCGGGGACCATTAAGGAGAATATTGCTTATGGTGACCTGCGTGCCACGGATGAACAAATCTGGGATGCCGCCCGTCGTGCCTCGTTGGAGGAATTAATTCTTACGTTGCCAGACGGTATGGATACGGTCATTGGAGAGCGCGGAGTCAAGCTGTCCGGAGGACAAAAGCAACGGTTATCGATTGCTCGTATGTTCTTGAAAAATCCACCCATTCTTATTCTGGATGAGGCAACCTCTGCTCTGGATACGGAAACGGAAGCACTTATCCAGCAATCACTCGCTGAATTGTCGGTGGGGAGAACAACACTCGTGATTGCACATAGACTGACGACCATCAAGAATGCGGATCGAATTATTGTAGTGAACACAGATGGCATCGCTGAACAGGGTAACCATGAGGAATTGGTCGCCGCTGGAGGCATATATAGCCGTCTTCATCAGGTGCAATATACTCACTCTTAATCCATGTAAATTGAACAAAAAAATAATTACAATCGTCACTCCGATGACAGAACAACCTTGTACCTAAATGAAGTAAACCTTGCCGCGCTTATGCGCGGTTTTTTTCTGTTTGGATGTTAAAAATGAAGTTATCAAATGCTAAGGAAAAGATAATGTTGACAACGTCCACAAACGTGATTATTATAATGTTGACAATGTCCACTAAAAAGGAGGGTTTGACATCGACTCTCAGTACATAAATCCAGATATACTGGCTGACATGCGACGTTTTAACCGTTTTTATACCAACATACTCGGTGTACTCGACAAGCATATTCTTGGAACAGGGTATTCGTTTGCAGAAGTACGGGTCATTATTGAGATTGGAATTCGGGGAGAGAGCATTGCGAACAATTTGGTGGATACACTGACTATTGATCGCAGTTATATGAGCCGAATCGTAAACAAGCTGACTAAGGAAGGACTGCTGGTGAAAGTGGATTCTGCTGCCGACAGCCGGGTCAGTCTTATTCGTCTGACAGCCAAGGGTGAGGAACTGTATGCCCAATTGAATGATCGATCCGACCAACAGATCCTGAAATTAATGCAAGAATTGAATGAAGAAGAGATTCAAGAGGTATACACCTCCATGATGAACATACAAGAGAAGTTGAACAAGAAAGCAGGAGAGACAACACGATGATACGATTTGAATGTGATTATAATGAAGGTGCACATGAACGCATTTTACAAAAACTGATGGAAACTAATATGGAACAGACGAGCGGGTATGGTACGGATGAACACTGTGAACGTGCGAGAATGCTTATTCGTCAGGCCTGTGACAATGAGCAGGCTGATGTTCATTTCTTGGTTGGTGGTACACAGACGAATACAACGGTGATTGCCTCCATTTTGCGTCCATATCAAGGTGTGATTGCTGCGACATCGGGACACATTGCTGTTCATGAGACGGGAGCTATTGAAGCAACGGGGCATAAGGTGCTCACGGTTCCAAGTGAGGACGGAAAGATCACGCCAGAGCAGGTTAGGGCAGTCTACGATGAACACATGAACGAGTCGTCACCGGAACATTGTGTACAGCCAGGCATGGTCTACATATCTCAGCCAACGGAGAACGGAACGATGTACAGCAAGGCAGAGCTGCGAGCATTGCACACAGTCAGCAGAGCATGTGGTCTTCCATTTTTCGTGGATGGAGCACGTCTTGGATATGCACTCGCCTCCCGAGATTGCGATATGACACTTGCTGATCTTGCACGCTTATGCGATGTATTTTACATCGGTGGAACCAAGATTGGGGCATTGATGGGAGAAGCGGTCGTTATCCTGAATGATGCGCTCAAACCTGATTTTCGTTATATGATCAAACAAAAAGGTGGTCTGCTTGCCAAAGGCAGACTGCTAGGTATTCAATTCGAAACCTTGTTCGAAGACGGTCTTTATCTCGATATTTCCCGTCATGCCGTGGATATGGCCTTAAGAATTCATGATACACTTGAACAGCAGGGAGTACGCTTCCTGTACGATTCACCAACGAACCAGCAGTTTCCGGTTCTTCCTGATCGATTGCTTGAGAAATTACGCAGCGGTTATACGTTCTCCTTCTGGGAAAAGGTTGACGATACACACAGTGCGGTGCGGTTCTGTACCAGCTGGGCGACTCGTCAAGAGAATGTGGATGCACTGACTCGTGACATTGCTCAATTATTGCACGAAGAGATCCACGTGCCTGAACGGGTCGAAGCATTGGTTTAAATTTACTGAAAAAAGGACAACCCGTCGTGGTTGTCCTTTTTTGTATGCCTTTTTGAGATAGTTGTGAGATAGAGAGTGCATACTCGATTATTCACTCAAGACGATATCATATTTTTCTTTCAACCGTCGGATATCAGCTCTTGGAGGTGCACCGAACATGCGTGCATATTCGCGGCTAAATTGAGAGGCACTCTCGTATCCAACCCGGAACGCTACATCTGCCGCATCTGCAGATTCAGCCATCAGGAGTCGCCGGGCTTCCTGTAATCTTAATTGTTTCTGGAATTGTAATGGGCTCATGGCTGTGATCTCTTTGAAGTGACGATGGAATGAAGAGACGCTCATGCTGGCCGTCTCAGCCAGATCTTCGATTCGAAATGGCTGTTCCCAATGGTGAACAATGTACTCAATCGATTCCCTGATCCGATATGTGCTGCTGCCTTCCACTGCAATCTGCGCTAATTCTCCTCCGTAGGGGCCCTGAAGGAGGCGGAACAGAATTTCTTTAACGTATAACGGAGCCAGGAACGGAATTTCTCCCGGCGTATCCAGCAATCGGACAAGCCGGAGTACAGCGTCCTCAATGGACGATTCCATCTGACCTACGAACATGGCTCGTCTGGCGTTTTCGTTGAAAGTTACCTTGATATTGCATTCGTTCAGTACTTCGAGAATTTGGTTCGGTGTGAATTCAAGCTTGAGACTTAAGTAGGGTGCATCGGCGGATGCCTTGATAATCTGCCCGATAACCGGGAGATTCATGGAAGCAATCAGATAATTGGAAGGTCCATATTCATAACGCTCCTGCGCGAGCAATACTTCTTTCAACCCTTGAACAATCACACAAAATGAAGGTTTATACACTCTGTATGCCGGTTCGCTAATCCTTGAATGGTGATAGACAAACAGAGAAGGAATCGCCGTTTCCATTGCACCGTTATGATTGGAATGGCGCTCAATCAGGTGACTCAGTTCCTGTTTTGGTTGAGATAATTCTTCGGTCATACGTATTCCTCCTCACGGGTTTAACCTAGCTACATTATAAAGCTTACCGTACAGAACCAAAAGGGGGCCTGAGAGGATCAGGCAATCAATTAAGACGATTGATATACCGCTTGCAACCCATGACTCGGCATACTAAGAGTATGTTAACAGAGCCAAGCAATTAAAGTTTATTCGAAAAGTTGGGTGAACAAGGTGATGAAATGGTTATCAATCCATGTCAGGCGATTTTTGATTGACAGGCTCGAATCGCAGATCAAGTTGGAAGAGAATTCCGTACATCGAGATATATACTTCACATGCTGGTTAGAGCTCGTTTCCGAAGAGGTGGAGACAATATCTTTTTAAAAAACAAATTTAAGGAGAGTGTGAAATATGGAATATGTGAAATTAGGACGTACAGGTCTGGATGTCTCCAGATTATGTCTGGGTTGCATGAGTTACGGTGTACCCGAACGCGGAATGGCACCATGGTCCCTGAATGAAGAGCAGAGTCGCCCGTTCATCAAGAAGGCGTTGGATGCTGGTATTAATTTCTTCGATACGGCCAATATCTATTCCGATGGAACCAGTGAGGAAATTGTTGGACGTGCGTTGAAGGACTTTGCCCGTCGGGATGAGATTGTTCTGGCGACCAAATTATTTTTCCGGATGAATGAAGGACCGAACGGGGCGGGGTTGTCCAGAAAAGCGATTATGAACGAGATCGACAACAGTCTCATGCGTTTGGGCACAGATTACGTGGACCTGTATCAGATCCATCGATGGGATAACACAACTCCTATTGAGGAAACGATGGAAGCTCTTCATGATGTGGTTAAGGCCGGAAAGGTCAGATACATTGGAGCTTCTTCGATGTATGCCTGGCAATTCATGAAAGCTCAATATACAGCGGAACGCCATGGCTGGACGAAATTCGTCTCGATGCAGAATCATTATAACCTGTTATATCGCGAGGAAGAGCGTGAGATGTTGCCCTTATGTCTGGAAGAAGGAGTCGGAGTTATTCCGTGGAGCCCTCTTGCCAAAGGACGTCTTACCCGGGATTGGAATGAACAGACTGCCCGTTCAGGAATCGACCCGGCCGGGAAGGCATTCTACGAGAGTGCGATGGTGGATGCGGATCGCCAAGTGGTGGAGAGAGTCATGAAAGTAGCTGAGCAACGGGATATTCCTCGTGCACAGGTGGCTCTGGCCTGGTTGTTGCACCAAGAGGCAGTAACCGCACCAATTATCGGCGCGACCAAAATTCACCATTTGGAGGATGCAATATCAGCCCTTACTGTGAGGCTGACTGTGGAAGAGATCGGTTTCCTCGAAGAAGCATATGTACCCCATCCGGTAACAGGAAATCTCAGTTAATTAGAGTGCTTTATCTGAAAAGTCGCCATGTGGCGGCTTTTTTTGAATGATGAGAGAAGTGAATTGACAGTTTCTTTATATTAAAGTTATTATAGATACATTAGATCCTTAATTAAGGAGGAGATTATTTTCTATGAATAACGGACATTCATCCGATCAAGCGAACGAACCGTGGAGTGGTCATTCCATTCCGTTTACAACGTTACAGGAAACACCTATCTTATCCTTGCTCCAGCCGTCCATTGGGGAACGAATCCTTGATGTAGGTTGCGGCAGTGGGGAGCTGACCGCCAAAATTGCAGCGGCAGGAGCACTGCCAACAGGTATAGATTTTTCAGAGGAGACGATTAGGCAAGCTAAACAGAAATACCCGGATATAAATTTTCAAGTCGAAAATGCTTGTCATTATCGGACAGAAGAACCTTTTGATGCGGTTTTCTCTCATGCCGTTCTGCATTGGATAAAGGATGCGCCAGCTGTAGTACAATCAATACAGTTAGCGCTCAAGACGGGCGGGCGATTCGTGGCTGAGTTTGCTGCAAATGGCAACACAGCTATATTAATTACAGCGGTACGGGAAGAACTGGATGCCCGTGGATACAAATGGGAAGGTCGGAATCCGTGGTATCACCCAACCATTGGCGAATATGCGAATTTACTGGAGCAAAACGGTTTTCGAGTTCGTCTGGCCCAGCACGTGGACCAATTTACCCCGTTCAAGCCAGGTGCCAGAAAGTGGTTGACCAGCTTTGCAGAGTATTTATTCAGCGGTATCACACCTGCGGTACAGGATGTTATTATGGAAGCTGTTGAGAAAAAAGTACAGTCACAACTGATGCGGGATGGACAATGGTATTTGGACAGAAGCCGATTGCGAGTCGTAGCTGTTAAGGAATAGGGGAATGCGGTATGAGAGTGGACAAACCCAAGCTTCAGGAGCAGTTGCTCGAACCGGAAACGATTGTATTTCTCGAATCCAAAGTGGAGTACAAACACAAACTGATCGAGAACATTACATTGGATCAACAGGAAGCGAGTAAGGTTTCATTTGAAAATGTTGTATTTAGACATGTGACGATCTCGGAGTCTACCTTGGAACAGTTTGAGTTCACCGATGTCCGGTTCGAACACTGCGACTTCTCCAATGTCAACCTCTCGGGTGCCTTCATGCACCGGATCGAATGGCATAACTGCAAGTTTGTCGGAACTGATTTTTCCAATAGTCGATTGCAGAATGTCAGTTTCCTTCATGGTCTAGGAGACTACAGCAACTTCCGTTTTGCCCATCTGAAACAGGTCTCCTTCTCCGAATGTACCTTGATTGGTGCGGACTTTGCCTATCTTGCACTTCAAAAAATGGCGTTTATTCAATGTAACATCGACCAAGCTTCCCTGACGGGGACCAAAATGAAGGATTTGGATCTTAGCGATTGCCAATTCGACTCCTTGGTGTTAACCATGGAAGATCTCAACGGTTGTGTGATTTCACCACATCAAGCCGCTACATTTGTAGGATTAATGGGCATCATTATTAGATAATTAGCATGATCATAATATCAGGGTTGCCAAGATAGTAGAAGTGTGTATAATTGGAGACACATTAGAATAAAAACAGGTTTTCTAGGGTTCCGCGGCGGTTGTGTCGGTCTGGTCCGAGAGAAAACCCGCAACCTGTTGGTTGTGCCACGGAGGGATAAAAGCCTGGGAGATGAACTGCTACATGCAGTTTGTTTCCCGGGCTTTTTTGTTTTTTCGCTAATGAAGCCTTACGGGTTGTACAAAAAATGTATTAGAGAAGGAGTGTGACAGGTATGAATAAAACCTGGATGTCGGTTGTGATTGCTGCTCTGTTTGAAGTGGGTTGGGTCATTGGATTAAAACATGCCAGTGGTCTACTGGAATGGGGACTTACACTGGTTGCGATTATGATCAGTTTTAGCTTAATGATTGCAGCTTCGCGGACACTGCCCGTGGGAACCGTATACGCAGTTTTCGTTGGCTTGGGTACCGCAGGCACAGTGCTTGCAGAGATTGTTTTGTTTAATGCACCTGTGCAAACTGGAAAAATGATACTTATTGGTGTACTTTTACTCGGCGTAATTGGTCTTAAAATGCTAAGTAAAGAGAAGAATAAGGAGGTGCAGCTATAATGAACTGGGTATTTCTTATCTTGGCAGGTGTATTTGAGATGATCGGAGTGCTGATGATAAACAAGTTGCACAAAGACCGTAATTTCATTTCACTGGTTTTATTGATAGCCGGGTTTGGTTTAAGCTTCCTGTTCCTGTCCCTTGCGATGGAAACTCTTCCGATGGGGACAGCATATGCGGTATGGACGGGAATCGGAGCCTCTGGCGGTGCTATTCTTGGCATGGTGTTTTACGGAGAACCTCGCAATGCCCTAAGAATTCTGTTTATCGCTATGGTGCTCGGATCGGCAGTCGGCCTTAAATTGGTTAGTTAAATAAGTGGAATTAAAAAGATAATGTACAGATTGCGTTTTTAATGGTATCCTTATACGTTACGTGTGAAATAAAAGATACGTCTTATTGATAGATGTGCGTAAATGAAGGAGACAACATGACATTTAAGGACTTAAATATTATCCCCTCTATTATGGAAGGGTTAAACAAAGCAAACTATACTAATCCTACCCCTATACAGGAACAGGCCATACCAGCTGTATTAGCTGGCAGAGATCTGCTGGGATGTGCACAGACAGGAACAGGCAAGACGGCAGCATTTTCGGTGCCGATCATTCAATTATTAAGTGAAAGATCCAAAGGACCCAAGTCCGCACGACATATTCGCTCATTGATTTTGACACCAACAAGAGAACTCGCGATTCAGATCGCGGATAACATCAAGGTATATAGTCGGTATACGGACATCCGTTGTACGGCTATCGTTGGCGGTGTTTCGCAAAAAGTGCAAGAGCGTGCGCTGAATCAAGGGGCAGATATTATTATCGCAACGCCTGGCAGGTTGAACGATCTGATTAACCAGAAGCGTATTGATCTGAAGATGGTTGAAATTCTCGTTCTGGATGAAGCAGACCGGATGTTGGACATGGGCTTCATTCATGATGTGAAAAGAATCATTGCGAAGATGCCGAACAAGAAGCAGACGCTGTTCTTCTCAGCTACGATGCCTCCTGAAATTACCAAAATGGTTAAAACCTTGCTGGTTGATCCAGTCAAAGTAGAAATTACACCAGTATCTTCGACAGTAGACCGCATTGAGCAGTCTATATATTTGCTGGAAAATGGCAAGAAGCAACAGATGTTGAACCAAATCTTGGAGGATAAATCCATCGTCACGGCATTGGTGTTCACACGCACGAAGCGCGGCGCTGACCGAGTTACACGTGATTTGGCCAAAGTGAATGTAACGGCACAGGCTATTCACGGCAACAAGTCTCAGAACGAGCGACAACGGGCACTGAACAACTTTAAGAGCGGGGCCACGCGAGTACTGGTGGCGACGGATATCGCGGCAAGAGGAATTGACGTGGAAGAACTGTCACATGTCATTAACTTTAACCTGCCTAACATTCCGGAAACGTATGTTCACCGTATTGGACGTACAGGTCGAGCAGGGAAAAGTGGGATGGCCATCTCATTCTGTGAGAAAGACGAGCTTCCATTCCTGAAGGATATCGAGAAAGTAATCAAGAAGACGATTCCTGAAGTGAAAGGTCATCCGTATCCAATGACAGGTGTACCTGTGTTTGAAAAAACGAACAAAGCACCAGGCGGTAAACCTGCCTTTAACAAATCATCCGCAGGCAAACCGGCCAAGTCCAAGGCGAACCCGGCACGCAAGCCCAAATCCGAGTGGTTTGCAAAGAGTGGCAAAACTACCAATAGTCGTTCAAACGACGGTAGACCGAGTAGCAGTAGATCTAACAGCAGTAGATCCGGCAGCAGTAGCAGTAAATCCAACAATGGCTCATTCAATCGTAGCAGCAAAACAAGGAATGATAGAGCCAACTAAGTTTTCAAAAAAATGCAAGATAAAACCTTCTCCATTCATATGGAGGAGGTTTTATTATGTGCAGGAGCTTATTTACATACGAACCTACATTCGGTATCATTATATCGTCCATTGGTGAAAGGGAGGTACTGACTTGAAAGATACAGTGATTGAATACAGTCTGAAGAAGAAAGGTGCGACCAAGGATTATCCATTTGGGCCTGACCCAGTCGCGATTAAGGTTGAGGGTAAGATGTTCGCGCTTATTTTTGAAAACAAAGAAAAGAATTGCCGCTTGAACTTAAAATGTGATCCCGTTATTGCAGAGAACCTGAGAGAGCAGCATGAAGCCGTTCAACCGGGATATCATATGAACAAAAAACATTGGAATACCATTACGCTGGATGGTTCCTTGTCAGATGAGGATATCTACGTCATGATCGATCACTCTTATGATATGGTTGTCAAATCCCTTCCCAAAAGCGTTCGAGAATCTCTGGCCGAATAGTGAAGCATTTCATGTAACTCACATTAATCGTCACTTAACAGGTCACTGACCTGGAGTTTCTCATATGTTTCGGCTGAAGTCTGCCTATTCGCCGCGTAGTTGATTTTATAGATACAAGAGTAGATGACGTTTAACACGTATTCAAAAGCAATTTGGGAAGAAAAGGATCCGATCTTGGCAAGCTTCACTTCATCATTGGGAACTCGGATACAGATCGTGCTGAGCTTCGCCAGTTCGCTGTGGCTGGTTGCTGTGATGGTGATAAAAGGAATGTGTTCGCGCTTAAAATGATGGGCCGCTGTAATATAACTCTGAGATTTTCCATGATAGGTAAGGAAAATGGCACAATCTTGTGTGGTCAAGTTGACGGTATGGTGCGCCCATTCAGACAGCTCGGTGGCAATGACTACATATTTGTTGATTTTGAACAATTTATTTTGAAAACTTTTCGCCCGGATCTGTGAATCACCCATGGCGTAGATGAATATCCGTTCAGCCCGATCCAATAATTGCGCTGTAAGTGACAGCAAGTCATCGTCCATATAGGCCACATTCTTCTCGATGGTTTCCTTCATTAATTCGGCAATTTCTTTTGCTACCTGAAGCGAAGACTCACCCAGACTGAACGGATAATTAGGGTCCACATTGGATATGTTCTGGGCGGAGTCCTGCTCAAATTCCCGGGCAAGTCTGATGATGAATTCTTTGAAGCCAGTGAGTTCAAGTTTATGAACGAGTCGATTAATTGCTGAATGCGAGGTATAGGTGACTTTCGCGAGTTCTTGCACATTTAAATGAAGAATACGGTCCTTATGCTTCAATATGTAGGAAGCAATGCTTTTTTCATTCGGTGTAAAGTTATGCATGTCGGTTAATTGAGTTAGTATTTTCATTAAGTTCACCCCAGGTAAGTTGAATAACGTCGATTACGGGCGTTCATTAAACATTTTGTTTACAGACAGACCGTCAGGCATACCTAAAAATGGTCGATTGTACCGTTATGGCGGCAAAGCCTTTATTCAGAGCTGTCTTCTTTTATAATAAATGAAAAAGAGCCTTGGGGGGAATGATTATGTTAACCATCGGATACATCGGTAATGGCAAGAGCACGAATCGATATCATCTTCCATTTTCATTGAATCGGGATCATCTGAACGTAAAGACGATATACGCACGCAATCTGGATAAAACCGAGTGGGATCGTATACCTGACGTAAACTACACGGATGATGTCTCCACGGTGATGAATGATGAGGAGATTCAATTGGTGGTGGTCTGCACTCATACAGAGTCCCATTACTCATACGCGAAAATGGCACTCGATTATGGCAAACATGTGCTTGTGGAAAAACCGTTCATGTTAACCCAGGCTGAAGCCATATCCATCTTCCAATACGCGAAAGAGAAAAATCTGGTGATTCAATGTTATCAGAACAGACGTTATGATTCGGACTTCCTTACAACGAAGAAAGTGATTGAATCAGGGAAGCTGGGGGATCTGCTGGAAATAGAGATGCACTACGATTACTACCGTCCGGAAATCCCGAACAACATCTCTCATTTTTCCAAATATCACAGCTATCTATACGGACATGGGGTGCATACCATCGACCAGGTGTTATCCTACTTTGGCAAGCCGGATACGATCCATTCCGATGTGCGTCAACTGCTTGGTGAGGGAAGAATGAACGATTACTTTGACCTGGACTTTTATTATTCCTCACTCAAAGTGTCCGTCAAATCAAGCTTTTTCCGCTTGAAGCCCCGTCCAAGCTTTGTGGTAAATGGCAAGAAGGGTGTGTTCGTGAAACAAACGGAGGATCGGCAGGAGGAACATCTGAAATTGTTTTATCTGCCCAAGGAACATGCTGATTTTGGCGTGGATCTCCCGCAGCACTATGGCGTCTTGACCTATCTGGATGATGAAGGAATCTATCATGAGGAAAAAGTGGTTTCGGAGATTGGCGACTACGCCCGAGTGTATGACGATATCTATCAAGCCATTGTACATGGCAAGGATAAGGTCATCCAAGATGAAGAAACGATTACGGCGATGGGGATTCTGGAACAAGGTATAGCTGCGTGCAAATAAACAAATAAGCATTGAGCTTACGATGATAGATCAGTCTCGAAGAATAAGTAAGTTAAGATGAATGACAAAAGCCACCTTCTGGTGGCTTTTGTCGTTCGATTTCAAATAATCTCAATTAAGTTAACTCCACAACCACTTTAACCGTTCCTTTGGCCTGAATCGCTGTATTAAAGGCTTCCTGGATATCATCCAGTTTATATACCTGTGTTACAAGGGTGGACAATTCATGATGGAAGTGGGTCAGATGTTCCACAACCTTACTGAAATCCTCGTGAGTGTATCCACTGGAACCTTTCACTTGCACTTCTTTGGACATCACCTGTTGCAGGCTGATGGGTACCTCGGTTTTGTACACGGCAATAATGGAGATTCTGGCCTGCGGTTTGACGATCTTCATGATCTTCTCGAACAACACGGGAGCACCAGCCGCATCGATAAATACATCGACATTCGGCACCTCAACGCCGTATACATTAACGGTGCCGTAGTGTGCAGCCAGTCCCTCTTCAAGTGTAGTAGCCGAGGTATTCACGGTCAGAGCACCGAGTCCTGCAGCTTTGGCGAGACGCCATTCATCGATATCGACAACACATACCTGTTTCATACCCTCAGCAATCAGACTTGCAGCAGCCAGCAGTCCAATCGGACCCGCGCCCATGACGACAATCCGATCTTCAGGCTTCGGATCTGCACTGAAAGCACCATGTCGTCCTACACTCATAGGCTCAATCAATGAGGCTACTTCTGCCGGAACACTTGGATCTATTTCATATAAGTTATAATCAAGCTGGGCTTCTTCTACCAGAACGTACTGGGAGAATCCGGAGCATTCCAGCGATTTGCGTCGTCCGACTTTTTTGGCAGTAATGGGATTAATGCCTACACGCATTCCGATGTGGATCTCCGAAGCAACATCAGATCCGATCTCAACAACTTCACCAACCATCTCATGTCCAAATTCAGAGCCCAAACTAATGCCCATATCCCCTTGACCCACTTTAACAATGTTAATATCGGTTCCACAGATTCCACCGCGCAGGTTTCGTACCAGAACATCGGCTGGACCGACAACCGGCATTGGTTTATCTTCCACACGGATATCATTTTTCCCATAATAAATAGCTGCTTTCATCATGACTCACTCCTTAGGACTGATTATCATTCACTGCTTGAGCGATTGAGTACGTTTATCATGATGCAGCGATGTTTCCGTGTTGTTTGAATATTGTTTATGAGATATTAATTTAAGAGATGATAGATAGACGGTATAAACAATTTTTTAACATCTGGACATTATAATGAGGACATGTAGCTCGAAAGGATGATTAGATGATCAAAATACTTGTGGTAGAGGACGACATTAAACTGAATCGTATTATCTGTACATATCTAACGAATAACGGATATCACGCTATCGGATGTTTTAATCCGCGAGAGGCGTATGATTTGATGTATAACGACATGTACGATCTTCTGATTTCCGATGTCATGATGCCAGAGATCGACGGATTTGAGTTTGCCGAGACGGTGAGACAGATTAATAAAACCATTCCCATTCTTTTTGTTACAGCACGTGACGATATTTCATCGAAACAAAAGGGGTATCAGGCTGGGATCGATGATTATATGGTCAAACCCGTGGATCTGGACGAGCTCGTCCTGCGTGTAGGTGCGCTGTTGCGGCGGGCCAATATTGCCCATGAGAAGAAACTGAGTGTAGGAAGTCTGTTGATGGATGCAAATGATATGACAACTACGGTAAACGGGGAGGAAATATCCGTAACGGTACGAGAATTCAATATCCTTTACAAATTGCTTTCTTATCCCAAACATACCTTTTCCCGTGCACAGCTGATGGACGAGTTCTGGGGTATTGACAGTCAGACCAGCCTGCGTGCAGTGGACGTATACATTGTTAAACTTCGGGACAAGTTCTCCGTGTGTGAGGATTTTAAAATCGTGACCGTTCATGGACTTGGCTACAAGGCTGTATTGCAATGACCAAGACACAGATCCCGGACGTGCGAATTAAAAAGCCACTACTATCATGGAAAGAGTTTCTCGGTACGTATCTCTTGTTGTCTACGTTGACCGCAGGACAAGCACTCATCTATAACGCCTATCTGCCCGTGGGTTATGTCCCATGGCCTTACATTTTCGGTATCTCGGGATACTGGGTCATCGTCAGTCTTATTTTTTGCCTGGTGACGGCAAGGCAGAAGTATAATGCCTTCGATAAGCCAATGCGCAAACTCAGTGAGGCTGCAAAGCAGGTAGCGGAAGGAGATTTCTCCGTATATCTGGAACCGATTCACCGAGCGGATAAGCAGAACTACGTGGATGTGATGTTCGAGGATTTTAATAAAATGGTAGAAGAGCTGAACAGTATTGAAACATTGAAAAATGACTTCATCTCCAATGTATCTCACGAGATTAAGACACCTTTATCGGTCATCCACGGCTATGCCATGGCGTTGCAGCAGGATGATATACGCCCAGAGCTTCGAAAAGAGTACACAGACACCATCATTTCTTCCACGAACAAACTTGCGACCCTCGTCGTTAATATTCTGAAGCTGAACAAATTGGAGAATCAGGAGATTATCCCGGTTGCCGAGCCTTATGATCTGTGCAGGCAGCTTGCTGAATGTGCTCTTTCTTTTGAACAGACCTGGGAAGAAAAAGATATTGAATTCATGGTGGATATCGAAGATCGTGCCATCATTCATGCGGAAGAGAGTATGCTGGAGATCGTATGGCATAATCTCTTCTCCAATGCGCTCAAATTCACATCTCCCGGAGGGAAGATCACCCTTAAGCAGACGTCGGATGAAGACACCATTACAGTCATGGTATCGGACACAGGCTGTGGCATGAATGAAGAAACGATGAAACATATCTTCGATAAATTCTTTCAAGGGGACCCCTCCCATCACGGAGAGGGAAATGGCCTTGGCCTCGCTCTTTCCTTGCGTGTCATCGAGTTGGTAGGGGGTGTTATTTCAGTGGAGAGCGAACTGCAGAAGGGCACAACCTTCACCGTTAAGCTAAAAGTGGGAGAATAACATATAGCCTAGTTACGTGAGCTTAAATAGCTAAGCCTGAATTCGAAACCATCGAATTCAGGCTTTTATTCATATTTCGTAAACATTTCATAAGCAACTTATAAACATTTGGTCGGTACGATAGGAACATCCAATGAGGGATATAGGAAAACCATTGAGGGAGTGATGACACACATGAGTGAGATGATCAGAACTGAACATAGCTTCGTCGGCTATGAATATAAAGACGTTATTGTGAAGCAAGATGCCGAATCATTGTATACGGACGGATATGCGCACTTTGGCTGGATTCTGGAAGCTACTTCAACACCATTTCAAAACGTGGGTTCCGTCACGATGAAGTTCAAGCGGGATCGCAAGATTAGGAACAAAGCGGAGTTGACCCGCCTGCAAAGACAATTCGAATCCTGTGTGACCGAGATCGCAACATTGGAACGATCCAAGATCATAGGCGCTTCTGCCGTTGCTTATATCATCGGAATTGTTGGCACAGCATGTATGGCTGGCTCGGTGTTTGCATATCAGGCAAACATGCTGCCTCTTACCATTACGCTGGCGGTCCCCGGTTTTGCAGGCTGGATTATTCCGTATTTCAGCTACTGCGGGCTTCGCAAGAAAAAGTCCGACAAGGTGACGCCGTACATCGACAAGAAATATGACGAAATATACGAGGTATGTGAAAAGGCGAATGGTCTGCTCACCAAGTAGTATGAATATCCTATGAAAATGAAAACATACTTGAAGTCCCTATGGGCCCGTCACCTTGGAAATAAGCAAGATCGAACGGCCATGATCAACGTTGCTTCGCTTGTTATCAATGCTTTGATCGGAATAGGCAAGTTAATTCTGGGGATCTATCTGCTTTCCGGGTGGTTCATTACGAATGCTGTGTATTATCTGATTCTGTGTGTAGCCAAAGGGCAGGTACTTCAACAATATAAAGTTGCCAAAGGAATGGAGACTCCCCAAGAGAGATATGCATTGGAGCTTACGGTCTATAAGCGCGGAGGTCTTTTCCTTTGCTTTCTGGGCGTGTCCTATTCAATAGTCTGCCTGCGAATGTATCTGATCGGCGATGCCTTCATCTATAGCGGCATCATTGTGTATGTCGTAGCTACAGTTGCCTTTACCAAGCTGGCTTTTGCCATGTATGGTACCTGGGCTAATCGTCATCTCCATAACCCAATTATGTCTACATTGAAAATGATTAATTTCACCGATGCCATGGTATCCATCGTCGTGACGCAAGCGACACTGCTCACCATGCAAGCCTCACCTCTTGCATTAAAAACCAGTAGTCTGTTTGGCATGGCGTGCAGTGCTTTATTTTGTCTGATGGGAGTCTGGATGATGTTCCACAAGAAAAAGGAGTCCAGTATGGAGCAGGGGAGTGCAACAAACGAACAGGGAGATGAATGAGGAGGGATTCACATGGAATGGTGTTATGTACTCCTGCTCAATATCATTTTAATCATGATCAAAATCATCGCAGAGCAGTTCACAAGTCGTTGAGGGGGAATTACCATGCAAATCATGGACAACAGCTTTTTTAGAAACAACACCGCCAAAGTAAATAAAATCATTGCCACGATTCTATGGCTGACACTGCTCGCATTCTGCTTCTTCATAAGTAGCAAGCAGGTTGAACTTGCAGTCCTATTCTCGCTGCTCGTTGAGCTTTCCATTGCAACATTTTTGATGTATCGTAAGAAAAAACCGGTCACGACCATGGTTGTGCTAATGATTGCGATTCTGACTGCAACCACTCAATATATCCAATCTCCCGGAGCAGGTATGCTCATCGTGGTTGTGCTCTGTGTCATCTCACTCTATCTGAACCGAGTTCTGTTGTATGGATTCGGAGCCATGTATAACATTGCTTATATCGTGATCTATTACGCGGACCATCAGCAATATGATACGACCTTTTTCATGACCATTGGGTTCATTGAATTGACCATTGTGGCTCTGTATTTTGTATGTAAACGAGGAAGAGACTTGATTCAGGTCGCCCTCGACAAAGAAGCAGAAGCCAGAGATCTTGTGAAGGCACTCGATAATATGGTGAAGGTGATTCGAGAGAACACATCTACGTTAAATACCGATATTGCCAGTTGTAATGATGATATCCGTAATCTGAAGCAGATGAGCGACACCGTAACATCGAACATTCAGGAAGTGACGGAAGGTATTCGCGATCAATCGGGCAGCATTACACATATCAGCGAGATGATGAACACGGCAGATGCGCAGATGGTGGAGATCAATCAGATGTCACATCGCCTTGCCCAAATCTCGTCCGATAACGGACAAGTTGTTCGTCAAAGCTCGGATCAAATTGTGCAAATGGGCAATCAGATGAACATGATTAACGGAGCGGTAACCGATTCGATGACGACAGTCCAGGAATTAAACCAAAGCATGGATGATGTGAATACCTTCCTGTCGGCCATTAACCAGATCGCGGATCAGACTCATCTTTTGGCATTGAATGCCAACATTGAAGCATCAAGAGCAGGGGAAGCTGGAGCTGGCTTTGCCGTCGTAGCCCATGAAGTCAAGAAGCTAGCACAGGAAAGCTCCGATACGGTCAAACAAATTAATGAGATCATTCATAATATCAAAAGAAAGACACAGCTCGTGGTAGAGAAGGCCGCCATCGGCAATGCTGCCGTAAAAGAAGGAGAAGCGATCACTGGACAGGTACTTGAGAGCTTTGACCACATCAGGTCCACATTCGAGCATGTTGATCAATACATAGCTAAGGAATTAGACATGACGGATCAGATGAGTCTGATCTTTACTCAAGTACGAACGCAAGTGGATCATATTTCCGATATTTCGCAAGAACATGCCGTCGCAACGGAAGGGGTACTGGCAACGACACAAGAGCAGGAAAATAACATCGATGTTATCTATGAATTCATTGGCAGAATTAATCATTCAAGTCTACGATTGCAGGAACTCATTGGTAATCATAATAAGGAGTGATTTCTATGGATCAACAACAACAAATGGTAATGGTACAACGTATGCGTCAAAATGTCGTCGGCACAGGTGCAGCTCTTCAACCCAGTTCCGCGTATGCTGTCACCGTGGAAGAAGTCATGATTCCTACGACAAAAGGCGATACGCGTGTACTGGTGTATAAACCCGATAGGGAGCATTCGGCTCCTCTACCAGTCTTCTTCAATATGCATGGGGGTGGCTTCATCTTCGGACAAGCAGAGATGGATGATCCATGGTGCCGTTTGATCGCTGATCGTGCTAATTGTGTGGTTATCAATATCGATTACAGTCTTGCACCAGAGCACAAGTTCCCAACAGCGGTCCATGAATGTTACGACGTTTTACAGTGGGTCCACGCCAATCCGGAATCCTTGTTGGTTAACCCATCTCTGTTCGCCATCGGCGGGCATAGTGCTGGTGGTAATCTTGCTGCAGCAGTGTGTTTACTGAATCAGCAACGTGGTAGCGAGCTGCCGATTATTCTTCAGGTTATGGATTATGCCGTGCTGGATGTGGCAACAGATCCAGCCGAGAAACCGAGTTTTGAAGAAGCCATTCCAGCCGATATCGCCAGAACGTTCAACGCCATGTACCTTGAAACGCTAGAAGATGCACATGATCCGTTAGCTTCTCCAGCGCTCGCAAAATCATTAAAGGGTCTTCCGGAAGCATTGATCATTACCGCGGAGAAAGATTCACTAGCTCAAGAAGCAAGAACATATGCAGCAAGGCTCGAAGCAAGTGGTGTGAAGGTGACTCTTAAGGAGTATGAGGGAGCCGCTCATGGATTTACGCATTTTGGCGATCTCCAGATGGCTGAGGATGCCTGGTATCGGATGAGTGACAAGATTAGAGAGGCATTTTCTAAATAACGTAACGTGCATCAGAATGACGTTAGAAGGTTCTGGTTACCTTGAAGTCGCCTAATGGCGGCTTTTTTGGTTTATTTATGTAGTTGTTGGAGTGCTTGTTGAAACCAAGCTTCTGAGCTTGCGGGTGTGTTAATAAACTAGATTAGGCGCGTTCTTGAGATTATAACGATATCGTTAAGGGTAAGAGTTGTTAATTAGAGGAAATAATGACCAATACCAGGAGGTTAATTATGAACCAATATAACAGTCCATCCGATATCGCGATTCTTGGCATGGGAACGGCTTTACCTACTCACGCCGTAGCGCAGTCAGACATTGCAGAGCTGATCGCTTCTTCTCTTCAGGATCGGCCGGATTTAGCCCGTTTTGCCAAGCGAATATTCAAGTCCTGTGGTGTTGAAACACGATATACCGTGGAACCGAGCTATCTAGGTTCGCTGGAAGAATGCCGTTATCTGCCCTCTGGTGATCTATCAGACATCCCAACAACCGAAGAACGAATGAATACATACAAGCGAGAGGCGCTTCCACTCGGGATCGAGGCGGCAAAGAGAGCACTGAAGGATTCAGGTATGTCTCCAAAGAGCATCACACATATCATCACGGTCAGCTGCACCGGTCAATACCTGCCGGGTCTGGATGTTATGCTCATCCGTCATTTGGGTTTGTCTGCCCGAGTTAATCGACTGCCGCTGATCTTTCAGGGGTGTGCCGCAGGGTTGAAAGCCATTCAGATGGCACGTGATGTCGTGCACGGTGCTCCGGGGTCACAGGTTCTTGTTGTCTGTGTAGAGTTGTGCACACTTCATTTTCAGCCGGTGCAAGATCGGGAAGCGCTGTTTGCAGCTTCATTCTTCGGAGATGCTGCTTCTTCTTGTGTGGTGGGTAACCCAGAACCTCAGCATAAGAATGTTCTGAGTCTGGGAACGGGTTATTCTGTGCTTCTTCCGGATTCAACTGAAGATATGACATGGGAGGTCGGGAACCTGGGATATGATCTGTATCTATCACCTCGTATTCCGAAGCTGCTGGGTGTTCATCTGGAAGAGGAGCTGCGTCTGTTACTTCAAAGTGAACAGCTTCCTGAACTGTGGGCTATCCATCCGGGAGGTCGCGGAATAGTGGACTCTGTGCAGAATGTCATGAAGCTGCGAGACGAGCAAACGAAATACAGCAGGGATGTCCTCAGAACGTTTGGTAACTTATCCTCCAACACCATTCTGTTTGTACTAAATGCGATGCGTGAGGACATGAAGGCACAGGAGCAATCAGCAACAGAAGGTGTAGCCATGGCATTTGGACCGGGACTCACCGCAGAGCTGATGAAATTCACTTATGTACCGTCATTATCTTCCGTGATGGAGGAGCACGATCATGTCCTTCTTTAGAACATTGTCCATTCGGGCCAAGGAAGATGAACTGATGGATGACTTCTCGCTGGGCGGCGAGGAGCTGCGTGAAGCACTCCGACATCTGAGACGGCTTAACAAAATATTTGCAGCACCTGGCCCAACTCTGGCTGGTGTGGAGAAGTTATGGAACTCTGTCGGAAGGCCGGATAAGCTGACTCTTCTGGATGTGGGGGCAGGTTCAGGAGATGTGAACCAGAAACTACTGCAATGGGCGGATCGTCAGGGCATTCAATTGGAGATTACACTGGTTGATCTGACGGAAGAGGCGTGTGAGGAAGCCAGACAACTATTCCGTGATGAACCCCGAGTTCGGGTACAGCGTGCCGATCTTACACAACTGCCTGATGCTTCCGCAGATATCGTGACAGGCTCTCAATTTGTGCATCATTTTGACGGAGATCAGCTGGTTGATATGGTTTCTCATATGCTGCGAGCATCCAGGCATGGTGTCGTCATTAATGATATTCACCGCCACCCCGTATCCTACAAGGCGGTCTGGATTACAACACGTATGATCTCGCGCAATCGTTACATTCGTCATGATGGACCGCTTTCTGTTGCCAAAGGCTTTACAGGGAGGGACTGGCGGGAACTCAAACAAAGGCTAAATCATGACACGATGACCTATGAATGGAAGCCTTTATTCCGTTACTCTGTTGTTATTCCCACGAAAGGCAGGTGATCTTACGTGTCGAAATCGATAGATGTCATCGTTATCGGAGCTGGAGTTGCCGGCAGTACATGTGCAATTCAACTGGCGGGGAAAGGTCATCGGACCCTTTTGCTGGATCGCCAGGAGTTCCCGCGTCACAAAACCTGTGGTGAGTTCATGTCACCAGAAACCAGGGAGATGCTGGAATTTCTGGACATTCACCTTCTGGACCAAGCGAAGAAACCCAGCACCATGGATCATGCCAAAATCGTTATGCAGCAAGGTGGAGTGATTGAAGCACCACTACCAGGATTCGCTTATGGCATAAGCCGATATGAGCTGGATCAGATTTTGCATCAGAAAGCTCTGTCGGCCGGAGCCCAGATTGTGACCAAAGCGACCATAACGAGTATTGAGCAGCTTGAGGATGCCAGTTATGAGGTTCAGGTGAAACAGGGAGATGAGCGGATCAGCTACAGAGCCAAAGCTGTCATCGGAGCACATGGTAGCAAAAAGCTTCGCGGGATGGCTTCCGCACCTGATCTGAGGGACCAAACCGTATATGTTGGCGTTAAATCCCACTTCAGCGGCATTGAGATTCCCGCTCGGGTCGAGTTATATTTTTGCGATGGTGGCTATGTGGGGATTTCCCCGATTGAGGATGGTATTGTAAATGTTGCCGCATTATTGACTTTGGAAACCGTGCAGGGAACTGGCAAGTCCGTTATCGATTTTTTGCAGGCTGCATCCCAGACGAATGTAAGCTTGGTAGCTCGTTTAGCCGAAGGGAAGCCTGTAGACGGAACGCAGGTGTCGATTGCGCCGTTGCATCTGTCCAACGTTCCTGAACCGTGGTCCAAATATCCGCATATTGGGGATGCCATGCTGATGATACCACCCCTATGTGGAGACGGGATGTCGATTGCCCTTCGTTCCTCACTCCTGTGTGCAAAGTGGACTGACAAGTATCTGCAAGGCGACATTGAACATGCGGATTGGCAGAGTAATTACACGCTGGAAGCGAGCCGTGAATTTACCCAATTGCTCAGACGGGCAAGAAGAATTCAAAAGCTGGCTTTTGCCAAAACGAATAAATTCTATCCTGGTCTGGCTCGGATGATCCCCGGTTTAGCCGCTTATGTCGTGAAGGCCACGCGGTTATCCGAGATGAATGCAGTGCAATGAACAAGTGATACTTGCGAAATAGACGTGTTGAAGAGGTTGCTGACGGCGGCCTCTTTTTTTGGTGTATAATAGAATCTAATGTTACGATAGAGAACTAAGTCAGATGAAATGTCGGGAGGCACTATTTAAGATGAACTATTCATTTTCCAATCGTATCGCAGCACTGCAACCATCCATTATTCGTGAGATTCTGAAGGCTTCTTCGGGTCAAAATGTGATTCCATTCTCTGCGGGAAACCCCGCTCCGGAAACCTTTCCTATTGAGGCGATTCGTACGTTTACCCAATCCATTCTGGAACAGGACCCGGTCACGGCTTTGCAATATGGAATTACGGAAGGATATGTTCCCCTCAGGGAAGCATTGACTCAACATTTGAAGACAGGTTTTGATACGGGTAAGCCATCCGATCAATTGTTCATCGTATCTGGAGCACAGCAGGGGATTGAACTTGCCTGTAAAGTGTTCTGTAATGAAGGGGATACCATCATCTGTGAGAGTCCGAGCTTTATTGGTTCTCTGAACTCCTTCCGCGCATCCGGTGCGAAGCTTGCCGGTGTTCCGATGGAGATGGACGGTATGGATATCGAGAAGCTGGAACAGGCGCTGCAAACCGAGCCCAATGTGAAACTGATCTACGTGATCCCGAGTTTTCAGAATCCTACCGGTGTAACGACGAGCTTGGAGAAACGGAAGTCCATTTACGAGCTGGCTAAGAAGTATGGCGTTATGATTTTGGAAGATAACCCGTACGGAGAACTTCGATTCAATGGAGATGACGTGCCAACGATCAAATCTATGGATGATGAGGGTCTGGTCATCTATGTTGGATCATTCTCCAAAATTCTGTCGGCGGGACTGCGCGTCGGTTTTGTACAAGCGCCACATGAAGTCGTGGAGAAGATGGTTGTCGCGAAACAGGGAGAAGACGTACATACGGCCATGCTTCCACAGATTTTGGCATACAAGTTCATGACAGAGTATGACTACGCGGGGCATATCAACAGCATTCGTGAGGTATATCGGAGAAAAGCAACATTGATGATGGACAAGCTGCAAGAGCATATGGGTGAGTCCATTACCTATACCCAACCGGATGGTGGACTGTTCCTCTGGTGTGATCTGCCAGCACATGTGCCAATGCTTGATTATGCCAAGACTGCGGCAGCCCAAGGGGTTGCGGTTGTGCCGGGAAATGCATTCCTGGTGAACGAGAAAGACCCTTGTAATGCCATCAGACTTAATTTCTCCACGCCATCAGACGAACAGATTGTGAAGGGTGTTGAAATCTTGGGGCAGGTTTTGAAAGGCTATAACGCTTAAAATTGCTTCAATGTAATATATCTACGAAAAGCCGCCAATTGGCGGCTTTTTCTGGCTTTATCGCTCCTTAGTTATCAATCAACGCACTTAATTCTGCCTGAAATACCTTTTGATTCTTCTGATTGAATGTACTCAGCAGCACGGTAACAATCCCATTACCTTTACGTCTGGGAAGCAGGTCAATGACTTCTGCAATGACATGTAGTTCATCATCCGGGAAGACGGGCTTCAAGAATTGAATGTTGTTCATTCCGGTTCCTGCCACAACATGCTCTCCATAGATTCCGACCTCAATCCATAACTTAAAGGAGATATTCATCGTTTGCATGCCAGAAGCAATCAAACTGCCGAAGCGGCCTTGCTTGGCTTTATCTTCATCCAAATGCATGTACTGTGGATCATAGATTTTGGCAAACTCAATAATATCGCTTTTGGATAATGCCAAGGATTTTGTTTCGTAGCGCTGACCTATTACATATTCACTGAATTTCATGAAGGCACCTCGGGTTCTTTAAAATGTTAATTCCACAGTCGACGCCCGGAAAGAGACATGACCGGACTGACGTGTTAAAATGCTAGTGAACGATCTCGTGTGAATTATTGTCATATTGAAATAAACGGATGAAACTGTCTTTGAGGAGTATATATCATGATAACGATTAAAGATGTCGCCAAGATGGCTGGTGTAGCCAGTTCAACCGTATCTTGCGTACTCAACGATAAAGGTAATGTAAGTGAGTTAACAAGGCAGAGAGTGCTCGCAGCAGCAAGCGAACTAAATTACGTGAAGAACGGTCCTGCATCTGAAATGAAGCGTCAGAGTACACAAACGATTGGTGTGATTGTCCATGACATGTCCAGTCCGTATTTCTCGGATTTGGTGAATGGAATACAGTCCATCGCGATGAGCCATGGATACGATATGATCGTGTGCAGCTCACTGGGTGGAGAGAAGTCGACAGCCCATCGTTACATTCGTGAAAGAAGAATCGACGGAGCTATTGTCATCGCTCAAAATATTGAAGATCAGTTGCTCATGGAGGCATCTGAAGCAGGATTTCCGATTGTTGTCATGGATCGGGATCTGGATGCTCCACATATTGTAAAGGTTTTGATGAGTGATACGCAAGGTGGGTACCTGGCTACCCGTTATCTGATCGATAAAGGACATCGGACGATTGCCTATATTAGTGGCCCAGCCCATTCGGAATGTAACCTGCAGCGTTATCAAGGTTATCTCAATGCCATGGCAGAAGCAGGCATCGAAGAGAACCCGGCATGGAAAATCGGTGGACAATACTTGAAGCAAGATGGCTACCATGCAGCCAAGAAACTGCTCGAAGGAGAATTGCCATCCGCAGTATTTTTTGCAAATGATGAAATGGCCTTTGGCGGTTTGGAAGCCTTCAGAGAGCATGGGATTGCAGTACCTGAACAGTTATCCGTAATTGGTTTTGATAATATCCCGGCATCTCAGTATGTGCACCCACCTCTGACCACATTTCGGCAACCGAAGACGGATGCTGCTCAGCTTGCCGGTCATGTTCTCTTTCAATTGTTAAACGGAGAGTCTGTAGAGAAGTTATATACACTGGATATCCAATGCGTGGAACGAGATTCCGTTCGGCTCCTCAACCTGAGTTGAGGAGTTTTTTTGTTCAATAGAATTTTAAATATTTAAAAAGAAAGGAGTGTGGCGATTTATGCATAATAATAAAGACGAGAGATTCTTGCATAGGAAATAAATGGAGGGTGATTAGATGGGCGTACCCACGTTTCTGGAGACAGGCCATATGGAAGAAGGTTTTCCCATTCGGGTGATTCATACAGGTGATCAGTTTAATTTTGCTGCACACTGGCATGATGAGGTCGAATTGGTTGTCGTTAATGGAAAGAGCGCACGAATTGGCGTGAATGACCATGTTTGTGAGCTGGGACAAGGTGATGTGCTACTGATCAAACCAGGTGATGTACACTGCTTTTTGCCGGGGACCGAGCACCTAACCATAATCTTGTTCCGGCTGGAATTGTTAACAGGAAGCTTCACGACTGAAGCCGAGATACAGGATCTGGGCGAACTTTTCAATAAAACAACCGTTATTCCGTCGAATGCAGGAAGTCGCAACAATCTGGTTCAGTATATAGATGCCATCATTGCCGAGAAAAAAAATCGAAAGCCCGGATATCGATGGTTAATGGTTTCGCGGTTGTATGATCTCATGGTTCTATTGTTACGTACAAAGCCCCCAGCGACGGATCAACTCACGTCCGTAGGATGGCCCTGTACTTCATCCAAAAAATTCGAATTCCTTGAATCGGTCTGTGAATATCTGGAGGATCATTATGCTGAACCGATTAAGCTGGAACAGGTGGCGGAACATATTAAATTCAGCAAGTTCCATGTCTGCAAATTATTCAAAGAGATCAAAGGAGTGACATTAATGGAATACTTGAATCATTTTCGAATTATCAAATCCGAGTGGGCGTTATTGTTCCGTCAGGATTCCATTTTGGATATAGCCATCGGCCATGGGTTCAACAATGTGAACTCCTATAATCGTCTTTTTAAAAAATATAATGACTGTACACCCTCCGAATTTCGCAAGAAACACCGTACGAATATCACAAAATATGAAGGGTAATGCACAATATTTGTGGAGAAAGCCCTCTCCGAAATCAATATACTCTAATAAAATGTAAGCGTTTCCTTTTAGAAGGAGGGGGCCTATGAAGAAGTGGTTTAAGTCAACTATTGTATTTGTATGTGTAGCTATGTTGTTAGCTGGGTGTCAGCTCAGTCCGTCCAATCAAACCAAGCAGCAGGAAATAACCGTGTGGAGTTTTACGGATGAAGCTGGGTATGCCATTGAGAAATTCGAGCAGAAATATCCGGACATCAAAGTGAATTTTGTCAACATTCCAGGTAACTTCTATATCACAAAGCTTAAATCTGCGCTCCAGACGACCTCTAAAGCTCCAGATGTATTTATGATTGAAAATGCCAATATTCGAGAACTGATTGACGTTCCATATCTGGAGAATTTATCGGCTTCGCCGTATAACGCCAATGAGCTTATTCAGGAACAATATGCTTTTGTGCAGGCTAATGAAAAGGACACTGAGGGAAATGTTAGAGCGATCGGTTACCAGGGAACACCTGGGGGAATCTATTATCGCCGGGATTTGGCGAAGCAATATCTGGGTACCGATGATCCTGAGAAGGTGGGTTCACAGATTGACACTTGGGAGAAGATCTTCGAGATTGGAGAGAAGGTACAGCAGCTAAGCGGGAATAAAGTACATGCATTGGCGAACTGGAATGCCATATCGAACTCATATGACGGTATACCCTGGGTGAAGGACGGCAAGCTCGTCATTGATCCAACCTATATGGAGGTGCTGGATCTGGTACGTGAAGCGCGTGAGCGACATGTTCTTGCCGAGTATGAAGATGGAAGTGCCGGTTACGCTGCATCCATGCAAAAAGGAGAGGTCATGTTCTATCCCGGGGCAACCTGGGGCTTGCAATATACGTTCAAGGCGAACGCTCCGGATACCGAAGGCATGTGGGGCCTAGCCCCGGGACCGTCAGCCTTTAGCGCAGGTGGGACCTATATATCGATGTACAGCAAAAGTGACAAAAAAGATCTGGCCTGGAAGTTTATTGAGTTCTATAATTTTGACCACGAATTTCTGTCCGAGTTAGCGAAGGAGCAGGATTATTTTACTAGCAATATGGTTGTGAATGATAAACTTGCGCCATCGCTCTCATCGCCTTATTTGGGAGGTCAGAAGCATTTTGCGTTCTTCTCAGAGGCGGCAAAGCGGGTTCCCGTATATGAGCGCACCAAATATGATGCAACGATTAACAATGATATCTACAAAAATGTACTTCAGTTGTATCTCAATCAGGACATTCAGACCAAAGATGAAGTAGTGAAGCGAATAAAACGTGATGTTGTCTTGAGATTTCCGGAGCTGGAAGTGGATTAGCTTAGAAGTAAGCGAATGGTTGTACACATCCGATGATAACTGGGGGGACAGAATATGTTTGCCAAAACGATTCGAAAGGACCATTACGGCTACTACTTCATTGCTCCGTTCTTTATTATTTTCACCATTTTTGGACTCTATCCCATATTGTATTCGCTCTATATCAGTTTCACTAACTTTGATGGAATCACGACACCTGACTTTGTAGGGATTGGTAACTATGTGGCCGTACTACAAGATCCGTTGTTCTACAAAACCTTGTTTAATACGTTATTTATCTGGGGGGTCTCCGTGGTTCCGCAACTGACGATCTCACTTGTGTTAGCTTTTATTCTGAACGATAAACTGCTCAAAGGGCGGGATTTTTTCAGAGCCGTATACTTTTTCCCCAATATCGTTACGGCCGCATCACTCGGGTTGCTTGTCAGTCTGATCTTTGATTGGCAGTCCGGGGGACTGAATCATTTTTTGATGCAGATCGGGATTATTCAAGATCCAATTAATTGGAAAAATGATCCTTGGTTTATGCGGCTAATTGTGTCATCTATCTTGTTTTTTCAATACTTCGGTTATTCCATGGTGATCTACCTTGCAGGTCTTCAGGGTATTGATCCGTCGTTGCTGGAAGCTGCCCAGATGGATGGTGCGAAAAAGAAACATATTTTCATTCATATTATCGTGCCGATGCTCCGCCCAATTATTCTCTTTCAGATGATTACATCCATTATTGGTGGCATCCAAATTTTCGATCAGCCATTTACACTAACCAATGGAAATGGAGGTCCTGACCGAGCAGCCATGACGAGCATTATGTATCTCTATAATGTAGCTTTTCAGAGCACTCGTTTTGGTTACGGCGCTGCAATAGCATTTTGTCTATTTATTATCATTATACTGTTGTCCGTTGCATCCTTCATCATGACCAAGCGGAAGAGCCGTTCATAGGGAGGGGAGTTCTCATGCAAAGTGCAAAATCAATTGAACAACCAAATGCGGCGATTCAGCATTATGCCAACACAAGGCGTCTGACGGTAGGCAAGATCATCATCTATCTGTTGCTGATAGGTCTTGCCGTGCTCTGTATCATTCCATTTTATCTGATGCTCATCTATTCCACACATAACAATGCCACAATTGCTTCAACTTTCACCTTTCTCCCCGGATCATTTTTGGTCGATAACTATATGAATATGATATCCAAAATCAACATTTGGCGTGGGTTTGCCAACAGTATATTCATTGCCGGAACATCAACCGTGTTATCTTTGTATATAGGTGCTCTGACCGCATATGGCTTTGCCAAATTTAAATTCAAAGGTCGGAACTGGTTGTTTCTGTTTCTGTTAGCGACCATGATGGTGCCGGGTCAACTGGCCCTCATTGGCGTGTATCGACTATTCAGCATGTTGGGACTTTTGGACAGCTATGCTGCAATTATTTTGCCTGCTGCGGCTAACGCATTTAATGTATTTTTCATCAAACAGTTTATGGAGAGCAGCATCCCGGATGAGATTATTGAATCCGCTCGGGTGGACAGTGCAGGTGAATTCCGAACGTTCAATCAGATTGTACTGCCTATTCTGGGACCGGCGATCTCGGCCCTGGGTATATTCACGTTTATCGGTTCATGGAATAATTTTCTAACACCGCTCGTTCTGTTTTTTTCTCTGGATAAATACCCGCTACCCGTACTGGTTGCGCTAGTGCAAGGGTACTATGGGATGGATTATGGACTCCTGTATTTGGGTGTAGCGATCTCAATTTTGCCTATTATTGTTGTATTCTCTGTATTTTCCAAACAGATTATTGGAAGTGTTGCTTTGGGTGCGGTGAAAGGATAGTTTATAAGATACTGAATAGCGTTCGATATCATAAGGGTCGTCCATGCGGACGGCTCTTTGCTGTTCTTTAATTTGTGTATATATCCCATCTTATAAGTAAAGGATACCTTTAACTGAGAATATCTGGACGGAGCATGAACGGGAAGGGGAGGCATCATGGACACATCAGTGATATCACAACAGGAGTTGCCGTTAACCGGATACCTAGCCGTTGATCAAGAAATGTTGCGCTCCGTTTTTGCCGGTTGCTCGGACATTGTATTTCATACGTTCCAAACGGCGTGTCTTACTTCAGCCTTATGCGTATATTGTGTTGGTTTATGTGATACAGAGCGGCTGGAACGACAGGTATTAACGCCCCTTCAGGAGACGGGGATCGAAGCTGCGCAAGTCCCATTGGCATCTGTTAAACATGTTGAAACAACCACTCAGGCGGTGCAGGCCATATTAGAGGGAGAAGCTCTGTTACTGCTGGACGGTTCAAAAGTTGGAACAGCTTACCCTCTATACCAAGCTGCAAATCGTTCAACGGAGGAACCGTTAGCTGAATCAACTGTGCGCGGTGCACGGGATGGATTTACAGAATCGTTGACCATGAATATGTCACTACTGCGCAAACGTATCAAAACACCTGCATTAAAAATTCATACACGTAACATGGGAGAACGCACGAACACGAGTGTCTCACTTATCTATATGGAAGGCATTATTGACCCCAAACTGGTGAAGGAAGTAGAGGTACGACTTGACGATTTGAAGCTTCGAGACGTACTGGAGAGCCAGTATATTGAAGAAGGTATTGTGGATCAGCGATATTCACCATTTCCACAGATGATTGCGACGGAGCGTCCGGATGTCGTTGCTTCCAACTTGCTGGAAGGTCGCTTTGCTATTCTGGTTGATGGAACGCCGTTCACCCTGATCGCGCCAGTCACCATTTTTTCCATGTTACAATCCCCTGAAGATTATTATCAAAATGTATTCATGAGTGTTTTTGTACGCTGGCTGCGATACATTTTTTATGTGTTATCCATGCTGCTTCCATCGGCATATGTAGCGATTACCACGTTTCATCAGGAGATGATTCCCACCGTATTGCTTCTCAGTATTGCCCGGGCGAGAGAAGAGATCCCTTTTCCAGCACTGGTGGAAGCGCTCATCATGGAAATTGCCTTTGAAGCACTGCGTGAGGCTGGCGTCCGATTGCCGAAGCAGGTCGGATCAGCCGTCAGCATCGTGGGAGCCTTAATTATTGGGCAGGCGGCGACTAGTGCAGGAATTGTGTCAGCCCCCATGATTATCATTGTGGCGATTACCGGGATCGCTTCTTTCATGATCCCCCGTTATGCTGCCAGTATCGCGACCCGACTGTTGCGTTTTCCCATGATGTTTCTGGCGGGAACGCTGGGACTCACGGGTGTCATGCTGGGCGTCATCTTGGTTGTCATTCATCTGAGCAGTCTTCGTTCATTCGGAACACCTTATCTGTCACCGGTAGCACCTACGATGGCTAAGGAACTCAAGGATGTATGGTGGCGTCCATCACCGAGGAACAAACCGCACTAGACCCATATACACTCAAGCAACCAATGCAACCAAGGGAGCGGGATCACACATGTTGACGGACAAAGGAAAAATATCAGAAACTCAATTGGCATTCATGGTCTTTCCCGCCATTCTCGCGACGGCCATCTTATCTGTGCCTGGAATTACAATGCACTATGCAGGACACGACATGTGGATGACTCCAATTCTGGGTTCTCTCGTTGGACTGGCTGCCATTGGTATCTCCATTGGTCTTGATCGTATGTACCCTGGAAAAACGCTCATTCAATCCAGTGTATCGATCGTTGGTCGGATTCCGGGTAAGTTATTCGGCCTGATATATATCGCTTTCTTGCCCCACCTGACGGGTTTGATTATTCGGGAATACGGTGAATTCATTGTCAATAATGCACTTCCAAGTACACCTTTGTTTGTTGTGATGGGTACGATGGTTGTTGTATGTGCGATTAATGTCAGGCTGGGGATCGAAGTTGTCGGACGAACATCTCAGGTATTTGTTACCCTGCTGATTGTGCTGCTGGCGTTGATCTTTATATTGTTAATTGGTGAACTGAATCCTGCCGAGCTGTTCCCTTTCATGGAGAAAGGACCAATTCCCCTTTTCACAGGAGCCACTGCACCCGCTGCATGGTTTAGTGAATATATCGTGCTGGCTTTTCTGTTACCTTATGTGAATCAAAAAAAACGAACAACCCGGGTCATGATGGGTTCCCTTGTACTGACGACAACTGCAATGACGGTTACCAATCTGTTTTGCCTGTTTTTAATTGGTGATTTGACGGATACATTCGTATTTCCGGTTATGATCGCAGCAAGATACATAACCATTGCGGACTTTCTGCAACATATCGAGTCCCTTATTATTGCAGTTTGGATTTTCGGTATTTTCGTTAAAATTTCCGTTTTTCTATATATCTTTGCTACATCCACAGCGGAATGGTTTGGGTTAAAGGACTACAAGCCCGTTGTTGTTCCGCTTTCGTTCCTATGTATGGTATTTGCTTACTGGGTTGTGTCCGGCGGATCTGGCATTTCCAGTCTGGTTAGCGCTTCAGCCAACTTGTATACGATCAGCATTTTATTAATCCTTCCGGCTATGATCTACGGTGTTGCATGGCTGAAAAAGGGTTGGGCACATGTTAGAAAGAATCGAGCGAGTACTGATTGATGGGGGGAGGGGCACTTGCGAATATGCAGAGTACTACTACTGCCGATATTGTCTTGTGTGCTGTTAAGTGGCTGCTGGGATCGTATCGAAATTAACGATTTGGCCATCGTATTGGCTACGGGGATCGATTACGAAGAGGGCAAAGTACAATTAACTTCACAGATATTTGTCCCGCGAAAAGCAGGTGGAGGAGATAGCAGTGGGAGCGGAGGCAGTCCAAGCGGTGTCACAATGATTCGAACAGCAGAGGGGCGCACGATTGCCGAGGCGTTGAATCGGCTGCAACGGAAAGTTCCCCGGAATATGTTCTGGGGGCACTGCGAAGTCATTATCATTAGTGAACAAGCCGGCAAGCGCGGTATTCGCGAGTACATCGATTTCTTCCTGCGCTACCCTCAGTTCAGGGAGCATGCGTATGTCTTTTCCAGCGAAAAGGCGGCGAAAGATATCCTGGCGTTACTTGATCCCCTGGAGCGGAGTTCTGCTGAATCGTTGCGTGAGATGGCCAATCTGAAGCTAGGTACACGTGTCACTGCCCTTGAACTGGCTAAATCCATTGAAGGACCAAGCAGTTCCGCCATTTTGTCTCGCATGTTAGTCTTACCCCCAGAACCCGATCAGGATAAACTGACGACTACACCATATGTGAAAGGTCTGAGCTTGTATAATAAGGATCGCTATGTCAAAACGGTTAAGGAACCAATGAGCGTAGGTGTATTGTTACTCGCAAAAGAGCTGAACAACATTATCATGCCTGTTGAGTTTAAGCCGTTAGAGGGTTCGTTCTCGATCCGACTCATTGAAATTAAAACGGCCTTGAAGCCGCGCATTGTAAACCAGCATTGGAGCATGAAGGTAGATATCCAAACCAACGGAGAAGTGGTGTTAAACACGACAGATGCCAATCTGACGGATCCCGCTGTGTTAACTAAATTGGAACAGGAATGGTCTGCCAAGCTCACATCTCTGGCTTATGATGCTATAGACCTGTCCCAGAAGGAGTTGCGCTCCGATTTCTTTAAATTTGCAGTTGAATTCCGCCGATATTATCCGAAGCAATGGAAGAAGCAGGAGAAGAACTGGGAAACCCTCTATCCTGAATTGGACGTGGAAGTTAAAGTGGATGCACACGTAGTGCGTACCGGTAAATCAACCGGACCACAGGGGATACCGAATGAGGACGAAACTTGAACAGAATTTGCTCCTGTTACAAGCTTGAGAAAGAGAGGTGATTGCATGAAACTGGGCTCAATCCTTGGAATTCTGATGCTGGCGACTGCGATAGTATATGGAGAATGGAGGAGTAGCAAAGAGAAGCGAGCCAGAATAGTGACAGCAGGAATTACTGCTGTGGCGGCCGTCATTGGAATCATTCTTCTCTTCCAGCCTCGCTTGCCTGGTCCCACCCAGATTGTGAAGCTTGTATTTGGAAGTGTAGATAAACTTATGAAATAAAATGATAGACAGAAAGAAGGACCAAGTCTCTGACAAGCAGACATGGTCCTTCTTTTACTTTAAGTGAGCTGTCATTAATGGATCCACTCAGAGATGTCTATTCTTTGATGACAGATGCATTCACGGCATCTTCCATCTTCGTATTGTAGGAACGGAACAGACCCAGACGCCAGAAGGCAGCTCCTTTGAGGTCATAACGTTTGGCAAGACCCAGCTTATCATCCACAGAGGACGGTGTTTCACTGCTTAGACTGATACCGAGTAGCAGCTTATTTTTGGGGACACCAGCTTGAAGAGCTAGCTGAATGGCTTGGTCCACAAGGCTATTGGGTTCGGGTACCTGGGATTTGGTGCCAACCGGATTATACTGATAGGCCATAATGATCAGATCATCTGCGATGGAGGCAAGTGTCTTGTAATCATATCCTTTATAAGCACTGTTTAGCGGAGGTACCGCCAGAGATAAGGCTGTGTCTTGGGGTAAGGAACTCTTCAATTGCTTCACGTAAGCATTGAGCAGCTTCTGTTGTTCTACCGCATCCAGTTTAAAACCCAGTCCTTCAAAATCCAGAACAACTCCGCCAAAACCATGCTCTGCTACAGCATCAGTTATACCTTCAATCGATTTCTGTCGCAGGCTGCTGTCACTCAGAACTTTGGTCAGTTCACCATTTCCATCCAAGGCATACACCATGAGCTGTGGTTGGATCTGCTGATTGGTTGCGTCAGCAACGATGGACTGCGGCGTAATATCACCCGCAGCAGCAGGGAGACGGTACTCATCCCCCTGGAGCGTAAACTGACCTTCACGATCAATGCGGCTCCAGCCAAATGCTACAGAATTCATGGAAGCAATAAGATCCTTTTCTTGAAAGGATTGCAATGCATAGAAGGCTCTCAGATGCATTTCGCGCTGTGGTGATACGAGGGAGACGGTTTTGGTTGCCTGATTCCAGCTCGCTCTTACACCGAATTGGTTACTGAATGAACTGAGTGGAATGAGTACACGTCCTTCCCGCTGAACAGGTGCTGCGGGGAGTGTAACTTTTTTTCCATTTACGGTGGCTGTGGTGCTGCCAACTTGTAATAGTACCTCGGTAGATTGTCCGTTCACAGTGTTCGTGGCTTTTACAGTCTGTGATTTGCTGTTCCAGGTAATATCGATACCAAGGGCTTCTCCGACCGTCCGAAAGGGAACGTAAGTGACACCTTTATCAATTCGAGGAGCTGCATCAAATTTCAGAGGAACATCATCCAGTTGAACTGAAATGGCAGGAGCAGCATAGGCTCCCCCAATATTTGGAGTGCTTCCAAGGACCGAGAGAGCAATGACAGTAACCGCAGCGATTTTTCCTACACGTTTAATGAACATCGTATAATTCCTCCAACTTTCTACATAAGAAGTAGAAGCATGTTTTGAACAGAATCTAGTAATCTAGCATATGTAGCATAACAAAATTTTCATATCGTTCCAATATAAGAGTTCGATGTTTAGTCATACGGGTGGCAGGAATCGTAATATACTCCAATAAACATAGCGGAAGGAGTGTGCTTTTTGCCAAACTCTACGGGCTTCATTTACAATCCAACTTCGGGTGAGACCCAATCCACACAGCTGATAGTAACTTGCATTAATGATTCCCTCAATGCACCTGCCAATGTTGAGCTGGAAGTTTTCAGGTGGGACACCACTCAAGCGGCGCGCATACCCATTGGTCATGATCTTTTTGAATTACTTCCCCAAGCGACGAGAAGCTTAATCTATCCACTGATTAATGCGGCTTTCTATGAAGTGCAAAGTGATTATTTCAGTGCCACAAGTACGGTCATTCATGTATACGGTGTTAATTCTACAGGCCAGATCATTCAGCGTGTGCTTCAATCGGAGATGACTTTGATTGACCGCTTCACAAATATCCCTTAAACGAAAAGAGGTGAGCAGGTGGTAGTAGTGAATATTACTGGAGCTTTGGCAGGCAGTCAATTTGAACCCTCGATTGCGGTTAATACGTTGAACCCGAGTATCATGTGTGTAGTTGCTGTGGATACCAGTACAGGACCCACATTGACTGGCTTCTATAGGTCCATTGATGGAGGCAGTACCTGGTCGACCACTGTACTTCCTCAACCAGCTGGATATGCAGGGGCAGAAGCACCAACAATTGACTACACGTTTCCCAATACCTTCATCGTTACCGTTCACTTGTTTAACGGGATCAACGATGGAACCATTGCAAGTTATACCTCATTTGATGATGGACTAACGTGGCAGCCACCAGTTATTGTACAGGCGGGTTTCGGTACCATTGTTCATAATGATGAGCCGTACATAGCCGTTGATCGTTCCCCAGGAAGCCCATATCGAGGCAATGCATATGTCGGTTACACACCGCTTGCTACCGCTTCTTCCGCCATATTTACGCAAAGGTCACTCTCGCAAGGAATAACCTGGGAACCACCTGACCGACAGTCGAATCCGCGAGGAATTCATGACCGGGCAGCGTTGGCTGTTGGATTCTCGGGTCAAGTCTATGCGGGATATATCATTACGGGTCCTGCCAGTCCTTCCGCGCTATTGCGTATTTCGTATGATGGGGGGATTACCTATCAACCCCCTCTAGAACGGCAGGCTACGTTCATCTCATCCGTTGTACCCGCACCTTCACCTTTACCTGTTCCCAATTACGCATTTCGAGTACAGACCAACTTAAGTTTGGGCGCGGATATATCGAATGGACCTAACAGTGGGACTGTGTATGGCGTTTGGAATGATGCACGTGCAGGATATACCGATATTTTATTCTGTGAATCTCCCGATGGCCTTCTTTGGTCAGATCCAGTCAGTATTACAGGCGCAGCTCCAGGTACGCAGAATTTCTTCCCGTCGATCACCGTGTCACCTTTTGCGGGCACGATTCGGGTTATTTATTACACGAATCGAATTGATGGGTTCCTACTGGACGTCTTTGTTGCGGAATCTTTTAATGGGGGTGCCAGTTTCACCAACCGACGGATTACAACTACATCCTTTAATCCCAATGGCAACTCTCCGATGCCTACAGTACTGATTGGAGACTATATTACTGCGGCCACGGTCAGTCCAGATAATCTGGCAGCGGTGTGGATGGCTACAACGCCGCCTACGGGTAAGCTGGATGTTTATTTTGGAAACTAATTCAGTGTAAATGGAACACCCCCATACGCTTAATCTTTATGACAAACAGATTAAGCGTATGGGGGTAGAGGTATTCATGTTAATCTGAAACGACAAATCCATCGAAACTCTCGGGGCCTACCCGAACCGTTCCGAGCAGGTTGGTACTGATAAATGCGGTGTAGGTTAATTGTGGCATGATCGGAATGTTAAAGTCACTGGCAGAGAAGACAATCACTTCCGGGTTAAGCAGACCGTTCAGACCATACGTGTAGTTTCCGGAGTATACGATCGGATCGGTTGCGACTGTGCCTCTTACAATAATAATTCTTACTTGAAATAGAGCAAGCGGTAATCGTACCGTTATGGTTCCTTTTAGAGAGACTCTCAGATTGGTTCCCGCTCCAGCCGTTTGCAGACCAATCTGGGCGAATAACTGAGGCGTGTTAATCACTGGGATCGGTATGGAAATGGAATTAAACAACGCAGCATTTTGCGATGATCGAGCATCCAGAAATTGGGTCAACGTATATACCTCCTATCTGTTTCAGATAGAATAATATATTCCTCATTCAGAAATCTGCATGGACGTTGGTGCAACGCTGGAAATATTAAAGACAAACTGACTACCCATATGACTGGACTCTTTAAGCCATACAATGCCACCCATTAATTCAGCGAGTTGTTTACAGATGGACAGGCCAAGCCCTGCTCCGCCATACTTTCCTGAATTACCATGAATCTGGGAATAGGATTTAAACAACAGATCCTGGTGATCATGCGGGATGCCGATGCCCGTATCCTTTATTTCGTAGGATGCATGGAGAGTACCTTCTGTATCAGCAGATACTTGAGTAGAGATGCATACTTCACCTTTGTCCGTAAATTTAAGAGCATTCCCAACGAGATTGATTAGAATCTGACGAACTTTGTGCTGGTCGCCCATAAGCATCACATGATCATTTATATTATATTCTGCGTGTAATCGGATTCCTTTTTTCTGTGCTTCAGAGGAAAATAATTGTAGTACATGATCAACTGTGTCAGTGACACTATAGGGATTGATCTCCAAAGAGATCGCACCTGCTTCCGCTTTGGAGTAGTCCAGAATTTGATCCATCATCGATAGAAGGCTGGCGCCACTTGACTCGATGACATTAACATATAACGATTGATCCTCATTTAGCCGGGTAGACTGCAACAGATTTGCCATTGCAAGAACACCGTTCATTGGCGTGCGGATTTCGTGACTAAGGATGGCAAGAAGATTTTTCTTCTCTTCAAGCACTCTTGCAGCGGTCTCTTCCGCATGTTTTAACTGTTGCAGCGTCGTTTCCATCTCAAGAAGACCCGTGAAAAATGAAGACAAGGAGAGAAGCAGATCCACGTCCTTTTGTTGATAGGAATAGAAATCCTGATCAAATGAGCAGAGGGAGCCGTAAATTTCTCCGTTTTCATTATGTATGGGTACACCGACAAATGAACAACCGCCTACGAATTCCGTAGCGTCCATATGTCTGGTTAAGGGATGGGTCAGATTATTATTTATCACCAACGGGCCTTGGCTATGTTCGGTCACAAGCGCACAATATGATTCGGCGTTGTCAACGACTAGCCCCTCACCTAGAATTAGTTTGTCGCGATTATATACGTTCAGAACTTTGGTAGATAGGTGATCCAACTGGGCGATACAAAACGTATTTGCAGGAATTAACCTGCTCGCCGTATCCATAACATTAGCAGCCGAATCATATAATTTATGTGAAATTACGGATAGTACATCAATGAATTCTGTTTTCAACATTTTGATTTGACTCCTCCTGATTGTAGAAATTCGTTGTGCACTTGTATGTACCAGTATATATGAATTCATAGAATAGAGCATGCATGGTTTTGACAGTGAAAGACGAAAATGAGAAAATGTAATGCTGTGGAACATGTATGTATTAATAAAATGTTGGAGGCAGATCAATGAATCAGCGTTTTCGAATTACCCGATCCATGCAAGAAAGCAATGCGGAACAATCTATCTCCCTTGAAGAGTGTAAACTCTACTTCGCATCCAAACCCGATTTTACGTATTCAACGGTTCTTAACATTGTCGGAGCTGAGAGCACCATGTCCATCGATGGGGACTTTTTTATGTGGGACCTTGAAGGAGCACAAATAGCTTTTCGTTTGTACATGGGAGATCTGTATGTAGCTATTTCTAACGAAGCTATTGTACCCAAAATGATTGAAATTGCAACAGATCTACACGCAGATATCGTTGAAGGATAAAAGAAGTAGCGAACTAGAGTTCAAATATCAAACATGTTATCTGTCGTTTTCCTTGGATAATCCTGTAAAAATGAGGCTAAAGGTTCATTTATATTCCATATGTTAGTTTGTAATATATGGAATATAAATCATATTACAGGAGAGTGAATGAAGTGAAAAAGACTAAATTAATACTTATGGTATTCATGAGTATGATCCTTACCTTATCGGTACCTGGAATGGGCTCAAGTTCAAAGGCTTCTGCAGCTACAGCACGTACACCCATTGTATTGGTACATGGATTGACCGGTTCAGATAGCAATTTTACAGCGATTGAGAGTTATTTGCGTAGCCAAGGATGGGCGAGAGAGGAATTATTCGCGATTGATCTCCCGAGCAAACAAGGGAACCAGCTGTTGAATTCCGCAGCGATCAGTCGATTCGTAGATGATGTTCTGCACGAAACGGGTCACACGAAAGTTAACATTGTAGCTCATAGCATGGGCGGAGCCAATAGTCTGTATTACATACTTAACCGTGGAGGCGCTTCCAAAGTGGATAAATTGATCACACTTGGCGGGGCTAATCGATTGACTACAACTACAGCTCCGAGTGGAATAAAGGTGACTTCGATCTATTCCACCAGTGATACCATTGTGTCCCCGACACTTTCCCGGTTGAGCGGGGCGAACAACATTTCCGTATCCCTCGTATCTCATATCGGTCTGCTGTTTAATTCTCGGGTGAACGCCCTGATCAAAACTGCGTTGAACGAGTAGCCGCACTACGAAATGCATATTCTTCATAGATATAAAATGATGAACTTGAACACGACTGACCCTCAGGGCAGTCGTGTTTGTGTATTGCGGAGTGAAACAAAGAAGAGGTCCCTGCTGGAGAGCAAGGACCTCTTCTTTTTATTTTAACGTGGCGTAGAGGCGTTCGCTGCTTCATGTTCAACTACATGTTGCAGTAATTCCTTCAATGCTTTCATAGGACGGCCTTGGCGTTGACCTTCAATTATTGAATTCCCCAAAGATTCCACATCCTGAGTGCGCACTTTACCGCCGTGATGGAAACGATTGAATGCCTGATAATCGAGAGGTAGCATTTCCCGTTCCATTTTAAGTTGTATTTTTGCCGTCATGCGTGCACCCATCACAACACCCATCATTTTGCCTACGAGACCATGACTAGGCAAGGTAGCGATCTCACCTTGGGCACGGCAAGCGAGCTGCCAAAGTTCTGTATTAGCAATAACAGTCGAGAAGGGAGGCCAGCCCAAAATATCACAAGCGGCATATACAGGAAAACCGATACTGGAGTAAATATTGAACATGGCCGGGCTTACTTGACCGCAGCGCGAGACTTTAGATTGATTGTACAGTGCGATAAATTGTTTTGCTGCTACTTTGTTATTGGTTTCTACCTGGAAACCGACGTTGTTCGTTGGGTGTTTATAACAGACAATGGCTTGAGCGATCTGTTTGGGATCGGTTGGCTCATGGACAGGTAAATCAGCCGAGGATTGATGACTTAGCGTACCCAGTATTCCTCTTAGCAACTGATCTTCCCGAATCTGCATCACCTCAAGGTAATGTTCACGGATTCCACTCCCAAACCCGCACATAATGACAATGGTTGTGGAGTTCCGCACAATATTACCTATACTGGACAGGAGTTCGATGCCTTCTGGTGTGCGACTGGCATAACCATCCAAGGTGACAATAATATATTGATATTGCTGACGCTTGATAGGTGCTACATCTTCAATGACATGATAGTCGCTAAATTCTTTGAGAGAAGCATCGTCATAACAATAGAGTTTCTGCGGAGCATGGAATGCTTCTGTACGTCCTTTTCGCACTAGAAAAGTCAGATCAGCACTAGCTAAGTGGAGGTGGTAACCCACCGAAAATCCAACGGCTCCTGCGCCTACAATTAAAACTTTAGGTTGTTTTGAGATGGTTGTCATATTGATTGCTCCTTTTATATGGTTGAAAAATAGAATTACGTATTTTGATCATTGTTATTAAATGAACATGTGTTGATTTGATATCGCAATGTCAGTATAATCTACTCATCTCTGCAATCACAATCATCAATAGATGTGTTAGTGTTATCAATTCAACAGTTCGGCTTATGTTTGTTGAGAAGATGATAATAAAAGGGGTTAGCTCATGGTTGGGATCAAAAATAATAGAAGAACCAAATATACGATGGAGCTTATTAAAGAGGTCTTTCTAGAGCTGTTAGAGAGCAAAAAATTACCTCAAATAACGGTAACTGAAATATGTAAGCAGGCGGACATCAATCGAGGCACGTTTTATCTGCACTACAAAGATCCTTATGAATTGTTTGAAGCCTTGCAGAAGGAGTTTACGCAAGAAATCATGGACACGTTAGGACAGGGAGCAAGTCTCTGTACAACGGAGCAATCGATGATTAATCTGCTGAACATCATTCAGGATAAGAAAACGATCTATCAAATCCTGATTTCGGAGAGTGGAGAAAATAACTTTTTATCACAAGTTCTACTGGAAGACTTTCTGCTTAGAAATGGAGAAGACGCGGACAGCCAGAAGACATTTTCAATGGACTATACACTCACTTATATGGTTCATGGTTCCTTAGGCATCATTAATCAATGGCTGGAATCCAATAGCGAGGACAGCCCGCAAACGATTGCTCGTCTTATTTCTTCTTTGGGTCATCAGAATATGGCTAAAGGAGATCGTAGGCATGAAGACGCAACCGAATGATCGAATTAAAGTTCATCCAGGCTTTTGGGCTGGATTACATCAATTAGGGATTGGTGCTGACGACGTAGCTCGCACTGCACAACTGCCTCTTGAGGTAATCAATCAACCTGTAGTGACCCAAGGTCAGTACTTTGCAATCTGGCAGGCCTATTCAGATCTCATTGGGGACACTGCCGAAGGCATCATCAAACTTGCAACTGGATATGAAATATCGAAGTATCCTCCGCCTGTTCTGGCGATGTATCATGCTCGTGATTATCGCGATGCGTTGAATCGAATGGTCCGTTACAAGCAAATGTGCCCTCCCGAGAGCTTGCAGATTAACGAAGGAGGGGAAGAATGTATCATTGAACTCGAATGGTTACATAAGGAGCAACCAGGTCCGCCATTGCTGGTGGGTATTACGCTGGCATTCTTGATCGAACTTGGACGGAGGGGCACAGGACAGTCTTTGACTGCAAAAAGGGTTGAATTCTCGCAACCAATGGGTGACGTAGCCATACTCGAAGCTTACTTCGGCTGTCGAGTCCATACCAATTCCAACGATAATCGGCTGACGCTAGAGCGTAATGATCTGAATCTTGCATTTCTTTCGTATAACGAGGAGTTACTGGAGATTCTGACCCCGGCACTGGATCGGTCGCTGGACGAACAGGAGAGCAGTCGATCCATTACTGAAGTGGTCAAATGGATCATGAAACGCAGCCTTACTGGAAAGCGCCCTGACATTCAGACGGTTGCCAAAGAGCTTCGCATGAGTGATCGTACTTTGCAGCGGCGACTGACGGAGGAAAACACAAACTTCAAGCAATTATTAACCGAGGCCAGACGTGAGCAGGCCCGAGAGTACCTTGCAGATCCTTCGCTCGATATCAAAGAAGTGGCATTCCTGGTTGGATATGAAGACCAGAATTCATTCTATCGTGCTTTCAAGACCTGGGAAGGGGTTACACCTTCAAATTGGCGTGTCAGGCAATAACTCTGGCGCAAAGTGCTAGTTACTAGGCCCCTCAGACTGCGTAATATGATACCTATCCGGTACATGAAGCTATTGGCAATGTCCAGAAGCAGCTGCCGGATAGTTGTAATCATGAAGGAGAAATGCAGGATGGATATGGGACTAAAAGAGAAAACAGCCTTAGTTACAGGATCAACAAAAGGGATCGGCAAAGCGATTGCTATAGAACTCGCCCGAGAAGGAGTTCATGTTCTAATTAATGGACGTAGTGATGAAGAGGTGGAACGAACCGTTTGCGAAATCAAGTCCACTTTTCCGGAAACCTCTCCGCAAAAGGCTACCGCTGATCTTGTGGATCTGGCGCAACGCCAAGCTTTATTCGAGAAATTTCCTGAAGTTGATATTTTAGTGAATAGCATGGGCATATATGAAATCATGAGTTATGAAGATGTGAACGATGAAGTGTGGGAAAAATATTTCCGTACGAATGTTCTGGCTGCCAATGGCTTGTCTCAATTTTATTTACCTAGAATGGTGGAGAACAATGACGGCCGTATTATTTTCATAGCAAGTGAAGAAGCACTTATGCCCTCAGGCCAGATGCCGCAATATTGCATGACCAAGTCGATGTTGCTGTCATTGTCCAAAAGTTTGTCCAAACTGACAGCAGGGACCGAGGTTACCATCAATACGATCCTTCCTGGGCCAACACTGTCTGAGAATGTCCGTGAGATCATTGAGAGCATATACCCTGATGAGGCGCTGACTTTTGAGGAAAAAGAGAAAGATTTTATGAAGAGCAATCTGCCTCAGTCCGAATTACAGCGATTCATCAAGCCGAGTGAAATAGGCAGACTCGCGACTTTTGTATGCAGTCCGCATGCTCCAGCTTTTAGAGGCTCTCCCATTCGGATGGACGGGGGCATGATTCCTACCATATTTTAGAATTGTTCAGGATACAGCATGTGTATCCATAAGATGTCGCCAGTATTGGCGACTTTTTTATTTGTTAATGATCTATGCGAGGGGCATCAATCGAGTTTATAATACAGGTATGATTTTCGAAAACGGTTTCTAAGGCTTGGAAGCGATTACTTGTGTTGATTATATGAATCTAAAAGGGGACATTATCATGATAACTGCAATAAATCTGGAAGGTATCTGGAAACTCCAACTCGATGAAAATAAGGTGGAAAGCGGTCTGAATTTCTCAGACGTGATTACATTGCCCAATACCACATCGCATGCGGTCAAGGGTAAGAAAAATGAGAATGTGTTAATCGGTGCGCTGACGGATGAGTATTTATTTGAGGGTTATGCCTGGTTTTCACGAGAGATTGAGATTTCAGAAGACTTGGCTGGCAAGCGTTGCTTCTTGCATCTGGAAAGAACTCGAGTTACCACAGTCTGGATCGATGGTGTGGAATGGGGAACGCAAAACAGTCTGAACACACCTCACCGTTACGAGATGGAGGCAGGGCTAACCGCTGGAACACATACAATTACCATTCGAGTGGACAATACCGATTATCCAACCAAAGGGGGTCACCTTACATCCGAAGACACACAGACGAATTGGAACGGGATCACCGGGAAGTTGGAGCTTCAATTTTTTGAGCGTGTTTATCTGGATAATGTTCAAGTTTACCCGGTTCTGGCGACTCGATCTTTCGACATTAAGGCAGCACTTATCGGTGAACTGCAAGGAGTACGAATCGTGGTATCAGCTGTTGCTGTCAGTGCAGATCCGGTGTTTACGACGGAGGAACAGATTTTCGCTTCGGATTCGCAGGAGATCCAGCTGACGTACACGATTGGTGAAGATGCGATGTTATGGAGTGATGATGAACCTAATCTGTACCAACTTCACATTCAACTGCAAGATCAAGATGGCGAAGTGCTGGATTCTACCGAAGTATGGACTGGATTACGGGAATTCCGGGCTGCCGGAGACAAATTCACCATTAATGGTCGCAAAACGTTTCTTCGAGGCAAACATGACGGGCTGATCTTTCCGCTCACGGGATACGCGCCAACAGATGTGGATGAATGGGTTCGCATTCTCGCTATCTCTAAGTCCTACGGTATCAATCACTACCGTTTCCATACCTGTTGTCCTCCGGAGGCTGCTTTTATTGCAGCGGATCTGCTCGGCATCTACATGGAGCCTGAGCTTCCGTTCTGGGGAACCATTACGGATGAATCATCGGATGGGCATAATCAAGTAGAGCAGGATTACTTGATTAGCGAAGGATTTGCGATGCTACGTGCTTTTGGTAATCATCCTTCGTTTGTCATGATGTCCATGGGGAATGAACTATGGGGAAGCAAGGATAGATTGAATTCGATCCTGAAGGCATACAAAGCATATGATCATCGTCATCTATACACCGAAGGTTCCAATAACTTTCAGTTTGTGCCGGACATTCTGGAGGACAGTGAATTCTTCTGCGGAGTGCGTTTCTCCAAAGAGCGCCTGTTCAGAGGTTCGTATGCGATGTGTGATGCCCCGCTTGGTCACGTGCAGACCGACTTGCCAAACACGCTGAAAGATTACGATTCGAACATTTTACCGGAGCAAGGCAGCGATGTTGACCCTTCTGGACAAACGGGGGATAAAGAGATTCAGATTCAGTATGGGACAGGCTCCAAAACGGTGCAGGCCGAAGCTGGTAGTGACCAACTTGTCTCACATGTACCGATCATCTCGCATGAAATTGGACAGTACGCCACGTTTCCTAATTTCGATGAGATTAACAAATATACGGGTTCTCTCAAAGCCAAGAATTTCGAAGTGTTTCGAGAGCGTCTGGAAGCCAAAGGCTTGGGACATCTGGCGGGTGCCTACTTCAGAGCCTCTGGTAAGCTCGCGGTCGCATGTTACAAGGAGGAACTGGAAGCGGCTTTTCGTTCGCAGCAACTAGCCGGGTTCCAGCTGCTGGATCTCCAGGATTTCAGTGGTCAGGGAACAGCGCTTGTGGGTGTACTGGACGCATTCATGGATTCTAAGGGCATGATTACACCTGAGGAGTGGAGAACGTTCTGTTCCGATGCGGTGCTGCTGGCGAGATTCCCCAAATATAATTATCAAGCGGGTGAATTGTTCGAAGCACGCATTGAACTAAGTTACTTCCGGAGACAAGCGTTGGATGGACTTCAATTGAAGTGGGAAATTCAAAGCGAGCAGATCGAAGGCAGCATCCTTTTGGAAGGGAAAGCAGACTTGCCAGCGACCCATGGAGAACATTATGTGAATATCACGGATCTCAGCATTCGCATCCCTGAAGTCTCCAATATGACCCAAGTGGAGCTTAGACTGTCCCTTCCGGGCACGGATATCCGTAAGTCGTACGACCTGTGGATCTACCCAAGTCAGCAAGAAGTGGACCTGAGCGGTTTGAATCTCTTTACCGAACTTTCGGACCAAGCGTTAGTACTGCTTGAACAGGGCGAGGATATTTTACTTTTCCCGAACCCCAATCAGATTCAACACGCGATCGAAGGTTTCTACAGCACCGATTTCTGGTCTTACCCTATGTTCCGTTCGATATCGGAGAATATGAAGAGAGAAGTTCCTGTGGGCACCATGGGCTTGTTGATTCAACAGGACCATCCGGCTTTCGAACATTTTGTCACAGAGGAGCACTCGACCTATCCGTGGTGGAGCATCGTTTCCGAGTCGTCATCGATCATTCTGGATGATCTGAGTACAGAGCTGCAACCGATCGTGCAGACCATTGATAATTTTGAACGAAACCATAAGCTCGGACTGTTGATGGAATGCCGGGTGCGGAATGGTAGAGTGCTTATGGGGGCGCTGAATCTGGAGAGTCTAATGGCTACGCTGGAGGGAAGACAGTTGTTATACAGCTTCCAGCGTTATGTGCAGAGTCCGGCGTATCAGCCAGCTACCTGTCTGGAAGTCGATGAGCTTCGCCAGTTGTTTAACTAAGATTGGTAGAGAAGAGGTAGCGGGTTCCTTATTCTTACAACGTTATTCTTAGAAATATGTCCTTATAGACCCTTCCACGAATGGAGGGGTCTTTGGCATTTGTTTCTTTCTCTTGCACTTTAAGGTCAGAATAATGCATTTCAGCCCAATTCGACTCCGAAACCTATGCTAAAATAGTATATTCGAGAGTGAAATTCAGAGTCGATGTCGATGAAAGGCGGATGTTCCCCCATGTTCAATATTGCAATCTGTGATGATGAGGAGCAGCAGCGAGAACGTGTGAAAATGATGCTGGTCTCCTTGTCTTTAAAAACCAATTTTGATTTTCAAATTAGCCTATTCACATCTGGTGAACAACTACTCTCCCATTATAGAGACGCTGGAGATACATTTCATATTCTCATCATGGATGTGGAGATGGGCGGAATGAACGGGATTCAGACCGCCAAAGAGATCAGGAATATGAAGTTTCTGGACGTACAGATTATGTTCTTGACCAGTTACCCGGAATACATGGTGGAGAGCTTTGATGTCATCACCTTTCAATATCTGATTAAACCCATCCAGCCGCAAGTTTTCGAGGAAAAGATGATTAAGCTGTGTCAATATTTTCAGGCATTGGACAAAAAGTATGTACTGATCAAGTCAGACTATGAAGAATTGCTTTTGAAATATGATGATATTCTCTGGATTGAAGTCGTCAAAAGTTTGACCATCAAGAACAAATTGAAGTTTGTGACACAGGAAAATGTACATGATACCAAAGGAATTCTATCGAGTTATGCTACTGCTTTGAAAGACCATGGTTTCCTGCAAATTCATCGCTCGGTTATGATTAACCTGATGCACGTGCAGAAGTTTGCAGGCACACAAGTCGTGATGCTGAATGGAACGGAACTGCCCATAGGCCGATCCAAGGTCAAAGAAGTCAAGGATGCCTATACCAAATACATGATTATGAGGATTCAATAATATGGATACCTACATGATCTTTTCCATCATTTTCGTGACCTTACTTATGGCATTTCAGGCAAATTTTTATTTTGATTCTGTGTTGGGCAAGTCCAGGCGGAAGTCGCATAGAGCTATTTATTTTATCGTTTTTATCCTGCTTTGTTATTTTTATTTGGTTTCTTCCTTCTCGGACATCGTTTCTACTGCTGTTGCTCTGCTATTAATCTTCAGTCTGGCACAATCCTATGAAGTGGAGTTCAAAATCAAACTTGTTTTTACCATCCTGTATGCGGTTCTGATTACGATGGCGAATACGATAGCTGTATATATTCTCGGAGTTTTGGAATCCACAGAATTCATCTCATGGGAACAGTTCAACGGAGAAAACCACTGGATTCTCTCCAAAGTGATGCTGGTTGGTTGCAGTATCATGTTCATTGTTATTCAAATTGTGCGTCTAGTGGCCAAACGCAGAAGTTTTGCCGTGCATTATCGTTATTATTTGCTGTTTCTCATCGTACCCATTATTACGATCTATCAGATCAATGTGGCCTCGATATATAGTGAAAAAAACATATTTTACGTCTTTTCTGTACTGGGCTCTCTATTTCTCAATGTGTTCATTGTTTATGTATTCGATAATATGGTGGAAAAGGTACAGCTTGCGCATGAAAATGCCCAGTTACAGCGTCAGATGGACTATCAGGATGCCAACTATGAGAAGACCGTTCACAGTTTCAAAAGCATTAAATCCATCATCCATGATATTAACCAGCAGTTTCTGTATATCGATGAATGTATCCAACGTAACGAACTTGCGTCGGCAGGTGACCATATCAAGTCTACATTAAATACCATTGAAGGTGCGTACCAGCGGGTGAACTCCGGCAATCTGGTCATTGATGCTCTCGTTACGAATACCCTCGCTATGGGGCAGGCAAACGGGATCAAAATCGACACCAAAATCCAGCTCCACTCGCAGCATGTCCAGATTGATCGATACGATCTGTGTGTGGTGCTCGGTAACATGCTTGATAACGCAATTGAAGCTTCCAAGAAGGTCAGACAGGCGGAGGATCGATATATCCTCATTGCCATTCACTCCACATCATCTGCACTCGTTATCCAGATTATGAATCATGTAGAGCAACCGATTGTTGACTTGAAAAGTGAGAAGCCCAATCCCGAGTACCATGGGATCGGTCTAACCAATATATCGAGAATGTGCGAGAAGTATGGTGGACATATGACTATTGAGCATCAGCATCGGAAGTTTAATAACATGGTCGTGCTTCCGTTCCACACCGACAATTCCTGAACCTGCCGTTCAGGGATTGTTTTTTTCCATTCAGGGTCCTTTTGCGTTCGATCTGTCTCTTCCCGGATATGATGAATTCATTCATAAGAACAATTGAGGGAGGACATGGGATGAAGAAATTAATTAGTCTTTTATGTACAGCGGTGCTTGTCATTACACCGCTGGCAGATGTCAGCGCAGAGGCAAATAACAGCGGTACGATTGAGGCACGGGCGGAGCAGATCGCCAAGGCGATGGTGCAAAACTACGGTGTCACCAGTGTGCAATATGCGATCATGGATGAAGGAGAATTCATTTTATCAGATAGTGTAGGACTGCACGATAAGGCATCACAGAAGCCAGTAGACAAGGATAGCATGTATGGCATAGGTTCGGTTAGTAAAATGGTTGTTACGGCAGCCGCCATGAAGCTGGTTGATTCCGGTAAAATAGATCTGGATGAGCCGCTTACTTCGTATATCAAGGACTTTAAAATGGCAGATGCGCGATATACGCAAATCACACCGCGCATGTTGATGAATCATTCATCCGGTCTTTACGGTACACATTATGGAAACAGCATGTTGTTTGACGATAATGACACCCGCAATCATGATGAACTATTGCTCAAACTTCAGTCCGAAAAACTGAAATCCAAACCTGGCGCATACTCCGTCTACGCCAATGACGGTTTTCAATTGCTTGAAATTCTGGTTGAACGGGTGAGCGGATTAAGCTACAGCGAATATATCGCCAAGTTCATCAGCGAGCCGTTGAAGTTGGAAAAAACAAAGACACCACTAGATTCCTTTGACAGAGCGCAGTTATCCGAAACCTATTGGCCTACACTGGAGATGACGATGCCTACCGAAAATGCAAACATTATAGGTACAGGCGGAGTGTACTCTACCGCAGAGGAATTGAGCCAATTCGGAGAGGTTTTAATGGGGAACAGACCGGATATTCTGTCCGAATCTGCTGTGAAGGCCATGCAATCTCATGAATATCGTAAGGGCATATGGGTATCTGATGAGCAAAATACGATCAATTATGGCTTGGGGTGGGATTCGGTTGACCTTGCACCTTTCAGCGATTATGGGATTACCGCGCTTGCCAAGGGCGGAGACACCATGTTGTATCATGCCGTGTTAATCACCATACCGGATCATGATATTTCAATGGCGGTCCTATCCTCTGGCGGATCTTCCGTCTACAATCAGATGTTTGCCAGCAAAGTGCTACTGGACGTTTTGGAGGATCAGGGCATCATCAACGATGTTCAGCCTGATCAGACATTCTCACCACCTGTCAAAGTGAAAATGCCGACGGAGTTGAATTCGTACTCAGGCCTATATGGTACGGTAGGTGCAACACTGGATATAGAGATCAAGGATGATGAGATGCAACTGCCTGCCTTGATGGGAGGAATTATTCCGGAGCAGAACTATGTGTATACAGGCGACGAAAATTTTACAAGTGCAGATGGCAGTGTGAAAGCTAGCTTTGTAAAAGAACGTAATGACAAGGTGTATGTTAAAGTTCAGGCGATTATAACGCTACCCGGTTTAGGTCAAACGGTGATGAACACGTATGATTATCAAAAGTTGGAGCATAACGCGCTGGATACAGCAACGAAAGAGCAATGGACAGCGCGCAACGGCTCGAAATATTACGCGTTGGATGAAAAAATAACGTCGATCTTCTATCTGCTTCCATCGATGCTGATCAAGAATCTGTCCGTTGATGCCGAAAATGGCTATGCTAATGGCACGCAAATTATGGATGCCAATCATGCAGAGAATATCGCCGAGATTCCTGTAATGAACGGAAGAGACGCATTTGATCTGCAATTCTATACAAAGAATGCCGCTGAGATTTTGATTCAGGATGGGCAGGAATACCTTGCCGAGGATGCGATTACTCCAATCTTTGGTGGGAAAAAGGGGTTGACGACCATTCCAGCTAACGGTCAGGCCCGGTGGTATGCAATCGATGCCCGTTCGGCGAACAAATCCATCACAGTGGATTCTCCGGAGAGCGGAGGTTATGCGGTGTATGATGAGAAAGGTGAAATGGTTCACTTTTCCGTAGCAACCAATCAGGAGTCGACGAAGCTACCTAAAAGTGGTTTTATCGTTTTTGGTGGTGATGCCGGGGATGTCTTCCAGATCCAACTAAAGTAAAGCAGAAACTTCATTAATGAGTCACGTTCGCAACTTATCACCGAAAAATATAGTTATCAAGAAGTCGCCTAGTGGCGGCTTTTTTGATATTATCTTTGAATAATTTAACAATATGGTAACTATTTGGCCTCATCACACGTTATGTTTATGTAGTTATATCTCAGGATTTGATAACAGGAGGAATTCATTTACCATGGTCAATATACATAAACGTCAAATGAATAAGGAATGGAAAAGAAGAGCAGGAAGACCCATCATTGCAGGCATTACTGCCGGAATGCTGATGGTTCATGGCGTTATCGGCGTGTTGCCATCGCAGGCACATGCTGAAGCATCGGATGTATCCATCCGTAACTGGTATTCTTATCAACGAATCACAGTACCTGAACTGAAGCCTTCTTGGACAGCGAAAGTAGATAACTATCTGAATATGAACGAGACGTATGTTGGAGTTAATGCCATCGCAGAAGAAGGAAAAGTATTCACGTTTGCTGGATCGAAGCTGATTGCACTCGATGCGACAACAGGTAAACGGTTATGGACTTACGGCAAAGAACTGACGCCTTATATTACCTATCAAAGCGGCATTCTCTACGGACTGACCATTGATCACAAGCCATATGCTTTGAATGCAAAGACAGGCAAGGCAAAATGGCAGTCAGGCACATCCACCTGGATTGATACGTATAACCGTACGGAAGCTCTGATTCCAACGGTGGATACCCTCTACGTAATTAAGGGGAGTACTACGTTCGCACTGGATATCCAGTCAGGGAAACTGCGCTGGGAAGCAGATGAACCATTAGGTGAAGGTAATGGTACTGAGTATCTGAGAGAATCTAATGGTGTGGTGCTGAGAACCTTTTTTGTCCAAGGGGCACTTACATCCTTACAGCTTAATGCATATGACAAGAAAACGGGCAAGAAGCTATGGGGTCATTTTGGTCAGGGGGAAGCTATTCAGATCAAAGACGGACTTGTATACTCCGCAGACTACTATTCTTCAATGTTGGGAAATGATGAGTCTTCACCAGAACGAAAATGGAAAGTCAATGCGTACAATCTGAAGACCGGTGTGTTAAAAGGAAGTCAGGAGTATAAGTGGACCATGGAGGGGGATCCACCGTATGTAAATGGGTATGGAGGGATATTTTCCGATAAAGACAAACTATACATTTTACAAGGGAATACGATAGCGGAGTATCCGTTGAATTTGACCAAGTCGGGAACCGCGCCACTTCGAACTTTTCACCGTCCTTACGGGGAAAATATGGTATGGCTTGGCGTTACACAGGAAAGGTTGATCTTCAAAAACGGAAACACGGGAGAACTTACAGGCATCAAGCTGGCTAATGGTCAAGAGGTCCAGTGGCAAGGTGATGCCCCCGTTTCTCAGATTGATGTTTACGGCAAAGGCATGTATCGAGCGCAACGTAACGGCACTTTGCTTGCCCTCAATATGTTGTCGGGTCAGCCGGTCTTCCGCGTCTCCACCGGTGGAGATATACACAACACAACGTTGAAGACAAACGGGATGATGATTATTCAGACCGAAGGCAAACTAATCGGCGTTAAGCTGCCAGCATCGCTGAAATAAGCGATTTTCGTTTTAGCTGCATCTGCCGCTGAACGAAAATCATTTGAAAAGACCGGATTACGAGCACGGTTGCTCATAATCCGGTCTTTCTTATTTTTGCGCGTAAAACACCGCAAAGTCCAAGTATTTGTACATGCAATCCGCTACACGAAACCCTGCGTCCTCTAACCACTCCAATTGATCCTCGAGCGTGGCATTGATATCGACTTTTCGTCTTTCGATCGAAGCCGAGATGGCTTCCTCAGACAGAGCACTTCGATGAATCGCTTCTAACCAGCAATGGCGGTAATAGCTATCCGTATCGGGGGTTCTTCCCTGAACCTGGTCTGCGTTGATGAAGCGTCCACCTGGTTCTAACAGCTGGTGCACAGTTTCAAATACCTTTTTCTTGTCAGCGTGTGTGAGATGGTGAATAGACAGGGAGGAAATAATCATATCGTAGGAACTGGTAAAATCGTAGTTGGAGTAATCCCCGACGACATACTGTACTTGGTTAGCATCAGCAAATCTTCGACGTGCTCCTTCGAGCATTTGATCACTTATATCGATCAGGGTTAATCCCGCATTGGGATACTTTTGCAGGATCAATCCGGAGAGCAGTCCCGTTCCTGCACCCAGATCAAGAATACGTGGAGAATCAAGCGGGCTTACCATTAGATCCAAAGCCATTCCATAAAAATCATCAAAACAAGGGATAAGCTGCTTTCGCTGCACATCATAATCTTGAGCTACCTTATCAAACAGCTGCTTTACTGAGAATTGCATGTGCTCATCACTCCTTGAGGTTTTCTCCATAGTTTACAAACGGGAAGGGATCAAGGGAAATATCGATTATGGATAAGTTCATAGGTTGAACCTATGGGTTCCGAGTTTCTACCATGGGTAATAACCCATTTGACTTAGAGTACACTCTAAGGTGTAGACTTTGCAAAAGAAGAACTATTGCAAAGGAGATGAACAGAGTGACACAGGAAAATAATTTTAAGACTTTACAACATAGAATCGGCTCTGGCTTCAACCATAACAGCACAGCGCAGGATGTATTGAGAGACATGAACTTATCAGGGCAACTTGCTATTGTAACGGGTGGCTATTCCGGCCTTGGATTGGAGACGACACGCGCGCTTGTCAATGCGGGAGCCCGTGTCGTGGTGACTGCGCGTCGTCCAGCGGTTGCGAAAGAAGCACTTGCAGGTCTGGAAGGTGTTGAAATAGATGAATTGGACCTCGCTGATTTATCCAGCGTTCGTGCTTTTGCCGAGCGGTTCCTGGTGAGTGATCGGAGCATCGACATGCTTATTCTTAATGCTGGCATCATGGCTTGTCCGGAGACGCGGGTTGGTCCTGGCTGGGAAGCTCAATTTGCAACAAACCATCTGGGACACTTTGCCCTGACTAATCTGTTATGGCCAGCACTCGCAAGTCAGGGGGGATCACGTGTTGTTTCCTTGGCATCAGCGGGACATCATTTCTCACCGATTCGCTGGGATGACATCCAATTTGAGCACAGCTATGAGAAATTCCCTGCCTATGGACAGTCCAAAACAGCAACGATTTTATTCAGCGTTGAGTTGGACAGACGTGGTGCTGGACAAGGCGTACGGGCTTTCTCCGTTCATCCAGGCGGAATTCTGACACCACTACAGCGTCATATGCCAAAAGAGGAAATGATTGCGTTGGGATGGATCGATGAATCTGGACAAGTGGCTAATCCTGCATTCAAAACACCTGAGCAGGGGGCAGCGACGCAGGTCTGGGCAGCAACCTCTCCTCAGCTTGAGGGAAAAGGCGGTGTCTACTGTGAGGATTGTGACATCAGTGAATTGGCTCCTGAGGACGGAGGCTTCTATGGTGTCAAGAAGTATGCTATCGACCCCGAGCAAGCTATTCGTTTATGGGAGCTATCGGCTAAGCTGACTCATACGGACATAGAACTCTCCTGAACATGTAATTAACTTGTGCACGAGATAACGATATTGCATGAGAAACGCCTTGCGGTGTTGATCCAGCCCAGATGCTGGTTCCGCAAGGCGTTTTTTTTGTTCATTTCTGAAAACATCCATTTAAATCCATGAAAATTTTCATATATCTTTAAGTTAAAACTAATCGTATCCTCATCTACTTCATGCTTAATAGAGGATAAGCTAGGATACATCATACATAAGGAGAAACGCCTATGAAAATCAAGAAATAACTAGGTACGGTCAGGAACCGTCTGGTGGCCTCATTTTTAATCGTATTGTTGCTTCCCAGTCTAGTTATCGGAGGATTCGCCTATCTTACCGCCAAACAGCAAGTAGATACACAGCTGGCCAACATGGCCGACACGGACATATCGCTCGTGAGCAGCATGGTCAACCAATACATACAAGCTAAACAATCAGATGTGGGACTCTTATCCGAATCCATTACATCAACGAATCCTGAAGCCGCATTAAAAGCCTATACCAATAACCATTCGGAGGTCGAATCGGCTATCTTCGTTAACAGCGACGGACAGCATGTGTACACTTCTTCCAGTCAGAGCCAGCCGGACAACGATAAACCACTGGAGAGCGAATACTATACGAAGGCAATTGCCGCTCCAGGACAGGTTGTTCTGACAGAGCCGTTCACTTCGGAACAGTCGGGTAACACGGTAGTGACCTTAGCGAAAGCGTCCAGTGACAGCAATTCAGTTGTCGCCGTAACCCTGGATTTAAGCACTCTGCAAGAAACTGTAGGTCAGATTAAAATTGGAGATAACGGCTTTGTCGTCATTTTTGGCGCGAATGGTTCCATGATCGTAACTCCACCGTGGGGAGCTGATGGTCCACAGGGTGAGGAAGAGGAAACTGCTAGTGCAACACCGGTCAACGCTTCTTCGGATGCAGAACAAGATAGCTCTCAAGGGGAGGGGGGACCCGGGACAACGATGTTTGAGGGCGACTCCGGGCAAATTGAGCAAAGTTCTCCTGAAGGAGAAACACGCCACCTCGTCTATATTACCAATCAGCTTACGGGCTGGAAAATCGCAGGGGATCGCTCGCCGATCGAGATCGTACAAGCGGCCAAACCCATCTGGAACAATACTTTGATAGTTGTCTCCGTATTTGCCCTGTTAGGGATAGGGATGACAATCCTAATCGTACGTTCGATCACCAAACCGCTCAAAACATTGAATGATGTATCCGGGGAAGTCAGTCGGGGAGATTTGACCCAAAGCGCAGCCATTCATTCAAATGATGAACTCGGTCAGTTGGGTGATGCCTTCAACCTGATGGTCGGTTCCCTGAATTCCATTGTATCCGAAGTGCAAAATTCGTCTAATCAACTGGTCATCGCTTCGGAACAGTTATCCGCTAATGCGGGGCAAAGTGCTACGGCAACTGGACATATCGCTGAAACGATTGAACAGATGGCGGAAGGCGCTGACAGACAGGTGGCGCTGGTTGAAGCAAGTCTACGTACTATTCATCATGTGGCGGAACAAATCGGTCATATCGCCAATAACGCCTCAGCAACAGCTATAGCTACAGAACAGGTTGCGGAGAAATCCAAGGAAGGCGGACAGGCCATCAATGGCGCTGTGACGCAAATGGGGACCATCCACCATTCCGTCAACCGCGTGTCGGATGGCATTAACCACCTGGTTCAGACTTCGTTGGAGATCGGGCAAATCATCAAGGTGATCTCCGATATCTCCCGTCAGACTAATTTACTGGCTTTGAATGCGTCCATTGAGGCTGCACGGGCAGGCGAGCACGGCAAAGGTTTTGCTGTTGTAGCCAGAGAAGTAGGCGCACTCGCGGAGCAGGCAGCTGATTCAGCGAAGCAAGTCACCACACTAATTGGAAGTATTAACGAAGGAATCCAGCATGCGGATCAATCCATGGTTGAGGCGATTGGTGAAGTTTCCAAAGGGATGAACGTGATGAATACGGCGGGCCAGCTCTTTGACGAAATCACTTTGTCCGTGGATACGGTGAACAGCAAAGCCAGCGAAGTGTCCACCATGGCCGATGATATCGTTCAAGAAACCACACATGTGGTAGCGAAAATCGAGGACATTTCTCATGTTTCCCGGGAAACAGCGGAAGGAGCACAGACGGTATCTGCGGCAGCTGAACAACAGCTTGCTTCAATGCAAGAGATCAGTTCATCTTCTTCTTATCTGGCGCGCATGGCATCACGTCTTCAGGAACTCACGGAAAGGTTCAAAATCTAAAGAGAATGCGATTGATTATAATGAAAACAACATAATTTCAAACAAAATCTCCTATTTAGCATATAATAAAGAAGGAGCATCTTAATTCGCGATGGTGCAATCATTTCTTTATGAATTCAGGGAGAGAAAATCATGAATATTTTTGAACATCAGATACCTTTGGAAAAAGTGAAATTCAATGAACCGTTAAAAAATCACACGTTTATTAAAATTGGTGGTAACGCAGATATTCTTATCCATCCAACAACGATAGACGAAATCACAAAAATCGTAGAGATTGCCAACATACATCAATTGCCTCTGACGGTTATTGGCAAAGGGTCGAACGTCATCATTAAAGATGGCGGCATCCGGGGAGTAACGATTTCTCTAAGCCACTTCGATCAAATTAAAGTGAATGAGGACAGCATGATTGCGCAAAGCGGCGTTGATATCATTGATGTCTCCAGGCTTGCTTTGGAGCACAGCTTGACTGGTTTGGAGTTTGCTTGTGGCATTCCCGGCAGCACGGGGGGCGCACTATACATGAATGCGGGTGCTTACGGCGGTCAGATCGCCGATGTTGTTGAACGTGCGACTGTGATCACCAAAGACGGCACAGTGTTGGAGATCCCGCGAGAAGAGATGAAGTTTGGTTATCGAAATAGTCTCTTCAAGATGGATCACTATATCATACTGGAGGCCGAATTCGGGCTCCAAAAAGGAAACAAGGAAGATATTGCAGGCAAAATGAAGGAATTAACGTTCCTGAGAGAATCCAAGCAGCCGCTGGAGTACCCTTCTTGTGGAAGTGTATTTAAACGACCTGAAGGACATTTTGCCGGAAAACTGATTCAGGATTGCAACTTGCAGGGCACTCGCATTGGAGGTGCTGAAATCTCCATGAAGCATGCGGGTTTTATCGTAAATGTGGATCACGCTACTGCCCAGGATTATATGGATCTGATCCAATTTATTCAGAAGAAAGTATATGATACGTTCCAGGTTGAATTAGAAACCGAAGTAATTTTTCTGGGAGAATAACTTCGATGAACGACTTGAGAGGTCGCCTTTGGCGGCCTTTTTTGATTGTGGGGATTGCACGAAATTAAGTCCCTGTATGCTAATTATGGTAATATTAGAATGATTTTGTTTAATATTTCATCGTTATCATAAGGAGTGTATATTGAGGTGTCCAAACGTAACAGAAGAATTGTACTAATCGCGGCAATGGTGATTTTGCTGTCACTCTTGTCAGTCGTTACGTACATGTATATGAATGAACGAGCTGGCGGGCTAGCTGATCGACGGATCTCCAAAGTTTGGGGATTGAATGAACCTATACGTATACCTATAGCGAACAGTCCTGAGGGGGCAGTTCAGGAATTTAGAGGCGAATTTTACAACCCCGATTTCATTCATCAGGAAGCTGTGGATGGGGGCATGATTTTGTTTACGCACAAAAAGGGTCGGGAAAATAGCAGTAATCTTCAGATGGAGTATGTTCGCAAGAACATTTTCGGATGGAAATGGGTATGGGGTGGAGGGTATTCCGTCAGCGAGGCTTTAGAAGACGAGTTTGCTTTAGATTATATGAGTATTCCGACACTGGACCAAGTCTCCACTCCGTTTCCGATGTTATTTGGTAATATTCAAGACTCTTCCATTAAACGTATATCCGTAGAGACACAGGAAAATGAAACAATAATGGCGACCGATGCGAAACTGGTTGAGGTGAGTCATGGACATCTAATTTGGTATGTTTTCCTTCCTCCGTCAGCGGCTATCCCGTATGTGATTAAGGGATTTAATGAAGAAGGGAAGCTAATTACCAATAAACAAATTGAAGATGTCAATGACAGTGGGTCGTTAACTCTGAGGAAATGAGATAGGGACTATCAAAGACATAAAGTGAAAGGTAAACAACACCATAATCGCTTCAGAGGTCGCCAATGGCGGCTTTTTTTGTTGCCAATGTAGTACCAACCATTCCGCCAACGAATGAACCGATCCTACAAACCCGCGTCACGCAAGCGATTGGCTCATGCTCTGGCTGATTGAACGATTGTTGCTGACCCCGCTCTCCCTTAACATGTGAACAGAGGAGCCTGCTCGTCATTCACCATCATTCTGTCAAAGGGGGCCCGTGATCGTATGGCTGAGCTGTCGGAAACATCAAAGCTGCAACCCGGGGTTACAGTTAATAGAGCCGTCAAACCAAGTTATCTAGGTAACATTCGAAAACACTGGATGTTGTATGTCATGATCCTGCCCGGCATTTTGTTCTATATTATTTTCAAGTACATTCCACTGGGCGGAAGCGTGATCGCATTTCAGAACTTTCAGATTATGAAAGGTATATGGAGCAGCCCATGGGTAGGCCTGGATAACTTCAAGTTTATTTTTACGTATCAGGATTTCTATCATGTGCTTCGGAACACAGCTCTGATTGCCTTATACAAACTGGTAATCGGATTTCCTGCTCCCATCCTGCTGGCGCTATTGTTCAACGAAGTGAGAAAAATGCTTGCCAAACGCTTTTTGCAAAGCCTGTTCTATCTGCCTCATTTTCTCTCCTGGGTTGTCGTCGGGGGGATCGTGTTTGAGGTGCTAGCCTCAGGTGGTTTTGTAAACGCTGTCCGTGGGTGGTTCGGGTTCGAACCGATTTTGTATATGCAACAAGAGCAATATTTCCGTCCTATCGTCGTACTGTCCTCTATCTGGAAAGAGGTGGGTTGGGGAACGATCATCTATCTTGCTGCGGTAAGTGGCATTGACCCCACGCAATATGAAGCGGCAGTGATGGATGGAGCGAATCGTTGGAAACAGACAATCTACATTACACTACCTGCGTTATTCCCAACGATCCTGACGCTGTTCCTGCTGAATATCGGCAATTTCCTGGAACTTGGCTTTGATCAGATCTATAACCTGCTGACACCGATGACCTACTCGGTAGGAGATATCATTGAGACATATGTATACCGTTCAGGTGTCCTGCAAGGGCAATATAGTGTAACAACAGCGATTGGTCTATTTCAGTCGGTGATAGGCTTCATTCTGCTCTGGGTCTTTAATCGGCTTGCGAGAAAATCAGGAGAGGGGTTGTGGTAATGATCAAGCAGACGATTGGAGAAAAGCTGTTCCAAACCGCCAATTACATTTTCCTGACGCTTGCAGCCTTTACGATGCTCCTTCCATTGCTACATCTGCTTGCGGTTTCCCTGAGTTCGCCGGTTGCAGCAGACTCCAAAGAAGTATTTCTGTGGCCTGTCGGTTTTACCTTGGCTTCCTGGAAGCACATTCTGCAAAGCTCGGGTTTATGGCAATCATTTGTTGTAACCGTATTCATTACGGTAGTGGGTACTGCGCTTAGTATGTTGTTTTCAGTGCTGACCGCTTTTCCGTTGTCGCGCAGAGAATTCATGATTCGCAAACAAGTCATGCTGGGCATCGTTATTACGATGATTTTCAATGCACCGATGATCCCGTTCTTCCTGACCGTGAGGGAGCTGGGCATGATGAATTCCATCTGGTCTCTGATCATTCCTGGTGTAATTGGTACATTTAATATGGTCATTCTGCGTACCTTTTTTATGAGCTTGCCCAAGGAACTTGATGACACAGCAAGAATCGACGGTTGTCATGACTTCCGAATTTTGTTCCAGATCTATCTGCCGCTATCCAAGCCGGTTCTGGCCACGGTCAGTCTGTTCTATGCGGTAGGATACTGGAACACCTTTCAGCGGGCAGTATTGTTCCTTCGTGATCCAGGGCTCTGGCCTTTGCAGATGAAACTGCGAGCATATCTAACTAGCCCGGAGGAACTGGCTCAGGTGAACATGTTCCTAGGTGATTACAACTTCAATACAACGACGTTAAAGGCAGCGACGATACTTTTTGCAAGCGTTCCCATTATTTTGGTGTATCCTTATTTACAGAAGTATTTTGTGAAAGGTTCATTGCTTGGATCACTGAAAGAATAAACCATGTTCAGGGGGATGATTCCATGAGAAAACAACTGACCCGCAAGATGCTGATGCTGATGCTCAGTCTAGCCATGCTGTTGGCCGCAGGATGTGGCTCGGCTACTACAAATTCCGGAAATGACGGGGGAAACGGTGAGGGCAGTGGTGGAGCTGTAAAAGTCAAAGTATTCAAAAGCCATATGGGTGTCGGCAGCTTGCCAACTGCGGATAATCCACATGTGAAATACATCGCTGAACAGACGGGAGTCCAGTATGAACTCATTACAACGCCTCCCGGTTCGGAGCCATCCGAATACTTGAACCTGATGATTGCTTCGGATGAACTGCCGGATATCTTGCGCCCGATTGGAGGTATTGAGCAGACACTGATTCAACAGGGAGGCGCATTGCCACTGGATGAACTGCTGCCTGAATATGCACCCCATGTGTGGGAAAGTATTCCTCAGGAAGCTTGGGATATCGTACGCTCTGCTTCCCCTGATGGCAAAATCTATTATGTTCCCAAGGTATTCCTTGTGCCTGAACGTGCACCATTAATTCGTCAGGATTGGTTGGATAAAGTGGGCATGGAGATGCCAAAGACCACTGATGAATATGTCGAGTTGCTCACAGCTTTCCGTGACAAGGACCCGAATGGCAACGGCAAACCGGATGAACTGCCAACAAGCGGCAGGGAATTCGGCAGATGGATGGACCATTTGTTTGCGATGTATGGTGTAGCGATGTGGGAAGGGTATCCCGAATGGGATGAATACGATGGGAAAATCCAGTACGCAGGGACTACCGAGAATATGCGGGAAGCAATCAAGTTCATTCGTATGTTATATGTGGAAAAACTGCTGGACAATGAAACCTTCCTGAACAAAGGGGAAGTGTGGCAGGCCAAAATCAATAATAACCTCGTCGGCAGCTGGTACCATTTGCCTGCAAATGTGCGAGATCGGTACAATGCGATGCTGACCCAGGCTCCAGATGCCTACATTGCAGCAATGCCGCTGCCCAAGGCCGAAGGGTTTGAAGCTTTTGTCACCCAGAAGAGCATGGGTGAACCGGAATGGATGATTCCGGCCACCAAACAGGATAATGCGCCAAATGCGCTGAAGCTGCTGGACTTCTTTTATAATCCTGAAAATGATGAGTTCGGTCGCTTCGGTCTCGAAGGAGAGCAGCATGAAGTCCAGGATGGACGAAAAGTCATTCTTCCACCTGCTGACAACAAACCGCTTGCCTTGGGTATGAAGAATCTGACCACAGCAGAAGACATGAACAAGCGGATTGAAGAGACATATCCGGAAGATCAGCAGCAAATGGTCAAAGATATGTTCGAAGTGAGTACTGCCGATGCACGGCAAATTGCAGGTGACGGTCTGCCAGCCTCTGTGTATGAAGGTTTTCCTGATATCCAGTCTCACAAGTTGTTTCAAGAGGTATTGACCAAGATTGTCATCGGCGAGCTGCCGATCGAGGCGTATGATGAATATGTGAAGAAATGGAATGCTTCCGGGGGCGAAGTGGTCACCCAGCGTGTACAGGAATGGTATGAGAAGGTGAGAAAATGAAAAAAAGATATGCCCTATGCGGAGTCAGCGGCAGAGCATTGGGACAATTTGCAAAACCAATTCATGAGCTGTTCTCTCATAATTCAGAAGTTGTCGCCCTGTTGGATACCGATCCTGCACGGTTTGAAGTCTATCGTACCCGTTTTCCTGAGCACACAGAAGTAGCGGTATATGGCGCTTCGGATTTCGGGCTCATGGTCGATGAGACTCGGCCTGACTGTATCATCGTGGCTGGCAGGGATGATACTCATGCCCACTATATTGTTGCCGCGTTAGAGCGGGATCTCGATGTTATCACCGAAAAGCCGATGACGACTACAGGAGCTGATGCCAGACGTATTCTTGAAGCGGAAGCAAGGAGTAAAGGCAACGTCATCGTAACGTTCAATTATCGGTATATGCCGATCCACATGCGCATCAAGGAATTGATTCAGGAGGGGAGACTCGGTCGCATCACTTCCATCGACCTTAACTGGTATATCGATACCCATCACGGCTCCAGTTATTTTAAACGCTGGAACCGTGAACGGGCATTCTCGGGCGGTCTGTCTGTCCATAAAAGTACCCATCACTTTGATCTGGTGCAGTGGTGGATCAATCAAAAGCCAGTTGAAGTTTTTGCCTATGGAGCACTGAACTATTATGGGGCTGAAGGCGAATGGAATCCGGCACAGGAGGACGGAAGACATTGCCGTACGTGCAATGTCTCAGAAGATTGCGCCTATTATTCCCGTTGGACGTCCCGTAGCCGTCAGATCCGGGTACCGGATGACCATCTGAACCAGCTCGGTACAGCAAGCCAGAAGGAGTTTCCGTACACTTCATACCGCCCAGACCAGTGTATCTTCGATTCCAGCATTGAAATTGAAGACACGTATGCTGCAACCGTGAAATATAATGGCGGCGCACTGATGAGTTATTCGGTCAATTTCTCTCTTCCCTACGAGGGTTACCGTCTGGCGGTAAATGGTACAAAGGGGCGTCTGGAAACACTGGAGTATCATATGCCCGCCCGGACGCCTTTTCCCACACCGGTCCAGACGATTGATTACTTTCCGCTCTTTGGTTCGAAAGAGACGATTCATGTTGTTCATCGTGAAGGCGGGCATGGAGGAGGAGATCCACTGCTGCTGGAGGATATTTTCCTCGGTGAAGATAAGAGACGCCCTTACCGAATTCTGTCGGGTGCTGAGGACGGGGCTTATTCCGTTGCCGCTGGAGAAGCAGTGTGGAGATCTGTGGAAGAGCATCGGCCTATTTCCATAGACGAGATGCTGGGTGGTTGGGGCAGCAGCGTGCCAACGCACAAAGGGAGGGAGAAGTGATATGAGTAGCCTTGTTTATTTCGAGCCAGAGGAGAGTATGGCTTATCAGAGTGGTGGAGGCATTATGCACGCTCTGATGAGCATTGCGGCAAGGTACATTGGAGCCAATCCTCCGCATCCCCCGGTCTACAGAGTGAGTCGACCAGGACTTGTGCGCAAGTGCGACGATCACCGTTACGTCTTTCCGTTGAAGGATCTATTCCCCAACATGCAGAGAGGACAACAGGTCTATGCATGGGCCAAACTGTGGAGCGACAGTGATCAGGAATTTGTTTTTCATATCACCTGCTTCGGACCTGTTAGGCTATATCATAATGGCGTGCTGATCTATGGTTCTGCTCCGGAGGAAGAATATCCTGAGATACCTGTTCTAAAACTGAAATGTCGATTGGTCAGAGGCTGGAATCACTTTGTTCTTGAATTCAAATTAAGCGAAAAGGGGGGAGGTGGCCAGTTTGGCACTGGCTCCCGGAAGAACAAACCACTTCACTTCATTGTGCCTTCACTGGAACGAGACGGGGAAGAAGGCTGGCTCTACACAGAGCCGTTGGATGCCCCGTTGTCCGAAATCCCTTCTAGTCCAATGCGAGAGAAGGCCACTGGCGTTAATTGGTTGCCTCAGGAAGAAGAGTCAGAGAAGGCATCACCTCATGGACAGTTGGCACGGATGTACGGACTGACCAGTGGCATGTCTGCTTATGCTTGGACAAAGATAAATGGTATGAATTGTGGTAAAGAGACTGTGCTAATCTCCGGCGAGGCCTACAGTCCGATTGAATTTTTGATGGACAGCAAGGTGGTATTCCGACAAGAGCAGGCCGGACTCTTCCGTTTCGAACTTCCATTGTCTGTTGCGGTGCAAGATTTGACAGCGAACTGTGTATGTGGAGACCGGGATTGGGGATTCCGCATGGACCCGAGCACACAAGCGTTGCTAACGCCTGCACTGGATGTGAAAGGACATAGAGACAAATGGCTGTTCCTGGGTCCTTTTCAAGCGAAACAGGAGATTGACCTGGCTTCCTGCCAGAAGATGAAGCGGACTGTTCGTAGCGGAACAGGTGAAGAAGTATACTGGCGAACAGAGCTACCAGGCGGAGAGGTACGTCCATTTCTGGAAAATGAATGGTTCGGCCGATGGAACTATCCCCTGGGCGTCACTTTATACGGATTGCTTCAGCTTGGTAAAGCGGGTCAGCGATCAGATATTCGAGATTATGTGCTGAATCACATTGAATTTGTCTCTTCACGTTTCAGCTACTCCTTATGGGACAGAGAACGTTATGGTGCAGCTGGTCTGAATAATCAGCTCTCCCAGATCGACAGCCTGGATGACTGTGGATCTTTCGGCGCCACCATGCTGCTTGCCGATCAGGAACGCAAGTTGGACGGCGTTTCAGAGACGGCAGCGCATATTGCAGACTATATTTTGCATCAACAAGCCCGTCTGGAAGATGGCACCTTATACCGCAAGGTTGGTGTCTCCAGATCAATGGATAACACGATGTGGTGTGATGATCTGTATATGAGCATCCCCTTCCTGTGTAGATACTCTGAATGGTCAGGTGACGATAAATTACTGGATGAAGCGGCAAAACAGGTTCTTTTGTATAAAAAATATCTATATATTCCAGAACGGCAAATCATGTCACATGTATTCGATGTGGAGCGAGGTGAGCCAACACGAACCCCTTGGGGCCGAGGCAACGGCTGGGTGCTGTTCTCCCTGTCAGAGCTGCTGACGGCCCTGCCTCAAGAGCATCCATCCTATACAGTTCTCATTCAGTTCTACAGGGAATTGTGTGAAGGGTACTTGGCATTGCAGGGCAGAAACGGACTGTGGCATCAGGTGTTAACGGACCCGGAGTCGTATGAGGAAACATCCTGTACCTCCATGTTCATCTATGCGTATGCCCGAGGGGTGCGAAAGGGCTGGCTTTTAGATCCGAAACCCTATGCACAAGCGGCGTATCAAGGGTGGAAGGGGCTATCGGAGCGCACAATTGATAAAAGAGGTAATGTATACGGCGTATGTCGTGGCTCCAGCTACTCCTTCACGAATCACTATTACAAGCATGAACTGGGTTGGAATCTGAATGATACCCATGGGATCGGCATTGTACTTCTTGCTGGGCTTGAAACCATTTCCATGCAAGAGTGGAAGACGAACACGCCAGTTTTCACTGCGGAAAGGGTCGGAACATCGGAGAAATTGGAGAAATCATCTATTTAGAGGGAGAAAATAGGCTGTTGGACCGGGTCGTATTGGGCATATGGGAACGGTATAATATCGGTATATTGCATATGAGGTGGGATAATTGTGACCCTTTCTTTCTTGAAGTGGCTAAAATTCAATGTCACCAATACCCAGACCCGGCTACTGCTAATTCTGACCGTTGTTGTCTTCATGATTATTATTGCGGTGGGGATGACAACGTATTATTCTTCCAAGTCGGTGTTGCAGCAGGAATTAAGTGAACCGCAGCACCAGATGCTGCGCATCAGCATGAATGATATTGATGAAGTGATCCGCGAAAGTGACCAGATTGCGGTGAAAATTGCACTGAACACCAATGTATATCGATTTCTCACCAATGAAGTACAAGGATCATACCGCAATATTACGGAACTGGTACAATTTCTGGAAAATTTAATCAGTAGCACGTCCTTTATTAAGAGCGCTTACATTTATGATGTGAATCGAGAGAGCATTGTTGCCTTTCCACAAGGCTACAGCTCCAATAAGGTTAATTTCCCGGATTCGGATTGGGTTGGCGTTGCCGATGAACTTGAAGAGCGTCCCATGCTGGTGAAGCAACGTGATATTTCCACTTCTTCTGGTGCATCCATGCCGCAAATTACACTTTACCGAAAAATAATGATCGCTGGTGATTTGAAAGGGATTATCGCTATCAATTTCAAGACAGAGCAGATGTTCGAGCATATGCTGCTCTCATCCGTCTCCGACCTTGACAGCCATCGGTTCATCCTCGACACGAACAACCAGCCTTTATATGATCTTGGCAATTATGCCGTCGAAGAGGAAGCCGTTAGTCATGTGCTCACCCAACTGGATGGTGAAAAGCTTGGCGAGTTTAAGCATGAGGGTAAGCTTTTACTGGCTTCACAGACTATTTCACCGTACACCGGATGGCGTTATCTGTCCGTAATATCACAAGATAGTCTGCTGGCTAATGCACAGAAAATCCGTAATATTGTTTTCATCGTATCTTTGTTGGCTCTTGTAGCAGGAGCGGCTACAATCACATTTTACAACGCAGCAGCTTTTAGACCGGTAAGACGCATGAGGCAACTGCTCAGTGGGTACGACCAGGAGAGAATCCGTCCGGAAGAGATCGATCTGGAGAAAATAACAGGTCAACTGCTAACGGATCATGCTCAGCAGGCCATCAATCTCAGGCAGACCCTTCCGGAAGCTTCATCCAAATTTCTGACGGATATTTATAACGGACATATGACAGGAAGTCGGGAGATTAGCGAGAAATGGTACCGTTACTTCAAGGACTGGAGCGATGAGCCACTCTCTATTGCTATGTTGTCAATTGACAATTATCAGGCCTGGTGTGAACGCTTCAAGAAGTCGGATCACTCTCTCCTGAAATTTGCCATTGGTAATATCATAGGTGAACTATTGTCTGGACAGTGGCGATTGTTATCTGCCGATCTAGGCAGAGATCGGATGCTCGTAATGCTGCAACCGCTTAATTCTGGCGGGGGAATGAGCGTAGCGACATCAATTCGAGAGGCAATTGGCATGATTTCCCGCTTGCTCAAGTTCCAGGTGTCGAGCGGCGTTAGCGGGGGTCACGACGGGTTCGTACAGCTTCAGCGAGCCATGCATGAAGCGGAGAGTGCGTTGGATTACAGATTGTACCGGGGGAATGAGCGAGTTATTCCGTTTGAAGAGATATCAGGTCTGCAACCGTCGGAGAACACATCGGAAGAACATGAATTCATGACTCAACTTACGGAGATCGTCGAAGCGGGTAGAGGCGAAGAAGCCCTGAAGACTTTTGACAAAATAATCGGTCGAATGGCGCATGAGCAATGGCATCCTTCATCTGCGCTGGTCTTTCTTGAAGCTGTTGCAGCTACACTTGAACGTATTCGCCTGAAGCGCGAGACAGAAGGTTGCGGACTCGAAATGGTGGATATGCGGACCATGCATCTTGAGGCTGTCTGTGAAGTGCTGCGAGGTCAGATTAAAAGTTTGGCCGATTGGTTCGGTAGCCTTATGCTCAGCAAAGATTTTATACAGTGCCAACATATGATTGCTTTTATGAACAAACACCTGGAAGACCCGGTAAGCATTCAGGAGATTGCTGAGCATGCCGGAATCGGAAGTAGTCTGGCAAGCCAGTTGTTCAAGCAGGAAATGGGAGATACCATCCTCGGATATTTCACCAAGCTTCGGATGGAACGTGCCTGTGAACTATTGCTGGATACGGATTACAGAATCTCCGAGATCGCAACTATGGTGGGTTATCAGCATGAGAACAGCTTTATTCGTGTATATCGAAAATACAAGGAAATTACACCGGGTAAGTACAGAGAGATAATGCGAAGCCGTAGGGGTGTGCTAGGGGAATCTTGATCCATACATGAACCCCAGATAATGATAAGGAGGCAGAGCCATTGATAGATCGACATTCAGTCGTCACCAGGAATCATCCGGTATTAACGCAGCTTGAGCCCAGATCACCTTTATCAGTAGGTAATGGGGAATTTGCGTTCAGCGCTGATTTTACGGGACTTCAGACATATCCAGAACTGTATGAAATACCTCTCGGTACACAATCCAACTGGGGGTGGCATTATACGGGCGGTCATCATGTATTCGGAGATGAGGATATTGTCTATCAAGCATTTGAAACATATGGCCGCAAAGTTCCATATCCCATGAAGCCGGAAGACAAGGAAGAAGCCTATCACTGGCTTAGGCAGAACCCGCATCGACTTCAGCTTGGACGCATTTCATTTCGTTTGTTAGGAGAAGATGGTCAGGACACGGACGTCACCCAAGTAGTCCCTGTACGTCAGGAATTGAATCTATGGACCGGAATTCTGCACAGTGAATTTACAGTACAGGGGGAGGAAGTGCGTGTAGAGACAGCCTGTGACCCACGACTCGATTGTATCGCCATTCGTGTACAATCTGGATTAATCCGTAAACAGCGTCTGCAACTGTTTCTTGTATTTCCATCCCCTGATATGACAGACCGGAGCTGGTCCAAATCAGTATTTCCCGACTGGAAGCAACATGACAGACATTCTACTGTGCCGACATCGGTCACTTCGACTTCCGCATCATTGAAACGTGTGCTGGATGAAGATAAGTATGAAGTGAAATGGGTCTGGGACGCAGGCGAGCTGGAACAGACGGGAACCCATGAATTCACACTATCTCCCCAGGCCATTCCAGACTCGGACATCTGGTCGTGCAGTGTTTCTTTTGCTGCACATAAGCCGGAAACCTTGCCAGCAGTTGCTGTATTGCAAGCAAGCTCGGTCCATTGGAATCGGTTCTGGAACGATGGTGGAGTGATTGATTTTGAAGGCAGCTCAGATCCGCGTGCCGCCGAACTGGAGCGCAGAGTAGTCCTATCCCAGTTCCTAAGCACGGTGCACAGCGGTGGGTCCATGCCGCCGCAGGAGACCGGATATATGTACAACAGCTGGTTTGGCAAAATGCATCTGGAGATGCATTGGTGGCATGCAGCGCATTTTCCACTCTGGAATCGTACCGATCTGTTGTGCAAGAGTATGGACTGGTACCTGACCATCCTGCCAGAAGCCCGCGAACTGGCCCGTTCTCAAGGTTATGTCGGCGCGCGCTGGCCCAAAATGGTGGGTTATAACGGGCATCAGACTCCGTCGCCGGTAGCTCCGGGATTAATCTGGCAGCAACCACATCCCATGGCACTAGCTGAGATGTGTTATCTGTCCCTGTCTGATCCTGCCATGTTAACACGGTATAAGGATATCGTATTTGAAGCGGCTGACTTTATGGTGTCCTATGTCCATTGGGACGAGAAAAGGGAAGCGTATGTGTTAGGTCCGCCGCTTATCCCCGCGCAAGAGAATCACGCCATGAACGATAGTTTGAATCCGCCTTATGAATTGGAGTACTGGAAATTTGGCTTGGAGATTGCCATCCTGTGGGCAGAGCGATTGAATCATCCAGCCAATCCAGACTGGGCAAGAGTGGCTACGTACATGGCTGAACCTCGACATGAGAACGGCCTTTATCTTGCACATGAGAACTGTCCGCACACTTTTACCGATAAGAACCATGATCATCCCTCGATGGTCGGAGCTCTTGGTCTATTGCCAGGTTCGTTGATCGATCCGGTGATCATGAGAAATACGTTGCTCAAGGTCAAAGAATGTTGGGACTGGGAATCCGCCTGGGGTTGGGATTTTCCGATGTGTGCGATGACAGCGGCCAGATTGAATGAGCCGGAGCTTGCAATGGATTTCTTGTTGATGGATGCGACGAAGAACACGTATTTACCTAATGGGCACAACTATCAGAGAGCAGGGCTGTGGGCATATCTGCCCGGGAACGGTGGCCTGCTGACCGCTGTCGCCATGATGGCTGCCGGCTGGACAGGGGCAGGAGAACAAGCGAATCCGGGATTTCCGCGGGATGGAAGCTGGACTGTGAAGTGGGAAGGTCTTCATCCTTTGATGTAATCGTCAGAATGTTAAACCCTCGAAATAACGTTACAGATGGCGTAGTCCATCAGAAGGAGGATTTCGATATGGTTGGAACTTCGACAAGGGCAGTTACACAGGAACGCAGAATGTCTGTCAAAATAGCAGATACCTTGCTTTCCGAATGTCAGAATGGCAATCACCCCAAGATTGCAAACAAATGGGGTTATGTGGGCGGGATGACGTTAATGGCACTTGAACACGCAGCCGAATGGAATCAAGAATCCCGCTATGCGGAACTTGTTCAGCGTCACATGGATGATCTCATCGAGAATGACGGCACCATTCGGACCTACCAGCTGAATGATTACAACCTGGATATGATCAATGAAGGTAAAAATCTGTTCAGCCAGTGGAAGAAATCTGGCAATGACAAATATGTTCAGGCCATTCTGCACCTCGTTGACCAGCTTAAAGGACAGCCCCGGACAAGTGAAGGTGGATTCTGGCATAAGAAAATATATCCATTTCAGATGTGGTTAGATGGCATTTATATGTCTTCACCCTTTCTGGCGGAATACGCCAGTACTTTCGATCACCCCGAGAGCTTCGATGAAGTGGCACGGCAGATTCTGTTGATCGAGCGAAAGACACGTAACCCACGAACTGGTTTATTGCATCATGCCTGGGATGAGAGCAAGGAACAACGCTGGTGCGATCAAAATACTGGTCGATCCTTTCATATTTGGGGCCGGGCCATGGGATGGTATGCAATGGCGGTGGTGGATGCACTGGAGCATTTTCCGGTGGATCACCCACAGCGCGGACAGATCGTGGGTATATTTGAACGAATAGCCTATGCGATTGCTCACGCTCAGGATCAGGATAGCGGACTCTGGTACCAAGTGATGGATCAGAACGGAAGAGCGGGCAATTATCTGGAAGCCTCTGCTTCCTGTATGCTGACCTATGCACTTGCAAAAGGACTCCGATTACACTATCTGGCTGAACTGGACGGTGAAGTCGTTAATCATGCCTATGAAGGCATATTGAAGCAGTTGGTTACTGAAGATGAAAAAGGGGTACACCTGCACCACATCTGTCATGGTGCCGGACTCGGTGGCAAGAAGTATCGAGATGGTTCTTATGAATACTACATCAATGAGCAGGTCGTTAGCGATGTGCAGATGGGCGTTGCCCCATTCTTGCTAGCCAGTATTGAGATGGAGAGACTTGGAGCGAGAGTAGGGTGAACCAACACAAAGACCACTCAGACACCACAGGCACACGGCCGGACAAGAATAAGCTTTTGCTGAAATATCCCTCATCTTGGTGGCAAGGTATGTGGCGAGAAGCACTTCCTTCCGGAAACGGTAAACTTGGTGCTTCAGTGCAAGGTGGAATTCAAGCAGAGACCGTACTCTTACAACACAGTGAATTATGGCACTGGGGTCACAAGGATGAGCTGCCTGATGTCAGTCATACCTTATCAGAGACCCGCAATTTAATGGATGAGGAACGATATCTGGAAGCAAGCTGGCATCTGACTCGTACGCTGCAAGCAGAAGGTTACGGGTCAAGGTTGTCTTCCCGATACCCACTGGCTACAATGACGGTGGGCATGACGTGTAATAACGCTTTTCGCAAATATCGGCGGGAACTGGATATGGACACAGGGGAAGTTCAGGTGCACTGGCAGGACGGAAGTCAGAGCTATGCAAGAAGTCTGTTTGTCTCGCGTGCAGACGATTGTGTTGTCTATGAGATCCAAACCCATAGAGTGAAAGATGGAGTAAGTGCACAAGGAACAGGTTCGGCTAGGCATTCATTGCTGTCGGGGACTGTAGGCCTGCATTTCCCGGAAGGTGACCGGGTGAGAGAAGACGATGAGTTCAACGTTCTAAAATCGTCTATAACGATGAGAATCGACCGGGATGATCGTGGAGACTACCTGTGCTATGGCGGGAAAAATGACGATGGACAGGACTATGGTGCGGTGCTACGACTGATCCAATTGAACGAAATCCCTAGCGCGAGTCATGATCAACAAAAGGAAAGCAAGCCTAACGAAGACGTGCTAAGCAGGCAACTTCATTTTCATACCTCTGGAAAAGTGCTTGTGATTGTCAAAATGTTTGCTACGGGGAGACGAGCGCAGGAATGGACACGGTTGAAGCAGGAACTTGCATTGCTTGAGAACGACTACAATACGTTGCTGGATCGGCATATATCACTGCATCATCCGCTGTTTAGGTCCGCTGACCTTGATCTGGATGATGAGAATGATGACGGACGTTGTAATGAAGACTTGCTTCTGGAAGCCTATGAAGGTGAAGCACCTACAGGGTTAGTACGCAAGATGTGGGCCTATGGTCGATATCTCTTCATCAGCGGAGCTGCTGAACATAGCGAATTGCCATTTGGATTATACGGCTTGTGGGGTGGAGATTATCGCTTGATCTGGGGCCACAATATGGCGAACGAGAATGTACAAATGATGTACTGGCACACTGCCGTAGGTGGTTTATCCAATATGAATCGTTCGTTGTTCCGCTATTACACCGGATTGATGGATGACTTTCGGGACAATGCTCGTAAGCTATATGGCTGCCGCGGGATTTATATTCCCGCTGGAACAACACCGGGTATCGGGGTGCCTAACCAGATTGTTCCGGTAATCATGAATTGGACGGGAGCAGCAGGATGGATTGCCAGGCATTATTATGCACATTATCAGTTCACTCGAGATAAGCAGTTTCTGCTGGAGGAAGCCCTGCCCTTTATGAAGGAGGCCCTTCAATTCTATGAAGATTTTCTGGTGCTGGGTGAAGACGGCAAATATAAGATGTACCCGTCTGTTTCGCCAGAGAATACACCTGAGAATTTTATGCCTAAGCATGGACAGCCATTGGCCCACCCTATGCCTACAGCCATTAATGCGACTATGGACATTGCGATTATTAAAGAACTGCTACAGCATGTCATTGCAGCCAGTCGACTAACTGGATTGCATACGTCTAAGATTCCGTGCTGGGAAGCCATGCTGAGGCATATGCCCGATTATCTTCTTGAACCTGAGGGAGCTGTGAAAGAATGGCTGCATCCTGCGTTTGAAGATCGACGTGATCATCGTCATCTTTCACACCTGTATCCTGTTTTTCCGGGACAGGAGGTCACCCGTGAAGAACAGCCAGAACTGTTCCAAGCTTTCGAGACAGCAGTTGATCAGCGAAGGCTTGGTGCTCAGAGTGGCTGGTCTCTTGCACATATGTCGTCCATATATGCTCGACTTGGCAATGGTGAGCGAGCGCTGGAAAGTCTCGATATTCTTGCGCGCTCCTGTGTGCTGAGTAATGGATATACGTTGCATAATGACTGGCGTAATATGGGGGTATGTATGTCCATGCCCGCTGCCCCAATTCAGTTGGATGCCAATATGGGCTGGGTTAATGCAGTACAGGAAATGCTGCTCTATGTATCAGAACACTGGATCAAGCTGCTCCCGGCTTTGCCAGAACGCTGGGTACGAGGTTCTATACACGGCTGGCGTATTCCCGGAGGTAGTCTGTCCTGTACATGGGATCAGAGCTCAGGTTTATTCCGGGTAGAAATCATCGCCTATCGCCGGATCATGACGAAGCTTCATATTCCTGAATGGGTAAAAGCATGCGAGATACTCAGTAGAAGTGCCTGCCTATGTGAACTCGATGAGAATGGCATCTATGAGCTTGAAATTGAAGCTGGAGGGAAACTCATTCTGGGGCGAACAAAGTTTGGAACAAATGATGAATAAAATGCCGCCAAATGGCGGCATTTTTTACATAGGGATTTAAACAATCTAATAAGTGCCAAGGCTATCGGCCAACTCCATGCCTTGTGTCTGCTTGAACACTTTTCGCTTAAATAAAGTAACGACCAACTGATATTGAAGCAAAATCAGTATGAGGATCAGGATTAGAACCCACCAATGGATCTGAAACGGGATATAATCCCCGGTCTGTAATGAGATCATGTGCAAGATTGCACGCGCTGCCAGGATCGCAAAGGGTATAACAAGCATATACAGAAGGACAAATAGTGGCTTGTATACATCGACGAGCATACGGTTAATGTCTCGATGGCTGTACCCAAGCAATCGAAGGATATGCATATCCTTATGGCTATCCTGAACATTCAGCAGAATGACCAGATATATCAACAGGAAACCGACAAGAATCCCTGCCACTTGATTAATGACAGCACTGGATTGGCTCGATACTGCATCACTACGCAGAGTAGCTAACTTGTTCTCTGCAGTGACCACTCGAGCATTTGAATCCAGAGGACCACCGTTGCTGTATTCCCCGTTATGCATGGAGGGGCTAACGTTCATCCACCTCGCTAATTGTGTTTTGGATGTATAGATTGTATCTGCTTCACCATTTTGGCTAATCTCCCGGACAGAGACGTTATGCGGTTGATGATTAATGATCAGTTGAACGGTATCTCCCGATTGGATACCATACAACCAACGGGTCGCCTCACTCACCACAATACCATCTAGCTCAGAAGGCAGAATTAGGGTGTTGTCATGATTCATGAGTTGCACCTGTGTTCCCTGGTCGTCCATGCCGATCAGCTCTACTGAGAATTTTTGCCCCTCAACTCCCCTGAGCTGGATGGACTGTCTGAGGTAGTACATGCTGGAGCTATGCGAGGTTACTTCATCTTCCCTTAGATCCGGATAACGGATATCGTACATGTAGTTCATGCCTGCCGTCTGCGATTCTAGGGCGACACCGCTCGATTGATACAATGAAGCACTCATGATAAATAACAAGGTCATCAGAAAGATTGCTGTTGCACTTAAAAATATGGCATTCCACTTGCGAAGTACGACGCGCAGAGGAAGCCTTAATGTTTCCGGCAAAAGGCCAATTACGGATTGAAAAGCTGCGGTTAATCTTCCGTTCGGGAGAGGTTTAATCGTGTTATGCATGACATAAAAGGTTTCCTGGCGTAAAAAAGGGAAGATTCCCATCCAGGTGACCAGCACCGTTCCGATGACAGGAATCCAAAGCCCGAACAAGATAGAACGGAGTTCCAGGCCACGTTCCCAGAAGGGGAAGGAGTACATTTGAGCATACATTTGGATTAGGACAGACGAACCGAAGAAACCCAAAACCATACCGACGAGTCCTCCCGCGGTCGATAGGATCAGTGAATAAACGAGTGGTGCGTAGCTGATCTGTCTTGCCGTATATCCCAATGCCTTGAAGCAACCGAGATCTTGACGGTGAAGGCGGATGAAACGGGTGTAGAACATATAGAAAATAAACAAAGTAATGAGTGTGAACAAAAAGAGAAAGCTGTGGGCCAGGCTTTGATTGGAATCGATTGCGGTCAGTGGTTCGGTGCTGCTTTCAAGACCAGAATCGAAAGCTAAATATGAGAAGGCGGGGTCACTACTTAAGCGCAATTCAGCTGAGCCGGAGTCCACACCTGGTTTGAACTGTGCTGCGTAATAACGCTCTTCCTGACCGTTTATCATATGGTACACATCAGGGGTAACGACTCCGAACGTCGCTTGATTGTAATCCTGCTTCAGGTCATTGAAAGGAATAAACGATTGGTAGTCTGGCAAAAACATGGAGCCAACGATGGTGAGATTGTGATTGCCAATCGTAATCGAGTCTCCTATAGTCAGGGCATGATTATCCATATACTGCAGCATTAGGGCAACTTCCGTAGAAGCTACCGGCAGTCGGCCTTCCAATAGATAAGGTACATTAAGCATCTGGGGTGGAGCTAGCAGATAATAATTTGTACTGATTTGTGTAACTTTCTTGAATCTTTTTTCCTCGATAATAGCTTCTGTATGTATCTTCTCTAACACACGTGAACGATCTGTATCCTCTTGCAATTGGAAACGGAAATCTTCCAAATGCTGTGTCTCTGCGTATTCTTGAATACGAACCTGATTACGATCCACCGAGAATTCTACAAAAAAATACATAAACGAAGTCAGCACAACCATGAGAAATAGTAGGATAGTGTATCCCCGGTTTTGCTTCAATAAACGGTATACATGCTTGTTAAGATAGCGCACTAGCCTTCCGCCTTCCCATTGTGAGTATCTCTATGCCCAATGCATCTGCGCAGCAGTAATCGGGTACTCGTTCAATCGATCCTGATAGATGGAGCCGTTCTTGATTGTAATTACGCGCTGAGCAGTCTTGGCAATTTCAGGGTTATGGGTGATGAACACAATGGTCACTCCGTATTGCTGGCGGGCAAGATGAAGAAGCGCTATCACATTTTTGCTGTTCATCTCGTCCAATGCACCCGTGGCTTCGTCGCAGAACAAGATACGAGGTCTCTTAATTAATGCACGTGCGATGGCTACCCGCTGCTGTTGTCCACCAGACAGTTGACCGGGAAACTGATTCAGTATGTCCTCAATCCCCAGAAGGGCAGCAAGCTCCTCAACCGTGTGGGGTTCCCCTGTGCCAGAGAGCCCAATGTATATATTTTCTCTAACCGTAAGATGAGACAGCAGGTGGTAGTGTTGAAAAATGTGCCCCAGATGCAGTCTGCGAAAGTCGGCAAGTGCATCCTCATTCAGTTCAGTAATGTCCCGGTCATTGATGAAGACGTGACCATTCGAGGGCCTGAGCAGTCCTGACATTAGATTTAGCAGCGTGGATTTTCCGGAGCCACTTGGGCCAATGATGGCTGTAAATTCACCTTCGGCGAGATCTAGACTGATTTCACTGAGTATCATTTCATTTTTCTTAAAATGTTTCGTTACGTTCTGAACGGAAATGGCGATGTTCATTAGGCACGCTTCTTTCATAAAGATGAGTTTGGATGAAATCTAGCTGTTCGCGAATAAAATCTTCAGTCAAATGAGTAGACAAGGCAAGCACTCTTAGTCCCTCCAGAAAAATAACAATATGAGCAGCCGCTGTTCGGCTTGCCTGAACTTGTATTTCACCGCGTTTGACTCCATAATCGATCACTCGACTAAGCTCTGTGATGCTATGATCCTGCTGATGGTGAAGCAACTCACGATCTTCTGCATCGCGGTGTGACAAGAAGAACTCATACGCAGCGGTCATGATACTGTCATTGATCTCCGCCAGCTCGATCTGTTGACTTGACCAGAATGCATCCATGATCTGCTGAAATGGCGTAGCCGCTTCCATCTCGGCTGTAAAAGCTTCTTGCGTCTGCTGACTGTTTTCCATCAGTAACGCTCTGAATATCTCATCTGTGGAGTTAAAATAACGATAGAGGCCTCCGCGGCTAATTCCGCATTGCTCCACAATGTCTGTCATGGTTACAGCATGGAATCCTTTCCTTACAAATACCTGATGTGCGCCTGCAAGGATCATCATTTTTTTGGAGAACGATTTTTGGGTCATAGTTTCCTCCTAATTTAACAGAAGACATAAGTGACACTGGTGTCGCTTTTTTTGATTTTATGACACTGGTGTCGCTTTTGTCAATTGGAATTGTCATCACGTGGGGAAGGGAGATTCTAGAGCGTATTAACATAGCAAAAAAAACAGCGGCATTCGAAGACTTATATTCCAGTCTAAGCGTACTGCTGTTTTTTTGGTTAGGGATGTAATAGTGGTTAGATGGGTTTTGGATCATCTGGGGTTCGGTTGGCCTTCACATATTTGAGCTGCGCAACGATGATGACGCTGATGATCACCAGCAGGAACCACGAACTGATCTTACTGAAGCTAACCAGTTGCCAGGCATTATGTTGATCAGGGTATTTCCAGGCATTGAAGAATGTCGCGATGTTCTCAGCAGTCCAGATGAAGAAACCAACAATGATAAATGCGAGCGATAACGGCATTCGATAGGTCGTTGCCCGTACCCGGTAGATAATCCACGTTTTATAGAAGACTATAAAAACAAGCGCCGTTAGCCACCAGCGAAAATCGGGAATAAAATGATGGGTGAAAAAGTTAATATAGATGGCTGCTCCGAGCAGAACGGAAGGTAATAAACCAGGCCATCCGGTCATGTCCATGCGCAGTCTTCGCCACACCTGACACATAAAACTGGCTACACTTGCATACATAAATCCACTATACAGAGGAACCCCAAGGATTTTGGTATAAGCTTGCTCAGGGTATGACCATGATCCCATCCATACTTTATAGATTTCCAGCACTAGGCCAATAATGTGAAATACACAGATGACCTTGATTTCATCCCGACTTTCCAAACCACTTCGATACATCAGGTACTGCACAACAAGCAATACAAGAAGAATGGCATCATATCGATGCAGGAAAGGAATCGGGATTACGCTGGAGAGAGCCAATGTTCCAAAGATCGCTACAGGAAATATGCAACTCATGGCCTGATGATAGCCGAAATGAAGTAGTTGTATTAGAGGTTTCAATTCAAGTTTAACTCCTTTCCAAACACGTTTGAGCATAATTCATTTATATGATTTAAAGGTGTTCATCATGGGCGTTTTTTTTGCCTACACTCCATAATATAGAGTTCATCGGTGAATAAAAAGAGAAAAAAACACGCAAATCTGTTCTTGTTTTCAAATTAAAACGAATACCCTTCATTGATAATGATTTTCAATTAGATTAGAATGAAAGAATAAAAAGCTCACACGTCTCGCATAATGCTAGACATGTGACTCTACCAGGAGGAATGAATATGTTGATTCAAACTCGAAGCATCATTGTCAAAAAAGGAAATAGCGATAAAATCGTGGAACGTTTCAGTGGTCCAACTCCTGTTGTGGACATGCCCGGTCTGATTGATTTCAGTGTCATGGTCAACAAGAAAAGTACAGAGAACGAAGAAGTGATGATCATCATTCGCTGGGAATCGGAAGAAGCATGGAAGAATTGGGAGAAAAGTGATGTTCATATCAAAGGCCACCGTGAGAAGAAAACACAAGAGAAACCTGATTATCTAATAAGCACGACCGTAAATATGTATCAGGTACAGACCGTGAAGACAGGTAACGGTTCCGAACAAGGGGCATAATCAGGTAACGATTCTTGGAATTGGCCGATTCTATGAGAAGGCTCTATGAGCGTGTGACAGGGTCGCTCCATGTATATTCTCTCGTGGTTATGTTAAAATGAAATTCGTACAATTACATTAGACAAGGAGGCCGCTATGCAACCGATCAAACCTCAAGACATTCAGCTCCGGATCAATCAACTTGCTGATCAGGACTTATACGTACATCTCGAACTCACGTCAGGTGCTTACGCACACCACATGGATAGCACAAGACATCCAGCATCTGCATTCATTACCAATGCGGCCATACGATATACGCAGGGCTCCATCTCAGGTACAGGTCCTTACCGGGTTGGTCTGAAAACAACTCAAGGTTGGCTCTACGCCGAAGGCCTTACACACATTGATGAGCAGGAAGAAGAAAGACTGATTCTGGCTGGTCACGACAGTCAAGGCAAGCTGGTTGTGGCGTTACAACTGAGTCGGGAGATGTTCTGATGAAGACGGAGGATGGAATAACCATGAATACTACACACAACGAGCATGAGCGCATCTTGGTGGTGTACCCACATCCGGATGATGAAGCTTTCTCTGTATCTGGAACGTTAGCGAAGTACATAGATGGCGGTGCTCATGTAACCTATGCTTGTCTGACACTGGGCGAGATGGGACGCAACATGGGGATTCCTCCATTTGCTAACAGAGTGACGTTGCCTTCCATCCGTAAACAGGAACTCATCGAAGCTTCTGAAGCGATTGGTATTCAGGACCTCAGGATGCTGGGCTTCCACGATAAAATGCTGGAGTTCGAAGACCCACAGTTACTGGAAGACACCATCATGTCACTACTGAAAGAGTTAAACCCCACGCTGGTCATTACGTTCTATCCAGGGTACAGTGTTCATCCCGATCATGATGCAACGGGAGCCGCTGTTATACGTACAATTGCTAAACTTCCTGTAGCTGAGCGTCCAGTAGTTCACTGTGTAGCTTTCGCTAATAATCAGGAACAGTACATTGGCAAGCCGGATGTATTCGTTGACGTAACCGAATTTTTGGACAGAAAGATGGCGTCCATTCGTGCCCATCGTTCACAATTCCAGGCAGCGGAGCTTGTCGGAAATCGTGAGCTGAATGATGAAGAAATCAAGAAGCGTTTTGGTAAAGAAACATTTTGGACCTATCCATTTGAATAATATAATTAAGTAGAAGTCGCCTATATGGCGGCTTTTTTTGTTTGACATCACAATATCGACACAAAAATGTAGAGTCTATAGCCTGATTGAGCTATATGGAAAAAATATCGTTTTAAGTACACTATGATCAGGATTGTGATAACGCTTCATTTATTGCGTTGCTTCAATGGATAAGGAACATGGAGGGTTGATTCGGAGTGGAAAGGAGGGATGGTGTGTACAACCAACGTATACTTGGGATAAACGTAAGACCTGTTGAACACAATGCCACTGCAATGAGTATCTGCAACAAGGAGCTAGAATTGTGCAGGAAGTTCCATGCGTAATCCTTGGGTGAAGTTAGGTACATTCGACAGCTGCAAGAAGAGTCGGGTTCGGGGATTGATTTTTCTAATCGGAATGATGATTGTCTTATTGTCTTTCCTGTATGGTACGGCCACGGCCGTCTCCGGAGAGCGTGATCTCATTCCCCTTCAGCCTATGATTGACCGTTCTGCGCCAGGAGAAGTCATTGTACTTGAATCAGGCCGATATTCAGGTCCCGTAACGATTGATAAGAACATCACCATTCAGGGTGATCCTGCGGTCATAGTCGTGAATGAGGAAACCACCTCTACGATAACCATTCAGTCGGATGGAGTGAAGTTGAGCGGGTTTACAATTGAGCATAATGCGAATGAACAGACCGCAGCGATTCAGGTTGAAGGAAAAAACAGTGAGATCATGGATCTGTATATTCAGACCCAGAGTTATGGGATGATCATCCGGAATTCGAGTCATGCAACGATTCAGCGGAACAACATTACTTGGATCGGGTCTGATTCTGCAACCAGTAGCCAGAAAGGCAATGGCATTGATCTGTACAACTCCCATGACAGCTACATTGAAGCCAATGAGATCACCGGCATGAGGGATGGAATCTATCTGGAGAACAGTCGCAAGTCTATCGTGCAAAATAACAGGCTGTTACATACAAGGTACGGCATCCACTGTATGTACATTGACGGCTCTTCTGTCATGGACAATACCGGAGAGGAGAACATGACAGGTGCCATGATTATGGGCGTCAAGAATACGGTTATATCGGGCAATTCTTTTCGCAAACAGAGTACGAATGTTCATTCCCAAGGGATTTTATTGTATGACGTGCATCAGTCCTCAATTCACAACAATGTGGTGGAGGGTAATCGTGTCGGCATGAATATTGCAGAATCATCGGGCAATGAGATCCGTGGCAATGCGGTGCTTCGGAATTTTGTTGGCATCCAGCTTGTTCTGGCAGAGGCTAATGAGTTTACACGTAACCGAATGGTGTCTAATGTCATTGAAGCTTCGGCGCTGGATAGCCCGAATAATGTCCTGATGGAGAACTACTGGGATTCCTTTCAGGGGCTCGATATGAATCGGGATGGGATCAGTGAAATTTCCTATGCCATCAATCCTTTTTATGAGCAACTGGTCAGTCGAAATTCAGCGTATCAGCTCTTTTTTCAATCGCCGGGCATGGTCTTTCTGAGTGACTTGTTTACAGAGAGCAGAGAACAATGGACTACCGACAAATCGCCACGAATGAGCATGGATATGGGATCTGATCTGAACATGTCAGTAGAAAGGGCAACAGGTTCCAATGTGGTGTGGATACTCGGGTTAGTTCTGTTGGGTATGGCGACTTTTATAATCATCTATATGGGGGTATTACGAAAATGAACAAAAGTTTGAACAGAAGATGGACAATGGTCATGGTACTTATGTTTGGCATGGTATTGTTAACCGCTTGCGGAACAACATACGCGGCATTGCCGATCAATGAAGACGTGGATATCTGTGAGATCTGTAAAATGCAGGTGAAGGACGATGCGTATGCAACACAGCTCACTACGAAAGACGGTCAAAATTACAAGTTCGATGACATCGGGTGCATGAACCAATGGAAAACAGAAAATGGCACAGATAACATCGGCATGGACTATGTTCGTGATTATAATGACAAGGAGTGGATTGAATACAGCAAAGCCACGTATGTATACGACGCTTCATTGCGCACGCCTATGGCCTATGGAATTCTTAACTTTAAGGACAAGCCCTCGGCTGAAGCTTTCATTGCAGAGCAAGGTGTGGGAACCATTATGACCGCTGAGGATCTTGCTTCTCATGACTGGAAACAGAATACAGAGAATATGGACATGATGGGTGAACATGGGCATGATGCACACGGACATGGTGAAGAAGAGGCAAATGAAGGAACACACCAGGAAGGTGAGATGGAAGAAGAGTCGGGTCACTAGGTATGATAATAGAAAATGGTGATCAATGATGGCAGATATGATACAGATTGCAAGACGAGAAGTGAAGATGGGATTTCGCAATCCCTGGGCGTATTCGTTTCTGATCCTTTTTTGCACATTTAGCCTAAGTTTGTTACTCCTGAATTCGCAGAATCTGGTTCAAGGATATTCGGGCACAACAGGTTCGATGTTGAATCTTATTCTCTACCTTTTGCCATTAATGACGCTGTTCCTCGGTTCCTTCTCATTAACATCCGAAAAGGAAGACGGTAGCTGGCAACTGCTGTCCACGTATCCCATCGGCACGATGTCTTTTATTGTTGGGAAGTATCTTGGGCTGTCGATTGTTTTGATCACCATTGTTGCATTTGGATACGGCCTGATGGGGGGCATTAGCGGGTTGATCGGGAATCCACTGGATGTCATGACCTATCTTCTCTTTCTGGCATTTTCCTGTGGACTGGTGTTGTTATTCCTGACGCTGGCGCTATTTATCGGTTCGTTGTCGCGCAATCGGTGGCAGGCGTTAACCATATCCGTGACCGTATGGTTCTTCGCTGTTATTGGATGGCCGACGTTATTGCTCTCTGTGCTGGGATTAATGCCTTATCCGTGGGTCAAACCGCTGTTGATTATACTAACGCTCATCAATCCGGCTGAGCTGGTGCGATTGTTTGTAGTCATCAAACTAGGGGGAGGCTCCATTCTGGGACCGGAATATTATCGATGGGTGGAGTGGGTGCAGCAACCAAGTGGCAGTTGGATGTTCATCGGGATATGCCTGTTCTGGATTGCCTGCTCTGTCCTGGCGGTATACGCGATCTGGGAGAGGGGGCGTTCTCATGGATAAAGTGGGACTCGAAGTGAGAGGGTTGTGCAAATCCATTAAAAAGCAGACCATTGTTGAGGATATTTCCTTTCATTTGACTTCTGGACAAGTCCTTGCCCTCTGTGGAGGGAATGGCGCAGGTAAGAGCACGGTGCTGCGTATGATCGCTGGAATTCTTAGGCCGACCACGGGTGAAGTTGTCGTGAATAATGTTCGTTGGTTAAAGGAGCGCAAGCGTTATTCGGAGCAGATTGGATATATGCCGGATGATTATCAATTTAATCAGGGACTGACTGCAGAGGAAGTACTTCTATTCTGGGCTTCTCTGAGGAAAGTTCCGAAGGAGAGAGTACAGGAAGTGCTGACCATGGTCGGGTTGGCGGATCAAAAGAACAAACGGGTCGCGACGTTCTCCAAAGGCATGCGCCAACGTGTGTTATTCGCCCAGGCTGTACTGTCGAAACCTCCACTGCTCATCATGGATGAGCCGACGAATGGATTGGACCCATTCTGGATGCAGGAACTAGCTCAGCTGCTCAAGGGCATCAAGCAGGATGGCCACATGGTCGTGTTCTCGACCCATCAACTGGAGATTGCAGACGATATTGCGGATCAGGTGATATTCATGAACCATGGACGTAATGTGGGAGAGGGCTCCACTCACGACTTTCGTGATCAATTCGGCTCGCTCCATGCAGCATTTCATCAAAGTCTTGGCTTAAAGTGAAGGTGAGTTTATTGCAGAAGAAGATGAAGAGGTTTAATAACAGACATATACTTACAATACTGATTGGCTTGGTTGCGTTGTTCACAGGTGTATGGGCCGTTTTTGAAAATATGTCGACACCCGAGTCTCAGCGAGGCAACGCTATTCAAGCAGGTGCAGTAGCTCCTGAGTTCACAGCGGTTAATTCAGCAGGCGAACAAGTCAGACTGTCCGATTATCGGGGCAAAGCCGTGATGATTAACTTTTGGGCTTCATGGTGCACACCCTGTGTAAGGGAGATGCCGCTCGTTCACCAGATTGCTCAGGACTACCAGAACGACGTGGAAACCCTTTTTGTTAACGTGGGGGAATCGAAGGGCACAATTCGTGAGTTTATGGATAAGCAGGCGTTTGATTTCCCAGTCATTATTGACGTGACAGGCAATATATCAGGCATGTATCGGATTACAGGTTTACCGGCAACGATGGTTATTGATAAGGATGGGGAGTTCCGTCATGTACTGCTCGGCGAACTGACCGAAGATACACCGTTGCAGCAATGGCTGGAAGAGAGTATCTAGTCGTAAGCGTTGGATGGTGAGAAAAGGGCAGGAACGCCTGAGATCGCCCATGTTACAAGTGAAATGAATGTACGTTAAAAGTAACCACATAAAAAGCCGGACACCCATTTAACGAAGGGTGTCCGGCTTTGCTTTTGAAGCTATGCTGCTTCGTAGCCGATTACAATACAGCGGCTGAAGCGTGATTGGTACGAGCGATTCTGGTTGCATCAACCATGTTGCGCAGGGAAGCGACCGTTTCTTCCTGTCCACGGGTTTTCAATCCGCAGTCCGGGTTAATCCAGAACAGCTTCGGATCAAGAACGCGCAGGGCACGTTCAATCATGCTGCTCATTTCATCCACACTCGGAACCCGCGGACTATGGATATCATATACGCCAAGACCGATACCGAGCTCATACGTATTTTCTTCAAAGCTGTGAATAAGCTCACCGTGACTACGGGATGTCTCAATGGAAATGACATCTGCATCCATAGCTTCAATGGAATCAATCATGTCATGGAATTCGCAATAGCACATATGTGTATGAATTTGAGTCGTTTCGTGCACTGTGCAAGTGGAGATGCGGAACGCTTTAACTGCCCAGGCCAGGTAATCGGCTTGTTCATTTTCCTTCAGCGGAAGCCCTTCACGAACAGCTGGCTCATCCACCTGGATCATGCCAATGCCTGCCTGTTCAAGTGCTTCGACTTCCTGTCTCAACGCATACGCCAATTGATAAGCAATCTGCTCACGAGCAATGTCTTCGCGTACGAATGACCAGTTCATGATGGTAATCGGGCCAGTCAGCATGCCTTTGACAGGGCGATCTGTCTGCGATTGCGCATATTTCGTTTCTTCAACCGTCATTTCACCAGTAAACGCGACATCGCCGAAGATAATAGGTGGCTTCACACAACGTGAACCATACGATTGTACCCAGCCAAACTGTGTAAAGGCAAAACCGGCCAGTTTCTCGCCAAAGAATTCAACCATGTCGGTACGCTCAAACTCACCATGAACCAATACGTCAATTCCGATCTCTTCCTGAAGCTTAATCCAGATATCAATCTGCTCCCGGATGAAGGCGGCATATTGTTCGTTGTTCAACTCACCCTTGCGCCACAACTGACGTGCTTTTCTGACTTCAGCAGATTGCGGGAAACTACCAATCGTTGTAGTCGGGAAGAGTGGCAATTGCCATTTGGCCTGTTGGGCTTCATGACGCTCGGCAAAAGGACGGGAGCGCTCCGGCTGTTGAACACTGATGGAAGCAACGGCTTTCTGTACAGCGGTGCGGTTCCGATCTTCGGATTGTTGAAGCGCCTGAAGAGGAAGCTCTGCTTCGTTAATCTTAGCGGTAATCTCTGCACTTGGTGAGGATAAGGCTGTAGTCAAAAGAACAATCTCATCCAGCTTTTCATCTGCAAATGCAAGAGCATTTTTCAGTTCAGATGTAAGTTTTGCCTCACGTTCAGTTGTAACTGGCACATGCAGCAGGCTGCAGGACGATTGCACAATAATATGTTCAGGCGTCACGAACTCAGTCAATTCATTCAGCAAATTCAGTTTTGTTTGAAGGGAAGCTTTCCAGATCCCACGTCCATCAATAATACCTGCTCCGAGCACTTTGTCTGCCGGGAAACCGGATGTCCGAATGGATTGTGTGTTACCAGAGAGTCCGTGTACAAAATCAAGTCCTACACCTTGAACTGGCAATGCCACAATGTCGCTATAGTTTTCGACAGATTCAAAGTACGTTTGCAGCATGATATTCAAGCCTGGAGCGGCTGCTGCAAATGTTTCATATATTTTATTCAGACGCTGTACGTCTTCATCGCTTAATTTGGTTACCAGAATAGGTTCGTCGATCTGCACCCATTGAACGCCTTCGCTTGCAAGTTCTTGAAGCAATTGAGTGTAGAGTGGCAGCAAACGGTCCAACCAAGTGTCCGTCTCGGATTTATCATAGCCTTTGGAGAGCTTCAGGAAGGTCAACGGACCGACGATAACCGGTTTTCCTTCAATACCAAGTTTTTCTTTTGCTTCACGATAAGCGAGAAGCGGTTTGTTCTCCGTCAGAATTGGGGAAGCCCCGTCCAGCTCAGGTACAATGTAGTGATAGTTGGTGTTGAACCATTTCGTCATTTCGCTTGCTGCGGCATCTTTCGTTCCCCGGGCAATACCATAATATACGGACAACGGAACGGAACCACCATCATAAGCAAAACGTTTAGGAATAATGCCGAACATCACGGCCGTATCCAGGATATGATCATAATAGCTGAAATCATTCACCGGAATGATGTCGATGCCTTTGGCTTGCTGCTTGCGCAAATGATAGATGCGGATCTCCTGCAGACGTGCATGAAATTCGTTTTCCTCCAGCTTACCTGCCCAGAACGCTTCCAACGCTTTCTTCCATTCCCGATCAGCACCAATACGCGGATATCCTAATACACTACTTTTCGTCATCGCTTAAAACCCCTCTGCTTTTATGTTACACAAAATTTATCACAGATCCGGAGTTATAAAGTAATTCCATTAAATTATACCTAGTTATAGCCTTAGGCTATATCGAGAGATGCACGCTATATACGTTGAATTAACGAGTATTTACACTTACCACTCCGATGACAGAATAACCTTCCAACGCAGCTTAGGATAAATAATAGATCATAATATTTTGTATGCTTTTGTATTCACTCGGGATAATAGAAAGTAAAAAAAGGTGGAGGAGTATGGTAATTCAAAAACGACTTTTTCTCTTAATACTTGCAGCGCTAACATTAATGATAAATTGTGTTTCCCTACACACAGATGTTACATATGCAGATCCTGAGAGCGTACAGGAGGACGACTATAAGGCAATAGCACTTACGATGCTCAACCCATACATTGCCCGTGAGATTACCAGCTATTATCAGGAAAATCATAAGGTGGTCCCAAGCTATGGGCTATATGACATTCACGTATTGGAACTTAAAAGGCACACACAAGGAGGTTATAGCTTTCGAACCATTCTGGAAGTCAGAACTTTCTACGGTCCACATAACCCGCCAAATGCGAAAGAGATCATTACATTTGAAATAGACCCCACTAATGTTACAATGGTGAACTACGTTCATACGAATGATTGAAAGGAAGGCGGTACGCATGAATCTGTATCACATCCAGTCCAACGTGCACGGAATCAACAGAGTAGCATCTTTTTTGGAAGACAATTACATTGGAATCGCTTGGTCATCTACAGGAGATCTGGAGCAAACGCCCCCGGAACTATGGAAGGAACTGTTGGTTCAAGACGATAGCTTGGATGAGTCGGAATTGGCGAGTACACTTGCGACACTACATACGTTTGGTAACCTCATGCAGGATGGAGATTATGTCTTAATTAGTGATGATGAATGGACGTATTTTGGGGATATCGGGGATTATTACTACGACGATTCGGCTGGTTCTGAAGAGGACTTGATCTGTCACCGACGCGGAGTTACATGGTTGGGGCGCATTCCTCTCACTGAGCTGAATGACAAAGTGCAGGCACTGCAAAATGACTCATCCATCCTTGCGAAGTTTGAGTATCCCATATCACAAGCACAGCTGGATCGCGCACTTGCAGTCAGCGTAGCGACTGAAGCAACCATCCCTCCCTCAACGGGGGTAGATGAAGCCACGATTCAAACAGCTCTCCATGTGCTGAGAGAAGCGTTGCACAGTGAAGAAGAAGAGCTGCGAATTCGTGCGGCTACAGCTATTTTACAGTTTGCAAAACAATAAACCCTTAACTAGCCCTGAGATCTGTTCATTCACATTCATATGACTTCGTCCACCGTGGTAACAAATCACAGATGAAATGTCGAGTTCCATATACTTTTTCAAGGAGCAACGAGCCGTTTCGATATCCAACGTAGTAGGTTCATGAATGCCTCCAAGCATGCCGTCTACACTGTACATTGAATCTCCGGCGATGAGCGTCTTGCTGTCCATCAAATATAGACTGATATGACCTGGCGTATGACCAGGTGTATGAATAACGCGAATTCCGCCGCAAAACGGCAGTACCTGACCATCGATTACCGTTTCATCAACTTTGCCCTTTGGAGGGTACTCAAGGTGAGCGTCTTTGAGAAGAGGGAGCTGCCCCTCAATATACGGCTTATCCAGTTCATGTGCATATATCCTGACATGATCACCACACGCCTGCAAAATCTCGGGAAGACAGCCGATATGGTCCACATCCTGATGCGTCAAAATCACTGCCTTAAGTTGGCTGATCGGCACGCCTGCCTTTTCGAGTTCGGTACATAAATCGTCATATTGTCCTGGGAAACCGGCATCGATTAACACGGCCATTTCTTCATCCCATATCAGAACAGGGTGAATTATATTTCCATCAAAATCAAGCTGAAGCATTTCTATTCCCTTTGAAATTTTCATCATACCAGACCTCCGAGAGATAAAATTCATATACATCGTTCTTATTACATTTCTTATGTAAACGAATAAAGACGGCGATAAGATACGCTCGTGCTGTTGTCGTGTTGTGTTGAACGTGAGCTTATGATCGAGATACTAATGTAGGAGGCTTTTTCTTATAGAAATATTCAATGAATGAGGGAATTGACGCTTGCTGTTGGGAATGATAATTTATATATATCAATTAAACCAATAAGTCCAATAAGATAAAGGGGGTATGTGGGATGACACATATCGTGCATGCAGCAGCTGAAGATATTCGAAGCGAGGATTCACTGCAATTGATCAAGGAACTGAGCGAAGAACTCGGTTTGTTATATGGCGGTGATGGAACAGCGGGATTTCAACTGTCAGACGTTGAAGTGCCACGAGCGGCCTTTATCGTTGCCAGAATCGACGGGTATCCGGTTGGTTGCGGAGCACTTAGACCCCTTGATGAAACATCTGTAGAGGTTAAACGCATGTATACTCGCAGTGGCTACCGCCGTAAGGGGATTGCGCAGGCTATTTTGGCCGAGGCGGACCGTCTTGCAAGCGAACTTGGTTACACCAATCTCAAACTGCAAACAGGTCCGCTGCAGCCAGAAGCAGCCGCGTTGTATGAGCGCGTAGGGTATTATCGAATCCCTATTTTCAGTGGCGATTGGGACCGAGTGTTGGCCTATCAGAAAGATCTGGTACACGAAAAAGTATAATTCTACGAACGAATCACAGCTTCCATTCACTGAATGGAAAGAGGAGTATAAGATACAAGAAAAGTCGCCTATAGGCGACTTTTTTTACGTTTTAACTTATCCAATCTCTCTAAAGGGATAGACCCCAAGATTTTAATTCTTTGCGGAATGAATGTTCTAAGGATCTTGATGTTGAACCCCCCACTCACATAGTCCTTCCAAAACGGGCAATAGCGTCTCAGCTTTGGCGGTCAGTCGGTACTCCACTTTAGGAGGGACTTGGGGGTACTCTTTCCGTTCTACCATACCATCTGCTTCCAATTCTTTGAGCTGTGAACTCAATGTTTTATACGTGATGGCGCCGATTTGTCTTTTCAGTTCATTGAAACGGACAGGCTGGTTATCAGCCAGAAGATACATAATCACCATTTTCCATTTGCCACCAATAACGGACAACGTGTATCCAAAAGGGGTATCTTGAATGTTCTTCACTTTACCATGGTATTCAGCCATACTCATCATTCACACTATCCTTTCGGGTAGTACCTATCCTAAAAGACCGTACTATTTATTTGTTTGGGCTCAGTTTATACTAACCTTACTTTGAAGTAAAGGAGATTTACGATGACTCAAAAAACAATACGTCTGCTTATGCCACAATGGCAAGGTGGGGATAATCCTAACTACTCTTTTGGAGCGGAACTGCTTGCTTGGCTCGCACCTGACAACGATCAACCTCTCATTCATGTTCCTGTTGTGGCTTATGATGGAACACCTCTGGTAAGCGAGAACGGGATAAAAGGCAGAACACCGCTACTTCAGCAATTGCAGGCCGCCCAGCATATCATTCAAGCTCACCAGCCTGATCGCATTGTCATGTTTGGCGGTGACTGTTTGGTTGAACAAGCCCCGTTTGCCTATTTAAATGAACGATATGGCGGAGAACTTGGTTTGATATGGATTGATGCACACGGTGACTTGGTTAAATACGCGGGTTATGACAATGGTCATACATTGCCGCTCGGTAATCTTCTTGGGGAAGGAGATCCGGAGTTTGCCAAACATGTGAAAGTCCCTTTGAAGCCTGAAAATATCTTCATGGCCGGGTTGACGACCCCCACGCAACAGGAAAACGAAGTGATTCAAAGATTGGGTATCCGAACGGCTGGAACCGAAGAGTTAACTCATGGCATGGATTCGATTAAGAAGTGGATTACAGAAAACGGCATCAAACACCTGGCAATTCACCTTGATCTGGATGTGCTTGATCCCAGCATGTTCCGTTCATTGTTATTCGCCAAGCCAGGAGAACCTTATGTATTTTCACCAGCAGGAACCATGCAATTACCTCATTTGCTTCAACTGATCAAAGAAATGTCTGAAGAAACAGATGTAGTCGGATTAGGGATAACCGAGCATCTACCATGGGATGCCATTAACTTGAAGAATCTACTTGGAGAAATACCTATCCTGAACCATTGATATAGGATATCAGAATACTGATATATCAAGTCAAAATAGAGGAAGATGACGGATAAAAATATCAATATGATTATATGGGTGGTTCGATGAGAATCAGAAATTAAACGAACTGAGGAGAGTACACCCAGATGGTCACGTTATTGTTAATCATTATCTATCTCGCATTTATAGGGCTGGGATTGCCAGATGCTTTACTTGGCAGTGCCTGGTCCGTTATGAAAAACGATATACATGCGACAACGGAAATGGCAGGTTACATATCGTTAATTATTTCATTTAGTACAGTCGTGTCCAGTCTCTCAGCCAGCCGATTGTTACACCGCTTCGGAACAGGTAAAGTCACATTATTCAGCATCCTCTCAACAACGATCGCTTTATTGGGGTTCTCAATTTCCGAGAATTTTGTGTTTTTACTGATTCTGGCGATCCCTCTCGGTCTGGGTGCAGGTTCGGTGGATGCAGCACTAAGTAATTATGTAGCATTGCATTTCAAGGCCAAGCATATGAACTGGTTGCATTGTTTCTGGGGAATTGGCGCAGTGACAGGCCCGCTCGTTATGGCATATTGGCTGAATCAAGCTAACAACTGGCGTGCAGGATACGTCACTGTAGGGTTGATTTTGCTTGGGATCGCGGTGATTTTATTGTCAACGTTGTCTCTGTGGAAGATCTTCGATAAGGGAAGAGTAGAGGAGTCAGGCGATGAGAAGAAACGGGTGAGCAACCGTGAGGCAATACGCATCCCCGGCGTGAAAATGTCGATGCTTGCCATGCTATGTTACAATGGTTCCGAAACTGCAGCCGGTTTGTGGATGGCTTCATTCTTCATCGGAAGCAAAGGCGTTTCTCCAGGTACTGCCGCAGCACTATCCTCCCTATTTTTCATTGGCATTATCTTGGGACGCGTAATCTCAGGTTTTCTTTCGACTCATGTATCCAGCAAAAATCTCATCAGATATGGTGGACTCGTTGGATGCTTCGGATTGTTTATCCTGGTTATGCCGATTCCTTATTGGATTGCCGCAGGGGCTTTATTTATCGTGGGATTGGGCGGAGCACCGATCTATCCAAGTATCGTTCATGCGACACCGGAACGCTTCGGAGAGAAAGCATCCCCAAGTGTAATTGGACTTGAAATGGCCAGTGCCTATACAGGTTCAACACTGATCCCGTTAGGTATGGGGCTCTTAGCCAGCCAATGGGGAATGTCCATGGTCCCCCTGATCCTGCTGATTCTGTTCAGTGTCATGTTCGCGGCTACAGAGCTGGTTAATAGAAGCAACAAGGCTACGCGGCTGACCGTCTAGCTCTTGTTATAGGTCTTTAAGGCTCTGCCACTATACAACAAAGGAACAACCAGCGATGGTTGTTCCTTTTGATGTGTGGGCTATTTTTTATAAGAAAATCAGTAACAATGTACCTGCGGCAAAACAGTAATACGAAAAGTATTTCAGGTTGCCTTTGGCCATAATCCCCATAAACCATCTCATGGAGAAATACGTGACGAAGAGCGTCGTGATGAATGCAATCAGATAAGGGATCGCCAGCTGTGATCGATTCGGATCATTGGCGATGTCGGATACCCCCATGATGAGTCCACCAATGCTTATGGGAATATACAGCATAAAGGAGAACTTCAAAGCTGTTTCCTGTTTCATGCCGACAGCGATGGATGCAATTACAGTTGCCCCTGAGCGGCTAATGCCCGGAATAAGAGCGACTGCCTGAGCCAGACCTACCAACAATGCATCTTTCGTAGACAGATCTCCGTCTTGCTTACGACCACGAAGATTACGAATCAGCCATAAGGCAACCCCGGTGATCAATAGCGCGATGGAAACGGTATACACGGACGAGAAGATTTCTTCAATCCGATCTTTGAACAGGACTGCAACGACTGCCGCAGGAATCGTACCAATAATTATGTATAAGCAAAACATGAAGTCTGCTCGATATTCTTCTTTACGAGTACGCAGGTAACCAAGTGCACCAATAATCAACTTTTTGATGTCTTCTCGGAAAATAAAAATAATAGCGATAAGCGATGCCGTGTTTGTTAAAATTTCAAATGACAATCCATTCTGTTTGATGCCCATGAGTTTCTGAGCGATGATCAGATGACCGCTTGAGGAGACGGGGATCGGCTCCGTCGCACCTTGAACAATACCTAAAAACAAATACTTTAACCACAATATAATCTCTTCCATGTTGTCCTCCTTGAATACGTTTCATTGGCTTTTTAATACTCTCTTTTTAAGAAAAAGTGAATGTTATACTCTATTGATGATAGCTGTTTAACTTGGTGACTTGCAAGTTAGAGTTCATAGAGGGAGTAAAATAAACATTGCTTGTCAAATCCTGCATAGCATGATATCGTTGATAACGATTATCAATATCAACGAAGAGGTGGGTTTATTTTGCGTAAACAGAGAAAACCAATATGGATCATGATGGCACTCATATTGCTGCTTGTACTTAGTGCATGTGGTCAGGCTGCCACGACGGATAGTACAACCGGGGACAACACGAACGCAGCTGCTGAGACAGAAACCAAGACGGACTCGAATTCAGCTTCTTCCGCTGATGAAGCGGCAACTGGCGAAGAGGAACTCGTTACATATCAATCGGATGCAGGCGAAGTACAGGTGCCCAAAAATCCAAAACGTATTATTGATTTGACATCATTCTCGACAGGGTACTTTGTTGCCTTGGATGCACCGGTAGTCGGCGCTTTATCAGGTGCGATGAACAACAAGTATATCAAGGACCAACTTGCAGCAGCAGGCACCAGCGATCTGGGTGAAGAGCCTACCCCAGAAAAGTTAATCAGCTTAAAACCTGACCTTTTTATCGTGTACACTGGCACAGAGGGCATCGATAAGCTGGAGCAGATTGCACCTGTCGTACAGATTACATTTGGTAAGCGCGATTTCAAAGATTTGATGCTCGAAATGGGTAAGCTCACCAATAGAGAAGACGCAGCTAAAGCTTGGAATGCGAAATGGGAAGCGAAGATCAACGAACTGAAGCCTAAAGTTCAGGAAGCTGTAGGCGATCGCACGGTTTCCATCCTGAATCCGTACGCCAAAGGATTATTTGTATTCGGTCATAACTATGGTCGAGGCGGTGAAATTATATACGGGGAGTTTGGTCTCAAAGCACCAGCGAAGGCTCAAGCTGAAGCTATTGACAGCGGAACTGGATGGGCTTCGATCTCCATGGAACTATTACCGGAGTATTCGGGTGATATTATCTTCACCAGCCCGTGGTCGGGAGACACAACCGATCCCAAGATCGTGTATGATAATGCATTATGGAAGAACTTGCCTGCGGTGAAGGCAAATCATGTGTTCCAACTTGATCCAACTTCAGATTCGTATAACGATCCGTTAACGTTGGAAGGTCAGTTGCAGTTTATTTCCGATAGTCTGCTTTCGGCGAAGTAATATAGAACTGTATAGATGGTAGTGCAGAGCATTTCCAAGCGTCGTTACTAGACGGGGAATGCTCTTTTTTATGAGCGAGTTATTTTATATAGGTCGATTATGGATGGATTTTGACCAATTTAATTAAGCTTGATACAATAAGATAACGGTAGACGAACATTTAAAATTAAGTGGGGTGATCTAGCTTGCAACAAAAAAGTGAACGCTTGAATGTATGGTTGTCTTTGTCTAACATGCATACCCATCTGAACGAGAAGTTGGAACAAGCCCTTCTTCAAGAATATGACTTATCTTTGAAGGAATTTTATGTTTTAAACTTTATATTTAATGCCGAGGGTAAGGAATTACGCCTACAGCAACTACAAGAACTGGTGGGGTTGAGCCAAAGTGCTACATCCAGGCTTGTCGTAAGGATGGAAGCCAAAGATTGTGGGGCTCTGGAAAGACATACATGTGAAGATGATCGGCGTGGCATTTACACTCGTATTACAGAGCTTGGAGAGAATAAATACAAGAAAGCACTTCAAACGTTTAATCAGGTCTTGCAAACCGAATTGGAACAGGATGGATTTGAGACTCGATTAGAGAACCTCACGAAAGAATTGTTCTAAGGCTAGGGTGAATATAGGGTAATGTATTAATTTACCCTATAGGAAGACTTGACACTCATTCATATATCCGTTAAATTAAATGCATGCGCATGCTTTTATTATGGATGCGGTGATTTATTTATTAAGGAGGCATTGAATATGAAGGTGTTCGTCGTGGGATCAAATGGACAAATTGGTCAACAGCTTATCCAGCTTCTGAAGAATAGTGAAGAGCACACCGTTCTTGCCATGGTACGAAAACAAGAACAGGCAGACCAATTGGCAACACAGGGTGTGGAAACGGTGCTTGCCGACTTGGAAGGTACGGTTGACTCCATTGCGGATGCTGCAATGGGTTGTGATGCAATCGTATTTGCAGCCGGGTCTGGCGGTACAACGGGGCATGACAAAACACTTCTGATTGATCTGGATGGTGCCGGGAAAACCATTGAAGCGGCTCAAAAAGCAGGTATTGATCGATTTATCATGGTCAGTGCAATCCAGGCCAATAACCGTGCAAACTGGCATGATAACATCCTGCCGTACTATGCAGCGAAGCATTATGCTGACAAAGTGTTGGAACTCAGCGGATTAACCTACACGATTATACGTCCAGGGATTTTAAAGAATGAACCAGGAACCGGGAAAATATCTGCTGCTGAGAATATCACATCCGGTAACATTGCTCGTGAAGACGTAGCTCATGTGATTATGGCTAGTTTGAGTGAGAAGAATACCTATAATCGTTCATTTGATCTAATCGCTGGTGAGATTGCAATACCTGAGGCACTGAGTAGACTCTGATCCAGAATGAAAGTTTCTACGATATCAGTAGAGATAAGTGAGGACTTTAAATGATGGGATTCATGCTTTTGTCCTTCATATTAGGTTTTTTCATCGCTGTTCGTCCATTTTGGCCGCTGCCTAATCTTAAACGTATAGATTATGAAGAATTTCTCAGACAACAGAGTGTTTATCGGCAATATAAGGTGATCGATATCCGAGATGCAACAGATTACTGGGCTGATCCTACTCCGGATACCATTAACATCTCACTGGGACGTCTTGCTTTTACGTGGGAAAAATACCTTCTACGAGAAGATAACGTTATTATTATGTCTCCTGGTGTACTTCAATCCAAAAAGGCTGCACGTATATTGCGAAAGCGTGGGTTTAAATGTCTTTATGTGATGAAGTACAAGGTTGATGTGATTTCATGAAATATACAGGAATATTAATGATCGAAACTTTGATGCTTGCGCATGCATTATATTAGTTTGCTATATGAAAAGGGGAGTTTATTTTGATGACAGATTTGTTTAGTCCATATTCTTTTAAAGGTTTAGAGCTTAAAAACCGGGTTGTAATGGCTCCAATGTGTCAATATTCAGTAGATCAAAAAGATGGTATAGCAACAGACTGGCATTACATGCACTACGTTAGTCGTGCTGTGGGAGGAACAGGTCTCATTATTATTGAAATGACAGATGTGGAGCCGGATGGCCGCATTTCAGACTTTGATCTTGGACTATGGTCGGATGAACAGATCCCAGCTCTGAAGCGGATCGTCGATGCGTGTCACAGTTATGGTGCCAAAGTCGGTATCCAGATTGCTCATGCGGGCCGCAAAGCAGAAGATGCTGAAGTTCCAGTAGCCCCGTCCGCGATCGCCTTTGATGAGAATTCCAAGCAACCTAGAGCGCTCACAACGGATGAGGTTAAAGGAATGGTTGAAAAATTCCGGAGTGCTATAGCTCGTGCTGTAAAAGCGGGATTTGATGCGATTGAGATTCATGGTGCACATGGTTATTTGATTCATCAATTCCACTCTCCACTAACGAACAAGCGCGAAGACGAATACGGTCAAGATTTAACGTTATTTGGCCGGGAGATCATTCAGGCTGCGAAGGCAGAGATGCCCAAAGATATGCCCTTGTTGATGCGCATCTCCGCAAAAGAATATGTGGAAGGTGGATATGGCATTAACGAAAGTTCCGAGTTTGCCAAAGCATATCAAGAGGCAGGCGTTGATGTATTTGACATCTCATCTGGTGGAGAAGGACCTATTGGTGCATCGGGCAGACCAGGAACTCATGCGGCATATCAAGTGCCTCTCGCTAAAGCAATCAAAGAGGCTCTTGATGTGCCCGTGATTGCTGTTGGAAGACTCAATGATCCTACGTTGGCGAACGCAGTCATCGGAAATGAAGAAGCTGATCTCGTTGCAGTGGGCAGAGGTCTGTTAAGAAATCCTTACTGGGCCTTGGAAGCTGCGTCTGCTTTGCGTAAGGCAACAGACGTTCCAAAACAATATACGACTGGTTTTTAATGTATTAACAATTTTATGTTAATGATTTAACGATCTTCATTAAAACATGAATAAGAAAGGACTCCTCTGACAAAACAGAAGGAGTCCTTTTTGTGGTTAAACTAGATGAGGTAAAGTGACGATATTAACCAGTAACCAGTCAAGAGATGGTAGTCGTTTCATCGGCTCTGCCTCTCAAGCGTTTAATATCTTCTCTGGGCGGATATCCGAACATGCGAGAATATTCACGACTGAATTGGGAAGGACTCTCGTAACCTACCTGAAATGCTACATCTGCTGCATCGGTGGACTTGGATAATAACAAGCGCCTAGCTTCTTGCAGTCTCAGTTGTTTTTGAAACTGAATAGGACTCATGGCGGTCACTTCTTTAAAGTGTCTGTGCAGCGAAGCAGTACTCATATTCGCCAATTCCGCCAGATCCTCAACCCGAAAATTTTGATCAGAGTGATTCATAATATATTCGATAACGTCTCTGATGCGATAGGTGTGGCTGCCCTCCATGGTAGCTTGTTCCAGGGCAATCCCATGGGGTCCCTTCAGAACTTTATAGAGAATTTCCTTTTTGAACAAAGGAGCGAGTAGTGGGATATCTTCTGAGTGATCTTCCAACAAACGGGCTAACCTGACGACTGCATCAAGCAGAGACGGCTCAGCTTGGCTGACAAACATCGCACGTCGCGTACTTTGCTGCGGTCTTGCTGGGAAATCGGAATGGTTCAATACCTCCAGAATCTCACTGGATGTGAATTCAAGCTTCAGGGCCAGATAGGGAGCCTCAGACGAGGCTTGAATCACTTGTCCACTAACCGGCAAGTCAACGGTTGCCACGATATAACTTCCTGGACCGTATCGGAAACGATCCTGTCCCAGCAGGACCTCTTTCTCGCCCTGAACGATAATGCAAAAGGAAGGTTCATTCACTCTAAATATAGGTTCAGTAACGATCGATTCACGGATTAGAAATAATGAAGGGATCGCAGTTGAGTGCACTCCATCCTTGTTGGAATAACGGTCAATGCGTCTGGCTAATTCGACCTGATGTTCATGTATTCGATCAGACATACATAGTTCTCCTTTTTCGACACAACATAATAAGTTACATTCTATCGTATTTAGACTTCAGGCGGTAGAAAACGGATAGCAATAGGCAAACAATTGATGTGAATAGATAAGACATGGTGATTGCTGGCGCATATTCACAAGTACACAGGTCATGATATACAACAAGTACACAAGTTATACATTTACGGATTAGCTAATACATGATCAGATAAGAATGAAAAGAGGTATCTCTGTACATTTTATTTACTGATCGTTCCCAATGTGTTAGATTGATTTTGGGAGGGAAGTCGAATGGCTAGAAGTAAAGAGTTTGAAGTGAACGAAGTATTGGATAAAGCAATGAAGATATTCTGGGAACAAGGTTACGAGAAGACATCGATGAGTGACCTGGTTGAGCATATGGGCATTCATCGCAGAAGTATATATGATACGTTCGACGATAAACATACGCTGTTTTTGCAGGCTATGGATCGCTATAAAGGGAAGATCAGCACCACATTACTTTCAGAAATTAAAGCGTCCAAGACGGCAGTGGAAGCACTGCATAAAATTTTCGATGTTATGATCAGTGAAGCAGAGGATACACCATCGGGTTGCCTGATCGTAAACTCGGCGGTAGAGCTGGGCACACGTGATTCGGATGTAGATACCCGATCTCTTGAATCCTTTAAAGACACAGAGCGGATGTTCGAGCAGATTATCCAATGGGGACAGCGGGACGGAGAAATCGCTTCAGACCATGATGCGAAGGAAATGGCAGAATACCTGCACAATATTTCCGTCGGCATAAGAGCAATGGGAAGAACTTCGATGGATAAAGAAAAATTAAACCGGATTATCGATGTATCGATAAAACTTTTGGAGAAATGATGAGCAGAGACGTACCAAAAAAAAGCAGCTTGAAATCCGTCAGTGGACTTCAAGCTGCTTTTTTTTGTGCGCCAATTTTTTAGAAGAAAAAGCATAAGCCATCAATTGGTGATGGCATTTTCTATCGGTTTAATTTTGTGAATCTCTTCGGTTCCAGCTTCCATAGCCGTTTCGTAGTAGGAGCATTTGTGCTCAATGACTTCCATGGTTCTTCTTAATTCCTCCATTTGTGCTTCCACAATCGCTTTTCGCTCCGTAAACATGTCATATCTTTGCTTCAGCGTGGAGTCCCCTTCAGAGCACCATTCAATGAAGTCCTTAATGTCTTTGATAGGCATTCCCGTTAGTTTCAGGCATTGAATGATCTTTAGAAAATCAATGTCGGAGTCTTTAAACAAGCGTGTTCCACTCGTGGTTCGTTCTACAAAAGGCATGAGTCCTTCCTTGTCGTAGTAACGCAATGTATATACCGTAAGGTCTAATTTTTTGGCAACTTCACCGATTGAATAGGTCATTTAGAATGAATTCCTTTCTACATGGGTAGACTTCGAGTTAACTCTAGGATTGATCCGAGTGAATTCTACCATGCTGTATAACTGCATGTCAAAGTGCAGCGAAGATAAAAAAATAAGATAAACATTTGACCTAGAGTTAACTAGAGGGGGTAAGATAACTTTGAACTTTAAATTACTAGGAGGTTATCCCATTGATTATAGCTAAAGCCAGAGCCGTTGACGGACCAGACCAAAAATTCAAAAGTGCTGAAATTAAACGACGTGATCTGGATACCAATGATGTATTAATTGAGATTAAATATGCGGGTATCTGCCATTCTGACATCCATACTGCCCATGGTGAATGGGGTCCTGTGAATTATCCACTCGTTCCTGGACACGAGATTGCCGGGATTGTAACCGATGTAGGAACTGGAGTCTCCAAATATAAGGTCGGTGACCGAGTAGGGGTCGGATGTATGGTGGACTCTTGTGGTGAATGTATTAACTGTCGCAAAGGTGAAGAGCAATACTGTCTCAAAGGAAATATTCAAACTTACGCTGGAGTAGACAAATACGGTGAGCCTACGCAAGGTGGATATTCAACTCATATTGTTGTCGTAGAGGATTTCGTCGTTCGCATCCCTGATAACATTGCACTTGATGCTGCTGCACCTTTGCTGTGTGCCGGTATTACGACGTATTCACCACTTCATCACTGGGGAGCTGGCCCAGGTAAGAAGGTTGCCGTTGTAGGTATGGGTGGTCTAGGTCATATGGCTGTCAAAATTGCACATGCGATGGGTGCTGAAGTAACGGTTCTCTCCCAATCCTTGAGCAAAAAAGAAGATGGACTGCAATTTGGTGCAGATCACTACTTTGCCACAAGCGAACCGGAAACATTCGAGAAACTTGCAGGCACATTTGATCTGATGATCAACACAGTAAGTGCGAATATTGATATTAACGCTTATTTCTCACTGCTCACACTTGATGGTACACTCGTGAACGTGGGTGCTCCTGCTGAGCCACTAGCCGTAAACGTATTTTCTCTTATCGGCCATCGCCGTTCATTCGCAGGTTCCATGATTGGTGGCATCCGTGAGACGCAGGAAATGCTCGATTTCTGTGCAGAACATGATATTGCGCCTAACATTGAGGTTATCTCCGCTGACCAGATTGACGAAGCTTACAAACGTGTATTGGCTTCCGACGTGAAATATCGCTTTGTTATCGATAACAGCACAATGTAATTGTGAAGTGTGATTATTGATAGTTATAGATAGAAGAAAGCAGCTGCCGATAAGGTAAGCTGCTTTTCTGTTTTGTTCATTGCTGATCGTTTTACGACCCACCTTCTTATCGCAACGAAAAGAAGATACCTGCGTCTAATAACTAGTTGGAAAAATATGAAAGGAGTGGGGGAAGAAAGATGACAGCATCATTTTCACATCAGCCCAAAGGGTACGAATGTCCATTTTGTTGTATTTGGGGTATTGAGCGACCAGATGAGGGAACAAAACAAAGAGATATCATCTATCAGAATGAAAAGGTAACGGCATTCATAGCGGGCAAATGGTGGCCAAACAATAAAGGACATGTTCTTGTTGTCCCTAATCAACATTTCGAGAACATCTTTGAACTCCCAGCGGAGTACGCTGTTGAAATTCACCGCGCGGCTCAGCTCACAGCATTTGCAATGAAAAGTACATATGGATGCGATGGGATTTCGACGCGGCAACATAATGAACCTGCTGGTAATCAAGACGTGTGGCATTATCATCTGCATGTTTACCCTAGATACGTGAACGATCAACTTTATCTGACAAATGGTTCCCAGTCCGATCCAGATGAACGCTCGCTCTATGCGGATAAGTTGCGTTCTTGGATAAAGGAACACATGTAAGCTCTAGAAGGAGATGAATCTGAGATCCTATGTTATATTTGATCATAAGTAAGCTGCATTAGGATATTCTTTGTAACGAAAAAATCATTAGATAAGAGAAGGGCTGTGCCAGTATTGAAAGGTAAGATATCTAAAAGATTGCTAGCAATTTTCGTAGTTTTAACTTTGTATTTAGGTAGCACAAATCAGATGTATGCAGAATTTACTGAATTAAGCTTAGAGGAGCACGGAGGGCTACAGCAAGAATGGGTACATACTCTTCCTAAAGAATTTAATTATCTGAACTTTGAACTAGGATACAATCCTCAAGACAGTATTAACCACACACGCCCAGCTGGTCATGCTAAACCCGGGTACTTTGTCTGGTAATAACTTCGGCCTATACACGATAAATAATAAGACAGGGAAAATTGCCTGGGCGTACGACATTAAAAATAAAGTGAAAAATTTTTACCCTTTGAATCACGCTTGGTTCTATAACGAGAGCGGCAGTATATTCTATCAGTATTCTACGAATCATGGGAAAACGTTTAACATTCTTAGTTTGGATTCGAAAGGAAAGCGTTTATTCGAGAAGAAGGATTTAAGTTTCTCAAATATCTATCCTTATAAAAACGGAATTGTTCTACAACAAACAGATTATCTTAAAAATCAGTCTCGTTTTATCACATTAAATTCCAAAGGAATAACGACAAGCGAAACTGTGTTAGGTTATAAAACTGAAGTACTGACTTCTGGTTATGTACTCCATTTTGTAGGTGAGAATAAAATCGAGGTTTTCAAAGATGTAACCTCTTTGAAAAAGCCATTATTTACGTTTAACTCCAAAAAGTTTGGTGGATTCTACGTTGCGGGTTATCATCAATTAAGTGGCGGTACATTAATTGTAGAATATGCAAGATCCAATTCATATGGTGGACAGAAATTAATGGCTTATGGAGTTAATGGTAAACTCAAATGGGAAACCGTGCTTGATAGAAACATGAAAATTTCTATGCATTCAACCGGAAGTAAACTATTAATCGATAACAAATCTGAACACAGTATCACTTTATATGATCATAACTTCAAAAAGCTGTTTTCTCGTGCGTATGAAGGAGAGCTTAATTTTAATGGTTTTATGAGCTCCTACCGAAACGATAGCTATATTGAGTATACAAGCTTTGGAACCATTGATGACAAATGGGGAGAGAGGTATACCTTAATGAAAGATAATGGAGACATACTACTTAGTAAATACTTTGTTTTAGATGATGTGCATAAGAGTAACTTTGCTTATGACTCGTCCGAAAATGTGATCTATCGCACCATGGTTAGCGACTACCGATATAATCTGATTAAATACAAGGTAACTAAATAATTCTACTAAGTTGTTGATCAGTACAATAGCATGTTTAGACGACAAATCGGAAAGATATTATATCAATTTTAAGATGATGAGAGCTTGCAAATTTGTTGAGGTGGTTTGATGTGAGTGATTCGATGATATTATTATCCTCCTTGGAGTAAATCTAAATCGCATTGAGATGGACCAAATCAAGTACCGCAAGTTCCGTGCATTGATATCAAATGAACGGAACTTAATATTTATCCTTATCTTTATTAGATTTATGCTCAAAGAAGAATCCAAACGGTAGGAAGAAAGAAGGAGTAGCCATTATGCTACTCTTTTTTTATGCGTGTTTAGGAATTTATGGAATATGAGTAAAGTCTTATTTTATATCCTTTTTATTGAATTTAAGGATAATATATAAACAAACATATGTTAAAAGTCGATAAATAGTAAATTAAAGAATAATAATAAAAAAAAGTAAGTAGGTGAGAGGTCATGACACTCGCGACAATCAGTTACGAGCAACTCCAGATACAGCCTTTTGAGATTCGAATACATCAAGTTGCGATACATATGAAAGTTCATGAGCACGGGAAGTTAAGATTCACTGGGGTCATTCCAGAGGAAAAAGAAGAGCACTACGTACGTATGGCCGACGAGAGCACTCCCGTTGAATTGTTTTATACCGATGAACATGGACAAAAACAGCGGTTATTTCACGGTGTCATTCTGAAGCTCCAGGTCAGAGTGGAGAATCAGGTGTACTGGCTAGAGGCGGAAGCCGTCTCGCATACGCATGCCATGGATATTAAGCGCGAGACACGTTCCTTTCAGAATGTTGCCAGTTTGATTCCAGATGTGATGCAGAAGATTAGCGGGCTCTATCCAGACGGTCAGACATTCAATACGTTTATGGAAAAGAAAAAACTTGGAGCTTATACACTCCAATACCAGGAGACCGACTGGGAGTTTCTGCAGCGATTAGCATCCCATTATCATACGGTTTTGATTCCTGTATCAACGGAAAAACGCATTCGTATCTATCTGGGTATACCCGAGCTACGGGATGCAGGCAAGCTGGAAGCAACGCATTACCGCATGTATAAGGACATGCTGGCCTATCAACAAGAAGCGCAAGGTGCTAGTGGCCTTAGTGAACAGGATTATATCCGATATGAAGTTAAGGTACATGACCGAGTTTTGCAACTTGGGGATGAGGTACAGTTTAAAGGGCAAAGACTCAACGTCTTTGAAATTCGGACCGAAATGCAGCAGGGGCTACTTATCCACCATTATGTGCTCGGGCACATGAAATCTGCTTATCAGCGTAAGCGATACAACTCACGCCTTGTCGGTGCATCCATTTCAGGACAGATTATGGGCGTCGTGAGAGATGAGGTTAAAGTCCAGTTGGACTGTGACCAGGAATGGAGTCTGGCCACGGCCAATCTGTTCCCATACTCCACCATGTATGCTTCGGATGATCAGACTGGGTGGTACTGTATGCCTGAGCAAGGGGATAGTATCCGTCTTTACTTTCCTAATGCAAGGGATTCGGAAGGCATTGCACTGAGCTCTGTTCGTAAGAAAATACCGGAAGAGGCCATGTCATCACCTTCTTCGTCGCCTGCATCGGCCCAAACTACCCAAACTGGAGGTGGAGGAAGAGGGATCACCACTACGGTTGTTCAGCAGGAGCAATTGCAGCCCATTGTGCAATATGACAAGGATTTAAAAGAAGATCTGATGGCCAATCCCAATACCAAATTCCTACTTACACCGACTGGACAGAAGATTACCTTTGAAGAAGACAAAATCACCATTACTGGAGCCACAGGAGGAGCGACTCTGACGCTGACCAGTGCGGGAACCATTATCCTAAACTGTGAGAACAAGATTACCCTTCAGGCAAGTAAGCAGATTGAAATGGTATCCGAGTCCGTCGTCATGCTAGCTAACCAAATAGATCTGTCAACCAAGGATGGAAACGGCGGCCTAACCATCGACCAAGGCCAGGTTGTCATTAAAGGTATTGAAATCTTAATGAACCAATAAAGACAGTGAGGGGCTAGATCATGCATCAGATGGAGCTGTGGCAGCAGTTCTTGGAACAGGAAGTGCTCCCACTTCGGAATAGCAAGATACAGGAGTTGCACGCCTATTATGTTAGGCAACGGCAAGAGATAGTACAGGGAATTGTGCCTCTATTTGACGCCTTCTGTGAACGGGTAAGATTGCAACAAGAACAGGGTGAGCTACAGGCATGCAATACGCTGCACGTATCGTTAATGAGGACCAGGCTGAATCAGGGAGATCCGACTTATATGCTACACGCGAGTGATCGGTACCGTGAGGGGGAGATGCCCGCGAGCGGGTTTCTATACGATGCAAGCTGGATTTATCGTTATATGGAACAGTGGTTCGAGGAATGTGAGAGCAGTCGCAAGAGATTTATGAACCGGATTGATCAGGTTGCCCTTCATGCATGGCAAACAGGACAGTTGTATCCTTTTCATGTCTATATGGTACATGCTGTCCGTTATGCAATGGATGACATTCGTAAACTAGATTCATTTCAGAACTTAAACAAGGACATAGAATTTGAAGTTCGTGTTGGTGAATTTCAGGATCATGAGGTGACTGAATCGGTATACCGAATGAATGGGATGCAGCGCAGCTCGATAACTTGTAAGGGTTGGCTGGAGAGCAAGCTGACCAGTGAATACATCTATGAACATATTGCGAGTGTAGATCTTACGCAGGGGGATTATGGGGAAATAGATTTCAATTACGCTCGGTTCGAAGAAGTGAAACTTAGCGGTAGCCACATGGAGGAGACGAGCCTACTGGGAACTCGGTTTATGCGGTGCCAGTGTGATCATGTCAACTTTGGAGAGACGCTTTTGTATGATGTGGACTTTCGAGGGTGTGATCTGAGCAAGGCAAGATTCGATGGTGCTTTGGGTGGCCGCGATACCTTCGTCGATACACATGGACTGTTCTACGGTATGAACGGTGTCCAGTTTCAGGGAGCCAATCTGAATCATGCAAGCTTTCGATATGCGAAAATTGCGGGTGACTTTACAGGTGCAGAGCTGGAGCAGGTAGATTTCACTGGGGCTGATCTGGCAGGAAGCCAGATGCTTGTACAAGATCGATTTCGGATGCAGTTAACTGCTGAACAACGCGCTGCTATTGAATGGGTGGAGAAGGATTCATGAGTGAAACAAATTACTACGTGATCGAACATGACAGACAGTTTTCTTCCAACGGAGCCAGCCTTCAATGGCCAGAGCGAATGCTTCAAGGTTATGACTATGCTGCTGAAGAGGAAATCGTTTATGTGAAGAGTGGTCAACCCTTTTCTTCTTCCAGTATCCTTGCGCAATATCCTTTGCTGCTGCTCAGTGATGAGTTATCCAAGTTCATCATGCAACTTGCACCTGAGATTACTTCTAAAAGAGTTGTGGTAATGAACCTGGAACAGTATAACCAGTCATTCTATCACTGGATGGATCTCCCGAAGGCGACGTGTATCGCGCCTGATCAAGCCTTGATCCAGAGCGGGCAGGTTATGAGCATAATGGCTGATCTCAGCGGTCTTGAACAAGAACCTGCATTCCTCATTCCGTATTATCGGACTCAGCTGGTGATCGTTCGTCTTGAACTGGCAGAACGTCTACTGCGGGCAGGTATATATGGTTTGAAAGTCAGACAGATTCAGATCACAGAAGGAGACATGTAGATGGGAGTTACAGATACAATCTTAACGAAGGATACGCTAAACAAGTTGCTTTCCTCCCCCTGGAGGAGTGAAGATACATATGTAACGGCAGGAGCCTATATGCATTGTACGTTTGGAACCCATGAGGAGGTACTGAACAAGCTGGAGCCCAATGGGGTGTACATAAATGGTAGCCCGATGCTAACGGTCGAGGATTGTGTCACGTCCACTTCTGAGCCAGGGACGATTCACGGTATACCTTATACAAAAATGGGACAGGAAATTGACGGGAACTTCTACTCCTTCGGGTATTGCCGGAGTGAGCTGCATCCGATGAAGTTAGCTGAACGTGTCGCAGGACCAAAATCGGATCCTTCGTATATTATTGACCCCGATCCAACAGAACCAACATGTGGACAGGCTATCTACCCTTGTGCCCCTGGAATTATGCCCACCACCTCGGCTTCTGCTCAAAGCACATTGATGTCAAACCCTTCGTTAAGTGCACTGATCGAGGCATTGGCAGGGGCAAAGCCCCAGTGGACCAATGGAAGCCCCAATGTGTCCATTCAGGGAGTACCGGCACTGACCAGTAAGTCCTGTCTATTTTGTACGTGTGGCGGGCAGATACGCTTGTTAACCAATGGCATGGATCCGGCTCCTCCGGAGTTTGCTGTAAGGTAAGGCTGGCATAACGGAGGAGGATATCGAAATGGATGTTAACTATCAGGGAGATGGTTTTGAACTGCAATGGCCTTACAAGATCAAGGACCTGCGCAGTTTTCGAATTGAGCGAGCGTTCAATGCACATACACGATGTGTTTTTACAGCCCGTATGAGTGAAGAGGAGGCAGAGCGATGCCTCCTTCACAGCTCCTTTAACGACAGCCTCGTTCTGCAGAAGCCAACGGATGCCAGACCGGAGGGGTGGTTCGCCGGAGGGATTACCAAAGTCGATATACAGATGGAAGACGGTATCTCCCTTCTAGAAGTGGAGGCTCTATCACGTACATATATTATGGATATGAAGCCGCGGAGTCGCTCGTATCAGAACAAGCATCTGACCTATACCGATGCGATTCGGCAGCTTGTTCGGAATTATGCCTCAGGGGATGCCCAGAATATGGCGACAAGTGACCAGGCTTCCATAGGTGCTTTGTTGGTTCAGTACGAAGAAACGGATTGGAAATTTCTGAAGCGACTGGCTTCTAGAGTGGGAACCGTCATTTTACCGGACGTCTCCATGGATGCACCTCGTGTCTACTTTGGTGTCCCGGACTTATCCTGGGGTAAAGAGCTACATGTCCGGCGTTACAAGGCCATGAAAGATCGAGCTGTCTATGAAGAGCTTCGAGCTAATGCTGAAGGCAAGGATGCAGAGCGGATAGTGGAAGCCGATTTTATTAACTACCGAGTAACCAGTGATCAGTATTGCCAAGTTGGCGATGATGTGTCATTTAAGAAACAAATGTGGGTGGTCTCCGAGTCCGTGATCAGCTACTCAGCAGGTTTATTGCAGTATGAATACTTGCTGGTAAAACGCCAGAGTTTGCGTCGAAAATCCCGCCGTAATGATAAACTCCAAGGGATGTCTTTGGAAGGACGCGTGATCAAACGGGCCAACAATATGGTGAAGGTGCATTTAGATATCGACGTTGCACATGATCAGCAGGGAAATTGGTGGTTTCCTTATTCAGGAGAGGGCAACAATATCTTTCACTGTCTGCCGGATGAGGGGGCTCGCATTAAGGTCTATTTCCCCAGTGGCACAGAGAAAAAGGCGATGGCTATTAATTCGGTTCGTGGCGGCGGCGAGGAAATGAAGAGCCGGACGGTGTTCCAGAAACCATCCACAAAAGTATTCGAGATGCCTGGTGAGGCCAAAATGCAGTTGGGAGATGACGGGGTATTATTTGAGAAAGGGACCGTTAGCCTGCATCTGGATGGAGGAAATATCACGCTGAATGCCAGCGAGGATCTTCTCGTTGTAGCAGGAAATCAGATTGAAGCCGGCAGTGGGGGTGAAGAGGGCGTTCTCGAATCTCTTCGAATCCGTGCTGAGCAGGAAATTGTACTCCAGACGAATACGGACCAGTATGTTATTCTGAACGGTAACCGGATGGGGATCCAAAGTGCCAAGGTTGACTTCCAGAAGATCGAAGTGGACTTTGTGGATCTTCTAACCGAAGAAGAGCTGGAAGAGTTGTATGTAGATAAGCTCGCTCAAGGAGAAATTGCAAAACAGGAGATCGATCTATCGCTCCAACTCAAGGCTGCAGTTCAGCTAACGGATGGGCAGCGAGCGGATATTCGTAATCAAGTAGCCGAGACGGCTAAGAGTGATCCGGGAATGAAGGATCAAGCCAAGAACTGGCTGAGCACCATGTCTTCCGATGAACAAAAAACAATCTATCAACAAAAGTATATCAATCAGCCTGCTGCAGAGCCGGAAAATAAAAGCAAAGCAGAAAAACAGGCCGAACTGGCAAGCCAGCATAAGGTTTACGACCAGATGGACCAGGATCGAACGGCGATGTACGATTGGAAGCAGCAAGCCAAACAGGTGATGGATCAAGGGCAGCAAGCTGGCAAGTCATCAGAGGAAATCCATGCGATGATGCCAGCTCCTCCAGTGCTAAGCGGTCAAGGCTCCTCCCAACCGGCTGGATCGAGCGGAAAGCCAGGGATGATCCAGCAGTTCGTGGAAGCTACCGGAATCGGGGGCGTATTGGAAAAGATCAGTCCTTGGCTGGAACAGATGGAACTTGCTTATGGCATACCGCAAAAGCCCGACTACTTGAGCAAACAAACCCAAAAAACGGTATACTTATCCCGATACACATTCGAAGAGCTTATTATTGGTCCCCAAGTATTGATTGCAGAATTCAACATCTTATTCGGGGTAGTTGCAATTATAGCGGCGATACCAACAGGTGGAGGATCTCTGTACATGCTGGCCGTAGCCGATGCTACGCTGGGCGTCTCCATGATTGTGGTCAACGCGGAGAAGTTGAATGATCTGAAAAACGGAAACGCCAATACGAACCCAACGTTTCTTGGAATGGATCAGGAGTTGCTGGATAAGTTGGGTATTACGTTGATGGTTGTAAACCTGGCTATGCTGGCCAAGCATGGGTTAAATAAGGCAGCGGACAAGCTGATGAACAGTAAGAACAGTTCGGCGCTGGGTGATACGTGGGCAGCCTGGAAGCAGCAGGTTCAACATGATCCGGTGGTAGCTAGCGGTAAGACTGGACCGAAGACTGCTAAATCCAAGCCTTCAAGAGGGGCGTTAGGCGGTCCTGTTAAGAACCAGCCTTTCGATGAGTTTGATGACTCGCATCTATATGATGAGGCTAGTAAGGGACGGACAAGCACAATTCATAAGGTCGAACCTCCTCCTAAAACTGAGGGAGCGGGTAATGGTGTAACAGTAATAAAGAACAATTTCGAGTACATTGATAGCTTTGCCGATCATATGATCAATGCACAAGGAATCGTTAGAAAAGGGAATAAAGGTGTTGTAGGAGGCCATAATTTAGAAAGCTTTGAAAAAATCCTGACGGATCAAGGCTGGAAGCTGGATGATGTCATTGTCTCAAGGACTCCACATCCTACTGTTACTGGGGTTTATGAAATAGAGTATAGACTTCCTGCATTAGACAGGGAATTGAAGGTAGTGCCTGGCCAATATAAAAGTATCCCTCAACCAAAGACGGTCTATGATTCTAAATTGATTTCAAATGAACAAATAATCGTATGGGGCAAAGAAGCTATGGAGAATGGTGTGATTAATGGGAGATTAGTGACTGGATATTCATCAAATGGACTTAGATTTACGGGATATCTTGATGATAGTGGGAACATCACAAATTTTCATCCTTCATTTGAGGGGAATTAGGGAGGCGACGGTATGTCAAATAAAAATATCTCTGAAAAAGAACTGATAGATCTTTATTATTTTGCTATCGGAGATGGGAACTTTATCAAAGCAATGGAAAAGTATTGTAACGGGCAGGGTTTTGGTAACGAGCATATCTGGTGTATATTTTCAGGTGAACTAGAAGATTGGGAAGAAGGATACTTCGGAGAAAATGGAGTTTGCTATTTTTTTGACCATCCTGCAGTAGACGAAGATGCAGCCATCGTACTGGATTACCCTACTTTCTATGTTTATCTCAAAGAAGTAAGTGAAGCATATTTGCTACGCCATTCTGATGATAAGGATTTAGTTAAATCTCGGTTACACGAAATTAAACGAAAGTTTGGAATTGTATAAGTAGTAGGAGCTGTTAGTGTCAAATGAACCACGAACACACATGATTAAAATAAAAAAATAGATCATGTTTTTAACCTAACAACAAGATTGTGCAACATAACCAAAAATGCCACAATGCGAGCTAACCGCCCGCGTTGTGGTCTTTATATCTTCTGATTTAAACGGCGGATAGATGAAATAGTTCCCACTCAATGTGATTCATGTAATACACATTCGAAGAGCTTATTATTGGTCCCCAAGTATTGATTGCAGAATTCAACATCTTATTCGGGGTAGTTGCAATTATAGCGGCAATACCAACAGGTGGAGGATCTCTGTACATGCTGGCTGTAGCCGATGCTACGCTGGGCGTCTCCATGATTGTGGTCAACGCGGAGAAGCTGAATGATCTGAAAAACGGAAACGCCAATACGAATCCAACGTTTCTTGGAATGGATCAGGAATTGCTGGATAAGTTGGGTATTACGTTGATGGTTGTGAACCTAGCTATGCTGGCCAAGCATGGGTTAAATAAGGCAGCGGACAAGCTGGTTAACAGTAAGAACAGTTCGGCGCTGGGTGATACGTGGGCAGCCTGGAAGCAGCAGGTTCAACATGATCCGGTGGTAGCTAGCGGTAAGACTGGACCGAAGACTGCTAAATCCAAGCCTTCAAGAGGAGCGTTAGGCGGTCCTGTTAAGAACCGGCCTTTCGATGAGTTTGATGACTCGCATCTATATGATGAGGCTAGTAAGGGACGGACAAGCACAATTCATAAGGTCGAACCTCCTCCTAAAACTGAGGGGACGGGTGAAGCTCCTCCCATAAAACCTATTGAACCGAGAGGCGAACCGAATGTATTTATTCCTGTATTTAAGGGCGAAGAAATAACTATAAATATTGATGATAGAATGAGATTAACAGGTTTAGACAAGAAAGAACTAGAAACTATTTCAAAAAATACTGGATTAAGTTTAGATGAAGTTACTGCAATGAAAAAGCATTTGTTTTTAACTAAACATACTAATTTAGTAGATGAAAATGGTAAGTATTATTATGAAGGTTATTTTACTCCAGATATTAACGTAGCGTATGGATGGGGAAAAGCATTAAGTACTGAACTACCACCTGCTGAAAAGGCATGGTATAGAGAGCTAGCAGATCACGAATTAGCAGAAAGTAAACTGATGCAAGAAGGAATGCCTATCCGTAAAATTGAGTCATTTAAGGATGGTAAACCATCAGATGGGAACCCTCCTGGTGCACATGATTTAGCACCTCCTCAACCAGGTGACTTTCCAGAGATCGAGGGCAACCAATTGGGGGATATTAGAAAAAAATAAGAAGGTTTTTAGATAATATGGAGGGAAAAGATGAATAAGGCTTTTGAAGAAGCTAAATGTATTATTCGAAATATTGATTGGAGCCACATTGAGTTTAAGAGACCGTCATATGCTGTGTTGTTGTCTGAGCACCTGAGAAGAAGCTCATTATTCTATGATTATTTTCAAAAAGATTCGATGAGAATAATAGTATTTAGTGCAATGGAATTAATTGATATGCAATTACCTATAAATAAATTAGATGAATGTACGGAAACACTCCAAAATGTAAAAGGTATTTTTGTCAGAGAAGTGTGTACATATTATTTGGAATGGGCTTATTTGATAGGAGAGGGTGTGCCGATTGCTGTTCAGTTTCAGGAGCTATATTTACCCATAATAAAGCTATTTGAAAGAGGGGGAAGAATACAATATGATAAAGGACTGCTGATTATTGGGGGACTAACTTGTTTGCGATTTGTATCCTCAGATTCTAGTTTGTTTGAACCAGAGGATATTAGTGATAGTTATCTAGATGAGATAGACAAAGATATATTGAATAAGTGAGTTATTGAATATTTCATATTACTATCTTTCAACACAATCAACAACGCCACAATGGGACCTCTCCGCCTTGTTGTGGTTTCTTTTTTTTATCCGCTTCATTCTAATCATTTAAGTGGCGGCTTTTTAAAAACACCCCACCCAGTACCAAATGAATCCATCATTCAACTAATAACACAAATAACCCATGTTATACCTGTATAAAGATTTCTTCATTTCGGCTGTACGCACATCAAATGCTTTAATTTTATAACCTAAATAACACTATTTCATTACATTGAACAGGTCGATTATGGTCAGATACCACCATAATTGACCTGTTTTTTGTTATGTTCGCTTTCTCACCGATTTTTCATAATCATTCACATGGGATTGTCAACATTAGCTCAGACAACTTTTTTAAGGGCTTCTTGGTGATACTGAACAGGCGTCAAATACCCCAGTGATCCATGAACTCGGTGCCTGTTAAACCAGTTGATGTAGTCATATAATTCCAATTCCAAATGACGGAGGTTTCGGAATTCCATCTGGTAAATAAACTCCGTTTTCATGACCTTGTAGGTGGCTTCGGCCACGGTGTTATCGTAGGGACAACCTTTCTTGCTGAGTGATCGGCCAATACCACACTTGCCTAGAAGCTGGTTTATCTTGTGGTTCTTAAACTCATTCCCACGATCCGTATGAAACCACTGGATTTGGCTCAGGTCGCCCTTTACCGTTGCAAAGGCACGCGAAACCAGAGCAACGTCCTTATGTGGACCTGCACTGTGGCCAATAATTTCTCGATTGAACAGGTCAATGAGCACACAAATGTAATGCCACCGATGGCCGACCTTCACATACGTGAGATCGCTTACCACGAAGCGCTTTGCTTCCGTCTGATCAAACTCTCGACCCAGTTCATTCGCTGTTTTCTCCTCATAACAGGCCATTTTATGAGGCTTAAATTGCGCAATGGTGTACGTGGAGACGAGGCTTTGCTCTTGCATGATTCGACCAATGCGACGTCTGGAGGCGATGAGTCCTCGTTCCTGTAGCTTGGCTTTTATCTTTCGTGTACCATAGACTTTTCGATTGTTGTGAAATATCTCGACAATAGCTTCCGTGAGCTCATCTTCATTTGGCTTTTCCTTCGCTTCATGATAGAAAGTGCTTTTGGCGATTTCGAGGATGGTACACATTGCTGATACTGAGTATTTATCACGGTTATTCTGGATGATAGCTACTTTCGTCCCATGATCAGCGCGGCTTGCTTTAGAATGTCGTTCTCCATCCGTAGACGTTGGAGCTCTTACGCATAGCCATTAATTCGTTTTCTTCAGGTGAACGGTTATCTTTCTCTTTGAAAGAACCCGTGGCATGCGATTGCTTGATCCAGCGATCTAAAGCCGAAGCAGTGAGGTCGTATTCCTCCACAATTGCAACTCTGGACTTGCCGTTTTCATAAAGCTCTACCATTTGTTTTTTTGAACTCGGTTGTGAATGTGCGTCTTTGTTGTTTAGGCATTGTAGAGACTCGCTCCTTAACATAATAGTTTTATTCTACAAGCCCTTATTTTTTCTGTCCAACTAAGTGTAGCCGATCCACATGTTCTCGGATACAGGAGGTAATCATGGAAAATACTGTGGCACTGGGACTTCAAAGGGATCGCCGCACACTTCTCATGTGGATTCAAAAGAGACCAGTATTTCGTCGAAAGGAACAGCTTCTAGAGATTCTTCTATGTCTTCAAATGTTAAACCGACTAAGCCGAAGAATCCACCTAAACCTAAAGATGCTCCGTCTTCGAAAGATGGAATTAAGGCCAGGGATGAAAAAACTTAGTGGACGGGTAATATTATAATTAAACTTGAGCAAAGAGGTAACCCGATCGATTATCCAATAGAAGTACGACAAGACCAAATTGCTCTTCAAACATATGAAAGTTGAGATCTACAAGTTTAGACTTAGAGGAAATTCAAAGATTTGCTAAAAATACATGATTAAGTTTTGAAGGAGCAAAAGCTTTAAAAGAACTTACGATCCTAACTAAACATTAAAATCTTGTTAATCAGTATGAGGGAAGGTATTAATCCGACTGTTTCCATCCTGTTTGGGATGTTGCGTACAGTTGGTAGCGGACTTGGATGTTATAAAGCCAGGAAGCAAAATAAAACCTGTAACGGATGTAGCATTTCATGCATGTTCCACTGAAATTATATTCTCTCTGGCTTTAATGTTCTTTCTGACTTATAGTATTTTATTCAGTAGAGGGGAGTGCACAACAATGGAGGAAATAAATATACTTTCGAAGGAAGAAGTTCTTTTAAACGGTTTAGAATTTACAGGAGATGTTTGTTTTGATGGAGAGTACGGGGACCAAGTTTTTGATAGGTCTATTGAAGATAGTGGAAATCCAGTAACAGGACTTGTTTACGAAAGATATAACAATGGAAATTTGGCTCACTATTGTTACTATGTGGATGGAGTTCCTGAAGGTGATTATGTCACTTATTACGAAGATGGTAAAATTGAAGGATTTAAACGTATGCGTAAGGGAACAATTGTTGGAAAGTCTATTTCTTGGTTCAAGAATGGTGAGATTAGGTCAACATCAGAGTCTCTTTATGGTTTTAAAATTGCTTACAAAGAATGGAATGAAAAAGGGGAATTAATAGAAGAAAAGCTTGAACCAACCCCATCTGAGAAGGACATAATAAGAAAGTGGACAGAACAAGACTCAAAATGAACTTAAATACTATTTTATATCAGCTATTCCGCTTGACTAATTAGCTATGAAATTGGGGTACCCTATCCGATATTTAGAAGTACAGATTTAGTACGCTAAAGCAAGTATTGCTGGAACTATTATATTGAAAATTATTAATAGGATACAAATTGTACAAGTCATAACTGTAGGAAATAAGAGTAGATTCATTCTCGCCAATTTCACTACATATACTTACTTGTGGTTACACATCTAAGGGAATAAATAATTATTTTAACAAATAAATCAATAACAGGATAACAAATTGAAAGGTGATTATAATGGAGCAAATGTTAAATCATCCATGGGACATAAGCGAGAAAGAGGCGATTGTCCTTCAATATAGTTTAGCTGAAAAAGTCATTAAACAAGATGAATTTACAGAGGTGAATTATGTTGCTGGAGTTGATGTAGCATATAGTAAACGAAGTGATAGTTTAATTGCTGCAGTAGTTATTTTGGAGGTTAATTCGCTAAAACCAGTAGAATCAGTAGTAATTGAAGATAAAGTTAGATTTCCATATGTCCCTGGATTATTCTCCTTCAGAGAGTTACCTCCAATTATTAAGGCGTTTAAGCAAATGAAAATTAAGCCGGATCTAATTGTTTGTGATGGACAGGGCATCGCTCATCCAAGAAGGTTTGGCTTGGCTTGCCACTTAGGAGTGCTTTTAGATACACCAACGATCGGGTGTGGGAAAACGAGATTAATAGGAACATTTGTGGAACCCGAATCCCAACGAGGTAGCTATTCACCTTTAATCGATAACAGTGAAGTAATTGGCAGGGTACTGAGAACTCAAAACAAAGTTAAGCCTATTTTCGTCTCAATTGGTCACCGTATCTCTGTAGAAACTTCATGTAAATGGATACTGGAACTTTCACCTAAGTATCGGTTGCCTGAAACCACTAGACTAGCTGACCATCTTGTTAAAACTACTCTAACTTAGAATTATTATCTAAATGGTATGAACTTACCCCATACAAGTAATAGTTCTCGTGAAATTAGTATCCCGAAAGGAAGTACTAAAGTCTTTTCGGCTAAGGGCTATGCTATGGTTATAGATATCGGCCTATTAAAGAGAACATTGTTGTTACATATTCTTTTTGCATTGAAACAATCGATAGAGGTTTATGAATTTGATATTCATGATAGAATGAGATGGAATTGGGCAAAATAAGTAGCATATTTCTTGTTATAGGAGGAACTAATGGAGACCTTTGCAGAATTTATAGCACGCATCGATAACCCGGAACACCAGGCACGAACGGAAGAAGTCTTGAACTGGATCACTGAAAAATTCCCGAACTTAAAGCAAAAAATAGCTTGGAACCAGCCGATGTTTACCGACCATGATACCTTTATTATTGGCTTTAGTGTATCCAAGCAACATTTGGCTGTTGCTCCTGAGAAGGCAGGAATTATTCGTTTTTCGGAAGAAATCACACAGGCTGGGTATGATCACACCAAAGAGTTGGTGCGGATGAAGTGGAAACAGGAGATTGACTGTTCATTACTTGAGCGAATGATTGAGTTCAATATAGCGGATAAGGCAGATTGTTCAACGTTTTGGCGCAAATAAATCGCGATATAAAAAGAAGACCCCCAATTTCCGAGTGCGAAAAGGGGGTCTTCTACATTTTAAGCAAAAGCGATTATTGAGCACCTACAACAGGGTGAGGTACATAGGGCTCTTCAAGGAATGTAACCTCTTCTGAAGTCAACTTAACGGAAAGAGCGCCTACCGCATCTTCCAGATGCGATAATTTGGTGGCACCGATAATAGGAGACGCTACAGTCTCTTTTTGTAGCAACCAGGCAAGTGCAATGTGTGTGCGAGGGACACCGTGTTTTTCTGCAATGGATGCAACTCGCTCAACAACAAGTCGATCTGCATCGCTTGTCGCATTGTACTTGGATTTCTGAATTTGGTCTGTCTCGGATCGCAGTGTCGATACGGACCAATCACGGGTTAACCTGCCTGAAGCTAGAGGACTGTAGGGAGTCACACCAATCTTCTCTTCCTTGCATAAAGGCAACATTTCTCGTTCCTCTTCACGGTAGATGAGGTTCAAGTGGTTTTGCATGGAGACAAACTTGGTCCAACCATTTTTCTCTGCTACATGCAATGCTTTTTGGAACTGCCATGCAAACATGGCTGAAGCCCCAATATATCTTACTTTACCGGACTTCACCACATCATGTAAGGCTTCCATGGTTTCTTCAATAGGCGTATTGTAGTCCCAACGATGAATGATATACAGATCCACATAATCGGTTTCCAATCGTTTCAGGCTTTTATCGATCTCACTCAGGATGGCTTTTCTGGAAAGGCCAGAACCGTTGGGCCCTTTATGCATTTGTCCGTGTACTTTGGTAGCAATGACAACCTCATCGCGATTTGCATAATCTTTTAACGCCCGACCAAGATACTCCTCGCTCGTACCCAGAGAATATATATTCGCTGTATCGAAGAAATTAATGCCTAGATCCAGCGCTTTTTTGATCACGGGACGAGAGTCTTCTTCATTCAGTACCCATTCATGAACCCATTTACTGGCATCCCCAAATCCCATACATCCCAGGCAAAATCGAGATACGTCCAAGCCTGTATTACCAAGTTTCGTATATTCCATGTTTTGTTCAAATCCTTTCTAATGTTTATTATTACCACCTGTATGGTGATCTATTTACACATTATTATGTCATAAGGAATGAACCAGCGTGTACCACATTACTATCAAACTTTTGCCTAATCCTATCACAATCTCTGAATCTGAATCAGTTGAGTCTATTGAAGTTCTTATATAAAAGAACAAGCCATTCGTTTCTCCATTGGAGATTCAAATGGCTTGTTCATGAATAGCAGGCGAGAGGGGATTCCCAATCAAAACTATTGTTTAATCATTGTTTGATGAATCCAATCACTTATCTTGGTTAATTTAATATTGGCTTTGATGTTATCCTCCAACTCTTCATACCGTGGAAGAAGATCGGTATGCCCATCGATCCATTGGTACAATCCTTTAAGACCTGCTGCTGTCTCACTTCCCAACAAAGGCTGAATCGCTGCTTCAAAATGATCAAAAGGTAGAGACATGAAGCTGATCTCTTCACCTAATACAGCACTGAATTGTTCCGCTAATTGTGTACCTGTCACGGCTTCTAATCCGGGTGCTGGGATAATGCTTCCTGCCAATTCCGAATGAGTCAGGGCATAATAGTGGAATTGAGCCGCATCATTTAAGCTAATCCAGGAGATCGGCTTGTCTGCTGGTACAGGGTAGGCCAAAACGCCATTGTTCAGTATTCCAGGAATCAGGAAGTTTTCCAAGTATACAATGGGTTCCACAATGATATATGGAAGACCACTTTGCTGTAATTCATGGATAACTTCACGTTTCAATTCAATTCCTTTGGAATGGGTGATAGGTTCAGGAACATAGGTACCGGTGTTAACTACAATCAATTCAACGTTTGCCTGTATAGCAGCATCAATTGCATTTTTAGTATATTGTCTGATTTTATCCGGATTGAACTCCACCGGCAGGTTTAGGAATACTTTACTTACACCTTCATGCGCCGCATGGAGATGTTCCACATTTGATAAATCCCCAATGAAAGCTTCAATGTTTTGTTCTTTTAGTGTGTTGGCTGTTTCCTCATTTCGAGTAATTGTGCGAACCTCACAACCATTTTGAACGAGTAATTGAGCGACAGCGCCGCCTTGGGAGCCCGATGCTCCATATACTAAAAATCGATCATTCTGTGTCATAGTGGTCGATAACTTCCTTTCAATATGTGATTGGAATGGATGAGTTAGCACTCAGCATTGACCTCAGCATAACGGATTTAGAATAGGAGGGTAAGTACGCACATTAATGATATAAAGTATCCCTTGAGATACTATGGGAAGGGGTTTTACATATGTTTTGCTCCCCAATCACCTAACTGAAACAAGATCGAAGTCAGACTTTGTCCTTTTTCTGTCAGGGAATATTCAACTTTAGGCGGAACGACAGGGTGAGTAACACGGTTTATCAAACCGGCTTCTTCAAGTTCTCGTAATTGCCTGGTTAACGTACGATGCGTAATGGGGTCAAGCATTTTCTGCAATTCATTGAATCGAATTGTTGAATGGCGGATGAGTCGATTTATAATTAATAATTTCCATTTTCCACCAATCATATTCACTGCAAATTCAACTGGACAGCGGTCCTCCACAGGTTCTATATTCACGGTTATGTATCCCTCCTAGAAAGCATCAACTCATGTTTCATGTTTCGTTCATTTTATCGAATTTATAAAGGGGTGTATAGCTTACAGCGCATTCAGGGTATGAACCATGCCCAGGACACAAAAAAAGATGCCCCCCAGTGTAGCTCGAGGGACACCTAATATAATATAAATTATTGTTCAACTCAGACAGAACGAAAAAAGCATTGAACGTGAAAAAAAGCCATGATATAATCTATAGCGAAAATGACATTTATATTGAATGTAAAGGGTGAAACATTATTTCTCCTAATTTAATTTTACATCCGACATTCCGATTTGTCAATGCTCTTTTTTTGGTCCTAATAAATGGAAAAGGGAGTGGACTTATTCATGGATAAAACAAACGAATGGAAGTTGGAAGAGGAAAGACTGTTTCAGGTGAGGAACAAACTTCAGGCACGACTCGACGAGTTGGAGCCGAAGGTTGCCGGACTGCATGAACAGGCTGCCGAAATTCGTAAACGCTTCTGGGAAGAAGTGACGATTAACACGGGCTCGTATACGGATTTTGAAGACGCATTCTATACCATTAATCAGCAGTCGAGAGTGTTGGCCGAGAGGGAGCGCGGACACAAGCTGTTAACACAACAATGGAAAAATACAAAGAGGTTGCTTCCAACGCCGTATTTTGGCCGTTTCGACTATAAGGAAAAAGGCATGAGTTTTACTGAACAGATCTACATCGGCGTATCATCCTTCATGGATGAAGATGGATTGAACTTTCTAATCTATGACTGGCGTACGCCAATTGCGAGTCTGTACTATGATCACTCTCCCGGGCCAGCAAGTTATGACACACCTTCAGGACGAATCGACGGAAAGATGGAGCTCAAGCGTCAGTTCCAGATTCAACATGGACAGCTTCATAGCATGTTTGATTCAACTGAGACGATTGGTGACGAATTGTTGCAGCAAGTGCTCGCCAAGGGTGCAGACTCACAAATGAAGAGCATTGTAGCAACCATCCAGAAGGAACAAAACGCCATTATCCGTGATGACCGAAGCCGAATGCTTATCGTTCAGGGGGCAGCTGGCAGTGGCAAGACGTCGGCAGCGTTACAGCGAGTCGCCTACTTACTATATAAACACCGCCAGACCGTCAAAGCAGATCAGATTGTACTTTTCTCGCCGAATCCGATGTTTACCAGTTATATCTCGACCGTACTCCCGGAACTTGGTGAAGAGAACATGCAGCAGACGACTTTTCAGGAATATCTGAATTATTGGTTGGATTCCTCCATACGACCAGAGGATGCCTTTGATCAGATTGAATATGTGCTGACAGCTCAGAATGATCCAGGTTATGAAGCTCGTATGGAGGCGATTAAGTACAAAGCTTCCGAGACATTCCTGCAAGTGCTCCAAAACTACGGTAAGTGGTTAGGAAGAGAGGGGATGCGTTTCAACAGCATTCAATTTCGGGGACGTGAATTCATCAGTTCAGACCAAATCAAGACCCAAATTTACAGTTTGGATCAGAATCTTCCCTTGTCCAACCGTATACTTCTTTTGCAGGAATGGCTGCTGAGAGAACTTGTTTCGCTGGAACGTCTGGAACGGGAAGCAGACTGGGTTCTGGAGGAGTTGAATTATCTGGACACGGATGAGTATGTGGAAGCTTTCCGCATGTTGCACAAAGAAAAGCCTGTGTTCGATGTAGCGGAAAAATACGCAGCACGAGATAACGGTAATAACAAGGCAGTGCAAGATGAAGGTGCCTTTAACTTTGCAGTGCGGGAAGAGGAGTTGCTTCGTCAGAAACTGGTGAAAGACATGTTTAAACCGTTAAGAAAGAGTGTTCGGAAATTCCAGTTCGTGGATGTGAAAGGCATATATGAACAGCTATTTGCAGATGAAGCCGCTTATCAGGAACAAACAAATGGGGCAATCCCCCCAGAGCACTGGCCTGAGATTTGTAAACAGACCAAGGACATGATTCTCCAGAACAAGCTGTTCCATGAGGACGCTACTCCTTATTTATATGTAAAAGAGATGATCGAAGGCGTCCGTACGAACACAGAGATTCGTTATGTCTTTGTCGATGAAGGCCAGGATTATTCGGCGTTTCAATATGAATATCTCAAAAAGCTGTTTCCTCGTGCCCGCATGACAGTGCTGGGGGATTTCGGGCAAGCGATCTTTATGCAGGCTACGGATTTAGCAGCATCCAACTCGCCACTGGTTCACCTTTACGGAGAAGCCGAAACTACATTAATACGCCTGGTACGCAGTTATCGTTCAACCAGAGAAATTGTTGAATTTACGAAATGCATGTTGCCAGGGGGAGAAGAGATCAGACCGTTTGAAAGGGGAGATCGGAAGCCTCTTTTAACAAGACTGAAGGACGATAAGCTACGTGGTGCGCAGATTCTCGCAGACATCGCCGCGCTTAAGGCGGAGGGGTTCAATTCCATCGCTGTGATTACGAAGACTGCAGCTGAAAGCCGTGACGCCTATGAAAGGTTACGAAGTCAAGGTGGCGAAGGGCTACAGCTCATAACAAAGGACACACAGATTTTTGAAAAAGGAATCATGGTTATTCCTGTGTACCTCGCCAAAGGCGTTGAGTTCGATGCTGTCCTGGTCTATGATGCTTCACCCGAAGCTTACAGCCAGGAATATGATCGCAAGCTTCTGTATACGGCCTGCACACGGGCCATGCACCGACTTCATCTATATAGTACTAGCGAGTGGTCCCCTTTTGTGCAGGCGTTACCTGCGAATCTGTATGACATAAAATCATAATCCATATTTAAATCCGTTCTCAATGAAGGACCAAGGAAAGATGCTCGGAGCCTTATTTCAAAGGTTATCGGGCATCTTCTTTTTATGAAGACATGAATCATAAAAGTTATTCTTTACTGATCGTTCCTGATGTGATAGATTGTTATTGGGAGTTATGAGAATGATCATTCCCATAACGGCTCAAAAATGAATAAATTCTCAATGAGAGGGAGTAATAATAAATGAATATTTCCAAACAAGTTGCTATTGTAAGTGGGGCTAATCGAGGGTTGGGCAAGGAACTTGCTCTTGAACTGCTGGCGAGGGGAACCAAAGTGTATGCTGGCGCGCGAAACCCTGAATCCATTGATCTGCCGGGGGCTATTCCACTGCAACTCGATATTACTGATCCACTTTCTGTTAAGGCTGCAGCTGAGGTAGCTAGTGATGTAACCCTTCTAGTCAATAATGCTGGTTCCGCTACGGGTGCTTCTCTGCTCACGGGTGAGCTGAACGATATTCACTTGGAATTCAATACACATGTATTCGGTACGCTTTCAATGATTCGTGCGTTTGCACCGGTGATAGAGAAGAATGGGGGCGGTTCGATACTGAATATCCTGTCCGCTCTATCTTGGCTCAGCCTTGGTAACTCAGGTGCATATTCAGCTGCAAAATCCGCTCAGTGGGGAATTACGAATGCATTACGTCTGGAGTTAGCCCCTAAGAACGTTAGCGTTGCCGGATTGCACGTAGCGTTCATGGATACGGATATGACGGCAGGTATTGACGCACCGAAAACGAGCCCAACGGATATTGCCAAAATTGCAATAGATTCCATAGAAGCGGATCTCTACGAGATTATTGCTGATGATACTAGTCGGAATGTACAACAGGGTCTTGCTGGTGGTGTTACTGCCCTTTACCCGCAATTGTTTCAAAAATAGAGAGGTGTAGATGCATTTTCTCGCTATAAATAAAACAACCCCCACCAGATATGGTGGGGGTTGAGTACGTCATGAATACTCCAATTCTATTTCTTGAGAACCGTGAGAATGTAAGGTTTAACCTTTAACTGCACCGGCAGTGAGGCCGCTGACAATATATTTTTGCCCGAATAGATACAGGATGAATACAGGCAGTGAAGTGAGCACGAGATTGGCGAAGATCAGGTTCCAGTCCCGGCTATATTTGCCGTAGAAATTGTAGATTGATAGTGGCATCGTCCATGTGGAGCTATCTGTCAGGAAGTACACCGGAATTGTGATGTCATTCCAGACGGACATGAACACCATGATAGCTACCGTTGCGTTAACGGGTAGAATGAGCGGTGTGACGATACGGAAGAACACGCCGAACACACTTGCTCCTTCCAGAAATGCCACTTCGTCCAGCGCTCTTGGAATGGTTTTGATGAATCCACTATACAAGAATACACTGAAGGCCGTATTTAACGCGGCGTAGATCAGGATGACACTTGTGATGCTGCCGTAGAATCCTAATCCCTGTACGACCCGTATGGTCGTGATAATCGACATCGGCGCAATCAGTCCCATAAAGAAATACATGTAGATCGTACCGGATAGTTTGGTTTCCCGACGTGCCAGAATGAATGCTGCTGCCGAAGAGGCAACGATATTAATGATGGATGATACGCCAGTAATCAAAATGCTGTTGAAGAACGCTCGCGACAGTCCACCTTCCTGGAAGACACGAACATAGTTCGAGAACTGCCATGTTTCGGGGAAACTCAGGGAGAAGCTGAGTACTTCGGCGCTGGTTTTGAATGAACCAAAGATCAGAATGACAAGTGGCAACAGAACGATAAGGGAGGCCAGAATCAGGAAACCTTCCACGATATAGTTGCGGATGGCGAGTTTGCGTGTATAGCCCATGTTATTCCGTAACCTCCTTACGCCGCATGAAGATCAATAGCGGTATAGCAATAATGGTAACGACCACAAACAGAAGTGTGTTGACCGCGGTACCGAGTCCCCAGTTGCCTTCGCCGAAAGATCGCAGAATGATCGTACCCACGACCTGGGAAGCGTTACCCGGGCCACCACCGGTCATGACATATACTTCGGAGAATACTTTGAGTCCACCGATCAATGTCAGCATCAGGTTAATGTTAATGGCGGGCAATAAGAGTGGCAGTGTGATCTTGAAAAAACTTCTCCACGAGCTTGCGCCATCAATCTTGGCTGCTTCGTAATATTCTTGAGAAATGGACTGTAGACCAGCCAGATAGATGGCCATCTGGAATCCAGCGCTCTGCCAGATCGAGACGATGGCAATCGTCCAGATAACAATCGATGGGTTGGTCAGCCAAGCTTGGCTTAATGAATGTAATCCTACGGATTCCAACAAATTGTTAATTGTACCTTCGGTACGCAACATGGGAGTGAACAAAATGCTAATCACAAGGATGCTGAGTATGGAAGGGGAGTAGAAGATCGCACGCAGCAGATTCTTTGTTCTTAATCGCATGTTAAGTCCTACGGCCAGCAATAGGCCGATGACATTTTTACCAACGACGGTGACGATTGCAAATATCGCCGTGTTTTTCAGCGCCAGAATCAGCGTTTTGTCCGAGAAAATTTTCTCGAAATTATCCCACCCGATGAACTTCAGCTCCAGCCGGTCCAACCGCCAATCCGTGAATGAGTAATAGAAAGCGGCGAGAGCAGGCACAACGAAAAAGATGGAGTAGATAATCAGTGCGGGAAATATCATGTAATACGAATACAAATTTTTAGTCCTTTTCATGTCTCACGCTCCGTTATAGCTAGGCAGCATAACGATCGTCCATGTTATGCTGCCTTGTATTTCACTCTTTAGAAACCTTCTACACCTTTATCCTGCATCAGCTGACTGAACTTCTCATCCCAGGATTTCAGGACTTCTTCCGGTGACAAACCACCTGCAAATTGATCCTGTAACAACCGGTACAGTTCGCTGCGGTCGACCAGCATGAATGCATCTGTTGTTAGTACCGTTTTCTTCGGCGTAATGTAGTTGTCTACAATATCCTGCTTGTAAGCTGGCAATTCCGGTGTTGTGACGTCACTGAAATTGGATACGTACCCTTTGGAGTCCACGATCTGTTGTGCAACTTCCTTGGAAGCGATGTAGTCTAGGAATTGTTTGGCTTCTTCCAGATGTTTGGATTTCTTCGGAATGAACAGTTGTCCGCCCAGTGGACTTGCACCCAGACTGGCATTATCCGACGATGGAATCGGGAATACGCCCAGTTCCATATTTGGATCTTGCTCGGCCACGCCTTCAATTAACCAATCGCCCATAAACATCATGGCAACTTCCTTGTTCAGGAATTTACCTACGGCCATGTCATAGCTGTCACTAAGCACATCCGTGTTGGTGTACCCTTTGGTGTAAATTTCATATTGTTGTTCCAGGAATGTTTTGAATTCCGGAATATCGGACCACTTTTTCTTGTTGCTGTTCAAGTCATCAAAAAACGTCGGTTCATTTTTGGCTACAAAATCGGCAAAAGCTGCAGCAGGCCAGATGTTGGCAGCCCAGGCATCTTTGTAAGGCATGAATACAGGCGTAATGCCACTCGCTTTGATTTTTTCACAGATCGCCAGGAATTCTTCGTAGTTCGTTGGAAGAGACAATCCGAGATCTTCAAAGATCTGTTTGTTATAAACGACCCCTTGCATTCCGGTATCTTGACTGACATGAAAACTATAGAGGTGTCCACCAGAAGAGAGGACGTCTTTGTTCACAATTCTGCTCGCCCAAGGCTCGTTATCCAGAATCTCAAAGTTACGTTCAAGGTTCAGGTCCGTGACTGCGCTCGCCAGATTGTACTGAATAATGTCAGGTGTTTCATCTACAGCCAGTTTGGTTTGCAGTACCGTCGTCGTTTGTTCCGCTGGAATCAGCTGCAAATTGACGCGAATGTTCGTTTGTTTTTCGAATGCATCGAGAATGTCTTGCTGAATGAAGGCAGAGTCCTGAGAACTTTTAGAGATCGCCAGCTCCAGTGTGACCTTGCCACCCTTGCTGTCCCCGCCAGCAGCTGTACCGGAATCCGTACCTCCTGATCCACAAGCGGTTAACGAGATGGATAATAAACTGGCCAGAATAATGGAAATCGCCTTTTTTCTTTTTATTGTTTTCAATGCAAATCCCCCTCTAAAACGTTTAGTGAATCCGTTTACAAGTCCGATTATAGATTCTTTTCTCTCCCTGGTACATGTCTGTGCTTGAACGTTGATGTGTAAAATTCTGAACTTGAAATCGCTATCATTTCATGGAGTACCGTGATAGAGTAGACATGAATGTAAGGGATTTCACATCATGTCGGAACAGGAGGGCACCTCTAAGAATGGCGAAGCTCATACATAAAGCAACTCAATTCAGTTTGCAGACAAAGGTGTTTTTGACGTTTCTGGCTCTGCTTTTGTTCGTGCTGGGCTGTTTTATCGTGTATGTAAATGTGATTGTTGTCCGCCCGCTCAAACTGAAAACGGAGCAGGATACCCTCGTGACCGCTACGAAGGTAAGAGAGCAGGTTGACCTTTACGTAGAACAGCAGAATCAGATGTCGCAGCGAATATTGTCCAGCAAGGACATTTTTGCAGCCATGGACAAGAGCTCCTCAGCTCATAGTAATTATGAAAGGCTGAAGCAGATTCGAATCATCAAAGACATCATGTTTCAGGCCATCGGGCCGAGCATGAATATCATGGACATGTCCATCTATGACAAGCAAGGCGTTCTTCTGACGTCCTATCTGGGTTCGGGCAATCCACCAGCGATCTTGAACACCATAATGAAGAGTAGCCAGATCGGACGAGATTGGACGGAAAGTGGTTTTGTTCTGTTGCGCCAAGCCGATACCATTTCCTTTGTTCGCACGATTAATGATCAGAACGGCAAGGTGTATGGATATCTAAGCATTCAGATGGAACAGGCCTATATCCAGAACCTAACGGAAGGCATAACAGCAGGAGACGTCTATATTCTGAATGAACAAGGGGAGCAGATGACAGGCTCGGAAGCGGGTGTGACATTTGCCAATTGGACGAAGCCTGTATCAGACGAGGGACTGGATGTTGACAAAGACGATAATTATATCACGCATTCCACATCACCCAGTACAGGTTGGATCACGTATATCATAACACCCAAAAAATCCGTGCTGGGCTCGATTCATTCGGTTCAGACGATGTCCATTCTGCTGATTACGGCACTGATGCTAGTTTCATTTGTGTATATATTCCTGTCGACGCGTAACCTGCTACTGCCTATACGTAAGCTCCGCAGTCAGATCTGGCGTATGAACTATAGCAATATGAATCTGAAAGTGGATGAAACGCCGAAGAATAATGATCTGTTATTGCTGAATGAAGCTTTTCAGGACCTGATGGAAAGACTGCAGCAATCCATTGACCGTGAAAAATCGGCACTTCATGAAGAAGTAAAGGCTCGTAATTCGGCGCTGCAAGCCCAGATTGCGCCTCATTTTATTCATAACGTTCTATATCTGATCAGTATTGCTGCGCAAGAGGGAAAGACCAAAGTCGTATCGGATATGTGCAAGCATCTCTCGGACAGTCTGCGTTATATCGTCTCTTCACCGTACGCACATGTGACCTTGGCTGAGGAGCTTCAACATACGAGACATTATTTGTCTCTTGTACAACAAAAGTACGAGGAGGATCTGGAGTGGGACATCCGTGCGGATGAGTTGGCGAACGAAATCCGTTTGCCTCGTTTGGTCATTCAGCCATTTGTGGAAAACTGCATTGAACATGCCTTTGCCAACACCGCACCGCCTTGGCGTATCCGGATTACCGTGAAGCAATATAACGGATTATGGGCGTTGGAGATCAAGGATAACGGAGAAGGCTTTCCACCGGATAAAATCCAGGAGATTTTAGCCAATATTCAGACATCGGGAACCGGAATGAATCAGACTGCCGATCGTGCCACAGCCCTTGGTAACATGGGGATTATCAACAGTGTCAATCGACTCAAACTAATGTATAACAACCGGCTCTTTATTAATATATTTAACAATCATACGGAAGAAGAACATGGAGCAACGATTCAGATCATCGGCTCACTGACAAAGGATTTTTACTAGGGCGTGTCTGAAAACTCTGAAGGAAGCAGATTTTGCAGAATTTTCGTTCCGAGCCAGGGAGTTTTGAGACACTACTAACTAGGAGGTACAGACGATGTATAACGTTATGATCGTTGAGGATAGCAAACCGATATTACGTAATATTAAAATGCTCTTGGAAACGCTCAGCTTCCCGATTCGTATAGCTGTTACGGCAACGAATGGGGAAGAAGCCTTGGCGGCGTTAAAGCAGGAACCGATTGATCTGCTGTTGACCGATATCCGGATGCCGAAAATGGATGGCTTATCCCTGATTGAGCAAGCCAAGCTTGCCAATCCAGAGTTGAAGGTCATTCTGATTAGTGGTTATAGCGATTTTGAATACACAAGAAAAGCATTGAACCTGAAAGTATTTGACTATTTGCTAAAACCTGTGGAGCGAGAGGCACTGGAAGAGGTCATGGGTCGGGTAATTGACCAACTTGATCAACAGATGTCCAAGGACTTGCTGGATTTGCAGGAAATCATTCATCCCCAATGTGAAACTGCACTGAAACAAGGAGAGACGTTTCCGCCTTTATTCAGCCAGATGATGATCATTATGAACAAACAGCCCTTCACCGCAGGACATGAACGATGGGTACAGGTGGAGCTTGAGAGTATAATGCAGGATTTTTTTACATCCCATGCATGTCGAGTATACACCAGTCAAACCCCGTATCAATTTGTCGCTTTCGTCAACAAGAGTGCACTCGACTTGTACTCTTCCGTACATGAATGTCTTGAATCGTTGCGTCGGCATCTGCTTGCACATGACTATGATGGGATAATTGGAGGACAATTGCTGTACGCTGAGTCTGGTAATCTGCCAGAACTCTATCACCGCATGTCGTCCATTGTGTCTGGACAGCAACGGTTGAAACAAGGATTAGCGCTGGATACCGGGAATCCGGTGTCGATGGCCAGATCCGAGACAGGCTGTCTGGATTCGGTGCTGGAATCTGCTTTTGTACAGATGATACAGGCTCGTCAGAAAGAACGATTTACGCTCAAGCTATCCGAATTGCTGAATCGATGGGCGGAGGAAAATGTACATATCACCGAGGTGGAGCGGTTTATCGGGTTAATTGTAGACACGTTCGCTCATCTGTATGAGGAACAGGGGTCGGGGATTAGATTGGGTCTGGAGCTGCGGGCAAGACAATTCGCTCAGGCACATTCCTACGATGATTTTTGCCGGGAACTGACGGAATGGACGGGACAGTGCTTCGATATGCTACAATCCCACGTTCGAAAAAGTAAGGCGATTCTGTTCGAGCAGATTGACGATTACGTAAAACTGAATAAATACTCTCCATTGTCGATCAACGACATTGCTATGAAATTTCACGTTAGCCCGTCGTATGTCAGCAGAGTGATCAAAAATGCAACGCAAATTACGTTTGTTCAGTATTACACCCAGCTTCGTATTCAGGAAGCTTGCAGACTGATGGAATGCCAACCGGATATGAAGTTCAAGGAAGTATCCGATCTGCTGTCGTTTAGTGATCAGCACTATTTCTCGAAGGTGTTCAAGGAATATACAGGGCTAAGTCCTACGGAATATAAACAACAGATGTCTGGTAGTAAGACCCAATCATAGCTAACAAACCCTTTTTATCTATGGTATAATACAAAACAAATACGGCTTGTTACTGAATTCATTCAGGCAATACCTATGTATATACATGCTCAACGTTTCTTTGAGTGTGTGTATATATGGGTTTTTTTGCGTTTACTTGCTGATTGACTCTACCAAAATGAATAAAGAGAGGGCGATTCATTTGAAAAAGGCAAAGAAAGAAAGTTCATTTTTGAAGAAAGGAGGAACCATTTTACGTTTGATGAGCACCAGACTAATTGTAGCTTTCCTTGCGGTACTTATCATCCCAACTGCACTTATCGGATATTTTTCGTATGATAGTGCCAAAGATCAGGTACAACAAAAAATGACAGATCCCATCAATACCATTTTAACCATGACAGGGCAGCACATTAACAATCTGGTGGGGGAAAAAGCAGCATTATTGAATTACATCGACAGCATGTATGGCTCCACCCCCAGTCAGGCGAACAACGAAGCGGTACAAGTAGGAATCGACCAATTAGCTGATACATATCCTGATATTTTGGCCATAACTGTGGGCAACGACCAAGGTGATGTTATATCATCTCCAGCAATAGAGGATACAACATATGATCCACGTAGCACAGAATGGTATGCCAATGGCGGAAGTAACAATGGGTCACTCTATTTTTCGAGTATTATGAAAGATCCCGGATCCGGGAAGATTTATGTAGAGATTTCAAAAGCTCTGTCAGATGAACAAGGTGTAGTAAGCATTAAACTTGATCTGGAGCGATTAGCAAATGAAATATCGAATGTGGATGTTGGAGGCAATGGGAGTCTGATTGTAGTGGACTCCAATCGAACCATCGCCGCTTGGTCCGGTGCCATTGTAAAAGGTGGGGGAGGAGAGCTCGGCGGAGCACTCATTGAGGGAATTCCAGTCCATCCGAATACGGCTTCGAGTTCCGATGAACCGATGGCATTCTTTCAATTTGTTAGAACGGATCTGGCGTATGATCTGGAGGTATATAACGGTGTTAATGCCTTGACAGGTTGGAATGTCATTGCTCTGATGGGGCATGAAGACTTTATCGCCGCAGCGAAGCCTATTATGGTATCGAGTCTAACCGTCATTGCTATATCTGTATTGATTGCCAGTGTGATTATTTTCTTCATTCTGCGATCTTTTATCGTACCTATGCAAAAACTGCGAAAGGCCACAAGCAGTGTAAGCGAAGGGAATCTGTCCGAACGAGTGAATCTTAAAACCGAAAACGAATTTGGTATATTGGCAAATGATTTTGACCAAATGACCAGTTCTCTTCAATCGGTAGTTGCCGAACTTCATCAGACATCATCATTGTTAAGTCACTCTTCACAAATGATTCAGGAGAGTACAGAACAAACGACCCAATCGGTTCAACATGTGGCTGAAACCATGCAACAGACTGCCGAATCAGCTATTATTGGGGCGGAAAATTCGGAACAGACAGCGAATGCAGTCGAAGAGATGGCCAGAGGTATCAGTACAATCGCAGAATCTGCGAGTGCGATTGTGGATTCGGCTGAAGAGACGGAGCGCGCTGTCACTAACGGTGGAAAAACGATAAACCAGGTCAGAGCACAAATGGAACATATTCTCGGAGCTGTTGAAGAAACCTCGGCATTGATTAACGAGCTGTCCGGTCTATCGGCCGAAGCCAATCGAATGAATGAAGCGATTGCGGATATCTCTCGGCAAACCAATCTTCTATCACTGAATGCTTCTATTGAAGCATCAAGAGCAGGAGAACACGGAAAAGGGTTTGCTGTCGTTGCAGGTGAGGTGCGTACGTTATCCATGCAATCCAAACAAAGTGCGGACGAAATTGGCGCTACCATTGGCAAAATGCTCGATCTGATTGCGAAATCCACTTCTCTTATGAATGATAAAGTTCGTAATCAAGTTAGTGAGGGAATGCGGATCAGCCAAGAAGCTTCTGCAACCATATCTAACATTGAACAATACACAACGCATATCGTGGATCAAATTCAGGATGTTTCCGCTGTCTCAGAACAATTGTCAGCCAGTACGGAAGAAGTCTCGGCTACCGTTGCCGCGATGAGCCATATCTCTAAAGTGTCAGCTGACAGTGCTCAGACGACTTCAGCAGCAGCCCAAGAGCAAATGGCAGCAATGGAGGAGATATCCGCATCATCTGCACAGCTATCCAAAACGGCTGAGAACATGCAAGAATTGGTTCGTCGGTTTAAGCTCTAGGTTAGATGTATGTAAGTGTGTAAGGAAACATGTAAAGCCTAAAGGCGCTTCCCAAATGGAGCGCCTTTTTATTCTTAGAGAGATTAGTAAGAATGTGATGCCTCATCCCCGAACATATCCTTTTGATTCTTTTTTCGGAAACTGCGCGGTGATTCACCAACCGTTTTGGTAAATAGAATCGTAAAGTAATTGGGGTTATCGTAACCGACCAGTTTGGCGATCTCCCATATTTTTTTGTTGGTTGAGACTAATAATCGGGTGGCTTCACCCATTCTTCGTTGAATCAGGTAGTGATAAGGCGAGGTGCCATAGTGATTTTTATACATATGAATTAAGTAATAAAAATCGATATGAAATTGATCTGCCAATTCTTTAAGTTTAATGTTTTGCCGATAGTTGGTATCCAAATAGTCCTTAATGCTCTCAACAAGGGTGTTACTCCGAACACTCTCTCCATCAGGAAGCTGCTGACGGGACTGCCGATCGATGATCATAAGTATAGCTTTCAACACATGCCCAGAGATAGACTCGTATCCATGTTCCCGGATTGAAAATTCATTGAAGAGAGTCTGCATTAACGAATGGAGCTCATCGGAATATCGATTGGCTCGAATGATCGGATCGTTAGAGGGAGGAATGACCCAATCCACGTGGGTACCTTCTGTAAAACGAAACCCACAATAAAAGGTGGATAACGGGAATTCAGGATTCGACTTCTCCTCGTGAAGAGTACCCTTGTTATAAATGAGCATGTCTCCTTTTTCAGCCCAGTGTTTGGTACCGTCAATGATGAACAATCCTTTGCCTTCAGTTACGTAGATAATCTCATGCAGATCGTCATGCTTATGAGTCGGAAAGCTCCAATGCGGATTGTCGGCCAGCTTTCCTACATAAATAATGGTGCAATCTCGATTTGCATGCAGTTGGCCGGATTCGTGGTGTGTATTCATCTATGTCTTCCCTTCAGAATCTGTAATGAAAGTCTGTGCTGAAATGACAACATACATAATGTTTTGGAATAAAACCACAACAACCTTGATTGTCGTCATGGCAATCTGACAGTACAATTTCACTATCCAAAATGTACTATATATCGAAAGTGAAGGGATGGGAAAGCAGAAAATACATGAAATAATGATTGTAGACATAATTAAAGCGTTTGCAACAATAGAAAGGATTAGTGAGTATTGATTTATGACTAGAAATAGAGAGAACCTACTTATTTTAACGCTTACGCTGGTCAGCTTTGTACTGGGAACAACCGAGTATGTTATCGTGGGGGTGTTGAAGGAAATTGAAAGTTATATGAAAGTATCACTTGCTGCCGCGGGAATGCTTGTCTCCGGTTTTGCGATTGCATACGCAGTGGGTACACCATTTGCAGTGGCCTTCTTGGCTAAAATATCTAGACGAAGTTCCATATTGATTGGATTCGGGATCGTATTAGCATTAAATCTGTTGACCGTGTTCTCAACAACGTTCTATTCTCTAATGGCCATTCGCATCGTTTCGGCCGTTGCTTGTGGACTTACGATATCGCTTTCGATCTCGATCGTAAGCGACGCAGTGAACCGGGAGCGAAGAGGGGAAGCTATCGCCTGGATTTTGGGCGGATTTTCTATTGCGAATGTGCTAGGTGTTCCGCTCGGTACATTTATCGGACAACATCTGAGCTGGTCCATGACATTCGTCGTTACGGCATGCATTGGTGTTGTGCCGTTGGTATTCATGTTTCGTATTCTGCCACGCCGAACGCCAACGATAGCCGGTTCGTTCAGTGATCAGATGTCTCTCTTTGTGAAGCCGCGTATATTGCTGGCCTGTCTGATCCCGGTACTTGGAAACAGCTGTATTTTCGTCGTTTTTACGTACATTACGCCACTTCTTAGTGAGACAATGGGTGTGCCTGTACAATGGATTAGTGCTATACTCCTGATCTATGGCGCCTGCAGTATCCTGAGTAACTGGATTGGTGCCAAAATAGCCAAGGGAGACTTCCTGCCCAAGCTCAAGCGGCTTTTCGTAATTCAAGCCATCCTCTTCCTAGGAATGAGTTTTACCGTTTCTAATGTGTGGATGGGCTTGGCATGCCTGTTCCTGATTGGATGTGTGTCATCCTCGATGAGCGCGGCATCCCAGTTATATTTGTTTGATGTGTCTGGAACGATCGCGCCGGAGTCCAAAGCATTCGCATCTACACTTCTGCCTGTGGCAGCCAACGTGGGTATAGCGCTAGGCTCCGGTGTCGGCGGAATTGCCGTCAATATGGGTGGTGTGAAGTGGGTGCCTCCAGTGGCTGTAATACTTGCCTTGTTGGCTTTTGTCATTACCCAAATATGCCAGCGTTCCATCCGATTGAATTCAGACGAAGCAACCATTGTAAAAGCAGCTTAGATGAGATGATTTTTAGACTAATTGATGAATGCTATATATGGGATTTGAACTACAAACAAAGTCGCTTTTATAGCGGCTTTGTTTGTTTTTAATTTTCAACACTCCGGATGAAACGGGTTCGCAGATGACAGAGGTAGCAAAATGCAATAATTCAGTGAATTTGTATATGATGAGATCTGATAAAATGAATGAAAAGATAGGAGGGGAACCTATGAAAAAACCGATGATCGGTGTGCTGCCTTTGTACGATACCGACAAAAAAAGTTACTGGATGCTTCCGAATTATATGAACGCCATAGAGGAAGCCGGTGGAATTCCAATGATGCTACCTTTGACAACGGATATCGAGATCATAGCAACTTTGGCTAATGAGTTCGATGGGTTCCTGTTCACAGGGGGACATGATCTCAATCCTGAGCTATATCATGAGCATACAGAGGTTACCTGTGGGGAGTTATGTATTGAACGTGATATCATGGAGTCGAACCTGTTACAAAAAGTGATTGAACTTGATAAGCCTGCCTTTGGCATATGCCGTGGACTGCAGCTATTTAACGTTATTATGGGTGGGACGTTGTATCAAGACATTCCAACCAGCCTTCAACTTCAAGTGAACAAGATTGTTACTCACAAGCAAAGTCCACCTTACACGAATCTTGTACATGATGTACATATAGAGCAAAATAATTTGCTTCATGATATCTTGCAAACCGATACGATACAAGTGAACAGCTATCACCATCAGGGAATCAAGATGTTATCGGAAAAGTTAACTGCCGTGGCAGTCGCTGAAGATGGACTCGTTGAATCCGTGGTCATGCCGAACCGCTCGTTTGTTTTGGCTGTGCAGTGGCATCCAGAGTACAGCTACAAAGTAGATGACTACAGTCAGAAGTTATTTGCGGCGTTTGTCAATGCATCTAAATCTCCACGCTATAATATCCATATTGAAGACATAACCGCATAGGAAAAGTGGTAACAGAAAAAAAGACCTCCTGTTTTTTAGAAACAGAGGAGGTCTTTTCATTGGTGAATGTAGTCGTAATATCACCATTATATGAGCAGGATTATTTTAATCCAGACTTGGTGTTGGCATGCTCTTCAGCATGAAGGGAAGCAATGAGCTTCTCGCCTTCAACATCCAGGTTCGGCAGGATGCGATCCAACCATTTCGGAAGTGCCCAAGCTTTGTCTCCGAAAATAGCCATGATGGCAGGGACCAAGCCCATACGGATGACGAAAGCATCAATCAGAATACCTACCGCCAGGGTGAAACCAATCTGCTTGATCATGACATCATCGGTGAAGATGAATCCTGCGAATACAGAGACCATAATCACTGCTGCGGCAACAACCACGCGACTAACCTGGTTGTACCCATGAACGACGGATTCGGTCCCGCGTTGACCATGAACATAGGATTCCCGCATGGAGCTAACCAGGAAGACCTGATAGTCCATAGCGAGACCATATAGGATACCTGTCACGATAATCGGCATAAAGCTTAGTAGCGGGCCACCGGTATCGAAACCAAAGAGCGAATGCAGCCAGCCCCATTGGAATACAGCAGTCGTGATTCCGAATGTAGCCAGGATACTAAGCAGAAAGCCAATCGTTGCTTTGATGGGAACGATGATCGAACGGAATACGAGTAACAGGATGATCAGTGACAACAGGATGATAATGCCTACATAAATAGGGAACACCTGCGCCAGTTTGGCGGACATATCGATGTTAACAGCTGTAAGTCCAGTAACTCCAAGCTTCACATCATAGGTCTGTGCGATACCGGAATCAGCCGAGCGCAGATCATTGACCAGTGTTTTAGTGAGCGCATCGTTAGGACCTGTTTTTGGAATGAGACTAAAGATCGCCAAATCTTCTGTCATCCCAAGCGGTGTAACCTGTGCAACGTTGTTTTGACCTTGAAGCTCCATTACCAGACCGCCCAAGAGTTCCGGCGTGACTTTTGCCGAAGATTGATTAGGCTCTGCAACCAGAATAAGTGGTCCGTTGAATCCTTCTCCGAAGCCTTCCGAGATGGCATCATAGCTCTGTCTTGCGTCTGTATCGAGATTCGCTGAGGAAGCGCCAGGGATACCCATTTCCATTTTCGCGATCGGTGTCGCCGCAAAACCAAGAATGACGATGATGGCGATAATGGTAGCCCAACGATTCTTGATAACGAATTTCACCCATCTATCCGCTACTCCGTGGCTAGTGGCTTTAGGATGCTTCGCGCTTTTCTCACGAGCTTTGGCGGAACAGATGCGTTCTCCTACCAATCCCAGTAAAGCTGGCAACAGGGTTAAAGCGACGAATACGTTGATGAGCACGGTGGCAGCTGCGACCAAAGCCATCGTAGATAAGAAGGTAAGACCGATGACAAGCATACCGCACAGTGCAATAATGACCGTTAATCCGGCAAAAAATACCGCGCTGCCCGAAGTGCCAATGGCTCTTGCCGTTGCTTCTTTTGCGCTCAAGCCTTGATCAATAATCATTCGACGCTGGCGATTGACAATGAAGAGCGCATAGTCGATTCCGACAGCCAATCCAACCATAAGAGCCAGAACGGAAGTGACACTAGGCATTTCAATGAATTTGGAGATCGAGAACGCGCCACCAACTCCAATGGCAACACCGAGGAGTGCTGTGATCAGAGGCAGACCTGCTGCAACGACGGAGCCTAGGGTGATTAGCAATACAATGACAGCAATGACCAGTCCGACAATCTCTGCCGAGCCAACCCCAATCGATACGGTTTTGAGCGTTTCGCCCGGCAACACCGTAATATTGGTTCCTTGCTCTACTGTCATAACGGACTGAATCACGGAATCAAATACATCTTGTGTGATGGCAGACTGTTCGATTGTAAATTGGAACTGGAACAGTGCGATACTGCCGTCCGAAGAGATCAACATGCCAGGTACAGGAACACCATCAACCATCAAAGGTCCATAGGGAGGAGGCGTGGTTGTTGCGGATTGCGCCATATCAGTAGCCTGAGCATTCTGAGCCATTTCCGCCGTAGCACCCGAATTACCCGCTTCAGCTGCATAGTCCGCAGGGTTAATGACTTTATCTAATCCGTAAACTTCATTAATACCTTTCATCATGGCCGCCAAACGTTCAGGCGTATCCAAACGCTCGTTGTCCGGTGCTTTGAACACAACGCTTCCTTGACCGCCGGAGGCGGCTGGCAGTTCTTGTGCCAATTGATCCAGAACCTTCTGCGACTCTGTGCCTTCAATCTTCATTTCAGAACTGATGTGAATACCATTGATGCTGATCATGGAGATGACAATTCCCAGAATTAAAACCCAGCCAATGATGAAGTAGGCAGGTTTGCTAAAAGCGGTTTTCCCCACTCTGTATAATAATGTAGACATTTCTCTATTTTACACTCCCTCTAAGATGAATGTGGATGGTTAGCTTGTTCGAATCCTGTTCGCAAATGACCAAACATGGTTTCTAAAAATTGATCAAACGTTACAGCACCGGGCTTGGTATCTTCAGTAATTGTTTGTCCGGGCAGCAACACATTAAGTCTTCCATCAATTAATGGCAGTATGGTGCCGTACATTGCATTAATTAGAAGATAAGTATAAATCTCGTCGTGCTTTCCATTAGACAAGTCTAATAAGGTTTCTTGTGCCTGCGTCTGCATTCGGTGCATGGCTCCAAGGTAATGCGGTTCAAGCACGGGATAGGTCTGGGATAGCGATAGTAGCTGATGAAGTCTTCCTATTAGTTCTGTAGTAAGCTGCATCTTGATCAGGTCATACAGTACGTCAAGCAAGGAGACATTTTCGGGCATTTCGGTAAGTAAAGCTTCGAGTTCCGTTGTATTCTGAACGGATGTTGCGCCTCTTGCTACGGCTTCTTCTTTACATGTGAAGTAGTTTGCAAAAGTTCTACGTGAACAACCCACCTGATGCACGATATCTTCCACCGTAAAGCCATCAAGGCCATGTTCAAGGGTAAGTTCAAATGCAGCAACAGCAAGCGCTCTTTCAGTTGCTTCTTTTTTCAAATGTCGCAAGTTTCGTTTGATCATTATTCTCCGCTTATGCGTTCACCTCCAGCACCAATGACGATGGTGTAATTATGTTTATAAAGTGCATACATACTGAGCATGCACGTTATGAGGTTTATCATAACAACAATTTGCCCAATGTGCAAATTTACTCATTGTGCAATTATTTTAATGTGACGAACATATAACATACTTCGAATCAAAGCTTCAACTCCAAAGGAATGAATGTTAAAATCAGAGAAAAACCTGGGGCGATGACGGGACATGAGTAGTCGTAAACAAAGTTTATTGGAAACAGCACTTGCACTATTTTTAGAGCATAGCTATGCAAATACAACAATTCAGATGATTTTGGATCAATCGGGTGTATCCAAAGGAACATTCTACAAATTCTTCAGTTCGAAAGAAGACTGTTTATATTCGATTATTGATCAGCGTATGCAAGAGGATGTTTTCATTCGTAAAGAGCTTGAGCAAAATCATTACACATCGGATTATGACTTGCTCGTAGATCAGATTGCCATTCCTATGTCCGTACCTAATAAAGAGAGAGTATGGGAATTATATTGGACTGGTTTTTATTCCGGGGAGATCAACTCAGCAAAATTAGCTACTGTTCAGCTCAATTGGCTGTCTGCACGCTTAATTCAGGTGTACGGGAAGGACATCAGCTTGTATGCCAACGAAGGTGCAATATTGTGCTATGGCATATTACATCAGATTGCCAACACTTCGAGAAGTCTAAATACGCAAAAACCGGTATGGAGCGAAGTAGTTCCCAAAGTATTAACGTACATTGAAGTGATACTAAGAACAATGCACCAGAGAAATGAACATATTTTCGACTTTCAGTCTCTCTATTTCCTGAATGCGGATGAGCGCAACGATGATATAGGTCTGGACATCGATAATTTATTGATCGAATTTGATGAGTTCAACAACCGTGTTCAAAAATCCAAGGAATCTGCATCATTAAAGCAACTTTCGAAGGGGCTTTTGGTGTTATTACAGGATCAAGAGGATTTAAATATTCCTGTAATCGAAGTGGTGCTTCAGGCGTTTCACAAAGAGTACAAATCCAGTACTTTTCACGCAGAAGCCAATAGGCTCACCGAAGCTTGCTGGTGGTTTTTGGAACTGGTGAAACAACGTCATTAATATGGGGGTTGGCCCAAAAGCCGACCTCTTTTTTTATGCTTTGTGCTTATAAATATTGTGATTATACTAATCGTATATTTATTAAATGTTGTTATGACAGTTGTTTTGTGTAGTTATATCTATGAAATTTGAAATTAAATATACTAGTGGTATATAATCGAAATGAACATATATTTCCATAGATTTGAAATAACTTCACTTCGAAAGGAAGATTATTATGAATCATTCGAACAACCAGACATCAGAAAAAGTAGCATTTAATTTATTTAGCGAAGAAAATAGTAAAGATCCATTTGCCATGTTTGCGCAGATGCGTTCCAAAGGCGCCGTTGTCCCTATCCCTAATCCTATGGGTGGAGCAGGGCAAACCTGGATTGTAACTCGAATGGACATTGCGATGGAAGTGTTGAAAGATCACTCTCGATTTACGGTAGATATGAACTCTATTGATAGTGGAAATGATATTCGAAAGAATCTCTCAGGCGAGCTTGGTTCATCGGAACCCCAGACTTTTTTTACCGGAAAGTCGATGCTCTTTGTTGATGAACCAGATCACCGAAGATTGCGTAGCCTGGTTTCCAAAGCGTTCACACCAAGATATCTGGTTTCCAAAGCGTTCACACCAAGATATATGGAAAGCCTGCGTCCACGCGTCCAGGAAATTGCCGATGAATTAATTGACCAATTTGAAGGAAAAGGAGAGATGGATCTTGTAAAAGACTATGCCTATCCTTTCCCAATCAATGTTATTTCTGAGATGCTAGGTATACCTCTGGAAGACCGACCTCAGATCCATGTATGGTCTGAAGCTATTGCGAAAGGTCTTGGTTTTGGTAAACAGGACCCTGCCGTAGCACAGCACTTGCGATCATTCGCAGCGTACACCTCACAGCTTGTGGCGAACAAACGTGTAGAACCTTCAGATGACCTCATCAGTCAATTAATTGCGATTGAGGAGGAGGGAGATCGACTGAATGAAGATGAATTAATATCCATGATCACGTTATTGATATTTGCTGGACATGAGACAACTTCCAATCTGATTGCAACCGGCTCTTATCTTCTTCTGACCCATCCCAAACAACTGGAACAACTGAAACAAGATCTGAATCTGGTTCCTTCTGCGGTGGAGGAGTTGCTTCGATATAACGGACCCGCCACTTCTTCTGGTCCTCGTTATGCAACGCAGGACACGGAGCTGGATGGACAATCGATTCAAAAGGGAGATGTCGTGATTCCTCTTCTGAAATCAGCGAACCGGGACGAACAGCAATTTAGTGATCCGGAAGAATTGGATATTGAACGAAAAATAAAACGGCATTTGGCCTTTGGACATGGCATCCATATGTGTCTCGGTGCTCCACTTGCTCGTGTAGAAGGGGATGTGGCATTTACTACGCTTTTACGTCGGCTACCGGATCTTCAACTCAGCGTTCCTCAGGAAGAGATTCATTGGCATTCCGCTCTGTCATCACAGGGCTTGGCAGCATTGCCTGTGAAATTTTAATAGATTAACTTAGTGTGATTCATTGGAGTATGACGAATTTTCGTCATACTCTTTATTTGTAATGATGATAGAATGGTATGAACAAGAAGCATTTCAATGGAGTGAACATGCTTAATGTAAAAGATAAAGTTGAGTACATAATTTTTGTTACGGAGGTAAACCTTATGAATAAAGATGAACTTTTCATGCATAAAGCCATTGAAATTGCTCTGCAAGCTCGCAAAGAAGGAAACGAACCATTCGGCCCATGATCAATTAGCTGAAATTGCTGGTGGCAACATCATGATCGCGTGTGAAGAAGTATTCGACAAGAGTCCTCAAAAGCCTGAAGTAACAGGGGAATTACTTAACACAGAAGGCATAAAAGTCTTCGAAGGATATCAATTTCATGCCTAGTCCTCATCCGGACAAAAAATTAATTTTTAATTATTGCTTGATTTTTTTTTCAACGTCTGATAGTGTAAGACCTGTGATTTTGGGAAGTTGATTTATCAATATGAATTAGAGCTTTCCAGCAGATAATTTTGACCACTTCACCAGGAAGTTAAGGCCATACGGACAGCCGGGTCAAACGCCGATTGGCAACTTACGTTGCTTTATTGATTGAGTTCAAAGCTCAAATTTTATAAGTTGGTTACTTTACAACCAGTGCAATTGCACATCAACTTGTGAAACGGTCAATAAGAGTGGTAAAGGCGAATTATTTGCTATATAGACTCTGATCCAATATTGATATACATGAAGGAGCTTTCCGCCAAAGGAGTTCTTGTGAACTTTTTTGGTCATGGAGACTTCACGTCTTTTTTATGATGTATATCGATAAGCAAGTGTGATGATGCGCGATTGCGAGCATTTTTCACCTTGCTTTTTTTGTTGTCTTGTTGTCACCGTATTAAACCAATTAAAAAAATACATATTGGGATAGGAGAATGTAAAATGGGAAAAGCACTAATCATCGGCGCCGGCGGCGTTGCTTCCGTGGCAGTACACAAATGCGTTCAAAACAGCGAAGTTTTTGAGGAAATCTGCATCGCGAGTCGTACAAAATCCAAATGTGATGAACTCAAAGCCAAGCTGGACGGCGGAAAAACAAAAATTACAACAGCACAAGTTGATGCTGACAATGTTGACGAACTGATCGCTTTGATCAACGAAGTTAAACCGGATATCGTTATGAACCTTGCTTTGCCGTATCAAGATCTGACAATCATGGATGCTTGCCTTGCAACTAAAACAAATTACATGGACACAGCGAACTATGAGCCACATGACACAGCGAAGTTCGAATACAGCTGGCAATGGGATTACAAAGAGCGTTTTGAACAAGCAGGCATCACTGCATTGCTCGGTAGTGGATTTGACCCAGGCGTGACTGGCGTATTCTCCGCTTATGCCCTGAAGCATTACTTTGACGAAATTGAGTACATCGACATTCTGGACTGCAATGGCGGCGACCATGGCTATCCTTTCGCAACCAACTTCAACCCTGAGATCAACATTCGCGAAGTATCTGCGAACGGAAGATACTGGGAGAATGGTGAATGGATCGAAACAAAACCGATGGAAATCAAACGTGTCTACGACTTCAAAGAAGTTGGCGAGAAAGACATGTACCTGTTGTACCATGAAGAACTGGAATCTTTGGCAAAAAACATGCCAGGTCTGAAACGTATCCGTTTCTTCATGACATTTGGTCAAAGCTACCTGACTCACTTGAAAGCTCTTGAAAATGTAGGCATGACTTCAATTGAGCCTATCGAATATGAAGGCAAACAAATTATCCCACTGCAATTCCTGAAAGCAGTACTGCCTGATCCAGCATCCCTTGGACCGCGTACTGTGGGTAAAACGAACATCGGTTGTATTTTCAAAGGCAAAAAAGATGGTCAAGACAAAACATATTATGTTTACAATATCTGTGATCACCAAGAGTGCTACAAAGAGGTTGGTTCCCAAGCGATCTCGTACACAACAGGCGTTCCAGCTATGATCGGTGCAGCAATGGTCATGACAGGCAAATGGAACAAACCAGGCGTATACAATGTAGAAGAGTTCAACCCAGATCCATTCATGGAAGAGTTGAACAAGTGGGGCCTCCCATGGGTAGAAGACTTCAACCCGGTACTCGTTGATGAGCTGCCAGAAGAAGTTAAAGAATCGGAGCTTGTTCGTTAAAATGCGGTTCGAGCAATTACCGACACCATGTTTTGTTGTTGACGAGGCGCTTATCGAGAAAAACCTGAAAATCCTGAACGGTGTTATGCAGCGTACAGGTGCCAAAATCGTGCTGGCTCAAAAAGCATTCTCCATGACTGCGATGTATCCGCTGATTAGAGAATACCTGAGCGGTGCAACGGCGAGCGGTTTGTATGAAGCGCGTCTGGGCCATGAGGAAATGGGCAAAGAGAATCATGTCTTTGCTCCAGCATACCGCGCAGAAGAGATCGACGAGATTCTCTCCATCTGCGACCACATTATTTTCAACTCATTTTCACAGCTTGCGAAATTCAAGGATAAGGCGCTTCAAGCTGGCCGTAAGGTCGGCTTGCGCGTCAACCCTGAATGCTCTACCCAAGAAGGACACGAGATCTACGATCCGTGTTCTCCGGGTTCGCGTTTTGGCGCGAAACTGGAGGATTTCGATGCAGACCTGTTGGAAGGCGTCTCTGGACTGCACTTCCACACGCTGTGTCAGCAAAACTCCGACGATCTGGAGACTACGCTGAATGCAGTTGTCGAGAAATTCGGACAATGGTTGCCACAAATGGAATGGATCAACTTCGGCGGTGGACACCATATCACACGTGAAGATTATGATATTCCAAGGTTGGAAGCTTGCATCAAGCGTATGCAGAACGATTATGGTCTGGAAGTATATCTGGAGCCGGGAGAAGCTGTTGCGCTGAATGCGGGTTATCTGGTTACTTCTGTGCTGGATTTCCATAAGAACGGTATGGACATCGCTATTCTGGATACTTCAGCTACATGCCATATGCCGGATGTGCTGGAAATGCCATATCGTCCGCCGCTGATCGGTTCGGGAGAAGTGGGTGAGAAGGCTCATCTGTATCGCCTAGGTGGACAAACCTGTCTGTCTGGTGACGTGATTGGGGATTATTCATTCGATCAGCCTTTGCAAGAAGGCGACCGTCTGGTATTCGAGGACATGGCGATCTACTCCATGGTGAAAACCAACACGTTCAACGGCATGCCGCTTCCAGCGATTGCTGTTAAAAGAAAAGACGGCGATTGCGAAGTTGTCCGCGAATTCGGATATCAGGATTTCAAAATGAGGCTGGCATAATACTTCATTATATAATAAGCATTAATATAGAATTGAATATAAATAAAAAAAGGGAACCTGGAGACAGGTTCCCTTTTTAACATCTAATGATGTTTATTATCCGGGTTAGATGATGTCTAACCGATTCGGGCTACTTGGCTTAGACTTCAATTACGGTTTAATTTTGTGGTTTCGAGGCTGCTCGTGCAGCGTACGGAAAAATCGGTTCTCTTAGTTCAAAGTCATATGTTAACCCATCCACAATACCGACCACGCTCTCACTGTCATACAATTCAAGTAAAAATCCAGCCATTTGTTCTGCTGTATGGAACTTCGGAACTCTGCCTTCATATTCAAACTTGTCTACATTAAAGGAATGTTTCGCAAATTCCGTCTCGGTTGCAGCCGGAGCGAGCACTTTGGCTTGCATCGCTGCGTTCTTGCCTTTTAACTCTTGCGCAAGTCCTTCGGTAAAGGCACTTACATAGAACTTGGTTGCGCAGTAGGTTACAGCATCGGCTACAATCGTATATCCTCCACCAGAGGAGATATTAATGATCTGTGTGCCATCGACATCTGCATAATCACGTACATACAGGGAAGAAAGAATCGTAAGAGCTTCTATATTTAGATGAAGCATCTGCTCAATCTTGGGCAGGTGCTGTTCGCCAACGGAAGCGAAATTTCCGAATCCTGCGTTGTTAATCCACGTCTCAATGGAGTAAGTCTGAAGACTTTCATAGAATTCATGCACATTCGCGGCAATGGACAGATCGACTGTACGAATGACAACATCCAAATCAGGGTTGATTTCAGCTACTTTTGCTTTTAATTTGTCCAATTCATCGGTTCTGCGAGCTGCCAGGATCATATTTTTGCCACGAGCTGCAAAAGCTAAAGTCGCTTCATATCCAATGCCCGAGCTGGCACCGGTAATCACTGTGTATTTCATGGGAATACCTCCTGGATCTGATTTCATTATTTATTGTGATATGACCACGAGTTGATTATACTGATTAGAGCTTACTCTAAGTCAAGCGGGAAAATGGAGGGGAGGTTAACCATGCATACCATTGGTGAAGTGGCAGAATTGCTTCATATTAGTGCGCATACGTTGCGTTATTATGAGAAGGAACAGATTGTGATTCCTCTCCGAGATGCCAGCGGAGACAGACGATACAACGAGTCACACCTGAAATGGCTTCAATTTGTGATCAAATTAAAAGAGACTCAAATGCCCATTGCTATTATTAAGAAGTATGCATCCTTGTTTCAGGAAGGGGAGCATACGGCGGCGGATCGTTTGAAGCTGCTGGAGGAGCATAAAGAGTCAATCCAAAAACAGATGCACATACTTAACACAGCCGATGAGATGCTTGAGCATAAAATTTCGTCGTATCGAACGCTCATCGGACAATGAAAAAACACACACAAATGACGATCTATTGCCAAAACAGTGATTTTTATTATAGACTGTTTTTTATCGGTTGTTCATCAAGGGGGAAATGGAATGCATCAAATCAGAAAACAAAAGTCAAACAAGTTAAAGATCCTCTCCAAAGTATTATTGATTATCATTGGGGGATTTATAACGGCATATGGCCTCGAAGCCATATTGATCCCGAATAATGTCTCAGATGGTGGTGTCACAGGTCTGAGTATCGTAGGATCACAGCTGTTTGGATTACCATTAGGGATGCTTATCGGGATTATTAACATTCCATTTGTGTGGCTCGGGTACAAACAAATCGGTAAAAGCTTTGCGTTATATTCGATTATCGGTATTGCTTCACTGGCAATCAGCACCAGTCTGATGCACCATGTACCAACCATCATTGAAGGTGATACCTTGCTCGTTACGGTTGTCGGCGGGATTATCATCGGTTTTGGTATGGGACTTGCATTACGTAATGGCGGGGCATTGGATGGTATAGATATGTTGGCTGTACTCCTTTCGCGCAAAGTACCTTTTGGAACCAGTGATCTCATTCTGTTCCTCAACATGTTTGTCTTTATTGTCGTTTCTACCGTATTCGGTCTGCAAGGAGCGATCTTGTCAGGACTTGCGTATTTTATTGCTTCTAAAGTAATACATATTGTTGAAGAGGGCTTGAGCGGCTCCAAAACGTTTAAAATTATTACGAATCAACCAGAAATCATGGTTGAAACCATTCGGGACCGACTAGGTCGTGGAGCAACGTATACCGAGGCGTACGGTGGCTATTCTAATGAACAATTCAAGGAAATCACTTGTGTCATTAACCGGATGGAAGAGAGTAAAATTAAAGATATCATTCACGAAATTGACCCGACTGCCTTTGTAGTCGTATACGATGTAGCTGAAGTAAGAGGCGGCAATTTCAAAAAGAAAGATATTCACTAACAAAAAAGACGCGCTGGCAGGAGGAATACTCTTGCCGCGCGTTTTTTCTTTACCTTATTTAATAGTAATGTTTTGTGCTTGATGCATAAGTACAGCTCACTTATGGAAAACTTCTGTAGTGCGAGTTAAATTGCATGACTTCAAGTATGTATGGGAGGTTAGCATAGTGACAAATCAGGATCCGCAAGAGCTTTTGAAGCAGAAACACGAGCTGGATGAACAAAAGAGACAGTTCACTAATTTTTCCCGAAATATTTCAGGTCATGGTGAAGTTGAAGCTGGTCAAGAGTTTAGTGTTGACCGGGTACCAGATGATCAAAACCGTATGAAATCGGTTGAGAACAGACGTGGTGAAGTTTAAAAAGCTACAATGATAAGCTGATCCTTTATTGGATCGGCTTATTCGTGCGATGTATGTTATTGAACAGTAAGATATCTGCTAATTTTGCTGATTTTTGCTAACTTAGCTCTGCTCAGGCAACATGTCCCGTTTCATATCCAATATACCTTTGCCCCGAGCTATCCCATTGACTTATATGATAAAGTTCAAAAAATAGAACAACATTGGTTAACTCCAAGGAGTACTGCTGGAAATTTTGTCCTTTTTTAGCCATGAGAAAATCCCCTCCGCTCAACAAGATTAAGTCCATCTTAACAGATTTTTTTTTCCTCTTGTCTACTATGAGGGGAGTATATCAGAAGAGAAGAACTCTCCGTATTGGTCTAAATGTTTGTTTTATTACGAAATTCGGTAGGGGTTATTCCAGTCCACCGTTTAAACTGTCTGCTAAAGTGAGAAAGATTTTTATAACCTAATCGATTTGCAATCTCGTACAAAGATATTTCTGGTTGGTGTAACAAAATTTTAGCTTCCTGCAACTTCAGATCGGATAAATACTTTCGGGGTGACATTTGATAAATTTTCTGAAAGACTTCCAATCCATAATTAGGACTTATTCCAAGAGAAGCGATGAGTGGTTGTATGTGGATTGTATTATCCGCATTTTCGCTTTTTTCAATGCATTGTTTTTTAAAGCTACGTTTTATTGCTTCAGCAATTTCTTTGGCATGTTTGGCTGTAGTCATGGATTGATTTGTTCGTAAGTCCGTGTTAAGTGGTTGTATATCGACCAAAACGTCTAACAATTCGAAGAGGATAATTTGTGCTCTTAATTTTGCTTTGGAGAATAACAGCTCGGGTTCATCGAAAATATCAATCCATTTTTGCAGGCATGCTCTTAACCTACTATGGTATGGATTGGAGGGTTCATACACCCAATCACAATTTTTCATGATTTCCATTCGTAAAGACGGCTCGTCGATATCAAAATGAGCACAGAAATAGGTCATTGAATTGGCGGATATACATTTGTTCGTATGCTGAAAACCGGGAGGAATAAGAAGAATACCACCCTTTTCTATTATAAAGGGTTCACGTTCAACGAGAGTTTCTTGCGCACCATCCAATATAATCAATATCTCAAAAGCACGGTGAGATTCCTTGTTCATTAACCAATTGGAATCCACAGTTTGTTTGTGTGCTCCGAAAAAACGTATGTTCCAATCAATACGTGGCAATATTTGTGTTGAGTTGCCTATAAAGCTACTTTTCATTATAAAACTCCCTTTGATTTGGGTAAATTAAACCGTTATTGCACAGTCGTATTTTCAGACCAAATATTATTATAATGGACTATGCAACAGGAAATCGCTTTCTTAGTTGGCGTGATTACACCTATTTTATCGATAATATAGCGAGATGCAAGTTAATTATAGTCAAAGAAGAAAACGGTATCAATATGTTGTTTGGAAGCCCATGAGTGTTCTGAAAAAGGGTAAATAAAAAGTTCGTAAAAAAGAAAGCGCTTATATCGAATAAATTACTACATTCAAAGAAACGATTAAACAGGGAAGGGAACTGACATAAATGACAACAATCCAAAATCCTATTATTCCTGGAATGGCCCCAGATCCATCCATTATTCGGGTCGATGATATGTATTACATTGCAACATCAACTTTTCATTGGAACCCCGGCGTACAAATTTTCAAATCAACGGACTTGGCAAATTGGGAGCCTATTGGTTTCGTGTTAAAAAATGGTGAGGTGAATTTACGAGGAACAAACACACCGGCTGGGATTTGGGCTCCACACTTATCCTATGATTCGTCTACGAAGAAATATTGGTTAGCATTTTCTCACATGGTAAATATGGCAGGTCGTGAATTCAACTCTGACTCGTATGTAATGTGGACAGACGACATCAACGGAACGTGGTCCGATCCAATTTATATTACATCCATAGGTTTCGACCCAGCTATTTTTCATGATGAAGATGGCAAACATTACGTCTCAATACTTGAATGGGAAACACGTCAAGGGTATCAAGCACCCGGGCATATTGTTATTGCCGAATTTGATGTAGATCGTGGGAAAATTATTGGGAAATGGCATCGTGTAACACAAGGGTTTACCAGTCGTGGTTGTGCTGAAGCACCACAAATCTATAAAAATAGGGAATATTACTATCTGATTTTAGCTTCTGGTGGAACGGGTTATGCGCATGGTGTAGAGATTGGGCGATCAAAAAGTATTTTTGGGCCATATGAACCGCATCCCTCAGGAGAACCCATTATTACGTCTTCACCACGACACCTATTTTCGTTGGGGGATCCAGATGCAGGACATTTTGAAATGTATAATCCTAATTCTCCAATGCAAAAGGCAGGTCATGGATCATTAGTCCAAACCCAAACAGGCGAATGGTACATTGCTCATCTAATGTCGCGCCCGATTGATGGAACTCTCTGCAATCCTTTAGGACGTGAAACATCGATCCAAAAAATGAAATGGACGCAGGATGGATGGCTAGAAATGAAAGATGGATCAAATTTAGCCAAGATGGAAGTTGAGGGTATAGAAGGCGTTAAATTTACTAAATTATCACATGATGTAGTTGATCATTTTGAAAACGAATACTCTCGTAACCATTTTATGACACCTTATCGAGATCAAAAGTATGAGTGGGTGAATACGACTGAACGTCCAGGATATTTGCGCATTCACGGTGAAAACTCTCTTTTTTCGCAGGTGAATCCAGCGATTATGGCAACACGTGCGACATCATTTAATTACGAATTTCAAACAAAAGTCGAATTCCATCCTGATCATTACTCCGAAACTGCGGGCATGGGGCTATACTATGATTCAAATAACTGGATTTATGCGCACATAACTCATTCAGAATCACTTGGTCAAACTGTTCTAAAAGTGCTGCAGGCCAAATTAGGAGAACGTATCGAATTTGTGCATAACCAAGTGATAGTACCTGAGGATATCGTTGAGTTGAAGATTGTCTACCATTCAGGTATAACTAATATCTTTTATCGTTTGAGAGATGATCTGGATTGGGAAGTCGTTGTTGAACATCTTGATGTTGTTTATTTATCTGATGAAGGCGTTAACGGGGCACCTGGTGAAATCGGTGGATTTACAGGACTGTTTAATTTTATAGGTTCTGTTGATTCTCATCAGCATGATTCATTTGCAGATTTTGAATACTATTCAGTTAAGAATTATTAGCAGTAGAGAGGAATTTCAACATGAATACTATACCGCTTAAACGTTTAATACCAGGATTAATTATCGGACCGGCTTCCTGGCTGGGGCCCTATATTGCAGCTGCAAGTTTATTCTTACCAGCTATGATTCAGCAGTTAGACGCTGATAACAAAATTCAAATCGTAGCTCTATTTTCAGCAATTGGAATGGTTGTTGCCGCGATATCTAACATGGTGGCTGGATATTTGTCTGACCGCACAAAATCTCGTTTTGGAAAACGAACGCCTTGGCTAGTTTCTGGAGCATTCGTATTTATGTTGGCGATGATCTTCGCTTCCATATCCCCTACGATTCCTGTATTGTTACTAAGTTGGATGCTAGGACAGGTTGCTTTAAACTTTATTGTAGCCCCGATGGTTGCTTGGTTAGATTTAGCACCTGAAGAGGGTAAAGGAACAGCCTCTTCTGCTTACGGTGGCTTGGGTATGGCACTGGGAAATAACGGTTTTACAATTATAGCAGCTATGTTTCTAGGACAATTCCGTTTAGGTTTTATCATTTTTGGCACCATCACGTTTGTTGGCACATTGATTGCAGCATATATTGTACGAGAACCATCTAACTTGTACGATAAATTGGATACATCAACTAAAAAACAAAAAATTTCCATTAAAGATTTAGTAACTGTTTTTCCAACGTGGTCTGTTGGTCGGGATTACTATTTAGCTTTAATCGGAAAGCTTTCCCAAGGAATTGGAAACTTTGCTATTACAGGGTATCTATTATTTATAATGACGGATTTTTTACAGAAAGATACATTTGCAACACAACAATCGATACAATTAGTTAATGTAGTTATGTTAATATTTGGAATTCTTATGGGCTTCATTGCTGGCCCCATTTCGGATAAGTATAATCTGTTAAAGTTACCAGTAGGTCTATCTACCATTTTTCTAGGAATTGGAGCACTAAGTATTTTCTTTTTACAAAATGATATCGGTATCATTATTTATGCTTTTATGGCTGGCTTAGGAATGGGTATATGGAATTCTTTAGATAACCTTCTCAATTTGAAAGTTATTCCTGACAAAAATCGCGTTGGATTATTTTTGGGGATTTATAATTTGGGAAATACCGTAACTCAAGCTATTGCCCCAGTTATTGCTGCCATTTTGATTTCACAGATTGGATTTTCATCCATCTTTATGATGTCCTTTGCCCTCTCGATCATCGGAGGTATTTCCATTCTTTCGATTAAATCAGTATCGAGGTAGTTAATACGTTCCCAGGTACTATACCTGGGAACGATCGTTTCGTTCCTCATGGATGATGTAAAGTACAAGATTTTGCCCAAAAATAAATTCAACTCATTTCTCTTAATTGTAGTCAATGTATGCGAAGGTCGTATATTATTAATATGTGGATTGTGGGAGTGAAGATGGACCACATCGCAAAATGATAAATGATTTTACATAGAAGGACGGGAGAACATTGGACTTTAAACCGCTTGCTTCATTTATTGACCGCATTACATCTTGGCGCATTCCGTGGGCAGAGGTGCTGGTGATGCATCGAAATGATACCGTTTTCCATTATCGTAATGGATACGTCAATCTGGAAGAGAAAACACCTATCGGTGATGGAGCGATCTTCAATCTATACTCCATGACCAAAATTATGACTTGCGTGGCAGGGCTGCAACTGGTGGAGAAAGGGGAGATGCTGTTAAGTGATCCGCTGTCCGATTATCTGCCAGAGTATGCTGAGATGACGGTAAAGAAAGCGATGGCGAACGGCGAGATCCGACTGGAAAAGGCGACAAGAGCCATTACAGTACGCGATTTGTTCACCATGACCGCCGGGTTCTCCTATGACGTGGGTTGTCCAAGCATTCAGGAAGCCGTAAAAAGCACCGATGGAACATTGTCGACCCGTGATTTCGCGATAGCGCTTGCCAAGGAACCGTTGCTGTTTGAGCCAGGTACGCATTGGAACTACAGCATGTGCCACGATGTGCTGGGGGCTCTGGTGGAAGTTGTAAGTGGTAAACGCTTTGGTACATATCTACGGGATGAAATCACCGGACCACTTGGCATGAACGATACAGCGTTTAATCTGAATGATGAACAGCAGAAACGCCTGATTCCGCAGTATGCTTACAATGATGAGCTTGAGAAGGCTGTCCGCATGGATGGTAATGGATTCCGTGTGGGTACGGAGTTGGAAAGTGGCGGCGCAGGGTTGTTGTCAACTGTTAGCGATTATGCACGGTTTCTGAACGCACTTACTGGGCGTGGTACGAGTCCTGAAGGCGTACGCATTCTGTCACAAGCTTCAGTGGAACTGATGCGAACGGATCACCTGAACGAGATGACTCGTGCTGATTATTCCTGGGATCATATGTATGGATACGGCTATGGACTGGGTGTCCGTACTCATATCTCCAAAGCAGGAAGTGGTTCACTTAGCCCCCTTGGTGAATTTGGGTGGAGCGGCGCAGCGGGGTGTATGGCTATTATTGATCCAGATTCAGAGCTTACAGTCATGTATGCACAGCACCTGCTGAACAGTCAGGAACCATATGTTCAACGACGCTTACGTAATGTCGTGTATTCCTGTATGTAAATCATATTGTATTCGTAGTTACTTGAAGAGCCGCTAATAAGCGGCTTTTTTTGTTATCCATAGAAGTGGACGGGGAGTCTATTTTATTGGAGTGTTATTAGAGCTTTGCACAGAACGTACACGATTGACTAAATAAATGCCGACCGACACAAACAGCAATGCGGCCAGATTTTTCAGTTCCAGAATCGTTTCACCTAAGAATAAAGCCGATAACAATGCGCCAAACACAGGGATTAGGAAGTTGTATACAGACACTCTTCCGACCTTGTTGTACTTTAGAAGCATATTCCATAGACAAAATGCGACGGAGGACAGCAAAGCCAGGTAGATCAAGTTACTGGTGGATTCCAGGGTGAAATGGGTGACTCGACCGCCGAGTGATAGACCTAACAGCGTAAGTACCAGTCCCCCAACAAACAGGCTGACCCCTGTTATGATCAGAACATCAATCGTAGCGGTGAGACGTTTGGCGTAAAGGGCTGTAACGGAAAAAACAAGTGCTGCTATAATAACAAATCCTTCGCCTGTGAATGAAAAGGAAAAAGCTAGCAGATCCGTATGAAAGTTTACGATGATCACACCGACAAATCCGAGCAAGCAACCAACGATTTTATTTCTGCTTAATTTGTCGTTCTTATAGATGAAATGAGCAAGAACAACACTGAAAAAGGTCGTCGTTGCGTTCATAATAGAGCCTTTGACACCCGTCGTATTGGCTACACCAACGTAGAAAAACATATATTGCAAACCGGTTTGCAATATACCTAGCATGAAGAGGCTTGTCCACTGCGGCCTGGACAATTGGAGCTTCTCTTTTCTAACGATACGAGACAGGAGCAAGAGCAGCAAGCCCGCCAATGTAAATCGGTATCCGGCAAATACATACTTGGAAGCAATATCTTCCGGCAGAATGTTAAATGCGATATAACCAAGTTTGATGGACGGGTACGCACTTCCCCATAACAAGCAACACAGGCTTGCCACGAGCATGACAAAAATGGGATCACTAAACTTACTTGGTTTCTCAAGGGTATTTCTCTCTATCACTTTCGATCTTCTCCTCGCATTTCATGCACATATGTATGTACGAATCTAATTTCTTCACTGACCATATCACATAACGCCAATGTTTGTAATGATAATTAATAAACTGCTCCCCAGGTGGTAAGATTATAAAGAAGGAACGGTTCATGAGGAGTCTATGTTATAGATTCCTTTCTAATAAAATCCCAACTTGTTCTGCGACAATGTGAGGTTGCCGAGGTAATCCATTCGTGAAATAGGATTCCACGATACCAACGATTGCTGTACCAAAGAACGTAAGAATAACTTCTTTTGTTAGTCCTTTATTTTTGCCCTCCGTTACATTCACCTCATCTTCCAGTTCTTCAATGACGAGAGCGAGGAAGCGACTGCGGAAAAAAGGGGCTCCTTTACTCCGTAACATAGCTGAGAAGAATGAATAGTGAATTTCAAAATAATCGAACCAAAGTACATTGCTTTCTATAAAATCCAGATCGGATGCTTCCTTGCACAATCTTCTTAGTTCATCGATATGTTCTTCGATTAATTTATCCAGCAAGTCGAATTTATCCGAATAGTGATGGTATATCGTTCTGCGGCCGACATTCGCATGATCAGAGATATCCTGCATCGTAATGGTATCGAAAGGTTTCTCGTTCATGAGTTTGATAAAAGCGGATTTGATTGCTTCCTGAGACTTAAGTATTCTTCGATCAGTGATAGAAACGATAGTAATCACCATTCTTTCCAGAGAGTAATTGCACAAATATTGCCACCTTGCGCAATAAGGCACAGATCGGGTTCATTTGATCCTTGCAGAGGCAGTGCAATTATTTTATATTATACACGAATGTGCGATATCGCACTTATGTGTTTTTTTAAACAATGGTGAACACGATTCGTTAAATTAATTCATTGGAGGTACTCGAAATGGCTAAGCATGAAGAAGTTAAAGATGGAGTTATTTTCCCGGTAGGAGAAAAAAATGAAGCTTTTGCACAATATTTTGTAGGGCAAAGTTATCTCCAATCCTTGGTTGCTGATCCCAAAGTGAATGTGGGTGTTGGGAATGTAACGTTTGAACCGGGATGCAGAAATAACTGGCATATCCACCGTGGTGGATTTCAGCTGTTGTTAGTGACTGGTGGAGAAGGTTGGTATCAGGAAGAAGGAAAACCTGCTCAATTCCTAAAAGCCGGCGATGTTATTGTGACTCATGATGGTGTGAAGCACTGGCATGGGGCCGCTAAAGATAGTTGGTTTGAACACATTGCGATCACTGCGGGTACACCGGAATGGTTGGAACCTGTGACGGACGAAGTGTATGGAAGTGCTACAAAATAAGCGTGAATAATCTGAACAGTAGTATGGAAAAAGGTGATTGAATGTCATCTGGTAAGCCTTCAGTAGTGATAAGGAAGTCAAGAAAAGCCTTACCGGGATCGGTAGGGCTTTTTCTGCTTACTACTTATAAAAGAATGATGAGTAATACTAGGGATAGAATTCCGATCTGTTAATTCAATAATTGTTGCAACGCTTCTTTGACGGAAGTTGCTTTGCGACCTAGGAGCATCTCCAAATCGGAATGAGCGTTCTCCAGTCCGCCCTCGCGAATGCCCTTTTGAACCATAACCAGTAATGCTGCAACGTCATTAGGTACATTCGCATCTTTTAACATATCACCATAAGAAGCATCATCCACAGCTAATAGCGGAATACTTTTACCGGTAACTTCGTTAATCGCATCCACAAATTGCTGCTGGCTAAGGTTCTCACCGGACAATTCGTAAACTTTATTATCGTGACCTTCCCCCGTAAGTACGTTTGCTGTTACTTCAGCCAGATCAGGGCGGTATACCCAACCGACTTTACCTTCCCCCGCAGAAGTAACCCAAGGAGCACCATCTAAGCATTGTTGAATTGTCGCTAAATCATTCTCAACATACCAGTTATTACGGACAAATACGTACGGAATACCTGATTCTTTAATGATCTCTTCACGTACACGGTGAATACCCGCCAAGAAGAAATCACTCACATCCGCACGTGGGGCACTCGAATATACCATTTGTGTAACGCCAGTTTCTTTTGCCGCCTCAACAGCATGGGTCTGTTGACGAATAGAAGATTCAATATCGCCGAATGTTGAAACGATAAATACACGATCTATGCCCTGGAATGCTTGGATTAACGTATCTTTCTTTTCGAAGTCCGTTTCGCGAACCTCGATGCCTTGGGCTGCAAAACGTTGTGCTTTCTCCGATTGAATGTCACGTACACCTGCAATAATATCTGAAGTTGGAACGCTCTCCGCTAAATATTTTACAATCTTTGATCCCAAATGACCGGATGCACCCGTTACTAAAATTTTCATCATTTTTCCTCCAATATGGACTTGATTACCCTTGATTTTCCGTCGCTTATTTTCGACTTTCGGGTATACAACACGTGTTGTATAATCAAGTCTATATGGCTTGTTAGCATTGAACAATCATCAATAACTGCAAATGATCGTATATACGACATTTCATCACAACTGTTGAAAAAATAGGAGGGGATCACGTGGAAAAAACGTTAGACCCACGGTTCATCAGAACACGAAAACTGATTATGGATGCATTTATGGCATTGGTTATAGAGAAGGAATTCAAGGATATTACGATCAAGGATATCACGCAAAAAGCGACCATTAATCGAGCGACGTTTTACTACCATTTCTTTGATAAATATGACTTGATGGAAACTGTGTTAAATGAAGATATATTGCGGGAAGTTTTAACAGATGTGACTTCGCATGAAGCTTTAACACCAAAGGTCTTACATGATATATTCATTAGCTTAATCACTTTTCAAAGTGGGCTGGCTAATCAGTGTTCACGAAGTTATGAGGCATTTACACCTAAAATTGAAACGGCTATAAAGGAAGCGATGGGCAGGGCATTTAATAAATTGCTGAAGCAACAGTATTCAACATGGCCAACGGACAAGTTAGAATTGCATAGTATTATGCTTAGTTGGAGCTTATATGGCATGTCAATGAAGTTTGTGAAGAATGGTGATCTCCCATCGGAAGATCTAATGAAAGATACGTTTAATACGCTTTTGAATGTAGAACAATATGCTTGAATTCTCCCAAATGAAGAACAATATAGGTACTGAGAATACGTTAACAGGCTGTTGAGTTTCCTCAACAGCCTGTTTTTTTATCTGTATTCGCACTTTATTGAACGGATTCCATACACGTGGCTTCCCTATATTTCTTCCGATAGTTCGATGGGGAGACTCCAAAGTGGCTGGAGAATTGACGGGAGAAATAGTCGGGTGAATGGTAGCCGACCGCCAGAGCAATCTCGGTAATGGGCCTGAGGGTATATTGAAGTAATGGTTCAGCTTGTTTCAAGCGATACTTCATTAACGTTTCCATGATGGAATCTCCCACTTGTTCCTTGAACAAATGAGACAGACGGGAAGGGGATAAACACACCCTCTTGCCCAAATCCTCGATAAGAATATGATCCATGTAATGCCGAGATATAATGTTTAGCACTTCCTGAACGCGTGAATCCAGTTCCTTCTTCGATTGATTCTGACTGGCGACCAACAAGATGACCTCTTCCAGTGCATTCAATGTCAGCTCATCCCTCAACATGGAATCCTCGTATAATCTGTAGGAGATCACTCTGCTAAAAGCCGATTCAATGGCTCTCCGGGAGCTTTCCTTATCGATATGGAGTTGAAAGATCGGGCCATCTGTATTGCTGGAGGGTATCCAATCCATCCAAGGTAGACGTGGAATGAAGTGAGCCCACATTTTATCCCATACATGTCCTTGCTCGGTGAAATAGTCTTGCGCGGTTCCAGGAGAGACAATGGTTAATGTTCCTGCTGTACAGCTCAGGTATCCACTGGCTCCATTATGAATACGTCCGTTTCCCGATAAAGTATATATGATTAGCCAATCCTTAGTTCCCTGTGCACGATAACAGGAGTAACCATAGGGTTGAATATAGTGGTCGGACACCAGAATACCAGGAGGATGTGTATATTGTTGTCTTGCTTTAAATATAGCAGGATCATCTGGTTTGTTAGCCATATCCTCATTCCTCTCGCTACAATACTTATTCTAAAATAATATACGAGAATCACTTGGAATGAAAGCGTTCTATATTAGTGGGAATAAGAGGTGAACCGCATGTCAGATCAACAGCATAACAAGAGAATAGTTCAACTTGCGGGGGAATGGAAATACGTACTGGATCCCCAGGATATCGGTGAAACCGAACAATGGCACGAGTCGTTCGTTTCCCAATCAAAGCATCTGGTAACACTCCCTGGTACGCTGACAGTCAACGGCATTGGAGACGAAACGGAATGGGACGATGAGATGGATCGGGAGACGGTCCGTTCTCTACGGCAGCGGCATTCCTATATTGGATCAGCATGGTACGAATACGAAATCCATGTGCCTGCTGAATGGGTTGAACAACGGTTTGTCCTATATCTTGAGCGGATCATGTTTCAATCCACCTTATGGGTGAACGGTCAACTTGCCGGACAGCAAGATAGTTTATCCGTTGCTCATGAATATGACGTGAGTACATTCATTCAACCTGGAAAGGTCAACCGGTTCACCCTTCGGATTGATAATCGGGATGTTCAGAATCTGGGTAGTCATTCGAGCGCTTATACAGAAGAGACGCAGACGATCTGGAATGGAATTATAGGCCGGATGGAGCTACATATTTCAGAGCCATTCTGGGTCAATAATATACAGGTCTCCCCAGAGCCGGATCTGCGTTCCGTTGTAGTGAAGGGCACATGTCATAATAAAACCAATACTGAAGCTCATGCCAAGTTGCGAATATCCGCGCATATCAAACATGGCGTAGCACCGAATGCGATTCCTGACATAGATAAAAGCATCCTTGTCTCCGCCGCATCCTCTGAAAACTTTGAATGGAAAGTGGATATGGGTGAAAACCCCTTGTTATGGGACGAATTCAGTCCCAATATCTATGAGTTGAGAATAGAAGCAAATGTATTATTGGAAAAATACAAACCGATTTACATTGCAGAAAATCAGACATTCGGCATGCGATATTTTCATCGGAAGGATAGAGAATTACAGTTGAATGGAAGGCCTATCTTTTTGCGAGGAACCTTGGAGTGTTGCATCTTTCCGCATACTGGTCATCCGCCGATGGACATTGAATCATGGCTCAAGCTGTTTCAGGCAGCTAAGAACTACGGATTGAACCATATCCGTTTTCACTCCTGGTGTCCACCTGAAGCTGCATTCGAAGCTGCTGATCAATTGGGGGTTTACCTGCAAGTCGAGTCTCCCATGTGGATGGATACGTGGAATATGGCAGTTGGGGCGCACCCAGAGCACTACACGTACTTGCCTGAAGAGGCTCGCAGAATTGCTCATGTCTACGGGAATCATCCTTCATTTTGTATCTACAGTAACGGCAATGAATTGAATGGTGACTTCGACCTGTTGCACCGAATGGTAGACGACTTGAAATCGTTCGATGACAGACGTTTATACACGCTCACCACGAACTGGGATCGGCAGCTTGATCCAGCAGATGATCTGTTTATAGCCCAATCGGTTGATGGCATTGGTGTTCGCGGTCAATATTTCCCGGAAGAATTAGCGTTGTCCACGCAACTAGACTTCCGAGACGCCGTAGCCAATCGATCTGTACCTGTTATTTCACATGAAGTGGGACAGTATGCTGTCTACCCGGATGTACAAGAGATGGAGAAGTATAGCGGTGCATTGCGTCCGGTTAATCTGGAGGTCATCCACGAAGATATGAAAAAAAGAGGCTTGCTTGGTGACCTTCGTTCATTCGTCCACGGTTCAGGCATGTTGGCGATGCAATTATATCGCGATGAGATCGAAGCTGCACTGCGCACGCCGAGTCTTGGAGGATTTCAGTTGCTGGATTTGCATGATTTCCCTGGTCAGAGCACCGCAACAGTGGGTCTGCTTAATGCATTTTGGGAATCGAAGGGTTTGATCGAACCTCAACAATTCCGAGAGTTTTGCGGGCCAACGGTACTGTTGCTTCGCATGCCGAAACGCATCTATACGAATACAGAGCTGTATGTGGCAGAAATCAACATTGCCCATTTTGGAGTAAAAGAACTTCCACCGTCCTTCATCCAGTGGACAATTGCAGATGGGCAGGGCCGCACGCTCGATTCAGGTTCTCTGCTTACAGATACGATTCCTCTTGGATCAGGTCAACCGTTAGGTCGCTTGGTTTCGAACGCCCCACATCGAATACAGAAAAGTTGCAGACTGACGATATCTTTGGAAATGGAGGGTAGCGAAATACGAAATGAATGGCCGTTCTGGGTATACGAATGCAGCGGGAAGGATCAGGAACTTCCTCAGGGCATAATGGTAAAACGTAGTCTGGACAAAGGAATGGAGCAGACCCTTGAAGAGGGAGGGACCGTTTTATTTTTGGCCAAGGATAGTGACTTAAGAAATACGACCCTAGGGAAGTTCTTTCCGGTGTTTTGGAGTCCGGCACATTTTGCAACTAAAGCTCCATGTGGCATTATGGTTGATTCTGAACATCCGGCCTTGAGCGACTTCCCGACAAGGGAGTACGCGGAATATCCATGGAAGGACCTGCTGGAGCGCTCCGTAACTCTTGTGGTGAACGATGATATTGCATTTAACCCGATTGTTCAGGTCATCCCCAACTTTGTTCATAACCGAAAAATGATGAATCTTGCGGAATATACCGTTGGAAAAGGAAAGCTGATCATCTGTGGAATTGATATCGAGAATGATATGGACAGTCGACCTGTCGCAGCGCAGCTTCGCAAAAGCTTAATCGACTATATGTCCTCAGATTCTTTTGCCCCCAAAGTATCGATGGAGTTGAAAGAGCTTCGCCAATTGCTTGAGAAGAATGATCAGCCTGCCCTGACAGGAACTGCTGATTTATGCACTTCGGAGCATGAGCTTGCCTGCGGGAAGTTCGCATCAAGCGATAGCATGAACGATGGCAATGATGCCACGTATGGAAACGATGGTATCGATGAGACCTGCTGGCAGGCACAAGACGATCATCCAGGCCACTGGTGGCAGGTGGATTTGTTAGAGGAACGTTCCATCATAGGAAGCAAAGTAAGATTTCACGAGCAAGGTAACTTCCTATACGTGATTCAGGTTTCAAGCGATGCAATCGAATGGCGTGTGGTCGTTAACCAGACGGGGCAGACATCACATGAACAGACACGGATGGATCATTTTGAAGCAAAGGGCAGGTATGTAAGAATTGTATACAATGGGTTACCGAAGGGAGTTAGGGCAGGACATCGTGCATTTGAAGTGTACGGTAGCTGATCCAAGCAAAATGAAATGAAGGAAAAATAACGTTACTCTCAAGTGACGTTATTTTTTCATGAAACAGTAAGAGATACGATTTTTTTGCGTAACATAAAGCTTAGTATTCTAGGGGTATCTCAAAAACTGTTTCCATCTGAGTTTTCAGATACCCCCTAGTTTATAACTTGGTTTCTTTTTAAAAGCCCCCATAATTGTTCCGCTACATCTTCCGATGACTGAGGCATATCATTCATAATCCACCATTCGATGATGCCGACAAAGGCTGATGCCATAAATTGAGTGACGAATTCTTTGCTGTAGCTGCTATTGTCACCATCCATATTAATATTCATCCGGATGTGTGTTGTCACGAGTTCCAGCATCTGTTCACGAAACGCAGGAATCCCTTTGTTAGAGAGCATTGAAGCGTAAAAACGATGATGCTCTTCGAAATATCGGATTACAGGTAGAAAAGAGGATTGAATGAGATCAACCGTTTCACCATTCGCATTCGTTGTCGTGGTTGCGGATATCATTTTGTTTAAGTTTTCTTCGATGCACTTGTTCAACAGATCATACTTATCACTGTAATGAAAGTATACCGTTCCCCGATTGATGTTAGCTCGATCAGCAATCTCGTTGATTGTAATGTCCTCAAAATTTTTCTCAGCAATGAGAGAAAGAAAGGACTGGAAGATAGCTTGTTTCGTTTTGACCACTCTTCGATCGATTTTAATGTGCACTTGGTAACCTCCACCCCGAGATATCTAACACTTTGTTATTGAACGTTGGATATCGAACAAAAAGCGCCAGATTAACGATTGTAGTTATTTTTGTACTCCTTATAATAATCAATAAGTCATACTTATTCAACAAATGTTGGATTACAAAATGCTATGGCTCAGACGATACATCAAGGAGGACAATGATATGTCACTGGAAATTTTACAAGCAAAATCCGAATTGAGAGATTTGGTGGACTCGTATGCTACATTAACCGATGCCAAAAAAATTGCAGATCAGATGCTCTTATTCACAACGGATACAAGATTCAAAGTATATTTTGGTGATCAACTGATGTCTGAAGTAATCGGAACCAAGCAGCTACAAGAAGAGTTTAACGGTCATGTGGCGCTGGTAAAACGTTATTTCACCACGAACGCACAGCATGTAGTGACTGTGGAAGGTGATACTGCAACAGGCGTTCTATTTTCTCAGATTAAAATGGTTAGGGACGAAGATGGCAAAGAAATTCTCACGGATTATAGTGTTCAATATTATGATGTTTATGTCCGCCAGGGCGAAAAGTGGTTGATACAGGAACGTACTTCACAATATATCATCATCGAAGCAAGACCACTGTAAGCATAAGGATATACCCAAAATAATGGTTAAAGAAATGACGAGGGCATTAACTGATGCTCTCGTCATTTTCTATGTTTTGCAGTATGCTATTTCAGGCTTCGAACGGGCAGTATGGCTTGGATTTGCGTATTTTGCAGTACATTTTCTAATGGACTTGGAGAAATTTCCAGAATGAAAACGCTTGTCAAATTGAAAATAATATGATAATTTAATGTCTGTAACCGGTTACACATAGAGGAGAGCAACTTATGACAACAATTAAAGACGTAGCTCAACTGGCTGGCGTATCTGTAGCCACCGTATCCAGAGTCATTAATGATAGAGGTTATGTTCATGCGGACACACGCAAGAAAGTGGAAGATGCTGTGAAGGCGCTTAACTTTTCACCAAATGAAGTGGCTCGCTCATTATATAAGCGCAAGTCCAAACTGATTGGCCTGTTGTTGCCGGATATTACCAACCCTTACTTCCCTCAGTTGGCCCGAGGCGTAGAGGACCGGATGCAAGAGCAGGATTACAGACTGATATTCGGAAATAGTGATGAGGATGAACAGAAGGAGCAGGATTACATCCAGACGTTTATCCAGAACAACGTGGTCGGTGTGATCTCTTCAACGAACTACCCTCATTCTTCAATATATGAAAAACTGAAGATTCCCGTCGTGTTACTGGACAGAACTTCACTGGATCGTCCATCCGTGTATGCGGATGGCAGGGAAGGTGGAAGACTAGCTGCAAGGGAGATTATCAAACGCGGCAGTCGCCGGATCACAGTTATGCAGGGACCGTCACAGATCAGACCCGCTCAGGATCGTTTTGAAGGGGCGATTGAAATCATCCGTGATGCTGGGTTAGACTACCGGGTGATCCAGACGACCTCATTTTCAATTAACGAGGCAGGGGTATGGGCTGAAGAATTATTCAGGAAATATGCGGACACAGACGGGGTCATTGCCAGCAATGACATCGCAGCCATGGCAGTACTGCATGAGGCATCACGAATCGGAAGAAAGGTTCCTGATGATTTACAAGTGATTGGTTTCGATGATATTCCGATGAGCAGCCTGTTGTCACCGGCATTATCTACCATCCGTCAGCCAGCATACGAGATGGGAAGAGAAGCAGCGGGATTACTTATCCAGCTTGTGGAACAAGCTGCAGTAGAGAACAAAAACATACAGTTGCCCGTCAGCTTCATCGAACGGGGCACAACGAGAAAGGTGTGATCAGATGGCTAAAATATGCGTAATTGGAAGCAGTTCGATGGATCTGGTTGTTACTTCTGCAAGACGGCCGGGGGCGGGTGAAACCGTTCTTGGCGATAGCTTCAAAACGGTTCCTGGGGGTAAAGGAGCCAATCAGGCTGTTGCCGCTGCACGACTGGGTGCCAAGGTTGCGATGATCGGCCGGGTAGGCGATGATGCTTTTGGCAAAGATATTTTAGAGAACTTTAGAGCAAATGATGTAAATACGCAAAATGTGAAACCGGTTACACATTTAGAAAGTGGAACGGCTCATATCATTCTGGCGGAAGGTGATAATAGTATCGTAGTGGTTGAAGCGGCGAATCGCGAAGTCACTCCTGCATATGTCGATGAAGCAGCGGAAGTAATCCGCAATGCAGATATCGTACTAATTCAGCAGGAAATTCCGGAGGAAACGGTTGTTCATGTGAGTGCACGATGTGCTGAATTCGGAACACCTTTACTGCTCAATCCTGCTCCGGCAAGAACATTGCCGCAAGAAGTCATCGACAATGCTGCATATATCACGCCGAACGAGCATGAAGCCGAGATTTTGTTTCAGGGCATGAGTCCGGCACAGGCATTACGTCAGTATCCTAACAAATTGTTCATCACGGAAGGCAGTAAAGGCGTTCGTTATTTTGATGGAGCAGAGGAAATTCTGGTCCCAACGTACAAGGTTGACGCAGTGGATACCACTGGGGCAGGGGACACGTTCAACGCCGCATTTGCAGTTGCTTTGGCTGAAGGCAAACCGTTGCAAGAGAGCATACGCTTCGCCAATCGTGCTGCATCGTTGTCCGTCACCAAGTTCGGAGCGCAGGGCGGCATGCCAACGCGTGATGAAGTAGAGGAGAGCTTGTAATGAAAAGAAATGGCATGCTGAATAGTCACATTTCCAAGATTTTGTCTGATCTGGGCCATACGGACATGATTGCGATTGCGGATGCAGGTCTGCCGGTACCGGACGGAGTACTCAAAATTGATCTGGCCCTTAAATTGGGAACACCAAGTTTTCGCGAAGTGGTGGAAGTGATCGCTGAAGATATGGTCATTGAGAAAGTCATTGTGGCCGAAGAGATTTGCGAAGGCAATCCCGTAGCCCTGCAATTCATCACAGAGAAATTCGGGGTAGAAGCCATCGATGCTTCCGTCAGCCACGAACAATTCAAAGAATTAACACGGCAGGTGAAAGCTGTTATCCGCACAGGTGAAGCCACACCCTATGCCAATTGCATTTTACAATCGGGAGTCCATTTCGGTTAAAAGGAGGTTGCGTAATGCACATTCAGATGCAAGACATTCATAAAGCGTTTGGTACCAATCAGGTGCTGAGCGGAGTGGATTTTGAACTAAAAGATGGTGAGGTTCATGCCTTGATGGGGGAGAATGGAGCTGGCAAATCCACACTGATGAATATTCTGATTGGTCTCCATCAGAGAGACCAAGGAACCATCACGATCGACGGAGAAGAAAACTATTTTGCAAGTCCAAAGGAAGCCGAGAAACTAGGTATCACATTCATACATCAGGAGCTGAACGTCTGGCCTGAAATGACGGTGCTGGATAATCTCTTCATCGGTAAGGAACTGACATCATCCTTCGGGTTGCTTAACACAAGACAAATGAAAGCGCTTGCCAAAGAGCAGTTCGCCAAGCTTTCTGTACACATACCGCTGGAACGTCCTGCGGGAGAGTGCTCCGTCGGGCAACAACAGATGATCGAGATCGCCAAAGCGCTAATGACAGATGCCAAGGTCATCATTATGGACGAACCAACAGCAGCACTCACAGAGCGCGAAATCCAAAAGCTGTTCGGCGTAATCAGCTCGCTGAAGAAGGAAGGCGTATCCATCGTGTATATTTCTCACCGAATGGAGGAGATCTTCACGATCTGTGACCGAATTACGATTATGCGTGATGGAAGAACGGTAGACACGCAGGCTATTCCGCAGACAAGCTTTGATGAAGTGGTCCGGAAAATGGTAGGTCGGGAACTTACGGAGCGTTACCCTGCCCGGAATCCTTCCTATGGTGAAGTCGTTTTGGAGGTACGGAATGCAAGCAGCAAAGGGTTGTTTGAGAATATCAACTTCACTGTGAGAGCGGGAGAAATCCTCGGTTTCTCAGGACTTATGGGTTCTGGACGGACAGAGATTATGAGAACAATCTTTGGTTTGGATACGTTGGATCGTGGTGAAATCTTCATCCGCGGCAAAAAAGCGAACATTCGTAAACCGGCCGATGCTGTGAAACATGGAATTGGGTTTATTACAGAAGACCGCAAGGATGAGGGGCTGGTATTAGACTTTTCTATTCGCGAAAATATGGCGTTGACGAATCTGTTCAGTTTCTCAAACAAAGGTTTCATTTCAGCTTCGAAAGAACAAGACTTCGTAGATACATTGATCAAACGTCTACAGATCAAAACGCAATCCTCCGAGACAGCGGCAAGGAATCTATCCGGGGGTAACCAGCAGAAGGTGGTTATCGCGAAATGGGTTGGTATCGGTCCAAGCGTACTTATCCTGGATGAACCCACACGCGGAGTGGATGTCGGAGCGAAGCGCGAAATCTATGAATTGATGAATGAACTGACAGAACGCGGTGTTGCAATCATCATGGTATCGTCGGAACTACCTGAAGTGCTTGGCATGAGCGACCGGATCGCGGTTGTGCATGAAGGACACATCAGTGGCGAGGTTGCAAGGGAAGTAGCCACACAAGAACACATTATGACATTGGCCACAGGGGGACAGTGATATGACAACAATGCAGGAAAACAAAACGGCCAAAAGCGGCTTCCGTTTCTCAAATGTAATACAAAAATTAGGACCGCTGCTCGGCTTAATCATTCTTATTCTCATCGTATCGGTGTTGAATCCAAGTTTCTTGGAACCGCTTAATATCTTGAATTTATTACGACAAGTCTCGATTAATGCGCTGATTGCCTTCGGTATGACGTTTGTTATCCTGACGGGCGGAATCGATCTCTCGGTCGGCTCGATCTTGGCTTTATCCAGTGCTTTTGTAGCGAATATGATGTTGTCCGGCCTGGATCCGATCTTGTCCATCATTATCGGTGTAGCACTCGGTGGTGTCATGGGTATGGTGAACGGACTGATGATTACCAAAGGTAGAATGGCTCCATTTATCGCTACATTGGCAACGATGACGATATTCAGAGGACTGACGTTGGTGTACACGAATGGTAATCCAATTACAGGACTCGGGGATAATCTGTTGTTCCAACTGTTTGGTCGCGGTTATCTGCTGGGTATTCCGGTACCTGCAATTACAATGCTGATCACCTTCATGATTCTGTGGATTGTTTTGCATAAAACGGCTTTTGGCCGCAAAACGTACGCTATTGGTGGTAATGAGAAAGCCTCCATTATCTCGGGGATCAAAGTCAATCGCGTAAAAATTATGATCTACTCCCTGACTGGTATGCTCGCTGCTTTGGCGGGTGCAATTCTGACATCACGCTTGAATTCAGCGCAACCAACGGCAGGTACATCCTATGAGCTGGATGCGATCGCAGCGGTTGTACTGGGTGGTACAAGCCTCGCTGGAGGACGCGGACGCATCGTCGGTACACTGATCGGTGTTTTGATTATCGGCGTGTTGAATAATGGATTGAACTTGCTTGAAGTAAACTCATTTTACCAAATGGTTGTAAAAGGCATCGTCATTGCCATTGCCGTCCTTCTGGACCGCAAGAAAACAGCATAAGGAGAGAAGCGAATATGAAAAAGTGGACTTTAACACTCGTAAGTATGCTGATGATCATCGTTCTGGCTGGGTGCTCTCTGGAGCCACCGGAATGGGCGAAACCTGACCCTAACAAAAGTAACGGACAGAAGAAAATAGGTTTGTCGATATCTACACTAAACAATCCATTCTTTGTATCACTGAAGGATGGGGTAATGGCTGAAGCCAAAAAACAGGGAATACAGGTCATCGTGGTTGATGCACAGAACGATTCGGCCAAACAAACCAATGATGTGGATGATCTTATTCAGCAAGGCGTTAGTGCACTGTTGATCAACCCCGCGGACTCTGCAGCGATTTCCACAGCGGTTCAATCCGCCAATAGTGTTGGCATTCCTGTGATCACACTGGATCGCTCCGCAGATAAAGGTGAAGTGGCGGCATTAGTGGCATCTGATAACGTAAAAGGCGGACGTATGGCAGCTGAATATTTCGTGGAACATCTCGGAGAAGGAGCAAAAGTCATTGAACTTGAGGGTGTGCCTGGCGCTTCCGCAACAAGAGAGCGGGGTAAAGGCTTCCACGAAGTGGCTGACAAGCAACTCGATGTAGTTTCCAAGCAATCTGCGGATTTCGATCGGTCCAAAGGATTGAATGTCATGGAGAACTTGCTACAAGGTAATCCAGACGTGCAGGCGGTATTTGCTCATAATGACGAGATGGCACTTGGTGCGATTGAAGCGATTCAAAGCTCAGGTAAAGACATTCCGGTTATCGGATTCGACGGCAATGATGATGCAATCAAATCCATTCAGGATGGAAAATTGACGGCAACGGTTGCTCAGCAGCCCGTACTGATTGGCCAACTGGCGTTGCAAGCTGCTCTGGATGTGCTCAGTGGCAAGCAGGTGGAGTCATCGATTCCCGCTGAATTGAAGCTGGTAACCAAGGAAAATGCGAATGAGTAAATCCTCATAAAACACTCTTTTTCGTTTTGGAAATAAACTTAGAATTAAACCAAGCCGCTAATATAGCGGCTTTTTTTCATTTTCAAAGTGCGTGGGCATCATATCAAACAGATTATTGGCTTTTAATAGCAACAGAAAGGTACCCAATTGAATTGTAGTCCGTTTTGTGGTTTTGGATTGCTCCAATATAGAGTCTTTGGATATGTATAACCAATCCTTCTGTTGATACACTAGCATGACATTCCACACAGTCTCCACAATACATAAGGAGGAGCTAATCTCATTGATTCATTCCTGTGCGGAATAGAAAGAAGGTGACTGACATGAAACATTTAGTAGAAGAAAATCTTCAAACTGTAAGACAGCAAATGGCATTGGCCTGCCAGGCTTCCGGTCGCAACATAGAGGAAATTCAGTTGTTGCTCGCGACCAAGACGGTACCGCTTGAGAAACTAGAGGTAGCGATTCAAGCAGGTGAGGTTCTATTCGGAGAAAACAAAGCTCAGGAACTTCGGGACAAATTTCCACTTATGCAGCAACACGAACAGGTGGAATGGCATTTTATCGGACATCTGCAAACCAATAAAGTAAAGGACGTTGTTAAATATGTTACGCTCATCCATTCCGTAGATCGTCTGAAACTGGGTCAGGCGTTACATAACCAGCTTGTCAAAGAGAATAAGACTTTAGACATTCTTGTGCAAATTAACACGTCCTACGAAGAAAGTAAATTTGGTGCCTCTCCAGAAACAGCATTGGAACTGGTAGAGCAGTTGTCTCAATTCGAAACGTTGAACGTGAAAGGGTTGATGACCATTGGAAAACTGAATGCAACGAACGAAGAAACACGACATTGCTTTCGTTTGTTAAACCGTATTCGCACTCAGATTAAAGAGAAAAACATCCCGCGTGTAGAAATGGATATTCTATCGATGGGCATGTCCGGTGACTTTCAGGTCGCCATTGAAGAAGGAGCTACAATGATCCGGGTAGGGACAAGTGTATTTGGTCAACGCTACTTACCGGACGAGTATTACTGGAATGAAAACACACGCATCGATGATTAAGTGAGAGGTAGTGTTAAATATGAAGACAGCATCCCCTTCGTTACGTGGCCGTGATTTGATATCGCCGGTGATCGCCGCTTTAATATCCGTAATTGTTAATTACGGGGGTACGTTTATCCTTGTTTTTCAAGCTGCAAAAGTCGCTGGTTTAAGCCCGGAAATGACCGCTTCCTGGATTTGGTCCATCTCGATTGGGGTAGGCGTAACAGGAATTTGGCTCAGTTATCGATATAAGGAACCGATTATTACAGCCTGGTCGACACCGGGTGTGGCGTTTCTCGTTTCAGCATTAGCGGTAACCCCTTATCCAGAAGCTATTGGCGCTTACATGATTTCAGCAGTTGGATTTATTATTTTAGGTTTGTCAGGCATGTTTGAACGTTTCGTTCGACTTATTCCCCCAGGCATCGCCTCCGGATTGTTAGCAGGTATTTTGCTACAGTTTGGAATATCGGCCTTTGGAGGGGCAAAGCTTGATCCTTTGCTTGTTACTGTGCTATTTGCAGCTTACATCGTCCTAAGAAGGTTTACTTCCCGTTACGCCATTGTTGGCATATTGGCAATCGGTTTGATTTATTTGATATGCATGGGGAAAACAGACTTCAGTACGATCCAATTAGCGGTCGCTTCGCCTGTATTTGTTGTTCCAGCCTTTTCGTTAAATGCTTTACTTGGCGTTGCGTTACCGCTGTTCATTATTACTTTGACAGGGCAGTATATGCCCGGAATGCTTGTTCTGCGTAATGATGGATTCAAGACAAGTGCCAATCCCATTTTGGCAGTAACAGGTTTGGGTTCGCTTCTTGCAGCCCCATTCGGATCACATGCTTTTAATGTGGCAGCTATTACAGCAGCGATTTGTACAGGAAAGGATGCACATGAGGATTCTACAAAGCGGTATATTGCAGGAATTGCTTGTGGTGTTTTTTATATTTTTGTCGGCATTTTTGGCGTAACATTGGCCGAGCTGTTTTTGATTCTTCCTGCTACCTTTATTGCAACATTAGCGGGATTGGCCTTACTTGGAACCATTGGTGGCAGTCTTGCCAATGCATTAACGGACCCTAAGGGACGTGAAACTGCATTGATTACGTTTTTGGCGACAGCAGCGAATGTGACTTTGCTTGGTGTCGGTGGTGCATTTTGGGGACTGTTTGCAGGAATGATGGCACATCTACTGATGAATAGTAAATTTCCCAAAAAACAACTTGGAACGAATAGATAACCGTAATATGGAGAGGAAGATGTTCATGAAACATTTGGAGAAGCAAGATAAAGTAATAGGAAAGGCTGTCCAGCAAGAGCTTGGAAGGCAGCGGGATACGATAGAACTGATTGCATCAGAGAATTTTGTAAGTCAAGCTGTGATGGAGGCAACGGGTTCAGTATTGACCAATAAATATGCGGAGGGTTATCCAGGCAGAAGATATTATGGCGGGTGTGAGCATGTCGATACAGTCGAAGAGATAGCGAACCGCCGCCTTAAAGCACTTTTTGGAGCTGAACATGCAAATGTGCAACCTCACTCCGGTTCTCAGGCCAACATGGCTGTGTATTTTGCCTCGGTTGAGATTGGAGACACGATCCTTGGCATGAATTTATCCCAAGGAGGTCATCTAACACACGGAAGCCTTGTTAATTTTTCTGGGAGATTTTATAATTTTGTTTCATATGGTGTCGATGCACAAACAAGCCGCATTGACTTTGACGAAGTACGTAAACTGGCTTATAAGTATCGTCCACGCATGATCGTTGCAGGTGGAAGTGCATACCCGCGGACCATTGAGTTTGAATTATTCGCTCAGATTGCCGCCGAAGTAGGAGCTCTTTTCTTTGTAGATATGGCGCATATAGCAGGAATTGTTGCGGCAGGTTTGCATCCTAACCCGGTGCCACATGCACATTTTGTTTCAACTACCACACATAAGACCTTACGAGGACCACGAGGAGGAGCCATTTTGTGTCGGGAGTCGTGGGCAAAGGCGATCGACAAAGCTGTATTCCCAGGAACCCAGGGTGGGCCATTCATGCACGTTATCGCGGGGAAAGCGGTGGCATTAGGCGAGGCATTGCAATCCGATTTCACAACATATATTGAAGGTGTTCTGAATAACGCCAACGTATTGGCAGATACTTTAATGAATGAAGGACTCACCCTTGTATCGGGAGGAACAGATAATCATATCGTGTTGGTTGACTTACGAACTATGGGCCTTACAGGCAAAGAAGCCGAAGCTTTACTGGATGAAGTAGGGATTACGGCGAATAAAAATGCAATCCCTCACGATACGGCAAGTCCTTTGGTTACAAGCGGTATTCGTTTTGGAACTCCGGCTATGACGTCCAGAGGACTTGGAGCGAGGGAAATGAAAGAAATCGCTCAGCTGATAGGGCTTGCTTTTAAAAATCCAAAGAACTCGGATGTAAAAAATCAAATATTAGGCAGTGTACGCGAAATCACTTCGCAATTCCCTTTATATGAAGACCTCAAATAGTTTAACAACATACACAGATCGAGCCTGCAATTGTTAACGATGGATAACAATCGCAGGCTCTTATTTTGCTTGCTTATCTTAAAGCTTACTTTTTTGAACAGAAGAGATGTACCGTAAGTACGATTTAAGACGCGCCTTAGTAGGCTATACCTACACGAGACTGCACATACTCATCAGACATTAATTGCTGATAAGCAAACTCCGCAGTATCGATTACGGATATAGAAGTTCCACCGTTAGGCAAGTAGTCGCGCTCAACCCGGTACTTACCGAGAGATTCTCCATCAAATAAGTAGGTAGGACACACAATGGTCCATTCTAACTCTGAAGCTTTGAGAATGTTGTACATCTCCAGATGCTCTTCAGCTGCTCGCGTGGACTTACGTTTGGACTCAGGGGATTGAAAACGAAGCAAACCAGGATCCGTTCGACTTTCCAATATTCCTGCTGTACCAATGGTAATGATTCTTTTGATACGCTCCTGAGCCATAGCCTCAACAATATGTCCCATGGATTGCGATAATGTAGTCGTTCCATCGGTACTTAAGGAACTAACAACGAGATCCACACCCTGTATGGCGTGATGAATATCCTCTTTAACTAAAGCGTTTCCTTGATGCAGAACGAAATTGTCATCGCTGATTTGTACCTTTTCCGGGCTTCTAACCAGTGCAGTTACATGATGATTGGAACGTAAGGCATTAGAGGCGAAATGACTTCCAACCCGTCCGGTGGCTCCCAACACTAAAATTTTCATTACAAAACATCCTTTCGAATCCGATTGGAGAGCATGTTCTTCATCATAATTCAATCTTTGCAAGCCGATGTATGCCTTCCTCAATCTGCTCCTCATCCACTTTCGCAAAACCTAATATCCATCCTTTTCGATGACTCTCCAAGCAATATCTACTAAGCGGATACACGCGTACACCTTGATCAAGGGCAGCATTCGTCAGCGCTTCTTCGTCAAATGACATTTCAGATTCAAGTAGCATATGTAATCCTGTTTCCACACCACTTAATGTAAATCGTGAGCCTAGCCCAGAAGCAACAATGGCTTTGGTCATGACTTCGTGTCTGCGTCGATATATGTTCCGAACTCTTCTCATATGGCGCATAAAATGACCACGTTCAATAAAATGAGTTAGCGTTAATTGTTCCATAATCGGCAGATGACGATAGGTTAATTCATGAATTTGGGTAAGGCGATCGATGGCTATTTTTGGGCCGATGATAGCGGATAGCCGAATGCCAGGTGCAACCATTTTGGAAAAACTCATCATATAAAGCGTATTCTGAGGTTGCTGACTGAATATGGTCGGAAGCGGATCTCCACGGTATCTAAATTCGCTATCGTAGTCATCCTCAACAATCCAATATCGATGATGAGCTGCCAGGTGCATCAATTGTTGCCTGCGTGGCTCCGACATAATAACGCCAACGGCGCATTGATGAGACGGTGTGACAAATACGAGTTTCGTCTGTGGGTGAATATGATCTACACATAATCCATACGCATCGACTGGAACGGGATCGACTTGCATCCGGCGGTATTTCATCGCCATCCAAGCGGCAGGGAAGCCGGGATCTTCTACGGAAACTCTGTCTCCCTCACTTAAGAGTGCCTGGGCAATTAAATCAATGCTATGTTGTGCACCTGAGGTTAACAAGATTTGATCAACATCGATATGAATGCCTCGTTCAAGTGATAAATAACGTTGAATCTGTTCTCTTAACGCCAGTAACCCTCTGGCATCGCCATAAGCCCATATATCCAGATTGGGTTCAGTGGAAGCTTGTAAAAAAGATTGCCTCCAGGCTTTTGTGAAACTTTCATCTAGATAAGGCTCGTGGGGATTAAAATCAATTTCGATTTTGCGATTGTCTCTATTGCCGAACCAACTATGCAGATGACCAATCGATTCGTTTAGTGTAGGCAGTTCGGGAGGAATAGGCCCTTGCATCGTGACGTCTTCTGATGAACGAGGTGCATATGTCCAATCACTAACCCTTGTCCCGGCACGGCGGGAGGTAACCGTATACCCTCGGCTGAATAATTCTTCGTACACAATCTGTATGGTTGACCGTGAAACACCAATTAATTGGGCAAGTTCACGTGATGGGAGTAGCAATTCGCCTGGTTGCCATTTCCCGGTTGTAATATTATGAATCGCTTGATCCAGAAGTTGCTGCCAAATTGGGCGATGGTCATTCCGATTAACTTTTAGCATTGCATCAACTCCAGTGCTCATACTGAATTATGGATTGCATTCACTTGTGTGGTTATGGATGTTTTTGGCACTCCAATGATTGATATATTATCATGGAAAAAGTTTAATTTGCAAACAATACAAAGCTGGTCTAAAGCGATTTTTCCTGTGTCTCCAACCTATTTTGGTTGGTGCTGCCTGGTTCATACTCGATTCATATTCAAGCCATAGATAGTTCATCTTCTTCGGTTACACTACTGGAGTACGACCACAGAGATTCCTAATCCATAGACTAGACAGGAGAAGATGAGATTGACACGAAAGAAACGAACTTCTATCGCAGCCATAACCTTGGTGTTCGCGATGATGTCCCCAATGTCGGCCATGGCCACACCCGCTACCAGTAACGGTAGTAGCCCTACGTATGATCTAACTAAAAAGGCAGTAAGCGCGAAGGCCAAGGTACTTACTGAATCCTACGCTACGACAAGTGTGCAGTACGCACTGATGGATGAGGGCGAGATTGTGATCTCCGGGCAGGCAGGCAAAAATGACCTGAAGAACAACATCCCGCTTTCCTCTAATACAATGTATGGCATTGGTTCAACCAGCAAAATGGTGCTCGCAACTGCCGTAATGAAGCTCGTGGATCAAGGTAAGATCGATCTTGATGAGCCTGTCGTGAAGTATATTCCAGACTTTAAAATGAAAGACAAGCGTTACCAACAGATTACACCACGCATGTTACTGAATCATTCATCCGGACTTCTAGGAACGTCAAGTAACAGTGCAATACTGTTTGGAGATAATGATACGTATGCACATGATACGTTATTGGATCAATTAGCGACGCAACTTCTGAAGGCCGATCCTGGCGCATACTCCGTGTATAGTAATGATGGTTTTACATTAGCTGAGATTCTGGTTGAGCGGGTCAGCGGCATGAGTTTTACCAGTTTCATGCACCGGTACATAACCGAACCCCTGGGTATGGAGCATACCAAAACGCCACAGGATGTAGTGGAACTTACCCAAATGGCAGCAACATATTCCCCGTCGCATGAGGGACAGCTTCCATTAGAGACCACAAACATGATCGCTTCCGGAGGCCTATATTCGACTGCTGAAGACCTCGTTCAATTCTCGAAAATCTTTACAGGTGAGGTTGAAGGTGTTCTTTCAGAGGAATCCGTAGTGGCCATGGAGCAAGAAGAATACAAGAGAGGCATGTGGCCGGAAGAAGGCGATTCGTCCGTTGGCTACGGCTTGGGCTGGGACAGCGTGAACCTGTTTCCTTTTAATGATTACGGCATCCAGGCAGTAAGTAAAGGCGGCAATACAATAACCTATCATTCCTCATTGATTGTGCTTCCGGAATACAATATGGCTGCTGCCGTAACCTCTTCGGGTGGTCATAGCTCAACGGATCAATTGCTGGCAACTGAACTTTTGCTGGGAGCACTTGAGGAGAAAAATATCATTCCGGAACGCAAGCCGGAGAAGTCATATGATGCACCTGTGAAAGCCACCATGCCAACAGAACTTTCACAGCACACAGGCATGTACGCTGGTGGGGCCAACATGTTAATGAAGCTGGACGTAAAAGATGATGGGCAATTAACGTTATCTAATCTGTCGTCTCCTAACAGTCCTGCTCAGACCTATACGTACACCGCTGATGGCTCATTTGTTAATGATGCAGGTACGGAAAAGCTAAAATTCGTTCAGGAGGTCAACGGGAATACGTACTTGTGGTCTCGCTCGTATCAGTCTGTGCCTGGGCTTGGGCAAGTTGCTTCCTCGGAATATAAGGCAGAAAAGCTTGAACCCAATGAATTGTCCGAAGAAGTAAAGGCCGCATGGCAGAAGCGGGAAGGCAAAGCGTATGTGCTGGTCAATGAAAAATACACATCAACACTGTACAACGTAGCGATGCCGATGATTCCCATTCATACTTTTAATGAGCTGCCTGGTTATATCTACACCAACAAAATTATCGGAGCTAACCAAGCTGTGAACCAATTGCAAATTCCTGGATTGGCAGGTCGTGACACGATGGAGTTCAATTTCTATGAGGAAAATGGCGTGGAATACGTTACAGCTGGAGGCAACGTGTATGCTGCTCAAGATATCATCAAACCGATCTATGCGGGAAAACAATCGAAGACAACGATTCAGGCGAATGGTCATGCCACATGGTATTCGATTCCAGCCTCAGCTGCAGGTAAAGAAATGACGGTCAAGATGTCTGCAAACAGCGCATTTGCTGTATACAACCAAGTGGGCGTAGGCATTAATCATACAGTGGTCAGTGGACAAAACGAAATTGTATTGCCTGAGAACGGAACCATTGTGTTCGCGGGTGAAGCTGGTTCGAAGTTCGAGATTGTATTGACAACCAGAGCAAATTAATAGATGATAAAAAACTGTATAACTAAAAGTCGCGGATAACGCGGCTTTTTTTGAGTTTTAAATTTTAAATACTACGATTTAAAGTAAATGGACCTTTTTCAGATTCACGATGTAATATTGGGTTTCGCAAAGCTTACTTGAAGGGTAAGTATAAGAGGACATTTACTGGTTGGAAAAAAAATGACGGAGGAAAATGTTGCAAGTGGAAAGGCAAAGCATTGATTGTTAATATACAGTAAATAATAACAATCTGATGTGCAAAAGTTCGACATAAGGACTACAGAATACTTATGAAAAGAAAATAATGAATATTCGGACAACACCGAGACGGGGAGGACATATGAAAACAAAGAAGATCTCATTTTTTATACTTTCACTGATGCTGCTCCTGGTGAGCGGTCTAACAGGATGGGTGGGGAACGCCACCGCAGCATCAGATTCCGGTAAGACTTATGTTATCGGAACTGATGTCACATTTGCTCCATTCGAATATGAAGATGAGAATGGTGATTTTGTTGGTATCGATATGGATTTGCTGGATGCTATCGCCAAAGACCAAAATTTTAATTATCAAATCAAAGCTCTAGGATTTAACGCAGCTGTACAGGCACTTGAGGCCAATCAGGTCGATGGTGTAATTGCAGGGATGAGTATTACGGATGAGAGAAAAGCAAAATTTGATTTCTCAGAGCCATATTATGATTCAGGCGTTGTTATGGGGATTAGTGCCAATAATGATACCATAAAAAGTTATGAAGATCTTCGTGGTAAAAAGGTCGCTGTGAAAACGGGAACAGAAGGGTACAGCTTTGCTGAATCCATCGCCTCAAAGTATGGGTTTACCATTGTTCCATTCGACGAATCATATCAAATGTATGATGATGTAAAGACCGGTAATTCGGTGGCCTGTTTTGAAGATGAGCCAGTTCTAAGATATGGGGTAAAACAAAATAACGGATTAAAAATCGTTACCGCCAAAGAGGACGGGGCTTCCTACGGATTTGCGGTAAGTAAGGGTAAAAATCAGGAACTTCTGGAGATGTTCAATGCTGGTCTTGTGAATATCAAAGCTAACGGTGAGTACAAGCGCATTATCGAAGAATATGTTGGAGAAAATGCCCAAGTCGTAAATCAGGGGCGTTGGGAGCTAATTCAGAAATCCCTTCCCGCACTTTTTAAAGGTCTGGGAAAAACACTTTTATACACCATTGTGTCTCTGTTCTTCGCGTTTATCATTGGTCTAATTTTCGGATTTATGAAGGTAGGGCAGAACAAATTCCTTCGTGGCGTTGCTACCGTATTTGTAGATATCTTCCGTGGCATTCCGCTGATTGTCCTGGCATTCTTTATCTATTTCGGGATTCCACAGGCGATGGGCTTCACGATGCCATTGTTCCTGGCGGCTATTCTGACACTTAGTCTGAATGCAGGGGCGTACGTAACCGAGATTATCCGAGGCGGGATTCAATCGATTGATCGCGGTCAGATGGAAGCTGCCCGTTCATTGGGACTTCCTTATCGCAAAGCGATGATAAAGATTGTCATTCCGCAGGCAGTGCGGGTTATGATTCCGTCCTTCATTAACCAGATGGTGATCACGTTGAAGGATACGTCAATCTTATCCGTAATTGGTCTCGTAGAGTTGACACAATCGGGTAAAATTGTAATTGCAAGAACGTTCTCCTCTTTTGACATTTGGTTAACGGTTGCTGTTATGTACCTGATTGTTATCATCACATTGACCAAAATTGCTGATTATCTGGAGGTGAAGGTTCGTCGTGGCTAAAATTAAAGTTGAAGGTTTGAAGAAAAGTTTCGGCTCGAATCAGGTTCTCAAGGGAATTGATGTGGCGGTCAACGAAGGTGAAGTCGTCTGTGTCATCGGGCCTTCCGGTTCAGGGAAAAGTACTTTCTTGCGCTGCATCAACCAATTGGATGCCATTACGGCAGGACGGGTTATTGTAGATAATCAGGATCTGAATGACCCTAAAACGAACTTGAACAAGGCTCGTGAAAATATTGGAATGGTATTTCAACATTTTAACTTGTTCCCTCATTTTAGTGTACTTAAGAACATTATGTTTGCGCCCAGAGAACTCGGGATATTAAATGCCCAGCAGGCTCGTGATACAGCACTCCAATTACTTGAGCGTGTGGGTCTGTCTGATAAAGCAGAAAGCTTCCCAACGCAACTTTCAGGTGGACAAAAGCAACGTGTAGCAATCGCTCGTGCACTTGCCATGAATCCGGACGTCATGTTATTTGATGAACCGACTTCAGCCCTGGACCCTGAGATGGTAGGAGAAGTTCTTGGCGTAATGAAAGACCTCGCGAGTGAAGGCATGACGATGATGATCGTTACCCATGAGATGGGTTTTGCCCGTGAAGTAGCTGATCGTGTGATCTTCATGGACGGTGGTTATATTGTCGAGCAGGGTACTCCTGAAGAGATATTTGGAAATCCGAAGAATGAGCGGACGATCAGCTTTTTGGAAAAGGTACTCTAGCACTAAATTCAAGAATTAGTACATTGAAAGTCGCTATTTAAGCGGCTTTTTTTGTCTTCTTATTTATTAGGTGATTTAATAGAAAGACCGATCAAACTAAGCCAAGAAAGCGAGGTCAGTACTCCATGGAAAATGTGTCACAAGAAGATCAACTGGAATCCATCAAAGCCTTTCAATCAATGATCCGCAAATCGGAAAATGCCTTAGTGAATATGACTCAGAAAAGGAATAACACGACATTGATACAGAAACGTCTCCAAGCTTTATACATCGGCCTAGCTCTGTTGGATAAACACTGGAATCAAAAAGCTCATTCATACAGCAAAGAAGATATAGCAGAAGCCCGTCTTGTCTTGATTGGATTGTTTCCCTCCCTTGAGAGCATGTATGCCAAGTCCAAAGAAGGTAGCCCACAAAAGACTCTTCTGGAAAGAAGGATTAAAGCATTTCATCAGGCTGTTCAAGCCATGGATACATACTGAAATGCGTAGGGAGCAGGTCGTGTGAAAGGAAAAGCCGTCGTCTCCATCAAGAAAACGGACGTATGAATAGCGTGGAAGGATAGCTTTATGCAATCGTTCTTAACGATGAACATGAATGAGAGAGAGGTCTGTCTAATGAACGACAGACCTCTCTTTTACTTTCGCAAGTTTAAGAAAACCGATACAGACGCACACCGTGTGCTGGCACAGTCGTAACTAAGGAATTCTCGCTAAATTCAGCTGCTTCTCCGCTCCACAATTCGGTACCTTTCGTAATACCCGGGAGGCCGATTTCCTCTATAGCCAGATCCACAGGGAGAGCATCTTCGCCTATGTTGAATACAGCGACGTAAGAGAAACCATCCGCATGTTGAGCAGTCCATATAATAAGATCTTCTTTGCATAAAGCTTCTCTGGCTCCGTAACTCTCGCGATGCATTCTCAGAACCTCACGATTGGTTAACAGGGACAATGTCCAGTCATCGTTATCTCGCAGTTCACCACCAAAAATGAGCGGAGAACGGAAGATGCTCCACAGCGACATCATCGTCAACTGTTCGTCACGCGTGAACCGAGTCCAGCGATCCGCTCCACCACCATCTACAGAACGGATACCGATATGACCCAAAGGCAGCATATCACAGTCTGGCCAGCAGCCTGCTTGAGGAACGCCCTGCCACGTCCGGCAACGGTCGAACATATCCAACAACAATGGCCAGAGGTCCCAGAAATCGTCCGTGACACGCCACATGTTGGCATGTTCAGCCAAGAATTCTGAGTATTCCGCCGGAGCAGGGCCAGGGGAGAGACTCAGTACCATGGGCCGACCAGAGCGCTCAATCGCTTTGGATATCATTTCAATCTCTGGCTGATGGGTGTCATAGAGTCTGGAAGCAGCAATATCGTCTACTTTCACCAAGTCAACACCCCATTGTGCATACAGTTCAAAAAGCGAATCGTAATAGGCCTGTGCGCCTTCTTTTGAGCTATCGACACCATACATATCCGTATTCCAGGGACAGATAGAGTTCGGATGAGCAATATCGCGCGCAGTGGCGGTTGTACCCAGAATCGGAGTAGCCGCATGCGCAGCCTGACGTGGAATACCACGCATGATGTGAATGCCGAATTGCAGTCCAAGACGATGAACGTAATCGGCTAATGGCTTAAATCCCTGTCCACCAGCAGCGGAGGGAAACCGATTCTCAGCAGGCATAAGCCGTGAATATTCATCCATAATTAGTGGAACGAACGGACGATATTGCGAAGAATTAGCCAAAGGCTCGTACCATTGAATATCGACTGTAATATAGCTCCAACCGAAGTCTTTAAGATGTTCTGCCATGTACTCGGCGTTGCCACGAATTTCGTCTTCCGTAACGGCCGCACCGTAACAATCCCAGCTGTTCCAGCCAAGCGGTGGAGTTGATGCTGTTAGCGTATGATTCATGGTAATACTCCTTTATGAATTAATTATTGCTCTCGCTAAATTCATCATAATAAAGGATTTTATTAATATCTACAGTAATGTTGAGTGTGGAATAGCAAAATATTGCGGTTAGTCAAAGAATAATTTACGGTACACAAGGCTTTCACCGCCACTACGAAATTCGCCTGGCGTAACTCCCGTTATGCTACGAAAGGCTTTGATAAAATAACTTCCACTGGAATAGCCGACTTGTTCGGCGATGACTTCAACACTAAGGGTAGTTCCGCGCAGCAGTTCCATCGCCTTCTCAGAGCGTACACGGGTCAGATAAGCGCCTGGCGTCAAGCCTGTACTGGTGGAAAAGCGACGTATAAAGTGATATTTGGAAAGGGAAACCTGCTCGGCAAGGTGATCTATACTGATCATCTTGGAGTAATTGTTTTCTATGTATTCAACGGCTATTTGAATGTTCTCAGACCAATTCTCCTTGTTGTGCAATGTCGTTTTCTGTAATCGAGTCAATTCTGTCATGAACTGATATACGCTGGATGATGCGATCAGAGGATCAGTGATTCTGCCTGCCGCCGCATCAGTCACGATCATTCGCAACAGTCGGATGGGTGTACAATCAGCAGGAAGATAGGGAACTTCTCCCGCTTCACGAAGAAATTTTCGCCAATGGGGCAGAATAAGAGTGGGCCTGAACAGCAGAAACAGAAACTCCCAAGGTTCTTTTGATGCTGAATGGTAGTAATAGCGATGTGGCCCTGGAATTTCTGCTAAAAAAGCTTGTCCTGCGCTAACATGATGAATGCGATTATTCGACTCAAATACACCCTCACCCGAAATTGTATATTGGAACAATAGGAGAGGCCCGTCCGAACGCTCGAGTCCATCCCAATGATAAGAAGGATCGGTTATTGAATCACATCCAGCCGCAAACAGTACACACAGTTGGAGCTCCTTGTCTTCGGCGAATCGAAAGCCATAGGTTCCTCTAGGGATATTCATATCAGTTCTCCTTGTTGCCCTGAATTTTTACTGCGCTCCGCGGATGAAAAGTTCTACTAGCTTTTGGCCCAATGAAAGATTGGAACCATATTTGTGCAGGTTATCTTCCCGATTACCCATAAGCATCAAAGTCGAGAAGGTCTCTGCCAGGAAAAACGGATCGTCCGTCCGCAGTCTATTTTCATCCATTGCCTGTTGGAAATGGGAGGCTAACACTTCGTGAATCTGATGCTCCGCGTTGCGTATATCCTGAATTTGAGCATGGTCAAGAAAAGGCTCAGCCTCTCTAAGCATGGTTTCAATCTCCGCATGTGGATTGCCCAGTCTGGCCTCTGCCAATCGCACAAGCCCCGACTCCAGATTCTCGGCTTGATCAAGTATATGCGAGGTTAACCGGCTTACATTGTGTAGCATCGTTGTAAAGGCAACCTTAAAAAGCTCTGGTTTGCTGGTGAAATGATAATATATAGTTGGCTTTGACACGCTACATGCTTTGCCAATTTGCTGAAGCGTGACCGTTTCATAGCCATACTCCATGAATAGCTTTGAAGCCGTTTGAATAATGGTTTGCTGAATAGAGATATCTTCGTCGCCATGTTTGGGTCTTCCAGGCAAACGTTTGAGTGATTTTTCTGTCATTGGACTTCCCTCCATGAATATTTTATGACAAATAACGATGGTTAGCAAAACCGCTTGTAATTATACTTACCGGTAAGTATAATTTATGGAGAGTTAAAAAAGACAACACATTATCCTCATGACAAGGTGGTTTTAGGGTTGAAGACAGCAAAACGTACAACCAAATGGAAAAAGATAATCATGTGGACAATCTTGTCCATCGTTATCATCGTGGCCGGATTTTTCGTATATCTCAATTCGGTTACGTATAGTCCTTCTGAGCGAGCTGAAACGGCGATGACAAGCGATGCTCAGGTTAATGTCACCAAGATTAAGGACGGTTACCGGTTTGAACCCGTCGGTACAGAGGTAACCGAACCGAATATTATTTTCTATCCGGGTGGTCTGGTTGAACCTGAAAGTTATTCTCCACTTGCCAGAGAAATGGCAGAACAGGGTCACCGTGTATACATCGCGAACATGCCGATAAACTTGGCGATTTTCGGTCAAAACAAGGCTGATTCCTTTATCGAGGAACATCCTAACGAAGCGTTTGTTATTGGCGGCCATTCATTGGGAGGGTCATTCGCAGCAAGGTATGCTGCGGAGCACAATGAGAAGTTGGAAGGCGTCTTTTTCTTGGCTTCTTATGCAGACGAAGGGGGTAGCCTGAAGAATACGGACTTGTCTATCTTACAGATTACAGGCTCAGACGACGGAGTACTTAACTGGGAAGATTGGGAGAACTCCAAAGCAAATCTTCCGGAAGAAACGACATATGTAAGTATTGAGGGTGGAAATCACGGTCAATTTGGCTCATACGGCATGCAAAAAGGAGATAATCAACCTGTTATTACGGAAGAAAAGCAGTTGGAAGAGGTTGTCGCAGCACTGGAGAACTGGATGGATACTTTAAATTAAACTATTAAATGAATGTATTGAATGGATAATTAACGTGGTACAATTGAAGTCGCTATTTTAGCGGCTTTTTTTGTTTAAAGAATTGCTTTAATTACTACTAATCGTTAACATTAGAAGCACTGTCAGAAGTAGCAGCAAAACGAAGGACAGCAAGAGCAAGAACATTAAAAGGAGAAAAGAATTATGTTTTTCAGAAAATTCGCTTACACACTATTGATCATCATCGCCGCATTATTGTTCGCGGGTTGTACTTCACAGTCACTGCTTGATCTCGGCTCACCTCAAGTTTCGGAGGATATGGGATTTGATGAGGTTGCCGACTATATCTCGGAGCACAATGAACTCCCACCAAATTACATTACCAAAAAAGAGGCCAGGGATCTGGGATGGGAACCAAGTGAAGGGAACCTGCGTGAAGTGGCTCCAGGCAAAAGCATCGGCGGTGACGTATTCAGGAACCGGGAAGGATTACTCCCCAACAAAAAAGGCCGTATCTGGTACGAAGCCGATATAAATTACGCAGGAGGTCGGCGTGGAAGCGACCGAATTCTATACTCGAATGATGGTCTAATCTACCAGACGACAGATCATTATAAGTCATTTGAACAATTAAAATAAACGGAGGGTTTGCTATGAGCATCATTCAGATTAACGGAAACGATCTTCACAGCAAGGAAGAGCTTCATCAAAGTCTTCAAAACCAGCTTGAGTTAGATGAGAGCTATGGAGGCAATTTGGACGCACTATGGGATGTCTTGACTGGTGCTGTAAGCATGCCGCTTACTTTTCAATGGATCGGGTTCGAGAAGAGCCAAGAGATTCTTGGAGATTACGCTGACCAAGTCATGGAATTGTTGCGGGAAGTTGAAGCAGAGATCCAAGGATTCACGTTGGAACTATATTATTGAAAAGTATTATTAAGATTATGAGGCGATGGACAACCATCGCTTTTTTGGTTTTCAACAGTTTGACTGAGACTCATGTCTAGATCATGCTATTTTCATGGCTTAATAATCAAGGTTGGGGTTAATAGACTTCCTTATACTTTAAGCATGGAATAGGATAGGCAGGATTTTAATCGTTTGTTAACGCTTGAATATGTAAGCGTATACTATTCCGAAGAGAACCATCGTAATGTCTGGATTAGTTAAAACGAATAACAACATCTAGGGGGCAGAGAAATAATGAGAGCCGTATCAAAAGTGCTAGGAGCTTGTCTCGTAACAAGTGTTGTGCTAGTTTCCGCTGGTTGCGGAAATGCTGCAGAGAATCTTGAATCGAATACCAGTGATCCCAACAGCCCAATTACATTTAGCTTCTTCGGCGCAGATGCAAGTCCCAACTGGAACAAAATGCAGGATGCTGTAGGGAAGAAAATTACGGAAGAAACCGGTGTAAGTATTGATGCAGAATTCGATATCTCGAGCGGAGGCGGAAACGATCGTATTTCCCTGATGGCTGCCAGTGGTGATTATCCGGATCTGATCTTCCCCAAAGGCAACTTAACCAGACTCGTTGATGCTGGTGCAATGGTTGATTTGACAGATTTGATCGAAGAACATGCACCCAATTTGAAAAAGATCTACGGTGAGCACTTCAATCGGTTGAAATACAGCAATGATGATCCTTCAATCTATTGGATTCCGACGAACGGTGCAATCGATCAGGTTAGCTTCGATGCCACGAATGGTGCGGCTATTCAGCATCGTGTAGTCAAGGAACTCGGGTATCCTGAGATCAAAACCTTAAACGATTTCGAAAATGTGCTACGTGACTTTTACGAGAAGCATCCGACAACAGATGATGGACAACCCACAATTCCGCTGACACTTAGCGCAGATGGATGGCGGCGAATGATCACCGTTACCGATCCAGCTGCTATGTCTACGGGTGGCCCCGGAGATGGCGAGTATTTCATCGATCCTGACACTTACGAGGCCGTTCTGCATTACAAACGGCCAGAGGAAAAGGAATATTTCCGGTGGTTGAACAAGATGTACAATGAAGGCTTGCTGGACAAAGACAGTTTTGTTCAGAAAGATGACCAGTATAAGTCCAAAATCGCCAGCGGACGTGTACTTTCTTTACTTGATCCGAACTGGGGATTCAGTGATGCGGAAAATGCCCTGAAAAGCGCAGGGAAAGACGACATGACCTACGGATTCTATCCGGTAACATTGGATGACAGTTTTCAGCGCAAAGACTTCCAGAATATCGGATTTGACGGTTATGGCATTGGCATAACGGTCGATTGTGAAGATCCTGTCCGGGCCATCAAATTTTTGGATTGGATGTCTTCTGAAGAAGGTCAAGTATTGAGAAACTGGGGCGTTGAAGGCGAGCAATACAATGTGGAAGACGGTGTTCGCACCATCCCGGCAGATGTACAGGAACGTAAAAACAAAGACAATAACACATTTACCAAAGAAACCGGCGTAGGTTTGTATTACATTTTTGGTGCTCATTACGGGGATGGTGTTAAAGATTCAACGGACAACTACTATACAACGAATTATCCTGAACAGATTCAGCAAAGTTACTCCGATGAGGAGAAAGAAGCGCTGAAAGGCTATGGCATTACCACATGGAAGGACTTGTTCCCTTCCGAAGAGGAGTTCCCGGTAAAAGAGTGGGGTGCGGCTTACAATATGCCGATTCCATCCGACAGCGGGGATTATAATGTGGTGTACCAGAAAACCCAGGATATTATTCAGAAACGGATCGCCGAAGCGATTACATCCTCACCGAGTGCCTTTGAAGGCATATATGACAATATGATTGCTGAACTTGATAATGCAGGTGCAGTAGGCATGGAGCAGCAATATACGGAGTGGATTAAAGATCGCGTCAGATTGTGGACGGGTAAAGAGATCAATTAACTAGCGGATGCGATCACAATAATTAATTGTTTGCAGATCTGAAGTATATCAAGAACTAAAAAACATCGAGCCGTGCAGGATGGCTCGATGTTTTCATTTTACATGTTACATTGAATGAGCTGGTCATGATCTTGGTAATGCTTCCATTGCATCACGCCGCCGTTTGATATATCTCCCTGGGGAGATGCCGACCATTTTGGTAAAACTGCGAATAAAATTGGCATAGTCACTGAATCCTGACTGAAAGCATGCATCCGTAATGCTCATTCCTTCAGCCAGATGGAATTTCGCCCGTTCAATCCGGCGCCCCAAAATGTAGGACCGAATCGTCAATCCAGTATGTTTTTTGAACTGGCGGCTGATGTAAGTGCTATTCATGTAGAACGATTCGGCAAGTTTGCGAAGTGTAATGTCTTGATGTAGATGTGTTTCAATATAATCCATGGTTTCACGAACCAGTTCAGGCATAATATCATGGGGAACAAAAGAATTGTTATGAAACCAGACGTTAATCATGACCAATAATTGGGCTACGGCTGCATTTATTTTGATGTCAGTGCCATAAGCATCGGAAGCAAGCAATTCTTCCAGTTCTTTCGTCCATTGCAGCATCTGCTTCAAGTTATACTCGTCTAAATGTACGATGTTGCCTGTTCCTTTGGGGCGATGGTCAAAACATGATGATAAATTGGTTGATGGTGTAGACAACTGATATAGATATGTTTTTTTGAGATTGATGGTTAATCGTTCATACTCAGATTCATCCAGAATAAAGGCTCGGTGCATCTCCTCAGGTGACATCACAAGTAAATCCCCCGGCTGCACATGATAGCATCGACTATCTACATAGAAATGAACGTTACCACGAAGAAACAGGTAGATCTCATATGCATTATGACGATGGTAAATTGTATCCAGCTTATACGTAGTTACACGGTGCAGATATAGGAATTCAGGCTGGATAGGGTCATAGAAACACTCAGAGGATCCACTCATGAAGCACCTCCCGTCATTTCACGCAATAAATAGAGCGGTTTACGCAATGAAATTGTATTCAGCTTACCTTAAAATGTAATCATCCTATCATGATACCTTTTGTATTGCAAACGCTTTCGAAGTAATCTGAAAACTAATAACGTTTACAGGGGGAATTCTTTCGATGAATCATAAATCTACATCACATGCTAATAAGCAAAAGCAAGATCGGTCTGCCGGTCTGAAGAGTATTACAGGGGAGATTGGAAAGCTTCGTCCCAACGGTAACCCTCTGATGGCCCACAAATTCGGAGCCGATCCTTATGCTCTGGTATTTAACAATCGAGTCTACTTATATATGACTAGCGATAAGCTGGAATATGATCAGGACGGTCTTCCTCAGAAAAACAGTTATAGTTCAATCAACCGGATCACGGTGATTTCTTCAGATGACCTGATCAACTGGACGGATCATGGCGAGATCAGAGTGGCCGGACCTCAAGGTGCAGCGACATGGGCTTCGCAATCCTGGGCCCCGGCAGCTGCTCATCGAATTATTGAAGGCAAAGACTGTTTCTTTTTATATTTCGCTAACAATGCTAGTGGAATTGGTGTATTGTCCGCACCAACACCTGTAGGTCCATGGGTAGACCCTATAGGAAAAGCACTCATTACACGAGAGACTCCGGGAGTAGAAGAAGTGACCTGGTTATTCGATCCTGCTGTGTTCATAGATGACGATCATCAAGCCTACATATACTTCGGTGGTGGTATTCCAGAGGGGAAAGCCGAGAGACCGGACACGGCTAGAGTGATGCGTTTGGGAGATGATATGATCAGCGTCGTTGGCCAAGCGAAGGTCATCCCGGCGCCATATATGTTTGAGGATTCAGGAATACATAAATATAATAATATGTACTACTATACGTATTGCTCCAATTTTGACGAGGGTGATCGGCCAGAGGGCGATCCAGCACCCGGTGAAATCGCATATATGACCAGCGTTCAGCCAATGGGACCATGGACATATCAGGGAACGTTGCTTCAGAATCCGGGTCACTTTTTTGATGTTGGAGGTAACAACCATCATGCTATATTCCAACTGGCGGATCAGTGGTACATTGCCTACCATGCCCAGACGTTGTGCCAAGCCATGAATATACCGGACGGTTACCGTTCAACGCATCTCAATCAAGTGGAACATGATGAAGCCTCTGGTCGGATCAAGAAGGTTCATGCAGATTATCAGGGCGTAGATCAGATCAAGTGGTTCGACCCCTATCAACAGGTGATTGGTTCGACAATTGGATGGAGTAGCGGCGTATCGACAGAGCAATGTCTTAACTCGGATGAGATGTCAGCATCAGATTCGAATGTGATTTCCGCTAAGCTACAAAGTGACAGTTGGATCGCTATATCGAACGTCGACTTTGGTAGTGAAGGACCTACAATCTTCAAAGCCCTTATTTTGAATCAAGCAACCGAAGGTACGTTGGAGCTTCGGCTTGATCGTGCAGACGGACGGTTAATTGGAGTAATGATTATTCCGTCCGCGTCCGGATCACTTTACTGGGTGGAGCTAACAACTGAAGTAACGGGTGCGCAAGGTGAGCATGACTTGTATATTATGTTTAAAGGTGCAACAGACAGCTCAACCATCCTGTTAAGAGAATGGAAGTTTAACAGACAAAATGAGGTGTAATTGAAGCATGTATCCGAATCCAATTATTTGGGCCGATTACCCGGATCTTGATGTCATTCGTGTAGATGACACATATTATATGGTCAGTACAACTATGCACATGATGCCGGGATGTGTCATTCTGCGTTCATATGATCTGATTCATTGGGAAGTAGCCACCTATGTTTACGACAAACTGGATGATACACCAGCTCAGCGGTTGGAGAATGGTCAGCACATTTATAGCAAGGGCATGTGGGCGGCCTCTCTTCGTTATCATCAAGGTGTGTTCTATGTGATCTTTGTCGCGAATGATACCCGTAAAACATACTTGTACAAGTCCACCTCCATCTCAGGAGTGTGGAAGAAGCAGATCGTAGAAGGTTTTTACCATGATTGCTCCTTATTTTTCGACGATGATGAACGGATATATATCGTGTACGGTAATACCGAGATATATCTGACCGAATTAAGCTCTGATCTGTCCGGGCCCAAACCCGGCGGAGTGCATCGCTTGATCGTAAAAGACGAGCAGCCTTACCACCTTGGTTATGAAGGAGCACATTTCTACAAGATTAACGGGAAGTATATGGTGTTTCTGATTCACATCACGAAAGCTTCTGGACGTAGAACACAGGCATTTTACATGGCTGACTCTCTGGAAGGTGTCTTCACGGGTGGTGAAGTATTCAATGACGATATGGGTTATTTCAATTCGGGTATTGCTCAAGGTGGTATCGTGGATACACCGGATGGGGACTGGTATGCAATGCTGTTCCAGGATCATGGGGCTGTTGGCCGTATTCCTGTTTTGGTTCCACTACATTTTGATCAAGATATTCCGGTATTTGCAAGCAAAGCTCCGAAACAGATTGATATCCCAAGCACCAGACCTGAGCACCGTTATATCCCTTTGATAGGTAGCGACCGTTTCGATTATGAAGCTGAAGAAGACGGAAGTGTACGCCTACGCGATTTTTGGCAATGGAATCATACACCTCATGATGAACTCTGGTCCGTTACAGAGAAACCGGGAGTTTATCGTGTTCGTACTGGACAGATCAGCCCCAATCTGACGTTTGCCGTAAACACACTTACCCAGCGTTCCATGGGGCCCGCTTGTGAAGCAACGGTCACGCTGGATGGCAGTCATCTGAATAATGGGGATTTTGCGGGACTGTGCTTTCTGATCGGTTCATACGGTATGATCGCTCTTACGAGACAGGAAGGTAAGTTTTACTTGGTCATGCATGCTAGAGATAGTGAAGATTCAACGATATTTGGTAATCTGATCGATCAGGAGCCTGCTACTGAACATGCACGTATTCCAGTATCAGACCCCGTAGTTATACTGAAAGCATACGGGAATTTTGAGAACAATCTGGATGAGTGCTCTTTTGCCTACTTCGATGGGATTGAATGGAGAGAGGTAGGGATTGCCCATAAAATGATATATAAACTGGATCATTTTATGGGTTGCCGGATAGGGTTGTTTGCATATTCAACCGAAATGGTCGGAGGAACAGCTGATTTTTCGAGTTTCGACTATCGCGTAATTCATCCTGATTGAGCACAATGATAATCTGTAAAAGCCGCCCAACAGCGGCTTTTCGTATTCAATGGGTATAAGTTGTTGTACAATGATATGGATTCAAATCGACAGAGAGAAGAGAGTTGTTCAAACCGAACTGGGGGCATGTCATCATGTATAAGAGATGTCTGGACATAACAAGATGGACCTTCATTCTGTTTCTTGCTGTGTCTATACCAGCAGGTCATACCGAAGGGAACTCCAAACAACATCATCCACAGCCAGATGGGCAGCAGATTCAACTTCCCTCTTCGATTGAGAGGTATTCTCCTCCCATAGAGGTCTCTTTTGTCAGGGAAACCGGAGATGACCTTGAGCGAATGATTAGCCAGTTGCCTGGTGAGACGATGCTGGATAATCGCTGGACTCGTTTGTACGAGAAAGAGCTAGGTATTCAAATTCACTATGACTGGATTGCGAACGGAGATGTGTACAGTCAGAAGCTGGGTGTATCCCTTGCTGCAGGACGTTTCCCGGATGTGGTCAAGGTGAATCCATATCAACTTAGACAACTGAGCAACGCTGGAATGATCGAAGATTTAACCGATGTGTACCAAGAGCATGCTTCTCCACTTACAAAGAGAATATTGGAAGCAGAGGGCAGGGGAGCTTTCGACGCGGCGACCATTGAAGGCAAACTTATGGCGATTCCTGAATCATCTTCCTCCATTGAGACTGCGCAGTACCTGTGGATTAGAACCGATTGGTTGGAGCATCTGGGGCTACGACCGCCTGAAACGATGGAAGAAGTGCTTCAAATATCGAAAGCGTTTACAGAAAGAGATCCCGACGGGAACGGAGAGCAGGATACGTACGGACTGGCGCTAACGAATCACTTATGGGATCCCGTTATGGGAGTTGCAGGGTTCATGTCCGGATATGGTGCCTTCCCTAATATATGGGTCAAAGATGCAGAAGGAAACCTCACTTATGGAGGCATACAGCCTGAAGTTCGCGAGGCGCTGCAAGTACTGCAAACGATGTATCTCGAAGGCCAATTTGATCCAGATTTTGGCTACAAAAGTGGCAGCAAGGCGTTTCGTCTGGTTCAGGATGGGAGAATAGGGATGCTCTATGGCGAACAGTGGACATCCTTTATGCTTCAGACTACACGGGCTGCAGATACAGATGTAGAATGGCAGGCATATCCCATTGCTGCGAAGTCAGGCAGAGACCTGAAGGTACCTCTCCGTTCTAACACAGGGCAATACTTTGCTGTAAAAAAAGGGTTCTCTAACCCCGAAGTTGTCGTGAAGCTTATGAATCTGCATCTGGAAACGAATTGGGGGAATCAGGCAGAGTACGAAACCTATTACAATGATGATTCCCGAGCCGTGTGGATGCTTTCACCAGTTACGCCTTTTCCCGGCAATAAAAATATAGATGCATACAAACAAATCCGTGATGCTAGAAGCACTGGAGACTTCTCTGTTCTCCAAAATGAAGCTCTCGCCATTCACAAACGGATTGTAGCCTATGAATCAGAAGGTGTGGATAGCGGGTGGGGTTGGAAACAAACCTATGGACCTACGGGTGCTTTTAGTATTGCAGATTCTTACGAGAAGAACGGCCAACTCCTCTATGATCAGTTCACGGGCGGTATTACGGACACGATGGTTGATCGACAGATTATTCTTCGGGATCTTCAGCTAGAAGCTTATATGAACATTATTCTCGGTAAGCCAATAGATGAGTTTGATCGATTTGTAGAGAACTGGCGCAAGCTGGGTGGAGATCAGATTACATCGGAAGTTAACGCGTGGTATACAACCAACAAGCCAAAGGAGCGCTAACGTTCTCACTCCCTTTACTCATATAAGGAACTAATCCAGCCTTTGGCATTGGAGGTGGATGCATTGATCAAGATCCCGGCTAAATCATGGTCTAACAGTATTTTCGCGCGATTAATCATCACCTATCTGGCATTCGTGCTTCCCCTTATTCTTCTTGGGGTGTATCTGTATCATTGGAGTTATGACAATGCAAGCCAGGAAATATCCTTGTCAACGGAGAGACGATTGAACCAATATGTCGTGGAATTGAACAGGGAACTGGAATGGATGGAGCTACAGCAGTTTGATATCGTCGAGGATCGAAAACTGAATCGTCTGGCCATTCTCTGGGACATGATGGATCAGGTTGAGCGGCGTGATACGTTGAATTATTTATCGGAACGGCTCGCTACTTTCAAAAACAGCACGGCTTACATCAAGAACGTTCATGTACATATCCCTACAGTCGACAAAAGTATATCCGCGACACAAGGCATCGACGATTTCGATAAGAGTTCATATCTATACTTCAATTCAGGCATACAAGGAAAAGGTACACGATTCACTGTCAAAGAGGACACCCTGAACTTGAGTGCCGTACGGTTGACAGGTAAGAGAGGAGAAGCGCCGCTTTTTGTCATTCAAGTGGAACTGGATACCGAACATTTTCAAAATGAACTCACGCGACTTAATTTGTACCCGGAGAGTTCAACTTTTCTGATGGAGGACAAAACGGGACATGCCATCACAGATAAGCAAGAAAGTAGTGTTATTCTGGCGAATTACCGTGAGCACAGTGTAAAAGGTACACTCGATGGTCTCCGAATGAAGTTGGGGGACACCATGTATCATGTGAGTCAGTTGCATATGGACTCTCTGGGCCTGTCCGTAGCTACATATTTGCCTGAAGAAATTGTAACCAGACCACTTAGCAAGTTCTATCATTGGGCTTGGTTATTTGCCATTACATCATTTGTTGCGATCACGGCTTATCTCTATTCAAGCTACAAGCTGATCCACATTCCATTGTTATTATTGGTGAAAAGATTCAAAAAAATGGAGGGAGGCGTGCTTGATGTTCCCATCGCTCACAATCGAAAGGACGAGTTTGGCTTCCTTTATACTCGTTTCAATCAGATGATTGAAAATCTTCAATCTCTGATCGACCGAGATTTCAAAAAAACAATGATGATGCAACGAGCCGAGTTGAAACAACTCCAATCCCAAATCAATCCTCATTTTCTGTACAATAGCTTCTTTATTCTGAATTCGCTTGCAAGAACAGGCGAAACAGAACGTATTGAGCAATTCACTAACATGCTTGGTGAGTATTTCAGGTTCATTACCAGGAATGAAACAGATCATGTCCAGTTGAAAGAGGAAGTTGAACATTCACGAATCTATACGGACATCCAACAGTTGCGATTTTCCAGACGAATCAAGGTCGATTTCGGGACACTGCCTGCCAAGATGGAACAAATTCACGTTCCCAGGCTCATCATTCAACCCATTATTGAGAACGCGTATGAACACAGCCTGGAAAAGAACACGGATTCCGGTCTTCTACTCATCCGGTTTAATATTGAAGGTTCGCATGCCGAGATCACGGTGGAGGACAACGGGAATGAGTTAGAAGAAGGAGACATCTATACCCTTCAACAGCGGATGCACAAGGACGGAGGTACGGAAGACATGACCGGATTAATGAATATACACCGACGTCTGGTCCTGACGTATGGAGAAGGAAGTGGCCTTTTCCTGTCCAGAAGTAAACTTCAGGGATTAAAAGTTACGATTCGAATTCAGTGGAAGGAAGGGGAAAGCGAATGTATCGACTGTTAATTGTAGATGACGAGGAGATCATTACGGACAGTCTCTATGAAACGTTTGCCAGACATATGCCTGACCGGCTTGACGTATGCAAGGCCTATTCCGCGGCGGAAGCTTTATCCTGGATGCGCAGATCAAGAATCGATATCGTTCTAACGGACATCCGCATGCCGGGCATGAGTGGCCTGGAACTGACCGAGCAGATTCAAGCCAGCTGGCCGAACTGTCGCGTCATTTTCCTGACAGGACATAGCGATTTTGATTATGCCTATCGAGCTTTTCAGATGTCCAATGTGCGTTATTTGCTCAAAACGGAAGGCTATGACAAGGTGCTGTCTGTTGTCGAAAATGTGATGGAAGAGATCCGGCAGAGTCACAGTATGCTTGAATTATTGGAACGATCCCGTGAAGTCAACTCGCAACTTGCAGTGATTCAGCAAGAGGAATATTTGCGGAAGCTACTTCAGGATTGCACCGCAATCACATCTTCTCCTCTTGTAATGCAAGATGAATTAACGAAACGAGACATTTGTTTGCAAGTGGACTCGCCAGTCTATCTCATACTGGGCCGGTTTAACACCCCACCAGAAACAGGATCGGAGCTCACACAACTCCAGGAATCTGTGCGCATTATTGGCTCCTCGCTAATGCATGGGTATACGGTGTACGCTAGTGTAACAGACCACTATGGGGATACGATCTGGCTGCTTCAACTGAAGCAGGAGCAAGAGATGGCGAATGATAAGCTTGTGCGATTTTTGGAGGGCACATTGGAACTGGTACAGGAAGCTTGCATGGTATCCCTTGGTGTATCCGTTGCATTTTCACTAAGTGGGCGAAGCTGCAATTGGTTTGAATTAACCAAACAATATGAACGTCTGAGGTTGCTCCAGTGGATGAAAATTGGAGACGGTGTATCCATGGTACTCACGGATCGTCGCAATGACCCTCCAGCTGGTATACCCAAAGAATCCATGCGGATCTCAAACCGGATCGAGATAATGTCAGGATATTTGGAAACGGGACGAATTCAACCATTTTATGATAGTTTTGAGGAGCTTGCAGGCGAACTGTTACAACAAGATATTACGATGGAACGTGCGATAGAGACTTACTACAATTTGGCATTATTATTGCATTCGACGATTAGTCGATGGGGGCTCCAGGATAAAATTCCGGATCAACGAAGTTTACTTCATTTGGGGGAGTATACCTGTATGAAAGATGCTGTACAATATCTCTACCTTGTTGCCGACGAATTAGTCCGATTCAAGAGATCGAATGAACAAGAACGCGCCAACGTTGTGATTCATGCTTTGTGCAGTTACGTGAAGGAGAACCTTGAGAAAGATCTCTCTCTGGTGAGACTGGCTGAACTTCATCATTTTAACCCGTCCTATCTGTCACGATTCTTCAAGCAGGAAATGGGAATTAACGTTTCAGAGTTCATTGATGACTGCCGAATAAGGAGAGCCAAAGAATTGCTTCAGAACACGAATCTCATGGTACGTGAGGTTTCACTTCAAGTGGGGTACGAGGCTGCACATTCATTTACCCGACTTTTCAAGAAACTAACGGGAATGACCCCGCAGGAATACCGAGAATCTCTTTTGGTACGCTAGATATGAACCATTCCAGAAGGGCAAAAGACACAGACAATTCAGACAATGTAAAAACCGCAGGGAGAACAAATCCTGCGGTTTTTTTGAATCGGAGATCCATTCTTAAGCGGAGTGGATTTTTTGACGTCTATAGGCGTTTGGACTTGATCCGGCATACGTTTTGAACTTTTTATAAAACCAATCGATGTCTTTATAACCTACTTCTACAGCAATCTCATATATTCGCAGATTAGTGGATGACAGAAGCTGCTGGGCTTTTTCCATACGTTGCTCGAGCATGTAATCATTGAAAGACATCTTTTCTTCCAGCTTGAACTTCTGTCCAAGGTACGCGCAGTTAAAATGAAGCATGTCAGAGATCTTCTTCAGCGTGATTTCATCACCCAGATGCTCCCGAACATAGTCTTTGACAATACGAATGACATGACTTGAATGCATGGGCTTGCCATTCAGTTGAACGGGTGTTTTGAAGAACGAAGACGTTTTGTGTGCCGGGTCAGTTTCAAGGTGGGATCGAAGTCCATGCAGACTGTTAAGTAAAGAAGAGGGACTAACAGGATACGGGAGATAATCATTTACCTGATACGTCAGGGCTTTGCGTACGAACCTGAAGTGATCTCTTCCACCCATAAGGAGGATAGGTATCTGACTTTTTTTTCGAATGTCGTTGCATAACCAGAGCCCTGCGGTATCAAACCTCTCTGTATGTACCATAACAAGGGAAAAGTCTCGTTGTGACAATGCGGTCAAAGCCTCGGGCGATGAGAACACACAATTTGCGATAGTATATTGAGCTTTGCTCCGTAGCAATATCTGTTGCAACTCTCCGCACAAACGACGGCTGAAATCCACAAGTAAAATATCATACATGAAGAAATACCTCCCCTTCTGCTGAATTGTAATGCGCGAGATTAACTGAAATATTGTCTTAATTTCATTATGGTAATAAAAGAAAGCGCATACAATGTGCATATTTTTGTAGACAGTGCATTTCTTTACCAATTAAAACCTATAATGCACTTTGCTCGCACAAAATTACGAGAATCTATATTCACTCCGGGTAAACATCTGTATTCTGGCAGGTTGTTTACGCTTTCATTTGAACGATACACTGTGAGAGCAAAAGACAATCAGGGGGGAAGACGATGAGAAAAAACAAGTTCATGCTACTGAGCCTGGTATTTGCGGTCTTGTTGGTGATTGCTGCATGCAGTTCTGCACCTACCGCTCAACCCGAGCCGGAAAAGACAACACCACAGGAGGAACAAAAACCCGCGGAAACCGAGCCCAAGAATGAAAACTCCACGCCAGAAATGGATTTTGACATGGGTGGCAGAACCATCAGAGTTGTTGCTTGGTGGGACATGGAAATACAGGGGAATAACCCGGACAACATTCAACGCCTTGAGAATCTCGAAGCGCTGAAGAAAAAACACAACTTTAATATTGAATACGTTTCCATCGATTTCGGTGAATATCAGGAAAAAGTAGTTGCTTCCCTGATGGCTGGTGAACCGCTTGGCGATCTGGTGAGATTGGGCAAAAACTATGCCATTCCGGCATTGACCAAACAGGATCTGTTATGGCCGGTGGATGATTATATTAAAAACGACAAGGTATTTAACCAGAAAACAACCAAAGAATACATGCAGTATGAAGGCAAAGGTTACGGCTTTACCGAGGACCAGTCCTCGTTTATCAACGGAATTTTCTATAATCGCACGCTCATGCAAGAGCTCGGCTTGAAGCCACTTCAGGAGTATGTGGATGCCGATGAATGGAACTGGGATACATTCATGAGTGTTGCAAAGCAAGCGAACAAGGATCGAAACAATGATGGCAAGCTGGACACTTGGGGACTCGCTCAAACGGGCTTGCTGGAACCGATTCTGTATTCCAATGAGGCTTCTCTGACCAAAGAAGATAAGCAGAACCTGGAAGATCCAAAAACGAAAGCAGCGTTGAACTTCCTGTCCAAACTGGCTACCGAGAAGATCGGAAGAGCTTCTGAGGGCGGTGACTGGACAGAGCCATCCACGTTCTTCCGTCAAGGTAATACCTTGATGTATTCAGGTGCCATGTACGAAGTCGAAGGCATTATGACGGATATGAAGGACTATGACATCGGTTTTGTACCATTTCCAAAAGGTCCAAGTGCAACAGCGTATCACTCTGGTGAGTCACGTTACCAAGCTATAACGATTCCTAAAGCTGTAGAGAATCCGGAACAACTGATGTACATCTGGGAGAAAATTAACGAGATCGATTCGATCTATGAGTATCCGGGACAATCCACACTGGAGACACATCTGACCGATGAAGCAGATATCAACAACGCCAGAGAGGTCGCGGAAGGTATGCTGGTTCTAGACCATAACACATTCCCGTCCTTGCCGTTCTGGGACTTTGATGCAGAGCTCAAAGAAGGGGTATCCGTATCTACGTTGATTGAGAAATACAAGGCTCCTTTCCAGGCTGCGATTGATGAGGTATACAAATAAGCATCACGTTACACGGGCAGAACGCACCAGTGAAGGTGCGGTCTGTCCGGGTTAGTCAATCGTCCAGTTCTCGCAACACTTAGAGGAAAGGGGATACATTCAAACATGCGGTCACGTAAGAAAAAGGGACTAATCCTGGTGCTTGTCCTGGCCTTGGTGCTCTCCATTTGGACACTATATCCATCGCGGGATCGTAATCCGACGATACATGCGCTTGAGGACTTTGAGGCGGTATCGGGAACCGAGGATTCATTCAGTTATGAGCATTATCTGACTGCTCATGACAATACGGCGAAACCAGATGATATTGTACGCATTGAAGGCGAATCTTATGTTCAGGCAGAGGATGGGGAATTTGAGGTTGTGCAAGGGTACGCCGGATTAGACGGAAGTGCCGTAATTACGCCGGAAACCGGAACCATCCGCTGGGAAGTTCCCGTTCAGGTGAGCGGTTTGTACAACATTCGCATTCACTATTATCCCGTAGAAGGCAAAAGCTCCGGAATCGAACGCAGGCTTGAGCTTAACGGTAAGGTCCCGTTCAGAGGGGCCGATATTCTTCTGTTTGACAGAGTATGGGGGAATCGCGAGGATAACGTACGACAGGACGATCGTGGCAATGACCTCAGACCAAGACAAGTGGAACAGCCTGAATGGCAACTGACTTCCTTCAAGGACAGCGCAGGGTACTTCGAGGAACCGTTTCAGTTTTATTTTGACAAAGGCAATCAGCAGTTATCGCTCACTTCATTAAGAGAGAGCATGGCAATTGATTATATCGAGTTGTATCAGGAAGGTGAAGTGCCGTCCTATGCAGAGCTGGAGCAGACCTATGCCTCACTCGGCTTGAAACAAGCCGCTCCTGTCATGCTGAAAGTACAGGGGGAGGAGGCTGTCAGTAAGTCATCTCCTACACTGGCACCGATCTCTGACCGATCAAGTCCTTCACTGGAGCCTTATAATGTATCAAAAATTCGGATGAACGCCATCGGGGGCATTAACTGGAAGCTGCCAGGCGAATGGATTGAGTGGGAAATCGACGTGCCGGAAGACGGACTGTACCAACTCGCTCTTAAGGTGAAACAGGATCAATTGCGTGGGATCTATGCCACCCGCAGTCTGACGATTAACGGCGAAGTTCCGTTTAAGGAAATGAAACGCATTCGATTTAACTACAGCCCGGCTTGGCAAACTCAGGTCTTGGGTTCGGGAGAAGATCAGCCATATCAGTTTCATCTGGAAAAAGGAAAACACCGAATCCGCATGACGGTTACACTTGGCGACATCGCTCCGCTGCTGCGGACCGTGGAATCCAGCGTGCTGGAACTGAATGAGATGTATCGCAAAATATTAATGATCACCTCCAACAGTCCCGACCCACTGCGGGATTACCAGCTGGAACAGCGTATTCCAGAGATGACGGAGGTGTTTGAACGACAAGCTGACACCTTGCGTTCCGTTGCAGATTACCTGGAAAAGGCCACAGGTGAGCAAAGTGACAAAGTGGCCGTACTTCACGCTATGGTGTTGCAGCTTGAAGATATGGCGGCCAGACCAGAGACGGTTCCCAAACGGCTGGATACGTTCAAAATTAACGTAGGCGGTCTCGGCACATGGATTCTATCGGTACGTGAACAGCCGATTACGTTGGATTACCTTGTCGTATCTCCGCCGGGTGAATCACTGCCAAAAGCGGAAGCGAGCACCGTCCAGCAGGTGAAGCACGAACTGGGTGCATATGTTGCCTCGTATACCGAAGATTACGACAGTATTGGCAACGTGGAACAAAAGAAAGATGCCATCACCGTATGGATCACAACCGGACGAGATCAGGCCCAAGTACTGAAAGGTATGATCGACGATTCATTTACCCCGGATACGGATGTGTCCGTGCAGTTACGTCTCGTTCCGCCTAATATTTTGCTGCCCGCAACACTCTCGGGGGAAGGACCGGATGTTGCCATGCAGATGGGCGAAGACATTCCGGTGAACTATGCGATGAGGAATGCTACAGCGGATCTGAGCCAGTTCCCCGATTTCGAGGAAATTTCGGGCAGGTTCCGTGAAAGCGGATTGACGCCTTACCGCTACAACGACGGGGTATATGCCCTTCCGGAGCAGCAACATTTTCCAATGCTCTTTTACCGCAAAGATATTCTGAATGAACTGGGCCTCGAACCGCCGAAAACGTGGCAAGACGTATATAACGCCATCGCCGTGCTGCAGAAGCATAACATGGAGTTTTATCTGCCGATTGAAGATACGCTGAACAATGCCAACCTGGTTCCGAATTCAACCTTTGCGATGTTGTTATATCAGAATGACGGAACGTTCTACACCGAAGACCAGAAGAAAAGTGCACTGGATTCGGAGATTTCAATGGACGCGTTCAAGCGCTGGACGCAATTTTATACCAATTACAAGTTTCCGCTCAAAGCCGACTTTCCCAACCGCTTCCGTACCGGGGAAATGCCGATCGGGATTGCTGATTACACCACGTATAACATGCTGACGGTTATGGCTCCGGAAATCCGTAATCTCTGGGACTTTACGATTGTTCCGGGTACACAGCTTCCGGATGGGTCCATACGGCATGAAGTGGCAAGTGCTACGAGCGCGGTGATGATGCTTGAAAATGCCGACGACAAGGAAGCGGCGTGGAAATTCATGAAATGGTGGACTGATGAGCAGACCCAGATTGAATACGGGAGAGAAATGGAAGGTCTTATGGGAGCGGCTGCCCGTTACCCGACGGCCAATATCGAAGCCTTGAAGCAATTGCCTTGGCCTGTGAAGGATTATCAAAATCTAGAGAAACAATGGGAATGGGTACAGGGAATCCCGCAGCTTCCTGGAGGTTATTTCACGGGACGACATCTGGACAACGCCTTCCGCAAGGTGGTCAATGCAAATGAGAATCCACGTGAAGCCTTATCGGACTATGTGTTGTACATTGATGATGAAATTGAGTTGAAACGCAAGGAATTTAATCTGAAATAGAGGAAAGGGAGGGTAACGGTTGCAAGCTAAAACTACCAAGACAGCCGCCGCTCCTGCCGTCCATACCCGCCAGGTCGGCTGGTGGTCCCTATTGAAGCGGGATCTGTATCTCAGCAGGCATTATTATGTATTGATGGCACCGTTTATGCTGATTTTTTTCATGTTTACGGTCATTCCGGTCGGCATTTCACTCGGGCTCAGCTTTTTTCACTTCAATATGCTGGAGCTACCGCGATTTGTCGGCTGGCAGAACTATTCCCGGCTTTTTCTGAACGATGACGTATTTCTGATCGCGCTCAAAAACACGCTCCTTTTTGCCGTAATTACAGGCCCTATCAGTTATATTGCCTGCTTTTTGTTTGCGTGGATCATCAATGAGCTGTCTCCTAAAATTCGGGCGGTCATGACGTTGGTTTTCTATGCTCCATCCATATCGGGCAACGTCTTTTTCATCTGGCTGATCATCTTCTCGGGTGACAGCTACGGGTATATGAACGGCTTCCTGATGCGCCTTGGCGTCGTACTGGAACCGATCCAATGGCTCGCAGACGAGAAGTATGTACTGGCAATCGTCATTATTGTACAGCTGTGGCTGAGCCTGGGAACCAGCTTCCTGGCCTTTATTGCAGGACTGCAAACCATTGATCGTTCTCTGGTTGAAGCAGGAACCGTAGACGGGATCAAAAACCGCTGGCAAGAGCTCTGGTACATCACCTTGCCTTCGATGAGACCGCAGCTGATGTTTGGTGCGGTAATGCAGATTACCGCTTCCTTCGCCGTAGCCGAGATCTCCATCGCACTGGCAGGTTTCCCGAGCGTGAACTATGCGGCGCACACAGTTGTCACGCATCTGATGGACTTCGGAACCATTCGTTTCGAGATGGGCTATGCCTCGGCCATCGCAACGGTCCTGTTTGCCCTGATGCTGGGTACAAACGTTTTCACGCAAAAATTGCTTAGAAAGATAGGTGAATGACGATGACCAGCAAAGTACGTGCCGTGTTTGGCATGCCAAAAAGGCTTAATCGGTCATTTACCGTCAGCCTGATGTTATTTGCATTGCTGGGCGTGTTCGGCTCCTTTATGGTGCTTCCGCTCATCTATGCTGTCAACAATGCATTCAAGCCGCTGGATGAGCTGTTTATTTTCCCGCCGCGCTTCTGGGTGAACAATCCGACAACGGAGAATTTTGCCGATCTGATCAACCTCATGGGCAATTCGTGGGTGCCGTTATCCCGCTATATTGCCAACACATTGCTCATTACGATACTTGGCACAGCGGGGCATATCCTTCTTGCATCTGCAGCGGCTTATCCGCTGGCGAAATATCGTTTTCCGGGTTCCAAAGTGTTGTTCACCATTGTCATTCTGTCCCTGATGTTCTCGCCGCATGTTACGGCGATTCCGAACTACATGGTGATGTCTTGGCTTGGCTGGATTAACACTCATGCCTCTATTATTATGCCATCACTTGCGTTCTCGCTGGGACTTTTCCTGATGAAACAGTTCATGGAGCAGATTCCTGATGCTTTGCTGGAGGCAGCCAAAATCGACGGGGCCAATGAATATCGGATATTCTGGAGCATCGTGATGCCTAATGTAAAACCGGCATGGCTCACACTCATGATCCTGCAGTTTCCAGCGTTATGGGGAACGGATGGCGGGAGCTTCATTTACAGTGAAAATCTCAAAACACTGCATTATGCGCTCAGTCAGATTGTGCAGGGAGGGATTGCAAGAGCCGGTGTAGGTGCGGCTGTTGCCTTGCTGCTGATGATTGTACCGATCACCCTGTTTATCATCTCTCAGAGCAGTGTTATGCAGACGATGGCCACTTCGGGCATGAAAGAGTAGAAAGGAGGCAGCGAGGTGCGGAGAAGCACATGGAAAAAACGTAAATCGATCATCATGGGCATGATCTGCCTCCTGTTGTTCGTTCAAGAGGCGCCCTATGTGAGTGCAGACGGTAAAACGGATGCATATCATTATTCATTCTGGGGTGACGCAGTTCCGGCACCGGCGGCATATGAGGCAACAACCATTATCACCGGCAAGAAGCTGAACACAACTCCGATGAAAGAGCCAAGTGACATGCATGTTACCGCCAATCAGCACGTCTTTGTGCTCGACTCGGGCAATGGCCGCATCATTGAGATGGATCGCAACTTCAAGCTGGTACGGACGATTGATTCATTCGAGCAGGAAGGCAAGGAAGATCATTTTAAAAATCCACAGGGATTGTACGTCACGGAAAAGGGGCATCTGCTGGTCGCTGATTCGGATAATCACCGGGTGGTGCATCTGGATGAACAGGGGAAGCTGGTCAAGATCGTGTCTGAACCGAAATCGGATCTGTTAAAAGCAGACTTTCAATTTAAACCGATGCGGATTGTTATGGACAAGGGGGAGCGTATCTACGTCATGGCCGAAGCCGTATTTGATGGATTCATGGAGTTCAGCGCCGACGGTACATTCTCTTCCTTCATTGGAGCGAACAGAGTTCAGGTGGACCCGGTGGAGTATCTGTGGAAACGGTTTGCAACACGGGAGCAGCGCAGTCAGATGGTGATGTTCACTCCAACGGAATTTACCAATCTGGATATGGATGAAGAGGGCTTTATCTACGCCACTAGCGGGGATCGAGGCAAAGATCCGGTCAAGAAGCTGAATGCCCAGGGTACAGACATTTTGCGCAGAGAAGGCTATCAGACTCCGCAGGGGGATTTGCTGTATACCCAGGAAGCAGGACCATCCCGCCTGATTGATGTGGATGTGGGTGACAGTGACATGTATTCTGTACTGGATTCCAGCAAGGGCCGAATCTTCACCTACAATGGAGACGGATATCTGCTCCATATTTATGGCGGCATCGGGAACCGACTGGGCCAGTTTAATACACCTGTTGCCCTGGAACGTGCGGGAGACCGGATGTTAGTTCTGGATAAAGCGCTTGGTGAAATCACCGTCTTTCAAACAACTGAATATGGACGTACGCTCCACGAAGCGGTGCGCAGCTACTATAACGGTGATGAAGATCAATCTTCGGTGCTGTTTGCCCAAGCTGCCGAGATGAACGCTAACTTGGAATATGCGTATGCGGGAATTGGCAAAGCATTGCTTCGTCAGAAGGAATACGCCGAGTCTGCGAAATATTTCAAGCGCAGCATGGAGCCCAAAGGGTATTCCAAAGCTTTTCTTTTGTACCGCAAAGAGCTGATGCGTGAGCATTTTTCATGGATGATGTCCGGACTATTCTTGGCTGTCGCTGCGATTGTCACCGTCATCATCGTTCGCAGGCAGAAAAGGAGGACTACGAATGCAGGCATCAAGTAAGCAACTATACCAGTACCCGCTGCATCTGATTTTTCATCCGTTTGACGGATACTGGGAATTGAAATATGAACGGAACCAGAGAAACTCACTGCTGATTGCTTTCATGATCCTGGTGCTTCTGGTCATCACCAAAATTTTGCATGCCCAGTACAGCGGTTTTCTCATTAACCTCAGTAATCCAAAGTACCTGAACAGTCTGCTCGAAATGCTATATGTCATTATACCGGTACTGTTTTGGTGTGTGGCTAACTGGTCGTTAACCACATTGATGGACGGGGAAGGCAAGTTCTCCGAAATTTTCATGTCAACGTGTTTTGCACTGGTACCGTTGTTCCTCATTCATTTTCCATGGATCTGGCTGAGTCTTGTGATCTCTGCGCAGGAAACTGCCTTTTATTATTTCTCTAATGCACTCGCCGTTGCGTGGACAGTATATCTGTTATTTGTGGGGAATATGACGGTTCATCAGTACACACCAGCTAAAACGGTGCTCACGATGCTGCTGACACTTGTAGCGATGGCATTTATGGCATTTCTGTGCCTGTTATTCTTCAGTCTTGTACAGCAGATTGTATCGTTTGTCGTAACCATCTATCAGGAATTAGTGCTTCGGGGCTAAGGGAGGAGGAAATTGTTATGAATTATACCGTAGCCAAAAAAATAACAGGAATGCTGCTCGCGGGCAGTCTGCTTCTGGGCGGTTGTCAATTCTCGCCAACACCGCTCGCTCACGAGACAGTGACTGCCGCAGATCCGACAGACTTTCCCTCCCTGCCTCCCGGAGAGAAACTGAAATCATCGTTCAGCAATGTCCGCCTTCCCGGCATGGTAGGCATTGCGCAGAATGCTGGGATGCAGTTGTTCATTAACGAAGAGACTGCCGAAATTGCAGTGATTCACACGCAGAGCGGCCAGATCTGGCGCAGCAATCCTGCAGATCGTGAGCAGGATGGGGTTGCGGCCGGGATAAACAAAGACCTTTTGTCATCACAAACGAAGCTCAGCTTCTTCAACAGCCTTGGACAGAGCAGCACCGTGAATTCCTTCACGGATAGTGTTGCACACAAGCAGATAAGCTACGAGGTGCTGCCAAGCGGCGTGCGGGTCCACTACCAGTTTGGAAGCACTGAGCGATCCATCGAAGACTTGCCGATGAAGATCAGCAAGGAGCGATTTGAACAAAAGCTGCTTGCACAGCTAGACAAGGCCGGGCAGCGGGCCTTGAAGGTCGGCTATGCGGAAGACAAGGATGAAGGCGCTTACGTCCGGATTGATAAGGCGATGCAAGGATTGCAATTGTCCCGGGCCTTGAAGGCTTTTGACACAGCCGGTTATACACCGGAGGATCTGGCTCAGGATCATGCCGAGTTCGGCATTGAAGAAGAACGGAGTGGACCACGGCTGTTTATGCTTACGATGGAATATGAGCTGGATGGAGAGGATCTGCTTGTACGTGTTCCGTCCTCAGGCATTCATTTTCCGGAGGAATATCCGATCAACAGCATATCTGTAATGGATTATTTCGGGGCCGGGGGTTCAGACGAAGAGGGCTCCATACTGGTGCCGGACGGTTCGGGAGCACTGATCCATTTTAACAATGGCAAGCTACAGTATCCTGCCTATCAACAAGACATATACGGACCGGATATAACCATGAAACTGCGCGAAGCAAGTTCGAATGAAGCCAGAGCCAGGTTGCCGGTATTTGGACTGATTCGGAAAGAGGGGGCTTTCCTCGGCATTATTGAACAAGGGGATGCCGTTGCCGTTGTGAATGCCGATATCAGCGGCAAGCTGAACAGTTACAACAACGTATATCCAAGCTTCTATGTGGTGAACAAGAGCGATGTGACGCTTCAGGCAAGTGATATGGTTCGTACACTTCCGAAATTCCAGAAGAAACCGACCGCGTCTGATTTCATCGTTCGATATGCTTTTGTCGGGGCGGATAAGGCCTCGTACTCGGGGCTTGCCTCTCTCTATCGGGATTATCTGATGCAAAACGGGGGACTTCCCGAGTTGAACGCCAGCAAGGAGCAGAGTAACGTTCCCTTTTATCTGCAACTGTTCGGCGGCATGACAACAAGGCAGCATATGTTGGGCATACCGTATGATTCGACGGAGGCTTTGACCACGTTTGATGAAGCGCAAAACATTCTTTCCGCCTTGACGGAAAAGAAGGTATCCAATGTTCATGTGCGCTATGCGGGATGGCTTAACGGTGGACTTCATCATCGACTGCCGGATTCCATCCAGGTAGACGGCGCCGTAGGCGGGAAAAAGGGGTTGCGGGAATTCAGCGCATACACACAAGAAGCGGGCATCGGCTTCTATCCCGATATCGCTCTGCTGAATGTGCAATCCAAAAAAGGGTTTAAACCGTCCAAAGAAGCTTCACGCACATTAACTCAGGAACCGGCGGTCTTGTATCCGATGAACCAGGCCATCCAGCGGCGGGACCGGGATCGTTCACCATCCTATGTGCTTTCGCCCAACATGCTGGAGGACGTGACGGCAGACATGTTAGATGAGCTCAGTTCCCTTCAAAAGGATGGACTGTCTCTAAGCCTGAATGATCTGGCAGCTCAGTTAAACAGCGATATGAATCCGAAAAAGCTGGTGGACCGAACACAAGCGCTCGGCTCCGTAAAGAAGGCACTTGAACAGATCGGGCAGCAGGCTGGCTCGCTTGTTGCTGAAGGCGGGAACGCTTATGCCCTGCCGTATGTAACTGGTCTGACAGATGCACCGATGACCAGCAGTCGTTTCAAGCTGGAGGATGAAGAGATTCCGTTCTATCAGCTTGTTGTACACGGCAGCATCGGTTATACGGGGACGCCATACAATCTCTCCACATATACCAATGCAAGGCAATATGTGCTGAAGCTGATTGAATATGGAGCCAGTCCTTACTTTGCATGGTTCAATGCGCCAAACCATGTTGTGAAAGAAACGGATTATGATGATCTCTACGCGGCGAATTATGAACAATGGATCGATCTGGCTGCCGAGATCTACAACGAGGTGAACCAGGTGAACCAACCGTTTGCCGGACGTTCCATGATATCTCATGAATCCCTGGAGGAGGGCGTCTTCCGGACAACATATGAAGGTGGCGGGTTCGTAATCGTCAATTATAACGACTTCCCTGTAGAAGTTGACAACGATACAGTGGAAGCTCAAGGCTATGTGACTGGTGGTGAGCAGCTCTGAAGACGCTCCTGAAATGGAAATGGGGAAGTCGTACGTATGCTCAGCAGAAAGCCATGTGGGGCGTAATCTATGTGCTTCCCTGGCTCATTGGTTTTGTATTGTTTTTCTTTATTCCGCTGTTAGCCTCTCTGCGATACAGCATGAGTACCATTCAAGCTAACGCGGAAGGCATAGCGATTCAGTTCAACGGTGTTGCCAATTACATTCAGGCGCTGACCGTCAATACAAGCTTTAACCGTGCGTTAATTGAGGCGATCACAGACGTGCTCATCAACGTACCGCTTATCGTTATATTCAGTCTGTTCCTTGCCGTCATCCTGAATCAGAAGTTCAGGGGCCGGGCTGTAGCGCGGTCGATCTTTTTCCTGCCCGTTATTCTGGCATCGGGAGTGATTATGACACTGGAGAGCACCAGCCTGATTGAAGCGGTTAATCAGAGCAGCACAGGTGGAAGCTCACTCGGCACATTTGAACTCGAAAATCTGATGGTTAACGCCGGAGTGAGCGATTGGATCGTCACGTATCTGAGCAGCGCCGTAGATCGGATCTATCAGATCGTCAGTCAATCCGGTGTACAGATTTTGATCTTTTTGGCAGGCATCCAGACGATTTCCCCTCAACTGTATGAGGCTTCGAAGATGGAAGGGGCGACGGGTTATGAAGCCTTTTGGAAAATTACGTTCCCAATGGTCAGCCCGCTTATTTTTGTCAATGCGATCTATACGATCATTGATTCGTTTGCCAATAACGCCATGACAGAACTGATCCGGGATACCGGATTCGTCAAATTTGATTTTGGATTAAGTTCTGCCATGGCATGGGTCTACTTTCTGGCCATTGCCATCATTCTGGTTATCGTAAACATCATTTTCTCGAAGCGAGTCTTCTATCAAGATTAGAAAGGAGGGTGTCCCACGTGACAACATCACGATTATTATCGCTGGAGCATTGGAAAGGCTGGCTGTGGGCCATGATCCGATTCGTTCTGATTACCGGGCTTTCCTTCGTTATCCTGTTTCCCATATTTCAGAAGGTTTCCACATCCATCAAAGCTAAAGGTGATCTGTATTCAGCAGTGGTGGTGTGGATTCCACAGAACTTCTCCATCGACAATTTCAAAGAGGCGATACGCGTAATGGATTACTGGGCAACGCTGTTTAATACGTTTGCCCTGTCTGCAACGACTACACTGCTGACTACAGCATCCTGTGCACTTGCAGGATACGGATTCGCCAGACTGAAATTTAGGGGAAGCAACTGGCTGTTTGCTGGTGTAATTCTGACGATTCTTGTACCGCCAACGACCATTCTCATTCCGGTATACCTGAATCTGAAAAGCTTTGACCTGATGGGGCTTATGACGCTTATAACCGGCAAACCTGTTAATTTGCTTAATACCTATTGGCCGTTTATTCTGACAGCGATTACGGCCAATTCACTTAAAGCCGGCTTGTACATCTTTATCTTCCGGCAATTCTTCAGAGGTATTCCGAAGGAAGTGGAGGAGGCGGCCTATGTAGACGGCGCGGGCATCGGACGAACATTTTCAAGAATCATGCTGCCTAATGCCATTCCGTCCATGGTAACAGTCATGCTGTTTTCCTTCGTATGGCAGTGGAACGACAGCTTTTATACGACAACTTATCTGACTTCAAGTAAAGTCATGTCAACCCAGTTATCGTCCCTTCCGTATAATCTGGCCCAGCAGGTTACTGACGGTGCAACTTCCCAGGCCGATCCGTTCTATCTGAGCATGATCCAGGATACAGGAATTCTTCTTGCCATTCTGCCTTTGATCGTCATCTATTTGTTTGTGCAACGTTATTTCGTAGAGAGTGTAGAGCGTACGGGAATCGTCGGTTAAGTTAAGTTCTCCTGTTCACTCGAAGTGGTTCAGCCTAGAAAAGGAAGGAGGAACTTCATGCAATATTCCATCTTTGAAAAGGGGGCATGCAACAATCTCATGAACGTCTGCTCGCAGCAGAACCGCGACCCTTCCCTACGCAGGATCCCCCTGCTGGTGTGGAACGGATTGCGGGAGCCGGCACCAACCTGAGCGATATGTTTGATCAGAGATACTCTGACGGAGCTTACCTCGCAATATTGCAAGGCAATATATCAGATCAGGAGGAATTAAAGTGAAGAAGTTCATGATATCTTGTAAACTTGTACTCATTCTCGCTTTATTGATCACAATTGCTCCATGGGGAGGCAGTCGCGCCGAAGCATGGGTGGGCATGCCGATGGGCAAGCTTCACGTAAACGGCAAAAACCTGGTGAACAGCAACAACCAGCCTGTGCTTCTGAACGGTTGGCATCAACCTTCAGGCGCCTATTGGACATATCAGGACAGCAATTATTATCTCAACCTGCACGGCAATAACCGTCATGTAGCTACACTGGCTTATCTGAAAGACATTACCGATACATTTGCGGACACCAGCCCGAAATATGGAAGCAATCATGGCTGGAATATGAATCAGGTACGTCTGTTCATCGATCGTCAGGACATGGGAGATGTGGCTGCTGGTACATATAACTTTGCCGGTGTGCAGACCGTTACTCAAAATGTAATTATTCCGTACATTCAATATGCCAAAACAAAAGGTGTCTATGTTGTCCTGGGACTGGACTTCACATTGAAGGATGATCAGGCAACAACACCTGCCAACCTGCAAAAATTCAACGAAATCTGGGGTTATCTCGCTTCACGCCCGGAGATCAAAAGTGCAGACAACGTTCACTTCGAACTGATCAACGAACCAGTGAAATCCTATGCCAATGGACATTGGGGTGGATACAACGGGGAAAATGACTTTGTGGATCACTGGAATGACTTGCGTAATTTCCAAAATTCCATGATTTCAACGATTCGCAGCAAAGGTGCGGACAATGTCATCTGGGCGGCAGGTCTGGGATACAACCAATTTTACAGCTTGACGGCAAGCCATCCATTGACTGATCCGCTCAATAACTATGGATATGCGGTTCACTGGTACCCTGGTTATGGCGCATATGACAACTTCTCTATCCTGCAAGACCAGTGGAATACCAACGTGAAGGCAGCCGCTGACAAGTATCCGATTAATATTACCGAGGTAACCTGGTTTAAAAACAAACCTGGCGATTCGGCCTATTGGAACTTGTTTAATGGTAGCAATGAAGGTTTTGGGACGAATACCAAAACAATCTTCAACGCAGCAGGCAATGTCAGCATTGCAGCTCATATGAACGGATTCATTCTAAGTGAAGGACCACGAAGCTCCTTTGCCGACCCAACGGCTGGACTGAAATGGGATGGAGATGCTTCACGGAGTGCCATGGGACGATTCCTGTTTAACTGGTACCATGAACGTGCTCAGACTTACCCGGGCAGTGGAACAGGTGGACCAACAACAGGTCTTGTATCCGGTGCAACCTATAAAATTGTAGCCCGGCATTCCAACAAGGTTATTGATGTCCCTGGTGGTCTAAACGAAAACAATCTTCAGCTCCAGCAGTGGAGTGATCTGGGCGGCAACCCTCAGAAGTGGGTTCTGACCTCGATCGGCAACGGTAACTATACTTTGACAAGTGTGAACTCACCGGACAAAGTCATCGACATTCGCAACGGGACCAACACCAATGGGGAAGTGGTCCAGCTCATGAGCAATCTGAACACAACCGCTCAGCATTTCAAAGTGAATGACCTCGGCAACGGATACTGGAGTATCATCAACGTGAACAGCAACAAGGCGGTGGAGGTAACAGCGTCCTCGACGGCAGACGGAGCGAAATTGCAACAAAACGTTTTTACGAATGCAACGAACCAGCAATGGAAGTTTATTGCTGTTAACAACTAAATCAACAATAGAAAACGGACCCCATTCGCATGTTCTGCGAGTGGAGTCCGTTTTTGCGTTTAGAAATAGTCGTATACAGATCATTGATGTTAGTAAATACGATATCGGCCGCTCAGTGCGAGCATGCTGAAAAAATACAGGCAATTGTCGTAATAACGTCGCTCTCCCTGACGCAGAGGTGTGTTCCAGAACTTACGAACGAATGTGTCAGCATGTGGACCGTCCGCAGCAAGTGAAGCCATGGCATTGGTAGCCAGCAAACCTACAGGATGCAGTGAAGGTTCGTCGAAAGGTTCACCTTCTATTGTATATCGACGATAATCGGACATTTCAATATCACTGAAGAAGGATTGAATCCGGTTGGATTGTTCGATCTGCCAGTGATCCTTGCGGAACCACTCCCAGTCCAGCGCAATGTTGGCCGCTACCCGGTATGCATCACTGTAGAAATGTCTGAAATCACCATGCGGTTGTACTGGAGCCGGAGAGCCGTCATAGTTCGCATATTCAGGTGATAGTCCGGTTACGGGATGGCAGGCTGTATGAAGGTAAGCACGACTAGCGGCCGCCGCTTCTTTCCAGAAGTTCTGATCTTCTTCATCCGCATATTTCGCGAATAGTTCATAGAAATGGGGAAGGTGGTAGGAGGGATCGCTGAACGGTGTCTCGGGTATGAATTTGATCAGTTTTGTTTCCGGGTCCCACATGGGGTCACCTTCGCCGTCTTCGCCCTGATGTATACAGGCACGAAGGATCTTGCGGGCTTGTGCCTTGTAATCATAAGGTTCAGCGCCATCGCCCCAACGATTGGAGGCAAAAATCAGAGCCATGGCAAAGAACTCTTCACCGTCCGGCGCAGGTCCTTGCGACAAGCGTGTTCCGTCAGGCTTGCAATGCCAAGCGAAGTAATCTTTGTAACGGCCCTCGGTATGTTGCATGTAAGTTTTTGAAAAATTCCAGAGCCGGTCAAATTCTTCTTTTTTGTCCATTTGCACAGCCATCATCATGCCATAAGACATACCTTCAGAGCGAACATCGAGATTACCAGTATCCAGCAAATATCCTTTGTCCTCACCCATGGAATAATATATTCGAGTATTCTCATCGCCGTAAAACAGCTCGTTCCATGTGTCTTCCAATCTGGTGGTAATTTCATTCTCATCATAGCCTAATTCCAGAAACAGATTCTTATATGTACGCGTATGCAACGCACCCTGGCCCGTGATATTCATGGGTATTCTCCTTCGTCAATGTGGTTTTCAAAAATTATAACATGGAAATAGTATACAAATTAAAGCGTTTACATGAAAAATTATAGGTGTTCGATTCTACTTGTCATTCTCCTCAACTTGAAATGATATAGTGGTTAAAATCCTATACTTTGCCAGGTTGTTGTAAAATTATGTAAACGCTACAATTTGGGAGAAGGATCACACCTGAACTAATTATAACGCAAGCTGTGATCCTTCACATGTTGTTCAAGGATGATCAGAATCTAGCCGAAAGGATGTGATGACGAGTTATGCTCCAGGATTCAGGAGATACCGGTGGGAACACGGAATTCACTGCACCGCGCGATCCAGTTGGGGTGACAGAGTCGATGGTCAAGAATGATATCGACTTTGGATCACATGAATATCGCGACATGATTGACCGATCTCTTCTGAACAAAGGGAATAATGTCAGGTTAAAACAAGCCATTGAGAAGGCAAAAAACGGCGAGCCTGTTGTGATGGCTTTCATTGGAGGTTCAATTACCCAAGGTGCTGGTTCAGCACCAATTCATCTCCAAAGTTACGCTTATCGGTCGTATGAGTCGTTCAAGTTTATGTTTGCGCTTTCAAAAGAGAGTCCGGTGCATCTGATTAAAGCAGGTGTGGGCGGTACACCTTCAGAACTGGGGATTGTACGTTATGACCGTGATGTGCTACGGGAAGGTACAGTTCAGCCGGATATTGTGATTATCGAATACGCAGTCAATGACGCAGACGATGAAACCCAAGGCAATTGTTACGAGAGTCTGGTGCTCAAAGCACTTGCTACCGATAACAAGCCAGCGGTCATCTTGTTATTCAGTGTATTCGAAAATGATTGGAACCTTCAGGATCGTCTCGCTCCGGTGGGCTGGCATTATGACTTGCCAATGGTAAGTGTCAAGGATGCTGTCGTAGATCAGTTCCACAAGACAAAAGGTGAGGGCAACGTTATTTCCAAAAAGCAATTTTTCCATGATATATATCATCCGACTAACTTGGGGCATCGTATCATGGCCGATTGTTTGGAATATTTGTTCGACGTGACGAATCGCTCTGAGTGGGACGAGCAATATCGTGATATTGAAAAAGCGCCGCTCATTGGAAATGACTTTGTGGATGTAAAGTTGTTGGATAGGAAAAACGGCAACAATATCGCCCGAATCGATGCAGGTTCTTTTGATAAAACGGACACGGATCTGCAGATGGCTGAGATGGATGCTCATGACTATGGTACACCCCAGTTCCCCAACAACTGGATGCGAACGGGAGAGGGAAACGACGCCCAGAGTAGCTTTAAGATAAGTTTGCGGTGCAAACGTCTTATTCTGGTCTTCAAGGATTCTGGTAACGACGAATTTGGAACCGCCCAGATCAGGATAGATGGGAAATTCGTCAAACAAGTTGATCCACGCCAGGTGAACTGGACCCATTGTCATGCCACACTCCTGCTTAATGAAGAGCACGTGAGGGAGCACTCCATCGAGATCGAAATGGCAGAAAGGCATGAACATAAATGCTTCACCATTCTGGGCTTTGGCTATGTAGATTAACTGAGGGTTGATAGTCACTCATAGTGATGTGTTCGGAGAGAAAGGAGAATGACATTGATATCATCAGCACCAGCGGGATATGACCAATATCGGGAGAATATACCGCGTGGAGTAATGGAAATTATAGACTATCCTTCAACAACGGTGGGAAATTCGCGTAAAGCGATGGTGTACACCCCACCACAATACTCTTCCACCAATGCGTATCCTGTACTCTACCTGTTGCATGGTATTGGTGGAGACGAAGCCGAATGGCATAATCATGGATCTCCGCAAATTATTCTGGATAATCTGTACAGCGATAACTTGCTTGAGCCGATGATTGTGGTCTTCCCTAACGGTCGTGCCATGGTTAATGACCGGGCTGAAGGAGACCTGTTTGAACCTGAGAAAATCCAGGCATTTGAAAGATTTGAATCTGATCTGCTTCATGATTTGATACCTTACATCGAGTCCAACTATCCTGCGCACACAAGCCGGGACAAAAGAGCGATTGCCGGTTTATCTATGGGCGGAGGTCAGTCCTTGAATATCGGATTAGGCAATCTCGACCATTTCTCCTGGGTCGGTGCTTTTTCCGCAGCTCCAAATACCAGAACACCAGAGGTACTAGTTCCCGATCCATCGGAAGCCACGTCACTTCTCTCGCTGTTATGGCTCTCTTGCGGTGATCAGGACAATCTCATTAACATCAGTCTCGGAGTTCATCAGTATCTGACCCAACACGGAGTGCCTCACATTTGGCAGGAGGAAAGCGGAGGACATGACTGGCCCGTGTGGAAGAACGATCTGTATCTGTTCTCGCAACGTCTTTTCAAGTAAATCGGCTGGGGAATCTCATATCGGTTGGCGTTTCACCCAAATCTATTAAAATATCAGGAGGTATCATCCTATGTTCAAATTCAGCAAAAAATTAATGACTGTTGTTCTTGCAGCTTCCATGAGTTTTGGCGTCTTCGCAGCAACATCCAGCGCTGCAACAGATTATTGGCAAAATTGGACAGATGGCGGAGGAACGGTCAACGCCGTGAATGGATCGGGCGGAAATTACAGCGTGAATTGGCAGAATGTAGGTAACTTTGTGGTCGGGAAAGGGTGGACATCTGGCACGCCGAATCGGGTAGTCAATTACAATGCAGGTGTATTCTCTCCATCGGGTAACGGATACCTGACCTTCTATGGTTGGACCAGAAACGCTCTAATTGAATACTACGTGGTGGATAGCTGGGGAACGTATCGTCCAACCGGAACGTACAAGGGCTCTATGACTAGTGATGGCGGCACATACGACATCTATACAACGATGAGATACAATGCACCTTCCATTGATGGTACGCAGACCTTCCCTCAGTATTGGAGTGTTAGACAGTCTAAGAGACCGATCGGAGTCAACTCTACCATTACGTTCAGCAATCATGTGAATGCTTGGGCAAGCAAAGGGATGAACCTTGGAAATAGTTGGTCCTATCAGGTGATGGCGACGGAGGGTTATCAGAGCAGCGGAAGCGCTAACGTGACTGTTTGGTGAAAATGACGATGTGATGCAGATGAACGTCTTCATTTGCATTTGGAATTAATGTATTCCGGAAGCGTTGAGGACCGCTATTCACCAGACTAACGGCCCTCGACGTTCCTGGATTCAAGCTTAGCAAAGGAGGATAGTCAAATGAGAAAACTGGTATGGTTAACTTTAATCGCCATGGTTGTTAGTCTAAGTGCCTGTTCAGCGAGTAATTCTAAATTAAATGATGATATGGTATTCGTCGAAGGAGGGGCGTTCAAGAACAGTAAGTCAAGTCAAATTGAACGAAATGAAGTTCTGGATTCCTTCTATATTGGCAAATACGAAGTGACTCAACGAGAATGGATGGAGGTCATGGGGGAAAACCCGTCTGGCTTCAAGGGAGATGACCTGCCCGTTGAGATGGTGAGCTGGTATGACGCCGTGGAATACTGTAATCAAAAGAGCATCAAAGAGAACCTGAAACCTTATTACAATATAGATAAAGACAACCAGGACACGAATAATCACAATGAAAACGACAATATAAAATGGACTGTAACGATTAATGAGGATGCTAACGGCTACCATTTACCAACAGAAGCAGAATGGGAGTACGCTGCAAGCGGAGGTCAAAAGAGCTTAGATTACACCTACAGTGGAAGTAATAATCCCGATGAAGTGGCTTGGTACTGGAAAAATGCTGGTGACAACGTATTGACTGGTGACTGGAGCTGGCCCGCTATTGAGAACAATCGTAATCAAACCCAAAAGGTTGGAACCCAGAAGCCTAATGAGTTAGGAATCTATGATATGTCTGGAAACGTGAGAGAATGGTGCTGGGACTGGTACAGTGATTCAGAGAGTACAGATCATTCCTGGCGAGTAGTAAAAGGCGGTGGCTGGATTGGCGGCGTCAATAACAATGAAATCTCATTCCAAGGTAAATTTGATGCGAATGGTTATGGTCCTGATCAAGGATTTCGAATCGTGCGTGGAGAATAACCTTTTTTTCTGAAAGGGGGCCGCTCACAGTTCAACCTATACTTCATCGGGTGAAAACCTATACTTTCTCAGGTTGTTGTGTACAATTGTAAGCGTTACACTTGAATTGCATATGATGAACGTTGGGTTCTTCGAGTTGGGCGAGCAGACAACAATCCTGCTGTTGTTCTGCTGTTTAGCGTGTTCGAGAACGACGGGAATCTACTATTCCATATAAACGAGTTTCATGTAACAGATCACGGAGGAATGGCAGGTGAGGTAATGTATAAGGTTATTGTCGCGGATGATGAACCGTTTATGCTAGAAGGATGGAGAACCATGATCGACTGGCAAGCTTGTGGGTATGAACTCTGTGGAACAGCAACGGATGGAGAAGAAGCACTTTCTTTATTCAATGCTGTTGAACCGGATCTTGTGGTCACTGATATCCAAATGCCTATTATGGATGGTCTGGGTTTGATTCATACCTTGCGTGAGGATCTTGCCTACACCTCGAAAATTGTTATTGTTACAGGATACTCCGACTTTAATTATGCCAAACAAGCGATACGGTATCAGGTTGATCAATATGTGCTTAAACCTCTTGTCCCTGAGGAAATTCATCAAATTCTTATGGAAATGATTGAGCCTCTGGACAAACGCAGAGAAGAGCTCCATCAGCAGGATGGTGTCACGTTTACAGATGATGCTCATGTAGATCATCTTGATGAACGACGCATAAGCGAAGAGTATGATTTAGAGCAAATGATGAATATCGCTAAAGACATATTGACATTAATTGAAGCGGGAGACACAGATCCGATCGATAATGCCGTGAGTAAATTGCTACTGATGACTGAGAAGGCAGAGGTTTCATTGGAATGGATACATCATGTCATCCGATATATCCATGGCGATCTGCTACGAAAATATGGCAAAAGGGAGGTTTGCAGAGAAATATTATGCGAGAAGGAATGGCATGAGACTGCAAGTTGGTCTTCCGGCACATTGCAAGAGCTGTGTGTTCGGATATCTGAGCAACTATCCCAGTCTGATCTGAAAAAGTTGGGTACAGGGGGCCTTGTTGCGGAAGCAGTCCATGAACTGAAGCACCACTACCGAAGTAAAATTAAATTGCAAGATGTGGCTAATCGCATTCACGTTAATTCTGCCTATCTGGGGCAACAGTTCAAGCGGGAGATGGGAATCAGTTTCAGCGACTATGTGCACCAGCTTCGAGTTGAGGAGGCACGCAAACTTCTGCGACGTACCAACATGAAAATCACTGACATTGCATTCAAGCTAGGGTATCATGATGCCGAGTATTTTACTCAAAAATTCAGAGCGCATACAGGGGAGCTTCCATCCGTCTATAAAAACAAAAACCAAGGGTGATCACATGCGCCATAAATTCTGGATGTTCCGTAACGTTAATGATATTCCTCTCCGATCCAAATTTCTGCTTATTTATGTACTTAGCATCCTCCTTCCGGTAATAACGATTAATATCTTCTTTTATCAACGAACCTCTGCAGACATCAAGATTCGAGAACAGGAAAATCTGCGTAAATCTATCGACAGGGCTGCGGGGGAACTGCTGGGCATGATTGATGAGAGCGTAGCTCTGAGCCGAATCATCGCAGCAGACGATTCACTCTATGAGCTACTTGATCGAACGTATCGTTCCCCTGTGGATTATTACAACGAGTACCATGCATTTCTGCGAGATAAATTAACACGTTATATGTCGGCCAATATTTTAGAGGTGCGCATCTATACCAAGAACGATACCATTCAGACGGGCAGCCATTATATCGTGATGAATGACAAGAACATACTTCCCGGATTAAAACAGCTGAAATCCACCAGCGGCGGCATTCTGGTCGTGGACTATATTGAACCATCCGGATTTAACGCCGGAAGAAGGATCAGTGTGATTGGCAAAATGGATACCTATACCTCGTATGCGAATTATGCGAAGTATTCCAAGATTGATCTGGAAGTTAGCCGGATATATAGCATTTTAAATCGTGAATCAGACAGTCTTCAGCTGCGCCTGGTGGACAGCAACAATCGTACTGTCGTTTCAAGCGGAGAGTTCGGTGACTCCGACTTGTCCCAAACTTTGGACGATTCGATAACCAAGGCAAGTGGAAATTCTGCTTATACACTCGAAAAATCGTTGGGTAATCTAGCCTACCTGAAGGGCTGGAAGTTGATTGGAGTTGCCGATACGCGTCACCTTGACCATCTGCTACAAGAAGCCCGTAATTCAATTCTGGGTTTACTCGCCATAAGCATCGTGGTTCCGTCTGTTTTAATCTACATTATTTTGCGTTCCTACCACTATCGGATTCGCAAGCTATCCAGACATATGGAGAAGGTTCGCAATGAACGATTCGACCTGATTGAAATTCAGGAGGGCCGTGACGAAATTGGCGGGCTTATTCGTACGTTTAACATTATGATTGGTAAAATCCATACGCTGATCAATGACGTATATAAACTGGAAATCCGTCAAAAAGACTTAGAACTGGATCAGGTGAGGACAGAACTGTCCATGCTCCAGAGTCAGATGAATCCGCACTTCTTATTTAACACATTGAATGCGCTGCTGGTCGTTAGTACGAAGAATGGATATACGGAAGTGATTGAGATTATTAAAAGTCTGTCCATGCTGATGAGACAGCTGCTCAGTCATTCTGACAATTTGATTTCTTTGCAAGAAGAGCTTCAATTTACGAATTTATACCTCCAGATTGAGAAGTTTCGCTTTGGAGAACTGTTTGATTACACCTTCGAAGTTGATCCTGATGCAGCTTCGTTGCTCATTCCCCGCATGAGTATTCAACCTCTCGTCGAAAATGCATGCAAACACGGATTGCAAGCGCGAAAAGATGGAAGACAGATCCAGGTGACGGCGAGACAAAATGCTACTGAATTGGTTATTCAGGTGATCGATAATGGAATCGGTATGGATGCGGTGAGACTAAGCGAGCTCCTGAAAGATATTCGTTCTGAAAGACCCAGAAATGGCGAGCATGTAGGACTCCGAAATGTATATCGCAGATTGGAACTCTTTTATGAAGGGAATGCAATCTTTGATCTAAGTAGTGTGCCTGGAAAGGAGACTATCGCGGGTTACCGTATACCGATCTCCAAGCTGGAACAGAGGAAATAGGAGGTAAACTCTCATGTATAAAGTGCTGTTAGTAGACGATGAACCGTATGCCATTGAAGGTTTACAGCTTCTGATCAACTGGGAAAAGTATGGTTTTGAAATCAGAGGTGCGTGTGCCAATGGTGAGGAAGCCATTCGGATGATGGAAGAAGATCGACCTGATCTTGTAGTGACAGATATTCGTATGCCTGTCATGAATGGGCTGGAGCTGGTCGAAGAAGCCCTACGTTTGGAACATGAATCCGTGCTGTTTGTCATCACGAGCGGATACAGTGACTTTAATTATGCCAGACAAGCTATTCGATTAGGTGTCTCTAACTATTTAACCAAGCCGGTTGATAGTACAGAAGCAGAGGAGATGTTGGAACGACTCCGTTTGCAGTTGCAAGAACGTGAAAAGCAGGAACGTCTTCGGGAACATGCAAAGGTGCAAAAGATCAAAGCATATTTGTCCACACTGATCAGGGATAAACAGAATATATCGGAGCTGGAGAACTCAGAGATCGTTCCTCATTTAAATAAGTCCCATTGGACCTACCTGCGGATTACTTTTCAGGGAGATGTTCAGGAGGCCTGTTCAGTGGCTGAACAAACGGCTGGAGGATCAACCTGTTGTTATGTGGTAGACAAAACAAGAGACTCATTAGGAATTGTATGGGGGGAGGAGGCGCCTAGGAGAAGCGGGGCATCTGAAGCAATTAAAGCTTTTACACATCGCTTATTGAACAACATGCAAAATAATGGCTGTGAAGATATTCATATTGCCGTCGGATTAATGGTCAACAATCTGGAACATTTGTCTGAATCCTTCCACTCCGCGCAGGAAGTGGGACGTTATTTATTTTTTAATCAAGAGTGTCTTTTGTTTGCCGAAGATATCGAGCTGGAGAAATGGCAATTTGATCCGGAAACCATGTCAGAGGTTGATCGTATTACCGATCTGCTGGAGAACGGATCTGTAGATGAACTCTCAAGTTCCATTCGTGATGTCTTTGAACTGTTTCTACAGATGAAGGCAGCGCCAGAGATTGTACATATTTTCTCCACACACATTATGTTCCGTGGACACTCGCTATGTAAAGAGTTGGGAGGAGATCCTAATGCTCTGATGAACGAATCGGCGAGCCGTATTCTGGAGAAGAGTCATCGAAATATAGAAGAGGTTGCTAGCAATCTGGAACATTTCTGTTTGCAGTGCAAATCGGAACTGGCTATTCTGCGTGAGAGGCAAGTCGGGGGCATTCAGGCTAAGGTGGCTGAATATGTGCAGACCTACTACAGGGAGACCTTTACGATCCAGGAGCTCGCAGAACGTTTCTACGTGAACCCGGTCCATTTAGGCCAATCCTTCTTGCGCAAGTACGGCAAGGGCGTAATAGAGGTGGTGCATGACCTACGCATGGAAGAAGCAAAGCGTCTGCTCCAGAACACGAATCAGACATCAAGTGCCATTGCAGAACAGGTAGGGTATCGCAGTTACCAGCATTTTCTCAAACATTTCGAGAAACGAACAGCTATGAAACCTTTGGAATATAGGCAAAAGTTCGCGACTTGATCCACAGAAGAAAAGAACCGCTCTTGAATAAGACCTACAATTACAGGGGGGAGGAGCTTAAATGTATATATTTTGTAACCGCATACAATTCTTCATACTAAAAACAGTAAGACATACCACTTCCAAGGAGGGCAAGTACATGGGGGGACTGAAGAAAAAGAAGCTTTGGGGTTCCGTATCACTCGTTCTGGCTTTAAGTTTGGCACTGGCAGGATGCAGTGGTGACAATGAGAAAGCAACTACACCGGATGGTAAAGAGGTACTGAACATCTCGGCCTTTATCGGAACGCCAAATCAGGCGCCAGCTAAAGATAACCGAATCTACAAGAAGATCCAGGATGAACTCGGCGTCAATCTTGAGATGGAGTTTCTGGTAGGTGATCTTCAACAGAAGCTCGGCGTTATGATCGCTGGTGGCGATTTCCCTGACTTGATCACAGCAGACACCAAATTGGTCTCAGCCGGCGCGGTCATTCCGCTAGAAGATCTGATCGAGGAGCACGCACCCAATCTGAAGAAGCATTTCGGTAAAGACTGGAACCGGATGAAAGACTCCAGTGACGGACATATTTACTGGTTGCCTAACTATGGCGTGTATACAGGGGAGTTCATTAGTAACTATTATTCTGGCCCTGCCTTCTGGATTCAGAAGTCCGTACTGAAGGATGCCGGATACCCGACGCCTAAAACACTGGATGAATTCACACAGTTGATCCGTGATTACGCTGCCAAGAATCCAACCATTGATGGTCAACCGACGATTGGCTTTACTACACTGGCTTCTGACTGGCGGACGTTTCCTTTGCTTAACCCACCAGAGCATCTTACAGGTCACCCCAATGATGGCGGTGTGGTTGTAGATGAGAATGGAGTGGCGAGTGTTTTTGCCGACAAGGACATCTCCAAACGATATTATAAGGAACTGAACACATTGTATAATGATGGATTGCTGGATAAAGAAGCCTTTGTTCAGAACTACGACCAATACTTGGCCAAAATCTCATCAGGACGCGTACTTGGCATGTTCGATCAGCACTGGAATTTCCAATCCGGTGAAGACCCACTCGTAGCTCAGGGCAAGATTGGTCAGACCTACGTAGGCTTCCCGCTGGTCTATGATACAAGTATTACAGATCATTATCTGGATCGTCCGGTTATCAACTTGAACAATGGTTTTGGTATCAGTAAAGATGCTGAAGATCCTGTAGCACTCATCAAATTCCTTGATAAGCTTATGGACGAGAAGTATCAGAAGCTCCTGTCATGGGGTGAAGAGGGTGTAGATTATCAGGTAAATGAAGAGGGAAGATTCTATCGTACGCCAGAGCAACGGAAAGAGCAGGACGATCCAGCATGGAGACTGATCAACAAAGCAGAAGGCTTCTACGCTGCGGCACCGAAGCTCGAAGGAACATTTGAAGATGGCAATGCAATTGGAGCGATCAACCAACCTGAGGAATTCTATGATAACCTCAAACCGGAAGATAAAGAACTTCTGGACGCATATGGCTTCAAAACATGGAGTGATTTCTTCTCCCCTGCACCAGAGAATCCGGTGTACTACCCAGCATGGCAGGTCGATCTGAAGGAAGGCTCTGATGCTGCGGTAGCGAACAAGCAAATGACAGACACTTCCTTAAAATTCTTGCCTAAGGCCATCATGTCAAAACCGGATGAGTTCGATAACATTTGGACCGAATATGTAGACGCTTACAAGAAAATTAATGTGAAATCCTATGAAGACCGGATTAATGAACAACTGAAATGGAGAATCGAGAACTGGTCTGTTAAATAAAAAATACGGCAATGATTCCCCTCGGAAGGTATCAACCAGAGGATTACTCAGGCGAGTGCCTTCCGGGACGATCATGCATAATGTCGTTGCAAGCCAATAGGAGGAGTGAAAGATGGCGAACACGCCTGGAGCCATACCGGAGCAAACTACCCGTACAGCCGTTGCCAAGACACCAATACTAAAACGGTTGCGCGGACAAAGACAACTGATGTTCATGTCCTTGCCAATCGTTGCGTATATTCTAGTATTCTCGTATTATCCCATTTGGGGTTGGGTTATGGCCTTTCAGAATTATAGTCCTGCCAAAAGCTTCTCCCAGCAGGAATGGGTCGGCCTCAAGCACTTTAAGTTTTTGCTGACAGACGATGCATTTCTAAACGTGCTTCGTAATACCATTGCGATGAGCGTAATCAATATGGTACTCGGATTTGCGACAGCGATTATATTTGCTATTTTACTTAATGAGATCAAACATAAGTTGTATAAAAGAACGATTCAAACGATATCGTATTTGCCTCACTTTCTCTCATGGATCATCGTGACAGGCATCGTGGCAAGCTCCCTGTCTGTAGACGGCGGGATTGTCAACGTGGTGCTCATGAAGCTGAACATCATTCAAGAACCGATCATGTGGCTTAGTGTTCCCGAGTACTTCTGGGGCATTGTAGGCGCATCTCATGTGTGGAAAGAAGTAGGGTGGAATGCCATTATCTATTTGGCAGCCATCACGTCTATCGATCCCTCGCTTTATGAAGCGGCAGAGATTGATGGTGCGAACCGATATAAGAAAATGCTGTATGTGACCTTACCCGGAATCAAATCCATTGTTATCATCTTGCTGATCATGAATATGGGCTGGATTTTGGAAGCTGGATTCGAAGTTCAGTATCTGTTGGGTAATGGTGTGGTTGTGGACTGGTCACAGACGATAGATATATTTGTCCTGAAATACGGACTACAGATCGGGAATTATTCTTTGGCTACCGCGGCAGGTATATTTAAGACGGTGGTTAGTATTACGCTGATCTTTGCGGCGAATTCTATTTCCAAACGGCTCGGGGAAGACCGATTAATATAAGGGGGACTAGAGATGGGAATCAATAAATCTCGGCTTGAACCGATTGTCTTCCATACGTTAAATGGTATACTCATGATCGCAATCGCGATTGTTACCCTGTATCCGTTTGTGAATACACTCGCCGTATCGTTCAATGCCGGTAATGACACCATCCGGGGTGGGATTTATCTGTGGCCTCGGGTATGGACAGATCAAAACTACAGAGCTGTATTTGCAGGAGGGACCATCTTCAGCGCCTTTGGCATCTCAGTGGCGAGAACGGTGCTCGGAACAGTCTTGAGTCTGTTTCTGACCTCCATGCTAGCTTACACATTAAGCCGAAAAGATTATATATTACGCAAACCAATCACCATTTTCGTTGTACTTACGATGTATTTCAGTGCAGGACTTATTCCAACCTACTTCCTGATGAAAGATTTGCATTTGTTAAATAATTTCCTGGTGTACATTATTCCTGGACTAATTAGTGCCTTCAATATGATTGTTATTCGGACCTACATCCAGACACTACCCGAGGGACTGATCGAATCAGCCAAAATTGATGGTGCTGGAGATTTCAGAACATTCATATCGATTATTCTACCGCTGTGTCAACCGGTGCTGGCTACTGTTGCACTGTTCATTGCAGTTGGTCAATGGAACTCCTGGTTCGATACGTTTCTGTATGCATCTTCCAAGCAAAACCTGAGCACCCTGCAATATGAGTTGATGAAATTACTGTCTTCTTCCATGAACTCCAACAGCAGTGCAGCCGTTGCCAATGGTGCAGATCTCGGTGCTGCGCGTAACATGGTTACTCCTGTATCTATTCGGGCAGCGATTACGATTGTAGCTGCATTGCCGATCTTAGTCGTCTATCCATTTTTGCAAAAGTATTTTGTTCATGGCTTGCAGCTTGGTGGGGTAAAAGAGTAAACTTAGATGCAGTTGCAGATAACCGATCCAAAACGGTCACGATGGTGACCGTTTTTTTGTTTTTCAAGCGGAAAGCCATGCCATATCCATTGTACACGAATCTAATCTATTCAATAATGTTGTTGACAATTAAATTAAAGTTACTATAATTTATATTTACTTGATTCACCAGTCAGTCTCTCAAGAACTGTGAACAGCGCCTGACAATCCCGAACTCTTACCATTTTATTGAGGAGATTGAAGAGAAAATGAAAGTATTAATTGTGGAAGACTCCATATTCGTACAGAAATTGCTTCGAAAGCTGATTGTTGATCATATTCCAGAATGCGAGATTCAGATTGCTAGCAATGGAGAGCAAGGATATAACCTATTTCAGGAGTTCCGACCTGATTTTATAACGACCGACCTGCTGATGCCTGGCTTGAACGGACAAGAAATGCTGCGAATGATCCGGGAAACGGATAGCACAGTCAAGATTATTATTCTATCTGCAGATATTCAGAAGACGACTCGGGATGAAGTAGAGAATCTGGGGATCTCCGGATTTTTGAATAAACCGTTAACCGCGGAAAAGGCAAATACATTAATTCAACTGATTCAGGCGGCCTATCATGCTGAATGATTTACAGAAAGATCTGCTTACTGAACTTGTGAACGTTTACGTGGGACAAGCGGCTAACATGTTGTCAGAGATTGTAGACAAACGTATCGTTTTGAATATTCCGGAAGTGGAGCTGATCTCCATATCAGATGTTGACCCTGGAGATCGAAGATACAACATTTTCTTCAGTGAAGGTCACCTGTTCAGATCGTCTTTACAGTTTGGCTACGAATTTCAGGGAAAAGCATTTCTGATGTTTCCTGTTGAGCAAGCTAAAGTGTTGGCCAATATCTGCCTTGGAGAACTGGGGGAGACCGTTATTCCTAATGATCCGAGCTTGATGGATACGGATCTGGACGTGCTAAAAGAAGTTAGCAACGTCTTACTTAACGCAATCATTGGCGAATTCGGAAATTTCCTGGAGATCAAATTGGAATATGTACTGCCTGATATTGAGCTGATCTATGTCACCAATTCAGATCAACAAATACTTTTGCAGAATGAAGTATATGTGCTGGTGTTGCACACATCGTTTTTACTTGCCGATACCGATGTGACAGGCATTATTGTTATAGCGCTGAGTATGAACTCCATATCGAGCCTGTTGGCCAAAATGGACGCCTTATTGGAGGCAGACCATGGGTAATCTCGTATCACAAGCTTTGAACAAAGCCAATATGGGAATTATGATTGTCGACAGGCAACTGAAAGTTGTGGTGTGGAATGGCTGGTTGGAACGCCTTACTGGCAAGAGTAGGGAAGAAGTCGTTGGCCAGAATCTGCTTGAAGTGTGTCCACGCTTTAAGTCCAATGTATACCTGAATATTTTGCAAAATGCGCTGTATCATGGTCAGAGCAGGTTTTGCTCAAGCGCTTTACATAAAGCATTTATTCTCCCTAAGGAAGGCGAGGATGAACATTTAATCAGACAAAATATGCATGTTGAACCGCTCTATCAGGAAGATCGTTGTTATGCCCTTATTCAGATTACTGACATGACTAACATGAATACCCGGGTATATAAACTTAAAAACCTGATTAAGGAACTGGAGACGGAGTACACCAAAATCAAAATCTCCGAGAAGATCAGCAAGCATATGTCCCTGCATGATCCACTTACAGGCCTGCCTAATCGTCTTGCTTATAATGACCGCCTTGCATGGGCCATCAGCAATGCCCAAAGAAATGATAGCAAACTTGCTGTCATGTTTGTGGATGCTGACGGGTTCAAGCAAGTCAATGATACGTATGGCCATGACGTTGGTGATCAAGTGTTGCTGGAGATGGCCAAGCGATTAAGCGAAACGATTCCATCGACAGATACTGTGGCACGGCTCGGCGGAGATGAATTCATCATGTTAAGCCACCTGAAAGATGATCACGACGCTGAAATCATCGCCAAACAATTGGAAGCAGCATTCAGCACCCATTTCAAAATTGCCGGAAATTATATCAATTTATCGATCAGCATTGGCATAAGCCTATTTCCGAAGCATGGACAGGAACCATCCGAACTTTTGAGACATGCGGATCGAGCCATGTACAAGATTAAGAAAAACGGAAAGAATGGATACGGAATCTTTGAACCTGAACCTAAAGAGTAAGCGCTTGGTCCTTTGTATTTTGAAGGACAGGCGTTTTTTTGTATGACCTTTGAATCATTTGTTTTTTAGAAATCGGTTGAATATCGATGTAACTGCTCCATATCCAACACCATTATTGTTCTATTTTCCTTAATGATAATCTGCTCCTGGGCCAAATCACTTAACAATCTTCTAATATGTCGATCGGAGATTCCCATCATGCTTGAAATATCTTTCATGACAAACGGAATCGTTGCTGATTCAAATTTCTCCGAGGTTTGCAGAATATATTTACACAGCTTATTTTTTGCAGGATACAACAATGATCTTGCATTTTTTACTGAAGACTTCATGAGTTTATCCGTGAGAACCGTACACATATGCGATAAAAAAGTGAGTGATTTGGTCAAATGAGAATGTACAATCTCCAAAGGGATCAGTAGAATGGTTGACGGTACAACAGCTACAGCAGTATGAAGATAATTGCATTGTTGAAAAAATTCCAAGTCCCCTAACACTCCGTTTTTTTCTACATAATCGACAACGGCTATGTTTCCTTGATCAGAATAATTGTGAATGGCAACCCTGCCTTCAATTACGATATAAAAGTACTTCAATTCGTTTCCTGAGACGACAACCGTCTCGTTTTTCTTATACATTTTCACTTGCAGAGTGGTCAAAGCTTCATCAGTAATGATTTCATGTAAATTCGCTTTGAGAACGGCAGCTGTGATATCAGGGTGAACCTTTATAGACATAACACATGAGGACTCCTTCACTAACTTTTTAGATCGTTCATGTTCTCCCGATCATCATACATAAAGTAATTATTTGATGTACTCTCCAAAAGGCGGACATTTGTCCTTATTGACAGTCCTTTTTTAATATTATACTTACCTCGAATTATAAAACAACGGAGTGGGACATAGGGGGAACTTGTGATGAACAGTATTATTGATGATCAAAGTTTGGCTAGTGCGGGGTTAGTGAGAATGCAGTGGTTTAGAGAGAGAATGCCTTTGATCACAGAAGTGAATCAATTATTTCAAGAGCAACAAGTTTTTAAAGGAATGACTATTGCGATCAGTATGCATATTGAGCCCAAAACGGGATTCTGGGTAGAAGGTCTTCTAGCGAGTGGGGCTGCACATATCTATTTAGTCGGGTGTCTTGGAACAACGAAGAAGGATACCGCAGCATATTTGGCATCACTACCTAATGTCACGGTTTTAGCGAAAGAAGGAGATCGTTATGACGATCACAAACGTTACCTACAGATGGTCATGGAACATAAAATCGATCTCTTCCTCGACAATGGTGCAAGCCTGATTCTTGCTCACCATGAACTGAAACCCGATTGGAACCCCATCGGTGCAAACGAAGAGACACGTACGGGAAGGTTGTTGATTGAGAAGAGTGATGTTAAGCCTGATTATCCCGTTATCGTGATTGATGACTCGCCCTTGAAGCAGACTTTTGAGAACGCGCTGGGTGTTGGACAGTCTGTTGTAGATGGTTTCATGCGCACAACCAGTCTTCTCGTTGGAGGGAAAAAAGTTCTTGTTGTGGGTTATGGTTATTGCGGCAGCGGCATTGCTAAAAAGTTCCGGGGATTAGGCGCGAATACGTTAGTCTATGACATGAATCCTGTTCATCTCTTAAATGCAAAAACAGACGGGCATTGGGTTGGCGAACTGCACGAATTAATCCCCGAAGCGGATGTGATTATTACGGCAACTGGATCTTTTAATGTTATTACTGAGCAGCATATACCTTTGTTCAAAGAAAAAGTCATTCTTGCTAACTCAGGACACTACGGATTTGAAATAAATGTTGAAGAATTGAAAAAAGCTTCTCAGTCTGTTGAAGTCGTCAAAGATGGCATTGAACGAATAACTTTCACAGAGAAAAGTATTTATGTACTTCACAATGCCAATCCTGTTAATCTGGCAGGAGCTGACGGTAATCCCATTGAGATTATGGACATGGGCTTTGCACTAATTTCTTATTCTGCTCATCGAATAATTACGAATGTGCAATCACTGCAACATGGTTTGCAACCCGTACCTAATGATATTGATAGTCAAGTTAGTAAGTTATTTATGAACTCTATACAATAGAGAAGTCGACTTGAAATATACCCCTAGAATAAAATTGGATAACTACGATCTATCTAATGATATTCTGGGGGCACATAGCTGAATTGGTTAAGAGTATAGAAGGTTGATCCTTAAGCTATGATTTCTATTTCGTTTGATGTAAGATTGACAAGGAATTAAGTTTATATTTTTACATATGAAGATGAAAAAGTAGCTATTAAGTAATGTAGTAAGAAATTAGCCAGGGATACTTATAAAGGAGTGCACAGATTGAACGAAATAGTTAGTATGTTAATTTTATTTTTGGTGTTGTTTTACTATATCCTATTAAAATACGGAATACCGATTATCTTAATAATAGTGGGGTATTTCATATTCCAAGGTTACAAGAAGCGCAGGGGTGTAAGAACGAGCGATAAGTCGGTGGCTCCTGATGGTAAGCAAGCTAATATTAAACCATAGGATTAATGTTGGTATGACCACATTTAGAGGGACCAGAGCATGGCCCAATTGAGAGCCGCTATATTAGCGGCTTTTTTGGTTATTATTAAAAAAGGAGAAAACAATCCTCCCCCTTAACAAAGATAAGTAATAAGGAACCCTATTGATCATATTGATGTGCCTATGCTGGCTGAGAATGCTATTGTTGACTGAAATTGATCAAATAAACATCTCTTTCACGTCGTGTTCTAAGCTTACGTTGTCTCACCGTATTCTCTACCGTAGTCCGCCATCTTTTCAAGAACCGGAAGTAATTTGATTCCCTTGTCTGTTAATGAATACTCGACCCGTGGAGGAACTTCCGGATAGACATCACGTTGAATAACGCCATCATTCTCCAATTCTTTAAGCTGCTTCGTAAGAGAGCCTTGAGACAGATCTCCAAGGAATTTTTTGATATCCGTATATCGACGTGTTTCGTCTTTTAGATACCATAATATAAAATATTTCCATCGTCCTGAAAGAACATTCTGTGTAAAAGCTATGGCGTACATATCACTTTTTCCATCTATAAAGTCTTGATCAAATCCTTCGTTGCATACTCTCATTCATATCACTCCTGATCCAAAGGTACAAAAAGATGTACTATGTTCATTTAAATTGCCCTCTTTGCAAACGAAACGAATACACTTATGATTGGCTCAAGAACCAAAACAAAATCATTTTTGTTTGACTAAAGTTTATAAAATATAACTCATTTTGAGTTTATAGTTAGTAGGCTAAGTAATCATTATATTTTTTAAACCTATAGTTAGCAAGCTAAATAATAAAATATAACTTAGAAAGGAGCAACGGATGTGAATACAACAAAAGGACTAAAACTTTCCATTTTGGAATTTGTTCATATCTATGCAGGATCTGAGGCTTTAGAAAGCCTTCAGAACGTGACAGAAATGGTTCAACTAGCAGAACAGTGGGGGTTCAACAGGTATTGGTTTACAGAACACCATAACACAACCACCTTGATGAGTACTTCACCAGACTTACTGAGCTTGCATGCGGCAGCTCACACCAAAAACATTCGAGTAGGCTCAGGTGGCATCATGTTGCCGAACCACAGTTCCTTGAAAGTGATGGAGAACTTTACGCTCCTCGAAGGATTATATCCAGGGCGGGTTGACCTCGGGATTGGACGGGCTTCAGGCACGGATGGCAGAACCATGTTGGCATTGTTGAGATCTCGAGAATTAATGGAAGTGGATGATTTTCCAGAGCAATTAGATAACCTGCTTTCTTTCTTTGCCCGTGACTTTCAAGAAAACCATCCGTTTAGTCCCATCCATCCTCCGGGAGATCATTCCATAGTTCCAGATATGTTTATGCTGGGATCTAGCGAGGGTGGGTTACATTTTGCCTTGGAAAAAGGACTAGGTTTTGTATTTGCTGCACATTTGGCACCTCAACTGGCTATTCCTGTGTTGAGAGCTTATCATGCGAATTTTAAGCCTTCGTCCTATTTGACGGAACCTCAAAGTATATTAGCAACAATCGTTATTACAGCTGAAACGGAAGAAGAGGCTAAGTATATTGCAGGGCCAGCGGAGTTAATGTGGGCACAGATGAGTACGGGGACGAGAAACCTTACTTTCCCTACACCTGAAGAAGCCAAAATTCACACCTATACGCCTCATGAAAATCTGGCCAGGGAAAGTAATAAAGATCGCTTTGTGATTGGAAGTATTGAACAGGTTGCGGAGCACCTTAGACAGCTGGCTAAAGCAAGTTTAGTTGATGAAATTATGATTGCAGACTTTTATCCGAATCAAGAGAGCCGCAAGAAAGGGCATGAATTATTGGCAAAAGAATTAGGTTTATCACAAGGAAATAAGTGAGTTCGTGAAAAGGAGATCATTCAACCATGGAAGAAAGAAAGCTTAAATTAGGAGGAATTATTGATGGCGTTGGTTGGAATCACACGGGTTGGAGACATCCCGATATTCCAGCAGATGCTAGTGAAAATATTGAGTATTACGTACAGAAAGCCATACAACTTGAACAGGGTAAGTTCGATCTCATCTTTTTAGCAGACGTAAGTCATATTGGACCTGGCATGATCCCACACTATCTAAGCATGTTTGAGGGCATATCCATTTTGTCGGCACTAAGTATGGTGACTCACTCTATTGGCTTGGCCGCTACCATAGCGACTTCTTATGCTGATCCCTTTACGGTTGCCAGGCAAATCGCCTCACTGGACAAGATTAGCAAGGGCAGAGCAGGGTGGAATGCGATCACCTCAAATCCCGGAGGATTAGCTAATTACAGTCGGTCCCATTTAAGGAAAGCAGATCTTTATCCCATGAAAAAAGAATTTTTGGAGATTGTTGAAGGCCTTTGGGATTCGTATGAAGACGATGCCTTTATACGTGATAAGGAACGTGGGATTTTTTATGATCCGCGTAAAATGCATTCATTAGATTATAACGGGAATTACTTCTCCGTGGAGGGTCCTTTAAATATCAGTCGATCGAGTCAAGGCAGACCGGTGGTCTTTCAAGCCGGCACTTCCCCCGAGTTCATGGATATTGCTGCACAGCATGCTGAAGTTATCATGTCACCTGGACATGATCTGGAATACCTCAAGGCATTCACTGCTGAGCTGAAACGTAAAGTTCAAAATCAAGGGCGTTCACCTCATGAGCTATTGATGATGCCTTCTCACAACCCGATCGTTGGTAGAACGGAAAAAGAAGCATTGGAAAAGTTAAGAGAAATAGAATCATGGATGCCACAAGGTTATCGAATGCCGAGACCTGGGTTGATAGGATCGGCGGAGCAGGTTGCCGAACAGATCGAACATTGGTATCGAGCAGGCGTCATGGATATCATGCTCATTAGACAAGATCATCCAGCAGGATTTAAGGATTTCATTAAATGGGTTGTTCCCATCTTGCAAGATAAAGGCATATTCCGCAAGGAATATGAGGACGACACACTTCGGGGGAATTTAGGTCTACCTTACCCTGAGAATCAATACACAAAGTAATAATCAGAAATTTGTTATTTAAAATAAGGGAGATGTTATACATTGAGTAAAAAAATTCGTACAGGAATCATTGGTGCTTCCATTAATAATGGGTGGGCGAGTGGTACACATATTCCAGCTATTGAGCATTTGGATGAGTTTGAGCTAACAGCAGTAGGGACAAGCAATATGGCGAGTGCTAAGAAAAGCGCAGAAGCATTTCACGCAGATCACGGCTTTGTTAACATGGAGGAGCTGGCTCAACATCCTGATGTGGATATGGTCGTTGTCAGTATTAATGTCAAGGAACATTATAACGCCGTTAAAGCCATCGCTCCTGCTGGAAAGCCGATCTATTGCGAATGGCCGCTGGGGTCCAATACAGGTGAAGCACTTGAAATGCAGGAATGGGTAACGTCCGCGAAATTACCAACTGCGATTGGATTACAGGCTAGACAAGCCCCGGCCGTTCAGTATGTGAAAGATTTATTGGCAGAAGGTTATGTGGGTAAAGTATTATCTGCCAATTTAAAAATCTCCATTAATGGAATGGGTGGTGTGAGTGACAAATCTAATGCCTACCTCTTTGATCGGAAGATCGGAGGGAACTTGCTCACCATTGTAGGTGGACATAATCTAGATGCATTTACTTACATGCTTGGAGATTTTACCGAACTTTCTGCCCTCACAGCACAGCAGTTTCCTGAAGTCGAATTGGTGGATATTCAGAAATTCATCAAAAAGACGACAGATGATCAAATACTGATTACTGGAAAATTAATGAGTGGAGCAGCAGCCAGTGTTCATATTCAAGGTGGAGTCAAACATCAGACAGGACTTACACTTGAAATTTTCGGAGACAAGGGCACGATCGTACTGAGTGCCCCTGCATCCATTCAGTTCGGGTCACACCAATTACGGGGTGCAGGAGTTACGGACAACGAGCTTCATGAACTAACCATTCCCGATGCCTACTACTGGGCTCCACATTCTCTATATAATGACTCCGGATTTGTTCTGAACATGGCTCAGGCATATCGTAAGTTCGCCCAAGACATTCAAAAAGGTACGACCTTAGCACCTACTTTCGCAGATGCGGTGAAACTTCATCAGCTACTGGATGCCTTAGAAAAATCAGCACAGACTGGTGAACGTCAATATTTCTAATCCTATCAACCAAGAATCCGCAGCGATCAAAGCACAGTGTAGCTGCGGATTTCTAACCATGTGTTATCAATCTACTAGGTACAAAAAGTTGTACCATATTAATTCTTATTGCCCTATTAGGAATAGAGGAGAGGATTTTAATGAATCAGACACTTGAGTTACTTCATAATCATACATCGTTTCGTTCTTATACATCTCAACCCCTAACTGAGGAACAAATCGATGTGATCTTTCAGGCAGCTAATCAAACTTCATCGTTTAGTCTCCTGCAGGCCGTGTCCATTATTCGAATCACCGATCCGGTTTTTCGAAAGAAAGTCAGACAACTTTCTGTCAATCAACCTTATATTGAAGAAGCGGCTGAGTTTTGGATTTTCTGTGCAGATTTTAATCGCAATCATCAAATTGCCCCAGAAGTGGATATTGAATATATTGAATTTCTGCTAATCGGTTCATTCGATGCAGGACTGGTGGCACAAAATGCATTGACTGCGGCCGAATCCATGGGGCTCGGCGGTGTATATATTGGTGGGGTTAGAGCAAATATTAACGAACTATCTGACGTATTGGGTTTACCGAAGTATGTGATTCCTTTAGTGGGGCTATGCATCGGTCATCCAGATGGGGATAAACCTGAGCTGAAGCCTCGGCTACCTCAATCCATAGTTTTACTTGAGAATCAGTATCAATCTATTGATCAAGAGAAATTAGCTATCTATGATGAAACTATGTTGAAGTATTATGAAAATCGACCGACGAGAGCCCCTTTCACTGTGAAAAAAGTAAAAGGATGGAGTGACCATATTCAGGATCATCTACAGAGAAGTGTTCAGCCTCAAATGATGGACTATTTGAACAAGCAAGGATTTGCTAAAAAATAGGTTTAAGACAAAGCCAATCTTTCTGAACTATAGAGTTGCCTTCAATAGGAGGTAGCTCTATAGTAAATTGACAACTGTAATTTTTTGTGATACATTTAGTGTGCTAAATATCATTCAGATGACAGGAGGGGATAATTCATGACAGATGCAGTAGATTGTGATATTCGACAGTCGTTAGATCGAATTTCTTCCCAAATGCGTCGGAATTATAGTGAGTCTCTTAGGGAACTAAATCTCTATGTGGGGCAAGATAAATTGTTGTATCATTTGTGGTTGGGAGATGGGGTAACCCAGATGCAACTGTGTGAACACTTAAAATGTGAACCGCCAACGGTAACGAACATGGTTAAATCACTGGAGCAGAACGGATTTATATATCGTAAACGTGATGTACAAGATGCACGGATCATGCGTATTTATCTAACGGACAAAGGAAAAGCATTAGAAAAGCCGGTGGATATTAAATGGAGGGAACAGCAGGCGAAATTGCTTCAATCCATTTCGACGGAAGATAGGTTGATATTAAGACAACTAATGCAACAAATGGAGAGGAATATAGTGTAACTCTCTATTTCTTTGATTAATACTTAGCTTGCTAAATATAATTTCCGAATGTAGTCAAGCTTGGTTCTGCAAATAAAAACACAGAAGCGTAATTGATTAATAAAAAGAAGATCCATTCCAATACCAGTGAGAGAGAGGATAACAATATGTCTAATAAACAATTTGAGATAGAAGAAAATACACAAGATAATTTATTGCAAAATCTCCAGAATCACCGCCAGATGTGCACTGTTATAACGACTAACGGAGTTCATCTTAAAGGCATAATCGAAGGTTTTGATCGGTATGATATTATTATAATTTCAACAGCAGGAAGAAAAAGTTTGTTAAGTAAAAAAGCAATATCTACCATTATTACAGAAGAATGATAAGTATATCTGGGAATGAGTTTGTATCCATTCTTGCACCAGAATCTATGCTTTTCATATTTATACCGTTATAAAAGCGCAACAAACGATATCGTAGTAGCGTCTATTCATCCATAGATTAACAACAGGAGTGAAATAGATGCATGTAAAATGGAAGACGATCTTTGGGGCCGTTCTCGGCTCTATGCTTATAGGGGCGGGGAGTGCAGGTGCGGAAGAACGTTTTGTCGATCTGCAACACTCGAAGTGGGCAGAGGATGGCATCACGTATATGGCGAAACGGGGAACAGTAGCGGGATATGGCAATGGATTATTCAAGCCTGAGGCACAGGTGACGAGGGCACAAGCCGTTACTTTTATGGTTCGGGAGCTATATCCAGAGCAACTTCAAAAAGAAGTAGTAGGTACGATCTATGCGGATGTTCCAACTACACACCCTTTCCATCGAGAGATCACAATAGCAGCTAAAAATGGACTTGCGAGCGGTTTCCCTAACGGGACCTTCCGACCGGATGCGCCGCTTAGCCGCGCAGAGACTGCGGCGTTTCTCACACGCGCATATTCACTCGCGGAAGGTGATGAACCCGCAAGATGGACAGATACGGACATGCATTGGGCAGCAGCACCCATTCTTATTATGAGTTCCAATGGTTTGGTCGGCGGTTATTCGGATGCTACTTTTCGTCCAAATCAATCTGTCACGCGCGCTGAATATGCCGTATTTATGGCGCGAGTGATTCGGTTCGAACGCGAAGTCGCCATTCGGACTCAAGATTGGGATAAACTGATATCCTATATGACGGTAAGTGAGCAAGTCGGTCAGATGCTCATGCCTGACATTAGGCAGTGGAATGGTAAAGCGACGACGACCGTTAATGAAGGACTGAAACGCAGTATCCATGATCAGGACTTGGGCGGACTTATTCTTTTCGATAAAAATATTGTAGGCGTGAAGCAACTTACAACATTCACACATGATCTGCAAAGAGAAGCCGGTGATATTCCTCTTTTTCTTAGCATCGACCAAGAAGGAGGTGTGATTAAGCGCATTCCAGGCGGGACCAATCTGCCCGGTCAGATGGCGCTTGGCGCAACGGGAGATACAGCACTGGCCCAAGCCGCCGGGCAGCTGACAGGGGAGGAGCTGAAGGCACTGGGACTGCAGATCAACTTTGCGCCAGTGCTAGACATCAACAGCAATCCGGACAACCCCATCATTGGCATCCGATCATTTGGCTCGAATGCAGATTTGGTGACGCGGCTTGGTCTCGCCACAATACAGGGCTTACAGCAATCCGGGGTGATGGCAGCAGTGAAGCATTTTCCGGGGCACGGAGATACGCAGGTAGACTCCCATCTCGGAATGCCGGTACTAACTCATAATCGCGAGCGGCTTGATGCGGTAGAATTAAAACCGTTTCGGGCTGCCATCGAAAATGGGGTGGAGATGATTATGACCGCCCATATTGCTTTTCCAGCCATAGATAACGAGCATGTTACTTCGCTTAAAGACGGAGAACGTGTGCCGATTCCTGCCACCTTATCGAAAAAGGTACTGACCGGACTTCTTCGCGGAGAGCTGGGATATGAAGGTCTCATCATTTCGGATGCTTTTACCATGAATGCAATAGCGGAGCATTTTGGTGAGAATAAATCGGTAGAGCGCGCCGTTTCCGCAGGTGTTGATATCATCCTTATGCCAAAAGATTCAGCAACGGCCCATCAAACACTGGTGAATGCGGTGAAAAATGGAACGATCAAGGATGAAACCATACATGCATCCGTGAAGCGAATCTTGGAGATGAAATCGAAATATGGTTTGTTTGAACACAACGAATCGCTTTCACAAAAGCTCACTCAGCTTAATGGTATCATCGGATCGAAGGCACATCGAGCAGTGGAGCAGACAATTGCAGAGCGAGCGGTCACCGTGCTCAGCAGCCGCGATGGTGTGCTTCCCGATCCGATTAAGCAAGGAGACCGGGTTGTTATTGTCGCAGCCGAGCAGGAACAGGCAAAACAGCTTGAGAAGCAGCTATTGCAAGCCGCTAATAACCTGTCGTTAAAAACAGAAATTTCACTTGTTGGTCAAGGCAAACTGAATGAAACCCTTCAGGCGATTGGCAAAGCCAATTATGTCATTCTTGCATCTTACCAATTCCGTAATGTCGCCAGCCAGTTCGGATGGAGCAATTATCAAACCTTGATTGATTCGATGAACAAGAGTAATCAGCGGTACACGCTATTGTCACTCGGCAACCCTTACGAGATGACCTATTTGCAGAACGTGCGCTCAGGGCTTGCTGTATATGGAAAGCAGGAGCCTAATACGTCTGCCGGGATCAAAGTTTTGCTTGGCCAACTGAAAGCTGGAGGGACATTGCCCGTACAAACGGATTAACGCCTCATTAATAATGAAGAAAAAAACGGATTCCGTATGCTGGAATCCGTTTTTTATTTTAAACTTTGATTTACCGATCCATGCTAACATGCTATCCCTCAGGTATTTCCTCGCTACAGACAAAATGAAGCAGCATCTTCACAAATTGCTCCGTCATCCGAGTATCCATTGCACTGGATTTCGACGGATCGATCTTAACAACCCGTTGAAGCATGCCCATCATGGTGGTGAAGATAAACTGTGCAAGTTCCAGCGGAGGGGACGGATTCTTGATACTGCCATCAGCCACGCCTATGGATAAAGCGTGCAAGAGGAAATGCTTTTCTTTCCCGTTCTGGTTGAACTTATCATACTGTTCTCTCAATTCTGGACTAAAATCATACATCTCATAGTTGATATCAAATAATTGAATGAATCGGATGTAGTCTGGATGCTCCTGGGCAAAAACAACCCATGCATTCAACATGACCGTGAGCTGCTCTCGTCCGTTCAAGTCCTTCGTTGATGTACGGCTAACCTCATCGGTTAAATGTTCGATCAATTGCATTTGAATGGCTAGAAGAAGCTCATCCATCGACTGAAAATGTTTATAGAAGGTCACTCTACTAAGTTCAGCTTTCGTGCATACATCCTTTATCTTCACCTGGAGCAATCCATATTTCAAAAAAAGCTCTTTACCTGCTTCTATCAGATCATCACGATTTTTATTTCTCAATTGTTGATGCCAGTTTTCATTCACTTGTATACAGTTGTCCTTTCCTTGAACGGAATGCTTTCATTGTAAGTGCCAGAGAAGCAAGAAGCATAATTGCACCAAAAATATACGGGAAGTTGATGTTTTTGTCAAATAATAGCCCTGCGATCAGTGGACCGAATACCGTTCCCAGACTGGAGAATGTGGTGTTCAGACCAGACGCATAACCTTGCCGATCACCTGCGTTTTTGGATATTAGCGTGCTGATTGCTGGTCGCAAGAATGAATTGAATGCAAAATATAGCGCAGAAGCGAATAATAGAAAGACAAGGTTGACCTTAATTAACATCAACAATAACGCTATGGGTGTAATCATTAATGAAAGACGGATGAGCTTAACTTCACCAATTCTCTGCACGAACCAATCCAGTAGCCAAATTTGCACAATAATACCGATAATCGCTCCTAAGGTGATGATAATGGAAATCGTTGCGGCGTCAAATCCGTATTTTTGCTCTGCAAAAAGAGCGAATACTGTCTCGTAACTCATGAGGCCAAAGGTCATGACGAGTAGCAAAATTAAGTATTTGAAATAAGGTACTTTAAACGAACTCCAGATTTTTTTGCCCAAGTGATCTCCCTTTTGTGTACGAATAGAGGCCGTTCTTTTCTCAGGCGGAAGTGTCTCAGGCAGTAGCAGTGTAAGTAAAGCCGCTACCAATCCCAAACCAGCTGCGAAGAAATAAGGAATGCGAATGCCCATCTCGGCGATTAGACCACCCAATCCGGGTCCAAGTACAATTCCCAGATTCATGGCTGCGCCAAAGTATCCCATACCCTTCGCGCGAGTCTCTGGCGTTGTAATATCAGCTACATAAGCGAGGTTCGCAGGGACCATTAAGCCGAGACTGATTCCACCAATGAATCGTGCGACATACAGGAGAGGCAGCGAAGTGGAAAGTGCAAAGATCACATCCGAAACAACGGAAAGAAACATTCCGGCCATGATCAATTTTTTGCGTCCAAAGCGATCAGACAATTGTCCCCCGAGTGGTGAAAACAAGAATTGAGCCGCCCCAAAGGCAGCTACCAAAAATCCGGCGACGGTACCTCCCGCATGAAAAAGCTTCAGATACTCTGGCAATATGGGAATAAGCATTCCTTGCCCCAATAAAGCAATAAACAGATTTAACATTAGAATGAAGAGCGGCAAGCGAATTGATTTTGGCAATGTACTCATGTACGTCTTATTCTCATTCGTTTACATTGTGTTAACCTTTACGTCATGTAAACCATTTTAATGGGTTCGAAGGAGATCTGTAAAGCTCATGCTTGATTAAACTCCAGATGCACTCGAATCTGTCTTCGTAGTCGGGGAGATTCCAAGAATCTTTGAAGGACGGGAGGCTAAATACCGCAAACGTAGATAGGATGGCCTCTGCCCGTTCTAGGTTGGGATCGTGATAGTTCACAATCCGTCAACAATTTGATAGGATCCCACAGGACGTCGCGTAACAGTAGCGGATTGCTATCGACGTATTGAGTATTCAAAGCGAACATTCTTGAATTCTCGTTATATACGCGTTTTTTGGCGTTAACAAATGCCCAGAGCCAATCGTGGAGCAAGTCTTGTGTATTGATCAAATTATTCATCAGGTCTAATTTGATTTGTTCTGAGATCATTCGTTTGAAACAGGCCGTTCCTATGACTAGGACTGCCTGTTTTTATTGTTTGAGTCAGCGAGGGGTAACTTCCTATTCGTTGTAGTGCAATTCTTCTTGATTTTTTCGATATTCTGAAGGAGTACATTTTTTAATCCGCTTGAACGTTTTCGAGAATAAAAGAACATCCTTATATCCAACTGATCGAGAGATGTCACCGATTTTAAAAGTGGAATTAGTCAACAAAAAACATGCTTTATCCATTCTCAGATTTAACAAGAACTCTTGTGGTGATTTATGAAGACTATGCTTAAACAATCGGTGAAGATAGGATCGATCAATAGAAATGTACTTAGCAATATCATGGATTGTAATATGGTGCGCATAATTTTGTTCAATAAATAGCAATGCATCTTCAATATATTTTTGTTGTTTGACATCACTGGTAACTTCGCGATTGGGGTAACTTTCACAGAGTAAAAATAGAAATTCGTATAGTTTGGATGTTAATAACAGATCTTTATTAGTAATCTGTTTGGATGCCGCTATGATACCGTCTATACAATGAATAAGCTCATGATCTTCATTAAACGTAAAAATCGGATGGTCCATGGATAGGCTAGACCGGTTTAAATATTCTTTTGCTTTCACTCCACTGAAGCCAATCCAGGCATATTCCCATGGGTCTGTAGCATCTGCCTCATAATAAACCAATTGGTTGGGTGTTATTAAGAACCCGTCATTTTTCTCCAAATGGAAGGTCCGATCCCCAACTTTATACATTCCTTTTCCTTTAAGGATGTAGTGAACAATATATCCGCTTCGAATTGCTGGGCCATAGGAGTAACTACTGACGCATTCCTCTCTTCCACATGTATATAAATTAAGATCTAGATTGTTGAGATATTGATTGGAAAAATTAAACAGCATCTTATCACCTCGAATGTTGAAAATGGTTACATGTTATCACATCCTACCATAATGAGTCTACATGCTTCCATATAAGTGAACATTTAAAACGATTAGTATACAAGTATAAGCAATATATATTTCAATCGTTTATTAAGCTCAGTTAAATATATGGGAGGAAATTATGTCTATTTACATCGATGAAGAACATCTCATATTTCATTTGAAAGGTAAGAAGACCAGCTATGTTATGCAGGTTACCAAAGGGAGATATTTAACCCATTTATATTGGGGGAAAGGCATCCAAACCTATCGAGGCAGTAATCAGATTATCTACATTGATCGAGTATTTTCACCAAATCCGGATAGTTCTGATCGAACATTTTCGTTGGATACGCTCCCCCAAGAGTATCCTGCTTATGGCAATGGTGACTTTCGGGTTCCCTCTTATCAAATACAACAAGAGAATGGTTCGACTGTCACAGATCTACGTTACAAAGAACATCTAACGTATAGAGGAAAGCCAGAACTAAAAGGGCTACCATCTACTTATGTAGAGACGGACAACGAGGCCGAAACGTTGGAATTGATAATGGAAGACAAGTTATTGGGGCTAATTGTCACGTTAACATATAGTCTGTATGAGGAACGGGATGTAATCACCAGGTCAGTTCAATTTAAAAACCAAGGTACACAGAATATGAAATTGCTCCGAGCTTTAAGCGCAAGTGTGGATTTCCGGGATGATGAATACGAACTTATGACACTGTATGGTACTGCTCAAAATGAAAAAAATATAGAAAGACGCAAAATTGTATCTGGAATTCAAATGGTCGACAGCTCCCGTGGTGCCAGTAGCCCTCAACAAGCGCCATTTATGGCATTGGTTAAAAAGGAGACCAACGAAGATCATGGAGATGTCTATGCATTCAATCTCGTGTATAGCGGGAATTTTACAGCGCAGGTTCAGGTTGACCCATATCGTACTACCAGAGTGTCCATAGGGATAAACCCCTTCGATTTCTCATGGTTACTGGAGCCAGGAGAGACCTTTCAAACTCCGGAAGTTGTCATGGTTTATACAGCGAGTGGATTGGGTGATATGTCCAGAATCTATCATGAATTATATAGCCAGAGATTAGTTCGGGGCACGTATCGTGACACATTACGGCCAATACTCATCAATAATTGGGAGGCCACGTATTTTGATTTTACCGCAGATCAGATTGAGGAAATTGCAACGGAGGCAAAAGAGATAGGGATCGAGCTGTTTGTCCTGGACGATGGCTGGTTCGGAGAACGTAACGACAGTAAAAGTTCTTTAGGCGATTGGGTAGTCAACTCACAAAAGCTACCGCAGGGTCTATTAGATCTTGCCAACCGAGTCTGTAACCTGGGTATGGCGTTCGGAATATGGTTTGAACCGGAGATGGTTTCAATGAATAGCGATTTATATAGAAGTCATCCTGATTGGTGCTTGCATGTACCAGATCGCCCACATACATTAGGCCGGAATCAGCTCGTCTTGGATTTATCAAGACAGGAAGTCTGCGATTATTTATTTCACGCCCTCACAGATATTCTATCAAGTGCTCCGATAACCTATGTCAAATGGGATATGAATCGTCACATGACAGATATCGGATCATCCGCGTTAGAGCCTGAGCGACAACGGGAAACGGCTCACCGCTATATGTTGGGATTGTACAAAATCTTGGAAGAAATCACTACAGCATTTCCAAACGTATTGTTTGAAAGTTGCTCAAGTGGTGGTGGACGTTTCGATGCAGGCATGCTGTATTATATGCCCCAGACGTGGACAAGTGACAATACAGATGCGATCAGCCGATTGAAAATCCAGTATGGGACAAGTCTTGTATATCCGCCAATAACCATGGGGGCACATGTTTCATCTGTACCTAATCATCAAGTAGGTAGAATAACATCTCTCGATACCAGAGGATATGTTGCCATGGCTGGAAACTTTGGATATGAGTTGGACTTGACGAAGTTAACAGAACACGAAAAAGAATCAGTTAAGCAGCAAATTGCCCTGTATAAAGAAATTCGACCACTCATTCAATTCGGCAGATTCCACAGAATCGTCAGTCCTTTTGATGGGAATGAAGCTGCATGGAGCTTTGTTTCAAAAGATCAAACCGAGGTTGCACTGAGTTATTTTACAGTATTATCTCAGCCAGCGGCTCCTGTCCAGACCGTTAAATGCAAAGGGCTTAACCCGGAATTTATCTACGAAAATATCGAAACCGGAGAGCTATTCGGGGGAGATGAATTGATGAACATAGGCCTCACATTTCCGAGAAAGAAACAAGACTTCACTAGTCATTTCTGGAGATTCAAAAAGCAAAAATGATCAAATGATTTGAAATAACCGTGAAAACCAATATTTAAAATTTGGAAAGTGGGATGTTGTTTTGAGAAATCCTTATAAATTGACTTATCATATTGAGCCGGAAAGAGGTTTGTTGAATGATCCAAATGGTCTGATCTGGTTCAAAGGTACGTATTATTTTTTTCATCAATGGAATCGATTTGATACGAACCATAGTTACAAAGAGTGGGGATTGTTCACATCAACGAACATGATCGATTGGACGAATCAAAATACGGCTATTCTTCCGGATCGACAATGGGATCGTAATGGAGTGTATTCAGGCAGTGGTATAGAACATGAAGATGAAATGTACCTCTTCTACACAGGTAACGTGAAGAATAACGGAGTCAGAAAGAGCTATCAGTGTGTGAGTAAATCTGTGAATGGTCAGACTTTTGTGAAAGAAGAGAACGTAATCGAAACGCCGACAGCGTTCACAGAACACTTTCGTGATCCTAAGGTGTGGAGGGGAAGTGATAGATGGTGGATGATCGTTGGTGCTCAAACGAAAGAGCGAAAAGGCGCAGTCGCTCTCTTTTCCTCAGGTGACTTGTCGGAGTGGGCGTATGAAAACATTTTATATAATCAACAGTTAGACAACATGTGTGAATGCCCGGATTTATTCTCCTTGAATGATAGGACAGATATATTGGTCTGTTGTCCACAGGTAATTCCAGAAGAAGAAGTCGCAACAGGCATAACAAGTTATGCAGCCTTCCTGTCTGGAAAATTTAATGAGCAAACCAAGCAGTTTAAGCCGAATGGATCGTTAGCATTGATTGACTATGGCTTTGATTTCTATGCTCCTCAAACATTTACTGATCATAAAGGCAGACGGATCATGGTGGGGTGGATGTCTCGAATGTCTGAGGAAGAAGAACAACGATGCCCTACTAAACCATACGGATATATACATTGTTTGACGTTGCCTAGAGTTATAACTTGGGAGAATGACAGACTAATCCAGCTTCCTATCGAAGAAGTCAAACAACTAAGAAAAAAGGAAATTACATTTACTTCTCGTCTAGGAGATTTTGAGTTGGATAGCGGACGGTTTGAACTGGAGTTGCAAAGAGAGGACAATACAAGTGATTTTTATCTTTCTCTAAGAAATGGCGCAATTGAGATTCGTTATATTGGAGAGAATAATGAGTTTTCAATTACGAGAGAAAACTGGGTCAGCCATACAAGAGAAGCGAAAGTAAACGAGATTCAGAACTTATCACAAATGAGCCTTTATAGCGATAACTCGACCATTGAGGTTTTCGTGAATAATGGTGAATGCGTTTTCTCATCGAGGTATTTTACCGAGGAACATCAGTTACGTGTTGAATATCAAGGGTTGCAGCATAATGGTAAACTTAAATATTACTCATTCTAAGGAGAAACTCATATGAAAGATCATGAATTAGCCAAAAGGATTTTGGAATTAGTAGGAGGCAAAGAGAATATTCATTCGGTTGAACATTGTGCTACACGGTTGCGAATCATGATCGCGGACAAGGATAAAATTATTGATGAAGAAATGGAAAATCTTCAAGGCGTAAAGGGAAGTTTTTTTAATTCGGGTCAATATCAAATCATTCTTGGAACTGGCTTAGTTAATAAAATTTATGCAGAAATGATGAAATTAATGGATGGTACAGTACCAGCAGAGGCTCCCGTAAAAAAAGAAGGGAATCGCTTTCAGCGTGCAGTTCGGATATTCGGGGATATTTTTGTTCCAATTATACCCGTGCTCGTAGCGACAGGATTATTTATGGGATTAAGAAGTTTACTGACTCAGGCCGCCGTACTAGGTTTAATTGGTTTAACACCTGAGAATGTTCCAGAGGAATTGTTGCTATTTACACAGATTCTCACAGATACTGCATTTGCCTTTCTGCCAGCCTTAATCTGTTGGTCCACATTTAGGGTGTTTGGTGGCAGTCCGGTTCTGGGGATCGTGCTCGGGTTGATGCTTGTTAATCCGGCCTTGCCTAATGCTTACGCTGTAGGACAGAACCTGGCAGAACCTTTAGTGTTTTTCGATTTTATTAAAGTGTTGGGATATCAGGGTTCCGTATTGCCAGCATTTATTATAGGTATCGTGGGTTCAAAAATAGAAAAGTTTCTACGAACGAAAATTCCGAATTCACTTGACCTTATCTTAACACCGTTCTTAACACTGCTTATTTCTATTGTACTCGCACTATTTATAATTGGTCCGATTTTCCATGAGATTGAAATATTTGTTTTGCATGGAGTTGAATTCTTACTCAGATTACCGTTTGGACTGGGAGGCCTTCTCTATGGTAGCTTCAGTCAATTGTTAGGCATTTTTGGGATTCATCACATTATAAGTTTTCTGGAAATTAACATGCTCACGCAAACAGGTTGGAATATGTTGAATCCGATTTCACCAGGGAATGTTGCGGCAGCAGGAGCTGTATTGGCAGTAGCGATCAAAACTAGATCACAAAAGTTAAAACAAATTGCATATCCTTCTAGTTTTTCAGCAGCTCTGGGGATAACGGAACCTGCAGTATTTGGTGTAACGTTACCTCTAGTGAAGCCTTTCATTATGTCGATGATCGGTGGAGGAGTTGGCGGATTTCTAGCTTCTATTTTACAATTAAAAGCTACAGGCATGTCACTAACAGGTATTCCGGGGATATTGCTCTATTTGAATAATCAATTACCTCTGTATATCCTGGTCAATGCCGTTGCTTTTGCGGTTTCATTTGGTCTGACTTACACGATAGGCTATCGAAACTCAGGCGATGACACAGATCCCGTAGCCAAAGGTAAAAAGAAGTCGAACATCGAAGTAATTGAGATCGCTTCCCCAATAAAAGGACATGTTGTATCTCTCGAGTCTGTACCGGATGAAGCCTTCTCAAGTAAAGCAATGGGGGATGGCATTGCAATCATGCCATCTGAAGGAAAAGTGACTGCACCATTTACAGGTAAGGTCATGCACATCATGGAGAAGAGCAAGCACGCTGTTATTATAGAACATGCTTCAGGTGTCCAGTTACTCATTCATGTAGGTATAGATACGGTTTCTCTGAAGGGGAATGGATTCCAGAGTTATGTACAATCAGGCGATATGGTTCAGGTGGGACAGTTGATGCTGGAATTTGATATTCCTGCCATTCAAGACGCGGGTTACCCGGTGATCAGTCCAATCATTATTCCAGATGGTCAAGAGAACATTCAAAAAGTCGAATCTCTAGTCTCTAATGAAAGTAGTATCGATGGACCGATCTTGCGTATCTCCGTGCAGTCCAATTAATGATACGTTTTTTTAATACTTAGGTTAACCAGAATATTTGGTTAACCTTTTTTTATTTCTTGATGCAACGATGACCTAAGACAGAAATTCGACGTTTACAGAATCGCCGGCCCATGTGTTCATTCATAATAAGCACTTCAGCCTTTACCTGGTCTCTCATCAGTATGTCGGCAAAGTTATCAATTCTTTACTATAATCCTCTATTGGACGAACGGATACATGCATACATAAACATACAGAAGGAAGTAATTTAGTGTATCGTCTCATTAATTATGACACACACATTCGTTAGCCCTTTTTTGAGGGAGGTGGGAACGCGTGAAATTAGAAGAGTTGTTCACGGTACATGTGAACATCGAGAAATCATGTGAATTACCCGAATTGCGAAGGCGATTCGGTTGTTATGATTACTCTTACAGGCAGCGTAACCGACAGTGCAACGCTTGTTGGAGAAGGTCATCCGACGGAGTCCGGAGTAGATCTAAAAATATATAGGGAGCTATTATATCGCGAAACATATGATAACTATTTTGTTCATGTGTCGGGGCGCAAGATAGCCTGTATGCAGAGTCAGAGTCGCTAATGAGCGGCTCTTTTTTTCGTTATGCGATTTTACGTCAATATTTATATGTATTCTTTTACATTTAATTAACAAAGAATGGGTACTACGCAGACATTCCTCACCTATAGTATGATGAGCGAAAATAAACCGATATTAAGCGGAATAAGGAGAAAACTATTCAATATGATCATCAAAAAAATCGGGATTTCAGTAGTATCACTCACCATGTTGACATCAGTAAGTATGTTTGACGTATATGGTGCAGCTTCAAAACGCATGATCGAAGTATCCGAACAATCGGCTAACGTGGTTGTGAACGGTCAAAGGGTGGAAGGAGAATCGTTTCTATACAACGGAGTCACTTATGTACCGGCAAGAGCGATTGGGGAAGCCTTGGGAAAAGAGGTAGACTGGGATAACAACACCCAATCGGTGTTTGTTGGACAAAAGATTAATGATGAGCAGGGGTACCGTGGTACCAAAACGCCCTATCCTTTTAAAGAAGCAAATTATACAGAAGCTCCTGATGGATATGAGCCCGTATTTATTAACTACGTAGGAAGACATGGTTCCAGACATCTATCCAGTTCCAAGTACGACAAGACGCTTTTTGAACTGCTCGACATCGCTGAAAAGGATGGGCAGATTACCAATCTGGGCAAAGAGCTGAAGAAGGAAATTGGCAAACTGATGGTGGTTGAAAAAGATCATTATGGATTGCTATCCACCACGGGTGGAGAAGAACTGAAAGGAATAGGAAGCAGAGTCGGGCAGAATTTCAAAGAACTATTTACATCAGATAAAAAAGTAATTGCACAAGCAACTTTCAAAGATCGAACGCCCCAGAGCAGAGATCAGTTTATTGACGGATTAGAGGAAAGCTTGGGAGATAACAAGGTAGACATTCTGGCTTCAGCCTTTGAAGAAGAGAAAGATCCCTATCTACGACCTTACGATCTAGCAACAAATTATAATGAGTACGTTGAAGATGGAGAATGGGTTAAATTATATGAGGATTATGTCACACAGAGCACTGGAACGCGTTATGCGAAAGAAGTACTTTTGCAATTTTTCTCTGAAGACTTCTACAAGAGATTGAAAGCTGGAGAGTTCGAGCTGAAGGATGAGAAAGGAAAAGTGAAGCTCAGTAACCCAACCGAGGCCGCTTCTAATCTATACGAACTCTACATCATCTCTTCCAATATTAAAGGAGAAGGTGACTTTGAATTTGGACGGTATTTTACAACCAATCAGTTAAAGTGGTACGAGAGCGTTGACAATATTAATGACTTTTATGAAAAAGGGCCATCCTTAAGTTCAACAGATCTGCCGCAGAATATCATTGCACCCCTGGTCAAAGAGTTGATCGTGTCAACCGAACAGTCCATTAAACAGAAAGACACGGCTGGTATATTTCGTTTTGCTCACGCAGAAACCATCATTCCACTATCTTCATTCCTGGATATCGCCGGCGCGAATGTTAGTGTAGATAAGCCGGAGGACGTGACCCAAAACTGGAATGGCTCGGTTATCTCACCGATGGGAGCAAACATCCAATGGATTTTGTATTCCAATGGTAAGGATGTTCTCGTAAAGATGCTTAGAAATGAAGAAGAAATCGCCTTCCCAATCGAAACAAAGACCTACCCATACTATAAGTGGGAAGATGTGAAGACATATTACCAAAACAAACTGCAGAAGGTTGGCGTGAGCTTGGACAGCAGTTTGGAAGATAATATTGAACTTTTACAGAAGAAATTCTAATTGGTTGAACGAAGAAAGCAACTCCACTCAAAGGAGCTGCTTTCTTTTTTTGCATTTTAAATGAAATGGACCAGTAAAAAAATCCTAAAACAAAATGTGACCAAATGCCGTCCGTAAGAGTGTTAGAGGTATAAAGGAGGGCGTAACAACCATGCAGCGATCAGTTCCCCAGCTGGGCGATCATGTGATGAAAGTCTATGAGACATACGCGGATACGCTGTTTCGGATTGCCATGGTGCACCTCGGCAGACGAGAAGACGCGGAGGAAGCCACTCAGGATACCTTCATCAAACTAATAGAAAAAGCCCCTACATTCAACGATGCGGAGCATCAAAAAGCATGGTTGATTCGGGTCATCACCAATCATTGCAAATCCTTATTAGGCAGAGGCTGGCGTAAACGGGAGGTCAAGCTGGAGGGAGTCGATCCCCTTACTACGGACAACCCTGAAGATCACGCATTGATCGAACTTGTGCTGTCACTGCCCGTCAAGTATAGATCGGTGGTCCATCTGTATTATTACGAAGATTATCCAATCCGAGAAATCAGCGAGATCCTGGAGATTAACGAGTCAGCAGTGAAAATGAGATTGAAACGTGGCAGACAGCTGTTAAAACTGGAGCTTGAAGGAGAGGAACTGTAATGAACGAAGAACAATTCAAACGAAACTACAAGAAAGCGGTGGATCATATGAAAACAGACGAGCAAATGAAAAAACGGGTAGAGCAATCTTTGAACACGCAACATCAGGGGCCAAAACGTCAACGTAAACCACTATACATTGCAGCAAGTGTCGTTATCGCTGCCAGCATTGGGTTGGCTGCGCCAAGTGTATGGCAACAATTCAATGGAACAGCCGCACCAACACCACAGGTGGCAGGGGTTACCCCGGGTGCGTCATTCGACCCCATTGTAATTCCGAAGACGGAGCTGCCGGATTCAAACGGCAAAGGTGCCATGGCAAGCATGCTGCAACTGGTTGTTTATGAGGGGAACGTATATACACAGTCCGCAACTTTACTTGAAGGTACCAGTGCGCTCAACCTGCGCGGCGAAAAACTGGGTACCACAACTGGCGGCATCGACGAGCTGAGCGGCCAGGATAAATACACGGAGCTTGCTTCCAACATTGGCGAAGCGGACATCTATACGGTCAATGGCTACGATAAGGATTTCCGTATTATGTCTTACACGGAGATTGATGGTCAGGTGTATGCTCAATTATTTGACAAGAACAATGGAATCACCATCAGTAGCGGAGTCGACTTGATCGGCAAGCTTCATCTCGAAGGTAACATTACTTCGGCGCAATGGGAAACATTTGACAGCTGGAACAACGGATTGCAGCAGCTTCAGCCGTTAGCAACGGGTGAATCGCTGGAAAGCTTCATCTCGGCGTTATCTGCTGCCAAACCGATCGCAACGAGTCCGGAATTGGAAGAGAATCTCTACGGCAAGGAAGATCGCAAGATCATCTATCTCACATTGGAAGATAAAACGCAGGTTCCACTGGTTCTGTTCGGTGAAGGTCTGGTGCGTTACGGTAATGTTCCTGCATTCCTGGAAGTTGAGGAAGGCGCGTTTCAAACATTCTGGAACAGTCTGGGCGAATAAGGCGAAGACAGCGATACGAATGCATGATGAAGATGGAAAAGAGCGAACAGGGCACGCAAGTGCTTTGTTCGCTTTTTTGAATAACAAAAAAACAAAAGCTGAGGCGATCATCAGGAAACAATAATTGATTTGAACTTGTGTGAGCAGTTCAATATTCAAACTCACTTGATAGGATTAGGCAATAAAATGATATGAATAGGATATAGTTTCTTTTCTCTTTCAATGTAAAATGGGTACACCTAGCTTTAACTAAAAAGAAACAGGAGGTTTGATGAATATGAATCGAATTGAAAAGAGCCAAGAAACATATAAAAAACTATTCGGCGATGGGGTTCCAGCGGCATATGCTACACATCCTGAATTTCAGGACATATTGAGTCGCTTCATATTTGGTGAAATTTTCGATCAAGGAGCCCTTGACGATAAACAACGTGAGCTTATTACACTGGTCGTACTGGCTACGAATCAAACGTTGCCCCAGCTTAAGGCACATGTTCTTGCCGCGCTAAATGTTGGACTGACACCCGTGGAGATCCAAGAAGCAATCTACCAATGTGCACCTTATTTGGGATTCCCGAAAACCTTAAATGCCATATCGGAAATGAATGAAGTTTTCAAAGAACAACATGTTGTACTGCCTCTTGAAAGTCAAAAACGGGTTGAAGAAGATAACCGCCTTGACAAAGGACTTGGTATCCAAAAAGAGATTTTTGGCGATATTATTGAGAAAAACCGGAAAAATGCCCCGTCAAATCAGAAGCATATACAGGACTACCTTTCAGCATTTTGCTTTGGTGACTTCTATACCCGTGGAGGTCTGGATCTCAAAACAAGAGAGCTACTTACTCTTTGTATACTAAGTGCACTCGGAGGTGCGGATAGTCAAGTCAAAGCACACGTTCAGGGCAATATCAATGTTGGCAATAATAAAGAAACCATGATCACCGCTATTACTCACTGCCTTCCCTACATGGGATTTCCTCGAACACTAAATGCTTTAGGTTGCGTTAATGAAATCATTCCAGAGAAATAATCTTCTTTATTTAAGGCGGTTTTCTAAAAAACTGTTGCTATCTGCGAATCCTATCTGAAAATTGTTATAATATATAATAATACCATAGGATGGAGTTTCGTATGGCACAAGCCTGGTTAGACCTTTATGCACAATTTATAGACTTGTCTATGGAAGATAAAAAACAATTGTTTGAAGCGATAAAACATGATGTGTCTACTGAACCTAAGAAGCCCATTGGCTTATATAAAGGCATTCGAGAATCACGTTTTCGGAATGGTTTAGCTTGTATTCATTGTGGGAGTCTTCGTGTGAAGAGAAACGGTACTTATTGCGAGCGTCAACGATACTTATGCAAGGATTGTAGAAAAAGTTTCAACGACATAAGCGGAACGTCACTTTCTCGCACACACAGTCCTGAAAAATGGATGAAATATTTTTTACTGATGGTTGAAAACAAAGGGAAGTCACTGCCCAAAATAGCTGTTGAACTCAATATTCACGTTGCTACTGCATTTTATTGGAGGCACAAGATTCTCAATGCCTTGCGGTCAGTAGGTCATGCCACTTTATTTGGCATTGTTGAAAGTGATGAAACTTATGTCTTGGAAAGTGAAAAGGGCAAAAAAGGAGGCGTTGCACATCGTAAGCCTCGTAAAAGAGGCGGTAAAGCTAAAAAACGTGGGATAAGTGATGAACAAGTATCCATCGTGGTCGCTCTTGACCGTAATGGTGCTATTTTTTCACAAATTGCTGGGCATGGACGAGTTACAGCATCTCAAATTAATGATGTAATGGGGGATCTTCTTCATGAAGAAGCTGTGTTATGTACGGATTCTGCCACTAATTACAAGTCATTTGCCCAGCGAAATAACATTAATCATGAAGTAATAAATGTTCGAACAGATGGATATGTAAAAAAGGGTATTTACCATATTCTACACGTTAATCGATATCACGGTGAACTGAAATATTGGTTGAGGCGTTTTGATGGTGTAGCTACACGTTACTTGGACAACTATCTTTTTTGGTTTCGGTTTCTTGAAATGAACAGAAACAAAGATGACAAGTCACTTTCTAACACAATATTATTAGCTGCTTGCCAGAAGCCTTCTTTTACAAGAGTGAACTCTTTTTAACAAGCCAACTAATTTCAAATTAAACTCGACATTGGACATGTCTATGTTCACATTTAAGGGTCTAACAATTAGCGTGACAGTTTATTCCTGATTTGCTCTAAATGATGAATATCATGTTTTGAAAATATACTAATGTAACTTTCAAGAGTAAATTGTCGTTTGCCCGAACCAATAGTGAATCGTAAATCGCTATTGATACTATTTACAGCCTCAAATAGTTGGTTTCGTGTATATACAAACTCATCAATTAAAGCAACCACGTTCTTGAAGTTACTGATATACTGAATTCCTTCATTGTTGTGGAAGTCGCGATCAGGGAATGCAATTAGATTTGCTCCTTGCGCCATGAAAGGGATATGTTGTTCTAAAATAAATTTATCCCAATAGTATAGGTGTCCAATTATTTCCCTAATTGACCATTTGCCTTCTTTAAGAGGGTCAAGCATTTTATGCTCTTCATTTTCTTTTAACATTGCTATCTCTTTAGTTGTCTCCTGATAACTAACAATTGCTTTCAAGCTCATTTGATATCTCCTCACCATATATAAGATTCAGATTCTGGAATTATTATACTTTAAGGAGATCTAACCTGTAAAGAACATATGTTCTTAATAAGTAAATGTTTTTAATATGAGTTAGGATAGCTATGATTATTTAGCAACAATATTTTAGAAAATTAAAGCAACAGGCAGTTGATTATCCCAATCAACTGTCTTCTTCTGGTTAACAGGAAGGTATAGCAAGAAATTAATGATTCAGAATACACTTAACATGATGTAAACCAGGAGGATTTATGGAATTAAGAGTACTTCGATATTTTTTGACAGTAGCTCGTGTTGAAAATATCACACATGCTGCGACGATCTTACATGTGACACAGCCTACGTTAAGCAGGCAGTTAGCTGATCTGGAAAAAAACTTAGAAACTCAATTGTTTATACGCGGGAAAAGTAAAATAACACTGACAGATGCAGGCATGCTTCTACGTCAAAGAGCAGAAGAAATTCTCACGCTTGCGGATAAAACGGAGAAAGAGTTTAAAGATCAGAACAACCTGGTTGGAGGAACCATATCGATCGGGAGTGTCGAATCATTGACATCCAATGTTATTTTACAATTATTAATAGACTTCAATATGGAGTATCCGCAGGTTAAATATCACATCTATAGTGGAACGGGGGATGACATAAAGGAGCGAATCGATAAAGGGCTGCTCGATGTGGGCATTTTGTTAGAGCCCATTCACATTGAGAAATACGATTTTATCAGACTGCCCCAGAAGGAGCGCTGGGGAGTCCTTATGAAGACCTCATCACCTCTTGCACAGAAAGAATATGTAACTTCAACCGATTTAGCTGGAGTACCTCTGCTTATATCCAGCCGATCTGTCGTACAGAACGAGATTGCAAGCTGGTTTGCCGATGAGTATGCACATTTAAACTTCGTTGCGACCTATAATTTAATATCTAACGTACTTAACCTCGTAGAGGAGGGGTTAGGGACGGCAATTTGTATTGAGGGTGCGCTTGCAATGAAGCAGTCTGACACGTTATGCTTTAGACCTTTTCAACCGGAACTTCAGTTTCCAACGGTGATTGTCTGGAAAAAACATAAGGTATTCAGTCAAACTGAGGTGCGTTTTTTGGAACATATCAGGCATGCCTTTCAGGCATAATAAAGTATAAATTATAGGTATTGGCTATAGCTGTTTATCAGATGATATTTTAAAGGTGTAATGAATGCAGCCTTTATGTATTACAGATAAATAGCTTTTTTATTGTAATGAGAAGTTATTTAGAGCGCTTTCGGTTTCATTCATTTAGGTGGCAACAACAAGAGGGGGCATTATTGGATGAGCAAGAAACATGAAAAGTTGGCTCAGGATATTGTAGAGAAGGTGGGCGGTAGTGAGAATGTATCCACTCTGACTCACTGTATGACTAGGCTTAGATTTGCACTGAATGATACAAGTAAAGCAGATCAAAAAGCGCTTAAGTCGTTTGATGGCGTTATTGATGCGGTTGAGAGCGGCGGACAATTTCAAGTCGTTATTGGCACACATGTTGAAGACGTTTACAAAGAAGTGATCAAGCATCTTCAACCTAACACGAGTTCATCGGGTGAACCAACTCATGTTAGGAAAGTTAGTATTTTGGGGAAACTAATCGATTTCGTCTCTGGAACATTTAGTCCGATTGTTCCTGCTATTGCTGGTGCTGGTATGATCAAGGCGTTACTCGCTCTACTTATTTTGTTCAACTGGATTTCAAAAGATTCCCAAACCTACTATGTCGTAAGTCTTATGTCAGATGCTATTTTCTACTTTTTACCATTCTTATTGGCGTTCTCAGCTGCAAATAAACTAAAATGCAGTCCCGTCTTAGCACTCGTTTTAGCCGGTATTTTACTCCATCCCAACTTGACACAATTGCGTTTGGATGGGACTGACGTAAGTGTTTTTGGAATCCCGCTAACTCTTGTATCTTATAGTTCATCTGTAGTTCCAATTCTCTTAATAGTTTGGTCACAATCATATATTGAATCTATGTTTAAAAGGATCATTCCGAATGCAGTAAAAGTTATTTTTGTTCCCATGTGCACTATTTTAGTAACGGGAATTCTGGCCTTAACCGTATTGGGACCACTGGGGTCATTTTTCGGAACGTATTTAGCTATGGGCTTTGACTTCTTGGCCGCACATGGTAGCTGGCTGGTTATTTTCCTGGTTGCAACCTTCTGGCCAATACTGGTTATGTTTGGATTACACCATAATATTGTTCCTCTATCCATTGCTCAAATCACCACATCAGGCTATGAGAATATCCTCGGTCCTGGAGCGATGATCAATTGTATAGGTCAAGGTGTTGCGGCATTAGTTGTAGGGATGAGAACAAAGGATAAAGCGTTAAAACAAATTTCAGCTTCCAGTGGGATCACAGCGTTGATGGGCATCACAGAACCAGCTCTTTACGGCGTAAACTTACCGAAGAGATACCCACTTGTAGCGGGTATGATCGGAGCTGCCAGTGGGGGACTCTTTGCAGGGTTAATGGATGTTTCTCGTTACGCAACAGGCGCTTCAGGAATCCCGGCGATTCCGCTGTACATTGGTGAAAATATCTGGAATCTATATAACATTTTGATCGCACTTGTTATAACAACTGTCGTAACTGCTGTGCTTACCTATTTGCTCAGTTTGAAATATGAAAAAGACGCACCTTCACAGAACACTATTTCAAATGCGAACGAAGTGAGTGGCGTTGCGGATGAAGTCATTACAATTAAAGATTCCGTTATTGCAACTCCACTTAAAGGTCAGCTTATTCAACTTCAGGATGTACAAGATGTAGCGTTTGCCTCAGAGGCAATGGGTAAAGGAATTGCTATTGAACCCAGCGAGGGGAAAGTCATTGCTCCATTTGATGGCATGATTGTATCTCTATTTCCTAAGAAACATGCTATTGGACTATTATCCGATGAAGGAGTCGAAATTCTTATTCATGTCGGCTTAAATACAGTTAAGCTGAACGGAAAATATTTTGAAGCTTTCGTGGAAGAAGGTCAGAGAATCACGAAAGGACAGACCTTGCTGACTTTTGATCTGGAAAAAATCAGACAAGAAGGATATGTCACTCAAACGCCTGTTATTGTAACCAATACGTATAGTTACTCGGATGTGATCGCAGAGACTAGTCCCCAAAATATTGATTTTAACAATACATTGTTGGTTGTCAAAGCTTAACAAGACTATAAGTTAGGAGTGTATTTTAATGACTTTAAGAAAAGACTTTTTGTGGGGCGGAGCTGTTGCTGCAAACCAATGTGAAGGTGGATATGCCGAAGGCAACAAGGGACTATCCACAGTTGATGTAATCCCGGCAGGGAAAGATCGTGTTCCTGTCATGCGAGGGAAATTAAAAATGTTGGAGTGTGATCAAGAGCATTTTTATCCGAGTCATGAGGCTATTGATTTTTATCATCGGTATAAAGAAGACATTGCATTACTTGCAGAAATGGGCTTTACATGTTTCCGTTTATCTTTGGCATGGACTCGGATCTATCCTAATGGAGATGACGAGTTGCCCAACGAAGAGGGCTTGAAATTCTATGAAAATGTATTTGATGAATGTTTGAAGTATGGCATTGAGCCGTTAGTCACCATTACCCATTTTGATGTCCCTATTCATTTGGTAAAAACAATTGGATCGTGGAGAAGTCGAAAAATGGTGGATTATTATGAGAGATTGTGTGAAACGATCTTCTCCCGTTATAAAGATAAAGTGAAGTATTGGCTTACCTTTAATGAAATCAACATGCTGTTGCATCTACCTTTTGGGAGCTCTGGTCTAGTGTTTGAAGAAGGTGAGAATGAGGATGCTGTGAAGTATCAGGCAGCTCATCATCAATTGATAGCAAGTGCAAAAGCAACTGAAATTGCGCGTAGAATTAACCCGGAAATCAAGATTGGCTGTATGTTAGCAGGTGCCAACACTTACCCGTATACATGTGCACCAGATGATGTCTGGAAAGCCATGACAAGAGATCGCGAGCATTACTTCTTCGTCGATGTACAATCCCGAGGAGAATACCCAAACTATGCCAAGAAAATGTTAGAACGAATGAATATTCACTTAGCCATGGAAGATGGGGACGAGGAATGTTTGAAAAATAATACGGTTGATTTCGTTTCGTTCAGTTACTACGGTTCACGGTTAACCAGTGCAGACCCGGAAGTAAACACACAAACGGCAGCTAACCTGTTTCCGACACTGCGCAATCCTCATCTGAAAACGAGTGAATGGGGATGGCAAATCGATCCTGAAGGATTAAGAATTACAATGAACTCCTTGTATGACCGATATCAAAAGCCACTATTCATCGTTGAAAATGGCTTAGGAGCGATAGATACTCCTGATGAGACGGGATATGTTGCTGATGATTATAGAATCGAGTATCTGCGTCAACACATCCAAGCTTTCATAACAGCAGTGGAAGAAGATGGCGTAGAGTTGTTGGGTTACACGTCCTGGGGTTGCATTGATTTAGTAAGCTCAAGTTCTGGAGAGATGAGTAAACGATACGGATTCATTCATGTCGACAAAGATGACGCTGGAAATGGTACGTTGAAACGCAGCAAGAAAAAATCCTTTGAATGGTTCAAAAAAGTTATTCAAAGTAACGGCAAAGAACTCTAATCGACTGAGCAGTAACGTATGAAGTCATCGACTTATGCGTTACTGCTTTATCCATTTATCGCAGCATCAAGGCTAACTACTGGCCATATGAAGCAAAAATAAACACTCAGGAGTTGGTTTTTTATAATATCCATGGAGAAGCTTAAAACATATTCGTTATTGTCAGTTGCGTTATTAATTTCTTCAGGTCCAGTGATTGCCGCTAACATTCCTGCAATAGCCAATGATTTTCCAGAGATATCGGTAACACACGTAGGATTATTAACGACCATACCTTCATTATTTGTTATTCTTGGTGTGTTAATTGCTAATCGACTTGAACTTCTTATCGGGAAGAAAGCAACTATACTAACTGGATTAGGACTTGTTCTCCTTGCGGGAGTATTCCCTGCATTGTATCATGACCTTTTTTCGTTGCTGTTCATTTCTCGTTGTTTGTTTGGGTTAGGTGTAGGTTTATTTAACCGGCTCATCATTCAGATGATCAGTGACATGTATCATAACAATCCAGGTAAACAAGCAACCGTAATTGGCTTAGAAAGTGCCTTTGAGGGATTAGGAGGCATTTGTCTGACACTACTCGTTGGTCAACTATTGAAAATGGGCTGGCACACATCATTTTATGTCTACGCCCTGGCACTTCCTATTGTCATCGCGTTCCTGATTTTCGTTCCTTCTGATAAAAAAGAGCTTAATAGAAGAGAAGAGGTCACAACGAATCCAAGCCACACAAATAATAAAAAAGCCCTTCAAGTCATGATCGGCTATGGTCTCTTATTATTTGTGATTGTAGCTATCTTCATCAATTATAATTTACAGATTACTCCTTTGATTTTGGAAAAAAATATCGGAACTGCGACAAACGGAAGCAATATGATTGCATTTATAGGTTTAGGAGCTTTTGTAGCCGGCTTTTCTTTTGGAAAAGTATACAAAACACTCGGTAACTATATCGTTCCATTATCGATTCTGTTACTTGGAAGCTCGATGTTCGTTACGACGATCTCGCATAGTATCATGCTTACTACCGTTTGCTCAATGATCATCGGTTTTTCATTCCGCTGTATAATGCCCTATTTATTGCATACTTTTGCACAACAAATCGCCAAAATGGCAAAGTTGGGTACCACCATTGTTCTGATCGCGTATAACTTGGGAGCCACACTTTCACCGTATGAAGGAAGGTTAATTACGCAATTATTACAACTAGATACAGTGCAATCATTAGTCTCGAGTAATGCAATAATCCTATTATGGATTTCAGCAGTAAGTTTGGGAGTAGTAACCCTTCATCGCAAAAAGAAGAATATTCAACAAACATAGAAAACAGGGAACTTCTTGATATGGAGTTCCCTTGTTTTAGAGTGAGTTGTATGAACTTTTTAAATAGAATTCTTGTAATACACCAAGTGATCCGTCCATTCATTATTTTCGTGTATAAACCCTTTACGTAGACATTCGAATTCCATACCAACACTCTCTGCCAGTTTCATGGAAGGGGTGTTATCCACATTAATATGAGCTTCTATGCGGTGGAACTTCAGATGTTCGAATGCAATATGAAGTGCTTCATTCACTGCTTCTTTCCCATAACCTTTTCGCCAATACTGATTATGGATCGTGTATCCGAAACTTCCCCATTGAAAATCATCTCTTGCCAAGGTAGCAATATCAATCATACCCAGATGTGTACCATCTTGCTTTCTAAACACACCAAATACATAAACCGCATCGGTACGTGCTAACTCCTGGTGTCGATCTACCAGATCATGAAACCAATCCAGTGTACATTCACTCATATCCATTTTCCCTTTATCATGGCGGTGTTGGGAGAGCTGGCGGTTTTCAAACTCATTCAACCAATTTTCATAGTCGTCTTTCTGTAATGGTCGGATGACCAGCCGTTCTGTCTCTGAAATATGATCAAATTTTTCTGGTTTTAATATCAAAATGACATCTCCTTTGGATTGAATTTATGCTCATGGCATAGCACTGAAATAGTTCATAACCACGCTGCGAAACTCTAAAGCGGCTTTGGAAATATATCTGTTTTTGTGCGAAAGTAGAGCGATTTTCCGAACGAGTCTGTGTTCCTCTACCTGAAGATAACTAATGCGCTCATGCGGGTTTCTGGCTGTGCTAGGTATAAAAGCTAGACCGATCTCCGCCTCCACAAGGGCGGTTAATCTTGCAGGCTCATCACCTTCATATACATATTTCGGTAGGAAACCGACGGATTGACATATGGAATCCACCATATCACGAACCCCATAACCTTGCTTCACCCCAACAAACCACTCGTCCTTAAGCTCGGTTAATTGAATGCTGCTTCGGTCTGCACATCGATGACCCATAGGAACAGCGACTACAATCGGATCGTCATATAGTATCTGACATTCGATATCGTCACCTTCAATCGGAGGGGAGGAGAGACAAAAGTCCACCTCGCCCCGATGCAGAAGTCTGGACATGTTTTCTAACGAAACCATTTGCACATGGAACTGAATATCCGGCTTGTTTTTCCGGAATTCCCGCAGTATGCCGGGCAATGTGCTCGCCGTAGTCACTGCCAATTGCAGTGTACCCTGATCCGGGTTGGAGAGGTCAGCGATTTCCCGCTTTCCTTGTTCCAATTCAAATAAGGCTTTTTCAGTTCGCTGAAGAAATGTTCTTCCAAAGTCGTTTAGTCGCAGCTTTCTCCCGATTCGATCAAATAAAGGGACACCCAGGTCGTCCTCTAATCGTTGTATCGTTTTGCTCAGGGAGGATTGCGTGACATGCAGCTTTCCCGCAGCTTCCGTAACATGTTCGCATCGGGCCACCGTCAGGAAATATTTTAGTTGAAGAAGTTCCATTTGCACCATTCCTTCATTCCTTCTAGTTCATCAAATCATAACATATAATGCGTTGGAATAAATGAATTCGTTCAAGTAAGATAACAGCAGAAGAGAGAGAGGTGCACCAATGAACGTTCGAAATAAAGGATTGATGTTAGCTGTTGGACTCGGAATTATGTTGAATCCGTTGAATTCCTCCATGATTTCGGTGGCAATCTCCAGGCTACAACAAGTGTATCAACTTAATTTTACAGCCGTTTCGTGGATTATTTTATCATTTTACATTGCCAGTGCTGTCGCTCAACCCGTCATGGGCAAGTGTAGTGATTTGTTTGGCCGCAGGAAGATCTTCCTCATGGGTCTTGTTATTGTTTTTGTATCGTCCATGCTAGCTCCGTGGTCTCCCAGTTTTTCGTGGCTCATCGTATTCCGGATTGTTCAATCAATTGGCACAAGCATGATGGTGGCCGTCGGAATGGCGATTGTCAGAATTAACGTGACTGAAAAACAAGCCTCCGCCTTGTCCACCTTGGCAATATTCCTTTCTGGAGCGGCTGCAATTGGACCTTTTATTGGTGGAGTATTGATTCATTGGTGGGACTGGCACAGCATATTCTTCGTTAATATTCCGTTTGTCTTGGCGAGTTTTTGGTTCGCCTGGAAAACAATCCCGAAGGACGAGCAATCTCCGTCTATCTCTGGTCACATGTCCATTCGGCAATGGCTTGCGTTAATTGACGCACCAGGTATCCTGATGTTTACGGTAGCTTTGGTGACTCTACTCATCGGTTTACTTTCAGTAAATTCCACAGGAGATATTTCAACATGGCATCTGCTGACAGGGGGGATCGGGTTAATCGCACTCGTCATGTTCTTCCGACATGAACTAAAAGCAGCCACGCCTTTTATCCCTCTGCGAACGTTTGCCTCATATCCCGAGATGACTTGGGTGAATGTGCAATACATGCTGGTGAACATCCTGTTTTACGCACTTTTTTTTGGAGTTCCTACGTATTTGAAGCAGGTACGTCATCTCAACGAAGTTCATACAGGAATGAGCATGCTAGTTTTGGGGTTATGTTCAGTCATTATTGCTCCGATCGCAGGGCACTGGATTGACAGATCAGGATCACGGCCAGCTCTGATCGTATCCGCTTCTTTAATGACATTTGGATCTATATTAATCGTTGTTATGAATGAAACTTCTCCAATCTTCATAGTCATTGTTGCCTTAGCTTTATTTGGAATAAGTAACGGCCTAAACGCGGTCGGCATGCAAGCAGCACTGTTCAAAAGCACACCCAAAGAAATGATTGGAGTCGCATCGGGTATTTTTAATACATCACGCTATCTGGGGACCATCTTATCGTCGTTATTAATTGGGATTGTCATGGGAGATACATTTAATGTGACAGGATTTCAGATGCTTGGAATCATCCTTACGGTATTAGCTGCATCACTGATCATCATGAGCGTACGTAACGAGGCAGGTGTGGCGAGTCCGGAGCAAGTAAGCAAGTAAAATAGAGAATCTTCCGTGCAATAACACGTTTACACCCAATGAATCAATAGCTCCATTGGGTGTATTTTTTGTTTTTCACCAAGTTGTCAGAAAGAGTTGATCCTTTCTTGAACGTTTAGGGTAGAACACGTGTCTTTGATTGAATTAGGTAAAAATAAAGATATAATAATTTTGATTAATAGGCTTGGTAAGTACTTTAAGTGCATCAAGGTGTGGCAAGATGTCTTCATACCTAACTTTGTGAATTTTTTCGCAACTCTGCATTGAGCTTGGCCAAAGCTGATATTGAATGTTTCTAAATTGAACAGAGTTTGAAAGGAGGCAACACAAAGAATGGCTATTGATACGGTTTTATGGAGCAGGCTAGTGACTGGTTTGACGCTCGGGTTCCACGTGATTTTTGCAACGCTTGGTGTCGGCGTACCTTTGATGATTGCTATTGCAGAGTTCATCGGTATTCGGAAGAAGGATCACCATTACATACTTATGGCAAAGAGGTGGTCCAGAGGGTTTGTCATTTCAGTGGCGGTGGGTGTCGTGACTGGTACAGCGATCTCGCTGCAGTTGGCCCTGGTATGGCCGAATTTTATGAAACTGGCCGGGAATGTCATTGCACTGCCACTATTTATGGAAGTGTTCGCATTCTTTTTTGAAGCAATATTCCTGGGCATTTATCTGTACACGTGGGATCGGTTCAAAAATCCGTATATCCACTGGTTGCTGACTATTCCGATTGTCGCCGGGGCAGGCATGTCTGCTGTTTTTATTACAACAGTGAACGGATTCATGAACCAGCCTGAAGGTTTTGTCATGGAAGCAGGTCAATTCATGGCAGTGAACCCCGTACAAGCGATGCTGAATACGGCGACGTTCTCCAAGGTGTTCCATGTATTAAGCTCGGCCTATCTGACAGGAGCTGCACTGTTAGCAGGAATTGCAGCCTTTGCGATGCTGAGAAAAGGGGTGTCGGCCTACCATAAGAAAGGCTTGAATCTCATGATGGCCGTTGTTTTGGTATTTAGTTTATTAAATTCCTTAGCTGGAGATGTATCTGCCAAGTTTTTGGCTGAGCATCAGCCGGAGAAGCTTGCAGCTGCCGAGTGGCATTTCGAGACAGAAAGCGGAGCGGATCTCATTTTATTGGGATGGCTGAATGCTGAACATGAAATTATAGGTGCGCTGCATTTGCCGAAAGTGCTCAGCTTCCTCGCCTTTGGAGACTTTAACGCCGAAGTAACCGGGTTGAATGAATTTCCACCAGACGAGCATCCACCATTACTTGTGCATTACTTATTCGACTTAATGGCTGGAATTGGTTTCGCTCTGCTCGCTATATCAAGTCTGTACTTTCTGTTTGTGTTCTGGAAGAAACGTAATCAGTTTAACAAGTGGATGCTTCGTATGGTTGCACTCAGTGCACCGCTTGCTTTTCTGGCTGTTGAGATGGGTTGGTTCTATGCAGAAGTGGGGCGGCAGCCGTGGATCATTCGAGGTTATATGCGAGTAGAAGAGGCCGCTACTTCTTCACCGAGTGTGAGAATATTATTTTTCGTCTTCTTGCTTCTATATATCCTGCTAGGCGTTATGTGTGTCGTCGTACTGAGACGGTTGTTCAATAACAATCCTGCTGAACTTGAGATGGAAAAATGGTTGAAGGAGAAGCATGATCAATCAGCCGAGAAAGGGGGGCAGGCATAATGAGTTATGAATTGATTGGGATTTCAGTACTCTGGCTGTTCTTGTACGGCTATCTTATTGTAGCTTCCATTGATTTTGGAGCAGGTTTCTTCGCCTTTTATGCACGTCTGACAAAGCAGGATCACCTGATTAATCGTCTGATCTCCCGTTATCTATCACCGGTCTGGGAGATCACCAATGTATTTTTTGTCTTTTTCTATATTGGTATCGTCGGTTTTTTCCCGGACACCGCTTATTATTATGGCTCCGCGCTGCTTGTTCCAGGAAGTATTGCCGTCATTTTACTTGCCGTTCGTGGGTCGTTCTATGCTTTCGAAAATTATGGTTCCAAAAAAAGTATCGTGTACTTGTTTTTATACGGAGCTACTGGTTTGCTTATTCCGGCGTCGTTGTCAGTAGCACTTACATTGTCTGAAGGTGGCTTTATTTTGAAGCAGGGGGATACCGTTTCCCTGGATTACTGGGCGCTGTTTACGAATCCATTATCGTGGAGCATCGTTGGACTAGCCATTGTGTCCGTATTGTTCATTAGCGGATCATTTCTCACATTTTACGCTTCCCGGGCAGAGGATCATGCGGCATTGAAGCTAATGCGGAACTATGCTTTGTTCTGGAGCACACCGACCATTATTCTCGCGCTCACTGCATTTATATATTTGGGTCAACACAATGAACGTCATTTTCAAAATATGATGGATTTATGGTGGCTGCTGGCGCTTTCCGTTGCATTTTTCATGATTGCCATGTGGCTGTTATATAATGGACGCCGTTACGGATTAGCTTTTATATGCATCATGTTGCAATTTTTCACAGCCTTTTTCGCTTACGGGATTGGGCAATATCCTTACATTCTTGATCCATACATCACGATTCAGAGCAGCGCCACATCGCCTGCAATGGGCTTCGCTCTAGTGGTCGTGTTTATCGGTGGTCTGTGCCTGTTAATTCCTTCTCTGATTCTGGTCTTCAAACTGTTCCTGTTTGATGCGGATTATGTGAAAGGGAAAAAATAAAGGAGGAGCGTTCCATGAAGAGGAGAGCCAAATCCAATCTGATCTCGCAGCAAATGTCTTTACAACGAAAAAACAGGCTTTTCCTTGCGATCATCTCGCTGGCGCTTGGTGTAGCTATTGTAAGTCAGGCCACATTGGTGGCTGAAGCAGTCCAGCTAATCTTTGTAGAGAAAGCTTCCTTTTCATCCGTGATCCTGTTGCTTGTTCTATTGCTGGCTGTTATGGCTGTACGCACACTGTTGACGTATGGCAATGGGAAAGTGGGCTTGCATATGGCAGCACGCGCCAAGACGAATATGCGAGCAGCCGTTTTGCAAAAACTGACGCAAGCTTCCATGCCTTCAACCCTGAGTGGACAGACGGGAGGAAAGGTCAGTGTTGCTTTGGATGCTGTGGATGAGGCCGACAGTTATTTCAGTCAGTACATGCCGCGTATGATGGAAGCTGCGATGATCCCGATTCTGATTCTGGTTGTTACGTTTACGCAGCACTCTAACACAGGCTGGATTATGTTGTTTACGGCACCGTTTATCCCGCTGTTCATGATCTTGGTTGGGCTCAAGACAAAGAACAAATCAGAAGAAAAATACGCGCAACTGGCTGAGTTTTCCGGTACATTTCTGGATTCGCTTCAAGGGCTGGTTACGTTGAAAATATTCGGACGGGCTAAACGTCAACAGCAGGAGATTGAACGCAGCAGTCTGGGGTATCGTGATGCCACGATGGGCATTTTGAAGATTGCATTTACAAATACGTTTATGCTGGAATCGATCGTGATGTTAAGCATTGGTATTGTCGCGCTTGAACTGGCTATTCAGTTACTCGTTTTCAAATCGATGAGCTTCCATACAGCCTTTCTCGTGTTGTTGCTCGTCCCTGAGTTTTACAGTCTGTTGAAGAATACAGGAACGGCTTTTCACAGCGGGCGAACCAGTATGGGGGCCATTCGCAAGGTGGAACAGATGCTCGCGGACACTAGTATCAAGAGCACACAAACGGAGCGGGAAGAAGGATCGGATCAAAGCGTATTAACCAATGTCGATACAATTGCAAGGACGGAAGAGCTTCGTACAGCTCGTACAGAGTCGATAACAATGCCACCAACCATTGAACTGAACGATGTCCGATTCCAGTACACACCTGATTCCTTTGGACTTGAGACAGGACAGATCTCAATTGGACCAGGAGAACAGATTACTATTGTAGGCAAAAGTGGCTCAGGTAAAACCACGCTGCTTCATCTCATTGCCGGTTTACTGAAACCAGATTCGGGAGCGGTTCTGGTTAACGGAAGCCAGCTTTCGCAGCATGATGAGGCTGCATGGTTTGAACGTGTTAGCTATATTACACAGCATCCGTATATTTTTGCAGGTACATTTGCCGAGAATATTGCGATTGGGACGGGGCGGAACGTCTCCAGAGTTGAAATTGAGCAGGCGGCAGAGGAAGCAGGACTTGCTGGCGTTGTTGCACAATTGGAGCAGGGATTGGATACGTTTGTTGGCGAAGGTGGCCGGGGATTATCTGGTGGGGAGAAGCAAAGACTTGCCTTGGCACGTGCTTTTCTGAAGAGACCATCCGTCATTTTGTTCGATGAACCCACCGTAGGACTGGATCTGCATACCGAGCGGGTACTGCAAAAATCCATCGCGTCATTAGCCAAAACGGCAACGATGATTACGGTGGCACACCGTTTATATACGATTCAACAAGCGGACAACATTTTGTTTATGGACAATGGGGTATTAGTGGATTCAGGTCATCATAACGAGCTTCTAGCACGTTTGCCGCAGTATGGTGAGATGGTGGATGTCCAACGGAAAGGAGGGTTAGCATGAATGAGCTGACGATTTTGTCAAAAGCGATGATTCAGGAACGCAAGGATATCTTGCTTTCGATATTGGGCGGATTCATCGCCGGCATAGCAGGTGTAGCTCTCTTCTCCGCGAGTGGATATATGATATCGCAAACGGTATTTGCGCCACCGCTATACACCTTAATTGTACTCACCTCGATGGTCAAGCTACTCGGTTTCCTTCGAGCGGCGAGCCGTTACGGAGAACGTTTGTATTCCCACAGGGCGACATTCTCCATGCTGAGCCGTTTGCGGACGTCCTTTTTTGCCAAACTGATTCCGGTAACGCCGGGTATATTGAACAAAAACCGAAGCGGGGATCTGCTTGCGCGAATCGTAGGTGATGTCGAAAGCTTGCAAAATTACTTTTTGCGTGTCGCGTATCCACCAATCATGGTCGTTATGGTGTTTTTGGCTACCATGCTGTTCACGTCGGCCTTTTCGATCTGGATTGCGTGCTTGTTAGTACTAGGCATGCTAATCACAGCATTTGTTGTACCAGGCGTTGTCTTGTTAGGTCAGCGAAAAATACACGGACGTGTCCGCCAGCAACGAGCTTTGCTGTCCACGGAAGTAACTGAAGTGTTGTATGGTTTCCGGGATTTGAAAGTATACGGCCAATTGGAACAACGTGAGCAGCAGCTTCAGCAGGCTTCCGCTGCATTGGCAACGGAACAGCAACAAGCCGCTTCACACTTGTTGCGCGGGCAATCCATGCACGTTTTTGTAACATATCTCGTTACATGGGGTGTGCTGGCACTGAGCGCCTTCTTAATTGTGAATGGAGCGTTTGCCGGTGTATTCCTCGCCATGCTGATCCTGGCCACGCAGACCGTGTTCGAAGAAGCTGCGGCAATGGCTATATTACCTCTATACAAGCAGGATAGCGAACACGCTGCTCAGCGACTGTCGGAAACGGTGCCACCCTCCGATGTGCATACTATGCAACCAAGCGGTGAAGTATCAGCCGATCAGGCGGTTTCGATCGAGTTATCTGATGTTAACTTCCAATATGAAGGGGAATGGAGACCGGCGCTGAGGGAATTATCCCTACAACTCGCAGCAGGCTCGAAAACAGCGATTGTTGGCCCAAGCGGGTCAGGCAAGTCAACGATTATTGATCTGCTACTCAAGCTGCGCACACCAACGTCTGGCGATATACGATTAAACGATGTTTCGGTGAAGGAACTGAATGAAGAGAGCATTTGGCAAAGGGCGAATGTCGTGTTGCAGCAAAGCCACTTCTTCCGGGGAACCATCCGGGATAATCTGTTGCTCAATGGAGAAGAACTTTCTGATGAACAACTGTCTGCTGTGCTGGATAACGTACAACTGTCGAATAAATCATTGACTGATATGGTGTATGAAAAAGGCGAGAACCTGTCGGATGGCGAGAAACAGCGGCTGGCTCTCGCACGGGCCATGCTACGCAAAGGCCGGTTATGGCTATTGGACGAACCTACGTCTTCACTGGATTATGTCACAGAGCAACGTGTGTTGCAGCATCTTATGGCCGAGGCATCCGAAGATACAATTCTGTTGATCTGCCATCGGCTGACGGGATTGGAAGAGATGGATCGGATTGTGGTCATGGACCAAGGCAAGATCGTGGAATCGGGTTCTTTCACTGAACTGATGGAGCAAAAAGGATATTTTTATGAAATGAAGCAAATTGAACGACAAATGATTGGAGACGCCGGGGCTTAAAAATGGAAGATCAGCCCTACTCAAGGTTTCGGTAGTATTTCAAAAAAGATGAAAGAACGGTCACTGATGTTATCATCAGTAATCCGTTCTTTCGTCTTTTTGTCGATCCATTGAGAATAACCGTTAAGTCGCAATGTAAGTTTACCTTTACATAACAGCAGATGATTCAGATGCTTTATTTTTCTTGGCAAGCGGCTTTTTCCTTAATGTTCGATCATACAGATAGGGTTTTCCGTGATATTCCCATGCATTCTTTTGTTTCTGCTTTTTATGTATATCAACCTTTATCTCCAAATTGGCAACGTTGCTCTGAAATTCAGAAGCAATTCGTTTGCACCATTTCAGTCCACTTTCTTCAGATGCACTGAAATGAACGCGTAACAGATATCCATTCACCGTTAATTCAAACTTGTATAAGTTCATGAGATGTATCCTTTCCAGGTAGCGATTCTATACTGCACAACATTCGATAATCTAATTATAACAGGAACATACGTTCTGTAAAAGTGATATTTATGAAATCCTCAACTCAAGAAGGTTCGCTAGACATCTTTGCAAGGGTTCGTTTAATGGTAAAATATCTAAAAATGGTTCATGTTGGGGGATGCGCATGTATAAACTGATGATCGTCGATGATGAATTGCTCATGCGAGTTGGAATTCGTTCCATGCTGAATTGGGAAGAGTACAACTTCTATGTTGTTGGTGAAGCGGGAAATGGAAAAGAGGCATTAAGCCTTGCGCGTGAAGTGATACCTGATCTAATCATTACAGATATCAAGATGCCGATTATGGATGGGCTACAGCTTATACAAGAGGCATCCTGCGTACTGAAAACCTGTAAGTATGTCATCCTGAGTAATTTTGACGAATTTCATTATGTGAAAGAGGCACTAAAACTTGGCGCTTCAGACTACTTGATTAAAAGCGAGATTACAGAAACTGCCCTTATCGAGCTCCTGAACACCGTTGAACAGAAACTGCAAAGCGAGCATGTACATCCAGCCAACACACCTTCTATGGCATATGATTATTCCAACAGCCTAAGACATCTAAAGGACATCTTCTTTCAAGATATTGTAAGCGGATTCATCAGTGAGGCGGATATGATCACCAAAGCGGAAGAACTGTATTTTCGTATACGATCGGACCAGTTGGTCGTCATCAAGTTCATCGTGAACTATTACGAGGATGCGAAGAGGAAATATGTCGAGAAGGGGGAAAAGCTACTCCGATTTTCGATGCTTAATATTATGGAAGAGATCATTCCATCGAAATGGGAGAAAGAGATTTTCGTTGAAAGTTCTTCTGAATATTGGGTTATCGTCAATGTACTTCCTGAGAGCCTATCTGTACAAGAAGACTTGAATAAACTATGTAATAAATTGCTGTCTTCAATCAAAGATTTTATGAATCTATCGCTCACGGCTGGTGTAAGTAGAATGACTTCCGGTTTCCCTCACATTAAAAAGGCCTGCCAAGAAGCAGAAATGGCTCTACAACAGGGTTTCTTCACAGGTAGCAACCAGGTGTTGTATTACGATGATATGGTTCAATCCCCCAATCGAAATGAAGTAAAAGGGGCTCTGAGTCCCCAACAAGAACGAGATTTTATGAAGCTGTGGGTAAGTAAAGACATCCAAAAGGCGGAGGAGTTCCTTGAAGGAATTCGCTCGGACCTGGAAGCGCAGCGGGCGGATGAGAATAGTATTCGCAAGCAATATATCATGGTAATGGAAACAATACACTCCCATCTATCCCGAGCTACGGAAAGAGGTGCGCTTTCTTTTACAGAGAAATCGCCATATGAAACTGTTCTGAAGGGTGAGTACTGGGAGGATATCCACCAGGATATGCTCGCTCACATTACGCATTACTTTAAAACCGATTCTCAAACGAAGCAGGAAAGTACCTACACAGACCTCGCCATTGCGTTGATTGACAAGTATTATGCCGAGGATATTTCGCTGCAAAGTATCGCTAGCCAAATCAGTGTTAATCCGTCGTATCTCAGCCGATTGTTTAAGCAGGAAAAAGGGGAGAACTTTATCACGTACTTGACACGAGTTCGGATTGAACATGCCAAGGCGTATCTATTGAGCAGAGGAATGAGAGTGTACGAAATCGCAGAAAAAGTGGGCTACCATAATTACACGTACTTCAGTAAGATTTTCAAAAAATCGGTAGGTGTCACTCCAGAGGAATATCGAGAACGACAGCAGGCATGAATGTAATCGGTGAATAGAGGTGCAGCATATGAAGCTTGTCCAGCCCTTCCAAATCAAGCACAAAATTATGGTGATCTGTATGACGGTCATTATCCTTCCGGTATTTGTAATGACAATCAATTCGTACTACTCTTCAGAGCGATTATTGGCACAGAATTATACAACGTTGCTAAGCGATCTGGCCAAACAGACGAATATTCGTATCGACGAGTTCCTCAAGGAGATTGAGAAAATCACGCTGTTAGCCAGCAATGGCCTTAGCAACAATCTATCTGCGACCCATGAAGGAAGTTTTCCGATCCAGGATTTTCTACGGGAGGGTAACGAACAAAATGAGATTGCCGCATACAATATTCTGATGAATTATATCATGATGAAGGACCGCGTATTCTCCATTTACCTCTACAATATGAACGGGGGAGAAGACCTGTTCGTCAGTCCACATCAACCTATTGATCCAAATTTCAAAGTAGCGAACGAATTGTGGTTCAAAAAGTTCATGCATGATGATGATCGAACCATTACGCTCACAACACGAATCGATGAGCAATTGGAGAATAAAATACTGGCAGTGTCACACGCTCGCAAAATTCATGATGTGGCTAGTGGGGAACTTCTTGGCGTAATCGTTGTCAGTATTGATATCAAATTCATCGAAATCGTCAACCGCAACTTGCAGGAAGGAATACGCTCCAGATTCATGATCGTCGATGAGAATGACAAGATTGTATATAACGTAAACGACCGATTAATTGGGACACTGTTCCGGGACAACGTTCGTCCGCCTGAAGCATTAAATGTCGTAGTGACCAGTCCCCTTAGTCAGCAAAAATGGACAACCTACTTATATATGCCTTTGGATGAGCTGACTGCCGATGGCAAAATATTGGGCCGTAATCTGGTGACGCTCGCCATTGTCATTGTTCTTTTTGCTGCGGTCATATCCATCTTTCTATCTCATGTCATCACAACTCCCATTAAGAAGCTGCTTCGGAATATCGCTCTGGTCGAGAAAGGCCAGTTTGAACAAGTCGAACCTATTGGCTCCAGAGATGAGATTGGACATTTATCCATTCGATTCAACAGAATGTCACATGAATTGAAGCGGATGGTCGAACGGATGCAGCAGGAAGAGATAGAGAAAGCCAAGGCCGAGATGCGTGCGCTCCATGACCAGATCAAGCCTCATTTTCTGTATAACACACTTGGGTCGGTGAAATGGATCGCCTCGATGCAACAGGCTGACAAAATCGTGGAAATGACCGATGCACTAATCTCGATGCTCCGCTATGCAACCAAATCCGATGGAACCCTCGTAACCATTCGAGAAGAACTCGATAATATAGCGAATTACGTAACGATCCAGAATGTCAGGTACTATGATTGTATTCAGATGAGATATGAGATCGAGGATCGAATGCTGGATTATCGCATGCCCAAAATGATTCTACAGCCCATTGTGGAGAATGCAATATTTCATGGACTCGCTGAACTCGAAGAAGACGGAATCATCACCATTCGGATTCAATCACAGCTGGATGAAGTTGTGATCCAAGTCTGCGATAATGGCGTCGGTATGGATCATCATACGATGCAGAATTTAATGGAAGAGAAATCCGGTGAAGGTACGGGAACGAATGGCATTGGATTGCATAATGTGCAGCGGCGGATTCAACTTCATTTTGGGAAATCCTATGGAATACAGGTGGAGAGTAAAATAGGTGAAGGTACCATTTTCTCCATTCTGCTACCGGCCATTTCAGAAACGAATAAAGGGCTTACAGTGTAAACTGCAAGCCCTTTGTTTCACCCTTTGACGCTACCTAGCACCAAACCCTTGGTAAAGTATTTCTGTAAGAACGGATACACGAGTAAAATCGGAATGGCACCCAAGAACATTTGAGCGGCACGCCCCGTTCTGGCGTTCATCATGGATAACAGTTGCGTATAATCTGATCCAGATTTCAGCATGATTTGCTCAAAACTCTGCAAGAGGGTCTGGAGGTAGCTTTGTAATGGATAATTGGCTGGATTGTTCATATAGATAATGCCATCGAACCATGAATTCCAGTGGGCGACGATACTGAACAAACCGACTGTTGCGAGAGCGGGCTTGAGGAGCGGGAGTAGAATACGAAGCAATACCTGTACAGGCCCAGCACCATCGATAATTGCTGATTCTTCAATTTCCTCGGGCAAGCCCCTTATGAAATTCATGAGAATAATCATGCTGAATACGGGGAGAGCCCCAGGCAGGATCAGAGACCATATGGAATCGATCAGTCCCATTTTGACGACAACGAGATAGGTTGGAATTAGTCCTCCACTGAATAACATGGTTACGATGAAAAATCCCATATAGATATTACGTCCCATTAATTTTTGTTTTGACTTGGAGAGGGGATAAGCCGTGAGCACGATCAGAACCAGATTCACCAACGTTCCGAGAACGGTTCGCTGGATGGCAACCCAGAGGGAGGAGAAGAAGGACCCTCCAGTTAATGCAAATTCATAGGCCTTTGTTGTGAATTCCACAGGCCAGAACGTAACACTCCCCGCAGATACAGCCGCGCTGCTACTGAATGAAACAGCAAGCAGGTTGATAAACGGCAGGATACAGAGTAGAGAGATCAGAAGCAATATGGTGTAGTTTAAAATAAGAAACAAACGCCTGCTCATACTTTTATCATAGATCATAGTGTTAGTTCCTCCTTCTTAGAAGATGCGATAGCCAGCTACCCTGTAGGCCAGGATGTACGATACGGCAACCAGAACACTGGAAATGATGGATTTGAATAATCCGACAGCGGTACCGATTGAATACTGTGCCTGCTGAATTCCCAGACGGTATACATAGGTATCAATAATATCACCAGTCTGATAGACAACAGGGGAGTAGAGATTATAGATTTGGTCAAAGCCAGCATTGAGTACGTTCCCAAGCGACAATACAGTCATTAAAACAATCGTTGGCATGAGGAGCGGCAACGTAATGTAGATGGTCTGCTTCCACCGTTTCGCTCCGTCGATCACAGCGGCCTCGTAAAGTCCCGGGTCAATGCTGGTTAAGGCTGCTAAGTAAACAACTGTGCCAAAGCCGAAGCCCTTCCATATGTCACTTACAATCATCGTCCAAGGAAAAATAGAGGGTGTGCCAAGAAAGGAGATCGGTGCAATCCCGAATACACTTAGAAATGTATTGATAATGCCGTCGGAGCTAAGGATATCCAGCATGATGCCGGCCATAATGACCCAAGAGAGGAAGTTAGGAATGTAGACAAGTGTTTGGAATGTACGTTTAATTCCACTGTGAAGTACCTCGTTAAGCAGTAATGCGAAAATAACGGGTACGATTATACCACCGATAATCTTGAAGACAGACATGTACAGTGTATTCCAGATCGTTCTTACGAAGTTCGGCTGATTAAATATGTGGTTAAAATTATCCCATCCTACCCAAGGCGAGTTGAACCCGAGGCCCGGATTGTACTTCTGAAACGCAATAATAAGTCCGTAGAAAGGGATGTAGCTAAAGATGAAGACCAGGACCAGGCTTGGGATCAACATGAGATGGTAAGCACGCTGCTGTTTCCATTTGCTCAGCATTCGTATTCCTCCGTTCTTGGCGCGATAAAGTTGTAACCGCTACCAAGAAGAGACAAGAACATTCCCATCCCTTCTTGGCAACAGATTTATTATTTTCCGTATGCCTCATTGACTGCCTGGGTTGCGTCATCACCTCCGGCTGCACGCCAATTCTGGACAATAACATCGAAATAATCGATACTTTCGCTCCCCATAATAATCTTGGTGAAGCCTTCGGTCAGGATATCATCCAAGGTTGTGCCGTAGCTCGACAGGATTTCTGGCGTAACACCCCATAGGGCCGTCTTTGTATAGTTCGCGCTGTCGAGTACTTTCTTGGCAAGACCATACGCATTCTTTGGAGCACCTTGTTGCAGACAATCACCAACTGCTCCTGGGGTTGCATTCTCCATGAATTCAACACTGTTGTTATATTTTTGCCACATTCCCGAAGTCGTGAGCCCACTGGTATCCTTGGATTGAAGGGCAGCGGAGACCGCCTCAAATTGTTCGTAATCGGAATTCGGATTAAGTACACGGAACGCTCCAACAACATGGGCAATATCGTTGTCCAGCAAGGCGGATAGCGTTTCTGTGGATTCCTTGCCATTGCCTTCATCAACAATATAAGCATAGTCGTTCAAAATTTTGATCACTTCTTCAGGGCTCTTGAATCCCTTTTTCATGACGATATAATTGTTGTTGGCGAAGAAGATGGATTGTTTTGCTTCTTTCCCATCGACAGTAGGGATGATATAAGGGTAGAAGATGGCGTCCTTACCCAGATTGGATACCGTATCGACACCCGGATTATAACCCCACCATTGGTAATAAGGTTGCATGCCCACTTTGCCGGCTACAATGTCGGCGTTCATCGCATTAAAGTCTTTGATTGCAAACTCCGGATCAATGATGCCTCGCTTGTACCATTCTGACCACTCAGCCAGCGCATTCTTCATCTCGGGTTGCACTGATCCATACACTAATTTTCCACTGTTATCCTCCATCCACATATCCGGATGCGCATTCCATGCAATGGCGAGCAGGTTGAGGTAATCTAACGATTGGTCTACCGCTATACCATAACCACCGTGCTTTTCCATGAATTTCAGTGCGATATTTTTGATGTCTTCCACAGACTTCGGATCCTGGACACCCAATTCTTCTTTCCAGTCGTTCCGAATCCAGATGAAGTCTGGTTGTTCAATTAATCCCCAGTGCATCTGTGGTATCCCGTACAGCTTACCGTCCTTCTTTCCAGATTCGTAACTGTCTGCATCTGCTTCCATATAACCTTTGAGACGATCTGAAGCGTGTTGATTAAAGACCTCGGAAAGGTCCATGACCATATCTGCTTCGACCAACTGTCTGAGTTGTGATGGATTTACCCTGAATACGTCAGGAAGATCGTTCGATGCGATAGCCAAATTGAGTTTTGTATCGTACTCATCGCTAACCCAGTCTGTTTTGACATCGATATTAAACTTCTCCTTGTAGCGCTTAATCCACACATTATTTGTGATATCGTCGCCCTTTGGATACTTGGCAGAAGTGTATTCTGACGTCACGGTGTGAATGGTTGTTGTTCCAGCCTCGTTGGAATCGGGGTCCGTAGTTGCATCTTTCTCCGTGTTACTTCCATTGTTACAGGCTGCGAGTAATAAGGTTGACATACATAAAGACAAGACTAAAGTTTTGGTTTTCTTGTTCATTTCTTTTCCCCCTTATCAGTCATATTTCAATAACGCTTTCTTGAAAATATTCTAAACGAGAAAAGGGGAACGTGATATAAAGGTTATTGACGAGAACCCATATGTTTTTTTACTTTCGAGTCGTAGCGGAGAAAAGATCAACGAGCTCTGTGCACTTTTTTTACTTTTCACTCCTTCTTTTTTTACTCATGTCTCCAAAAATTGCTTGAGTTGACGATCGATAACGATTGAATCCGCTTCGTTAGCTCCGATGCCAAAGCAGTGTCCCCACTTGGACTCTATAGGTTGATACACAGCGTTCGGCATATGTTGAACATCATACGCACTATCTTCTGGCGTGAAGAACAAGTCACTTGACCCCGGCATAACGAGTGCAGGAGAGGTTATTTTACCTAGTGCTTGTTCGAAGTTGCCGTCATCTAGGGGATTATCGCTGATGTCTCCATATATTCCAGTACGCAGCATGGTCATCAAGTCGTTAGCATCAAAGGATAAAAACACCTGGTCCCAGTAATCTTCAACATAAGATTTCAAGGTATCGTAACCTTCGGTTCGATACAATTTCTCCAAATAATACGCCTGCGAGAAACCCCATGGAGCATAAGCTCTTCCCATCGCCGCGAGACCGGCAACCGGAGGGCGCTCATATCTACCATTTTTAAAATTCGAGTCGGCCTGTAACGCCGCGATCATGGATTCGAACACCAGCTGTGTATGCGGTCTGCTCTTTGCCGTTCCGCCAAAAGGGGCGATCCGTTCGACCATCTCGGGATAACTCGTTCCCCATTGAAAGACCTGCATGGCACCCAAAGACCAGCCTACAACGAGTTGGATTTTAGTGATACCGAACTTTTGAGTAAGCAGTTGATGCTGAAAACGTACATTGTCATACATGGAGATGAGGGGGAAGTTCTGCTTATCATATGGGGCAGGGGTATTGCTGGGAGAGGACGATAATCCGTTACCCAACATATTGGGCACGACGATAAAATATCGACTGGGATCTAATGCCTTATCCGCTCCTATCAACCATTCATTATCTGTGTGAAGTCCAGCAAACCACGTTGGAATGACAATAACATTATCCTTTGCAGCATTTAAGGTTCCATAGGTCTTGTATGCAATAAAAGTTTGAGGGAGCTGTTGTCCCGATTGAAGTAATGTTTCTCCAAGGTTATATGTTTCATAATCGTTCATGGCTAGATTCTCCTTAAAATATAGTAATAACTTGATTTCACTCTACAATACGACTATCATCAATTCAACGAAACGTTATCGAACGTAACATTCATTTATTTTGAACAGAGGAGGTGCCTGATTCATGGAAATACGCCAATTAAAAACCTTTTGCACGCTTGCATCGACCTGCAGCTTTAACCAAACTGCTGAATTATTGAGCTATGTACCGTCTACCATAACCATGCAAATCAAATCGCTGGAAGAAGAGCTCGGCGTGAAATTGCTGGATCGATTAGGCAAAAAGGTCGTGTTAACGGATGCTGGGCAACAATTTTTGCCGTATGCCACCAAAATCTTAAACGATGTAGAGGAAGCGAAGTGCATATCTAGTCAACAGGGGGAATTGGCGGGTACGGTTGTAATTGGAGCAGATGAAGTGTTATGTGCTTATCTTCTTCCAGCCTTGTTCAAACGCTTCCGAGCGGAGTATCCTGGTGTGCGGTTATTGTTCCGTCCGTTGTCTGGTCAAGAGCTTAAAACGAGTCTGAGAGAAGGACAGGCCGATGTCGTTTTTGTATTGGATGAGCCGGTTATTTCCAAAGATCTTCATTCCGAGTTTTTAAAGGATGAGTCCTTTCAATTGGTGGTTGCTTCCGATCATGTGCTAGCATCGCGTTCTGCGTTGATTATTGATGACTTTTACAAGCAGCATTTCTTGTTAACCGAAAAGAACTGTTCGTATCGCACGTACTTTGATCAAGCTCTACTGAAAAAAGGTGCGGATGCTCTGACAGAACTGGAGTTTCATAGTGTAGAAGCCATTAAACAATGCGCTATGGCCGGTCTAGGGATCGCGCTGTTGCCTGAAATGGGTTTGAAGAAAGAGTTAAGCGAGGGGGAACTGGTTGCTTTACCGTGGGACTTATCCGAAATATCCTTTTCGGCACAAATACTCTGGCATCAGGAGAAGTGGATATCTCCGTCCATGACTGCTCTCATTGAGGTCGCTAAGAGTGAGTTGAAATGATTGTTCAGAATTTGTTTAGACGTATATGTTAAAATACTCTTCATGGAGATCGTGAAGTGAAATGTAATCAACCTTCAACATTTTGATACAGATATATATGGGGGATTAGTAATGGAGAGAAAGATTAGAAATTCTGCAAAAGCATTAATTATCAAAGATGGGAGAATGCTTGCGATTAGGCAGGAAGATAATGGCGATGTAATCTATCTCTTGCCTGGCGGAAGTCAGAATGCAGGTGAAACGCTGACTGATGCCGTGAAGAGAGAAGTAGCAGCAGAAATCGGAGTAGACGTAGAACCGTTATCATTGGAATTCGTTATTGAAGGTGTATATGGCGCAGCTCTTCATCGTGTAGATTTTGTTTTTTTATCCGAATACATAGGTTTAATGGACAATAACAGTTCTATTCTGCCAAGTGACGAAAACCAAGTAGAATATGAATGGCTTGACATTAAAAACTTGATCCAACAACCTTTATTGCCCTCAAAATTACGAAAGCAGATCATTAGATTGGTTGAGGGAGAAAAGACGGTTATGTATTTAGGAAATGAGGAAGATGAGGACCTGAATGGTTAGACGTTCACACGTCGTAAACAAGCGGCCGTCTTGTATTTATAGAAAAAAGGCTATTTCAAAGGACATAAAGGTCCAGTGAAATAGCCTTTTTGCCGTTGAACAAATTGTGCAGAGCGATTCGAAAATGAACATCTAGGCTTAAGGGTTACATTAGGCCAAGGGTTATATATCTTGTTCCTTCACGCCTGCAGTCATATTTTTCTGTCCCCACATTACCACGGATTCAATTAAAGGAACCAATTCCTTGCCCGATGCTGTGAGCGAATACTCCACTCTCGGTGGAACCTCGTTATATTGCTCCCGATGCACGATGCCGTAATGAATCAAATCCTTTAAACAGTTCGTTAGCATCGTTCCAGTAATGCCAGGCAGTCTTCTTTTTAATTCATTGTAACGTATACAGTCATTTTCACTGAGAATTGCCAGGATCGGAAGATTCCACTTGCCTCCAATGACCTGAAATGCATAAGTTGCTGGGCATAACTGATCGAAATTAAACTCGTATTTCACTTGATACCCTCCAATAGTATACTTTTTGATACTAAGTCAGAAAAAGAATCGTACTTGTTCAGAAGATTGTAGACATTATAATCAAACTAACACAAGAAAATCAATTCATAAGACAAGATAAAGGCGGGATAAGTGTGAGTAACGAATCTATGATGTGTGATCTGGAAACAGGCGTATGTGGTGTGAGCGAGGAAGAAGCGATGCAAGAAATTAATCTGAATCACGTTGAGAAAAAGATAACTCTTTATTACGCAACAGATCCGATTTGCTCTCACTGCTGGGCGCTTGAGCCTGTGCTTCATCGGTTTGTTGAGGAATACGGTCATTACTTTACGATGCAAATCAAAATGGGTGGGCTCCTAGCTAACTGGAATGGTTTCTCGGATGGCGCTAATGGGATTCAGAAGCCCTCGGACGTTGCAGCGCATTGGAAGGAAGTAGGTGAGCATTCACGCATGCCCATCGACGGTTCCTTATGGCACGATAATCCCATACTTTCTTCCTATCCGCCATCTCGTGTATTTAAGGTCATTCAGAGTACACACCCTGGTAAAGAGCATGACTTTTTAAGACGTGCGCGTGAAGCCGTGTTTGCATTTAATCGAAATATTGGAGAAGATGATGTGCTGACGGATATCGTCGATCAACTGGGCTTGAATGGAAAAGAATTGGTTGAAGCGGCTGCACAGCAATCTGCACAAGATTTATTAGAGGAAGACTTTGAGAGTGTGGCTAGTTTGGGCGTTAGAGGTTTCCCATCCATAATCATTGTGAATGAAGAGAACCAAGGGTTGAAAATTGTCGGAGCACGTTCTCTTGAAACCTATGTGCAAGCCCTTCAGCAGGTGCTTGGTGGTGATCTGAAACCCAAACAGATAACCTCGTTGGAGCAGAAAATCAATCAGGGACACCTTCTTTTTTCTAGAGAAATGGAAGTCATGTACAATATCGAAAAGAGTGATATTGAATCATATGTGAAATCTGAATTGGCAGAGCACACATATCGTATGGATCATATTTTGAATGAGATGTATATTGAGCATATTTGAGGAAGCATGTAAGAATATTCCTGCTTAGGCACACGGATGTGTTATTCGCACAGGCAAGTCGTCCACCCATTGCGTAGACTGAAGTAGATCAAGTCAAGTGAGGTGAATTCCATGGCTAAAACCAATGAAATACACGTCCGGGTGAAACGGCTTAAGGATCACCCAGTCTGCGTAACTCTTCATAATGGCGAAACGTATGTCGGGTACATCTCTGGCGTTAACAGCGAAGGCGTAGTGCTTACCGGGGGCGGAAAGCTTACTCAGGCTGCAATCACAGCACCCTCATCTGGAGGCAGTACTCGCAAAACCAAACCTAAAGCAGGCGCTACGAGAAAAACAGCCTCCTCTCGGAACCGTAAACGGGCGAACATCACTCGTAAGTCGCAGGTGAGATCCCGGTCGATGTCTCGTTCAACCTCTCGGCCAGCTCAGGTATCATCTTTCATGCCTATGCTGGGCTCATTGTTAGGTGGCTTCGGCGGAGTTGGCGGTGCAGGCTCAATTGGAGGTATGTTAGGCGGTGGTATGCGGTTATTTGGCATGATCCAGCGGTTTACACCTGTGGTCAAAATGGGGTATGGCATGATTAAGCAGATTCAGCCATTTATGGGGGCAGTTCAAGGGCTAATGGCTCCGCAGAGCCAAGCTCAATCCAACCCAGCTGAAGCGGAAGAGAACGAGGACTAATCAAATGCTCATACAAGAAAGGAAAATGAAAGCTGCTTCCCGTGCTCAATGGAGGCAGCTTATTTGCATGCCGTTGCATTCATTAGATCATTTACAGCGATTCGCGCAAACAAGGTTGCCTTGTAACAGTGAACGCAAATAAGGGGCTTTCCCAGTCATCGCTATGACTGATGGGACGGCCCCTCACTATACTGATCTTGCGTAGCATTGAAACACGCATGGTACTATGGGCTACTTTAACGAAAAAGGTAGTTCAGCTAACTAATTTCAATTAAGCCTGTTTAGTTTTCAGACGAATCACGTTCCATGACGCTTTGTTCAGGACAGCTTGCACTTTACCCTGATCAACCGTTGTATGTCCGCCGTTGTGTGGAACCACATTGCGCGGGTTCGCTTTGGTATTGATGGCTTTCAGATCGTCGTTTTCTAGCACGATATGCTCAATAAATGTAGTTTCCCCGAAGGAGCGAAGATCCACATTCAGTTCCATCTGTTCTTCCAGATGTCTGTTGACCGCAAAGATGGTAATCATTCCGTTCTCTTCATCATGCACACTGATGGCTTCGAGGTAAGGCACGTCCGTAAAGTCTTTGGAATCATACTTCGGCGAAGATACAACAGATTGAAGCACAGTACCGCGACCGAAGTTGGATGCATGCATGAACGGGAAATAGGTCGTCTGGAACCAGATCGCTCCGTTATTCTCGGTCATGATAGGTGCAATGACATTGATCAGCTGTGCCAGACAAGCCATCTTCACACGGTCAGCATGTTTGAGCAGGGTAATCAGGTAACAGCCCACTGCGAGAGCATCTTCATGTGTGTACACATCTTCAAATTCTGGTGGTGCAATCTGCCAGCGTTCTTCAGCTCGGCTTGTGCCGATGGAGTTCCAGACGTTCCATTCGTCCAGCGACAGCATCAATTTCTTTTTGCTGCGTTTCTTGGCTTGTACATAGTCGCAGATTGATGCCACGCTGTCGATGAATTGGTCCAGATCCAGCGAAGTAGCCAGGAAGTTATATGTGTTGTCTTTGTTATTGTTGTAGTAAGCATGCAAGGACAGATAATCCACATTTTCATAAGACAGGTCGAGAACCGTCGCTTCCCAATCTGCAAAAGTACTCATGCCACGACTGGAGCTACCGCACGCCACCAGTTCAATATTCGGATCGACCCATTTCATCGCTTTCGCCGTTTCATTCGCAATTCGGCCGTACTCATGCGCGGTCATGGCACCAATCTGCCAAGGTCCGTCCATTTCATTACCAAGACACCACGTTTTGAATTTATGAGGATCTTTGTAACCATGGGAAATCCGCAGATCACTCCAATAGGTACCCGAAGGATGGTTGCAGTATTCCACCAAGTTTCTTGCCGCGTCAATCCCGCGGGTACCGAGATTAACAGCCATCATCACTTCGGTTCCGACGAGTTTGGCCCAATCTGCAAATTCGTTTGTTCCCACTGCATTCGTTTCAATGGTCCACCAAGCGAGTTCAAGTCTGCGTTTGCGTTCAGCTACCGGACCAACGCCGTCTTCCCAATTGTAACCGGATACGAAATTCCCGCCCGGATAACGGACAATCGGCACATTCAGCGCTCTAATCGCTTCGATGGCGTCTTGGCGGAAACCTTGTTCATTCGCCGTGGGATGCCCAGGGTCGTAAATACCGCCATAGACAGCACGTCCCAAATGTTCAACAAAAGAGCCGTACAGACGTGGATCGACCTCGGCTATCTGAAAATCTTTATCAATAAGCATCTTGGATGTAAGCAATGAGAAAACCTCCATAGAATTAATTTTAGGTGTATAAGAAACATTATTTTCACGTTGAGTTCGCATAAAAGCAAAATCAACTCATTGATTTGTTATCTAATGTGTATCATAATGCTATTATGTTGAGCAAGCTTATTCTATAGGGTTCGCTAAATAGCGAATTCTAAATCAATAATATATTGAATTCTAGAGAAATAGGGAAGTGAAGTTCATGATGCTTGGCACGGATGCGTCATCCTTAATTATATATGAGGCGCTCGCCAGTGAGGCCCGTTTAAATATCGTTCGTTTATTATTGCAAAACAGGGAGATGCATATTAATGCGCTTGCCAAAGAGCTGTATCTGAGCAAAGCCATCGTTAGTACACATGTGAGCAAGTTGCAAAAAGCGGGCATCGTAGGCAGTCGCATGAAGCGTGAGAACGGTGGAACGTATAAATACTGCTTTATTCTGCAAGAATTTATGACTATCAATCTCTCTCCTGAACCAGTGGATGCTCCTTACCATGAAGTCTCTATTCCGGTTGGTCAGTATACGGATTACGAAGCTTGGCCTACCTGTGGCATTGCAACAACGACGCAAATGATTGGACAATACGACACACCAGCCTGCTTCATGGACCCGGACCGGGTGAATGCTGGCATACTCTGGTTGGCACGCGGCTTTCTGGAATATAAGATTCCTAATTATTTAAATACAGAACAGCATCTCCAGGAAATTGAAATTTCACTCGAACTCAGTTCGGAAGCACCCCAAGTCAATGAAAACTGGCCGTCGGACATCCGCTTTTCCCTTAATGGAAAACACCTGGGAACATGGACAAGCCCAGGCGACTTTGGGGATCGGAAAGGCAAACACACACCGCTATGGTGGAAATTGGACGTCAACCAGTATGGTGTACTGAAGGTGCTGCGCATCAATGGAGAAGGGACGTTTATGGATGGACAGCGCATCTCGGATGTGCGTGTCCATGATCTGCAACTGGATTCTTCCACCTACTGGACGTTTGGATTAAGACCGGAAGAAGGGGTTCCCGGTCGAGGCGGACTTACATTGTTTGGGAAAGGGTTCGGTAACTACGATCAGGACATTTTGATTCGGTACTATTACGAGGCTGGAGCGTCGGAAAAGGACTAGAATAATCTGGAATTTTAGGATAAGATATAACCATCTGAATAAAAAGGAGCGTTTTCAAATGTCTAACAAGGTGATTGTGCTTTAGGTTCACAGAAGGATATTTGCGTTACAGAGATTCCTTTTGTGGACATTGCAATGCGGGAAACCGTCCAAACAATGTTTACTGGAGGAGATTATTATTAATTTTAACAAAGCTGTTGACATCAGCAATACACATGTACTGACGCTGGTACCCGAGCTGTTTCATCTGGAGGGTTACAACATTCAGCTTATTCCGCCTCATGAGGGTGGACGTAATGTCGTTTACACTTGCGAGCAAGAGGGGCGTGAATCGCTAATTCTACGGGTGTCTTTTTTACCTGACAGAGAGCGGCAAGATTACATTGCCGAACTGGAGTATGTCCGGTATTTATTTGAGCACGGTGCAAGTGTCTCGAATGTAGTCAACTCGAAAAAAGGTCATCTGCTGGAAGAGATCACTTATGATGAGCATACGTTCTTTATCTGTATGTTTGTGAAGGCCAAGGGGAAGTTGCTGGTAGAGAACCATTATCAGTACCGGGAAGGTGTTCCACTTACCGAATACTATTATAATAGCGGCAAAATTCTGGGCAAAATGCATCAGCTGTCGAAAGGGTACACTCCCGTCCATCGCCGGCATCATTTGATTGACAATTACAACGGTGAATTTATCGATAACTTGGTACCTGAATCATTCTCTTTGCTTAAGGAGAAGATGGTCGAGCTCCTGAATACCTTACAAGGTTTGGATACTAACCAGGAAACCTTCGGCATGATCCATTTCGATTATAATGACGGGAATTACTCGATCGATTTTGATACCGGTCAGATCACCGTGTATGATTTTGATAATTCATGCTTCGGTTGGTATATGGTTGATCTGGCCGATCTATGGACACATGGAGTCGGCTGGGTTCAATTTGAGCCGGATGCGGATAAACGCAGACAGTTCATGGATGACTATTTCCAAATTGCCCTCGCTGGATATACTTCCGAGACCCAGATCGAAGATTCGATGTTGGAGAAGCTACCTTTATTTATTCAAGTCACCCTTCTGGAGAATATTCTAGGTCAATTTGAGGAAATGCAGCGTGCTGGCGAAGAACCGGAAGCCAACGAAGAACTGTTGTATCTCATTAAATGTCTGGAAGAGGATATACCGTATAAAGGATTTTTCCATGAGATGTATTCCACTGAAGCTCCTTTTGAGTATGAGGAACGCTGATGGGACCTGTACGTAAACTAAACCCTGAATAACCAAGGATTCATCAAGTGGGGAGGCAGCCGGATCGACCGGTTGCCTCTTTGTTTGTCTGCGGCATGTTATTCAAATTTGGAAGGAGGTACGTTGTAAAATTTTTTGAATGCTTTGGAGAACGTGAAGGGGTCGGGATAACCCAGAAATCCGGCAATTTGCTGGATCGTATATTTTTTCTCGTACAGATAGTCTCTGGCTCGATTCATTTTGATTTGGTTGATATACTGTCCTGGTGTGATACCCAGAATTTTCTTGAACAACGAAATAAAATATTTCTCAGAAACGCCAGCAATATCTGCAAGTTCGTTAACTCGGATGCCCCGATGCAGATTCGCATCCACGTATGGGAAGACATTTTGCAGAACCTCCAGACTTCCTTCAATTTTCCTCGGTTTTCGGTCTTTCAGAAACTCACCGTCATACAGGCCTTGCTTGTGTAATTCCAAAATTTTGGCGATGACGAGAAGCAGAGAGGCTTTCAAGTAGAGTCGACTTCCGGAAGCGCCGCTACTCTGCTTGAACCTTCGATAGGACGAGGTGAACAGCGTTGATTCCTCCTGAACCAGGTTTCCAGGTACGATGCCCGGAAGTTGAAACTCGCCGAGAATCCGCTTCTGCTCAGCGATGCTGAAATCAAAGTGTATGTATACGAATTGGCACAGCTCTCCGGTCGTGGAAGCAGTGTAAGGCATGTCCGGATAAAAAAACACCACGTCACCCGGGCCCGCCATATGCTCGATTCCATCAATGGTAATCTTGACGGAGCCTGCTGTAATGAACCACAGATCATAATCGGAATGAGACTTGTGCTCCGTCCAATTGCTGTCGTGCGTTTGTTCCAAATAAGAGCTCATGCGAAGTGTGATATACTCCGAAAGTTCGTCAATTATACTCATATTTACAGTCTCCGGATGCATCTAATCCAACTCATCCTCTCTACTTTATGACATCCTTCATTTTTAGCTATAATAGCAAAGGATTTACCTCTTATTAATTATCGTACCATATGACATGTTTTGAAAACTATCACCCATTCTGATTTCAGCTCACTCACCTATAATGAACGTATATCGTTAAGAGGAGGGGTTATTGATGAATGCTACAAGTACACAACATCCAAAGGTGGTTGTTATTGGGGCGGGCAGCCTGTTTTTCGGTCGTCAGTCCATCTGGCAGATGGTTCACTCCCCATATTTGAATCAGGGAACGCTGGCTTTAGTGGATACGGACGAGGAACGACTTTCGAAAATGGTAACACTGGCGGAAAGGGTCGCTCGGGAGAACAACGTATCCTTAAAGATTGAGGGCTCGGTGGACCGAAGACAGGTGCTTCCGGGAGCAGACTTCGTTGTACTCAGCTTTGCGGAGCAATCGGTGAAATATCGAGGCATCGACTGTCAGGTTTCTCTAAAGTATGGGATTCGCATGTGTTCCGGCGATACGATTGGCCCGGGCGGAATCTTTCGGGCGATGCGGGAACTACCGGTTATCATGGAGTGCGCCAAAGACATCGAGGAGCTGTGTCCAGATGCGTGGGTGATCAATTATATTAACCCGTCTACCGTTCACGGCATCGCGTTACATCGTTATGCACCGAATCTCAAATCATTTGCGCTGTGCGATAGTCATCATATGCCGCATAAAAAAGCCTATTACGCTGTACGAGCCGGCATCATTGGAGACCATAGCCAGTTCACCGAGGAGATCAACCAAAAATTTGATTTTCGCATCGCTGGTGTCAATCATTTCACTTGGTTGCTCAAAGCCGAGTATGAAGGAATAAATGTGATGCCTACAATCGCAGAAGCCATGCGTAAGATGGAAGGTGATGAGAACAACGGTGGTGATCGCGGTGCAAAAGCTCTTTTTAACGATGCGATTACCTATGAGCTGTATGATATTTTCGGAATCATTCCCACTTGCACGGCGCATACGAAGGAATACGTTCGGTATTGGCAGGGTCTTGGCAAAACTGCGGACACCATCCCGCCATTATCGATCTGGGAGACAGAGGACAGATACGAGCGTCACGACGAAATGTGGCGTCAGGTGGATGACTTTCTTGCGGGGAACATCCCGATTGCCGATTACATGAGTACCTTCGGACCAGATCATGCGACTGACATCATCGAGAATATGGTAGGTAACTTGGGCAAAAAATTCTTCATCAATACGCTCAATCAAGGCGCGGTAACCAATATGAATGCGGATTCGTTCCTGGAACTACTATGCGATGTAGATATGGATGGGGTGAAACCACGCCATGTAGGCGAGATGCCGCGTGGGATAAGAGGGATGCAAGAACTTGTACTGGATACGCATGAGCTCACAGTTGAAGCTGTTCTGGAACAGAGCTACGAGAAGCTGAGAAGGGCGATGCTCACTGATCCGCTCGTAAATTCCATCAGTGACGCGGACAAGATCATCCATGAATTGTTGGAACTGGAACGTGAGATGATTCCGGACGTTTGGTATAAGGATAGACTGCAGTATAGCTAAGAACAGATAACGATCAAAGACCAGTCGGTTCCTTCCAAGGGACTAACGTGGTCTTTATTTTTATCTTTTTAACAAGAAATCTTACTCCACTTTAAACAAGCCAGCATGGTGCTCATAGTACGAAGTAATAAAATCACGAAATTCTCCAACAACAGGAGATAACCATTTTTGTTTGACCCAAGAGAGGCTAATTGGATATATCGCTGAATCATCAGCAATTTTCACATAACGTAATCCCAGTGTTCTACATACGGAGATAGGAAGCAACGCAACACCCTGATCAAGTCTGATAATTTCGAGCAGGGTATGAGAATCGACTTCAAATGCATGATTGGGCAGGAAGCCTGCTTTTTCACAGAGCTTGGTGGTAAACCGGCTGTACTCCTTATTATCGGCAAGGGAAATAAAGGGCTCATTTGCAACAACACTCAAGGAGATGCTTGTTTCTCCGCCGTATGCATGATTCATGGGCACAATCAGAACAATATCCTCCTCAACCAGGACAACACTCTCAATCTCCTCATCCTGAATCGGATGCCCCGTAATGCCCAGATGCATGTCGCCTTTCTTCAATCCTGTAATAATTTCACTGCGAGTGCCAATGCTTTGATGAAGCTTGGTTTCGGGGGAACCGTTGATGTAGTCACTAATGAGGCCAGCGAGAAATCGGGTATTGGTAATCGAGATCCTGATCGTATTGGAAATTTGCTGTTCCTCCGCTTTAATCTCCATCTCTGCATTTTCAATTTCAATAAAAATCCTGTTCACATGCTTCAATAGAATTTCACCTGAGGAATTCAATTGAATATTTCGTCCTCTCCTGTGAAATAAGGGGGTACCCAGTTCATCCTCAAGTCTTTTAATCGTCAAGCTTAGGGAAGGTTGAGCAATATTCAATTGCGCAGCTGCCTTAGAGATATGTTCAGTATAGGCAACGGTCTGAAAGTATTTGAGCTGAAGCAGTTCCATTCACGCGCACTCCTTATTTATTCTGATAAATATATATAGTACTTATTATGTATTATATTAAATTTAAATATTGATGTAGAATTTTTTTATGAGATACAGATCAAATTTTTAAAATACCAAAAAATGACTATATAAGTTGAACTACTCATTTACACAATAACGGAGAGGACAGAAAAAACCTGAAAAAGCGAAGCGTTCGCCTTTATCAACGGATTTTCACTTTTAGAAAAGGGAATCGAAAAATCTGGGGATAACAGCGATTGGAAGGTTGTTCTGTCATCGTAGTGTCAGTGTGAATTATCTTGAGTTCAACTTATATAGAAACAAAACATAAGGTAGGTGTCTTTGATGAAAATCGATGTGAATAACATAGCTAAAAATCTGAATACACCCCTAACGGCTCCGGCATACCCGATGCCACCGTACAAATTCGTGAATCGTGAATACTTGAATATTATTTACCGAACCGATGAAAAAGCGTTGCGGGCAGCCGTACCAGAACCTCTGGAAATTACTGAACCATTGGTTAAATTCGAAGTGATGTGGATGCCGGATGTTTCTGGACTGGGTGCCTATACCGAAGCTGGACAAGTCATTCCTGTGCAATTCAATGGGGAGGAAGGCGATTATGTGCATTCAATGTACGTAGACAATTTCCCCGCGATTGCGAGTGGTCGAGAGCTCACCGCCTATCCGAAAAAGCTGGGTGCGCCCAAGTTGTATACCGATTCAGATGCACTAGTTGGCACACTTGATTATGGAACGCTGCGTGTAGCCACGGCAACGATGGGATATAAACATGTGGAGATGGATAAAGAGTTGGCTAAACGCGAAATATGCCGGCCTAATTTTATGATTAAGATTGCTACGGACTATACCGGGAATTTAAGAATATGTGATCTGATCCGAACTCAAATTACGGATATTGAAGTGAAAGAGGCCTGGACAGGACCTGCCCGGCTTCAACTGTTCGAACATGCATTGGCACCTCTTGCAGATCTGCCTGTGTTGGAAGTTGTGTCCGCTTCTCATATTCTTACCAACTTAACCTTAAACGCTGCACAACCTGTATACAACTACCTGGAAGAGAAATAAGGAGAAAAAATATAATGAGAATTGCAATTGTAGGAGCAGGATCTTTGGGAACCATCGTAGGCGCATACCTTGCGGATGGTGGAATGGACGTTGAGTTAATTGATGCATATCAGGAACATGTAAATGTTTTAAATCAGACGGGTGCTAAAGTAACGGGTACCACAGAGTTTCAGGCAACAGTAAAAGCCATTACTCCTGATCAAAAATCGGGACAATATGACCTCGTTTTACTTTTAACCAAACAACTCTACAACGATTCCATCCTTCAGGAACTACTTCCATTCTTGAACGAAGACAGTATGGTGTTGTCCTTGCAGAACGGGATTCCGGAAGAAAAAGTCGCGTCCATCGTGGGTGAAAAACGCGTCATTGCAGGCTCCGTTGAATTTGGCGCTACTTTTATTAGACCAGGTGTATCAAGTCTTACAATTGAGTACACTCAATTTAAACAGTATGCTTTTCAGATTGGCGAATTAAATGGTGAAATCACCGAACGAATTCAACGCGTGAAATCGGTGTTGGATCTTGTAGGTGGAACACATATTTCCGATAACCTGGTTGGAACCAAATGGTCCAAATTGCTGATCAACAATGCATTCAGTGGTTTGTCCGCTGCATTGAATGGTGAATATGGGGAGATCATCGATCATGAAGCCGGCATTGTAAGTGCAGCTCATATTGCGGACGAGACAATTAAAGTTGCCCACGCAAATGGGGTCACCCTAGTTAAAATGAATGGATTCGACATCGCCTCACTCGAACTGAACAGCGAAGAAGATATCCCTGAACGGGTGAAAACTCTACGTTACGTGATGGAGCCCTCCAGACTGCTCAAAGCAAGCATGCTTCAAGATTTGGAGAAGAACCGCAAAACGGAGATTGATTATATTAATGGGGTTGTTTCAAGCAGAGCAGAAGGTACCGGAATTGCGACACCTTATAATGATTTAGTTGTAAAACTGGTCAAATCTGCTGAAGAAACTCAAACCGTCCCTCATTTTGACACGAATATTAAAGCTTTTGAAGAACTATTAAGTGCACAAAAATAAATTCAACTATTCCAACTGAAAGTCGCTAATATAGCGGCTTTTTTGTTGTATCCGCAAATCCTATCAGGTTTGATTTTAAGACGGATAGAATATTCTTTGTGATTTTTGTTTCCTAAGATTATACAAAAAGGGGAATTGAATTTGATATAATATAGACTTGCTGGTTATTTTTCTATTCGAAGGAGATACATATGAGGAACTATTGGGGAGAATTCGTCTTTTATTTGGCGGTGTTTGTCTTTGTTTTGTTTATGTCTTGGAATGACTATTCACTATTTTGGACATTAGGGGTTGTGCTTATAGCCGCTCTTATCATGTTTATGTTGCGTTTTTATTATCCATTGTCGTTGGAAAAACGCATAGACCGTGTTGAGACTTTCTTACGTAGACAGAAAAACACGCCTGGGGTTTACATTAGTTATGTGCTTGCGAATAGACTTGATGATGAGGCAGAACTTGTTATGGAGCAGATTATGCAAAAATATAAATGGAAATCGACGCAGGCCTCGTTCAAAGCCGCTTACGGTGTTCATCTCAAAAATATGTTTGCCGTTCAGCAAGCTGTAAAACAGATGGGAATCTCTGATTACCGTACATATTATGAAACCATTCTACTATTGGAAGACGGGAATAGTGATGGGGCGCGGGAAAGACTTCAATCCATTAAGAAAAAGTGGATGCGATCAACATTGCTCGCGGGTATTGAACTCAAAGCAGAAAACCGCGATACCGCCATCCAGCACGCGCATGAAGCACTTAACTCTTCCAGAGGTGTTAATCGTTATGTTTTATATAAGGAATATGAAAGAGTATTACCAGAAGTTGTTGGACACATATCGTAAAATAGTAAAAATGTTAAAAAAATAAACCGTGCTATACGGTTTATTTTTTTTCATTTGCTAGTACAGGTGCCAGTCCTTCCTTAGCAAAAATAGAGGGGAGAACCGTCAATAACCGCTCACGCGTAAGAGGATCATCGTAATTCCAGCCAGCTTCTACTACATGTACATTACCGGGTGCCAACATGCCAACCAAACTTTGGAGCGGAGAAGGGATATTTAAATGCATCTCTTCCTGAGGTACCATCACAAAGTTTCGGTCTCCAGCGTATTGCGTGATTTTATTGTGATCAATTTGTATCCAAGGTCTGCCATCAACGATCAGTTGATTTACGGATTCGGTGGGTCGAAAGCCAAGTGATTCATACACGGTAGCCGCAAATCCCGTCTGTCCCATAACATATATGTTCTTGCCCAGCACCAGATAGACAGTTGCTCGTTCTCCTGCAATATAATCATCTGCCAATTGTCGCCGAATCCTCCTGACACTCTCCTCATAGCGGTTGATCCACTGTTCAGCCGTTCTGCTTCGACCGAAAAGATCCGCAATATAACGAAGACGCTCAAAAGTGCTAGTTGATTCGCGATAGACGATGGTAGGGGCAATGGCGTCCAGTCGAGGTAACTGCTGCTCACTATAGTTGCCTAGAAGTATAAGATCAGGCTTCAGCAGGGAGACTTGTTCCGGTGCGGCTTGCAGTCCAATGTCCGGAATCTGATGCAGTTTGTTTCGATATATGACTTGTGATTTCATTGTGGTTATACCCGCGCCGACTGGACGGATACCGATAGCAAGCAACTCGCCAAGGGTATTGGTGCCTGTGGCTACGATTCGCATAGCCGCATCAGGAAGAGAAATCTGCCTGCCGAGGGAATCGGTTATCGTTCTTTGCCTGGTCCGCCTTAGTATATTGGCGTATTCCCGTGGAGGGTGCCCTGTGAGCTGATGAAAGCGCCGACTGAAATAATACTCATCCTTAAAACCGACTTGTCGGGATATTTCACGTAAGGTCTCGGTAGAACTGGACAGTAGCCTTTTAGCATGCTGGACCCTGAGCTCTGCCAGGTAATCCGTTGGCTTCTTGCCAGTCATCACCTTAAACAATTTGCTATATTGCCATCGTACCATGCCGGCCATTTCGGCCAAGAACTCTACGGTCAGATCTTCGTTGTAGTGCTGCTCCATATAGCTGAGTGTACGCTGTACCGCTTGATCATTTTGCACTGGCGCAGGAGCGCTTTCTAGCTGAGCCATCAGACCAAGAATCAGTTGTAGCCGGGCCTGAGTAACTGCTAATTTTGAATGATGAGTAGGGGGATATTTCTTCTCCTGCAACCGACCTTGCTTGTTGGATTGCAAAGGCGATGGAGAAATCCAGTCCTCACTTGCCAACGCCAGTTTTATAGTCGAAAGAGACAGCCTGTAAGGCATGCCCAGAATAAGAGGAGGGCATGCCGGAAGCAGATTCAACTGATCCACTTGAAAAGAAAGAAAGGTTAACCGGGCTACATGCGCTTGCTCTTTTATCGTTTTGAGAATGTAGGATTGCTGAGTAGGGAGCAGAATACAACTGCCTTGGCTTAGATCTTGGGAAATGTGGTTTGTTAACAGCCGAACTCCATGTTCCAGAGCAATAAGCAGTGTATACTTATTGGCATCCTTGCTCTTGGTTGATGGATTATGATGATTGGTTTCCTGCAGTGGTGTGAGCTGAAGCAGATCATGCTGCTGCAGTTGGATGTATAGGGAAGCCATTTGCATTCGGGAGCACTCCGATCTATTGATAATAATTCTCAATTACTAGTTTACCACATTTTACACGTTAGAGAATGTTTCGTTACAGACCTTATTACACGCAGTACTTATTTACAAAATCAAAAAATCCTCCACAGCCCAAAGGGTTTGGAGGATTTTGACGCCATCATCAATGCGTTATTATCGATTCATCCATTTTGGCAATTCATCAAGTAATTGCTCCAGAGCCAGCAGATTGTCGGTATTCCAATCGGCTGATGCTGTATAGACGCGTCCTTGCTGAACGGCAGGCAACGTTTTCCACAAAGTGCTTTGTAACAAGCGCTCAGATTCAGCTCGGCTTTCGTCATTATCCAGCGTAAGGACAAAGAGACGATCTCCTGCATAGTCCGGCATTAGTTCTTCCGAAAGTTCGACAAATGTTTGGTCCTTGTCAATGATGTTTTGCTGAATTGCTGGCGGAATTGCAAATCCGTGCTCTTGATACAAGACTACACCCAAGGAACGATTACCCATCACATAGAGCTGTTTACCCAACTGCAAGAAGATGGTCGCTGTCTCGCCCTCTGCCACATTCAGCTTGTCCCACATCGCTTCCGCTTTTGTATCAAATCTGCTGATCCATTGCTCTGCCTCATCCTGTTTGCCAAAAATGTTGCCAAGCTCGCGGACGCGTTCTGTAAATGGTAATGCCGAGTTGAATGGAATCGTAGGCGCAATCTTCGAAAAAGCGGCGTTCCGGTCAGCATCTTGGTTATAACCATTCAAAATCAAGTCAGGCTGCAAGGCCGTTATTGCCTCCAAATCACCAGGGTTCCCGACATCCTCAATACCTTCTAATCGGTCTACAATATAGCTTTTTGAAGCATGAATCAGATTGGCTCCAACGACGGGGATATCCATTGCAATGAGATCTCCAAGTGTTGAACCAAGATAGATCACTCGTTGTGGTTTGGTTGGTATTTCAATCACTTCGTCTGTTTGGGTTGTATAGCTTTTTGTCGTTTGTTCGTTGGTCTTCACAGGTTCTTGTGAAGGGACGCTTTCCGAACGGCTGCATGCTGCAAGGACGGATAGAAGAAGGAAGCATGCTCCCCATATGAATAGGTGTTTCCTAATTGTGCTGTTCATCATTGTTTCCCCCTGAATTCTCTTTTTCTCATTGATAACCATTATCAATTACAACGTAATTATAGGTGCCTTTTCAGCGGCTTACAATGAAAAAAACGCAGTGAATTTATTTGTACAAATGTCAAACGTGTGCATCTATTTGTTCGTTGCATTATTTTCAATCCACAGGTGCGCTGTCATCAGAGTATGCGTGATCAAAAACAACTTGCTATATAAGGAATTAATAAACGTTGGATAATAATGACATTGACAACTGCAGGTTTTTCCAAAATAATAGTATGTAATTGAATACTGGTACCTTTAATTCAGTCCAGAGAGGCTGGCAAGGGCAGCGGATTTCATAATCACGCGAGAATCAGGGCATATTCCGTAATGGAATGCTCTGTGTCTTCGCGCGGGTTATGATGCAAAAAGAGGCTACTTGTCAGTGTATAACTTGACGAGTAGCCTCTTTTTTCTGCTTTTTATGGTATCAGATACACTTTACGTTGGGGGTATTCTGATGAGCAAACAAGATCAAGAGTTTTCATGGCAAGCTGTGCCGAAATCGCAAAGAAACCACTTTTGGAAGACATTATCCGTCATGCTCGGTTTCACATTTTTCTCAGCCAGTATGTTGGCAGGAGGCACGTTGGGAGTAAGCTTGACGTTCATGGAGTTCATTGGCATCGTGCTTGCAGGCAATCTGGTACTCGGTATCTATACAGGGGCACTGGCACATATCGCTGCCAAAACGGGCTTGTCCACACATTTGCTTGCTAAATATGCGTTCGGTGCGAAAGGGTCGTATCTACCTTCGTTCCTGCTAGGCTTCACACAGGTCGGGTGGTTCGGAGTAGGCGTGGCTATGTTCGCGATTCCGGTCGCCAAAGCCATGGATTGGAACGTGTACCTGTTAATTATCGTGTTCGGACTTGCCATGACAGCGTCAGCCATCTTCGGCATGAAGTCACTCGTCATTCTCGGATATATCGCGGTTCCTGCGATTGCCATTCTCGGTGGTTACTCCATGTTCGAAGGTGCAGGTTCGCTGGGAGGTCTGCAAGGGTTGCTTGATTACACGCCGACTCAGTCGCTTACTGCGGCGGCAGCATTAACGATCTGTATCGGATCATTCATAAGCGGCGGAACGCTGACACCCGATTTTGCCCGGTTTTCCCGGACATCGAAACAGGCAGTTACCGCAACAGTGATTGCATTTTTCCTGGGTAACTCACTCATGTTTCTGTTCGGTGCAGTTGGAGCGATGGCCTATAACTTGGCCGATATCTCGGAGGTCATGTTCCTGCAAGGATTAATCATCCCGGCAATCATCGTTCTGGGCTTGAATATCTGGACGACCAACGATAATGCACTGTACGCTTCAGGTCTTGGTTTTGCCAACATCACCAAAATTTCGAAGAAATTCTTCGTCATCGTTAACGGCATCGTCGGTACCGTATTCGCCATGTGGATGTACAACAACTTCGTCAGTTTCCTGAACGTACTGGGCGCTGCGGTACCATCCATCGGGGCCATTATTATTGCAGATTACTTCATTGTAAAACGTAGAAATTATAAGCCATTTGCTGACATGTCATTCAAAAATGTAAACTGGGTAGCGATGGTCGCATGGGCCATCGGCGTGGCATTCGCCCAACTGGCTCCTGGCGTAACACCATTGAACGCACTGCTTGGTACAGCAGTAGCCTATATCATCTTGATGCTGATTGTTCCTGCGAAAGAATCCAAAGAAATGGGGAAAATAAATGATTATACAGAACGCAAAATTGCGGGGTAAAGAAGGACTATGGAATATCGTTGTGAAAGACGGGAAGTTCGAACGAATCACACAATCGCTGGAAGTGACTGAAAATGAGGAGCTCCTGGATGTCAACGGATCGCTGGTGCTGCCACCGTTCATTGAACCACATATTCATCTCGATACAACGCTCACAGCAGGCGAGCCGGAATGGAATCTAAGCGGAACACTGTTCGAAGGCATTCAGCGCTGGTCAGAGCGCAAAGCTTTCTTGACACATGAGGATGTCAAAACACGTTCCAAAACGGCATTGAAATGGCAATTGGCACAGGGTATCCAACATGTGCGGACACATGTAGACGTTACCGATCCAAGCTTGATCGCCGTTAAAGCCATGCTTGAAGTAAAAGAAGAAATGGCTCCATATATGGACATCCAGCTTGTTGCTTTCCCACAGGAAGGCATTCACTCTTATCCAAACGGTGCAGAGTTGCTGGAAGAGTCGTTGAAAATGGGCGTTGATGTAGTCGGCGGCATTCCACACTTTGAATTCACACGGGAATACGGCGTTGATTCAATGAAAGTTGCGTTTGATCTGGCCGAAAAATACGATCGTCTTATTGATATCCATTGCGATGAAATCGATGATGAGCAATCCCGTTTTGTTGAAGTCGTTGCCAAGGAGGCTTACGAGCGTGGACTGGGTTCACGCACAACGGCGAGCCACACAACAGCGATGGGGTCATACAATGACGCTTATACGTACAAATTGTTCCGTCTGCTTAAGATGGCTGATTTGAACTTTGTCTCCAATCCGCTGGTCAACATTCACCTGCAAGGACGCTTCGACACGTATCCGAAGAGAAGAGGGCTTACGCGTGTCAAAGAGTTGCAGGAAGCAGGTCTGAATGTATGTTTTGGTCACGATGACATCTTCGATCCGTGGTATCCTCTCGGCACAGGCAACATGCTTCAAGTGCTTCATATGGGGATTCACGCTTCCCAGTTGCTTGGTTATGACCAGATCGTGAATTCAATCGACCTCATTACGAAAAACAGTGCAAGAACGTTGCACATCGAGGATGTATACGGGGTTGAAGAAGGCAAACCTGCCAACTTCATCGTACTTGAAGCAGAGAATGAATATGAGGCTGTTCGCAAACAATCCGGCGTACTTTATTCCTACAGAGGCGGCCGTAAAATTGCTGAATCGAAGCCGCGGGACACATCCATCATTTTTGAAGGCGGTACGGAGAAGGTTACGTTCAATAAATAAGTAGCTTACATGACTTCGGTCTCAAACTACATCACACAGAAAACAATATAACCGTTAAAAGTCGCTATTAGAGCGGCTTTTTCTTGTTTTAAGTATGATACAACATAGTAGTGATGGAGGCAGTTTCTATGGGTCTAAACTCTGCATTCACACTCGAACATCGCGATAACGAGCAGATATATGTAATTTGAAGATTGACTTTAGAATGGTTGCATTATAATATAAGCATGCACTTATATTCTACGGAAGGAGGAAGTGAAATGAATTCAATTCAAGAAGCAGCTGATAAGCTAAAATTGTTGGGTGACAAAACACGTCTTACGATACTTACACTCCTCAAGGAACGTGAATGGTGCGTATGTGAATTTGTAGAAATTTTGGACATGTCACAACCGGGCATTAGTCAGCATTTACGCAAGTTAAAGGATCAAGGGTTGGTTAAGGAGAGCAAACGCGGTCAGTGGGTATATTACTCTTTGAATGTAGAGAATACACCTTATATCAAGTCAGTCTTGGAATTCATGCCGGATTCGGTGGAGATCCTTAAGTCTTTAAACAAAGAGAACTATACTTCAACGTGTAATTAATTTTTTTAATTTATATATAAGTGCATAGTTATATACTAATATGAAATGAGATGAATAGAAAAGAGGGATGTGTTTGTTATCTACGCTGCTCGCTTGTATTATCTTTTTAATTACACTTGTGCTTGTAATTTGGCAACCTAAAAACCTGTCCATTGGTTGGTCTGCTTGCGGCGGAGCAATTCTTGCTTTACTGGTGGGTGTGGTCCACTTTGAAGATGTATGGGATGTGACACAAATCGTATGGAATGCCACACTTGCATTTGTCGCTATCATTCTGATCTCGTTAATTTTGGATCGTATTGGATTATTCGAATGGGCTGCTTTACATATGGCGAAAGCTGCTCATGGCAACGGTGTCCGAATGTTTGTTTATGTCTCCATATTGGGAGCAGTGGTTTCTGCTTTCTTTGCCAATGACGGAGGCGCATTGATTTTGACACCGATTGTTCTAGCCATGGTGCGTGCGCTGAATTTCGATGAGAAAAAAGTATTTCCATTTATTATAGCCAGTGGATTTATTGCGGACACGACATCCTTGCCGTTCATTGTAAGTAACCTGGTGAACATCGTGTCTGCCGATTTCTTTGGTATTACGTTTATGGAATATGCAGGAAGGATGTTTGTCCCGAATCTGTTCTCACTGGCGGCGAGTATCGGCGTACTGTATCTCTTTTTCCGAAAGAGTATTCCAAAACGCTTTGATGCGAATGAATTGAAACCACCGATAACTGCGATTAAGGATATGAAAATGTTTCGGTTGTCGTGGGTGGTGTTGGGGGTTCTGCTCATTGGATACTTCACCAGTGAATTTATCGGAATACCCGTATCCTTTGTGGTAGGTGTTGTCGCAATATTCTTCCTCATCATGGCTTCCCGCAGTTCTGCTGTGCCGACTACTATGCTTATCAAAGAAGCACCTTGGGCAATCGTATTCTTCTCCATCGGCATGTATGTTGTGGTCTATGGTCTACGTAATGTCGGTTTGACGGACCTTCTGGCTGTGGTTATTCAGGCGGTGGCTGATCAAGGATTGTTTGCTGCAACGATAGGTATGGGTTTTATTGCTGTGATCATTTCATCCCTGATGAACAACATGCCTACCGTGCTGATTGATGCGCTTGCCATTGATGCTACATCGACTACGGGAACTGTTCGGGAGGCACTGATATACGCCAATATTATTGGCTCGGATCTCGGACCGAAGATTACCCCGATTGGTTCACTCGCGACACTGCTCTGGCTTCATGTGCTTAGCACAAAAGGTGTCAAAATCTCATGGGGCACATACTTCAAAACGGGTATCATGATCACCATTCCCACTTTGCTGATTACGCTAGTGGGTCTGTATCTGTGGTTAAGCATTCTATAATATAAACAACGAGGAGACGATGACATGCGTAAAAAAACACTTTACTTCCTATGTACAGGCAATTCTTGCCGGAGTCAAATGGCTGAAGGTTGGGCCAAGAAATATCTGAGCGAGGACTGGAACATTTATAGTGCGGGAATTGAGGCACACGGTTTGAATCCCAAAGCAATTGAAGCCATGAAAGAGGTTGACCTGGATATTTCAACTCAAACTTCTGATATTATTGATTCGAAGTTGTTGAATAACGCTGATCTTGTGGTCACATTGTGTGGTGATGCCGCTGATAAATGTCCAATGACGCCACCACATGTGAAGCGGGAACACTGGGGATTTGATGACCCTGCCAAAGCGCAAGGAACAGATGAAGAAAGATGGGCTGTGTTCCAAAGGGTTCGGGACCAGATTGGGGAGCGCATTAAAACTTTCGCAGACACTGGAGAGTAAGACATAAATAGCTCAGACCTTGAAAAGACCTCCTCTCTAAAACATGGAGGAGGTCTTTTAACATTCATATTTGTGCTATAGAGAGGAGAGTACTTCAACTGTATCATCTCTACAACAAGCCTGCCCATTTCAGACCATGCCAGATCCCGTCTTGTTCCGCATTAGCTGTAACATGAGATGCCAGTTGTTGAAGAGGATGAGGGGCATTGCCCATGGCAATGCTGCAACCTGCATAACGGAACATCTCCATATCATTGAAGTTATCGCCAAAAGCATACACCTGTTCAGGGGAAAACCCCAAGCGGTCTGCGAGTCGGGAAACCCCTTCGGCTTTAGAGCCTCCGGCAGGTAGAACGTCCATGGACAACGGATGCCAACGTACAAAGTGCAACTCATGGAACCTATCTCGATATACCGTTTCCTCTTCTGAGGAGCAGAAGAGCATCGTCTGATAGATGAGCCTGTTTGTACAAAAGCTCTTGCTATAACCAGGATGCGTGACACCAAGCGAAGTTAGACAAAGGTCTACATGTGCATGATACTCCTGACTGCAACTCATCTGTGAATGATCCAGATAAACGAGTGGATGTCCCGACAACTCAGCGAATGCAGACAATTGATTCAAAGCGTCCGAACGAATGGGGTTACTGTGAATAAGTTCTCCTTGATGCATCACATATTGTCCATTGAAACTAACATAAGACTCCAGTTCCAGTTCAAGCCGAACTTGTTCCAACATAAACGGAGATCGCCCTGAGGCTAAAGCTACGACATGTCCGGCTTCCTTTAAGGCAAGAACGGCTTGCTTCGCAGAAGCGGGAATTCGATTATGGCGGTCGAGCAGCGTACCATCAATGTCAAAGAAAATCAGTTTTGGACTTTGAGCCACAACATCACACTCCTTCCCCGCCGACGGAAGAAAGACTCAGACTGACTTGCTCATTTAAGCCGAAAGGAAGAGGGGAGATGACTTCCCAACGTTTCGTATCACTGCGAATATCGTAGTGAAATTCTTTCCCTTGAAACTGGATATTGGCGATCTCGCCCAGTATTCCAGCTTGACTTGAAGGCTGTAAATGGAACTGATCCGGTCTCACGGGGTATAACCCGTTGGATTTAAAATAATTCGCAACCTGCTTGCCAGGCCAAGCAATATTGGTGCCACCCTCAGGGACGAACATATCTGCATCCCAATGACCTTTGACCAAATTGGACTTCGATACAAACCTCGCAACAAATTCGGTTTCTGGCCGCAAATAAATCTCCTGCGGCGTTCCAGCCTGTTCAATCCGTCCATCCTTCATTACGATAATTCTGTCAGCCATGGCAAGGGCTTCGCCTTGATCATGCGTCACATAAACTACGGCTGATTTCGTATTCCGGTGTACTTGTTGAATCTCACGCCGCATATCCATACGAAGCATGGCATCCAAACTGCTGAGGGGTTCATCCATTAGCAATAATGACGGCTGAGGGGCGATGGCACGTGCAATAGCGACACGTTGTTTTTGTCCTCCAGATAGCTCATGCGGCATACGTTCTGCCAGATGGGACAGCCCCGACATATTCAGTACTTCCTGAATGCGGTTCTGCTCGTTATTTTTAATATGGGAAGGCGTTGATTTATGCGTTCGGATGGGAAAACGGACATGCTCCGACACATTCATATGCGGCCAAAGTGCGAAGGACTGGAACACCATGCCGATTCTGCGTTTTTCCGGAGGTAGCAATGTCCCTGAACCGGCCACTACCTTACCGTCCATGAGAACATTACCACTGCTCGGTTGCTCAAATCCGGCAAGGATGCGCAGCAATGTGGTTTTTCCACAGCCTGACGGTCCAAGGATCGCCACGAATTCGCCATCCTCAATTGTTAAGTTAATGGAATGAAGTGCTTGGTAACTTCCGAAAGATTTGCTAACCTGTTGAATCTGGATACTCATGACTTCACTCCCTTACGAGTTGCCCAGCGTTGAGCGATGAGCAGAATTACGCCTCCTACCGCAATAAGTGCGACAATCAGACTGGACAAGGCAGTTGAATAGAGGGTATCTCCTGCCTGTTCAAAACTAAATATGGTGACACCAATGGTCTGTGAACCTGATGAATATAACAATGCCGATACAGTAAGCTCGGTCAGGGCGGTCAGAAAGACCAACATGCCTCCGGTCAGAATACCCGGTAGTAGTAGGGGTAGCAGAACAGCAGTCCATTTACGCCAGAAACCGGCTCCGGAGATCCGCGCTGCTTCTTCCATGGATGCATCCAACTGCATAAACGAAGTGACACTTGAGCGAATCTGAAGAATAAGGAATCGGCAGATGTAGGCGATAAACAAGATGGTCATTGTGCCATATATGCCAGGATTCCAGCCAGGAATCGGCTCCATCCATACCAGTATCATGGACAGTGCGAACACAATGCCGGGAAGGGTATAGGGAACGGCAGTGGCCAGCTCGGCCATTTTATTGAATTGATTAGGCTTACGTACCCGGATATAAGCAAACCCTGAGCCAATAATCAGACAAGCCAGCATCGTGACAAGAGAGAGGACAAGGCTGTTCTGAATCGCCTGCCAGACACGTTCATTTTCAAAGAGAATATATCTATAATTATCCAGGGTCATATTGGCACGAGTCAGACCGAGACCATACGCTCTTTTTAAAGACATCGAGATCATTGAAGATAACGGAATAATCGTAATCAGTGCGAGACCTGCCCATATAGCGAAGGCTAGCGGCTTACGCATGCGACCTAACTCGTATCTCGGGGTAAGGTCGGGTTGCATCGTATCCGAAGCATGACTTTTTCGTAAAAGAATCCATTGCAACAGACTGCCGATTACCGCAGCAGCACCGAGCAACACAGATAACGATGCGCCACGGGCAAAGGCCGAAGGCCCGAATCCAATAATCTCTTCATATATAAGTGTACTGAGAACAGAAATATTCACAGGCGTACCCAGGAAGGCAGGTATTCCAAAATTGTCCAGCGAAGCCAGGAAAACCAGTAATCCGCCTGCTGTTAGACCCGGAAGGGCAAGTGGCAAAGTAATCCGACGGAAAACTTCGATCCTGCTTGCACCGCCGGCTCTGGCCGCCCACTCCAGATCACGCGGGATTTTGCGGAGTACATCCAACGTGAACATATAAACTAACGGGAAATGATGAATCCCCATCACAAACACAATACCGCCCATACTGTACATGCTCCAAGGAGCCAGATCGGGATGAATCCATTGCAGCACATGTGCAAGCCAGCTCTGTGACCCGGTAAATGAGGACCAGGACAACGTGAGAACATAAGAGGGAAGAATAAAACAAAGCATGATTCCCATATGCAGAGCCGATTTGTGTCGTATATCCGTATAAGCGACGACCCAGGCCAGTGCAGTTCCAATCACTAGTGAGAATACAGTTGAACCGATGACGATATATACGGTATTGCGTAGCGTGGACCAGAAACGTTCCTGCTGGAGCAATTCGTTATAATGAGATAACGTTAAACCTTGCTCACCCTGAAAGCTGAGAAGAACCAGCTTCAGGACGGGGTATACAAAGAATAACAGGATAGCTATAGCACCCAACAAGGCGATCAAACGATTCCAACGAAACAGGCCAGGGAGGGAGAAAATGGACCTGCGCCCGTTATCTTGTCCCCTTAGAACGATCATGTTTCTCTTCAATTTCTCCATTCCGACAGCTCCAATCCTTACTCGCCAAACACATTAATGAATTGCTGTTTATCTGTTTCCCGATCAGCTGCAAGTTTAGCCGCATCGCCAGGCAAAATCTTCATTTCCGATACACCTTTGAGTCCTTCAGGTGGAGCAACGCCTTCGCGAATAGGGGAGTAACCGATTTCGGCAGACAACTTCTGTCCCTCTTCAGAGAGAATGAAATCTACAAAGGCTTGAGCAGCAGGCACATTGGCAGCTTCTTTCATGATCCCGATCGGTTCTGTGATGATCGGAACACCTTCTTCAGGGTAGATCAGTTCAACAGGAGAACCCTTCGCTTTTTCACGCGCCACGAGGTAATCCACAACGACGCCATATGATTTTTCACTGCTGGCTACAGCCTTCATAACTGCACCGTTTCCTTTAATTACGGCCATGCCGTTCATCTTCGTTTCCTGAAGGAAATCCCATCCAAATCCATCTGTACGGCTAAACACACCAATGTTGTATGCTGCTGCACCAGAGTATAGGGGACTCGGCATAATACTTACATCCTTGCTCTCCGGCAGGGTCAGCACTTGCCAAGATGTCGGTTGGGTTGTGACCTTTTGGGTGTTGGTAGCGAGTACCGTTGCCATTACCTTCGTACCGGCGTACATACCGTCTGGATCAACCAAATCGCTCGGGATTGCACTCAGCTCTGGGGACTTGTAAGCTTGAAGAAGATCATCCTTTTTCAGATTTTCAAAGGTAACTGCATCCGCTAGCAGGAGTACATCTGCCTGAGTTTTACCGGCTTGGCGTTCTGCCTGGAGTTTCGCAGTGACTTCTTCGGTCCCGGAACGGAAGATGCTGACTTGAACATCTGGATATTTATCGTTAAAAGCATTGACCAGTTTGCCTGCATCTTCTTCAGGCTGGGAAGTATAGAAGGAAAGCTTGCCTGACACCGTGCTTGAAGGTCCGCCTGAACTATCTTGATCTGACGTGGCTTGTCCTTGTGCAGAACAACCGCTGAATACAATCATGCCTGCCAGAAGGGGCAGTAGTAACGATTTTTTGAATGGAATCACAGATAATCTCTCCTTTGGTGTCTAGCTGATCATGTATTGGGTTATGAAATTGGGAAAGTGAAAGTAATAATTAGAGCAAGTTATAACAAGTACGTATGGATTGCCTGCGCAACACCATCTTCAGTGTTACTGCCAGTAACAACATTAGCGATTTCCTTCACATGAGGCTCTGCATTTCCCATGGCGATTCCTAATCCTGCCCATTGCAGCATGTCCAGATCATTATCATAATCCCCGGATGCAGCTACCTGCGCACGTTCGATATGATGTGCATGACACAATCGCTCCAGTGCTCCACGTTTACTGACTCCGACGGAATTAACATCAAATCGTAAACTTCCGGTCCGTGTACATTGGAACACCCCTGATTCATCAAGGATACGAAACAGTCTCTCGCGTGAGTCGTGGTCTGTACAGATAACCGCTGCTTTGAACAGCATGTCTGGCATCTGGCTTACAAAGGTTCTGAAATCCTGTCCAACTTCGACGAAGCGAATAAAATCAGCCTGTTTTTCATCAAGTTCATCAAGTTCTTCTGGCGAATCTAATTCCGGTCTGTTGACCCTATTGTTCAAGGCCCAGTTTCTATTGATATCATTAATCTCTTGAACATAGAGGACATTGTATCCATAGAAATGGATGTAGGCTCCTTCTTGCTCGATGACATCCAACATGAACAGCATATCTTCTGTTTTGAGTGCGACACCTTCAAGCATCTGTCCTGTCACGGGATCTACCGTCACTGCACCGTTCAATGCTACCAGTGGGAAATTCATCGAGACTTCCCGAGCATGTAGCCATACGGAGGCGGGAAAGCGTCCGGATGCAATCGTGACATTCACATTCGCTGACATTAATTGTTGAATGGAGCTTCGTGTCATAGGAGTTATCACTTTGTCTGGATTAAGCATTGTGCCGTCCAGATCAAGGGCTAACAATTTGTACATGAACATATTCCTCCCGAATTGGTTAACTTACACAACATACATACGAAGTGGTTCGGGTATATCCACAGGCCCTTGGAAAGAGCGACTTGCTTCATCTCGCATAAACTCCAGATCGCCATCTCCGGGAAGATGAATAAGGACAAGCTGTTTGACGTTTGCCTGACCAGCAATCATGCCTGCTTGAAGTGCATTCATATGTCCTTGGCCGGTCGTGTGAACACTGCCCTCACAAATCGTAGCCTCACATAGAAAGATGTCTGCATCACGAGCAAGTTCGATCAGGGAATCACAGTAGGAGGTGTCACCGGAATACACGAGCACCTTGCCTTTATATGTGATCTTAACGGCATAACATGTAATGGTATGCTGTACCTGTACGAATTCAATCTCTGCACCTGCCAGTCGAATCTTGGTCGAAGGATCAATCGAGATGACCTCGGTATGTTCACCATACAGACCATTCAGAACCTCCACTGGATTATCCGGCGTATACAGTTTCAGTTTATTCAACATGCGACCATTACGGATCGCCCCTGCTGCTGCATATTGGAGGACTCCCAGATCGGCGATATGATCATGGTGCAAGTGAGATAAAATAACACCTGATAGATCTTCCACGCATGTCTCGGAGGGGAGCTTACTCATCACGCCACTGCCACAGTCCAACAAAATCTGCCCTTCATCTGTGGTTACAAGGTAACCCGCAGTTGCTCCGCCAGCGGCGGGATATCCACCCCAGTAACCTAATATCTTCACATTCATCTTTGCACCTCTGTCTGTCTTGATCTGCATTCTTTACAAATGTTCCGTACAGTTACAATTGTAAAAAGGGTTTGTTACTCTTGTGTCAACCGAGAGTCAATCTTTTGTAAAATGCTTTTGGCAAAGTTATCCTGGCTTGACTCCGCTGCGAATCCCAATTTATAGTGGGAAATGTGCACGAAGGGAAATTTAAACGTAAAAGGCGGACTTATATGTGAATATAGACGAACGCAAAAATATGATCAGAGTCTGTAAAATGTACTATTATGAATCTTGGACACAGGAGAAGATTGCTGAGAAGCTTGGTGTGTCCAGGCCGGTCATATCCAAGATGCTACAACGTGCGAGGGAAGAGGGCATTATTGAGATTGTCATTCACGATGATGACTACGAAACGTCTAAACTGGAGAAAAAACTAGAGGACTTATTTAAACTCAAACAGGTACTGGTTGTTCCAACGAAGGATCTCAATAAAGAGTTGTTGTCGAGTGCAGTAGGCAAGGCTGCAGCACAATTTGTTCAAAAACTGATCAAAAACGGTGACCGTGTCGGTGTCTCATGGGGCAATACGCTCTATCATATGGTGCGAGAGTTCCCTCTGGAGAAAAAAGAGAATGTCAAAATCATTCCACTGGTTGGTGGAACAGGGAATTCACGAAATGAAATGCACTCTAACCAGATCGCCTATGAGTTATCCAAAAAAATGGGTGTTACCTGCGAGACGTTGTATGCTCCCGCAGTCGTTGAAACAGAAGAGCTAAGGGAGCAAATTATTGGCATGTCTAATATTTCGGCTGTTCTGAAAGAGGGGGAGAATATCAATCTCGCTCTGGTGGGGATTGGAAACCCGTATTCCATGTCAACGATGGAACGATCAGGTTATCTAAATGAGCAAGTGTTATCTGAATTAGAGGCATTGAATACCGTTGCGGATATTAATTCCGTATTTATCACTCGTGAAGGTACGATCACAGATCATCCCATTAATCATAAAGTGATTGGCCTTGGACTTGAGCAGTTAAAGAAGACGAAAATAGTGGTGGGTATGGCCTTTGGTCTGCATAAAATCGACTGCATCCTGGCTGCTTTACGCGGGGGATATATTAATATGCTCATTACGGATGAAGCGACAGCTACTCAAATTACGAAAATTTGATGTTCAAGGGTTATCATTTCGATCTTTCTTGAAACAAGTTGCAACTGAGGCCGATTTTTGCTCATGGAGCCAGGAGAACGAAAAAGTTCTCCTGAGCACATCCATTAAGAACTCAACATTCAGCCTGCCTTTAGGGCTCCACTAGATGCCTGCTTTCCGCCTTTTTTACGAATGAAACTGATGATCAACAACAACAGTGGTAGCAGGCCAAATAAAAAAATGGACATATTGCCAAGAAAATCACCCAAAGCTAACGTTTCCTCCAGGTTTTTAGGCAAGAAAGCAATCAAATATAAGACAGGCAGCATCGCAAATTGTATACCGGTAATTTTTTTGAGACGAAATAAATCTCGGATACCGATGGATGCAAAATAGTGCTTAAAGGCATAGGTCGCGAAAATTTGCATCAGCCAAAACACGATGAACAGCGATTCATAGCGCTCAAAAAGAAAACCCTCAATTTCAAAACTTCGAACCATGTCGAACGTCGGCCACATCCGCGTCTGAATTCCTGGCAAAGATAAATTCCCCACCACCGTAACAATTGTGATCAAATATATAATCGTACAACTAAGTATGCTATATATAGCGGCTTTATTGCTGGCTTTTAGGTCCGCCATATATGCCGTAATAATTAGCAACACTTCATATCCGGAATAGGAGAGACACGAAGGCTTAAGCCCTTTCAACACAGGCATGAATCCATCGCCAAGGAGCGGTCTGAGATTGTTGAGTTCAAACATTTTAGTGCTTAAAAGAAAAACCAGCGCGAGCAACACCAGAGTAACGGGCATTACAAGTGCAAAGACTCTGGTGATGACCTTAAGACCGCCACTTAACATGTATATACCAATCCATAAACTAACCATGATGGTCACCCAGGTAGGCGTGCGTTCAAGTATATACATGCTCGTAATTTCAGCCATGACTCTGACTTCGAATGAACAAAGAACAACAAAATATACGATAATTACAAGTCCCAACAGATAAGAAATCCAATGGCCCGTGATTTCAGGAAGAAACTCGAACACCGTTTTACCGGGAAATCTGCGACACAACGTTACAAGCATGAGGCTGATGACCGTCACGATCAACCCAGACAGAATGACGGAGATCCATACATCTGGTGTTCCTACTGCTTTACTAATCGTCCGAGGGAGTGTTAGAATTCCAGCTCCGAGGATTGAATTGATAACCACAACAATAACCTCAGAGGTATTGATCTGGGTTGTGGCTTGCTTCATTGGCTTCACTCCAAACCGGAGAATATATTTGTAGGTAGTATCGCCCAACGAAGTTGTTTTATGTAAATTGTGCTGTACTGATATAAAATAAAGATGTGCAATAATGAAGTGAAGATGAGGATGTAGGTTATGCCAAAGAACGATAATATGTTAGCCATTCTATGGATGCTGAATTCAGGCACCAAAGTAACTGCAAAACAAATGTCCGAAAAGTTAGAAATCAATATAAGAACCGTATATCGATATATTGATGCATTATGTACCAGTGGTGTGCCGATCATTTCCGATACAGGTCATAACGGCGGGTATAGCTTGCTCAATCAACATATCAAAGCACCCTTGTTATTTGATATTGAAGAAAAAAAGGCACTTCTCCAAGCTGCTGTGTTTGCAAAAGAAGCTGGATATCCTTTGAGTCAGGCATTGGACAATGCAACATCCAAGTTGAAACTGTATTCGAATGAGGAGCAGGAAGACACACTTATTCGTCATTTAGCCGGCTTTAACATTATCAATCGCATGGGAGACCCTTCCGTTCAGCCGATCTTGGCGGAATTGGAACAAGCCGTGGCTAACGATTGCTCTGTCGAAATTGATTATCGTACAAGCCGTGAAGAACAACCCAAGAATAGAGTAATAGACCCTTTTGGAATGGTGTACTGGAATAATAAATGGTATACCATTGCGTTTTGCCACCTGAGAAACGAATTTCGCAGCTTCCGGGCAGATCGTATTCTACGAATCAAGCCTACTTCGCTTCGCTTTGAGCGTTCGGAAGCTTTTTCAGCCCGTGAATATTTTATGCAAAATTTGTTACCCGATGTAACGGGAAAAGAGGGGTTAATTTCCTTAGTTATTGAAGGCAGATCAGAAGCATTGGATGACTTGGGGTTACATTGGTTTATGGGACATTATCTGAAAGAACGTACTCCCAATCAAGCCATCTTTTTATTTGAGGAAGAATCAATTAATAACTATGTCCCTTATTTTCTCCTATCCTACGGGAAATCCATTCAAGTCATCGAACCACAGCGTTTGAAGGACAGACTTGTTGCTGTTGTGTCCGAGTTAATGGAATACTATCAACGTTAATAACTTCACTGACAGTAGATGTCAGTGAAGTTATTTTATAATGATGACAATCTCGGATTACTGAGAAGAAAGGCGGAGTATACACATGAGCGAACAGACAAAATACAAGGCAGTATCAGGAAAATATACAATGAATGGTACACCTAATGGCGTTACATCGATTACCCCATTTATAACAGTGAAGGACCCTTCTGAAGCAATAGAGTTCTACAAACTTGTTTTCAACGCAAGAGTGAAGGATATCACGGAGCATCCAGATGGAAATGGTAATACAATGATCGTTCATGCGGAATTAGATTTTGGAAATGGTTTTTTACAGCTGGGAGCAGCGAACCCGGCATATCAATTGGCTCTGCCGCAAGATCAAGAACATGCATGTTATTCTTTAGGGATTTACGTCATGAATGTGGATGAAACCATTGCAACCGCCGTATCCAGAGGGGCGAAAGTAAGAGAAGAGATTATAAACTTTGCGTCTGGTGATCGATTCGTAAGTATACTGGACCCTTTTGGCGTAAGGTGGTCTATTCTAACCCGCATTGAAGATTTGTCAGAAGAAGAAAGTAGTCGGAGGGTTGCTGAGTGGGCTAAAAGGGTTAGCGGATGAGTAATGAAGTTTGATATAAAAGCAGAAATTGTCGAATAAAGTGATTGCTAACTAATTTATTGTGTGATATTATGATCCAGTAAACGTTTACATCGATAACGAATTGAATATTAGCAGTGTTTGGCTGTTACTGGTAAAGCAGGCATGACCAAAATGATTTTGCATTTTCCTTATGTGAGTAGGGGAAGGCATATCGTTTTGGTCTTTTTTATATCCAAATTCAGAAATGAGGCAAAGGTATGGATTATCGCAAGTTGGGACAAGAGATTACGGAATTGGTTGGAAAGAAGGATAATATCGCTCGGCTTACGCACTGCGCAACCCGACTTCGGTTCGAATTGCACGACATCTCCAAAGCGGAGACAGAAAAACTCAAAGCTCTTCCAGGCGTCATTACAGTTGTGAACAATGGTGGACAATACCAAGTCGTTGTGGGCAATGAGGTGCAGCAGGTCTACCGTGTTATCACTCAGCAGATGGGTTCGGCAACTCGAAGTGCGGACTCCAAATCAGATTCCAGCAAAAATAACGGACCAAAACAAAAACAGAGCTGGATTTCCAGATTCATCAGCGTGATCTCAACGACATTTACTCCGGTAATTCCGGCAATCATTGGCGCGGGTATGATCAAAGCGATATTAGCTGTACTTGTACTGACAGGCCTCGTAACGACGGAAAGCCAAAACTATTATATCCTTAACACCATTGCAGACGCGGCGTTTTATTTCATGCCTATTCTGCTGGCTTATGGAGCTTCTATTAAGTTTGAAACAAGTCCAATACTGGCGATGACAGTTGCCGGTGTACTGTTACACCCAGGATGGAGCGCCCTGATGGCAGAAGGAAAAGACGTGTTTTTCATCGGTGTACCAGTTCGACTAACCGATTACGCGGGCTCCGTGCTGCCGATTATTATCGTCGTTTGGCTCATGTCCTATATTGAACGTTTCGCGGATCGGGTATCGCCTTCCATGATTAAATTTTTCACAAAACCGATGATTGTACTATTGATTACAGCGCCACTTGCATTGGTGGCGATCGGGCCTTTCGGAACGTACCTGAATGATCTGGTTGCGATGGGTGCAGAAGCAATTAATGCCAGAGCTAGTTGGTTGATTCCTTTGCTAATGGGAACTTTGCAACCATTCCTGATCGTTACAGGTACCGCATGGGCGATGACGCCGATTGCAACTAGTCAACTGACCAAAAATGGATATGAAATGATTAACGGTCCGGGAATGCTCGCGTCCAATATTGCTCAAGGTGGGGCTACGCTTGCTGTAGCATTGAAAACGAAAAACAAAAAACTCAAGCAACTCGCTGCTTCATCCGGCTTCACCGCTGTACTGGGCATCACAGAACCATCCTTGTACGGCGTAACATTGAAACTGAAGAAACCCTTGATTGCCGCAATGATTGGTGGTGGCGTGGCAGGGATATACGCTGGTCTGACCGGATTAGTACGTTATGCCTTCGTTTCTCCGGGACTTGCCGCGTTACCTGCCTTCATTGGCAGCAATCCGATGAACATCGTTCATGCCATTGTCACTTGTCTGATCGCCTTTATCGTGACCTTTGCTCTGACATGGATCATTGGTTTTGAGGATCCAGTGGATGATGATGAAGAAGGCAATACCAACGTTAACGATGACAAGACGCTTTCCGGCCAGCCTGTACAAGACCACACCCCAGGCACGAAGTCTGCTGCAACAACAAATGCAAATGTACCGAGCCAAAATGAGATACGCCCACTTACGATTGCCAGCCCGATGCAAGGAGAATTAGTGCATCTGGAGCGTGTACCAGACGATGTCTTCTCTTTGGGATTACTGGGTAAGGGCGCTGCAATTATTCCTGCAAAAGGAGAACTGTATGCACCGATCGCAGGTGAAGTTACGGCTTTCATGGACTCCAAACATGCAGTCAAATTAAATGGTTACGATGGAGAAGAGATACTCATTCATATTGGCGTTGATACCGTCAACCTGAAGGGGAGACATTTCGACTCTTCCATTAAAGTAGGGGATCGGGTACAGCAGGGTGACTTGTTGATCAGCTTCGATATCGACGCCATCAAGGCGGAAGGTTATGAAGTCATAACCCCAATCATTATTGCCAATTCAGATCGTTTCCCGGACATTAAGCTGGAGAAGCAGCGTTCTGTGGAGGTTGGAGCGACCATTATGCACCTTTCGTAACAACCGTAATACGGTAGCTATATCTTTTGATCATCATTAAAATGAAGGAGTGTTTGAGATGTTATATCAACACATCAAGCCATTCCCCAATGAATTTCTATGGGGAGGCTCCACCTCGGCCTATCAAGTGGAGGGAGCCTGGAACGAAGATGGCAAAGGCCTGTCCGTAATCGATATGTGTGATCATCCCGCTGGAACCGCCGACTTCACAGTTGCGAGCGATCACTATCACCGATTCAGAGAAGACGTGAAGCTCTTTGCAGAGCTAGGCCTCAAAGCGTATCGTTTTTCCATTGCATGGACTCGAATCTTGCCTTCAGGCACAAGGGCTGTTAATGAAAAAGGACTCCATTTTTATCACCAATTGATTGACGAATTGCTGCTCCATGGCATTGAACCCATTGTGACCATGTACCATTTCGACTTACCATACGAGCTTGAGAAAACCGGAGGATGGAACAACCGGGAGACGATCGATGCCTTTGTTGAGTACGGGCGTATCTTGTTTGAGCAATACGGGCATAAAGTGAAATATTGGTTGACCATTAATGAGCAAAATACGATGATTCTCCATCCTGGTGCTATTGGTACACCGAAAGGCGGACGTTTGCCATCCAATAAGGAACTGTATCAGCAAAATCATCACATGTTTGTAGCTCAAGGCAGAACGATGAGACTATTTCATGATATGATCCCGCAAGGCAAGATCGGCCCTGCATTGAACATGACTTCCATGTATCAGGCAACCTCCAGACCAGCAGATGCAATCGCTGCACATAACTGGGAGACGATTCGCGGATGGGGGTTTCTCGACTTATCGGTGTGGGGACGGTATAATCCATTATTCTGGAGTTATTTGCAGGAACGTGGCATCGAGCCGGTTATTGAGCAGGGCGATATGGAGGACATCCAGTCGGGCCGTCCCGATCTGGTAGCTATCAATTATTACTCGACGGCAACCATTGCCGCCAGTACGGGGGATGCGTCAGATGTTACAGCTCGTGCAGGGGATCAGCAAATTATGCTTGGCGAGCAGGGAGTGTACCGGGCCGCGGAGAATCCATATACGGAAAAAACGAAATATGGCTGGGTAATTGATCCGGTTGGCCTAAGGCTGACATTGCGTAAGGTATGTGAACGATATGGTCTCCCGATTTTAATTACGGAAAATGGCATAGGAGCTCCAGATATACTGGAAGCAGATCACACGGTTAACGATACGTACCGGATTGATTTTATCGAGAAACACCTGGAGCAGATCAGACTGGCTCTAACGGATGGTGTGGATGTGATCGGTTATTGCCCTTGGTCCGTTATTGACGTGGTAAGCACCCATCAGGGTTATGGGAAACGCTACGGCATGATCTATGTAAACCGTGGTGAACAGGATCTGAAAGACTTGAAACGCTTGAAGAAGAAAAGCTTCTCGTGGTATCAGGAGGTCATTAAACAGAATGGCAGATGTATCGGAAATTCGGATCAGGCGGTCACGAAAGAATAAAGGATCGTGATGAATGAATGAAAGTAATTAAAATATTGAATAACAGCTTGCTTCTGACCAAGGATGAACAGGGACAAGAAGTGATTGTCATGGGAAAAGGCTTGGCATTCAAAGGCAAAGTCGGCGAGCGACTGGATGAAGAGCACATCCAGAAACGATTCATTCTGCAAAATAATCCGTCTGCCCAGGCTTACGTACGAACCATCGAAAACATGCCGGAATCACATGTGAACGTCATTAACAAGCTCATTTCCAATGCCAAAGAGAAGCTCTCACTTGACGATCAAATCTTCTTTACACTTATGGATCACCTGTCATTTGCCATTGAACGTTGGAAAAAAGGTGTATCATTACAGAATCGTATGTTGTGGGAGATCCAAAGGTTTCATCCGGTCGAATTCGAACTGGGCCTGGAAGCAGTTCATATGTTGAATCAAGAACTTGGCATTGAGCTTACGGAAGAGGAAGCGGGTAATATCGCCTTTCATTTTGTTAATGCCCAAACGCATGAACAGAATATGGAGCGCACGATGCAATCCGTTAAAATGTTAAAAGATATTTTCAATCTTATTCAATATAGCTTTGATATGCAATTGAATAAAAACTCCATCCATTATGTGAGACTCGTCACACACCTGCAGTTTTTCATCCAGCGTTTACAAGAGGGCCGCTTGGGCAATTCGAAGAAAGATTTCATCTTTCAGCACATGGTGAAGGAGCATCCACTTGAATACAAATGCGCGGAGATGATTAAAGCCTATGTGCAAAACATGCTGGATATCTCCATCTCAAACGAGGAATTATTATATCTAATGATTCACATTGCTCGAATTGTGCAGGAGGAGCAAGGTGATGAGGGACAATTATCCCATTGATCAGTTTGCGAATATATAATGAAGTGATAAACGAAGTGATCATGTAGCTACGACCGTTCTCTGGTATTTCACCGGAAAACGGTCGTTTGGTGTGATTAACCTTTGAAGAATATGTTCATCGTTGTGGATTCCCGGCTAACTCAAATATGTGATAAAGAAGAGAATTTTCATGCTTGATTTTAATCGAACGATCGTTTATTATAGGACCAGTAAATGATACGCTGTCTGTAAGGTGGAGGGATACTTGGATATCAAAAACGACGTTGGAATGCTCTTCATATAGCGCATCCTTGATTGACTTTAATCAAACGATTATTTAATATCATGTACATGAGACATAAAGATGAGAATAAAAGAGAGCGTATTTTCAACGCAGCAATTCAATTAATTAATGAATATGGTTTATCGGAAACTTCGATGTCCAAGATCGCCAAAAAGGCTAACGTATCTGCTTCAACGATATATGTTTACTTCGAAAACAAGGAGGACATGCTGAATAAACTGTATGTAAGCATCAAGAAAGACATGAGTCTGGCGGTATTCCACAATTATGATGAGTCGATTTCGATCCAATCTGCTTTTGAGCATACATTGAAAAATTTTTCGGACTTTATTTTAAGCCATAAAGATGAATTTTTATTTGCCGAGCAATTCTCCAATTCACCACTTCTTCATAAGTTGTCCCTGATGGAAGGAGCCAGTTTATTCGAACCTCTATTTAAGTTGTATGAGAAGGGCAAGCGCGAACAGGTCTTTAAGCAAGTGGATACGAGTTTGCTTCATATGTTTACGTTCAATCCAACCATGCAATATGTTAAAGAGGTTTTTGGCGGCCGGATCGAGTTGGAGCAAGTTCGCTTGGACGAATTAGTTCAGATGACCTGGGATGCGATTAAAGCTTAATAAAGTATTATGTTAGAGGGAATTACATTCACCATGGAAATCCCTCTGTTTTAACACTGTATATTAATCGAATGATCGTTTATTTATAATTGAAAGTTGATTCACACTTACTATTATTAGAAAGAGGTAATGTAATGAACGCACAATACAACAACATGTTTGAATCTTTTACACTTAGCAACGGAGTAACGCTTCGGAATAGAATCGTTATGGCACCTATGACCACATGGTCCAGTAATGACGATTATACCGTTTCAGATGAGGAAGAAAACTATTATAAAAAAAGAGTAAATGGTGTAGGGCTGGTTATTACAGGATGCACACATGTCCAACCTAACGGGATCGGCTTCACGAATGAGTTCGCCGGTTACGATGATACGTTCATTCCGAGCTTGCGTAAATTGGCAGATGCAGCGAAGAGTGGAGGAGCAGCTGCAGTACTTCAAATTTTCCATGCAGGTAACAAAGCACTCCCAAATCTCACTCCGAATGGTGAAGTGGTAAGTTCCAGTGCTGTGCAGACGGAAGCCACAGGATTTGCACCTTCCGTTCTACCTAGAGAGCTTTCACATAATGAAATATTGGACGTGATTCATGCGTTTGGAGAAACGACAAGACGTGCAATTGAAGCAGGCTTTGACGGGGTTGAAATCCATGGTGCTCATGGATTCCTGCTGCAAAACTTCTTTTCTCCATTCTTCAACAGACGTGAGGATCAATGGGGTGGCTCCACGGAAAACCGCTTACGCTTCCCGCTGGCTGTCATTGATGAGATGAAACGTGTCATTCAAAAACATGCTTCCAAACCTTTCATTCTCGGTTACCGCATTTCTCCTGACGAACATCAGGAAGGTGGACTAAGAATGAAGGATACCTATGTGTTGATTGATCGCCTGGTTGAAGTGGGTGTTGATTATATCCATGCTTCATTGGGGGATGTGTTTACATCTAAGCCTGCTGACACTCAAGGTGGCAAAACACACCTGGAATTCATTGCTGAACATGTGAGCGATCGAGTAACTCTCCTGGCTGCAGGTTCAATAGTGACTCCAGATGATGTTAATAAAGCTATGAATCAGGGCGTATCGCTGGCTGCGATCGGACACGCGCTCATCATGAATCCGGACTGGGTTGAGAAAGTTCAAGGTGGACGTGAGTCTGAGATTCAAACAACGATTAAGGCTTCGAAGGTAAATGAGCTTGAGCTACCTGAAAAACTGTGGGGCTTCATTCAAGCTTCTGGTCCATGGTTCAATGTCGAGGAATAGTATTCGCAATCAGACAGTGGATGTAATTATTAGAAGTCGAATATTACGGAAGCGATGCAGTCCGAGTGGTCAGCACTGCGTTCGAAGATGATCCGTGGCCTTGTGAAGAACAATCATGTTCATTGGTGGTGTCGGTTATTATCTCGGACAAGCATCTCAAGCTAATCACAATCTGTTTATCTAATTTTAAGAAATGGGTTTCCTCCAAATGAAGGAAGCCCATTTCGCACAATATCTGATTTCGGATGATATAGAAGAGTATGAGTATACCTAGTTCAGATATTTCTTGCGAAACTGGAGGGGAGATATTCCAACACTTCGCTTGAAGCAGGTAGAAAAGTAAGGCGCATATTGAAAGCCCACTTCCGCCGCTATGCGATCTATTGACCATTCCGTGGAGACTAGAAGCTGCTTGGCCCTCTCAATCCTGAATTGTAGTAAGTATTGAACAGGTGTGACACCGTATTTCATTTTCATACAGCGAACGATATAGCTGGGGTGAAAGTGTAGTGCCGACGAGAGTGTTTCATTGGTGATCTCTTCTTGGTAGTGTTGCTGGATGACAACAGCTACTTTCTCGGCAATTCGTGAAGCAGGCGTTTTGGCCATATCCGAGATGCCATTTTCGAGTATAGCCAGAAAGCGGAACAGCAGTTGCTGCTTCTCCCAGAAGAAATCCCCCACTGGCAGTTCCAAAAGCTGTTGCATCAGATCAAATGCGAGCTGGGGACTTAGCACCGTGGATTTCTTGGGTATTCGTATTAGTTTTGGCTTATCGAATGGTGATAACGGAATGGCTGCTTCCGATTCTTCTATTAAAGGACTCTGATGCCAGTCCACATGCTCATAATGAACCCAGTAAAACGTTGTTTCCTGTTCGCAGGGCCTGAATGAATAATGCTCACCTTCCGGCAGTAATACTAGTGCATCACCTATGCCAAGTGTCCATTCCATCCCATTCTCACCGATATGTAGTTCTCCATTAACGACGAGCAGTACATCAAACAGGCCGAAGTTTCTTCGATTAGGATGACGGTCGCCTACTCGGAACGTTGAACGACCCGATTCCCAATAATATGGAAGAGGTGGGGTTTGTAACGCAACAATTAATTCTTCATTCAATGAATTAACCTCATTTTTTTAGTGTCATTTTGTATAGAAAAAAGCTCATTCCATTCCTATTCTCACTTTAAGAAAAAGCATATACTCGACTTTGGAAAGAGTCAAATTTTATACTTTTGAGGTGTGTATAATGGGACAGAATCAGATCCAAATTCAAGACCAATTTTGGAATACATATTCCGATCTTGTACGAGAAACGGTTATTCCCTATCAATGGGAAGCTCTAAACGATAGGGTAGAGGACGCTGAGTCTAGTCATGCCATTCGAAATTTCCGTATTGCTGCAGGCTTGGAGCAAGGTGAATTTGGCGGATGGGTATTTCAGGACAGTGATCTCTACAAGTGGTTAGAGGCCGTTGCTTATTCGCTCCGTCATCATCCAGATCAGAGGTTAGAGAAGATCGCCGATGAATCCATCGAATTGATCAGCCAAGCCCAACATGACAATGGTTATCTGAATACCTACTTCACGATCAAAGAACCTGGGAAGCAATGGACCAATCTTTACGAAGCTCATGAGCTGTATTGTGCAGGGCATTTAATCGAAGCAGCGGTTGCTTATTATCAGGCGACAGGCAAGCGTAAATTGCTAGACATCTCTTGCCAATTCGCTGATCTGATTGATCGTATGTTCGGAACCAACCCTGGACAGATAAGAGCCTACTGCGGCCATCAGGAAATTGAATTGGCTCTGGTTAAGCTATACGGGATTACCGGAGAAGAGCGTTATTTGAACCTTAGCCGATACTTCATAGATGAACGGGGAAAGCAGCCCAATTATTTTATCGAGGAATGGAAACGCGGAAGCCGGACAAACATCTGGTCACAGGGAGAGCCTAATCTTGAGGTCTATCAGTCTCATCTGCCTGTTCGTGAGCAAAAGGTAGCTGTTGGACACTCCGTTCGGGCAGTTTACATGTACACGGCAATGGCTGATCTTGCGAGATTAACAGGTGATGAAGGGCTGAAGGAGGCCTGTGAACCGCTCTGGTCGAACACAACAGGCAAACAAATGTATATCACCGGAGGCATTGGTTCAACACATCTCGGGGAAGCCTTTACGTTTGACTACGATCTTCCGAATGACTCCGTTTACGCGGAGACCTGCGCCTCGATTGGCTTGATTTTCTGGGCACGTCGCATGCTTCAATTGGAAGTTAAAAGCGAGTATGCGGATGTGTTGGAGAGAGCACTCTACAACAATGTGCTGGGCAGCATGTCTAAGGATGGGAAACACTTCTTCTATGTCAACCCACTTGAGGTATGGCCAGAAGCAAGTCTCAAAAATCCAGATAAACATCACGTAAAGCCCGTCCGACAAAAATGGTTCGGTTGCTCCTGTTGTCCTCCCAATGTCGCGCGGTTGCTAGGTTCGTTAGACGATTATATTTACGATGTGTCTGAGGATGGCAGAACGATCTATACCCATTTGTATATTGGAAGTCAAGCCTCGTTCGAGCTTGCCGACACCACAATAACATTGCATCAACGCTCCGAGCTTCCCTGGAACGGTCGTGTTGGATTCTCGGTTCAGCTTCCCAAGGATAGCAAATGTGCCGAGTTCGTGCTTGCGCTGCGTATACCGAATTGGTTCCAGGACGAACAGCCCACCTTGAAAGTGAATGGTGAAAAGCAAGATATTCATGTTGAGAATGGTTACGCGAAAATCAATCGCAGCTGGTCAGATGGAAATACAGTGGAGTGGTTACTTCCGATCGAGCCGAAGTTAGTTGCTGCACACCCTTTAATTCGGGCAGATGCAGGCAAGGTAGCCATTCAACGCGGCCCGCTCGTTTATTGCGTAGAAGAAGCAGACAACGGGGCACCGCTCACTTCGCTTGCGTTGGCTACGGAGCCACAATTAACCGCGTATGCTGATCCAGATTTGTTAGGTGGTTGTATCGTGGTAGAAGGGGATGGTCTCGTGACTGACGACAGCAATTTATGGTCAGATGAGAAGCCGTACCGTTCTTATATTAAGCAGAAAAAGGAAGTACGTTTCAAGGCCATTCCCTATTATCTGTGGGGCAATCGGCTGGCTGGTGAGATGAGCGTGTGGCTACGCTATTAAAGAGGAAGTAAGGATGTACTTTTACAATTTCACAAAAGGAATCACCAAGAAAACGAGCGCACCCTGAACATGGATGCGCTCGTTTTCTGTTATCTGTACTCTTATTCGTCTGTATTGGTCGAAGTATCCTCATTGAGCTTCTTATAGTCTATTCCCCATGTTTCCATCACACTAATGATGGGCCTCAGCGTATTACCTAAATCGCTCAAGCTGTATTCGACTCTGGGCGGTACCTCCGCATAGACGGTACGAATGACGATACCGTCTCCTTCCATGGAACGCAAATTTTCGGTTAATACCTTTTGGCTGATTTCCGGAATACTTTTGCGAAGCTCACCGAACCGTTGGGTTCCTTTCAGAAGATCTCTCATGATAAGTAATTTCCACTTGTTACCTATTAAACCGACAGTTGTTGCTACAGGGCATTCAGGCAACTCTTTTTTGGTAAACATTTAAGCTAATCCTCCAATAGTTACTTTTTGGTTCCTATCTAATAAAAAGGTGCCTACTTTCAAAACGATTATAATGCTTATATTATAAAGCTGTCGAGGGAAAAGCAACTTGAATGAAAGGAGGGGACATATTGCAAGAAAGCTTGTGGATGCAATTGGTAAACTATTTCTCGGATCATGGGCGTGCTTTCTTCGCTCTGGGACGAGAGCATATACAGGTCAGTTTACTGGCATTGCTTTGTTCTGCATGGATCGGAATAACGCTGGGATATCTGACCATCACATACAAACGCTCGGAAAAGTGGATTGTATCGCTGATTCAGATTTTGCGAATTGTACCTAGTCTGGCTGTGTTACTTCTATTAATACCGTTAATGGGCACTGGCACGAAGCCAGCGTTGATTGCTTTAATCTTATTAGGGGTACCTCCCATACTGATGAATACCATTTCCGGTTTGAACCATATTCCTCTATCCATTCTTGAATCTGCTCAAGGGGCGGGCATGTCAGATTGTCAAATGATGTGGAAGATCAAGTTCCCTCTTGCTGCGCCACTCATTCTGACTGGCATCAAAACAGCTTCCATTGAAATTATCGCCAGTGCCACCTTGGCAGCCAAGATCGGAGCTGGGGGATTCGGTGAGATCATTTTTACCGGTCTGGGACTCAATCGAATCGATTTGCTTCTAATTGGCGGGGGAGCTGTGGCGATTTTAGCCATCGTCATCGGAGTCTTGCTTGATATATCCGAACGAATTTTATTTCGATATCAATTTTTGCAAAGGTAGGAAAACGACATGAAAAATAAAAAGAAAAAAATATATATCATAACTTCACTTATCATCGCATTATCACTCGTATTAAGTGCCTGTGGTGAGCAAAAAAATCAGGCTTCGGAAAATAAAGAAACATCGATTCGAATCGGCACCAAAGATTTCACTGAAAATCTGATTGTGGGAGAACTTTACGCTTTGGCGTTGGGGGATGCTGGTTACCAAGTAGAGCGTGTACCTAACATTGCGGGTTCTGTGATCCATTCTTCCATTGTAAATCAAGATATCGATGTGTACCCAGAATACACAGGCACCGGTTTGTTAGCCATTCTGAAGTTAGACTTGTTGACTGATCCGGATGAAGTATATGCCACAGTGAAGGATGAATACAAAAAGCAATTCAACTTGACCTGGCTCGACTATTCCAAAGCCAATGATGGAGCAGGGCTCGTCATTCGTGCAGAAGCCTCGGAACAATGGGGGATCAAGACGATTACTGATTTGCAAAAACATGCAACCGAGCTTCGATTTGCCTCACAAGGCGAAGTGGATCAGCGTGCAGACGGTATTCCAGCATTGGAAAAAGTATATGGTAAATTAAACTGGAAGTCCTCTAAAGTCTACGACAATAGTTTGAAATATGAAGTGCTTAAAAATAACGAGGCAGATGTTGCACCTGCATATACGACGGAGGGACAACTCGTTAATAAAGATCAGTACATCCTATTGGAAGATGACAAACAAGTATGGCCCCCGTACAACTTGGCTCCTGTCATCCGTGATGAAGTACTGTCTGCACATCCAGATATTGCTGAAATCATCAACAAGGTCAGTTCGGCACTGGACACAGACACGATCACAGCACTTAATGCCAAAGTGGATGTTGATCAAGAAGAATATGAAGACGTTGCAAAAGCCTTTTATGAATCCATCCAATAAACGTAATGGTAATATGGGGCCACCAGCCATCGAATTTCATCATGTGTGCAAAACATATTCAAAATTCGATGAATACGCCGTGAATGATGTGAATTTGTCTATTGAAGAAGGGGAGTTTATTACGATACTAGGCTCCTCTGGATCTGGAAAAACAACGCTTTTGAAAATGGTAAACCGTTTATACGAACCTTCTCAGGGGAACATTCAGGTGTTTGGAGAAGACATTGCGGCTATAGATCCCGTGATGCTGAGAAGGAAGATTGGTTACGTCATCCAGCAGGTTGGATTGTTCCCGCATATGACCATTGCGAAAAACATCGCTACCGTACCTCGTCTGTTGAAATGGGATAAAGAGAAAACAGAGCAGAGGGTCTCCGAACTACTGCATCTGGTGGGACTGGACCCTCGGACGTATGAACATCGCTATCCTTCCCAATTATCGGGAGGACAACAACAGCGAATTGGACTCGCCCGAGCTTTAGCGACCAATCCTGCGATCATGCTTCTGGACGAGCCTTTTGGAGCTTTGGACGCGATTACCCGTCTCCATTTACAGGACGAATTATTGAAAATCCATGGAGGATCGAATAAGACATTCTTGTTCGTCACGCATGATATTAATGAAGCATTCAAGTTGGGGACCCGGGTCATTATTATGAATCAAGGAAAAGTGTGCCAGTTTGATACGCCAAAAGAAATCGTTAAGCATCCTGCCGATGAATTCGTTGCGTCGCTTATTCAATCTTCAAGGGAGCAAGAGCGTTTCTGGGAGGACTTAGAATGATCGACTATGCCATCAAACATCCAGATAAGTGGGGAAATGCTCTGTTAGAGCATTTGGAGATTCTTTTCATAACCATGGTGATCTCCATTATTGTTGCCGTGCTTCTTACCATCGTAGTGCTGACTTCGGAGTGGGTGTCACGCGTTTTCATTTATGTTTTTTCCATTCTGTATTCCATCCCCAGCTTGGCTTTGTTCACCATCATGATTCCTGTGACGGGGTTGGGTACAACGACGGCAATCATCGTGCTGATTCTATATAATCAATACATTCTTCTGCGCCACGTTATCGCCGGTTTGAATCATGTGGACCAACCTATCATTGAGGCGGCTACCGGGCTGGGCATGAGTCGTTTGCAAATATTGATTCAGATTCGAACACCCTTGGCAATTCAAACCCTTTTTACAGGACTGCGACTTGCCTCCGTATCTACGATTGGCATGGCGACCATTGCTGCATTTATCAACGCAGGCGGGTTAGGAACGATCTTATATGATGGTTTACGCACCATGAATATCGATAAAATTCTATGGGGAAGTATCCTGTCCGCAGGACTTGCCTTAGCTACAAATGCATTATTCATTCAGTTGGAAAAACGAATTTATATCGGAACGGGGAGATAAATTATGATGAAAGCAGTTGTGCTGGAAAGTGCCTGTGCACCTGAAGAACTAAACGTACAGGAGGTTCCCATTCCCGAAGTTAAACCAGGCTGGGTGTTAATCAAAATCAGAGCATTTGGCATTAACCGCTCTGAAATGTATACAAGGCAGGGGCACTCACCATCTGTTTCGTTTCCGCGGATCATTGGTATTGAGTGTGTGGGGGAGATCGAGGACGCATCGGATAGCACATTCCAAAAAGGACAGCATGTTGCTTCTCTGATGGGAGGGTTGGGGCGAGAATTTGATGGAAGCTATGCGGAGTATGCTTTGATTCCTTCAGAGCAGGTGTATCTCATTCCTGAAGGACTGGAGTGGACTACGCTCGCTGCCATTCCGGAAATGTATTACACGGCATACGCATCTTTATTTGAAAGTCTTCAATTAACTACGGGAGAAGTGCTTCTCATTCGTGGCGGGACCAGTTCCGTTGGCCTGGCTGCCCTTCAGCTTGCCAAAAGCGTAGGAGCCACCGTCATATCGACCACTCGTGACAGCGGAAAGCTGGCGTATCTTCAACAGGCGGGTGCGAACTTCGCAATACTGGATGATGAACATTTTACAAATAAAGTAGTTGAAATTGCTCCAAATGGCGTAGACAAGGTGCTGGAATTGATCGGAACGCTTACCTTGAAGGAGTCTTTGCAATTGGTTTCGGAGCGAGGCATCTTATGCATGTCAGGCATCTTAGGCAATGAATGGACCCTTAATTCGTTTGAACCATTGGTTGATATACCGACCGGTGTTTTGTTTACGGCTTTTACAAGTGAAGTCATTAAAGAAACGGTGCTGGTCAATATGTTTAATCATATCAAGGACCAGGCGCTTATCCCGCCCATTGCGAAAGTGTTCAAGCTCGAAGAAATAGCAGAAGCTCATCTGTTCATGGAGAGTAATACAGCAAATGGTAAAATCGTAATCACGAATGAATGAGGAGGAAAAAGCTATGAGCAATCGGATCGTGCAATACAATCTTGAGACGATTCCAGAAGGAGCACAACCTTACTCGGTAACTGCCACCACGGTTCGAATGGGCGGTCGTCAGACATTACGAGTTACGTTAACGGATGAGGTATCCAAAGGGAAACCCAACGTTGATTTCATTGATGTGCCGACATTCTTGAGAATTCCTGTCGAATTCAAAAATGGAACTTTATCGGTGGACATATTAAGCAGTTTACGAGATGATGCTCCGGCATACGCACGCGGATTTGCAGGACTGGCATATCGTATAAGTGACCATACGGATGCCTTTGAAGCCGTTTATATTCGTCCGCTTAATGGCTTAAAGACACAACCTGAGGCGCCCCGCGACAAACGTGCCCTCCAATATTTCGCATATCCGGATTGGAAGTTCGACAGACTGAGACAGGAGTACCCGGATGGTCGTTTCGAAGCGGGAGCACACATTGGTCCTGGGGAGTGGGTTAATCTTTCGTTAGACATTGACGATATTAAACTGACAGCATATGTCGATGGAAGTGAATGCATTTCTTTAGATAAAACTAAAGGGACTGTAATTACAGGAGATATCGGACTATTCGTAGATATCGGCACAGAGGCTTTCTTTTCTGACCTTCGGATTACGATCTCCAATTGAAAAAAAACGAAGGTAGTTAATCCACCTTCGTTTTTTCTGTTTCATGACACTGCCTAAATATTAACCGTTCTTCTGCGCTGCCAGAAACTGTTCGATACGCATTGGATTTTGACCTGTGAGTTCTTTGAAATCCTGGTTTACCAGCTCATATTCACCTTTAGCTGAAGCCGCATCAAAAGAAGCGAGAGCTTGCGCCATTGGCTTCGGCATGTGAAAGGATTCATAAATCCCAACGAGTTGAGGAAGCTTTAACGGTACATACGATACGGGTTTGCCTATAGCCTCACTCAAAATACGGGCAATATCCTGACCCGAAACAGCTTCCAATCCGGTTAGATGAAGTGTTTTATTATCGTTGTTAGATGATGATAAAGCCACAGCCGCAGCGATGGCACAATCTTGACGAGCAATATAAGAGATCTTGCCTTCACCAATAGCAGATGCGTACATTCCTCTTTCAGCCGCTTGTCCCAAGGCTTGAAGAAGGTTTTCAGCGTACAGATTGTTGCGAAGAATAGTATACGTTAATCCACTATCTTTGATGGCTTGCTCAGTAAAGTAATGGTCCGCAGCGGTAATGTTAGCTGTTCCCGGCTCATTATTAAAGAAGGAGGTATACACAATATGGTTTACCCCAGCTTTAATGGCAGCACGCACGGCTTGGGTTTGTTGATTGAGCCGAATGTCCGGAATGCCGATCGCATCTGTGCTGATCAGAAGCAGGCGTTGTGCGCCGGCAAAAGCTTCATCGAGTGATTCCGGCTGATCAAAATCAGCATGACGTACGATGACTCCACGCTCAGCCAAATCCGCAAGTTTCTCGGGATGGCGAGTAGTCGCAATAATCGAACCGTTGTAATTTTCCAGCAACCAATCCACGACCAACCGACCGACATTACCGCTAGCACCTGTAACCAAAACATTATGTTCTTTCAATGTACTCATTTTTATATTCCTCCTGTAAATGTACTTTCTTAACATACCATTGTTATACTATCATTGGTGATTTCACCAGGGTCCTGAGGTAAATGTAACGTGTTTCTCTCAGTAGATTTACTATACTTCAGGGCAACTGACAACAGTGTGTCAGTTGTATTTTCAAGATATTCTAATGAAGTTAATTCCAATTTTTTCACTCATACTAATAGCGCTTTAACATAAGTTCTATTTCTTCTTTCACCCGGCTTTTGAAGGACTCCGGTTCGATAATCACGACCTCTGAACCCCAACCGAGTATCCATTGTAGTAATTCTTCCATCTCCCGAACGCGAAAAGTCACATCATACCCCTCATCATGAAGGTGAGCCTCCTCCATGTAATACAAGTTGGATTCTTTCACTTTGTCCGCGATGCTTGTATCAAAACGCGCTCGAATCCGAAATGTTCGATCATCCTTCGGCTGGTATTCGTGAAGTCTGAAGTCTTCCGGGACCTGATAGTACTCATCCATAATGGAGAGATCGCTTAATCTGGAAATGCGAAAATGACGGATGTCTTGACGCAAGTCACACTGGGCAATTAGAATCCACCCGCCATCAACGAGTACCAAACCCAAAGGAGCTACGCTACGGCTCGTTTCTCTGTTGTTTGTGGCATCTTTATAACGTTTGTGGTGGGTGAACCTGATTTTTTTTCGTACAAGCATTGCTTCTCTCAGCGTTTCAATATGAGCTTTTTCTCTGGCGCCGATGTCGGGCTCTTCTTTATAAAGCAAACGAATGCTTTCACGCACTCGATCCGCATCTGTGCGAATGGATTTAGGCAAAATGGACTCAATTTTAGCACGTGAGGATCTGGCACTACGACTGTAACGCTCATCAAAACGTTGTTCTATGAACTCCGTACCCATGAGAAGTGTCAAGGCTTCCTCTGAAGTGAAACTGATGGGAGGCAGGAAGTAACCTTCCATTAAGGAATAGCCTATGCCCGGCAATCCAATGACTGGAACACCTGCTTCATTAAGTGTCTGGATATCTCGATAGATCGTACGGATACTTGTCTCAAACCGTTCTGCGAGTTCTTCCGCTTTTACCATTTTCCGATGCTGTAACTCCAGCACAATGCCCAGTTGTCGACTTGTTTTCTGCATAGGAGTTCCTCCATTGTAGTGCCATGGCCCAGTAATTTTCCCGACAGGCGAACTGACAATTACGGTTTTCTTGAGATGATCTCACCATTCAAAAACTGTGAGGTAATGTTATAGTATCCAGTTAAGCTAACCTCTGTGGGCGTGATTTTAAAATCAGTTTGCCAAATTTCAACGCCACGTTGTACCGAATCTTGAACCGACTGCATAATGTAGTTGCTATGTTTGCCGCCCATGCCTACCTTGAAACCTGAATTTTGATATATTAAGCAAACTAAGAGAATCGCTCTTGCATTTTCCGTCAAGCTACCACTTAGCTCTCCAATATGTTTGATGAAACGCTCAAACGAATTAAATTCGCTCGATTTTTTGATTTCAATATGCTCTTTCATTTCAACTTGTAACTGGGTGAGTGGTGTCTTGACCTCAATGTACGTATTATCTACGAGAAAATCCAATTTGGAATTGCCCAATTTTTTTTCGCGCAGGACCGTTTCACCGTTGCTCACCATGTTAAGCAGTTGACCATTCTTCAGAAAGTGCTCTACATACCGATTCGCTGCATTCTGATTAATGCCAATCCATGATTTATGTTCCTCAGCAGGCAAGTCAAGTGAAATAGCTTCAATGGTGAATTGAGTTTTTCGTTTGATATCATCACTTTTGGAAACAAGACAGGCAATATCACGAAACACAATATCGCCAATGCTTCCCGTAGCAGGACAATGACAGTCATGTAAAATGCCTTTCATTTCTACAATCATAATAAATCGATTTTTACGTTTACGAATGATGCCCTCCAGCAGAGGTTTTTCAAATATGAATGGATCATGTAAGGTTTCCAACAAATACAGCTCCCATATGATTAGTATTATAAATGTAATATTCCCTTGGCTTTAACATTTAACAAAATGATACAACACCCCTCCTGACAACAGCATGTCAGTAGCGATTCACTCGCAGTTATCACAATTTAATCCAGGACGGAGTAGGAGGGAGGCCGGAAGCTGTATGATACATAGTCACGATCTTGACATGAACCTAATTAAAATCTATTGTAGACACTTAAAGTCGTTTATAGGGGAGAGAGTAAACTATGACCATTCATCATGTAACTGATGCTACGTTCAACACGGAATTGAAGAAAGAAGGAATAACGCTCGTTAATTTTTGGGCATCTTGGTGCGTACCATGCAAAATATATGCTCCTATCCTTGATGCTTACGCTAAGGAAAACACGGAAGATGTCAAAAAAGATGGTAAGCCTGTTGAACAAGAAATCGGTGTGTTGTCATCAGAGCGTTTGAAAGTAATGGTTCGTGCCATTTAGAGGTCAGTGGACATCAAAGTCGGCTTGGCCTCCTTTGTTCTGATTTGATTGATGCATTGGTGCTCTCTAAGCATTTTTGCATAAATATCACTTTTTTGAAGCCTGCCTTGGCAGTAAATGGGCCGGATTTTAGTTCTTTTTGGAGCATATAACCGAACCGCTCATATAATTTTTGTGCCGAAGGATTCGTATCCACGACCTCCAGATTGATTTTAGTAATTCCCTTATTGATTGCGACTTGTTCCAACTTACTTAATAGCAACTTACCTATTCCATGACCGCGAGCTTCTTCTGATACGGCAATAGGGTCAATATGCAATACTTGTTCGTGATACAAATGAAATTTTAAATAAAACGCATAACATAAAAATCGCCAAGTCGCTACAAATGGGGAGTACACGTTCCGAAAAGCTACATAATTGGCAGGTGTGAACGCTTCTTTTCCTATATTGTAACCGAGAAACCCAACCACTTCTTCATTTCTTAATGCGTAAATGCCTTGTTCAAATTGAATAGACTGAGATAATAGTTGTACTGCTTGTTTTTTCGTTTTCGCATAAAACCACAGATGTGATACTTTCATTGGAAAAGCTTCGTAAAATAAATGAGCAACTTGTTCTTGTTGATGTGCATTAAGCTGCTGTGTGATTTGAATTTGATTCACGGATATCTCCCCAATCCTTCAATTAAAAGTAAAATTTTGTTGATGATCTATTATCCATTTTCCTAAAATGCAGAAGCATGAACAATTCACATTTCTTTGAGTTGTGGGTACATTTCTTAGATTTCTTCGTATGTTGCTCGAATCTTGCTTGAGATTCGTTGAATTGGAGTGAAAGGAGATCACAAGATGAGTGGTACGGGTTATTTCACTTATAGTTCACCCCTGAACGTACAGTTTCTAAACGTCAAAGATGAACCGTTCCGATGGCATAATTCCATTGAAGTGGTAATTGTGTTGGAAGGTAGCGTTCATGTTGCCATTGCAGATGAGCAAAGAACATTAGGTGCTGGTGCAATAGAAATTTTCAACATCAATCAAGTTCACCGTCTATGGCAGACCGATGAAAATAATGTCGTCCTCCAAATTAATATCGATGCTGCATTTGCAAAAGCTTATTTTACGGATTTATCATATGTCTGGTTTGCACATGAATTTAGCCCTGGAGCACATGTAGGGTTAGAACGAGTAGAAGGAATCATTGAGGCCGTATGCACGTTAATAACTCCAATTGTAACTACGAGTGAGATGCCATTATTAACGTTAAAGAATACAGTCGAACAATTGTTGGACCTGCTCATTATGAATTTTGATGCGAAAAGAATGTTTGAAGGGAACCCGACCAAGCTACAACGAATAGGAAGAATATATGATTACTTATTCAATAACAGGGGGTTTATTAACAAGGCGTCTTTGAATGAGATCGCCAAACATACTGAGGAATATTTAAATTTGGATTATTTGTCATCACAATTCAAGTTATTAATAGGAGATACGTTGCAAAACTTGCTTCATTACTTGCGTATTGAACACGCAATCAAACAATTATTGACGACAGATCGAAGTCTGGTAGAAATATCAATCGAGAGTGGTTTTTCTTCGCCCAGATATTTTTATCAACGATTTACTAAGATTTTCCCGGAAGGACCGAAAGCATTTCGTGAACAACATAAAAAGAAACTGGAGATGAAAGATCACTGTAGGGAAATCATCGATCCAGCATTAGTTCTTGCAAGTCATCGCGGATTATTTGATATTCCTGAGACAGTAAACAGCGAACTAAATAAACGGATTCACATTGATATATTTGGGCCTAATGAACAAAATTCAACTTCTCCATATTTGATCCAGGTATCTGAATTAGTAAAAGGTGATTCAAAAGCGCATCTTAAAATGATCCTCCAGGTAAATAACTTAAGCCACAACAACGTTTTTGGATTTGAAGAAACTTTGGATACAGCTAACCGTGACGATTTTCAATTTTTGAAATGGCTGCTCAACCAATTCAGGGAAAACGATATTTCTCCTGTATTTATCGTCAGAACGAGTAGTAACGCTATTTCAGAACAGATCACCACCATACAAGGACTATTTCAAAACTATACCCTCACTTATGGCGCGAAACATATGAAGGGGTGGAGGATTGAGCTTCAATAATATGAAGGAACAAGAGAATAATCACACTCTCAATATTGATAAAAAAGTTGCGAAGCTTTGCTGCTTTGGATATGATTAATTAATTGATGATAAAAGATAGTGAGGTAGAAAAAATGATCGCAAGAACAGAAGAAGATTTTAATGGTTTGAAGGAAATTGGCAAAATTGTGGCTTCTATTAGAGATGAATTGGTTCAAAAAACCATTCCGGGCATAACGACTAAAGCACTTGATGATCTGGCCGGAGAGCTTTTTGAGAAAGCTGGCGCAGTGTCTGCTCCTAAAAGTGAATATAATTTCCCGGGATTTACTTGTATTAGTGTTAATGAAGAAGTAGCACATGGCATTCCGGGAGAGCGGGTTATTCAAGAGGGGGACATCGTCAATATTGATGTGTCTGGCTCGAAGAACAGTTATTTTGCTGATACGGGAATCTCGTTTGTCGTAGGCGAAGGTGAAGAAGTGTTAACGAAAATATGCGACGTTGTTAAACTAGCATTCGAAGCAGGTCTTAAAAAAGCAAAACCGGGCTCCAAAAAAAGCGGAATCGGAAAAGCCGTATTCCAAACTGCCAGACAGCATGAATTAACGGTTATCAAAAACCTTACAGGACATGGTGTTGGACGTGCAATACACGAAGCACCTGACCACATCTATAACTATAATGATCCATCGGATGATGAATTGTTAAAAGAAGGCATGGTTATCGCATTCGAACCATTTGTCTCAACTTCAGAAGAAGAAGTAGAACAAACAGGAGACGGCTGGACCTTTGTTACTAAAAACAGCTATGTAGCTCAAATCGAACATACGATCATCCTTTCTAAAAATGGTCCAATTATTGTTACACTTTGAGATGTTCCAAATGAAAGTCGCTAATTTAGCGGCTTTTTTTACTATGCAGAATGAGGGAATAAAGATAACAGAGTTTTAGTTGAAATTATGGAAGGATTTAACGTATATTAAGGACTGATCTTTACGTTATAGACAGAAGTGATTGATTGAGCACATCAAAAAAGCGCCTGGTGTCCAGTGAGCTTAAAGCGCTACTGTGAAACGCACAAAGAAGCCCGTCCTTATAAAAAAGGGCTTCTTTTTTAAGATCCTAATTTGTAACAGATAAGATACGCCAGTCGGTTCCTTCCTTTTTCATAAAGTACAGCTTATCTGTTTCGTCTGCTACTAAGGGCGAATCACTGAAATATACATTTTGTTGTTTCACATAAACCTCAATATTACCATCTGGAAGCAAGTTAAACCGGGGATCATCCATGGAAACAACTGCACCGTATACTCGGATGAAATCTTCCTTTTGAGTCGCATGTTCCTTAGAATAGGATGAACGTACTAAGTCGCCGTTAAAATCAAGTACACCTTTCATCAGTCGATTCAAAGCCTGAACAATTTGTAACTCGTCACCTTCATATTTTTTCTCATCGATGTAGTGAAACTTGTTAATTCCCGCTTCCTTAAGGGCAGCTGTGATCTCTTCTTTACTGGAATAGGTGACAAGCTGCGGTTCAGATAACTCATGGCTTGAATTATTAGATAATGGCTTCAAATCGGAAATTAAAGTACTGCCAGAAAGCAAGATGCCTAACAGTAAATATGAGATTAACCATTTCAACATCAATCTTCACCTCCATAGGTTGTCCTTTCTAAACTTAGAGATAGAATGTATTCTTATTTAACTCTAACGTTAGTTAAGAGTAGGTTGTTTGTATTAGCTTGGAGAATTACCAAAATTAATTTTGTGTGCTTATATTACCTTTATTTGTTATACTCACTGAAGAAATAAGAAATCCCCCTAATGTTTCCTAATATAATTAGTAATTATTTATAGATTCAACATATCAACACGAATACATAAGCTAACTATCATAGTGCAGGCAGCGTTAAGGTATACGAAATAAACGATGTAGCGTATATCTCCGACTGTTTCCACTCGGACTTGAAAGGATCGTTATTGTGCTAAAAATAATTAATTTTCTTCTTTTCTTGCTGATCACTTGGGTAGTAATTCTGTATCCTTTTCGTTTAGCTTGGTTTGAAGGCTTAAACCAGATTCCTGCAGATCTTCATGGGGTTTATTTACTTTTCTTATTCTTTGGATATCTGATCTGTTCAACTGGTATGGGACTTATTGTTGGCAAGATGTTTTTTAAACGAAAAGAACAGTAATTATGGAGGTTGGAATGGATAGTGACATTTTAATCAATCAATTCTTGAAACTTTTTCCTGAATTCCAAGATTGTTATATCGAACATTTGAATTTAAATCAAGAGTTTCTAGGACATGTGTTTTTTGGTGATGAAGTGGCTACTTATGTTGAAGAATTGCTTCGTGAAAATGATGACACAGAACTAATTGAAAAGTTTTTTAATTTTTTCGAATGGATGGCAACTCAAGCGAGCCTTTATATTGTACAAGTGTTATCTACTACAATATTGTATGATCTAGGTGGACACACAAATATTTTACAAAAAGCTCAAAGTTATATGAAGCCACATACTCAAAGACTCTCTCAAGAAATAGAAGATTTGCACTCAGGGAAATATTTTTCATAGATTAATGTGCAGGATATCAGGTTGAATTTTCACAGTGATAAGGGGGATTCTGCATGTCCGTTTCAATATCTATTGAAATCAGTTTATCAAAGCAAATCTCAAGAATGGATATTCTTCACAAACTAGAAGAGTTTGGTTGGTCATATAACGATCAAGGAAAAGTAACTTTTCTACCTGTTGGGGATGAGGATGACTTTGATTGGCAGCACAAAGATATTCCTATAGACGAGTTACTAAAAATTCTAGCTATAAAGGATAATCAAGGAGAATTAATTGGAGTGGCTATGACTTGGAAGGATACAAATATAGGGGGCACTTTTTTAATTAAAGAGAACGGCACCGTACTGATAAGCCCTGATATCAATCGAAAAGTCCTTGATGTAGAAAGTTATAGTAAAGTTACTGATATAAATTGGTATACAACTAAACTAGTACCTATATTTGGTCCATTGTTTCAGTCGATTTCTTATGGAGAACATGTGTAATTTTTTATAAGATATTAAAGTACTCCCTTGGAGCATACGGGAATAACCTAAACTAAGAAGGATTCCCCGCAGGGATTCATGTCTGATCTAAAGAGAAGAAGGAGCATCGAAATGCCCCTTCTTTTTTCAACTTTTTTTCAACTTATTCTAATGCTACATTGCCATTACGTTGACTTTGTTTTTCCACATACTTTTCTTCAAGATCGTCGAAGTAATCGAGTTTTTGGGCTATTTTTTTAAAAGCTTTGTCTAATTTATGTTGCTCTTCCATTAATTTAGCTTTGTGTTCTAAAATAATCTCTTTTCTTGCTTGAATAGTCCAATCTCCCTCTTGAGTAAGCTCAACGATCTTTCGCAAATCTGCAATAGATATATTCGTAATCCGCAAACAAGTAATCAGATCCAACCAACTTAAGTCCCCTTCGTTAAAAACTCTTCTTCCACCTTGATCACGTTCAACGAACGGCAGTAATCCTTCTTGTTCATAATACCGTATCGTATGAGCTTCGATTTTAAATATCTTGCTGGGGAAGCGTTTTGCTTTTTAGATCCAGAGATTGCGTCACTGAAAGAAAATGCAACTCGTCTATGTAAAAAATTCAATGAAATTGATACTGTAAATATCCAGGAACAACAAGAAATAATCCGCAGATTATTTGGTTCATACGGTACTAAAGTTTATATGCAACCACCGTTCAATTGCGATGTGGGTAAGAATATTCATGTGGGGGAAGATTTTCTGACCAATTACAACGTAACAATTCTTGATGTCGATACAGTAACGATCGGGGATTATTGCATGATTGGCCCTAACGCTACGATCTCTACGGTAAATCATCCGATGACAGCCAAAGGAAGAAGAGAGAAGTTGTCCATTACGAAACCGGTTACGATCGGTAGTGATGTTTGGATCGGAGCGAACTGTGTGATTCTACCAGGCGTAACGATAGGAAACAACGTAATTGTTGCTGCGGGCGCTGTTGTATCCAAGGATGTCCCTGATCATTGTGTTGTTGGGGGTGTACCTGCCAAAGTAATCAAAGAGCTTGAATCGTAGGTCCTCACATGTCGCGGGACAAGAACATAGTATCATTCAGAGTCGCTATACAAGCGGCTTTTTTTGTTTTATCCATGTAATTTCCTATCTAAGGTGGCGATGGGACGAGCTTGTTCTAATCTCGATTAGATAATTATGCATATCTAATTCGTCACTTGTGCATTCAAAATGAGTTGAATTCTTGCTAAACTTTATTTCTGATAATGAGAATCATTATTAATTATCAAAGCATATAGTTTTACCGCAGGTCTTTTAGGAGTAAATCATTGAAACGAAAGGTTGATAGAAATGAATTCAAATCGACAATTATGTATTGGATTATCCTTAAATGCAACATGGAATAAAGGTGACGGCTGGCGGCACCCGGATAGCGGAGTGGAGCAGACAGGAACCATTGACTACTACATTCAGTGGGCAAAAATAGCAGAGAAGTTCAAGCTTGATTTTCTTTTCAGAGCGGATTATCTGTATATTAGCCCGCAAATGTTAGGCGATTCCTCTAACTTTGGCAGCCCGGATCCTACGCTGTTCTTTGCAGCGATCGCTCGAGAAACGAACCGGATCGGACTGGTTACGACGATCTCTACTACGTTTAATCCACCATATGTTGTTGCCAGACAACTGCAGTCTTTACACTGGCTAAGTAATGGACGTGCAGGCTGGAATATTGTCACTTCTATTGAAGGAGCCGATAATTTCGGCAATTCACCCATGCCATCACCGGAAGAGAGATATGCTAAGGCAATGGAGTTTACGGATGTCGTATGCAAGCTTTGGGAGAGTTTCCCGGATGAAGCCATTGTCATTGACCGCAAGTCAGGCCAGTTCTCAGATAAGGATAAAGTGACTGCCATTAATCATTCTGGTGAATTTTTCAATGTAAAAGGGCCGCTAACATTACCATCTCATCCATCCGGAAGCATTCCTTTGTTTCAAGCAGGCGCTTCAGATATCGGGCGGAATTTTTCCTCTTCCGTCGCGGATGCTATTTTTGCAGCAATGCCTGATCTTGAATCAGGAGTGGAATTGCGAAATGATTTGCGAAGACGAGCAGTAAAACATGGGCGCGATCCAAATGCCATCAAAGTTTTGCCGGGTCTGTATTTTTTCCTGGGCAATACGTATGAAGAAGCGCTTGAGTTGCATAAGGCTGCGCATTCGCATCTAACTCTTGAACGCAGACATGCCTCACTCCAATCGGTAATGGGACTTGATCTAACAGGTTACCCTTTGGATCAACGCGTAACTGCTGAAATGCTTCCCGATCCAAGTCAGGCTGTCCGTAGCCGTACACATGCAGAGTTACTACGCAATTTTATTACAAAATATCAGCCTACCGTGAAAGAAATCCTGGATCGACCGGAGGTTGTTGGATCAGCCCATTGGGTATCTGTGGGGACCGTCGAGACTGTAATGAATGATATTATCGAGCGGGTTGAGGCTGGTGCGATTGATGGATTCATAGCGTTACCGGGCGGTTCAGAAAAATCGATGGAGATATTCTTTGAACAGCTGATTCCAAAGTTGGTCGAACGAGGAATGTTCAGAAGCGACTACGAGGGAGCTACTTTACGAGATCACCTAGGGATTTAATAGATCGATCATTAATGAAGAAGTCGTACAAAATAATTGATAACTTATCGGATGGGGAGCCATATGAACAGACTAATTGGATGGATTGTAGCATTAATTATACTAACAGGAGTACTGGCTGGATGTTCCCAGACTTCCGGCACCGTTACGCCTGAAACCAGCAAGAGCGAGGGGGAGGCATGGCCAAGAACCATTCAGGATGCTAGTGAAAATGGAGTGGTGCTTGAGAAGCGACCAGAGCGCATAGCAGTGCTTCATCCTTTGTACTTAGATTACTTTTTTGCTTTGGATACGCCTCCAATCGCATCAACAAGCGCGGCAGAAGCGATGAAGGAGTTCGCTACATTACAGCCTTACGCCGGATCTGCCGAAATTATTGACTTGGGTAGTGACTCAGCGAATCTGGAAAAGATTATGGAGGCTAACCCTGATGTCATTGTAACCTTTAAGGGTTCAGTGGATACCATATATGATGAGTTGAGCAAGATTGCACCTGTCATCTTAATCGACTACACCGACACATGGGAAAAAACGACCATGCTTTGTGCTCAAATTGTTGGAAAAGAAGAACTTGCGGTACAATTAATTCAGGAAACGCAAGAAATGATAGCATCCACGAAAGAGCAGTTAAGTACGCTTGAGAATAAGACATTTGCCTTGTTGCGGGTTGACGGAAAATCCAATTTTAATGCGCAAGGATCTAAAAACACGATGTACTACAATCGAACTGCAGGTTTTGGGTTATTGGCACCAGAGGGATATCCTGAGGGAGGAGAATCACTTACGTTAGAGGGGCTTTCCAGCATGAATCCTGATTATATTATTATCCAGCATCGTATTGACGTCGCAGAGGCAGCAGTCAAGGATAAGGAATCTTCAAAGGTATGGAACTCACTGGAAGCGGTCAAAAACAACCACGTTGTTATCTTTGATAATTCCCTCAATAGCGCAAGTATCCTGGCTGTGCGTTTGGCTTCAGAATATTTTGTTAAATTGGCTGAACAATAGGTTTGTACACAAAATCCAAGTACCAATCAAAGTCGCTTTTATAGCGACTTTTTTTATTTTGAGTTAACATTGTATTTTCCTATGCCGAGGTACTTAGTCCCATTAGGTTGGCTTGCCATCCTTGCAAGGAACTCAGGTAACATGTTTCTTAGTTAGTCAAGGCTTCAAAACGGCTATGCTATAATGAAATTCAGAAAGGGGATGCCACGTTAATGTCACCTAGAAACATAGAGAAGGACTTGCAACAACGAGAAAAAAGAATAAACCACATCCTTGATTCCGCGCTGGAGATCATTGCTCTTAAAGGAATTGGTTCGGTAAGCATCAACCACATCGCAGCAGCAGCAGGCATGAGCATTGGGAACATGTATCACTACTTCAAGTCCAAAGATGAGATTATCAGCGAAATTCTGAGAAGAGGCCAGACGAGTTACGGAGAACATGTCTCCCAGCTCGCTGAGCAATCAGGCGATGCTCTGAACAAACTTTTACTACTGTCTGAGTCTTGGCTTGCGTTGGAAAACAATTGGGCTTATACGATCCTAATCCATACTGCGCGACTTTCGGAAACTTCCTCCGAAGAGATTAGGCGGGAAGTTACGGAACGTTTCACGAATAACCTTGGTCCTGTCGCGAACATAATGGAACAGGGGCAAAAGGAAGGACTCATCGTCTGTGGTGTTCCCTTGGAGCTTGCCTATTATTTTGTAAGTTTAATTCAAGGACTGACGCTACAGAAAATGCCAGGCGCTGAAGTGCCGATCCGTGCGCAGGCGCGTTCAATTGTCTATTTATTTGCTGTGTCTCTACATAACTCCAAAAGAAATGATTGACAACAGATACAGGCCACTGCTACAATTTCCCCAACAAACCGAGTGATCGCTCGGTTTGTGAACGAGAGTTCGACTGGACAACCAGAGATCGTTCATGGAGAAAGATATACAAGCAGAAGGCCTTTTTTTATAACTATAAAACCAAGTAAATAGATCCGAAAAATTATTTTAAATTGGAGGTAACACCCTATGCTGATTATTGAGCGGTTGAACAAAACGTTCGCTGCTCCTACCGGGCCGATTGTGGCGCTAAGTAATATACGGTTGCAAGTTGAGCCGGGACAATTTATTACTTTTATCGGACCAAGCGGATGCGGCAAAAGTACATTGCTCAAAATCGTGGCCGGGTTAGACACGACCTATGAAGGAACAGTGGAACTAAACGGAAAAGCAATTACAGGACCAAGTGTTGATAAAGGGTTTATTTTTCAAGAGCCACGTTTGTTCCCCTGGATGACGGTCGAGAAGAATATCGCAGCCAATCTCTCGCTTGGCAATGCTCAGGTTCGCCATCAAGTCCAAGAGCTGATTGAGCTAGTTCGTCTGAAAGGATTCGAGAAAGCATATCCGAAGGAGTTATCTGGAGGAATGGCTCAACGCGTGGCCATTGCAAGGGCATTGTTGCGTAAACCGGAGATTCTGCTGCTCGACGAGCCTTTTGGAGCCCTCGATGCCTTCACTCGCACACACATGCAAGAGGCGCTACTGGACATCTGGCAGAACAGCCGGACGACCATGTTGTTTGTTACGCATGACTTGGACGAAGCGGTATTTCTTGGAGAGAAAGTCGTCATTATGAACCCTCGCCCGGGTCATATCCGCAATGTAATTTCTGTAGATCTCCCTTATCCGCGTAAGCGCAGTGGGGGGGCCTTTCAGGAGCTTCGCTCCCGCGTGTTAGGTGAGTTCGAAAAAGTGGAACATGCTCCCCTGATTGATAAGGGTGCCGGCATTTAAATTGGATACGAATAAACGAATTTACGTTCATAAAGGGGATGCGAATATATGGTTAAAAAATATAATTTGATTACAGTCTTACTTGTTCTGATACTGGTTGTGGCGGGATGCGGCAATGCAAACAACAATGCTGGCAATGGAGAGGATGCCAAGCCGGTAGAAGGTAGCTCAAACCCGAATGAATCCTATGATGATGTCACGGTGAAGATTGGTGTGCAGGGCAAGGGCGGCTTGTTCGGCAAGGCACAAGAACAGAAGTGGTTTGAGGATGCATTCGGAGAGTTGGGGGTAAAAGTGGAGTGGTTGGAGTTCCAGAGCGGTCCTCCAATGATCGAAGCGATGGCCTCTAATCATTTGGACTTTGCTGGCATGGGCAACATGCCCCCGATATCTGCACAAGCAGCTGGCATTAACTTCAAAATCATCTCACAGCTACTGGATGGCAAGAACAATGTAGCGATCATTGTGCCGAACGACAGCCCGATCAAAAGCATTGCGGATCTCAAAGGCAAAAAAGTGGCTGTCACGAAGGGGAGCAACGCCTATAACTTCCTATATCAAGTACTCCAAAAAGCTGGTTTAGATAACTCCGATATTCAAGAAATTCAATTACAACCGGATGAAACGCAGCCTTCCTTTGAAAGCGGAAAAGTGGATGCCTGGGCCGTCTGGGATCCATACATTACCCTGAATACACTAAGCGGCAAGGGAAAAGTGCTGGCTGATGGGGAAAGTGAAGGCGTACTGTCTCCATCCTTCCAATTGGTTCGTTCGGATTTTGCAAATGACTATCCGGAGCTGGTTACGCTTTATCTAAAGACATTTGAGCAAGCACGTCAGTGGGAAGTTCATAATCAAGAGGAAGCGTTCCAGCGCTATGCTGACGAACGCAACATTCCGATTGACCTGGTGAAGGGCATTCAATCGCGGGCGGCAATGATCAATGTTCCGGTAAGTGACGAAACGATTGCGAATCAGCAGAACACCGCTAACTTTCAATTTGAATTAGGTACAATCCGCAAGGAAATCAACGTGGCTGATGTGTTCGACAACCAGTACATTGAAGAAGCTCTTAAATAAAGTAGAGGTGCGGTTATGCAAATATCGGGAAACAAGCTTGTTTTTCGGACTATTCATCTCCTGATCGGGATGTCAGTACCGGCGGCGATATTAATCATTTGGCAGATTGTATCCTCGAATGGGTGGGTAAATCCGGTGTTAGTTCCTCCTCCGAAGGACATCGTGGCTGAATTTGGACGAATGATCTCTTCAGGAGAACTGCTGACGAATTTGCGCATCTCGACGGGGAGAGCAGCACTCGGGTTCTTGTTGGGCGGCGGTCTGGGATTAGCCGCAGGATTATGGGTCGGGTTTTCGTTAAAAGCGGAACGGTTGCTCGATCCGTCACTTCAACTTCTTCGGACACTGCCTCACTTGGCTGTTGCACCATTGTTCATTCTGTGGTTCGGCTTTGGCGAAACTTCAAAGATTGTACTCATCGCTAAGGGCGCTTTCTTCCCTTTATATGTAAATGCCTTTTTGGGCGTTCGTTCGGTGGATCGCCAGTTGTTCGATGTAGCACGCGTATTGCAATTCACGAAACTTCAAACCATTACCAAGCTGATTATTCCTGCCTCACTTCCTTCCCTGTTTTTAGGCGTTCGGCTCTCGATTGCGGTAAGTTGGCTTGGCCTGGTTGTCGCGGAGATGATGGGTTCAAGCTCCGGGATCGGTTATATCATCAATGACGCACGATCCTTCTCACTAACGTCTGTCATCTTCGTCGGCATAATTGTCTTTGCGATTGTTGGCAAAGTGACCGATTCATTGGTTAAGCTGGCAGAGAAGAAGTTGCTACGTTGGCAGGATTCCATAGAGGGAGATGGATAACAGATTATGAGTACGAACGATGTGACATTAAACTCGAAGGCTAATGAGAAGCAGATGGCAATAAGAAGAGGACGCCAGTGGAGAATGCCAACTTGGCTGTATGGCTGGGTGTTGCCTGTTATTATATTAGCTTTATGGGAGGCAGGCTCTGCTCTTGGACTGTTGTCTGACTCGGCATTGCCAGCTCCATCCCGCATTGCTCGAACATTCTGGCAACTGTGCGTAAATGGCGATATGACGCAGCATCTCACAGCCAGCACCATTCGGGCGAGTGGTGGATTCTTACTTGGAGCCGTAACAGGATTGTTGCTCGGTGTGTTTACTGGACTAGGTAAATGGGCTGAACAAACGCTTGATCCGACGATACAGATGCTGCGGACGGTTCCGTTGCTTGCAGTTATTCCGCTGTTCATTCTTTGGTTCGGAGTAGGGGAATTATCCAAAGTGCTACTCATTGCATTAGGATCGTTTTTCCCGCTCTATTTCCATACACATTTGGGGGTTCGCAGTGCGGACAGAAAGCTTTATGAGGTTACTCGCATCTTGCAATACTCTAAGTTCTTGCTGTTGACCAGACTAATTATTCCCTCGGCGTTGCCGAACATTCTACTTGGGATTCGGTTATCTGTGGGTGCCTCCTGGCTATTGCTTGCCGTGGCAGAGATGATGGGTGCAAGTGCAGGAGTCGGCTATATGATACAAGACGCACGTGTATACGCACAGACGGATGTCGTCTTCGTGGGCATAATTATGTTTGCATTGGTTGGTAAACTGTCGGATTCGGCAGTCAGACTGGTTGAAAGAAGATTACTGCGATGGAATAACACATATAAAGGCTAATGATAGATATTTAGATTGAAAGCGGAGGAACAGATATGACGAAAAAACGACAGGGACAGCTTCATCTTGGTGCATTTATATATTTTACTGGACATCATCATGCTGGATGGCGTCATCCAGAATCAGGAGTAGAGAAGATGTTCGATATCGAATGGTATAAGCGGATTGCCCAGACAGCTGAGAAAGGTAAGTTTGATATGATTTTTTTTGCGGACTTACTGCACTTGATCTACCCAAGTCGCGCCGCAGCAGGTATGCTGGACCCGGTGTCGCTGCTCTCCGCACTATCCATGGTAACGGATAAAATCGGGTTGACAGCAACGCTCTCGACGACCTATAACGAGCCATTCAATGCCGCGCGCCGTTTAGCTACGCTAGACCACATAAGCGGAGGACGGACCGGATGGAATATCGTCACGTCCCAAGTCGACACGGAAGCTCGAAACTTCGGTCGAGATAAGCATCCTGAACATGGAACACGTTACGAGATGGCGCAGGAATTCGTTGACGTCGTTGCGGCATTATGGGACAGCTGGCCACAGGATTCACTCGTCATGAATCGGGTATCAGGCACGTTCGTCGATGAATCCAAGCTGCGTGTTGCTGACTATAAAGGGCAATGGTATTCTACACAAGGGCTCTTGAACGTCCCTCGTCCACCGCAAGGTTACCCCGTCCTCATTCAGGCCGGTTCCTCGGATTCTGGTCAGGATTTCGCCGCAAAAGTCGGCGAAGTGATCTTTACGGCACAGACGTCACTCGCTGCTGCGCAAGATTTCTATCGCACGGTGAATGAGAAACTTCTGGCAATCGGACGTGAACGTGGCAGCTTGCTCATCATGCCTGGTTTGTCGCCGATCCTCGGTTCAACTATGGAGGAGGCTCGACGCAAGGAACGCGAGCTGCTCGACCTCATCGATCCGCAGGAAGCGGTAATGATGCTGTCCGGCATGCTTCAAACAGACCTCAGCGGGTATCCTGTGGACGGTCCATTACCAGACATCTCAGATCCGGTCGAAGCAAGCAACGGAATGAAGAGTCGCGTGCAACTCATTATGGACCTTGCTCGTGACGAGCAATTATCCATTGCCGAACTCGGGCGGAGGCTTCTCGGTGCCCGTGGTCATATGCAATTCGTAGGAACGCCGGAGCAGCTTACCGACCTCATGGAAGAATGGTTTAATGGATACGGCTGCGATGGCTTTAACATCATGCCGCCGGTGCTACCTGGAGATCTTGATGACTTCGTTGAGCACGTCGTTCCAGAGCTTCAGCGACGTGGACTCTTCCGCGAAGACTATGAGGGGAAAACGTTGCGAGAGCATTTGGGGCTTTCGGAGCCAACGGTGTTAGTAAACCATAAACAGCAAGTTCACCGTTAATTCATTGCGAAGAACCGATCATCAAATTCGCTCTATAACTAAACGGTAAAACCATTAGATTTTGGCTGCGGCCGTTCCCCAGTATTCTACCGTGGAACGGTCGTTTAGTTTTATAGCTTTATTTGTGGATCATATTTCTGCGGTACTGGTAGGGCGTAACCCCGTATTCCACTTTGAACAACTGGATAAAATACTGATTTTTTCTGTAACCGACCATTCGCGCTATATCGTTGACACGGAGTTCCGAATCTTGAAGCAGTTGGGAAGCTTTCTCCAGCCTCTTCTTAGAAATGTAATTTGACACATTTTCGCCCGTCTCTTGTTTGAAAAGTTTGGAAAAGTAGACCGGATGGAGATGTGCGACTTTCCCCAACTCATCTAAACTAAGGCCATGTGACAGATGGTCTTCGATATACGTTTGCACTTTGTCGACGATGGTTTGAATGGACATCTGTTTGTTGTTCCTGATTCGACTAACCCGATCCATTAGAGTTGACCACAATTCATCAGGTTGCCCTAACTGGTTGAACATCCAATCCACAGTTTCAGAGGTATCGTGATCCTTATCCGACAGATATACATATAGAATGGTTTCCATGAGAAAGATTATTTTTGGCTGTCGGAGATGGATTTGATCATATTTTTTAATGATATTTCCCGCCGACTCCCAATCACCGCATGATGGAGAATGATTGAATATGCTAATGAAGTCTTCTGAGTGTACGTCCTCATTAAGGATGAACCTGTAGAACATCTGCCTGATCACGTTTCGATCGGTCAATGAGAAGGGAGGGGACACGACCGATCGCTCCAGTTTGATAGTTAGTTCCCCAGCAGCTTCTTCCGGAATAAGAGCGAACAGTCGCGTGCCCGCAGTCCAAACGAGACGATCCAATTTGTCTCCGACTGTACGTTTTATAACGTCCTCATGTTCTGGTGTGAAACCCTCCAGCTTGAAGCAGCAAAAACGGTGTTCTCCTAAGAATTCAGTATAAGCATCATATTGCTTTCTTAATGTCTCGTTTTGACCAAGCAGCGAAAGCAGATACGCCAATCCATCGAAGTTTTCCCATACGATAGGTTGAGTGGGCCGTGTCTTTGTAATATTCTTGATGGCTTTAGACATGGCTTTCTCCACATCATCTTTGTCTACAGGTTTGAGCAGATAGTCAAGCGCACCTAGACGGATTCCTTGTTGCGCATATTCGAATTCGGAGTAGCCGGAAAGGATGATGACTTTGGTTGGCAGGCTATGTTGGTGGATATGTTTAAGCAGATCGATTCCTGAAACCTCAGGCATTCGAATGTCAGTGATCAGAATATCGATGTGGTTTTGAGTCAACAAGTCACGGGCTTCAATCGAATTGGTCATCGTCTCGATCTGATGAATGCCGAAGGTTTTCCAATCGAGCAAGTGCTTCATATACTCAACGACATAATGTCCGTCATCCACAATTAATAATCGCATTAGCTTTCTCCTTTCTCCTCAGAAATGGTGATGAGCAGCAGGACGGACAAGCCGCCCCAATCATTCGTAGTAAAATGTAGTCCACTACGTTCGCCGTACGTATTTTTCAGACGTCGATTTACATTCCAGAGCCCTACGCCTTTAATTCCTTCAGGCGGGATATCGCTCTCAAGCCGAGCCTCTAGGCTGCGGATATCATCCAGCGAAAGACCTTTGCCGTCATCGGATACCTTGATCGTTATCGCAGCTTCCGTCTGTTTGACATCGATCGTCACCCGATGGGCTCCTTGTTGTCCTTCAATTCCATGTTGAATTGCATTTTCAACCACTGGCTGGATGATCAGCGGCATGAGGGGAAGAGAGGCCAGTTCTGGCGGCAGATCAATGTTGTACTCCATTTTTTTGCTGAGAGCCATGATAATCAGGAAATGTTCCGCAAACTGGAGCTCGCTTTCCAGCGTGACTTCATGCCGGTCCAACTTTGTTAAATAACGATAATATTCAGCTAGATGCTTGCTCATGCGCATGACAGAATCAGGTGAAAACTGAGCCACCGACATGATGAAAAATAAACTGTTATACAAAAAATGAGGATTAATCTGAGCTTGGAGTTGTTGAATCTCCGCACCTCGCCTCAGTTCCGTTTCAGTCTTCAAGGATACGAACAGATCCTGGATTTCGGTAACCATATGGTTAAAACTTCTGAACAGGCTGTAAAACTCTTTGCCCGTATTTTCGGTAATCCGCGTGTTGTGATTGCCTTGCTCGACCTGTGAAAACTTTCTCTCCAACAAACGGATATTACGGTAGTAGTTCCGATAAAACGTAAAGATCACAACCAGACCAAGCGTGAAAACGGCTAAAATGCTGGCAAAGAAAACTTTACGATTGCGGTCAAGCGGTTGCAGAAAATCGTTCGTCTGTGTATATGTAATCAGGTAGCCATCGATCGATTCAATATATCGCGAAAGAACGTAGTAGTCATCCGAATTGGTATGATAATCATATTTTAAAGTTACTTCTGGCTGAGGCGAAAGAATATCAGTAACCGCTTTCAATAAATCATTGTCGACTTCTTTCTCACTCCATAACTGCTGGGGGTCAAAAAGAAAAAAAGCGTTTGAGCTGTCATTGTTCACGGCTTTTTTCAGCAGGCTTTTTAAATAATCCGTATTCAGCTTTACACCTACCACGTACTGAGTCGGTTCGTATTTTCCGGATTTTTGGATGTAAGGGTAGAGGGCAAAGTAATACAAACTGTTACCGACGATTTGCCATCCCCGCTCATGAACATCCTTGAACGGAAGTCTGGCCTCCGGTGTAATGTTCGTGGATAAAAACGTTTCTTCAGACTTCCAGTAAATGCCGATCGATTCAATGGATCGACTGGAGAGAAGTGTTTGCCGCAAGCGATCAACGATATCGTTTTTCTTCATTTGGGAATCGTAATTGCTCAGCTCGATAACCTGCCTCTGGTAGAACCGCACATCACTGTCGGCTGCATACTGAACCCCGTACATGTTAGCCTCGTATATAATCCCGTCTAGAATGCCTTTCACATAATCAAGCTGGTTTTTGGAAGCGCCGATCAGATTTTCTTCAAGTGTTTTGGAACTCAATCGGTTCATCACGAAAAACAAACTCAACGTCAGCAGCAGAAAAAAAACAAAGAAATAGATGAATCGCTTCAAATACATTTTTCTGATCATATGCGTTTCCTTTCATATCGCCAAACGTAAAAGTTCAAAATCCACATCGGATTAACTTTAATATAAGCCAAACCTTCGAAAAGCGGAAGGGTAGCATCCGCGATAAATGAAAGCGGTTTTAAAATGGTTCAGGGCGGGGTGATGATCTTGAAATTTTGGCATTTTGGAGTGAGAGCGCTTTTGTTAAGCTTAATTGCAAGGATCCCTTTCGAAGAAGCATCACAGAGGAGGTATGCAACATTAACGAGATCGTGCCCGCCAGATCCGCAAAAAAAACAAAAACAAAGCTTCCCCAGCGGACTTCATTCAAAAAGGAACTCAAGAAAAGCTGGCCTTTGTATGTACTGTGTATTCCGGCTTTTGTGTTTGTCTGCATCTTTTCTTATGGCCCGATGGTAGGTTTGCTCATGGCATTTCAGGACTATAAACCATGGCTGGGCATCACAGGTTCTCGGTGGATCGGGTTAGATAATTTCGAACGAATTTTCCAGTACAAAGAAGCCACACAAGCGATCGTTAACACGTTAATTATCGCCGTTTCCAAAATTATCGTCGGTATTATCGTTCCGATCGTTATGGCTATTCTGCTGAGCGAGATCCGAAATATGGGCATTAAAAAAAGTGTTCAGACACTGGTGTATCTGCCACATTTCTTGTCCTGGGTTACTGTGGCAGGCTTGATGATCGACATTCTCGGATTAGACGGAGGAATCAATCACATCTTGACCCGGATTTTCGGGAACGATCCCATTTACTTCTTGGGTGATCCTGATCTGTTTCGATTCACGGTTGTGATCAGCGACGTGTGGAAGAGCTTTGGCTTCGGCATGATTGTTTATCTGGCGACCATTGCTGGAATTAATCCTTCTTATTACGAAGCGGCCGAGATCGATGGCGCCACACGCCGGCAGCAAATTCGATACGTCACCTTGCCTAGCATGTTGCCCATGATTATCGTCATTTCTACGCTGAGTCTGGGCAATATTCTGGACGCTGGCTTTGATCAGGTCTTCAATCTGTACAATCCGCTTGTCTACAGTACGGGAGATATCATTGATACCTATGTCTACCGTTCATCCTTGTTAAACGGGCAATACGGGTTCGGGACTGCAGTAGGACTGTTTAAATCGGGAATCAGCTTGATCTTGATCGTCGTCTCCTACAGGCTGGCCTATAAATATGCCAATTACAAAATATTCTAACAAGGAGGGAGAGGGATCATGTACCATAAGACGACGGGCTATAGAGTATTCTCCTATTTTAATTACGTATTCATGATACTGGCAGGTCTGGCGTGTTTTCTTCCACTGCTTCATCTGCTCGCGCAATCGCTCAGCAGCAAAGCGGCCATTAGCGGTAATATGGTGTCATTTTGGCCGGTTGGGTTCAACGTAGACGCCTATGTAAAAACGTTCAACAACTCCAATTTTAACGGTGCCATGCTGACATCTATCACTCGGACCGTATTGGGTACGACCATCAGCATGTTTATCCTTACCTGCGCAGGATATGCCCTGTCCAAAGAATTTCGAGGACGCAACGTGCTCATGTGGTTTTTTATCTTCACCATGCTCTTCTCGGGGGGATTGATACCTTCTTACATCTTGATCACCGCCCTTGGATTAAAGGATACGATTTGGGCCCTTGTGCTGCCGGGAGCTTTCGGAGCTTATAATTTGATTCTTCTCGTCAATTTCTTCAAAACGATTCCCAAAGCCCTGGAAGAAGCGGCATTCATTGACGGAGCGTCCTTTTTCGTAATCCTCAGCAAAATATATTTACCATTATCTCTGCCTGGCATCGCTACCGTATCTTTATTCATTATGGTGGGGCACTGGAATTCCTGGTTTGACGGAATTTTGTACATGTCGGATGCGAGTAAGTATCCGCTGGCTTCGTTTTTACAGACGGTCGTCGTGCAGAGCAATATGCAGAATATGGCGATGAGCCAGTCTGAGGTTGCCGCAATGTCGGAGCAAAGCATCAAAGCAGCTCAAATTTTCGTCAGCACGCTACCGATCATTTTGGTCTATCCTTTCTTGCAACGTTATTTCGTTAAGGGAATCGTGCTAGGAGCTGTAAAAGAATAGTTGTTGTGACGAAAAATTCGATCTATATATGTTCAACTAAACATTTACATGGTAACGGAGAGGACAGAAATAATCTGAAGAAGCGGAGCGTTCGCCTTTATCACTAGAAATTTACATTTGTAAAGGTGAATCTAAAAATTCTGGGGATAACAGCGATCGGAAGGTTATTCTGTCATCGGAGTGTCAGTGTAAATATGAAATTAGTTGAGCTTATATAGAAAACAAATTGAGTGAGTGAAGGGGGCATGTTTCCATGAAGAAAAGAAACGAGTTATGGAAAATGGTAAGTATGGTTATGCTGTCGGCTATTCTAGTGGCTGGCTGTAGCAAAGGGGAGAGTGCTTCCGAGACCGCACCGGCATCGGTGCTTAAGGACGGAAAATATGATCCTCCATTTACGATCACCATCGCCAAACAACAGGATGAGAATGCTGGAAAGTACATTAATGGTGAGACATTGAATGACAATGTGTTGACCCGTTGGGGCGAACAAAACCTGGGTATCAAAATCCAAACCACCCTGCTGGGAGGTGATGCTTCACAATATAATACCAAGCTGCGGCTGGCGTTAACGGGTTCCGAGAAGTTGCCCGATGTTCTGCCCGTCTATGAGAACATGCTGGTCAATGATCTGATCGAGTCGGGGCAGGTCAAGGAGATTACGGAAGACATCTCAACCTACATGCCTGACCGGATAAAAGAAATATACAAACAATACCCGACCACCTTCAATCCAGTGGTTAGGGAGGGTAAAGTCTACGGTATGGCGATCGCGCCGAATCTGACGGAAGGCGAAGTCATGCTGATTCGCCAGGACTGGTTGGACAAATTAAATTTGAAAGCGCCAACAACGATTGAAGAGTTTGAGCAAGTCATCGCCGCGTTCACCAATGAGGACCCGGATGGGAACGGCAAGAAAGACACATACGGCTTTACTTTTTCGGGGAAAGATTCCTACAATACGGGTTGGGTCAGCGATCCGGTCATGATATTCAGCGCATACACGGGCAAGCACCTTCCAAGGCAATGGTACAACGAGAACGGCAAACTTACTTATGGATCTGTGGCTGATGGTAACAAAGAGGCATTGGCCAAGTTACGCGATTGGTATGCGGAAGGCTACTTGAACAAAGAATTGGCCACCCAGGGGGCCTGGGACGCACTGTCCGATTTTACGGAGGGGAAAGCAGGCATTATCATTGGTCGTCCTTGGCTATATGACAGTGTGAAAGACGTAGAGAAAAATGTTGAGGGTGCGAAAATTAGTGCTTATCCGACTATTCAAGGCGTGAACGGAGATAAGACCTATCAGTCCGCCCAATTGAACGATGGGGTGTTCATGTTTAACAAGGATTTTCAGAACATGGAAGCCTTCTTCCTGTACTACGATAAAATGTATGATGCGGCGTTCAGCACTGGAGATTTTAAATACGGCTACGCTCAGGGTTACGATTACGATATCGTCAATGACGAAGTCACTTTCGATCCAACAAAATTTAATACGCCATTAGAGGCTGTGCAAGGCGTTGGCAAAATGGCATTTACCAAAAATACACCGAGTGTTGATGGTCCCGGCCAATCGTACTACGATCTGGCGAATGGAGTTAAAGCCGACACGGGCGTCCTCATTCAAAGCGCTTCAAAAGATCAAACGACGCAGGATGGATACCGGATTTCGTATGAAAACAGGGATGTTTTACTGCCAAATGAGTTTAACGGTCCACCAACGCCAACGATGCAAAATGTGTGGGAACAGTTGACCACCATGGAACAAGAGACGTTTACCAAAATTATATATGGCAATGAGCCACTTGAAGCATTTGATACCTTTGTCAAACAGTGGCACGAAAAAGGTGGAGACACCGTTATCCAAGAAATTAACGATTGGTACAACCAAGCCAGCGAGACCGATGTAATGACACTGATGAATTTGAAATAAAGTCAAGTATCACCTGGATCAGCCTTCCGCCAACTGGAAGGTTGGTCTTCTAAAAAAGGAGATGATGAGACATGATCAAAGGTAAATCGTGGATTGCTATCGTCATTGCATTGATTTTGTTAACAGCTCAGTTAACGTCCTCAGCTGAAACCGTTCACGCTACTGGTGAAGAAACCCATATTGCTGCAACACTGTTTGTACTGAAAAATGAATCCGAAGTATCCAATGCCAAAATCCATTGGGCACCTGTGCAGGGAGCGACTGCATACGAGTTGTATAGATCCGAGAACAATGAGCCCTATCATTTATTACAGACCCTAACCGGTACAACGACGGATGATTATGGCCTCAACATAGATAGCACGTACAAATATCAAGTGAAGGCATATGGCGGAACTTCCTTGTTAACCTCTGCTGTCTCACCAGAATATACCCCTTTCAGCCTTCCAGAGAACCTCACAACTTTTGATAACACAACGCAATCAACGCTTATGCTTCCGAATGAACTTAAAGTTGGAGATACCTACTACAGATTCAATTTCGTGCAAAAGTCATCAGGCGGTTTTGGCGAGATGATTCAACAGACGTCAACGGATGACATCACATACGGTAACGACAAAGTGGTCCTTTCCTATACGGATCATCCCGATCTGGCGAATTCTAAATTTGAGGGGATTAATATCCTATACCATGCACCTACGAATAAGTTTGTTTTTTGGGCTCACTATGAAAACAGTACAGACTACACACTTGCCAGGGTATCGGTGGCTTCAGCCACGCCTGGAGAAGACTTTACCTTTCACAAAAGCTTTCGGCCGGAAGGAAACCAATCAAGGGATATCTCCATTTTCAAAGATGATGATGATTCGGCCTATCTGATCTCTACGGCTAATAATAATTCGGACACAATTTTGTATAAGTTAACCTCCGATTGGTTGGATGTGGATCATCAAGTTTCTGTTATTTATCAAAATCAACATAGAGAACTGCCTAAGATGATCAAAAAAGATGGCATTTATTATTTGTTCTCTTCCCAAGCGGCAGGTTGGTATCCGAGTATCCCCCTGTATTCATCAGCAACAAGCATAGACGGAGATTGGTCTGAATTACGGACGATTGGCAACACGTCAACCTTCTCGGCGCAGTCGGGTTCCGTCATGCGGGTGAAGCCAGATACGGGTATCAACGTGGTTATGGTTGCGTATCGCTGGATGTTTGGCTGGGCAGGTACGCAAAATGGAACAACGGAGGAACGACTGCTTCCCGTTTGGTTCTCCGATGGTTACGCATTTTATGATTATTTTGATCAAGTTCTATACAATACAAGTGATGATGTCGTCGTTCCCGTTCAAAATGGGAAACTGCTGTCACAAGGTAAACCTGCAACAGCGCAAACAGCTACCGGAACGAATCCGGCAAGTTATGCTAATGATGGTAACTATCAAACGGAATGGGTCGGCACAGGCAGTTCCTGGCCACATTGGTGGAAGGTCGACCTTGGCTCCGTTCAACAATTGAATAATGTGCAAATCTCCTGGTGGATGCAAAAGGGCTCCGAAGGCTTTTACAAATATAAAATTGAGACCAGTACGGATAATGTAAACTGGACCGTTGCATTGGATCGAACCAATAATACATCTTACGGCTTCACCTCAGATACTCTATCGAGCACTGATGCCAGGTATGTTCGGATTAATATGCTTAATGCGACGCTCCACAACAACCCTAACAACTGGTACACACCAAGGCTATGGGAAGTCAAGGTATTTGGAACGGACACAAATTAACGATGTTCTTCAAAGAAGAGAGGTAATGATGTGAATAATCAATTAACCAATGGTGGCATCTGGAATGATTCAAGCGGTAATCCAATCCAAGCCCATGGTGGACATATGTTGTTTCATGACGATTATTATTATTGGTATGGCGAAGATCGGAGAGAGGATGTATATGTGAGTTGTTACCGTTCCAAAGATCTATTCAATTGGGAGTTTCGGAACCATATTCTGACGACCTCTACGCCAGCTGCACCCATTCGAGTCCGGACGAATCTGGCATTAGTGAACAATAAAGGTGGAAAAGTGAATCTTGAACGGCCTAAAGTACTTTTCAACACGGTGACAAAGAAGTTCGTCCTCTGGGTTCACTATGAAAATGGTAATAATTACAACGATGCCGCATGCGCTATTGCCACATCTGATTCTCCGGATAACCATTTCATTTATCATGGCAGTTTTAATCCATATGGTTACATGTCGCGTGACTGCACGCTCTTTCAGGACGATGATGGGACTGCATATTTTATTTCGGCTGCCAGAGACAATGCGGACCTTCACATCTATCGTCTGCAAGAGGATTACCTTAATGTCGAAAGTCTTGTCGGAAAGCTATGGCAGGGGGAGTATCGAGAAGCGCCAGCCGTCTTCAAGCGGAACGGGAAGTATCATATGGTGACCTCATTTTGCACGGGTTGGGCTCCCAATCAAGGGAAATACGCGATGGCTAATACGATGGATGGTCCATGGGGGATGCTCAGCGAATTTGGCGATGAAACGACGTATCGAACGCAACCAGCGTTTGTGCTGAAGCGATCAGAGGAGGAGTACCTTTACTTTTCGGATCGCTGGAACGGGTCGGATTACTTTCAGTCCAGCTATGTGATACTGCCCATTAAATTCAATGGGGACATTCCGATTCTGAATGATTATTCCACGTTATCTTTGGAAGAGGATACACATCTGATTCATTTTAAACGATGAAGTAGCTGATGAGAAAAGACTTTGATCCTACAGAGAATGAAGGTTCAAAGTCTTTCTGTATAAATTTTATAATTTCACATCCAGCGAATAGCGATCACGAAGTACTGATAAATGGTGGAGCTCATGTCCAACCATAATAACGGCGATTGATCGAGCTGAAGCAGGATTGTCACTAACGACTCCTCTACAGAGCCAAGCTTCTGGCGTGAGGCGACGTAGCATAAGAATGGTTGAGCGGCGTGTGACAGCATATTCTTCGCTCAAATCGGCTAGCGTATACGCATTGAAAGGGTGGGTCTGCATAAGCACATCCTGATCGTAGCCGGGATGATTCACTTGGTCACCTCTGGCGATGCGTAGCAATCGGCTACTCATGATGCGTTCGTTATCCAAAAGGTGGCCGATGACCTCTTTCACGCTCCATTTGCCTTCAGCGTAACGATAATTTGCTTGCTCCTCTGTCAATGAAGAGAGCAAAGTTGGTACGATGTTGGCTTGCAGCTCTAAGCGTTCGATGATGTCCCCTTCAGGAACAAGCTTGATGTACCCTTCATAATAAACTGCATATTCATCTGTATTTGGTCTTTCAACCATGGTAATGCCCCCTTTGGAATTCATAGCTCTGGAATATATTGTAGCATATATCTTGCTTTCAGCATTAAAATTGGCCCCTCCGCTTGATGGGCGGAAGGGTCGTTTCATGTGATTTGAGAAGTTTGTAGCGTTTGGTTGCACCACTTCTAATCCGTACGTCGTACCCCTTTAGTTTGGACAAATTTCTCCAAAACCACAAAATCCTCCGTCACTTTTTTAAACGGTAACGTGTCCAGCACCTGTTCCCGGTAACTCTTTTTAGCCATAGCGCTGAGACGGGAGTCAAGTATGCTGAGTATGCCGAGGTCCGTTTCACTACGAATCAAACGACCCGTTCCTTGCCGTAACCGAAGAAGCATGTCCGGTACAAACACCTTCATGAACGAATTCTCCGTTACAGATGCCTTATATTCATAAACAGGATCCGATGGAACAGGGAAGGGCAGACGGAAAATAATGACCTGTGACAGGTCAGGACCCTCGATATTCACGCCTTCCCAGAATACACCGGTACCCAGGAGTACTCCTTTGCTTTTCCTGAATTCGGCGATGACACTGTCCTGGGAAGATCCTTCTTTTTGAACGTGGACTGCCCATGAATATTCATTAACCTCTGAAATCAACTTCTTGTGAATGTACTTCATGTCCTCCTTTGCTGAGAAAAGGACGAGTGTTCTTCCATGCGTTAAATTACAGAGTTTAACCATTTCTTGGTAAGCTGCTTCAAGATAGTTTTCGCGCTGGTCATGGTGGTAATAGGGAACTTTGTTCGAGATGTACATCATGGCATGGTTGGTGTAGTCAAAAGGGGAGGATTTGCGATCCATAAAATCTCCCTTAAAACCGAGGGAGCGCGTCAAATAAGAGTATTCTTCCTCAAGCGTATCCCCGCCTTGACACAGCGTTGCCGACGTCAGGATTACAGGTACCTTGCCATTAAATAAAGTGTATTTGAGAAATTGGCTTATATCTTTGGGACAGATGCTGATCGTGGCTATTCCCAGGGGACTGCTTGCCCATAATAGATAGTTGTCCTCCATTTCAGATAAGACACGAATGAGAGTAATAAGCCCGTTGATGGCTTCAAAAGCGTCATCGATCTCCCGCTCGTGGCGAGAAGTCAAAATGGAAAGCCTTAGACTGAGATCTTTCAAATCGTTTGAGACTTGGTTCAACGGCATTCCTTTGATTTCCGACACTTTGATTCGGTCGTTATCCTGCTTGGCATGGTGGTGCAGATCCGTGTTTACCTGTTGGAATATACGTTGGGCACATTTTTTTATAAAATTGGATTTTGAAAAAAGCCTCTTATCCCCAGATTGCTTCGTGAGAAGCTGCACAGTGGTATCCAGAATGCGACAGATTCCCCGATAAGTGAACTCAAGTGTTCTGGCATCTCGAACTTTTGCTTCCAGATTATGCGCTTCATCAATAACGATCAGAGCAGGCTGTTCCGAGATAATGCTCTTGGTTCCTTCTTTTTTCTTCATCAAATCCCGTATGAGCAGGTCCTGGTTCACGATAATAAAATCAATCTCGTGAGCTTTTGCATTCAATTTAGCTCTCATATCGTAAAACAAGCATCCATTTTTATGATGGCAGCGTTCAAATTTACAATCATTCACGGAAACGTGGGACCATTCGGCATCACTAATTCCAGCTTTAATATCGGCTCTTTCATCAATTTCATAATCTAATATGCGCTGGGCGAGGGTAGACACGGAGGAGTTCACATCATCAGGATTGATTAATTCCGCTGCCCTGCTTCGGCAGGCATACTGACCCATGCCTTTGCCCACGACGGAGCGGACCATGGTGAATCCCAACCGGCTACCAATAATCCTTAAATCTTTATGTATCTGTTCCGAAAGCTGAATGGAGGAGGTAGCTATAATAATTGGTTTCTGAGACATTTGATTCGTGAGCAGACTTGGGATGAGGTATGCAAAAGACTTACCGATTCCGACACCAGCTTCAATCATGGCGTTATGTCCATGAATATAAGCATCGGTTATATCGAGAGACATTTCTTGCTGTCCGATCCGCTCTCTAAGACCGATTCGGGGGAACCGGTCATAAATTCGGAAAATGGCGTTAACCAAAGAACGTTCAATTTCCTTGTCCGGTTCCCGCTTATTTATTTTATAGAGTTCATTTAACCAATTCATAACGATCGCCCCTCTTCCGAATGATGATCTTCTTGTACTACATTTTGGAGACGATGTACCTCACAATGAGGCTGTGACGGCATTTTTTAATCTGGATACGCCTTCCTGTAACTGTTCATCTGACAAATGTGCGAAAGATAAATATATACCATACTTCGTACCAACTGACGTTGAACTGCTGACTTCTGAGTATACCACACCTTGTGACTTAGCTGATGCCCGAAAGGCCTCATACGTGGACCCATTACCTTTCCACCAGCCAAACACGTGTAGTCCCGCTTCATTCTCCACCCAATCAAACCATGTAGAGAGTTGCTTGTTCAAAAGTTTGAGTAACAGATCGAATTTGCGACTGTATAGACGATTCATCCTGCGCAGATGACGCTCATATTGACCGCTTATCATAAATGCCGCTAATGCCCGTTGTTCGATCAGGTTGACGGGCCTTGGCTCGTATAATGCCTGTGCCTTTCTAAAAGTGTCTGCCAAGGTGGGGGGGAGAACCACAAAACCAAGTCGTACTTCAAAAGGCAAGGTTTTCGTAAAGCTGCCCAGGTAGATTACACGTCCTGCTTTATCAAGTGTTTTGAGAGGTTCAACATGCATTCCGCGATATCGGAATTCACTATCATAATCATCTTCGACAATCATGGCATCATGACGATGTGCCCAGTCCAGCAAGGTTTGTCTGCGTTCAAGGCTGAGCATTTCGCCAGTAGGAAACTGTCGTGACGGCGTGACAAACAACATACGCGCTTCCCAGTCTTGGGGCACAACGCCCTGACCATCGAGATTAGCTTCAATCAACTTTGCACCCGCAGCCAAAATGGCTTTAGAAATCCCGACATAACAAGGGCTTTCCGTCACGACATGATCCCCAGGATCTGCAAGTAATTGAGTGAGAAGAGCTATAGCTTGCATGGAGCCTGCAGTCACTGCAATATGATCCGGATCGACTTGAATTCCCCGCATTCTTCGAAGGTAGGCGGCAATGGCTTCTCTCAATCTCGGATCCCCAGTTGAACTAACCATCGCAGAGGTTGTTTCCAGGTGATGCTCACGCTGCCGTATCTCTGCATACAATCGATTATTCCATTCATCGTAAGGGAATTTGGATAAATCAGGCTGGTATTTGCTAAAGTCGATAACTTCGTCGCGATCCATTCTGGAATCATGTGTTGGGGCATTGGTTTGTGCATTTCTTTGAGTCGTCTGCTGTTCAAACTGCTGAATGCGATTTCCCCAGGCTGATAAGTGATGGTTACAAGCTTTCACGGTGGACGCATCATTGCTTAAATCCAACTGATACGCAACAAAGGTTCCTCTTCCATGCTCTGATTGAATGTAACCTTGAGCAGTTAACGTATCATAGACCTGATTCACGGTTCCTCTAGAAATGTGATACGTCGCGGCTAACTCTCTAGTCGAGGGTAACTTCTCGCCATGTATAAGATTACCTTCATGAATAGCATCACGAATGGCATGATAGAGAGCCTTCATTTTGGTATATTTTCGGTTCAAATATGAACTGTAAGCTACATGAAATTGCATATGCCCTCCAGAAGTTATAATTGAAGTGGTACAATAAAAACCAAAAATATTGGATCTTTTTATATGACCATTCTCATTTTATACTAAATCATAGTTTAGAGCGATGGCTTTATTGAAAACCACCCAAAGTTAATAGGAGGAATACAATCATGCAAACAGGTACAGATCGTGTAAAAAGAGGAATGGCTGAGATGCAAAAAGGTGGCGTCATCATGGACGTTATGAATGCAGAGCAAGCTAAAATCGCTGAAGCGGCAGGGGCAACAGCTGTTATGGCTCTTGAACGGGTACCCTCCGATATTCGTGCAGCCGGCGGTGTAGCTCGTATGGCAGATCCAACCATCGTTGAAGAGGTTATGAAAGTTGTCTCTATTCCAGTTATGGCCAAAGCGCGTATCGGTCATTACATAGAAGCCAAAGTACTTGAATCCTTGGGTGTGGACTATCTCGATGAAAGTGAAGTTCTTACACCTGCAGACGAAGTGTTCCATATTGATAAACATGAGTTCACTGTACCATTTGTATGTGGAGCCAAAGATTTGGGAGAGGCTCTTCGCCGTATTGGCGAAGGTGCATCGATGATTCGTACAAAAGGTGAGCCTGGAACGGGTAACATTGTTGAGGCAGTTCGTCACATGCGTCTAATTAACAGCCAGCTCCGTAAAGTGCAAAACATGTCCAAGGACGAGCTATACGCTGAAGCAAAGAACCTGGGTGTAGCTTATGAGCTACTACGCGAAGTTCATGAAAATGGAAAACTTCCGGTTGTTAACTTTGCAGCAGGCGGTGTAGCTACTCCGGCAGACGCAGCATTAATGATGCACCTGGGAGCAGACGGTGTGTTTGTAGGATCGGGTATCTTCAAATCCGATAGCCCTGAGAAATTCGCTCGTGCAATCGTTGAAGCGACAACACATTACACGGATTACAAACTGATTGCCGAAGTATCCAAAAACTTGGGTGCCCCTATGAAAGGGATCGAAATTTCTAAATTGGCTCCAGAAGAGCGCATGTCAAACCGCGGTTGGTAAGATAGCAGAGCATCTAGTTGAATAGGTAGTTTGAACATTTATATAGAAGAGCCGATCAATTGAACTTAATTGATCGGCTTTTTTGTTATTACTGTTTAGTTTGTTGATATCTTCAAAATGCTGTGCCTATAATAATCGGTATGAAGGAAGGTGCAGACAATTCGCTATCTATATGAGTTTATTCAACATCAGGACGATCTGCCTATGAAACTCTTCGTGAACTCGGTGAAACATATTGATTTCCATTGGCATAAGGAAGTGGAAGTTGTATATGTTCTCCACGGTTCAATCATCATGTATCTGGACCAGCAGCAATATACACTGTATGAAGATGATGTGATCGTGGTTAACAGCATGTCCGTCCACAAGATCGAACGAACCAATCAGGACAACGTGTTATTAACATTGCAGTTCGGTCCTGAGTTGATGAACAATAATGCGCTTATCTCTTGTAACTCTGCCTTGAATGTGGAGCAGGACGCCCCCCGGCTGCATAGCATTAAACAATATCTTGCGCAGATGGTATGGGAGATCAACAAAAAAACACCGGGTTATCAAAATTTCACAATGGGCAGATTACAGATGTTATGCGGTTGCCTGCAAAGGTATTTTTCCAGTGGAACCAATTCCGTATTGGAAGAAGGTAGCAAGCATTATGACTATAAGAGACTGAACAGAGTCCTCACATATATTGATTTACACTACAATGAAAAGATTACGCTGCAGGATATGGCGCATTCCGAACATTTAAGTTTACATTATTTCTCCCACTTCTTCACGGACAAAATCGGAATACCTTTCCAGAAGTACTTGACGCTCATTCGCTTGGAGAAGGCTCAGGCTCAGCTGGCAGCAAACGATAAAAACATTTCGGAGATCGCGCTGGATTGCGGATTTGCCAATGTGAAGCTGTTTAACAAATACTTCAAGGAAAAGTACAGCTGCACGCCCGGTTCCTATCGGGAAGCTTCACGTACACCGGAACCTCATCAGTTAAAAGTGAACCGCAAGCCCAAAACGTATGAGGAATCTTCAAGCGGAGATTATTACGAGATGGAAACGTTGAATGCGATTAGCTCACTGTATCGATATCTGGATGCTAAAGTAGACGCCGATCAGGACACGTACTCTGTACCGTCTGCACATCTGTCAGACCAAGCTTATATCGAAATTCGTGCAGATCAGACGTCTTCTGTCTATGAAAAGCACTGGAATATGACCATGACGGCAGGGAGAGCCATTGAGGGTTTGCGTGAAGATTGGCGGAAGCAGCTCTCCGCGTTGAAAGGCAAAGTACCTTTTCAATATATTCGATTTCACGGCATCTTCAATGACGAGATGATGGTGTACAGCGAAAACGAGCAGGGCACTCCCCTCTATAATTGGTCTTATGTGGACAAGTTGTATGATTTCCTGCTGGATCAGGGCGTTCGGCCATTTGTGGAATTAAGCTTTATGCCGAGCCAGCTGGCGAGATCCAAAGAAACGCTGTTTTGGTGGAGGGGGAATATTAGCCCGCCATCCGACCCTGCTAAGTGGCAGGCGCTTGTTGGCGAATTCGTTCGCCATTGTTTAAATCGTTATGGTGCGGACGAAGTGAGACGGTGGTATTTCGAAGTATGGAACGAGCCTGACCTGGCCGGTGTTTGTTGGGCAGGAAGCAAGGAAGAATACTTTGCTTTTTACAAATCGACCGTTCATGCCATCAAATCGATTTTGCCGGAACTGAAGGTGGGGGGGCCAGCTATGGGTTACGGTTCTCTCTGGAATGATACCTGGGCTGAGGAATTTTTGTCCTATTGCCGCAAGCGGGAAGTGGCTCTCGACTTTTTCTCGTTCCACATCTATTCGGAGTATCCCAAGCTAAAAGTTGAAGAGGACCGTTTAACGCAGATCATGCCGCCTGCTTTTTATAAAGAGAGTATTGAGCTTATGCGGCAAAAAATGAATGCGTCATCGTATGATCATGTTGAACTTCATGTGACCGAGTGGAACTTTTCGCTGTATGACCGTAACTTGCTGCACGATACCATGTTCATGGCTCCGTTTGTCATTTACCACACCATGAACACACTCGGTGACGTGAAAGCGATGGCTTTCTGGTCCTTTACCGATGTATTCGAAGAAAGCATCGTTCCCGCTTCTCCTTTCTACGGAGGTTTTGGCCTGATTAACCGCGATGGGCTAAAGAAACCCAGCTATTATGCATTTGAGCTTATGCAAAAGCTTGGGGATGAGCTTATGGTCAAGGGAGACGGTTATGTCGGAACCCGAAAAAGGGATGGAAGCATGCAATTTTTGTTCTATCACTATGTTCATGTAGACCAGTTGTTTGCAAGTGGAGATTGGTCGGAATTATCCAGCTCAACCCGCTATGACGTATTTGAGGAAAAAGGTAGCAAAGCTTATGAACTTAGCCTGAGCAATCTCGAGGGACCTTATAAATGCACCAGTTACCGACTGGATCGGGAGCACGGATCGGTATTTGATGAGTGGAGCCGCATGGGATCGCCCTATTCGTTGACGGAAGAAGAAATCCTCTACTTAAACGGGAGGAGCGGCCCCATCATGGGGACAGAGATGATAAGGGATCAATGTTGGCGCAAGGAATTGGTGCTACCCCCTCATGGCGTGATGCTACTCATTTTGGACAGGCAATATTAAAAAAAGTGCTCTTAAGACATCCTTTCAGTATTGAAGGGATGTTTTTTGTTGTTTATTTCTTGTTCAGGCTGGCAAGCTAGAACTATAGGGATGGATTGGGCAAAAAACGAACCATGATGCGGCAAGTTCCAACAAGAAAGCGTTAACACAAATCGATATACTATGGTTGTGGCAGCATAGAGGAAGACAGGGGGAGTTTTGGATGAAGCGTTTCATGAAATGGATGACAGATTCGTTTGCGCCAAGATTGGAGGCGTTTACGAACAATATTTGGGTTTCTTCGATTCAAGAAGCCATCATGGTCGCCATTCCGATGATTTTCATCGGTTCGATTATTACATTGATTTCGATTTTGCAGGATTTCATTCCGGGAATGCCGGACCTGACACCTATCACGACATTCAGTTTTGGTTTGCTCGGGTTGTTTATTGCTTTTCTGACGCCCTATGTGGTGATGGAGAAAAAGGAGCGGCACAAAATCAAGCTGCTTGCGGGAATGACAGGGGTATCTCTGTTCGTTATGCTACTTAACCCGACGGTAAACGAAGACGGTACCATTCAGTTCATCCTTGAACGATTTGGACCCTCGGGGATGATTACAGCACTCTTGGTAGGTGTATTTGTCGCTCTTGTGATGATCATGTGCAACAAATTTTCGTTCTTCAAAAAAGGGTCTTCACTTCCCGAATTCATTATGGACTGGTTCGATTTTCTCGTCCCGATCGCCCTGGTATTAACAACAGGATGGTTGCTTGTATATCAGCTTCATTTTGATATTTTTGGACTGATCGTGAACGTATTTGAGCCGATCAATGCCGTAGGGCAAAGTTTAACCGGATTTATATTGTTCAATTTCATTGGTGCTGTACTGTATTCTTTCGGCGTAAGCCCGTGGGTCATGACACCGATCTGGTACGCGATCTGGATACCTGCAATCGAAGAAAATGCAGCTCTTGTAGCAGCGGGACAAGATCCCGTCAATATCAACACGTTTGAAACCTTTTTCTCCGGATGGCTGGGTATTGGAGGAATGGGAGCGACCTTGCCGTTAGTTGTTTGGTTCCTGATGGCACGTTCTAAAAAACTGAAATCTGTCGGCAAGGCGACTATTATCCCGTCCTTGTTCAATATCAATGAACCTGTCGTGTACGGAGCACCAATTGCCTTTAATCCATTACTCATGGTGCCGATGTGGATTAACGCACTTATCACGCCGGTGATTGTGTACTTGGCTCTTGATTGGGGTTGGGTGCGGATCCCGAGCCAGATCTTCCAGCTATGGTACACGCCAATCGGCCTTTCCACCTACATTATGTCCGGATTCAATGGGCTTATTTTGCTGGCGGTCGTGCTGGTGATTGTATTTATTGTCTGGTTTCCGTTTTTCAAACTGTATGATGCACAGGAACTAAAGAAAGAACAGGAACAAAATTGATATCAGAAGGGTGAGTACTATGGATAAATCAATCAATGAATTGTTGACGGCATTGACTCTGGCCGAAAAAGCTTCACTCTGCGCAGGATTGAACATGTGGATGACGAAAGGAATCGAGCGGTTAAATATTCCGCCAGTTCATATGTACGATGGGACAAACGGTATCCGTAAAACGAACAGCGATGAAGAAATGGGTATTACAACGGAAAATGTACCCGCAACTTGTTACCCTACGGGTTCAGCCATCGGTTCTTCGTGGAATACAGAATTGTTGCATGAGGTTGGTGTGGCCCTAGGACAGGAATCGAAAACGATGGACGTCGAGCTGTTGCTTGGACCCGGTGTCAATATGAAAAGAACGCCGCTCGGCGGAAGAAACTTCGAATACTATTCGGAAGACCCATACTTGACGGGTGAACTTGGAGCAGCGTTTATAAACGGGATCCAAAGCGAAGGCGTGGGCGCTTCTGTCAAACACTTTGCAGGCAACAACCAGGAGTTCGAGAAAATGGTGACCAGTTCGGAAATCGACGAGCGAACGCTTCGCGAGATTTACCTGAGCGCCTTTGAACGAATTATTAAGAAATCCGACCCTTGGACGGTCATGTGTTCTTATAACTTATTGAATGGAACATATACGAGCGAGAACGAACATTTGCTACATGACATTTTGAGAGAAGAGTGGGGTTATGAAGGTGTTGTCCTATCCGACTGGACTGCTGTCAATGATCGCATACGCGGTCTGAAGGCCGGGCTTGATCTGGAGATGCCAGGTCCTGCTCATTACAATGCCAAAGCAATCATTGAAGCGGTTCAGAACGGAAGCCTTTCCGAAAAACAGTTAGATCGCAGCGTGGGCCGGATTTTGAAGCTGGTTGAGCGGGTAACGGGCAAGAAAGACATGGATTCTTCTCCAGATTCGGACTATCATGCACTCGCGCGTAAAGCAGCGGCCGAGAGTATTGTGCTTCTGAAAAATGAGAACGCGATTCTCCCGCTAGGGCAGGAGTCCATTGCGTCGATTGCCGTGATCGGGCGGTTTGCCAAAAAACCGAGAATTCAGGGAGCGGGCAGTGCGAAGGTAACGCCTACAAGAGTCGATATTCCATGGGACGAGATAAAGAATCTGGCTGGCGATGCCATGACCATGAATTATGCAGAAGGGTACCCGGAGGATGACTCCATCAATGATGAGCTAATTAAGGAAAGCGTCTCATTAGCCATGAATTCCGATGTTGCTGTACTGTTTGTTGGCCAACCGGAATATGCGGAATCAGAGATGCATGATTTGCAAGGCATTGATCTTCCCGAGCATCAAGTGAAATTGATTCTCGCGGTAGCCGCGGTTCAGCCCAAGTGCATTGTCGTGACAAGCAGCGGCTCCGCACTGGCGATGCGCCCATGGGTACAGCATGTACCTGGTGTGATTCATTCTTGGTTGTCGGGTCAAGGCATGGGTAAAGTGATTGCAGATGTATTATTCGGACAGACGAATCCTTCGGGCAAGCTGTCTGAGACATTCCCAGTCAAACTGTCGGACAATCCTTCCCATATGCGAATTCGCGGAGAGAACGGCAAGCTGTATTATCGCGAAGGCCTGTTCGTGGGTTATCGATATTATGACCGGAAAGAACTGGCACCTCAATTCCCGTTTGGACACGGATTGTCTTACACATCGTTCTCCTATACGGATCTGGAAGTGTCTCAGACCCACACCGGTGTTACGGTGTCCTTCCAATTGAAAAATAACGGAAAGCGCAAGGGGAAAGAAGTTGTTCAATTGTATGTTCACGATGAAGAGTGCACATGGACCCGTCCAGAGAAAGAATTGAAAGCTTTTGCCAAAGTTGAACTGGAGCCGGGTGAAAAACGCAAGATTACTTTTGAACTGGAAGAGAGAGATTTCTCATATTACAACACCAAGTATAACCGTTGGGTGGCAGAGACCGGATTTTTCCAAATTTCACTTGGTAGCTCGTCTAAAGATCTCCGAATTACGGAACGTCTGCATTGTGACTTTGGTAAGGAAGAAATCACGTTCCACAAATTCAGTCTGCTCAGTGAGTGGATGAGTGATCCTCTAGCGAAAAAGGAATTGGAGCATTGCCTGAATGAAATGAACGAGCACGTTACGGACAAGGTATATCTTAACGAGGAGTTTGTGGGATTCTGGGCAGATTTCCCGATGATCAAAGTATTCCAAATGTTCGGTCAGCAATGGATGAACGAACGTTCACCTGATGAAGTTATTAATGAACTTATCGCCAAAGTTAATCAGGCAAGAAATGAATAGATAAATATAAGAGAAACCAAGTTCAATCCCGTACAAAGGAGATGGACTTGGTTTTTCTACCGTCTCGGGTTATATAAATGATATTGATTATTGTTCTCATTTACATACTTCGACATTTACTGTATACTGATAATAGTTATTTTACATATTGGTCTAAAAGACAAGAGAGAATTCAAAAGGGAGAGATTATTTACATGTTGGTATCCGTTAAAAAAGGGATGTTTCTTTGTTTGATTACTGCAATGATTCTGGTGCTCGCAGCATGTTCTAGCAACAATGGTGGCAGCGAAGATGCAAATGGTAGCTCACAGCAAGCTACGGAGAGCAGCGCCACGAATGAAGCAACAAATGGGGAACAAACCGACGCAGACGCTTCAGCACCTGCTGAAACAACTTACCCGGTAACCGTTTCAAATTATACAACAGAGAACGGCACATGGGTGAAGAAGGATCAAACGTTTGACAAGGCACCTGAACGAGTAGTTGCCAATACACAAGGTGCAGCCGAGCTGATGATTCGCCTTGGTTTGACAGACAAACTTGTAGGTGTAGCTGCGTTGTTTGGTAGTGTACCTGACGACATTGCTGATGAATTCAAAAAAATTCCTGTGCTGGCTGAAGGCTATGTCGGTAAGGAAGTGACCATAGGTGCTTCGCCTGATCTGGTTGTGGGGCGTGGTGGATTGTTCGAAGATGCCGATTGGGGTGTTGGTACAGTAAGCAGCTTGAATGATATGGGGATTAAAACGTACGTACAAAGCACGAGTGTTCCTGATGCATCGTTAGATAGTCTGTATCAGGACATTACTGAACTAGGTGAGATATTCAACGTACAAGCGAATGCAGCGGCATACATTGAGACACTAAAAGCACGCGAGACTGCGTTGTCGGCTCGAGCTAGCGCTGAAACGATCAACTATGCATCTTTTTCGGATAATGATGATGGAACTATTGGAATCTACAACGGAAACGGAGATACGTTTATTGAAAGTGCAATGTCATTAATCAATATGCATAATATGCTGATTGATGAAACCGGCACACTCAGTCTGGAGAAGTTAATCGAGATTAATCCGGATGCCATGATTATTTCTAGATATGCTGGTGGTATTGATCCAGAAGAAACGATTAAAAAGCTGCTAGCCAACAAGCAGGTACAAAACATTAACGCAGTTAAAAACAAGAAAATCTACATTATTGATTTCAACAACTTCTGGGGTTACGGAGATTCCATCTTCACAGGCGTTGAAGGACTTGCTGATGATCTAGGCTTGTAATGGCAATTTCTTGCTAAGAGCATAGTACCAATGAAAGTCGCTATATTAGCGGCTTTTTTTGTTATCAGGAACCCAATTTCTGTCTTAAGCTGATCAAACTTTTATTGGAATCTAACGTTACTATTGTATAGTTAAAAATTACATGGAATGGGTGAGCCGCTGTGAAGATGAAGCATATGAGAAAAGTAGTTGCCGTTGCATTAGTGATGTCGGTGTTATTACCACTGGGGCCTCAAAAATCTGAAGCGGCATCCAAATACGTTGATTTGGAAATTCAGTGGGCAGACGGTCGTATTAACCATGTTGAGACGTTAATCAAGGATGGAGTCACGTACGGAAACTTTTTCTCACTGGGTATTAAGGCAGGCCTAGTGTGGGGGATGGAAGATGATAATACAGCCGTACTGAAGAACAGTCAGAAGCATATTGTTGTGCACTTGGGAAGCAGCATTGCCGAGGTAGATGGTCAAAAAGTAGATATGGGCACAGAACCTGTGTCGTATATTAGTCACCTTTATGTGCCCATTAGATTTCTTGCATCTGCTTTGGACGGGGAAGTGACTCATCGAGATACGAAAACGAATAAGATAACCGTGACTGGACTGAGCAATTATACCGATACTTTTTATGGTAGCGACATGGGTTACACCTATGTCATTCGCGCTACAAAAGGAGATCTTGAAATTACGAATACTTCTACTGGACAAAAGAGTTCAATTCCGTTAGGTATAAAGGACATTAATGTGAATACTCATGATCTCAAGATAAATTTCAAGAGGAGTCCCCAAAATCTACTTATTGTCATCATTGAACATACTAATCGAAAAACAGAAGACTACGATCTTTACACGCTGGTATTCAAAAATAAAGGTCTGATTCGCAAATCCATTGCTCATGGGGTAATGGAGCCGCATGAAATTTTGAATTCAGATGGTAGTATTCAACTCATAGATGACAATAAGATACGTATTATCGATGATGGAAGCGGTAAGGTGCTTGAAGTGCTTCCTCGCTGAATATATATCTGATCCGATATTCATACGTCACCAATTAAAGAACAATAATACAAACATCTCAAAGAGCCGCTGATCACGATGATCAGCGGCTCTAGCATATTTCTTCCTGAATCTTTTTATAATGATATCTTTCAAGACTAGTTGACTTGTGAATTCATTATCGGTATAGTGTGAATCAGTTCACACCTCACATTAAGGAGTAGTCTATGCCAAAAAATACTTTCTTTCGTTTAGAAGAAGCAAGGCGCGAGGAAATATCGAATAGCGCTATGCATCTTTTTGTTAATAACCTTTACGAGGATATAACTATGAAGATGGTTTTGGATAGTTTGTCCATGCACCCCGGAACATTTTATCGGTATTTTGAAGACAAAGATGACCTGTATTGTCACTTAATACGTAATGTGACCCAGAAAAGAGCTGCATATTTTAATAACAGTAGTGAAGATTCCCTTTACAGCTATTTCCTTACTGGTTTATTTGGTAACGTTAATGGCATGGTGACCGAGCCACTGAATGAGTTGGAAATCAAACTCACTAAAACATTTTCATATGTTCCTGAGAACATTTTGCTTAAAGTATATGTGAATGTGTTAAAGGGCGAGTCATTCCCCTTGATCAAGGACATTTTACGCCGAATGAGGGTTGATGGACATCTCCGGCCTGATGTTGACGACGACCTGATTTCTTTTATGTTTGAGTCAATGCAGCTTAATTTAATTATGTTTTTTAGAGAATTCGATATTAAGGACTCTAAGCTGCAACATAAGATCAGCAAGTACTTTGCTGAATTTATGGGCCATGGGCTGCTTGAAGATCATAAATATTCTGAAATGGTTAGCGATCTCAAGGGGGAAAGAAAATGAAAACCTATGACGCATTTCCAGAACCAATTGGCGGCTATACTGTCGGTCGAACCCAGATAGATTTTGAGTACACGGCATCAGATTACTCCAAAAGAGAACTGACCGCTTTTGTGTATTATCCGTCCGACAGTAGCGAAGGTAAGACTACATCAACGTACATGTTTCCTGAAGTCTACGGGATGTTTAATGAGCAGCCACTTGTCACTGCGTTGAAGGATGTTTTCTCTATAGATATCAAGACCCAGTGTTACGATGACCTTGCTCTCTCCGGGAAGGAAAAGCGCTATCCAGTGTTATTCTATGTTTGCGGCGGGGGTGGTTCTCCAGAATGGGGTACAGTGCTCTGTACAGACTTGGCAAGCATGGGGTATGTTGTGGTAAGCATCGGCCATCAGAATAGCACGATGTATAAGCGTAAAGATGAACGCCTGTTTAATGTATCCAAGGATTTTTCGGATGTCATTACAGCGTTTGGTGAAGATCCGGAGATGCTGGCGTTGGCTGGTAAGATGGAGATGCGGCCTGACGATGGAACTGCCATTGAGATGTGCCGTAACGTGCTTGCACTGCCGATACTTTCCAAGATAAAAGAGTATAGTGAATTACAGGCAGAAGATGTAAGGTATGTAGCCGATTATCTTTACAAACTGGACTCTGGAGAGTTGAATTCCATCTTTAAGGGTAGATTGTTGCTTGACATCGGCATGGGCATAGTCGGACATTCTTATGGAGGGCCTACGACGGCGATGGTTTGCCGGGATGACGACCGTTTCGCCTGCGGGATTGGCTTGGATAGCGGTGCGTTTGGCCTTCTTGACAGCGATCTTAAGAAACCCTTCTTGCTCCTGTTTTGTGAACCTAACTATAATATGAATGCGATTATTGGCGCTAACAATAGCATGGAAACCTATTATTTCTCAGTTGATCGTGTTGCACATTTGGATTACTGTGACATCGTGTTTACCAGTGTTAATGAGGAACTCAGAGGCGAACGGGATGCTATAGAGATGCGAAATCTTGTTACAGACTATGCGAAGAACTTTTTTGATCATTACATACTGCAGAAGGCAACAAGTGTGGAAAGCCTGGCATACGATGGTGTGGAATTGATCAGGAAGACCAGCAACAAGTGACATAACCGAGAGGCTACTGATTAATATATGTAAATTAATGCATGTCCAAGAGTTAGCCGTACAGACGCAGAGCCGATAACCCCTATCACGCGGTTATCGGCTCTCTGATATTACAAATTGACATCCTGGTTCCAATATCTGACGCTTATTCGGCCTTAGTCCCGCCAGTGTTTACTTCGCTTCCAGGCTCCATCAACATGATATGACATTCTTTTTCGGCGGAAGGCTTGATCTCAACTCCTTTGGGAACAATGTACATCTCACCCTTAGAAATTTTCACTTGCCCATCACGAAAATCAATAATCATTTCCCCTTCGAGCACGAAAAATAACTTATCGGTTTCTTCATGAACGTGCCACTCAAAATCTCCAGCAATCTTAACGATCTTAAATTGATAGTCATTCATTTCACCAATGAGTTTCGGAGACCACAGATCGTTTAATTTCGAAAATTCCTCATTTAATTTAATAGCTTGATAGTTCATTGTAATTCCTCCTGTGTATTAAATCCTTTATGTTCAGTATACTGATTTGATTTTGGGTATAACATGGATGCCTGTTGAAATCAGGATGGATTATTGATGAACTTCTGACGATACTCCGTAGGAGACATACCACATTGCTTCTTGAAGGCTCTACTAAAATAGAAGGGGTCAGCAATGCCAATGGTTTCAGCAATATGTTGTACAGACGCGTCACTTGTAGACAGCATTTGTTGTGCCATGTTTATACGATATTTCAATACATATTCTGCTGGACCCATACCTGCATGTCTTCTAAACACGTAGGAAAGTCGATTTCGATTAACATTATTTTGTTCTGCAAGCGATGCGACAGTCAGACTTTGATCATAGTTTTCATGAATATGAGTAGAGACCCGTTCGAATAAAGCATCTGATTCATTACTATTTTGACGATGATCCACACATAGTAAGGCCTCATTCAGCACATCACGAAACAGCATTTCGGTCTGAAACATCGACATGCCTCCACGCTGATTATACACATGCCAGAGCCGCGTAATTAGTTCTATTAGACGAGGGGATTGACCCGTTGATAATTCAAAGTGCTGATGGGAAAAGCTTGATTCATCGAGATCCGAACTACATATTCGATATAAAACGAGAATGTATTCCCAGTCATTTTTATTGAACACGGTTTGATCCAGTTTCATTTTTGCACCCCCATGTACAACTTTTCCTGGTGAGAATATATAGGGCGTGCCATCAAATTGGAATTGAATCTTTCCTGTCAGAGGAAATACAAATCCAGGGAAAGAATCGGTATAGTCAGCGTGGGGCACGCCTGGATTTCTAGCATATCGATATATTCCTTCTACTTGAAAAGGAATGTGTGCAAAATGCGCTGCTAACTGATTCACGTCTACTTTCACATTTCGTACCTCGTTTCAAAAGTGTTTGACGGTCATGCTGAGATAAATTGCTGTAAAACTTATTTCAACACTATTGATAATCATTATCACTGTCAACATATAAAATGAAAAATGATGCTTTTGGCTACGTTCAAACTAGCATTAAACGGGTCCATGCCGGATAACCGAACCAACATGCGAATGCGGAAGCACTTTTTTTAAAATATGGGCAATGGGATTGATCTTGTGTTAACATGTGCACTAACTAATCCAATTGCATGTTTAAGAAGGGGAACCCATGTCAATTCGAATAAAAATGCTACTGTCTTTTACGGGCATGCTCGTCATAAGTCTGCTGTTCATCCTGCTTACGGCAAGTCTGTATACGATTGCGGCCACAGGGGATCTGCAGAGTTTCCGCGATATCTACAAGGTGCATTATCAGATCAATCCACTGACTGAACAGGGAGAATCGATCTTTCAAGAGATGAAGTTTCTGGCCAAAAATGACCCGGACGACCTGCAGAACAAGATTTTGTTGCGTGAATATGACATGAAGCTTCGAGCTGAGAAGTCAGGACTCTACGTCAGACGGGAGAATAGTCAGATCTTCGAATCACTGACGTTTAACCAGCCAGAACTGAAGCAAGCACTGCCTGCCTATGACCTTAACAATTACCAGATTCGGAGCACCTTCAATATTGGTGAGCGATTCTACGCGTATGCGAAATTTGATTTTCAATATTCAGATGGGGAACGGGGGAGTATCTTCGTCATTCGTGAGAAAAGTCCCTTTGCTGAACTTACTCGCAAGTTGCTCCCTGTGATGTCACTCCTGCTTATCGGTGTCCTCATTATTACCAATCTGCTCTTGTTCCGCTGGATCACTCGTAGCTTCATTAAGCCTCTGAGTCAACTACGAAGTTCAGCCGAACATATTAAAGAGGGCAATCTATCCTTTCAGCTTCAGCTAAACTCCAATGACGAAGTTGGGCAACTCAGCGAAGCGTTTGAGAGCATGCGGAATCAATTGCAGCGCTCCTATGCGTTACGCCAACAGGACGAAGCAAACCGCAAAGAGCTCATCTCTAACATTTCGCATGATCTCCGTACACCAATTACTAATATCAAAGGTTATATTGAGGGTATTCGTGACGGAGTGGCTAATACTCCCGAGAAAATGGAGAGTTACGTTAATATCATTCACTCCAAAGCAGTTAGCATGGATAAGCTGGTGGATGAACTGTTTTTGTATTCCAAGCTCGACTTGAACCAAGAGCCTTTCCTGTTCAAAACAGTTGATCTCGCCGATTTCCTTGAAGATAGCATTGAAGAGCTGAGATACGATTTGGAGGATAAAGGTGTTGCCCTGGATTGGAATAACCAAGTGTCTGGTCCGGCTATGGCTGCTGTGGATCCGGAGAAGTTAAAACGCACCGTTGTTAATGTGGTGGATAATGCACTTAAATACATGGAAAATGAACAAAAACGATTCGAGATTACACTTCAAGCTGATGAGAAATGGATTACAATGGCCTTTAAAGATAATGGCAGGGGAATACCCGAAGAGGCACTGCCTTATATATTTGAACGCTTCTATCGTGCAGAACAATCCCGCAATTCCTCAACGGGCGGAAGTGGACTTGGACTGGCCATTGCCCGCCAAATCATTGATGGACATGGGGGCTTCATCTGGGCAGAAAGCCAGCCCAATGATGGCACGAGCATATATATCAAGCTGAAACGGCTGAGTGAAGAGAGGGACTAATAAGTAATGGCAAACATTTTGATCATTGAAGATGAAACAACGATTGCGGAACTGGAACGTGATTATTTTGAGCTCAACGGATTTTCCGTGGATCTCTGCCATACTGGAGATGAAGGCCTGAAACAGGCACTGGAGGGGGACTATAATCTGATCATTGTTGATCTGATGCTTCCGGGACTCGACGGCTTCGAATGTTGCAGGCGCATTCGCGAAGTGAAGGAGGTGCCCATCCTTGTCGTTTCCGCGAAAAAGGAAGAAATCGATAAGATCAGGACATTTAATCTGGGAGTTGATGACTTTATCACAAAACCGTTCAGCCCAAGTGAATTGGTTGCGCGAGCAAAGGCTCATTTGACCCGATACGAGAGACTACTTGGCAAAAACAAACCAGCCCAGCAGGATGAAATCCACATTCGTGGGCTTCACATTGACAAAGGATCACGCCGCGTTTTTGTTAATGGAGAAGAGGTGGCGATTACAACCAAGGAATTCGAGTTGCTCGTATTTCTTGCGAGTCATCCCAATCGTGTATTCAGCAAATCCGATCTGTTTGAGCGCATCTGGGGCATGGATTCCACCGGAGACATTGCAACGGTAACCGTTCATATTCGCAAACTGCGTGGGAAGTTGGAGACAGATCCCAAAAATCCGGAGTATATCGAAACCGTCTGGGGTGCAGGCTACCGGTTTACTACATAAGTTTCGTGAAAATTTAGAGCCAGTTTATATTTTGTTAATAACTTTGTCCTTGGGAGTTTCTTTTTGTCCTCTATTCTATAGATACAGGCAACTACAACCTATAGAGGAGGAATTCAACGATGAATTCTACAACCCGCAAAATCGCTACATTTCTAACCATAACTGCATTAGGTACAGCAGTGTTCCCGTTAACTGCGAATCAAGTACATGCAGCTACATACGTTACTAACATTGCAGCAACAACCGCACAGCTTACCCAACAACAGATTGAGGCTGCTATCAAGGATCTGAATAGCTTGGGGATCATGAACGGATATACAGATCAATCTATGGGTGAACATCGAGCAATTACCCGTGCGGAGTTAGCATCATTGGTTTTCAAAACGTTTAGTTTGGAGGGCAAGACCGGGGAAACTGTAGCATTAACGGATGTGAATCCCGATGCATGGTATGCACCATATGCGTCAAAGCTAGTTGAACTCGGCATCATGCAGACGAATGATGGACAATTCAATCCGCAAACTCAAGTGTCGGATGCTGAACTCGAACAGGTCGTATCCAAAGCGATGCAACGTGATGTGAAGTCCGTTCATCATTGGATGAGCGAGTTTTACTCCGAGAACGGTTCAGCAACCCGTGGCGAAACAGCAGTGCTGTTGCAAACTGCACACCAAGCTATTCCTTCGGAGCAAGCTCGGATTGAGAGCGTTCGATCGCTGAACGCCATTACGTTAATTGTAACTTTTGACAAACCGCTGACAGCGGCGGATGAGGCTTTTGCCAAGGCACAAACGGACTTTACGTTTAGTGGTGAGCTGAATTTGACCAATATGCCCCGTTTGAAAACAGGGTCAATTGCGACTTACATCGTTCCAACGTCCGTACAAGATGCTGGTGAAGTATACAACCTGACTTACAAAGGCCAAGACGCTGGTTCCTTTGAAGGCAGTGGTACGAAAATAAACATGACAACGGCTAGTCAAGTAACGAATGATACATTCGAGATTGAAGCATTGCTAGTCAACAGTGTCGTGGATTACGGTTACATCATTTCGGCTTACAGCGGAGGTCGAGGAGCTAATGCATTCGTGCTGAATGATCAAGAGCAAGCAGGAGGCAAAACGGTTCAAATCATCTCTTCCATGCAAGCAAGACAAGTTATAATTACGCCAGAAGGTGGCGAGCCTATCGTTGCCAGATATGTTCCGTTCACGCAATCCACAGATGGCAAACAAGAACCGAAGTTCCGTTTGCCTGAGGGACAAACGCTGAAATCAGGTGTCACATATACGGTTTCTTCGGATTGGGCGAACATCGAGAATGCTTCATTTACGGCGAAATCGTTTGATGCACTAGTGGTTGCAAGTGCTCAAGCAGTCAGCGAAACCTCCATTGAAGTTACGCTTGACCAAGATCCTGGGGATGAAATGTTCTCTGGTCGAAGTGTAACGTTAACTTCACCTAGCGGGGATGTTGTGACGGCCACTTATAAATATTCAAGTCGAAAAGGTGAAACGGGTGTATTCGACATAGCGAATGATGGGAAGTTGACTCCAGGTATTACGTATACAATAAACCCAGTTGGGGATTGGAGTGTCGCTTCTTCGGTTACCGTGACACTAGAGTAAAAGGAGGAAGTATGAATAAGTCGCTGTTGATCATTATCCTAATAAGTAGCATGTTCGTCGTCCAAGGCTGCATGCCTGAAGTGAAAAACGACTCCAACGTGGAGGAAAAGGCCATGACTTCAGCAGATGAACAGCTGTTCAAGGCAGTAGAGGACAGCGATACTGAACGCATCGAACAAATGATTCAAGCAGGTGCCAATATCAATGCTCAAGATCAGAGTGGACGAACCGCTACAATGATTGCAACCTACAATAATGATCTAACATCGGCTAAAGTGTTAATTGAAGCGGGGGCAGATGTGAATATTCAGGACGATATGAAAAATACTCCGTTTCTGTATGCTGGCGCTGAAGGATACTTGGATATTTTGAAGCTGACAATCGAGGCGGGAGCAGACCCAGCGATAACGAATCGATACGGAGGGACAGCACTTATTCCAGCTTCGGAGCATGGATATGTGGATGTAGTGAAAGAACTACTGACTCAAACTTCGGTGGATGTGGACCATGTTAATCAATTAGGATGGACAGCTCTGCTGGAAGCGATCATATTAAACGATGGCAATGCTCGGCAGCAGGAGACAATACAATTACTCATTGACCATGGAGCTGACGTAAACCTAACAGATTGGGATGGCGTGTCACCTCTCAGTCATGCGAAGAACAAAGGCTTTAAAGAAATCGAAGAGATTTTGGTTGGGGCTGGTGCGAGGTAGAAATAGTTTAGGGTAATAAACGACCAGCATATTGAGTTACGTGTGAAAATGGTAATCCTGGAGCGTCTGATTCTTCTACTTTGAAGGACAGACGCTTCATTTATCAGATATGGAAATCTTAAAAAATGAATATCTCTGCTTTAAAGTTTGCTATAGTTTACGGTACACCTTACATATAAAATGGAAACAACAACCATGTAAGCGTTATCTATCATTTCATGCAGGTGTCTCAACCTTTCTCGCCTGTGCCTCGGTAGCACTAACTTTTACATGTTGGAATCATTCATGGAGGTGTATGATGAAGAAGAAGTCTTGGTATACTTTGGCGGTAACAGGTGTCATTTCTTTATTTTTTTCAGTAAGCGCTTTCGCGGGTTATGTGTTCTGGGAACCTCTAACCTATTTTAACGCAAGTACGTGGCAAAAAGCGGATGGGTATTCCAATGGGAACATGTTTAACTGTACATGGAGGGCTAACAATGTTAATTTCACAAGTGATGGCAAGCTTAAGCTTGGTTTGACCAGCTCTGCACAGAACAAGTTTGACTGCGGAGAGTACCGCTCCACGAATACGTATGGGTACGGCTTGTATGAAGTCAGTATGAAGCCTGCCAAAAACACAGGTGTAGTTTCCTCATTTTTCACATACACAGGGCCATCTCATGGCACACAATGGGATGAGATTGATATCGAATTTTTAGGGAAAGACACGACCAAAGTACAGTTCAATTATTATACCAATGGGGTTGGCAATCATGAGAAGATTATCAATCTCGGTTTTGATGCATCCCAAGGTTTCCATACGTATGCATTCGATTGGCAGCCAGGACATATCAAATGGTATGTTGATGGTGTATTGAAGCATACGGCAACCAGTAATATTCCTTCAACACCCGGAAAAATCATGATGAACCTCTGGAATGGAACGGGTGTAGATAGCTGGCTCGGTCCCTATAACGGTGCCAATCCGCTATATGCGGAGTACGATTGGGTTAGATATACGAGTAATTAAGTAGACTGAAGCAGCCGTTAGCGGCTGCTTTTTTCTTTATACGACGGCATTGTAATTATTCAATCTATATATTCAATATTTAATATCCTAAATTAATGCAATAAATGTTGCAATATTAGTATGGGCATAAATATCAATCATTCATTATGATTAACCTGTAAGCAACATTACATAGACTGGGGGAACGAAGTTGGACACAAGTAAAAAGAGACGAGTAGGCAGTTTGGTCATGATCGGTGTACTGGCCCTATCAGTAGCCTTGAGTGGATGCAGTAGCGGCGGGAGCGATAAGCCAGCAGAATCAAGCACACCAGCGACAACGTTGGAACTCAAAAATGGGAAATACGATCCGCCGGTGTCTATTACATATCTGAGACCATGGGGTCCAGATGTGAAGTTTAAGCCAGGTGAGGATCAGGATAATAATGTGCATACGCAATGGGCGAAGGAGAAGCTCGGAATCGAGCTGAAAAACCAGTGGATATCTCCATCGACCAACAATGCATTCGAGACAAAACTGCGTCTATCGCTGGCTTCCAACGCAGACATGCCAGATATTATTTCGTATCGCGGCGAATTCAACCTGGTGCGTGAATTGATTGAGTCCGGGAAATTTGTCGATGCTGGAGAGTTGTTTGACCAATATGCCAGTGACACATGGAAAGCAGCCGTAAACGAAGATCCTTCCGTATGGTATCCTTACATGCAAGATGGCAAAAAGATCGGTATTCCGATTCTGGACTATTCCTATAATGGTGATCCTGTCATGTGGATCCGTGACGACTGGATGAAGAAATTCAATCTGGAGGCACCTAAAACGATAGACGATCTTGAAGTCATTATGGAAACGTTTACGAACCAAGATCCGGATGGTAATGGGAAACAGGATACCTACGGACTGACCATTGGTTTCAAGAACTGGCTGAACACATGGATGTCAGAAGCTGGATGGGTCTTTGGCGCTTATGGCACCATGCCGAACCAATGGAATTTGACGGCAGACGGTAAACTTGAATACGGTTCCGTTACACCTGGTGCGAAGCAAGCTTTGGCCAAGTTACAAAGCTGGATGAGCAAAGGTTATATACCGGAGGAAGCTGGCGTATATGACGAGACGAAAGCTGCAGAAGAATTCACTGCTGGAAAAGCAGGTATTGTGGTAGGTCCTCACTGGATGCCATCCTGGCCGTTGGAGGATGTGAAGAAGAACAATCCTGAGGCTGAATACAAAGCCTATCCGATTCCTTCCGGTCCAAACGGTCAAGCCGGCAGACATGGTACGTCGAACGGAAATGGCGTAATTTTGATTAACAAAGACATGAAGAATCCTGAAGCCTTTTTCACTTATCAGAACTATCTCTTTGACCACTATGCGAACCCCAAAGAGGGGGATGAATTCGAGCATGGATTTGCCGAAGGGTACGATTGGGTAATGGTTGATGGGAAACCATCAACTGATGCGAGTCTTACGGGCGGTTATGCTCCTGAGAAGTACACCTTAACGTTTGATGGAGCACGCATTCCCAATCTAAGCATGACGACACTTGCGAAGCTGGCAAGTGGTGAAGAACCAACAACGCCATTTGAGAAAAAAATCAAATCAGGTGTACCGACACCTATGCTTGATGCAGCCAAGATTGTATTGGATCAAAAGGATATCGTGTTCAATCAAATGTTTACTGGTGCACCTTCAATGACGATGCAGATGAACAATGACATTTTGACAAAGATGGAGAAGGATACCTTCTCTCAAATTGTATATGGCAAAACCTCTGTTGATGCGTTCGACTCATTTGTTGAGAAGTGGAAGTCTTCTGGTGGAGATCAGATTACGAAAGAAGTTAACGAGTGGTATGAGTCCGTGAAAGGCGGAAAATAGTCGTGGGCAGGGCCACGATCACACGATCATGGATACGGCGCATCACAGCCGCATAAGCAACCAAAAGGCATTGCAGGAGATCAACTCCGGCAATGCCTTTTGGTGTGCACTATAAGAAATGGAGTAACGGGGAGCCTGCCTGTATGTCAGATTTGGTCTATGGTCCCCCTTAAACAGGCAGATTTTCCCGATATTCTTGCGGAGTAAGATCATAAAATTTCTTGAATACTCGAATGAAATATGCGGTATTGTTGTAACCCACTAGTTCAGCAATTTCGAACACTTTAGCTGTTGAAGTTCGCAAATGATATGATGCTTTCTCCATTCTCAAGCGGTATACATAGGCTGTAAGTGCTTCTCCTGTCTCAGCCTTGTAGACCTTCGACAAGTATACGGGATGCAGATGCACATGGTCAGCAATTGCAGGCAGTGATACATCTCCAGCCAGATGAAGGTCTACGAAACTTTTGACGCTGCGTACAATGGTGCTGTGATTGTCTCTGAGCTCTTGTTCGGCATCATCTCGTATGTAATGAAGTGTGCGTATGGACCAGTCCTGTAATTGCTGTGCAGTGGAGTAACTGGGAGCTTGAAAGTAACGATAGGACTCTGCTGGAATCAAAGAAGAGATTTGTTTGCCATTTTTATGAATGATATACGCAAACGCCCCCGCAATAGCAAAATACACCTCGAAGGTTGACTCCGCAATATCATGATGTTCATTGGAATGCAACAGTTCCTCAAAAATGTGCTCGATTTTCTGTTCGACATCCTCAAAGCGACCAGCTTCGAGCAGGCTGATCAACGTTGGCGGCTGATATAATGACCTGATCGTATGTAGAGGATTGGTGTCCGTTTCATCGGAAGCAGTGACAAATAAACCTTGTACCTGACCCATCCGTTTACGCATGGACATGACCGTTCGCTCATAGAGTTCTCCTATTTCGTGGGGGAATTTCCCCCAGGTAGAGACGGAGATAGAGATCGCACCCTTTAAGTATAACTGAACATTAGTTTGAATTTGAGCAGCGTACTGCTCAAGCAATGTCTGAGGCGTCTCGCTCCTGCTGTAACTCATCGTGGGAGTTGAATGTTTCATGCTAACCAGAACAACAATGTAATCGTGCACGTCGCGTGTGTGCCAGATATGAAAATGATTATGCATCACTTCACTAATGATATTACATATTGCATATTCCATTAGGGCCAGGTCGCCGTGTGCCATTTCGGATAGATGTTTCTCCATACGAATAATCAGCATACCGAGGTCTTCACCTATGGAATAGGGAAGCTCCAGCAGATCAAGCTTGTCTGCCAGTGTCTTCTGATCATAGACTACTCCAGTCAACAACTCATGAAGCATTGTCGATTGAAGCAAGGGCAGGTGATCCTGAAAGGCGTGTAAGGCTCGTTGATGAGACGCTGCCGTTTCCCATTTTTCTTTAATTCGATGCACAAGACGCTGTACAGATTCAATCAGATCTTCATCGCTAACGGGTTTCAGCAAGTAATCAAAGCTTTCCTGCGCAATGGCCTGTTTGGCATATTCAAAATCGGCATGGCCTGATAACAGAATTGTCTGCACATGAGGCCACTTTTCATGAATCGCTGTAATAAGTGCAATACCTGACATTTCAGGCATACGGATATCGGTAATTACAATGTCAATATCGTGATTGTCCATGATTTCCAGTGCTACTGCACCGGATAAGGCTTCATGGACCGTACCGATCCCGCAACTTTCCCACGGAATGGTCTCTGCCAGTGTTTCCACGACTGAACGTTCATCGTCCACTAGTAAAATTTGCAGCATGGGTCGTTCACCTACTTGTCTGTATTGTCGTGCCATGTGATGTTAACTTTAATTCCACCCATTGAAGACTGTTCATAGGAGAGTCCGGATCCTTCACCGTACTGAAATGACAAACGCTGATGCACATTCCATGTACCACATCCCATATTCTCATCCAGCGGCTTAAGAAGATTATCTCTCAGAAGATCCAGCTGTCTCTCAGACATGCCAAGCCCGCTGTCCTCCACGATTATCGTGTACACATCATCCTGACAGTCCGCATAGATTCTAATCTCACCATCCACCGATTTGGGCTCCAGACCATGAATAATAGCGTTCTCAATAATAGGCTGGAGGGTTAGTCTCGGAACTGTTTTATCTAAAATATCATGAGGCACGTCGATTGTAAAATGCATTCGTTCCAGACGAAGTGACTGGATTTCTAAATAATTTTGGACCATCGTCAACTCTTCTCGAAGCGTGGCTTGATCCTTTTCGGACCTGGTTATGTATCGGTAATACTCTCCCAGATTCAGTGCCATGGCTACCACAGCCTTTTCATTTTTCATTCGGGCCATGTTTTTGATGTAGAAGAGACAGTTATAGAGAAAATGCGGATTAATCTGTGATTGAAGCTGTTTGAGTGTAGCTTCGCGGCTCCTTAATTTCTCCTCATATACATTCTCGATTAACTCTTGAATTCGCTGGGCCATGATGTTGAATCGTGCAAATAACAGACTGAATTCATTGCGTGCCGGGTGATGCAGCCGAACGGAAAAATCACCGGTGGATAAGCGATTTGTCCCTTTTACCAGCTGTAGAAGCGGAAGCTGTACACTGCGATAGAGTGTATATAAAACAACGACACTCATGACGATCAGAACGGCAATTGAAGCGTAAAACAGATTTCGGCTGCTCGTAATCGGTTTCAAAATCTGTTGCATTGGCACATAGTCAACATAATACCAGCCCAGGCTCTTGGATTGAATATAGGAAACGTAATATTCCGTTTTGTTTAACGTTGTACTGAAACCACCGCTGGCTTGCAGTTTTGCTTCTTTCAGAGAGGGCAGTATGGCATTCAGAGTTTCCTTTCCAGAGCTATTGCTGATTAAACCATAGTCGGGATGGAACATGAATGGATCTCCCTTGTTGTTTAACTTGTTTTGATTCAACAGTGCGGTTAAATGGTGAACTGGAAAACTAATTTTGGTAATTAATCGAGCTTTGTCGGGTTGCACCATCGCTGTCGTTGGGTCTGTCGTGTACCAGATAAACTGATTGTCGGCATAGGTCCAGGATTGCGATAGGGAATCCTTAAATTCATTATCACTGTACGGAATGTAAGCATAATAATCCGTTGATATCACTTTTTTCATCCGAGGAAAGTAAAGTGTGATGGTCGAATGCCATTTACTTGCTGCGTTGTACAGATTCATCTTCTCCAGAATGGCACTTCCGACTTTTACACGTTCGTAAGGTACATCTTTGTAGTCGGGGCGTTGATATTCCTGAATACTGGAATCTTGTCCAATGGACATCCCATATAATGACAATTGGTAAATGTTGGATTCTACTGAATCAGCAAATGTCGACAGATGATTCATCGTATTGTTCTGAATCTCGTGTTCAATGACACGTACACTTTCCCGGTTCGAGTATGTGTAGAGAAACAATACCAAAATAAGCAGCATCACAAACAACAATGTAATTTTGGTAAAGACATTCATACGTGTAAACAAAGTCCAACCTCCTAAATCTCATTAAAATAGTGATATCGTTGTTGCAATATTAGGATATAGATCGCAAATTTCCATTGCTATAATTTTAATATACAAGTTCAGGATGACTTGTAAAATACAAAATTTAGAACATGGGGGATGCAGGAGTGAAGGAACATACGTTAGAAACGCCGCATAAACGGCGCTCCACTAGGGTTAAACAGCGCTGGAATATGCAACGGAATTGGACCTTGCATATGATGCTCGTTCCAGCCGTATTGCTGGCACTGGTGTTTCAGTACATACCGATGGGCGGCATTGTAATTGCTTTTCAGGATTTTAAGCCATACTTGGGATTTTCTGAATCCACATGGGTTGGTTGGGACAATTTCCGATATTTATTTTTATATCCGGACGTAGGTCAGGTGATCTGGAATACGCTGGTCATTGCATTTTTCAAAATCATCGCAGGTCTGTTCGCTCCATTCCTGTTTGCCATTTTGCTCAATGAAGTGCGCTTGACGGCATTCAAAAGAGTGAGTCAAACGCTTGTGTATCTACCACATTTCCTATCATGGGTTATTCTCGGTGGGATTCTGCTCGATATCCTGTCTCCTCAGGGCGGCATGGTCAACCAGCTTGTCGTAGCCTTTGGAGGAGAACCGATCTTCTTCCTTGGAGACGGTACATGGTTCCGAATAACGCTGATCCTCAGTGATGTGTGGAAAGAATTTGGTTTTGGTACGATTGTATTTCTGGCTTCTCTCTCAGGAATTAATCCGGCACTTTACGAGGCTGCCGAGGTGGATGGGGCCAACCGATTTAAACAGACGTTGCACATTACGATTCCGGCATTAATGCCGATTACAATCGTACTGATGACACTCTCTATCGGCAATATCTTGAACGCCGGTTTTGATCAGGTCTTTAACTTGTACAATCCACTTGTGTATGACAAAGGCGACATCATTGACACCTTTGTATATCGACTCGGAATTTTGAACGGGAAGATGAGTTTTGCCACAGCAGTGGGGTTATTCAAATCAGTGGTAGCTACCATTTTGATTGTTATATCGTACAGAATGGCTTACAAACTGGCCAACTATCGAGTTTTCTAGAGAGGAGAAAAGGGCTTGTATTATAAAACAAAAGGATACCGCATATTCAGCATCGCTAACTATACTTTTCTTGGGATATTATCAATACTCTGCATTTTACCAATTATTCATATATTGGCTGTTTCATTCAGCAGTATGGCGCCAGCATCATCAAATCTGGTTACCTTCTGGCCCATCGGGTTCACAACTGACGCCTATGTGAAAACATTCGGGAATTCAAACTTCATCAACTCCTTGATCGTATCACTTAAACGGACTGTAATTGCGACGATCATTGGTATGGTCATCATGCTCATAACCGCATTTCCGTTATCGAAAGAAGATATCAGTTTTAAAGGTCGTTCGTTGTATACATGGTTCTTTGTTTTCACCATATTGTTCAGTGGTGGTTTGATTCCAAGTTACATTCTGATCCAGAAGCTTGGCTTGATGAATACCATCTGGGCACTTATTCTGCCTGGAGCATTGTCCGTGTGGAACGTTATTCTCATGATGAACTTCTTCCGCGGTCTGCCCAAAGAACTTGAAGAAGCAGCCTATTTGGATGGAGCAGGTCATATCAAAACGTTGATTCTGGTCTACGTACCACTGTCGCTTCCAGCGATTGCAACCTTGTCCTTATTTACGATGGTGTATCAGTGGAACTCCTGGTTCGACGGCATGATTTATATGTCTGATATTAAAAATTATCCGCTTGCCTCTCTGTTACAGACCATTATTGTTCAGCAAGATCTCAGCAAAATCAATGTGGACCCTTCCATGTTGGAGAATATCTCGCAACGGACCGTACGTGCAGCACAGATCTTTATCGGTGCGCTTCCGATTCTGATGGTATACCCGTTTTTACAACGCTTCTTTGTAAAGGGAATTGTTATTGGAGCAGTCAAGGAATAGGTTATGCAATGCAAGGATAACCGAGCTGAGGGAGGAAGTAAGATGAGAAGAGGATTGGCATGTATGGTGGCATGGAGCTTAATGGCTTCGCTCGTTTATCCAGCAACTGCTGGAGCGGAAAGTTTACAGGGTCGTGGGGAGGTAGGGAATGTGCAGGCTACAAGCCTGCACGTCTCTGTTCCCTATAAAGACCTTACCGGGCATTGGTCACAATCCGCAGTTACACGGTTGCAAGACTTGAATTTATTGCAGGGTTACACAGACGGCACATTCAAGCCCAGTCAGGTCATTAGCCGAGCTGAATTCGTGATGATTCTGGATCGGGCCTTTGGTTTTACCGGTCATGCGGAGACGGGTTCATATGCCGATATGACTTCAGACGATTGGTACTATGACGTCATGGTACGAGCGAATGGTTCTGGCATCATCGAAGGGACAGACCGTGAACATCTGTCACCGCTACAACCGATTACACGCCAAGATGCAGCGGTTATGGTAGATCGGGCTTTTCAACTTTCAACGACTGCGAACGAAGATAGTGAACCATTGAAATTTGAGGATGCCGATGATATTTCCAGTTATTCAAAGAAAGCGCTTACCTATCTAGCGAATGAAAATGTGATCAAAGGTTTCCAGGGAAAATTAAATCCCAAAGCCCCGATTACACGAGCAGAGACGGCAGAGATACTGTCGGCGATGATAGCAGATGTTAAAAGTGCTCCTGGTACATATGAGTCCCGGGTAGATGGCAACTTGCTTATTAAATCAACGGATGTCACGTTGAAAAATACGATTGTCAATGGAAATCTGCTGTTGGCAGAAGGCATTGGTGAGGGTTCTGTTGTGCTTCAGGGCGTAACCGTTACAGGAAGTGTCATCATTAAAGGCGGCGGCAGTCATTCCATCAATATTAGCAACTCCAAGCTGAATCGAGTAGTCGTTGACAAACGTGGGGAGCCCGTCAGAGTTGCTATTACGGAAGAAAGTAACATTCAGGAGATGCATGTAATGCAAAAATCCATTTTGGATATCTCCTCCAATAGTCTGATTGATACCATGAATATTCTTGCAGGAGCGAACCAGACTCGAGTGGATACCAAAGGTACGATTCAAAAATTAAGTGTTGATGCGAATGATGTTGTTATTAATGGAGAGAAAGTGAAACAAGGTCTGCGTACATCCATGGTAGGGGAAGTTCAGCAACCTGCTTCGTCACAGCCTGGGGGTTCAACGAGTGTGGCAAACACTCCAACGCAAACTACTCCAGAAGGGCAAACACCATCCAACCCATCGACACCAAGCAATCCTGCGGGTGAAAAACCGGTTCCAGCTACAACGATTCCGCATGATCAATGGGAACTGGTCTGGAATGATGAGTTTAACGGGCCTGCAATTGATGCTTCCAAATGGACCGTTCAGGATACGGGTCTGGTCTACAACAATGAATTGCAGTATTACAGCCCGGACAATACTCGCATTACGAAAGATCAGAACCGAAGCGTGTTGCAGATTGAAGCGAAAAAAGGGCAGAAAAACGGTAAAGATTACAGCTCAGGCAAATTGATCTCCATGGGAAAAGGTGACTGGACCTACGGTAAAGTAGTTGTACGTGCAAAGCTTCCTATTGAAAAAGGCATGTGGCCCGCCATATGGATGATGCCAACAGACGAAGCACATTATGGAGGATGGCCTGCCTCTGGAGAGATCGATATTATGGAGTTAATTGGTGGCAAAGAGAGTAATAACAAGGTATTTAGCACCTTGCATTATGATAGCGTGAAACCTGACGGTTCCCACGGACACGATCAGGGAAGCCTCACTCTTCCGAAGGGAGAAACTTTTGCAGACGATTATCATGATTTCCAGGTTGAATGGTTGCCGGGCATGATTCGCTTCTATGTGGATGGAGAGCTACACCATGAAGTGACCAACTGGCAAACAAAGGCCGTGGGCCAACCCGAGTATTACACGTTCCCTGCACCATTTGATCGTCCATTCTATCTGATTCTGAATCTGGCAGTTGGAGGAGACTGGCCGGGCTCACCTGAGAGCGATTTCACTTCAGAGACGATGAATGTTGATTTTGTGCGTGTGTACTCTTATAAAAATCTTAACACATGGCCTGATGTAACAACAAATCCCATCGAGCCTATCCAACAGCGTGAACCACAAACCGATGGCAATCAAATCTATAATGATCATTTTTCAGAAGGTTCTGGTGAAAATGGTGTTCCTCTTCAGTGGAAATTCATTACAAATGCTGATGGAGCCGGCAGTGTCAACGTTGTAAATGATGAGCAGAAAGGTAAAGCAGCACAAGTTACTATTGATGCATCGGGGACTGAAAACTATTCAATTCAACTCACTCAGATGCCGATGTACATCCAGAAAAACAAAAAGTACAAAATACAATTTGATGCGAAGGCATCTGCTAACCGTACAATCATGTCCAAAGTGAACCAATTTGAAAAAAGCTGGACGAATTATTCGGGTGAAAACACCTTTGCACTCACGACTGAGTGGCAATCCTATGACTATACCTTCAACATGCGGGATGGATCGGATAACAATGCCAGATTCGAATTTAATCTGGGGCTGGGTGATACAACGGTTTGGCTGGCCAATGTTAGACTGATCGAGGTGGGTGAGGCTGATCCGCTAACTGTTGAACGAAACGCGCTACCTGATGGCAACTTCATCTACAATGGCACATTCGATCAAGGCAGAGAGCGTCTGGGATTCTGGTCAAGCAGCATTCAGGAAAATGCGAAAGCCAAGGTTAGCGTGAACAACTTTTTGAAATTCCCAATAATGGAGCGTCAGCTAGTTGTTGATGTTACTCAAACGAATGGTGATCCACAGCAAGTGTCTGTGAACCAACCTGAGTTGAAGCTGGAGGCGAATACAACGTATGGCTTCTCCTTTGAAGCAAAGGCAGATACACCGCGAAACATGAACTTGGATCTGGTCAACACGGAAGGACATTCGGTTCAGGTTCATCAGGGCCAAAATCTCCAGCTTGGACAGGAGATGAAGACGTATACGGGAGAAATCATGATTGGCGATGGAGTGCCCATTGTGAATGCCTAGCTATGACTGTTATTTGGCAGTTCAAAAGGTAAGGTATATGTAGACAATGTTCGACTGACCAAACGCGGAAAACCTCTCTCGGTGAATGGCTACGCACATGTACCTGCCACCGAAGCCTGGGCGATGCAGGGCTTACAACTGGAGGACTCCGTAGAAGGAGGAAAACATGTCAGTTACATGGATCAGGGAGATTTGCTGCAATATAAAATCGATGTAGCCCAAGAGGGGGAATATGTTCTGTCTGCCCGAATGGCCAGTGGGAAAAGTGATTCTGAGGTACGATTCAGCATCCAGGATGAACAAGGCACAATTGTTGCTCAATCCGAACTGAATCTCGGAGACACGGGCGGATGGCAAACATACCAAACGGTGTATTTCCCAGGGGTCAACTTGACAGTAGGCAAACCCTATTATGTGAATTTTGAAGGAGCAGATTATAATACACGTTGGGTGGATATTTCACAAAACAAAGTTCAGAACGGTGAACTTGCAAATGATCTGAATCATTGGGAGTTAATTCCTGATCATCTGACAGCTTCACATGAAGAGGGCCAAGGTCTATTGATTAACTTGCCAGGTACAAGTGAACAATGGTGGGATGCATTGTTGCAACAAGGTCAGATCAAACTGGATGTAAACAAAACGTACCGACTTACCCTCGAGGCATCCGCTTCAAGTCCTAAATCCATGCAAGCGGTTCTTTCTCAGAATGCAGGGGATTTTGTGAAGTATTTTGAAGAAGAAGTGGAATTAACCGCAGATCAAAAGTCGTATACGTATACCTTCACCATGGGAGATACTTCGGATTCGGCAACTATGCTTGCATTCGGATTAGGATATCCGCTCTCTACAGGTGAACATTCGATCCACCTCAATAACGTTCAAATATATGAAGTTAATCCGAATGCAGATCAAGGAGGGCAGCCAGCTCATGTTAACCTTATTCCCAATGGAGACTTTTCCAAAGGTAAGGAAGGATGGTTTACCCATGTGGATGGTAATGCGGCTGATCTTGAGATGCAGGTTAACAATCAGCAGCTTCAAGCCAAGATTGGTAATGCAGGACTGCATCCATGGGATCGTCAAGTCATTAATGAAGGATTTGGCGTACAGCAAGGTTTTAAATACAAATTGACGTTTAAAGCCAAAGCGGAGAAGTCTAGGAAATTGGGTTTGGGGATTGGATGGGTCGACGCAGCTGCCAACTATGAATGGCATGGATTCTTTGGGGCACGAGTTGATTTGACTCCAGAAGAACAGGAGTTTACTTTTACATTCGATGCAACAGAAGCCAGCTATGCGAATACTCGAATCTCATTTGATCTGGGGAACATTGACGGTGTGCAAGATGGTAACACAACGGTCTCATTGTCCGAAGTTAGCTTAATAAATCTTGGTCCTGCCAATTAGCTTCTAGTTCTCTATATCTTCTAGCATCTATATAATGAAGAATCCGATTCCGGTATGTTGGAATCGGATTCTTTTTACACTCTTTTCGGGAAGAGTTAGGCTAGCCTTCAAGATTTTAATGGAGATACAGATTGGAATTAGATATCCAGCTTGCGATTACTAATCCACTTCACCATTTCAGGATCGTTATGGGAGAAGAACAGGCTTTGCTTAGTATCTAGCGCAGTAATCGACTCAATATCTTCGTGGCTTAATTCGAAATCAAAGATATTGAAGTTTTCAATAATTCTTTCTTTACGAACCGATTTTGGAATGACAATGACTTCTCTTTGGGTCAACCAGCGCAAAACCACCTGAGCGACCGATTTGTTGTACTTTTCACCTATAGATACCAGTACCTCATTCTGGAACAAGTCATTTTTCCCTTCAGCAAAAGGTGCCCAAGACTCGATCTGAACATTATTTTCTTTCATGAATTGTCCAGATAAGATCTGCTGGTTGAAGGGATGCGTTTCAACCTGGTTTACAGCAGGAGTTACTTCGTTTTGCAGAATCAAATCGATCAGACGATCCGGCTGGAAGTTACTTACTCCGATTGCACGTACTTTTCCTTCACGATACAACTCCTCCATTGCACGCCAAGAGCCATGTACGTCTCCAAAAGGCTGATGAATTAAATATAAATCCAAATAGTCCAATTGTAATCGTTCCAAGGATTTATTGAATGCTTGTTTTGTACGTTCATATCCCGTATCCTGGACCCAAAGTTTCGTTGTGACAAATAATTCTTCTCTCGCCACATCGCTACGTTTAATGGCTCTACCAACGGCTTCCTCATTTAAATAAGAAGCGGCTGTATCAATGAGTCGGTAACCTGCCGATAGGGCATCTATAACACTTTGTTCACACTCGTTTGCATCTGCAATCTGAAACACACCAAAGCCGAGGATCGGCATTTCAACACCATTATTTAAAGTTACTTTTTCCATGTATTTTCCCTCCAGTTATAGCATGTCTTTATTATGGCATTCCTGATCCAAAAACAGATATCTAATTCGTCTTATATGTTTGCCTAATACTCTCAGCAGCTAAAAAACATGGAATAAAGTTGCCTTAGCGTGACATCATAAAGAGGTAGTATACATCTCAAATTCCAGAGGAGGATACTTTTATGGCTAACCAGAAGAAACGAAAAGAAGCTGCCTGGAAGTCACGAAAGCAAGAACAGCATCCCCATGGTAAAATCAAATCGCTAAAAGAATTGTCCAGCGAATATGAAGAGAAACATACTACAAGTTAAGCAAAAGACTGTCGGAGAACTTTGCCGGCAGTTTTTCTTTTCCTTTATAGATAACATGTAATTTACCGTTCTAAAAACGAATGAATAACACTTGTAATATCCATATAGTTCGTAAATAACTGTGAACAAATCGTTAATTCGTTGACATTACATGTTATTTTTATTAGAATACGAAATGGACTTCAGGTTAAAACAGATATGAGTATCCTTAGTTTTGGTTTAGACTTAGCTGTTAAATCCTAACGACGAATATAGGAGCGATAATATTACAATCCTATATGAAGATTAGGATTTTTTGTTTTTAGCTTTGGAGTACAATTTGAAGGTTGGAGGCTGGCTTTACCATGGACAATTGGTTCAAACTAAAAGAACGGGGCACGAGCATTTCCACAGAAATTATCGCAGGGGTTACAACATTCTTCACAATGGTATACATAGTTATCGTAAACCCAGGAATACTCAGCAGTACGGGCATGGACTTTAACGGAGTATTCATAGCAACGGTACTGGCAAGTATTGTGGGAACTCTGATTATGGGGTTATGGTCCAATTATCCGATCGTCATTGCACCGGGTATGGGTCTGAATGCATTCTTTGCCTATAGTGTAGTTGCCGGATATGGCGTGTCTTGGCAGGTTGCACTGGGAGCTGTATTTATAGCAGGGATTTTGTTTATTATTTTATCGCTTACTTCATTCCGTTACATGTTGCTTGATGCAATTCCCGCAAGTTTAAAACATGCAATAACAGCAGGGATCGGATTGTTTATTACAACGGTAGGTCTGCAAAATGCCGGCATTATTGCCGATTCAGAATCGAATTTGATTACGATCGGGAACTTGGCAGAGCCAATGACTTATCTGACCATTATCGGATTGATTATCACCGTTGTGCTGATGGCTTATAATGTGAAAGGTTACTTGTTCATCGGCATGGTCGTTACAGCGATACTTGCCTGGATCATGGGACTATTCCAAATGCCTGAATCGATTGTATCCATGCCACAAGGCCTCGCGTCAACGGCGTTGCAACTGGATCTGGCAGGCGTATTCTCGAATGGCTTGTATACGATCATATTTACGTTCCTGCTAATCACGCTGTTTGATACGACGGGCACGATGCTCGGCGTTGCTGAACAAGCAGGATTGCTGAAGGAAGGTAAATTTCCACGCTCGCGTGGCGCACTATTGGCAGATGCCGTAGGAACAACCAGCGGCGCTTTGCTCGGAACAAGCCCAACGTCGGCTTACATCGAATCCAGCACAGGGGTAGCTGCAGGGGGAAGAACGGGACTGACGGCGGTAACGGTAAGTGTGCTGCTTGCGCTGACGTTGTTCTTCACACCGATCGTAAGTGTAATTTCAAGCATCCCGGCGATCACTTCTCCGGCACTGATCATTGTTGGGTACTTTATGATTAACGTTATCAGCAAAATTAAATGGGATGATCTTGAAGAAGCATTTCCGGCCTTCCTGATTATCATCCTTACTCCGTTGACGCATAGTATTGCGACAGGGATCGGCGTAGGCTTCATCTTCTATCCGGTACTCAAGCTGCTTCGTGGAAAAGGTAAAGATGTTCATCCGATATTCTACATTTTTGCGGTATTGTTCTTCATTCAGCTTGTATTCCTGGACCACTAAAATGGTCTAATCAAGAAGAGAACTGCTCTAAACAAGCAGCTCTCTTTTTTTGTTTGTTCATATTCAGTTCATATTCCCGTCACGAAGGGTACATCTTCCATGGTTACACTATACCTATGTCGCAAGAGCGGCTCTACAGATATAAAGACAGGAGAAGATGGATGTGGCAAAAACAGTAGATATAACAACAACGGGGACTAAGGGCCGTAAAAAACGGAACTTATGGTTAAAAATAATTGGAGGTATTGTCGGCGCGCTGGTGCTATTCATGGGCATCACGTTTGTCGTTCATACAATCAGTAATGGGATCGAGAAGAAGAAAATTGAATCGTATGGCCAATATGTCAACGTTGATGGGAAAAATATGAATGTGTCCATTCAAGGCAGCGGGGAACAAACCATTGTGCTTTTGCCTGGACAAGGAACCCCGTCACCTGTACTTGATTTCAAATTGTTAATCGATGAATTAACTTCTGATTATAAAGTTGTAGCGATCGAGCCTTTCGGTTATGGATTAAGCGACCAAACCGAGACGGAGAGAACAACGGAGAATATCGTCAGCGAAATTCATGAAGCTGTACAGCAGCTCGGAATTGATCGTTATATTCTGATGGGACATTCTATCACTGGATTATACGCGGCGACTTATGTGAATACGTATCCGGATGAAGTTTCTGCTTTTGTCGGGATCGATAGTAGTGTTCCAAATCAACCCGGCATGGATGTTAAATTACCTTTGAACTTAATGAAGTTCCTTCAAAAATCAGGTCTAATGAGAGTGCTTCAAAAAGTAAGCGGAGATTCATATAAATCACTTGCATACGATGAACATACCAAAGAACAGATGAAGTTGATCGCGAATCAAGTCTCGACGAATCCGACACTGATCGATGAACTTAAACACCTGGGTTCCAATTTCAAAAATGGAGAAAAACTCACTTATCCTCGTGATCTGCCGATGCTTCTTTTCGTACAATCTAATAACGAGCACAATCCACAGTGGATTCCGCTACATGAAGAACAAGTGAAACAATCGGCACAAGGCAAAATGATCCCAATGGAGGGATCACATTACCTTCATCATACGAAATTCAAAGAAATCGCCGAGGAATTCAAATCTTACATGAAACAAATTCAACCGAATAGTAATTAATTTTAATAAAAAAACATAGAAAAACGAGTCACCACAAGGTGACCCGTTTTTTTGCTTACTGCGATAAGCCTTCTGTTACTTTGTCGATGTTCCATTTAACCATGGTAATGTATGTGTCTCCGTCTTCGCCTTTTTTGGCGAGGGAGTCTGTGAAGATTTTCGAGTGAATAGGGGCACCTGTCTCAGTAGATACCGTCTCCATCGTTTTCGGGTTAACGCTTGTTTCTACAAACAGAGCTGGAATTTGGTTCGTTCTGATAATATCAATAATCCGGTTCATCTGATCAGGTGTACCTTGGCTATCCGTATTAATTTCCCAGATATACGCCGCTTCAAAGCCGTAAGCCTTGGAGAAATACTTGAATGCACCTTCACTTGTTACCAGAATCCGTTTCTCCGCAGGAACTTTGGCAATTTGATCCTTGGCATACTGATCGGCTTCCTCTAATTTGGTAACATAAGCAGCTTGGTTGTCCAAATAGTATTGCTCATTTTCCGGATCTTTTTCAATGATACGCTTCGTAATGATGTCCACATACTTGATTCCGTTTTGAATGTCCAGCCAAGCGTGTGGATCTTCCTGCGTTTCTTTACCTGCTTCGCTAAGATACATCGGTGTTACTTCTTCCGAAACTACGAACGCAGCGTCCGTTTTGTTCGTAACCTTCAGGAGATCCTGGAACCAGCCTTTTCCCGTTTCAAGGTTAAGTCCGTTATAGAAGACCAGATCCGCCTCTGATATTTTTTTCGTATCTTGTGGCAAAGGGTCATACATGTGCGGATCGGTTCCAATGGGAACCATGCTGTATACTTCGGCTTTGTCACCTGCAACATTCTCTACCATATCCGCAATAACGGAATATGTAGCTACAATCTTTAATTTATCCTCTGGAGTGGTCGATGCCTCCGTGCTATTGGATGTTGTATCGGAACACGCAGATAGAATAACCATAAGGGCAATAAAAACACCAATCATTTGTTTTTTCATTGTGCTTTCAATCCTTTCTTAAAAAAGTTGTTTTTCGGAGACAGAATAAACGAAATGGCGAAACCACTCACACCAACAAGCACAATCGTTGCACTCGTCGGCAGGTTGAATTCAAAACTAAGTATTACGCCAACGACTCCGGATACTGCTCCGTAGATCGAAGCAAAGATGATCATGTGAAGCAATTTGTTAGTCCATAGATAGGAGGTCGCTGCCGGTATAACAAGCATCGCAATGACCAGTACAATCCCCACTTGGGACAGGGAAGAGACGGTAACGACGGAGAGCAAAAGCATGAGCAAGTAATGATAAAAGTTGGTGTTCAATCCGTACGCTTTGGACACGACCGGATCAAACGAACTGATCAACAACTCCTTGTAGAACAAGGATACGACAGCGATTACGGCGAGCATGATGATAAAGGACTGCGCCAATTCTGACTGCGGAACCGCCAAAATGTTACCGAACAGAATATGTGTTAAGTCCAGACCACTTTTCGCAAACGTAATGAGAACGATACCTAATGCGAAGAATGAGCTCAAAACAATGCCGATGGAAGTATCGCTTTTAATCGTGCTGCGATTGGTGATAAATTGAATCAGAATCGCTGCAATGAGTCCGAACACTGACGCGCCGAGCAGTACGTTGATCCCCAAGATGTAGGATATGGCTACTCCAGGCAAAACAGCGTGTGACAACGCATCACCCATCAACGACATTTTCCGAAGCACGATGAAGCTGCCGAGTACCCCTGATACAATCCCCAATATTATCGCAGATAGACCTGCGTTCAGTGCGTACACCGGAATATCAAGCCATGTTGACAACATGTTAATCATTCTGAACATCTCCCAACCCTTTAATCTGGATATTACCTAGAGATGATCCATATGCGGCTTGTATGTTCTTTGTTGTAAACGTGCTAGATACGTCTCCAAAAGCAACCAGTTTTTTGTTGAGAATGATGATCTTGTCAAAATACTCTTCAACCTCATGCAAGTCATGGTGAACAATTAAGATTGTTTTACCTTCCTCCCGAAGTTTCTTCAGAAGATCCACAATGATTCTTTCACTCACGAGGTCAATACCTACAAAAGGTTCATCCAGGAAGAAGATATCTGCCTGCTGGGCGAGCGCTCTTGCAATGAATACCCGTTGCAGTTGTCCCCCCGAAAGGTTACTAATTTGTTTGTTCGCCAGATCAGCGATATCCACCAGTTCCATACAGTGGTCCACGTAGGCTTTTTCTTTTTTTCCCGGTCTTCTGAAAAGCTTCAGCTTAGGGTAAGTTCCAGTCAGGATCGTGTCCCGTACCGTGATGGGAAAAGTCAGATCAACATCGCTTTTCTGCGGTACGTATGCGATGTTCTTTTTTTCCTGAGCAATCGAGGTGCCGTTAACGGTAACGTTGCCCGTACGTTTCTTGATGACGCCCAATAAAGATTTGATGAACGTTGACTTTCCCGCTCCATTAGGTCCGATGATGCCGATTGTGTATCCGAGTGGAATATCGATATCTACATTTTGAAGCGCAGGATTACCAAAGTAATCCACATTCAGTTGACTGATTTGTATCATGGTTTTTCGCCCCTTCAAACGTTGACTCTATTAAAATATATTTCCTTAGTATAAAAAACATTCGCAAGCGCTAGTTTGTTTCCTCAGGGAAACTTTATTTCCTTAATCAATATATTATTGAGGCGGGCTTTTTGTCAACCATAAAATATTTAGTAAAGACAACGGATTGACCACAAATTCCGTTTTTATGACACAACAAAAACCCTTCTATACTTTCTTGGGAAAGAAGAGAAGGGCTGATGCTGATCATTTATGATGTGTTACTCCAGCTAAACAAAGAGTTTTTTCCAGTCGATCCAGATCCACGGAGAAGTCTTCCAATCCCGGAAAACGGTCCTGTGTCGTCCCGTTCTCTTGCCCATACATCATATAATAATCAAGGTTGTTATGGTTGCTGATCATCCAGTAAGTAGGTACTACATGCCGGATATGAAAAATTTCAATAACTAGTGTTCCTTTACTGCAAAAAGCAAGATTGGCCAGTCCCGCTCCGTGCGATGAAACGATTGCTCGTGCAGAAGCAAACAGCTGAACTTGCTGTGCTACGGTCCAATCCTCCAGACAAACAGGAACAAACCCGTAGGCCTCCAAATGCCGTATGACTTCATCCTCATTAGTTATTCGTCGAGCAGAGGCTTTGCTCCGAGATATGAAAATGCGAACAGAAGAATGGAGTGTTGTATCACGCCCGGGTAACATAAACGTCCGAAGGATAGCTGTTGTCCAAGGTGGATAATGGGAATTCATCATTAGGGAAGGCACGACCAATCGATCAGCCTGATACTCCAAATCTTCTCTAGTACGAATCACTGTCGATTCTGATACGCCAAACATAGATAACGTTTCTTTCACAAAATATCCATGAGGATTCGGATTCATAATCAGGGATTCAAAAGGAACATTTAACATCCGAAGCATACCCAGTCGAGGCAGAACATCATATAACCAATGAAAATAATTATGACTCCCGCAAAAAGTCAAAACCGCAGCAGTCCCATGGAGATGATGATGTTCCTGTGCCTTCCTCCGATGCAAGGCGGGGTGTTCTTCCAGTGTCATCATTCTGTTATGTCGTCCATCGTATTCCGGAGAAAGGTCGAAGATCAGTTTTCCGTCGGGTGTCAGGATCGCACCTGATGTTCCCCACACACGCCCATTCGATATGTATGCAACATATCCGCCTTCAGGATGAAGGGTATAGGGCATCAAATAACGGTGAATCTCCGTTTCAAGGGTTTTCGGAAGCTTGAATTCAGCGGCTTCGCCAAAATCAAAAGGGTCAATTTTTTCTTCGCCGCCGTGAGAAACGGAAGTAATCCATTCCATAATGTCTCTATAGAAACCGAACTTATTAGGGCTCTCGTCTGTCGAATTAACATCTCTGCATATTTCATTCACTCGTTATCCCTCCATGACCCTTGTTACTATGATGCTTGCTAATTTATGCAAAAAGTACTCAAAAGGGACGAAGATAAGATCAAATAATAACTTTAAAATAAAGACTTGACCTTAGGTCAGACCTAAGGTTTATGCTTTGTAATAGTAAAAAGAGCAAAGGCGGTGAACAGGTTGAGTGATGATATTACGATTAGCGAGCTGGCAAAGCTGATGAAAGTCTCTGTACATCAAATTCGTTACTTTGAAGAAAAAGGGGTGTTACAGCCTGCTTATATAGCAGAAAACCAATATAGGATGTATGGGATTGACGAAATCTATCGTTTATCTCATATTTTGTTGCTTCGCAAAATGGGACTGTCTGTTCAAATGGTCAAGGAATGTTTGGGTGATCTGACATCCGATCAAATCACATCATTATTCCGTCAAGCGTTGGCAGACACGGATGTAGCCATAATTCAGCTTCAACAAACAAAGCACCTTATCAGCAAGTTGTTGCATGAGAAAGAGCATATCCCGGATGAGGATCAAGTTACTTATTATATCGTTACACGTGAGGAGATTCACTTATCACTGTGGCTCCATATGGAAGCGCAAGGGGAATTGCACGCAAGGCAACTGACCCAACAGAACGGGAACATTCCCAATTTATTTGAAACCGACATCCTTTATACGTACGATGAGACGGACACCGTAGGAATTTATACTCAAAAAGAGGGAGCGAACGATTTAGTTTTGCCTAAAGGAAAATATCTTTCTCGTCAAGTGTTTGTACAGAGTGAAACCGAACTTAAAGAACATTTCAACGAGTTTTATGCTTATGCAGAACATCAGGGCTATCCATATCACGGTCCACTTATTATGGTAGAGAAATCTTATTTATCTTTATTCACACCAGAGAAGCTTCATTATGAGTTATTGTTAAAAATGATCGATTAGAGGAGGCGCCGAGTGACAACTTTTATTCAGATAGAACCCGTTCGTCCCCAGTTTCATCAAGCTGTTGCTGAACTCATGGCTTATGGTTTTGGACACAAATTTCGAAAGATCACTTCATTGTCTACTTATGATCTAGCTTACGTATTTGAACAGTTGCTCAAGCATCTGCCCATGGAACAAAGTAATCTTCGAGTCATTGCTCGTCAAAATGAGGAGATTGTTGGCTCCATGTGCTTGAAATGGAAGGGATCAAGTAACAGAGTAGCAATAACAACTGTTCGTGCCAAATCTCATTGGTGGGGTCAGTGCAATAGGGTTGGCATGTGGAAACGGCTTCAGTTAATCACTGTTCTACATCTGCTGAAGCATACTCCTAAATTAGGCGAATGTTATGTGGAAGATCTGGTTGTACATCCACAGCACCAAGGCAAGGGAATTGGTACACAGTTGCTTCAATGGGCACAGAACTATATGTTGCAATCCAAATCAATGTCATTTCTTAGCTTGCATGTGGCAAGTCAGAATCATCAAGCAATCCGGTTATATGAGCGCTATCAGTTTCACAAGCAGTATAGTACAAACAGCTTTCTGACCGGCCTGCTCTTAGGCGAAAACCAATGGCATTACATGATTTACAAAGGAAATTCCTATGTTTAAATGGAGAAAACGATACATCTCAATTATTGTGGCAATCTTATTGATGTTGGGTACAGCAATGTACATAGTCGATCAAAGTGATTTTGACATGGTGGAACAAACCGTTGAAATACAATCACCCCAGGGCAGATTAACTGGTACGCTGACTGTACCCAGAAACCATTCAGGTAAGCTGGGTTTAGTACTGTTTATTCATGGTGATGGTCCGATAGACTCTACTCATGGTGAGGGATACAAACCGTTGTGGGAGCGACTGGCATCGATCGGGTATGCATCCTTGTCGCTAGATAAACGAGGAATCGGGGGATCAGAGGGAAACTGGCTAGATCAAAGCATGGATGATCGTGTTGTGGAGGCACAGCAAGCTATTGCATGGGCGAAAGAACAATCCATCATTGATGATTCCAAAATAGGTGTATGGGGTGCCAGCCAAGCAGGCTGGGTGATTCCTAAGCTTGCTGACAAAGAACATCTCGCCTTCAGTATCTTGGTATCACCCGCGATAAACTGGTTGGAACAGGGAGAATACAACACACGCAGTCAAATGGCGAAGGATGGTCATTCCCACGAGGAGATTCAAAATCAGGTTAGTTATGAAAACCAGATTAAAGAGATTCTAAAAAAACATGGCACATATGAAGAGTATACCAAGATTGCTCAAGAGGATGATCTGATTTCCAAAGAACGTTGGAACTTCATAAGAAAAAATTTTAATTCAGACGCCACGGCGTACTTGCATTATTTCAAAACCCCTGTATTACTTTTGCTTGGAGAAGATGATGTGAATGTGGATATTGTTGATACAGAACAAGCATACCGGAAAGGAATTCATCCCTCTTCCTTGCTTCATGTGAAAATTTTCTCTAACACAGAACATTCGATGTTACCAACCTCTATTGCAGGCTCGGAGTGGAAACAATCACTACGGTTTCTGTTTGCTCCGAGAAGCATTACAAGGGATGGGTATATGGATGAAATAGAACATATGTTGACCAAGCTCTCCTTATAACAGTACAGTTATAGTTTCCTAGTATCGTTAGATAAATAATTGTCATTTGGAAATGAAAGAGCAGGGTCAGGGAGCGCCCTTATCCTGCCTTTTTATATGTTATATGTTAACTACTGTGCCAAATGTTCCAGATCCGGCTGCAATTTGGTCCGCAAAACATATAACATGATGGCCCCAACGAGGAACGCCACGGCATCCGCAATAACGAGCGACCAGATCACTCCATGAAAGCCGTTCATTTGATTAGCAATATACAATACAGGAATTAGTGTAATTCCTTGAATGATGGACATCACAAACGCGGCGGTTCCTTGGGCTGTTGCTTGGAAAATCCCCATAAACAAAGAAGTCATTCCTGTAATGAACAAGGATAAAAAGGTTACATGAAGAATGTAGCTACCCATTTCAATTAATTGCGGGTCAGTCGTAAATAAACCAATCAAGTGGTCGGAAATCAGATAGACGACAACCCCAAACAGGATGGCTAACCCCAAAATAGATTTGATCGTGAATCCAATGGTTTGTTTCATGCGTAATTTGTTCGCTGTGAATGAGAAGGCAATCAATGGCACAACTCCCTCGCACAAACCCATCAGAATAAACTCAGGAAATTGCAATAAACGTGATGAGATTCCATACCCCGCAACAGCCTGATCTCCATATTCAACAAGAAAGAGGTTAAGAATAAGCGACATTGCACCCAAGAAAACACTCATAACAAAGACGGGAACACCGATTTTGAACACATTGCTCAGGATGTCCTTCGTCACCTTGAACCATTTCAGGGAGACGGTTAAGAATTGACTCTTATAACTCATATGGAATGCGTAAAATGCACTCGCAACCAAGTTGGAGATGACGGTAGCAGATGCAACGCCAATCACGCCCCAATGGAAGACAAAGATGAACAGCGCATCGAGAATAATATTCACGACAACACTGAGAATCATGCCGATCATCGACGTGATTGCTGAACCTTCTGAGCGCACGATATTCTCCAGCGTGAAGAATAATATGACAAATGGTGAACCAATAAGCATAACCGTGACATAGTCTTTCGTAAATCCGAAGGATTCAGGAGTTGCCCCCAGCCCATGTACGATTGGCTCGATCAACGGGAGGCCCACGGCAATCACGATAAGTCCGAGAACTAAACTACTGTAAAAGGCAAATGAAGATACATGCTTCAGATCATCCACTTTTTTCTCACCCAGCAAACGGGAGATGAATGTACCGCTACCTATACCAATTAAGTTACCTAGCGCCATAATGACCGCGAATAGCGGCAACGTTAGTGCGAGCGCGGTTAGCATTGCCGTATTCCCCAGTGTACCAAGGAAATAGGCATTCAAGATAGAATAGATGACACTCATTGACGTGCCTAGCATCATCGGGACAGCAAAGTGAGCTACGGCTTTGGCGATCGGTGCTTTTTCAAAGTAATGGAGGTTTTCTGCATCCATGTGAATCACTACTCTCTTCGTTAATTTTGATCTAATCTAACACCGTTAGATTGAACCTTACAGTGTTAGATGTTATCATGAACCTATGAACCTGTAAAGCATAAACTTACACTGTTAGATAAAAGGGCGGATACTGATGAAAAAACAACAGCCTCCGATTTCGGAAGATAAGATTTTGGAGACTTCGTGGGAGCTTTTGGCGGAAGAGGGCATCGAGAAATTCAGCATGAGACGCTTGGCAGACAAGCTGGGAATTCAGGCTCCATCTCTATACTGGTACTTCAAGAGCAAGCAGACACTCTACCAACGGCTGGCCAACCAGATATCAAAAATTATTTTGGACGAGTTTCAGTCTGAAGGGGACTGGAAGGAGCAGATGGAGGGCCTTGCGATCACCGTACGGAATGTGCTCAGCCGATATCCCTGCTCCACACAACTCATGATGATGACGCTACCCCACGAGCCGGACATGATCCGGTTCACCAACCGTATGTTGCTCTGCATGGAATCAACGCCATTAGAGCAAGAACAGAAATTACAGGCCGTTCTCACGCTTGTGAACTATGTATTTTATTTCGTTCTGGATGATTATCAGCATCAGCGTAATATCTCTGCTGTTCTTAAGGACCAGGAAGCACTTCAGGGTGATGAGATGATCCAACTTCTAGACTCTATGAGTGAGAAGGAAGCCGGAATTTTCAGTAGGATGTATAAGAGCGGTATGTTTGAGGTAATGGGAACCGACGGAGCGTTTGAGTTCGGCTTGAAGCTGATTCTATTGGGGATCGAACAAGTGATAAAGGAACAAGAGAAGTAAAACACCACGATTTGCGCAGAGTAAACTCGATCATTTAAAACAAGAAACCCACCGAGTATAAAACTCCAGTGGGTTTCTTCTTATCATCCGATCGAAGTACCATTTGGTAGCTCGAAATCAGGTTATTATTCTAATTTTCTGAATCGATTAAAGCGCAGGAACTTGGGCAGTTGAATATGGTAAGATTTCAGCCCAAAGTACATCAGCATGCCTGACAACGTAATTAATCCACCTACGAATTGAAAAGCAGAGATGGTTTCTCCCAACAGTAGATAAGCCAGCATAATAGCCAGAACGGGTTCACCGATAATGCCTACAGAAACCGTCGTTGCCCCAATGGTTTTAAGAAGCAGATTGAAAATATACTGGCCAAAAATGGTGGGGATGATCGCAAGTAGTAGGAAGTACATCCAATCGGATGATTCGTAATTGGTCAAAGAAAGGTTATTCAATAAACTGTAGACCAACAGGACACTTCCGCCAATAATAAAGACAATAACACTATATATATTAGCGTCGATTTTTCGACTCACTTTCTGTCCCACCAGCATATACGCCGACACCAGTATGGTTCCTATCAGTGACAGACCGTCTCCGATCAGAGCCTCTCTTGAAACGCCAATATCTCCCCAGGCGATAATCACCGAACCGAACAGGGCGGTAATCAAACATAGCACGGTAGGTATACTCGCTCTTTCCTTAAACATAAAGTATGATCCAATCGTTACAAACAAAGGTTGTAGCGCCAGAATGACCATGGAACTAGCCACTGAGGTATACACCAGCGATTCCATCCAAAACAAGAAATATAGACCAAGAAGCAGACCAGCCAGAAAAACTGTAGTCCAATCCTTTGAATCCATTTTTAAGAATCGGATCGTTTTCCAGCGGATAAAAGGAAGCATAATAATGGCTGATATATACAGCCTGTACATACCGGCTATAGCGGTCGGAGTATCCGAAGATTTGATCATAATTGAAGAGACGGATACTGACAAAATGGCAATAAAAAGCAATACATAAGGATGAAAAAGCAGTGATAATTTATTTTCTTTCACATATAAGCCTCCAAATTTCTTATCCGGTCGTCTGTGCACAGGCTATTGTGATAAGTCAAAGATTTGATATAATAATATCATTATTTTTGTAGATTTCGTGCAATTAAATCGCTATATAATATAGATATATCGTCAAAGAAAGGAACATCATAGCATGGTGAAGCAACTTTATGAGGATATTTTGTATTCCGATGTTTCGTTTCCCTATATCATGTACACACATACACGTCATACAAGTATCCCCGAAGGCAGAGGGTTCAACGATCTGCATTGGCACGAAGACCTACAGATCACGTTAGTCACAAAAGGTAAACTGGTTATTCAAATTAACGGAATTGATCATACATTGGAAACGGGTCAGGCGATCCTGATCAACAAGAGAATTCTTCATATCACAACAGAGCTGACACATGATGGTCAATATGTTAGTTTCAATTTTCCCGAAAAGCTATTAGCTTTTCATGTAGACAGTTCAATGGAAAAAAATTATGTACTGCCTTATACTAATTCTTCTTTGGTTTCGCTTGTGATTAAAAATGATTCGGAGTGGGAAACACAGGTATTAGACATGCTTTGGGAAATGAGGGAGACGTTTAGTGCAGAGAAAAAATGGGGATGGGAATATGAAATTTCAATTAAAACGGTACAGTTATGGTTTGTATTAATATCCAATATTTCAGTTCCTTCCGGAGAAACCCCAAGAAGTGAGAAGCGTCAGCAGGAAAGATTACAGTTAATGCTCAGTTTTATCCATCAAAATTACGCCCATCTGGTCACGCTTCGTGAGATTGCTGATGTAGCACATTTGAGCATTTCAGAGTGTACCCGATGTTTTAAGAAAACGGCTCATATGACACCTTACGAGTACTTGATCAAATACCGAATTAAGAAGAGCAAAGATCTCTTATTATCGACGAATGATACAGTAACCGAGATTGCAGAAAAAGTAGGCTTTAATCACGTGAACCACTTTATCCAGTCTTTCAGAAAGCACGAAGAAAAAACACCGAAAGAGTTTCGGTGCTCTCCATACCCTGATAGTCATGCATAAACGCTAGACGAATATTTTTTTACGTTTAGAGCGAATTTTGAAATTTTGCCTGAATTTCTTTTAAAAACAAATCCGCAGCAGTCGAAAAGACCTGATGTTTTTTCCAAACCATATTCAAGCCAGATTCAAGTCTCGGCTCTAGAGGTCTGAAACAAAGGTCGCTTTCACTAGACGTATTCACTATTTTATCAAGTGTTAATGCATAACCAATGCCTTCTTCAACCATAATGGCAGCATTATATGCAAGATTGTAGGTAGTAACGACGTTTAATTTGTCAAAATCTTCACCAAACCAGTCCGCAAACTCATTTTTTGAAAACGTCTGCTTCATTGACTGTCGTGAACAGATCAGTGGAAGATGTAATAAGTCTGTAGATTGAATCGTATCTTTGGAGGCGAGTGGACTTTCTTTTCTCATAACCACTCCCCAAACATCCTTGTCGGAGAAGTTGATATAGTTATATTTAGAGACATCCGCTGGCTGGATTAGAATACCGAAATCAAGAAGCCCCTTGTCAAGCCGCTCAGTTACATCATCTTCGTTACCGCTGTATAGGTGATAGCGTATATTGGGATATTTATTCTGAACTTCTTTTGCCACCCTTGCAATCTGTTTCATGGCTTCGGTTTCTCCACCGCCTATATAAATATCTCCACTTATGGTTTCTTCCATGGATTCAAATTCTGCCTCCAATTTATCGACCATACCCACAATTTCTTCAGCTCTATTTCTTAAGAGCATACCTTCATCTGTGAGAATAACACTGTAACTACTGCGAACAAATAATTTTTTCCCCAGCTCTTGTTCAAGATCTTTTAATTGTCTGGATAGGGTTGGCTGCGTAACATGCAAGAAATCAGCAGCACGAGTAATGCTTCCTTCTCTGGCGACCGTAAGAAAATAACGCAATACTCTAATCTCCATCTTAACTCCTCCTATATCCTTTAAACTATACAATAAACCCTTGAGAAATGCCTTTCAAGCATATCTCGATATAAGATATGAGTATTTGCTATATGGTGTATAAACGCTAAACTAAAGAGCGAGGCAACTAGAGAAGAAACTGAAGGGAATGAAGGATATGGATAAGACAAAGGTATGGTTTATTACTGGCGCTGGTCGAGGTATGGGCACAACTATTGCGAAGGCTGCTTTAAATGCTGGACACAAGGTTGTGGCTACTGGCCGGAATCCCGATGCAGTGGTTCGTGCGATCGGTGATTCCGAGAATGTAATAGTTGTCCCATTAGATGTTTGCCAGCCTGCAGATGCACATTCAGCAGTTAAGGCGGCAATTGAACGGTTCGGGGCGATCGATGTACTCGTAAATAATGCGGCACATTTCTGTGGAGGGTATTTTGAGGAACTGACCCCTGACCAGATTGAACATCAGCTACAGGTGGCGTTGGTTGGTTCCATGCACGTTACCCGGGCCATATTACCTGTGATGCGCACCCAACGTTCAGGACATGTTATCTCGATCTCTTCGGGCGCTGGCATTTCAGGATTTGAGTTTAATTCGGCCTATAGTGCAGCGAAATTTGCGCTTGAGGGATGGATGGAGGCACTGGCTCCAGAGGTAGCTCCATTCGGTATTTATACGACTATAGTCAACCCCGGATTTTTCCGAACAGAATTTCTTACCGATACATCCTCAACTTTCGCTAAGCCCTCGATTGAAGACTATGATGATCGGAGAGCTGGTCATCTGGAATTTTTCAATAATCAGAACGGACAGCAGCCTGGAGATCCAAAAAAACTTGCCAATGCTCTCCTTCAAATTGCAAACGAGGCCCAACCGCCGCAACGCTTCATTGCAGGAGCCGACGCGATAGACATTGCAGAGCAGAAAATTGCCAACCTTCAGACAGAGATCAATGCTTACCGGGATCTCTCTAAATCCATGGCATATGACAACTAAACGAAACCACCTGCTTGTATTCATTCTGACCTTTGGTGTATTCGGTATATTAAATACGGAGATGGGCGTAATCGGAATCTTGCCTTTGATTGCAGACTATTACCAAGTCAGTATCTCAACCGCTGGTTTAATTGTGAGTCTTTTTGCGCTCGCGGTTGCAGTATCTGGTCCCATTTTGCCCTTATTATTTTCGGGCATGAACCGCAAGCATGTCATGTTGTTTGTGCTTGGTATTTTTATTGTGGGAAGCCTGGTCTCCGCCATCACATCAAATTTTACAGTATTGGTCATTGCACGTGTCGTTCCGGCCTTTTTCCATCCTGTCTATTGCTCATTGGCATTTACCGTCGCTGCGGCGTCAGTCCCCAAGGAAGAAGCACCGAAGGCTGTGGCTAAAGTATTCGTTGGCGTGTCGGCAGGCATGGTGCTTGGAGTACCTCTTTCGAGCTTGATTGCTACCAGCACATCGTTGTTCTATGCGATGTTGTTCTTTGCCGCCGTAACAGTCGTCGCATTCGTAGCAACACTTCTGTTCGTGCCCTCAATGCCAGTTACGAAAAGAATCTCGATCGGTACTCACCTATATGTATTGAGAAGATCCGTGATTTGGTTATCCATTGCTGGTGTGATCTTCATGAACGGAGCCGTATTTGGGGTCTATAGTTACCTTGCTGAGTTTCTGAAAACCGTGACCAGATATGACTGGAACACCGTCAGTGTGATGTTATTTCTATATGGCTTGGCCAATATGGTTGGGAACATGCTGGCAGGGAAACTGCTCGCTAATCACCCGTTAAGAACAGTCAAGATGTATCCAATTGCACTAATTGCGGTTTACATCTTGCTGTTCACCTTCGGACAATTCAGCGTGCCAACAGCCTTCCTTATTTTCATTTGGGGAATCTTAGGAGGCATAGGGGGCAACATTACTCAATATTGGGTGGTATCTGCAGCACCAGAGGCACCCGAATTGTCGAATGGGATCTTTCTAACCTCTTCCAACCTGGGAACAACACTTGGCGCTAGTGTATGTGGACTAATCTTAACTGGAATAAGTACACAATATATTGTAGTTGGAGGAATCGTATTTCTAATATTTAGTATTGTAACGAATTACTTCAGAATCTCCATGACTGGTCGAATAAAGAGTTCAAATGTCGAAGGATAAGCAGACGAACGTAGTGATTGGCGTTGGAAATTAGCCTTTGGGCATTTTGCTCTCATCCATATACAACAGGTTCCAGCGGTGACCGTCCAGGTCGGCAAATCCCGCGCCGTACATCCAGCCGTCTATTTCACCTGGCTTGCCAAAGATGGTTCCTCCAGCAATCTCTACCTTTTGAATAAATGCATCAACTTCTTCTCTGCTGTCAGCGCCAATGGAAAATATGACTTCTGCGCTTTGGGAAGTATCTGCAATTTTGGCACCTGTAAATTTCTCAAACGTTGCATCCGGAAACAGCAGAATCGTTGTTGAACCTATGACAAGCTGGGCTCTCTCGTTACCAACATTCTCCCCATGGAATCCAAGCGCATTGAAAAAGGTAGTGGATTTCACAACATCTTTCACCGGCAGGTTCATCCAGATTTTTTGTGACATGGCTGCAGCCTCCTTATATATACTTTCAACTACGTTTACTATACTCTACTTCTAGCAGGGTTTGAACCCTCAGAGTGTTCTCTATATAATAACCATAACGCTTACCTAACTTACCTAAGTGAGGGATAATTTGAAAGGAAGGTGATGGTGGATGAGCGAACCTTGGGCTGCTTCAATGAGTGGTGTTCCGTGGGATGAGGAAAAAATGAAGAACGCTATCACGCAATTGCGAAACCGCGCTACGATAAGTTTTGTTGTTGGGTTGGACGAGATGCATGATCTACGTCAACTGGATGAACTTGTGTTTGCCAAACGCCCGGATCTGATTCTATCTATATCAAACACTGATGCGAAGGCGCGTTATACCGAAGAATTTCTGGAGATACTTGCCACATTAAAGCATGTCACCGCTTTGCAGCTCGATCTTAAGCAACCACAAGACCTGAATATACTCGGTGCGATGCAAAGGATGACGTTTCTCACCATTCGCTCGCCCAAAATTCAAAACTTGGATTTCATCCGCAACTTTAAAACCTTAGACTATCTCGCACTTAGCGGGAAATATTCGGATCTCACACCAATCGAGGACTGTATTCGCCTGCGTACCCTTGTCTTAAACTGTGCTATTGATCAGCTTGATTTTGTTGTGGACTTGCCGTTCATCGAATATTTGGCTATCGATCAATGTACATTGAATGGTTCGCTTGAGGTGCTGGCTGAATCAAATATCCGTATGCTGAGATTATCCTCGGTCCGTAATCTAACCCATATTGATGCGCTGGGGGCGCTGCATAATCTAGTCTATCTACATCTGTCATTACCTAAGATCGAGAGGTTATGCGACTTTTCAGGGATGAACAATCTCCGTCAGCTAGAATTGGATTTCATGAAATCATTACTGGAGATCGATAACCTGTGGACTGCGGATCAATTAGAGGTACTGGTCTTGAAAGAGATACATAAGGGGATCAAGGCGGAAGCTTTCGAGCGTTTGACTGAAATGCAAAGTTTGCGCCAGGTGGATTTCCGTTATATCGATCACAGTAAAGGGCGTATTGCGGCCATGCGTAAACGAATGATGGATGCAGGAAAAGGACAGCTTCTCTACGAGAATATTACTGAGGAAGAACGAATACCTTCCACAGGTCTTGTGCATCTGTCAAAAATCCTAATGTAAGCATGACATGACTATATACTCAGTTAACCGGGTGTAAAATCATAGTCTGATGGAAAGTCGCTATTTTAGCGGCTTTTTTTCGTGTCACATGTACATGGATTGAACATTTTGTTTAAAAAAAGCCCTTCATTTGAATGAATATTGATCAATTAGACCTTTTTGCTTATCCTGACTTCACACATTCATTTTTTCTCGTATAATAACAAAAAAAAGATATAGGGGGAACTCAAATGCTTACAGTTGGATACATTGGCAATGGCAAAAGCACAAATCGATATCATCTTCCTTTCGCGTTGAACCACGATCATGTGAAGGTAAAAACAATATATGCCCGTAACCTGGATAAAACGGAATGGGATCGAGTACCGGATGTACAATACACGAGTGATCTTGATGTCTTGATGAATGACGAGGAGATTCAGCTGGTTGTTGTATGTACGCATCCAGAATCACACTTTGATTATGCCAAGACAGCACTGGATCACGGTAAAAATGTGCTTGTTGAGAAACCCTTCATGTTGGACAAGAAGCAAGCTGAAGACATTTTCCAGTACGCTAAGGAGAAAAATCTAATTGTGGAATGTTTTCAAAACAGACGTTATGATTCAAACTTCCTGACCACACAAAAGGTAATTGATTCCGGAAAACTTGGAGAGTTACTGGAAGTAGAAATGCATTATGATTACTACCGTCCTGAAATCCCAAACAACACCAACCACTTTTCCAAATACAACAGTTATCTGTACGGACATGCCAGCCACACGCTTGATCAAGCCATATCCTATTATGGTAAGCCGGAACGCGTTCACTACGATGTCCGTCAGTTGCTGGGCGAAGGAAGAATGAATGATTACTTTGACCTCGATCTGTATTATGGAACGTTAAAGGTATCTATTAAATCGAGTTTCTTCCGTTTAAAACCTCGCCCGTGTGCGGTCGTTTATGGTAAAAAAGGGATGTTTGTCAAACAAACGGAGGATCGTCAGGAAGAGCATCTAAAATTATTCCACTTACCTAAGGGTCATCCTGACTTCGGAATCGACCTGCCACAACATTATGGGACGTTAACGTACATGGATGATGAGGGCGTGTATCATGAGGAGAAAGTCGTTTCCGAAAAAGGAGATTATACCCGTGTGTATGATGCTCTCTATCAAGCCATCGTTCTTGGCAAGGAGAAAGTCGTCAAAGACGAGGAAACGTTAGCTGTTATGGAAATCCTTGAAAAAGGGATTGAAGCTTGCCGCTAAGATCGGCTGGACTTACCAAAGGAGATTAGGTACTCCCAGCGGATCTTCAATATAACCGTTGGGAGGAATACTTCATTAAAGAAAGCGCTTGCTAGAAGATTTAACAGATGTATGATCGCCAAGAAATGACTGCTTCCACCTAAAACACAACATTTTGCAAGTCTTATACTTGATGAAGGGAGGCATTGGATGATCATCCAAAAAATCTTTAACAATAATGCCATTGTGGCTAAAGATGCGTTCCGGGAAGAATTTGTAGTTATGGGTAAAGGGGTTGGATTCAAGAAAAGTGTAGGAGACGCACTTGACGAAAATCTGATCGAAAAACTATTCATTCTGAAACCCAATGAAACGTCAGAAAAATTTAAAACGTAAGTTACGAACGGTTCATCAGCCATCTGAAATTCTTTTTCCAAAGCTTGAATCAGCGGCGAGAAGCTCTAATAGAAATTGTCAGACGAAGACCAATTATATCTCACGATTCACATCGAAAGAATCACACGAAAATCAATTGAATAAAATCTGGGATTGTTACTGGTCATGCAGGCGAGACTCATTGGACAAGGCGTTTACCGCTTTGTTCCTGTGGTCTTGCTTTTTTGTATATATCCATTGTTGGAAGGATGATCACTCATGAAGTATGAGGAATTAGCAAAAGACATTATTCATCATGTTGGTGGAAAAGAGAATGTAGAAAGTCTGGCGCATTGTGTAACTCGTCTGAGGTTCAAACTGAAAGATGAGGGCAAGGCTAACACCGATGTCCTGAAAAATATGGACGGCATCATCACGGTAATGCAAAGTGGAGGACAATATCAAGTCGTAATCGGCAACCATGTTCCTCAGGTTTATGCTGATGTTGTGGCTATAGGTGGACTTCAACTGGACTCCGGACAGTCATCTGGAGAGTCGACGAAAGAAAAAACGAACATTTTCAACACCTTTATCGATGTGGTTTCCGGCGTGTTCACCCCTGTGCTTGGCATCTTGGGAGCAACTGGAATGATCAAAGGGCTAACTGCTCTCCTGGTAGCTGTCGGATGGCTTAGTACAACATCAGGAACTCATCGAGTGCTAAGCGCGATAGGTGATTGCCTGTTTTACTTCTTCCCGATCTTCCTGGGATATACGTCAGCGAAGAAGTTTAATGCTAACATTTTCATCGGAATGGCGATAGGTACTTGTCTAGTTTATCCTAGCTTCTCAAGTCTGACCTCAACTGGTCAACCGCTGTACACCGTATTTGGTGGTTCCGTGATTGAATCGTCTGTGTATCTGTCCTTCCTGGGGATTCCGGTCATTCTGATGAATTATGCATCCAGTGTCATTCCAATTATTATTGCGACGTATGTTGCTTCAAAAGTTGAAAGGGTTCTCAAACGTGTTATTCCGAATGTTATCAGTAACTTCTTTGTGCCATTCTCCACGCTGCTGGTGGTTGTACCACTGGCACTAATTGCGATCGGGCCGGCTGCGACTTGGGCAGGTCAATTGCTCGGGGCAGGAACAATGTTCCTCTATAACTTGAGTCCGGTGATCGCAACAACTTTGCTCAATGGATTCTGGCAGGTGTTTACTATTTTTGGCGTACAGTGGGGATTGGTACCGATTGCTTTCAACAATCTTGCCATACTGAAGTACGATCCAATGATCATTACCGCTTCCGTGCTTACTGTATTCTCACAAGTCGGTGTGGTACTGGCTATTTTAATTAAAACCAAAAACAAGAAATTGAAATCCTTGTCCATTCCTGCCATGATCTCGGGTATCTTCGGAGTGTCAGAGCCTGCAATTTACGGGATTACGTTACCGCTCAAAAGGCCGTTTATTATGGGATGTATTGCAGCCGCTGTCGGCGGTGGCATTACCGGTTTAATGGGAACGAAAGCATATATGATTGGTGGTATGGGAATCGTTGCTTTTCCAAGCTTTATTGGACCAGAAGGAATAGACAGCGGATTCTATGGCATGATTCTTGGCTCTATTGTGAGCTTTGGTCTAGGATTCCTGCTGACGTTCTTCCGTGGATTTAAAGATCCTCAGCAAACGAACAGCAATCAAGATAGCGATGGAAAAGAAAGTGCTGGCAACGAGGTAGCAATTAAGCATTACATCGTACAAAGTCCGATGAAAGGCAACATCATTGCTCTAAGCGAAGTGAAGGATGAGGCATTCTCCAGCGGTGCTCTTGGTATGGGTGTAGCCATTGAGCCAACTGAAGGCAAAGTATACTCACCCATCGACGGTGTGCTTACGAATGTGTTCCCGTCCGGTCACGCCATTGGCATAACAAGTGCAAACGGCATTGAAATTCTGATTCATGTCGGTAAGGACACGGTAAAGCTGAAGGGGAAACATTTCACACCCAAAGTGAAACAGGGAGAAGCCGTTAAACAAGGAGAACTTTTATTGGAATTCGATATGAATGAGATTAAAGAAGCTGGATTCAGTCTGATCACACCTGTTATTGTGACCAATTCGGGTGATTACCAGGATGTCATTGAAACGGAGAAAACAAGTGTCACGTATCATGATGATTTGCTTAAGGTGGTGAATTAATGAGCGTATTTAACAACGGATTTATGTGGGGCGGTTCGGTTTCCAGCATGCAAGCAGAGGGAGCTTGGGATGAAGATGGCAAAGGTCTTACCGTGTATGATGCGAGCCAGATGAAAAGCAATGCCGAGACTGCTTCGGATTGGAAAGTAGCCATTGATTTTTATCACCGTTACAAAGAGGACATTGCTCTGTTGGCAGGCATGGGCTTTACAGCTTATCGATTTTCGCTCAGCTGGGCCCGCATTTTGCCGGACGGAGAGGGGATTGTGAACGAAGCGGGGTTGCAATTTTATGATCGTGTCATAGATGAGTTATTAAAAAATAACATTGAACCTGTAGTTTGTTTGTACCATTTTGATATGCCGCTTACTCTGGCGAATAAATATGGAGGTTGGCAGTCACGGCAAATATTCGAGGCCTTCAAAGCCTACGCTCAAATCGTGATCGAGCGCTTCGGTACACGCGTGAAATATTATATTCCTTTTAACGAACAGAATGCAGCCGTGTCCATCCAGATTAAGAATCTGGAAGAGCTTATCCCGCAATCACACATGCAATATACGGTCGCAGCGGTGCAACATCATATGTTCATGGCCTCGGCAGCAGTACGAAACATCGCACGCGAGTATGCACCACACGCCATGGTAGGGGGCATGGTTAATTTTGCACCCTTTTACCCGGCGACCAGTAAACCGGAAGATGTACTAACCGCTCAGAAAGCGAATCGCAGATATAATTACCGGATGTTAGATGTATTTGCGAATGGCGAGTACCCGGCAGATCAACTGCATGAATGGCGCTTGAATGAGGTAACACCGCCCTTGCAGGAGGGCGATCTCTCTTATTTAAAAGAGGGAAAAATGGACTTTCTGGCTCACAGTTACTATCAATCCTTAACGATTCAGAGTGGTATGGAAGTGACTATCGAATCCATTTGGGACTTTTTTCTTGGAGGAAAATCACTGAACAATGCATATTTGAAAACAAGCGAATGGGGCTGGGCTATTGATCCGGTTGGTCTACGGCTTACGGTCAAAGAGATATATGACAACTATAAGTTACCAGTGTTCACCATAGAATGTGGAATTGGCGTCAAAGAAGAGCTGGATGAGAATGATACGGTGCTGGACGATTATCGCATAGCCTATTTTCGCGAACATATTGAGCAACTCAGACTGGCGGTTTCCCAGGACGGCTTAGATCTGATGGGCTTTCTCACCTGGGGACCCATCGATATATTAAGCTCACAAGGTGAAATGAAGAAGCGTTACGGATTTATTTATGTCGATCGCACCGAAACGGATCTAAGAGATTTGAAGCGTTACAAGAAGAAAAGTTACAACTGGTTCAGAAAGGTTATTTCCAGCAATGGAGAAGACCTGGAATGAATGATTGAATTAAACCAAAAGAGCAATCTCCAATGAGGTTGCTCTTTTGGTCATGGTTTATTTTGCCTAATGATGTATACGCAGTTTCTTCCTCCGGCTAAAAGGTATTCTCCCCGTTCAATATGAACATTATCGCCTAGAACCGTTTTGAATAAATGTAATTCATTCTTGCATAACCCGGTACATACCGTAGCCGCTTCACAGATGGGACAATGCTTCTCAATGAGTAGGAGACTGCCATCATCTTGCTCCTTAACCTCAGCCATATAACCTTCATTGGTACGAATCTCGGCCAATTTTTCCAATCTCTCTCTAACATCCGATGCATCGCCAAGATGCTGAAGATATTGTTCTTGCATATTTTTATTTCGCACATCCAGTAGCTTGTCCAGCCCTTCATGACCAAAAGCTTCTTTCATTGAATTGATGAGGCTGACGGATAAATCGGAATATCCACTTGGGAAAAAACGATTAGCCGCGGGAGTTAGTATCCATAGCTTGGTGGGGCGACCCATGGGACGGGCCTCTTCCACAGTGGTAACCAATCCTTCTCCTTTTAGCGCATTTAGATGTTGACGAATAGCCATTCCGGATAACGAAAACTGAGAGGAGAGAGTGACAACATCCATTCCTCCGCGCTCTTTTAACAAATTAATAATTGCTCTCCGGGTACTGGTCGAGACATCCTTTTTAGTTTGATTTCCGCTCATGGTGCACCTCCTTGTGACGCAACTGAATCTACATGACTAACTACATTTTAAACAAAAATGTTGACAAAGTCAAAGTCGAACTGTAGCTTAGACATTATAAACAAAAATGTTTACTAAGTATCCGGATACGATGTATACATACCAATTTTCTTGGAGGTCACATTTCATGTCGTCTAATCATCAAAGTATTTTCAGCCCGCGTTATTTTGCATTGTCCATAGGAATTATTTTGTCAGTGATGGCCGTTGGATTCGAAGGTCTATCCGTCACCACCATTGCTCCTTCGATTGCTGGAGACCTGAACGGCCTTAGCCTGTTCGGGTGGATATTCAGTACGTATCTGCTTGCGCAGATTATCGGGACGCTGGTCGTCGGTCAAATCATTGATAAAAGAGGACCTGCAGCACCGTTCACCTTTGCACTTTTATTGTTTATCGTAGGGCTGATCGCTGCCGCAACAGCAGGCGATATGTATATCATGATAGGATCACGGGCCCTGCAGGGTTTGGGTGCCGGAGCTATGATGACTTGTGTGTATACGGCTATATCCTTAAGTTACCCGGATGAATTACGCGCCAAAATTCTTGGAGCATTTGGTACAGCCTATGTTCTTCCGTCCATGCTTGGTCCATATGTAGCAGGTCTTATCGCAGATCAGTGGTCCTGGCGCTTTGTTTTCTGGGGGATCCTACCTGTGCTGGCGGTTTCAGCATTGCTTAGTTTACCTGCCTTTAGGAAATTGAAAGTGCAGAAGACGGGAGGGGATAGCGGATCTTCATCCACTTGGATGGCGTTACTCTTAACGATGGGTACAGGGATTTTCTTGGTCGGTCTAAGTATGCTTCCAAGCATTATGGGATTTGTTTTAGTCGTGATTGGCCTAATATTGATGTTATTTCCGCTCCGTAAATTGCTACCGAAGGGAACACTTACGTTGCGAAGAGGTATGCCAGCGATTCTGGCAACACGCGGGTTGTTCTTTGCTGCCTATACCAGCACACAGAACTTCTTGGTATTAGCTCTAATCGATGTGAAAGGAATTACACCTTCACAGGCCGGATTAATTGTAGCGAGTGCTGCATTAAGTTGGTGTATCATTGCGTATCTGCAAGGACGGTGGGATGCGGCAGATCAGGGCCGTGGACGTCACATGAGAATTATTCTGGGAGTAGGGCTGCTTGCGATAGGGATTGCCATTGTATTTTGGGTACCTGTTGTGACCGTTACCATTGCAGTCATTGGTCAGATCATTGCAGGTGTCGGTATTGGATTGGCGCATCCGATTAGCGGTGTTGTCGCATTTTCTCAAACGGGGGAAGAAGGTGTGGGCCAAACCTCAGCCAATCTGCAATTTGCAGATTCTTTTACACCTGGCGTAGTGATTGGCATTGGTGGTTCCATTCTTGTCGTGTGTCAGGCAGGCGGGATGTCACTTCAATCCGGCTTAATTGTAGCCATGGGTTTCCATCTCTTGTTGATCGTCACGAGTATCATTGCCAGCACTCGGATCTCACCACGCGGATGAGTAAGAAAGTGGGTGTACAGACCATTGTTCACTGAAGATCCGAATAAACTATTTACAGCATATCGCATCATCGGAACGAAATGGACGATCCATATTTTATGCGCTCTGTCTCAAGGTCCGAAGAAATTCGGTGAAATTTGCGAAAGCATTCCTTCCATTTCCGAAATGATCCTCTCTAGACGTTTAAAGGGTCTTCAACATGACCATTTGGTCAAAAGAACAATACTAACATGCCCTACACAAATCATTTATGAACTTACACCAAAAGGTGTTGCTCTTGCTACATTCATCCCCTGTTTAATGGAATGGGATACCAAATTTCAAAATAATAGCACCAGGGAGGAATGAAGATGATCATTGAGGTCAGTGATACCGCATCGGACAAAATCATCGAGATCTTATCAAGTGCGGATATCCAAAATGCCTTCCTTAGAGTAGGCGTTGATGAAGGGGGATGCAGTGGTTTATCTTATACCCTTATCGTGGACGAAGAGCAGGCAGAAGAAGACATTGTGTTAAATAAAAAGCAATTTAGAATATTGGTTCATACCAGTAGTATTCCATATATTGATGGCCTCGAAATTGACTATGAAGAGAGCGGAATGCTAGGCGGATTCACCATGAATAATCCAAATGCCAAAGTTTCGTGTGGATGCGGGGCCAGTTTCAGAATGGCCAACTATCGTGGCGAAGTAAAAAAATGTGATTAAACGGAAGGATTGAGCACGATTCCACTTTTTAAACATTTAACTTTACAAAGTAAAGAGATTTATGTATATTCAGGAAGTTAAAAGGTTTTATTTACCATAATACCCATCAAATTGCGGAGGTGTGGAAGACAAATAACAAGCAGATTGGGATTTTTGATGCTCAGTACAGGGCGCCTACAATTGGCATTATGCTGGTTCTGGCAACCGTAGCTTTCGAAGGACTGGCTATCACGACGATTGCCGCGAAAATGGCACAAAGTTTAGAGGGCATTCATTTATACGGTTGGATATTCAGCGCATTTTTGTTATCTCAGCTTATTGGAACCTTGGTTATAGGTCAGCAGATTGACAAGCGCGGCGTTTTTACATCCATGCTGATATCTTTTAGTGTTTTTGTGTTAGGAACTGTGATCTCCGCTATCTCATTCGATATGCAAATGCTTATTGCCGGAAGAGCCCTTCAAGGTTTTGGAGCGGGGGCCCTGATCACATGTGTTTATACCTGTGTGACGTTACATTATCCAGATACACTTCGTACTCAAATCCTGGCCGCATTCTCCATGGCATTTGTCCTGCCTACCTTAATCGGACCTTATGCAGCAGGCCTTATTGCTTCCTACATCTCGTGGCGATATGTTTTCTGGATCGTTTTACCCTTGATTGGAATAGCTTTGAGTCTCACATTCCGTTCTTTTCGTAATTTGCAGCTTCAGCAAGATCTGACAGGTCCAGCGCGAGCAATCGACTCAAAGATTATGTATGCGATTCTGCTTGCCGTTGGAACGGGGCTGTTACTCACAGGACTTGGTATGATAACCGATTGGAAAGGCATAGTACTCACTTTGGGTGGATTAGTCGTCATGATCCCACCCATGCGTAAATTGCTGCCTGTGGGGACTTTTTCGGTAAAAAAAGGATTGCCTGCTACTTTGGTTTCGAGAGGGCTGTATGTTGCTTGTTATTTTACAACGGAAGGTTTTGTGATCTTGGCACTAACCGAAGTGAAGGGGTTATCAGCTGACCTTGCTGGCCTCATTGTAGCAGCAGGTTCTCTGAGCTGGTCCGCCGCAGCGTGGTTGCAAGCCAAGCTTGATGCACGAGATCAAGGTCGTGCCCGAAAGGGTAGGGTCATGACGGGCATTGGGATTATGATCATTGGAACTGTACTTGTGATCCTGGCTCTTATTTTGACAGACGGCGGGATTAGACTCATCCTTCTCTCACAAATGATTACAGGGTTCGGTGTTGGTTTGGCCAACCCTACAACGGCAGCCATTGCTTTACAACATGCATTGCCCAGAAAAGAGGGAGAAATGTCCGCGAATCTGCAATTTGTGGATTCCTTCTATATGGGAGTAAGCATTGGCATTGGTGGCGCTCTGATTGCCTTGTCCGAAACTTTACAGTGGGGCATATCCACAGGTGTTTTGATCGTGTTAACACTGCAATTACTATGGGTCTTGTTAAGTTTCTTAGCATCACTACGAATTACCAAACTCGTTCATCAAGAACATCATCCAATCAGCCAAGTGAAGGATAACATCTCCATGTAACGGATGACGACCGCGTCGTTAAATACATCATGAAGAACGGGGGGACTAATTGCATTGGGAGGTGGATAAGATGGCACGTGTATTAGTAGTCATTACTCCGGCTGAAGGACATGTGAATCCATCGTTAGGATTAGTTACTCAGTTGACGAACAATGGTGAGGAAGTCATCTATGTGTGCACGGAGGAGTACCGTTCCCGAATTGAACAGACCGGTGCCCAGATCATTACCTATCCGTTTCCACAAGATGCCTTCTCTCATGATCCGGTGTTGAAACCTCAGGAATATAAGCATTCTTATCAGTTCATTCATATGATGGTAAGCGGCATCATTCATAGGGTCATCCCCAATGTGCTACGAGTGATAGAGAATCAAAAGTTTGACTATATAATCTTTGATTCCCTGATGGGATGGGGAGGGACTATTCTCGCAGAAAAACTGGGAGTTCCCGCGGTGTGTTCGATTGCCTCCTTTGCTTTCGTAGAGCCTCTGGGGTCTGGCTCAGACCTGAATGAGACGGAGATGAAAATGCTTTATGATGCTACGATGAAGATAACAACTGAGTTAGCCGAAGAGTTTCAAGTGAGTATTCCAGCCATCGAAGAGATTCCGGCCCATGCAGGTCAGTTAAAGCTCGTGTACACCAGCCGTTATTTTCAGCCGCGGGCAGAAAAGCTGGATGATCGTTTTATTTTCACGGGTCCTTCGATCATCACACGTCAAGATGCTCCGAGCTTCTCGTTTGAACTGCTTCGTGAACGATACCCGCAAACCGTGTACATTGCTATGGGTACGATCTTAAATAAAAACTTGGATTTCTATCAGCTTTGCTTTGAAGCATTAGGGGATCTACCCGTGAATGTTGTTCTATCTTCAGGAAAGTACACGGACATGGCGCCGCTTGCGGATCAAATTCCATCTAATTTCATCGTCAAGCCCTACATCGCACAGTTGGACATGTTGCAGCATTCAGATGTTTTTATTACACATGCTGGAATGAACAGCACAAGTGAGGCGTTATATTACAACGTCCCGATGGTAATGATTCCGTTAACATCGGATCAGCCTCTTGTCGCCAATCGGGTACAGGAGTTGGGCGCGGGGATTACTTTAAATAAACATAACCTCAGTGCAACTGATTTGAGAGAAGCATTAACAGAAGTACTACACAATTCGCAATATAGGCGGCAGGCTTATCTCATTGGTGAATCCTTAAGGCAGGCGGGCGGTTACAAGCGAGCTGCTGAAATGATTATGAGTCATATGGGTTCAGGAAGAGAAATTACTAAATTTTGATAAAGCATCCAGGCTTCATTTAGGCATTGAAAATAGACGATCCTGTTAATCCAGGGTCGTCTATTTTCTATCGTTGAATGATCTTCTGTGAACTTATAACCAAGTTGTACGAAATAGATAATGTCTGTGATCCATGATCAGTGAGTCTAATTTGTCACCTCGGCCTTTTTAATTGGTAGTAAACGATTTGTTGCGAATACGACCATTACAACCAGAAGAGCTGTTATCCCGATTAAAAGTTGGATATTACCTAAAGGATACAAGAAACTTCCAATTAGTGGAGCTGTAGCCATACCAAGATAACGAACAAAGTTATAGACCCCCATTGCCGTAGCGCGCTCTTCAACAAACTCTGAGGACAGGAGGGTTGGCATCACAGGTGTTGCAAGTCCCATAACAAATCCAGTAAGCATCAGAGAGATAAGCAAACCAATTAGAGAGTAATCTGCAGCAAAAATAAAAATCACAAGACTTAAAATGGTCATTATACCCGCCCAGAAGAGTGTTCGAACTGATCCTATTTGGGTTTGTAAGCTTCCACTCATTTTACTTCCAACAAGATTGAATATCATGAGGGCAAGGGAGAAAAGTCCAATGCTTGCGGCGCCTAAAGCATACTTAGTTTGTAATATTGTAGGTAAAAATACGATGAATGTGTAAAAGACATCATACATGATGAAACCACTCAAAAGAACTACAACGCCGGTTTTGTTTCCTAGAATTTTCCCAAATGCTTTTAAACCTAGTCTTGTTCCTGCTGGTTTTATGTTGACTGGTTTTGTCTCAGGTAATATAAATATGGCTGCTATCAGGATGAGAAGAGCACTGACTGCTGCAAAACCAAAAGTACCTGTGTAACCGAATTTACTACCGATGATGCCACCGATGAGCGGACCAACTGCTGGTGAAATTCCAAGAATCATCTGATATGTAGCCATACTTTCGGCACGCTCTTTACCCTCAAAAACATCTCCGATCATTGTAGCAGCTACTAATGGAACAGATGATGCACCTATTCCTTGAATGACTCGAAAAATGAGTAGCATTTCTATTGAACCTGAAAACATGCATCCTATAGTAGCAATTACATAAATAATTATACCCGGGACTAGGATTTTCTTACGTCCATTACGATCAACAATGGGGCCAAGTATGATTTGCATGGTTGCCATCGCCACAGTGAATAATGTAACCGTCAGATTTACTAAATGTAATGACGTATTTAGATCTTGTTGCAGATCAGGTAGCAAAGGAATGTACAGACTTTGAGCAAGTGATACAATAGCGGCAGAAATCCCCAAGATGAAGAGCAATCGTCGTTTGTTCATAAAACACCTCCGAATTATATTGACTGACTGTCAGTCATAATGTATATTGAGCTTATAACATTGACTGACAGTTAGTCAAGTTGTACATTTAAACTAATATAAAGGAGTGACAAAGGAGATCTGACAATGACACGAGTAAGCAAGAATCCCCAGGAACGAAAAAATGAAATACTGACTGTGGCTATGGAATTATTCAACTCGAAGGGCTATGAAAATACATCCGTCAGTGAAATAGTAAGAAAAGTTGGTGTTTCTCAAGGAACTTTCTACAATTATTTTCAATCCAAAGAAGATGTACTTCATGCTGCTTGTGAACGAACATTAGCATCTCGTTTGGAAGCAATAAATCATTTAGTTGAAAATGGCGAGCTCAACGCGAGAGAAAAACTCATTCGTATTTTTATGGATGCAACCCCTGACGAACATGATGAGGATGTATTTGAATATCTTCATAAGGAAAGTAACAGTACTTTACATCAAAAATGGATTGTTATCGAAATTAATGCATTAATTCCCTATATCAAAAAAATTGTTCAGCAGGGGGCAGAAGAGGGAGAGTTTCTTGCTCAACAACATGAGATTAAAGCGGAGTTTCTTTTGGTAGGTGTTGCATTTTGGCTTGATCGCGGTGTGTTTACCTGGAATGAACAAGAATATCTGGAGAGAAAAAATGCTTTGAACGGGATCATTGATCAGCTACTTGCTGTTAATAAGCAATGATTTGCATAGCTTAAACAGACTATAGGAAGAAGGAAGACAAGAATGAATGCATTAACAAAAGATTTTAGTGAGGTTTTACATGGCCGTCGTACGATAAAGAAATACGATCCAAATTTTAAAATTAGTCGGGAAGAAATTATTGAAATGCTCGAAGATGCTGCTTTGGCACCGTCAGCATTCAATTTACAGCCGTGGCGATTTGTTGTTATTGAAAGTGACAAAGGTAAGGAAGACCTGCTCGAAATTGCGCCTTTTAACTTTTCACAAATTAATACTTCGTCAGCGGTTATCGCCGTCTTTGGTGATCTGAATTTTGTTGACAGCGCAGAAGAGATTTACAAGGAAACCGCTGATCTTGGCTATATAACGCAGGAAATTAAAGATAAGATGCTTGCTATGGTTGTACCCATGTATAATCAATTTTCAATGGATAAGAAAAAAGAGTCTGTGTTGCTGGATGGTGGACTTGTCTCTATGCAATTTATGCTTACGGCACATGCTCATGGTTATGCCACAAATCCAATGTCAGGCTTTAACAAAGAGAAGATTGCAGCAGTGTTGGGATTAGATCCAGAGCGATATGTTCCAATACTGCTCATTTCAATCGGCAAGGGAGCTTCAGATGCGCGCCCGCCTGTTCGTCTTCCGATCGGCCAAATTACAGAGTGGAAATAACAGAATTTTTACTACGAAAAAAAATGCCTCGACTATAGTACCCATGAAAGTCGCTATTGTAGCGGCTTTTTTTGGTTTTAATAGTCTCAAGACTTGACCTACAGTTAACTCTATGTCTTATACTCCGATTAGGCTTGCAAATTATATAAGGAATTGGAGATTTTATTTATTATGGCGAAGAGCACGAATTGGAATGTTTTTGGACTGGCCATACTACTTGGTTTATTTTCTACATTAGGTCCATTTACGATTGATATGTATTTACCGGCTTTTCCGGAGATTGCACAAAATATGAATACAACAGCATCACTTGTACAATTTAGTCTTACTGCTTGTTTATTGGGACTAGGTGTAGGACAACTTGTTATGGGTCCTTTGAGTGATGCGTACGGTAGACGTAGACCATTGTTAATCTGCATGGCAGCCTATATTATTTGTTCCTTGGCATGTGCTTTTGCTCCGAATATCGGACTATTAATTTTGTTTCGTTTCACGCAAGGATTTGCGGCTTCAGCTGGAATTGTCATTTCCCGTGCGATAGCTAGAGATCTGTACAGTGGACATGAACTCACCAAATTTTTCTCTTTGCTTTTGCTTGTAGGGAATTTGGGGCCTTTGGCAGCACCGATTGCGGGAAGTGGGGTTCTTTCATTCACGACATGGATTGGCGTGTTTATCTGCCTTTCATTCCTTGGGATTTTCTTATTAATCATGACAAAATGGAGTTTAAAAGAAACACACCCCGTAGAAAAACGTATGGTTCCAGACTTCAAACAACAATTGGGTAATTACAGAATGCTTCTGCGTGACCGCAAATTTGTTGGCTACATGCTGGCACAGGGAATCATGACGGCAGGGGTCTTTGCTTATGTGGCCGGAACACCATTTATTTACCAAAATATATATGGCGTCACACCCACTGTATTTGCTATATTGTTTGCTTCAAACGGAATCAGCCTGATCATCGGATCTCAAATCGTGGGTCGATTGGCAAAACGTATCCCTGAGCAGACCCTGCTATTATCTGGTCTATGGCTTGCTATAATAGCAAGTGTGGCTGCTTTGGTCGTAACCCTGGCTCATGGTCCACTTTTCGCGTTGGTCATTCCATTGTTCTTCTTCGTTTGCTCGATCGGGATTACGTCTATAGCGGCATTCCCGCTTGCCATGGAGAGTCAAGCCAAGATGGCCGGAAGTGCAGCAGCACTGCTCGGCGTTGTTCCTTTTCTTTTGGGTGCTTTGGTCGCGCCTCTGGTCGGTATTGCGGGTGAGGACACTGCCGTCCCGTTAGGACTCACTTTATTAATGACCAGTATCATTGCGATTGTTACTTATTTCATACTCGTTAAAAACGTCACGCAGCATACACCTAATCATGCCCAATCTAATGCTGACTTTTAAATAGAAGGAACAGCTTGCCATGCATTGGCGTGAGACATGAACATGATCCCATCACAAGTCGCTAACATAGCGGCTTTTTTTGGTTTTTCGTACTGAAAGCTAAGCCAGATCTGTGGTGAGTGGGAGAGGCGACGGATACTCACCGTTTATAGGGAATATAAGTTTAATCTCTCTTGTACAGCATTCAGGACTTCTTCCGGAATCTCCTTAACCTTAATATCTTCACCTAGGAACAGCAACCAATTGGTGATTTCGGTTAATTCTTCTGAATTATGAACATTCATATATGTCTTTAAGAGGGCTGTAGTTTGGTACGGATTCGTATAAGCAATTGAAAACTTTAAAGGATGGTATCTTTTGAATTGAGCAATCGCCTTTGGACCAAGTTCCAGCACAAGATTGATAACTTCTTCCTGTGTACTTAGTTGCTCTATAATCTTTTTAGGACTCAACCTTTTTTTCGTCGGGTATACTTCTACATGAGTGATGTTGTCGACAGATACGATTCGTCTCTTTTCTTCCTCTAAGTCAAAACCTTCAATAATCCAATGGCCTTTTTGATGATGAAGGTGCAAGAGAACAATGGGATAGGACTTTGTTTCCTTCTCTTCTTGGACAGTAACTAACAAATCATTTTCTAAGAGAAGAATTTGGATGAGTTTTTCCAAGGTAGGATGGGGCAGGTCTGAGAGATCAAGCAAGTCTGGATTATGGGGATTGGTCCCTTCAAAAAGCAATATTTGATTCAAATGCACTAGGTCATCTTGCTGATTTTCGGAGATAAGGCCCAATAATTTTTCAGCTAAAGATTGACGACTCTTCAGATAAGGAAGCTGTTGATTTCTTGTTGCCATAAAGGCAATAAATAGCGCTTTGATTTCATTATCGGTAAACCGAACAGTGGGCAGGAGGGAATTGTTCATCACAAAATAACCCCCATCTCGCCCAACTTCAGCGACAAGTGGCATTCCCATGGCTTCAATTTCTCTGATATCTCGAATAGCCGTTGAACGAGAAATGTTAAATTCTTGCATAATTTCAGAAATGGTAAAGTGGGCACGGTTATTGATATACCGCGTGATGATATTAATGCGTTCAACTTTTTTCATGGGGCCCCCTAAACAGTATCATATTCTGACATGATTTAAGGTTATTATAAACCCATCAAGTGAAAACACAAATCAATTGATCATTTAAAAGAGGATGGTGTAAACCATGAGTAATTATCATTTCGAAGAAAAAGACAGCTTTATCGTGCTAGGTATTGGAACGGAGCTTAAGAGCGACTACACAGACTATGCTGGCATAAGCAAGGAGAAAGCAGATTTTTGGTCCACCGTGAAAGAGGATGGAAGCCTGGACACATTAAAGTCTCTGGCAACAAACGACTACATTTTTGCCGTAAACGAAGCAGTCAATAACAAGATGATGCATTATGCTGGTGTCATGACAGAAGAATCTCTGCCAGAAGCAACGAGAGTGATCCAATTTCCTAAGGGAGAATACCTAGTTGTGAAGGGCGAAGCAGAGACGGCTGATGCGCTTAGTAATATGCTTACTGGCATTGCCTTTGGTCAAGCTCTACCGGTAGAAAAGGATTATGCCTATGTTGGTGGCCCAAACACAACGGTCAATATGGGAGAGAAACACGGTTTGGTCTATGGTGAAATGTGGATTCCTGTTGTAAGAAACTAACTGAAGCATAAATATTCAAATGTGAAAGAATCCCTTCTTTTATAGGAAGTGGATTCTTTTTAGTTCGATGTCTAGTGATTATCATTTAATAGATTTAGTTTTCCTCAAGTGTGTTATCATAATCTTTGTGATGACGGCTTCATTCGAGAATAGCTAAGTAATAAGTATTTTTTATTATTTACATAAAGTCAATGGAAGGCAGGAGATATAGCAGTATGGTCACGCTGATACTTTCGCTCGTTATGATTATGAACATATTACTCTCAGCGGTATTTTTGTTTTTTGAAAGGAGAGACATCGGTTATACCTGGGCCTGGCTCATGATTTTTTACTTCATTCCTATTTTAGGTTTTATCGTCTATCTCTTTCTGGGACGTAACCTCAAAAAGAAAAATTTCTACGGACTTTCAGCTGAAGAGAGAAGTTCACTCAAGTTAATTGTCGAGAACCAAATAGTGACATTGAAGGAGCAACGTAAGGAAAGCAACCCCCTGCTCATGAAATATGCTGATCTGATTCAATTGAATCTCACTTCATCCAATGCAATCCTAACCAATGACAATGAGATATTCATCTTCAATGATGGACAAGAGAAATTTGATTCTTTATTTGCTGATATCAAGCATGCCAAGAAAGAGATTAACATCCAATATTACATTATACAACCGGATGCCTTAGGGAAGAAATTACGAGATGAATTAACCATAAAAGCTAAAGAAGGCGTAAAAGTGCGAGTTCTCTATGACGAAATTGGTTCAAAGAAACTTTCACTGAAATTTTTCAGAGAACTGATCTCTGCCGGTGGAGAAGTAGAGGTCTTTTTCCCATCACTGATTAGGCCTTTAAATTTCCGCATGAATAATCGAAATCATCGCAAACTTTGTATCATTGATGGGGAGATTGCTTATATCGGCGGATTTAATCTGGGAAATGAATATCTAGGCATGGATAAAAAGTTTGGATACTGGCGTGATACACATTTTAAAATGCACGGAGATGCCGTTAATCATATTCAAGGTAGGTTTATTTTGGATTGGAAACACGCCAGCAAATCCGATCAAGTAAGTTACGAACAATTCTCCTTCAACACAGTCAAGCTTGGCGGTTCAAGTCCAGTTCAGATTGTGTCTAGTGGTCCTAACTCACAGGTGGAACACCTGAAGAATATGTACATTAAGCTTATAGTAAATGCGAAAAAGAGCGTGTACATTCAAACGCCTTACTTTATTCCTGACAGCACGTTTATGGATGCATGTAAAATCGCCCTCCTATCCGGAGTGGATCTGCGCATTATGATTCCCAATAAACCCGATCACCCGTTTGTATATTGGGCAACTTGGGCGTATGCTGGTGAATTATTGGACTATGGCGCCAAGATTCTGTTATATGACAACGGATTCTTACACGCAAAGACTATTGTAGTAGACGAAGAAGTCGCTTCAGTAGGCACGATGAATATTGATTCCCGGAGCTTTAGGTTGAATTTTGAAGTGAATGCAATTGTATATGATGAGCGAGTTGCGAAACAACTTCAAGAATTGTTTCATCAAGATAGCCAGTTAAGTTCAGAGCTTACTTCTGATCGTTATAGAAATAGGTCCCTTATTATCAAATTTAAAGAAGGAATATCACGTCTTCTTTCACCTATTTTATAGTTTAGCTTCACTGCCAATGTTATCCTCAACAAAGAAACCGTTACCTACGTAGGTAAACGGTCTCTTTGTTTTTAAATTCTATCAATATTATACTTTTTTAAGTCAACAGTTAAAAAGCTCTCTTCAACATTGAAGAGAGCTTCTCAATTGCATGACACCAAGCTGCTAATTTAAAACACCGCTACCGACTATTTTAACCTTTACTTCCGGGTGAAAACGAACTTGGCCATATTGTTTATTCCAGTCAAAGCTTTTCCACAAGTCAGGATAATGGGCAATTAAATGCCTGCCAATCCCGAAGGAATCACATCCACTTTGCTGAAGTGTCTTGATAATTTGTTCTGCGTCCTGAGTCATGTCATCGGATAGCTTACGGTTCAGACGGTCAATCGTCTCCTTTTCTTGCAGATGATTCATTGCATACTCAACAATCGTTACAGGTAGTTCAATATGGAGATTTACATCAATCTGGCCGTCATCAGCAACTTTTACGGCGAGTTTGCGCTTAATTTGTTCGGTATTCGCTTCGTAAGTGACATAGTTCCGTGGATTGTTGGAAGGCCCCGGATGAATCTTTTTAACAAAACGCGCCGCTTTATTCCATTTACCACTCATAATAATGTATAGCGGAGCCTGTTCGGTATTGAGACTCCCACTGAACCTTTGCCCATGAAACAGGGCGATTCCCCGAGCATCAATTTCTTCTCCGTCCTTATAGAGGTAAGGTAGCGTAAAATCCTGTCCGGGATCCAACATGGGAGGGAGAAGGGTCTCTAACGTCATTTCAGGAAAAATGCATAGTTCCTCCAGACTCTTAATTTTTTTCGTAATAAACTCACCAATTAATATGCTACCAACTCTTTTCTGGTGTAACAACTCTCCGGCATCGCCATCCACAATGGCAATTTTCACATGCGAGGTCGGGTAATCGGGTTCCCGATATAAGACATCCAAGTAGGGATAAATGTCATTTTGTGCGAGTTTTTTTCCGTATAAGATCATCCCATATTTGAAGAAACGAATATCACCCGTCACTTTAGCCCGGATTCTATCTGTGCTTTGACGAACGGATCTCCCGGTACCTGAATGGACTTCATTAACGCTCCCTTGTTGACTCTCAAAATCATCGACAATTTCAAGCGTTTGTTTAATTTCACCTTCTGAGGTGATGTCATACGCTGAAGCATTAGCCAGTCTTGCGTCTTTTAAACTATCCTGATCCCAGCAACCCGTTATCACCATGAGCAGGACCAGTATGCCAAGGGCTATTCCTCGTTTGCTCATATCATCTTCTCTTTTCGTTTCAATATATAGGACAGAACCAGTAGCAATAGGGGTAAAATCATGAGAAAAAAGTAAGCCGATCTATTAGCAATCGTACTAATCAACTCAAGGTTTTCCTTCTGATGTGGCAGATAGGCAATTACGCAAGAAGCAAGAACGACATAAGGTACAGCTTTCTTATGGTGTTTTTGTTTGAAGAGGTAACTTATACCATAGGATGCCGTATAGTAGTAGCCACAAATGGCCCCGAAAATTGAAATTAACCAGATGGGGAGGAACAGGAAATCGGCCCGATCCATTGTCCCGAGTGGGATAGAGCGGAGCAGATAAATGACAGGTTCAGGCATTAAGTCAAGTTGCTGAGGGCTGAAAGCCGTTGAGCAGATGAACACGGTAAATGCATACAACATCACGACTACAGCGCTTGCTAAAGCAACAGACTTAAGTTTGCCACCGCTGCTACCTTCAACCATCGGAAACACAACGAGAAAAAATTCGAAACCGAACATAGCCATTAACGTTTCGGTTGAACCACTGATAATATTGGGCCAACCTGCTTCAGTCATAGGCAATAGATATAACAGATTTATTTCCTTGATTCCATAACTGATCAATACCATCATGGGCAAGACCAAAAAGGAGATGAGTACAAGCACGCGGGCAATAATTCGCAATTTTTGACGAACCAAATAGATGCTGCTGAACAAAAAGAGGGCTAATATAGCCCACCGTGGAGTATCCTGAAGCATCCAGCGGTTAATTACACCGTAGGCGTTTACCAGGACAGAAGTGCCCATCAACAGGAAATATCCGACGTAGGCAATAATCAGTATCTTCCCAATCCATTTACCTGCAATCAGGGTTACAATTTGATATATTGAGGAACTCGGGAATCTTCGCATCAAAAGCCAGCACAGCAGGATGATAAGTTGAATCAGGAATCCTCCTAAAAAAACAGAGATCCACCCGCCGCCCTTGGACAGAAGGTGTATCCGGTAAGGGAGGGACAAAATATCTACACCGATCTCAAATTTCATAATGAGTAAGAACAATTGTCCCCGAGTGATTGTCGTTTCCTTATTCACGTTTTTTCCAACTCCTCGAGAACTTCTGCTGATTCAGCCGCTGAGGCCGAGCATCATGAGGACGCTCGCGAAGCGCCCAGATGGGAAATCGAATCCATACATCCTTCATGTCCTTTAATCGAAAAGGGGCGACCGGAGCAAAATAAGGCGATCCGAAGTTCTCCAGTTTACAGAGATGAATGGTTAGAATCACCAGACCAAATGCGATACCGATATATCCAAAAAGCGCCGCGCCAATCATCATCGGAAAGCGGAGAATACGTACTGCTGAACTCATCTCATGCGAAGGTACCAAGAACGACGAGATGGCAGTCAGTGATACCACAATGATCATTGTATAAGATACAAGCCCCGCCCGAACGATAGCATCTCCAATTACCAAACCGCCAACGATGCCGATCGTCTGGCCCACGCGGCTGGGAAGACGGACCCCGGCTTCTCTTAATACTTCAAAGATCAGTTCAAGCAACATGGCCTCTACCAAGGCAGGGAAGGGGATACTTTGCAATGATTTTTTGATTGTGTGTGCCAGCTCCAACGGTAAAATCGCGGAGTGAAAAGAGATGGTTGCAATATATACAGCAGGCAATGTAAATGCAATAACGAAGCTCATCATACGAATTAACCGTAAAAAAGAACTGACGATCCAGCGACCATGATAATCATCCGGACTTTGGTAAAATGCAAAAAACGTAACTGGCGCAATAAGTGCTGACGGGCTTCCTTCGGCAAGTATGGCGACACGACCCTCCATCAAGTTGGCAATAACCCGGTCAGGTCGTTCTGTACTGAGCTGCTGAGGGAAAAGGGAAAAGGGGTTATCCTCCACAAACTCTTCAATAAATCCTGGCGCCAACACCATATCTGAAGATATGGATGAGATTCGCTCTTTTACCTCTTCTATCAACGCTGGATTGGTCACATCCTGAAGGTATACAACTGCAATTTTGGTATGCGTCTTCTCGCCAACGTTAAAATATCGAACGATTAAGGAAGGACTTATAATTTGTCTACGGATCAGATTCAAATTAACGGAAAGTTGCTCTATGAATCCATTGTGCGGTCCTCGAATAACACCTTCGTTTTCCGGTTCGGTTGTGTTGCGAACATACATTTTCTCGGTTGACAGAATGTAAAACTCGGGGTTTCCGTCAAGTATGCAAAGGCATTTCCCTTGAATAAGTGAGTCTATTCCGTTTTGCAGATCAGTATCTTTTCGACTTTCTAATGTGGTGAACAATGGGTAGATTTCCGAATCAGCTTGGCCATTCAGTGCTGTTAAGACATGTGTTTGAATGATCTCCTGGTCTACAAGTGAATCGATATAGAGAAGCACACTCTGCACACCATTGAATAAGAGCGATTGTTGTTTCAAATCGTCAGTATAGTAAAGGGACTGCTCCACATATGAAATATTCATTTTCAATTCAGAGAATGCATGATTGGTTGGGGCCATTGATCCACCTCGTTTCAAAATGCGACATGGATTATTTTGTGCAATATCAAAACTATTATTCAATAATTCACAATCAAATTAGAAACTTTTTCCTAAATCTAGCGTCTAATACTATGACTTTTTGAGGGGATACAAATTACTAGAGAGCAGAAGGAGCCAAAGACAAAGCATGAATATGAAGAAGAAATTGTCCATTTTTACCGCTTTAGCCGTTTTCCAAGCATTTGCAGTCGGTTCCGTGAGTGCGCAGTCAGTACCGCAAAGTGACACAGCGTCCGTAAACACGGCCAACGTAGAATCGGTTGAGGTGATAAAGGAAGTGCAACCGATTGCAGAGCGTGAAGTGAAGACGGAGAGCACCAATGCATCGATTGATACTCCGACCTCTGATGAAAAGAACACTGAGGTGGAGAAACCCGCCAGTAATGGTGGGGAGACGACTTCAAATTTAACAAGTACAGATTCTACAACTCAGGAAGGAAGCACTGAGGAGGTTGAAACGCCAGCTACGCCTGCTCAAGTAGAGCAACCATCCATTGATGGGAAGTCTCCAGTAGGTTCAGGCGGAAATCTGACGTTGTACATGAATAGCAACAAAATGGAGCAGGATGGAAAAACGTATCTTGCTGGCCAACCAATGACTGTAAAAAACGGTGTATCCTATGTTGCAATTCGTGCGCTGGTTGACCGTGTGGGATACGGGGTTAAATACGATAACATGACCAAGGAAACCATCATTATTAGTGGTGACGATGAACTCCGATTCACAACCAACAGCAAAGAGTATACTGTAAATGGAGAGACCAGAACCATGAAAGGCCCCGCATATCAGCAAAAAAATACGTTCATGGTGCCGTTAACTTCCATTACTCAAGCGCTGAACATCACCTATAAAGTGAATCAGTCGGCTAAAACAGTTGTGCTGAATCTAAATACGAAACCTGTTGCAAGCTTTACCATTTCCCAAAAGGAAATCTTTGCGGGCGATAAAGTGGACTATGTGACTTCTTCCAGTTCTCCAAATGCAATGGATATCGTTGACGAACGCTGGACAGGTCGTCAAGATTCATTTGAACAAGCAGGTACATATACCATTTCATATGAGGTTCAGGATTCCAATGGCCAATGGAGCGATCCCTATTCCATTACGATTGAAGTATTGGCTCCTAATCTTCCTCCTGTAGCCATGTTCGCTACGGATAAAGAACAATATAAAATGGGCGAAAAAATAACATACACAGACCAAAGCACAGATGATGAAGATAATATTGTTAAAGCAGTATGGGAGAACAATTCACTTGCTTTCTTTGAAGCGGGTCCAAAAACGGTCACACTTACGGTTACTGACAATCACGGTGCTACGAACACGTACTCCAAAGTCATCACCATAACGAATGAGACCTTATATTCATTTACCGATTTCAATTTACTCTTTACGCCGGTAGGACAAAAATTTACCTTTAACGGCGGCGAAGTGACTACGATGGAGAAAGTGCCTTATACGTACATGGATGAGCCAAGTTTGCTGATCCGCAGCAACAGTCCGGAAACCGTGAATACGGAAGGCATCGTATATAAAGAATCATCTTCGGGGCAGACCCGTTTCATGATTCACCACGTAAACAATACAGGAAAAAGAGTGAAAATGTATGTAATTGCAACCAATAACAACCCAAATCCGGCCGTATTTGAACAACAAAATATGGGCTTTGCAGGTCCTACTCCGTATGCTACCGTAGCTGGGAAATTGTCTATTGATAAATGGTTCAAGTCGATTCAGACCGGAGCTGATCAGAAGAAAGAATACCTTCAACCTGGAGAAAGTAAACTGATCTTGACTGAACTTAATAAAACGCCGATGAAAGAAGGACAAGTCATCTCCCTCTATTCGGACGCTTATAGTGATTACTCCCTGGACTATAACGTTATCCTGGTCGAGGAAAATAAAGATCCATTCGAGGCTTTACCATTGCTACCTGTGCTTGATCGTGACGGAGTGCACAACCGTGGTACGTATCCAAATGCAACACGTAACATAACGTACGATCAGCAGGTGGGAACAAAACCAGCCCGTCTGCCACTTGGTGACAATTCAAGCGATCCCAATCTGGTTGGAACAGATCCTATGGCTTACACAGACGCATCCAATGCGGGCAACTTCGGCGTATTGTACAAAATCACGCTGACCAATGTCGCTCCGCGCACGCTAATCTCATTTAACCCTCGTGGAGGAAAGTACTCCGGAGTAGCTCTGGTGAACAATCAGCTGGTAGCGATTGCCGAAGGCAACGTTGCGGTTACCAATTCAAGTGAACAAAGCGTTCTTTACCGCACAGGATCATTTGGAGAGAGTGTAACGATTCTTTTCTCTGCCGCGCCAGGAAGCAACCTGCCGGTCAATCTGCTCTTTACACCACTCCCATCGGAGAAGTAAAGGTATATGAGGTTTAATATCTAAATCAAAGGCAACCGAACAGGAATGATTCGGTTGCCTTTTTCCATTCTCGCTAACTAATTCATTAAGCTAAGTGGCAGGAAAGCTGAATAATTAATCGAATTGATTGGATGAGATGGCTTTAAGAAACGAAGTTCGCAGTGGGAAAGAGGAGGAAAACGTAATGGATTTGGGATTAAAGGATAAAGTAGCGCTAATTACAGGCGGCAGCAAAGGGATTGGGCTAGAGACTGCAGTGATATTAGCAACGGAAGGCGCAAAGGTGGCAATCGTTGCCCGCAACAAAGAGGCGCTCCAAGCTGCGGCGCGACGTATTAAGGAAACGACTGGTGCAGAGGCACTAGTTATTTCTGCAGATATTTCAGTAGAAGCAGAGGTACGAAGCGTGGTGGAACAGACTGCACAGCATTTCGGTGGATTGGATATCTTGGTCAACAATGCGGGGACCTCCGCGGCTAGGCCGTTTGAAGAGGTCGGTACCGAAAGCTGGGCTGCTGACCTGGATCTGAAATTGTTAGGAGCAGTTCACAGTTCTAAGGAAGCAATTTCTCATATGCGCCAAAGAGGTGGTGGTTCTATCCTTAATGTGACGGCGACTGTTGGGAAGACACCATCTGCGTCATCTTTGCCAACATCAGTCAGCCGAGCCGCAGGTCTTGCACTTACAAAGGCGATGAGCAAAGATCTCGCCAAGGACAATATTCGTGTTAACGCGGTGTGCATCGGTCTGATTCGTAGCGATCAGATTGAACGGAAGTGGCAGGCTTCAGCACCAGAGCAAAGTTGGGAGGAGTTCGCTTCCGACCCAATTCATGGCATCCCACTTCAGAGAATAGGTCAGACCGAAGAGGCGGCAAAAGTTATTGCTTTTCTTGTGTCGGGAGCAGCCTCCTACGTAACAGGAACTGCCGTTAATATAGACGGCGGTAAATCCCCTGTACTATAAAAAGTAAGATCAACCACCCAATTGATGGACAACAATATGATCCTATTAAGAGTCGCTATCTTGCTCATAACCCTGTCAAGTAGACAGTAAAAAAAACGATTTAAGCTACGGGCGTTTCCGGTATTCCACCGGGGAACGCCCGTTTAGTCTTTTCTGGAATCGGTTCTGGTTATAGAACAGAAGATACTCGCTCAGTTGCTGATCAACCTCCACTTGCGGGATGAGCTGTTAGAACGATCCAAGACACACTTCCTTAATATCTTATAAGAAATTCTTGAAATTTCAGAAATTTATCCGATAGGGGGGTGCTAATATACAAATACAAACAAAGACGAGGTGATGATATGCAAGTAAAATTGGCAACGGACGCCATTCCTCTCTCCAAAAAGCGGAAGTCATGGATAAGGACGATCCAAAAATATAAAGTGATGTATGCTCTCTTACTACCAGCCTTAATTTACTTTGCCGTATTCAAATACATTCCTATGGCGGGAATATTGATTGCTTTTAAAAACTATAACCTGGCTTTGGGAATATGGGATAGCCCGTGGGTGGGATTCAAGAATTTTACGGATTTTATGAACGGCGTTTATTTCTGGGACATTATGAAAAATACGATTGTTATATCGCTCTATAAGCTATTGTTCGGTTTCTCTGCTCCCATCGTACTTGCTTTACTGCTCAATGAAGTTCATACGCAATGGTTCAAGAAAATCGTACAAACCATTACTTATTTACCCCACTTTCTGTCTTGGGTCATTGTATATGGATTGATGGTAGCATTATTAGCTCCAGGTGATGGCCTTTTTAATATGATTTTGAAGGAAAGTGGTTTTCAGCCCATTTCATTTCTAACGGAGCCTGCTTGGGGAAGACTGCTGGTCATCGCATCTGAAATATGGAAGGACATTGGATGGGGAGCGATACTGTACCTCGCCGCATTAGCAGGGATTGATCCGAGCTTATATGAAGCGGCTCGAATGGATGGCGCTTCCAAATGGAGACAGCTCTGGCATATCACTTTGCCCGGCATTCGAGGAGTCATTATTCTGATGCTGATCCTTAAATTAAGCCATATTCTGGATGCTGGATTTGACCAAATATTCATGTTTGCCAACACCTTTAACCAGGAGAAGATCGACATTATCGACACCTGGGTATACCGTGAAGGGTTGGAGCGTCTCAAGATTGGTTTGGCTACTGCTGTAGGATTGTTTAAAGCTGTCATTGGATTTGGTTTAGTTTTGGCAGCCAATAAGCTCGCCAAAAAATTCGATGGGCAAATTTGGTGAGGTGGTTTTTAAAATGATCCATTTGACAATCGGAGAAAAAGTCTGGCAATCTGTCGTTTATGTTATTCTTATTATTTTATCATTACTTTGCTTACTACCCTTTCTATATGTGATTGCTGTTTCAGTGACGCCAGAATCGGAAGTGTTAAGAAGAGGGATTGTTATTATACCAGAATCTTTTACTTTTCTGGCCTATAAAGAAGTCTTCATCTCACATGGGATCTGGCAGGCGTATAAAATTACGTTGTTTCGAACGATTGTAGGCACGATGCTTAATGTGTTTTTTACGGTCCTAGCAGCTTATCCGCTATCCAAAAAATATTTGCCGGGCCGCAGTCCATTTTTACTATTCATTGTGTTTACCATGATGTTTAGTGGGGGGTTAATTCCGACTTATCTACTAATTCGCTCTCTGGGGTTGCTAAACAGTCCGTGGGTATTGATTATTCCGAATCTCATTAGTGCATTTAATCTGGTGATCATTAAAGGCTTTTTCGAGCAATTGCCTGGTGAAATCGAGGAATCGGCGAGGGTTGACGGTGCAAGTGAACTTCAATCGTTATGGCGGATCATTTTACCACTGTCTTTGCCCGTCATTTCCACCGTTTCTTTATTTTACGCAGTGGGGCATTGGAACAGTTATTTTGATGCTATTGTTTATATCAATGATTCCAACTTCATGCCGCTTCAAGTAGTCTTGCGCAACATCCTGCTTAACGTCGCAACACAAAGCGCTGAGTCGCTCGCCAATTCCGGAGCTGTAAGTACGTTCGCTGTGCAGATGGCTACCGTTGTTGTGACTACGGTTCCAATTTTAATCGTTTACCCATTTTTACAAAAGCATTTTACCAAAGGTGTACTCTTGGGATCCGTTAAAGGTTAAAAGATGTTCCAACCTAACTTATTACGGGGAATCCGTGATAATATACAAGCAAAGGAGAGGTCAATATGCAGCGTAAAAAGATTTCATTTGCTATTCTGTCTGCAATCTTAGGACTTGGAACGTTATTATCAGGTTGTGGGGGAGAAGAAGTTACATCGACATCTTCGAGTAATTCGCAGGGCCAGTTTGCAACCAAAATGAAAATCTCAATGTTTAACCAAGGCACTTTTAATGCTGCTGCTCCGGTACCTCCACGTGATGAAGATATTCAACGCCAAATGTTGGAAGAAGAGATGAACATCGACTTGGATATGATGATTCCTCAAGCGGGTCAAGCAACAACCAAACTGAATACACTTATTGCAGGCGGGGATATTCCTGACTTGATCTTCTTGAAGAGTCGTGCTGATCTCGCGCAATATTACGACCAAGGTGTTCTTGCGGATTTGACACCGTATATGGATGAATTCCCTGAACTACAGAAACGATTTGGCAACGACTCCTGGGAGGCGATGTCCTATCAAGGAAAAACCATTGGAGTTCCAGGCTATGATAATGTAAACGGTATCAGTCGAAGCTTCTTCATCCGCAACGATTGGCTGAAAAAGCTGAATATGGAGGTACCAACGACACCTGACGAGTTGTTCGAAGTTATGAAAGCCTTTACAGAGAAAGACCCGGACGGGAATGGTAAAAACGATACGTACGGATTCATCGGCGGTATGAACAAAGAAGGTAATCTGCAAACCTACGGCTTCGATAGCTTGATGTGGATGTTTGGCGTCAACCCTCCTTCGGCCGTTGAGATAAAAGATAATGAACCAGTATTTCTGTTTATCGATCCCAAAATGAAAGAAGCGCTTGCTTACATTAATAAAATGATGGCAGCCAAGGTCGTTGACCCGGACTGGGTGACGATGAATTCGCCTGATTTGTTGGACCAAAAGATGTTTAAGGGCAAAGTTGGCTTCATGATCAGAGATGCTCGCAGACTGGAGCCGGATTATCAGCAGAAAATGAAAGAAATTAGTGGCGAGGTGCCGGAATGGATCGTTATTCCTCCGATGAAAGGTCCTTACGGGGATCAAATTGTAGAGAGAAAATCGTTCCAGGGCAATTCATGGGCCATTTCCGCAAAAGCGGACGAGGACAAAATCATTCGGATCTTGTCCATGCTGAATTATCTCTTTACGGATGAAGAAGCCTATCCGAACTTTGCATACGGAATCAAAGGCATTCATTGGGATGTCGTAGACGGCAAGATCAAAAATAAAACCTCCGAGTTATCGAAGGAAATGAAAGAGAAGTACCTGTGGGTCGATCATTATAGAATGCCACGCCGTGGTGATGATGCGGAGTACTTCAGTTTCCAGAATCCTAAGACAGCGGAAGCTTTCAAGGACAATCAACAATATGTGGGGCCAACATTGCCCGGAAATTTATTGACCCCAGACCCCAGCGATACCTTGGATGCTGACCGCACTCGTTTCATTAATGAAAGCTTAGTTAAATTTATGACAGGTAAAGAGCCCCTTTCCAACTGGGACAATTTCCTCCAGACGCTGGATACCAAGTTTGACATGCAGAAATATAAGGAAACAGCAATCCAGCAATTTAAAGAAGCCGGCCTTATCAAGTAAAAATAAACGAAGAGAGAGTGGCTATTCGTAGCCCCTCTCTTTATTAGCATATGCTATTCTTAGTTTAAAACGGAACTAAAAGGAAGATGATCGATGCGAAGAAGAATCAGCTTACCTTTAAAATTATTTTTTATCGTATTTGCATTTGTATTAGGTTGCATCATCTTGATAAGCCAATTGTCTTATCGTTATGTGCAAAAGGAAATAAGAACCAATGACATTTTTTACACCAATCAAATACTAGACAAGGTAGACCAGTATTTCACCGTTAATTTTTCCTCCTTCCAGACGATTCTCTTCTCAGTCGAAACATCAGTGAAAGCAAACATTAACAATACCGAAGTGATTAAAAAGCAATTAAGAGAGCTGTATGAACTCAACAGTATTTATGTCAGTAATATTTATTTGATCAAAAGCGATTTATCCATTCTAGGTGGAAGTACACCTACTCGAATATTCGATGAACCTTTATCTGAAAGAGCACCTTTATTTGATGCGGCTGACAAGAATAGAAGGACTACCTTTGTTAGTGAACCTTACAAATCGAAGTATTCCGGCTGGACCGTTACGATGGTTCGATATCTGAACGGTGCTCCGTTTCCTATGGCCATTGCGGTTGATCTGGATCTAAATTCCATTGAAGAAACCTTGTTCAAGATTAATAAACAGGAACAAATGAATCTGGCTTTGATCACCGCGTCAGGTAAGATCATTGCCGGGTTTTCTGAAAATAAAGGACCACTGAATATTCAAGATCATACGTTTTCGATCGGCGAGACGTCAGCGGAAGAAATTCTGGATACGGCAGAAACAAATCTTCAACTGTATACCAACGATGGCACTCCGGTCTCTCTTTTGAAAAAACCAACGGAAAAATTCAACTGGACCATTATCTCGATCAACGATGAATCACGCTTAAAAGCAGCTTTGTCCAGATTGGAAACTTATTACCTCGAGCTTCTCGCTGCAGGTCTTCTTTTAAGCTTATTCATTTCTTTTTTGGTTGCCAAATATATAAGGAAACCACTCTATACGCTCAAAACAAAAATGAAGCAGGTGGAGCAAGGCATCCTCACCACGACAATAACCATTAATCGAAACGATGAGTTTGGCGATCTTTCACGAGCATTCGATCGTATGCTGCAGCAAATTGTGGAACTGATTCGCCGGGCCGAGCTTCATAATGAACTGGAGCGGAAGCTGGAAATCCAGGTGTTACAGTCTCAAATTAACCCACATTTCCTGTATAACACACTTGGTTCGATCAGCAATGTGATACGTCTCGGACAAATAGAGAAAGTAGATGTGGTGATCGGGTCGCTCATTTCATTATTGGAATACGGGATAGACGATGCTTCAGAGAAGGTTTCCCTACGCCAGGAATTACGCAATGTAGCGGACTATATCGAGATCCAGAACATTCGGTATAACCGAAACTTCCACTTGATTGAAAATATCGAAACAGGACTGATGGATTTTCCGGTTTTTCGAATGCTGTTGCAACCCCTTGTGGAGAATAGCATCTTCCATGGTTATAACGGTGGGGGAATTGAGGGGCCTATTACGATTCATGCGTACAGGGAGGACGGCATCGTCATCATTGAAGTTGTTGATCAAGGTGAGGGAATTCCAACTGATAAAATAAAGCATATTTTAATCTCGGAACCGAGTGAAGAGGAAGTAAAAAGAAAAAGAATCGGGCTGAATAATATTCATGGTCGAATAAGACTTCACTACGGAGAACAATTCGGGTTGCAAATCATTAGCATACCTAAGGAAATAACCCGTATACGCGCTGTATTCCCGGCAGAATTGCCAAAAGGAGATGCATGATGGGGAGAGACTATACCTGCTTCATTGTTGACGATGAAGACCTGATCATTCAACGATTGGAATTGTTTTTTTATGAGCTCTCTCATAGGGATAGACGATTTGTTCTGGTGGGCAAAGCGAATAATGGGCTGAATGGGATCGAGGAGATCATAAAACTTAAACCGGATATCGTCATATCCGATATTGTAATGCCGCGAATGGACGGAATTTCCATGATTGAGCAGCTCAAGGCGGAGCTCCCCCATACCCAATACATACTGCTGACCGCCTATTCATCCTTCGAATACGCTCAGCGAGCGATTCAAGCCAACGTATTGGAGTACATTGTAAAGGTTCCGCTAAGGGAAGCCGATTTGAATCGAGCGTTGGATAAGGCAGCCGGAATTTTAAATGAGTTTGAGAAAAAAGAAGCGGAATTTCACTCGTTAAACGTATCCGTGCTTGAAAATAAATATAGAGTCCGCAAGCAATTTTTTAACGAATTGATCCGAGGTGAAATTCCTTCTCATCGGGCATCGGATTTTGCCAATCGCATGCAGTTTCATTTCTTTCAAGCCAACTACTGCTGCTTCATCGTTGAAATGAATACGTATGAAAGTTTCCGCAACGAATACGCGGCCGCAGATCAAAACATCTTGAAATATGCGATAACAAATATCATCGAAGAAACAATGATGAACGGTGGCAGTGGCGTAGCTGCGGATCTGTCCGATAATCGTTTTATTGGCTTTTTATCTTGGGAAAATAACCGCAGTGATATGGAAACGGAATATGCTTGTCTTTCCTTGGGAGGGCAGATCATCTCTCATTTGCATCAATATTTGAATCAAAGGGTATCTGTTGCTTTTGGTGGTCCACACCGAGGCTGGGAATCGATCAAACAAGCGTATACGGATGCTAAAAATGTGAGTGAGGATTTCTATTATTATACCGAGAAAGTCGTAAAAACACCGATGCATCGGTTCCAATACCATAATGACAAAAAAGCAGACTTTCAGCAGAAGCTGGCTGATTTTCTTATACGGCTGAAACGAAAGATTTCCAAGGAAGAGCTGGACAATGCACTTGCCGAACTGTCGCAATTTGTTTCGGACCATAAAATCCACAAGTCGATCATGGCGCCAATGATTAGAGACTTGTACAGAGACATTACCGTAAAGTTTAAATCGGGGAACAAGATGACCACGGAAGTGCCAGAATTCCCTATGGAATTTATGGCATTTCAAGAGCAACTCGCCTATATTGGCGACTTCACATTCGAATACGTGCATGCGGGCCAACTGTTACATCGTGCAGAAATTATGAGTGCTATGCATTTTATAGAGACAAACTTGAAACAACGTTTAACGTTGGAGGCCATTGCGGAGGAAGTGAATTTAGCACCATCGTATTTTAGCAGCTTATTCAAAAAAACAATGAACGAAGGCGTGATAAGCTACATCAACCGTAAAAAAATCCATCTCGCCCTCGAGTTGTTAAACGTTCGGGATTATTCTTTATTGGAATTGTGCGAAGAAGTAGGCATCGTCAATGAAGGTTACTTTTGCAAACTTTTCAAAGAATATACGGGGGATACACCCAAGCAATATCGGATAAAAATGACACGGTAAGAATTCAACTAAGGATGCAAAAAATGTATGATTTTTTCGCGAAATCCTGTAAAAAAAAACGGGCCAAAACCATTACCATGATAGGAGTATCTAATCATGGAGGTTATCCAAATGGAGCTTATAAAAGCAGATGTAACCGTCATAGGTGGAGGAATTGCCGGGATATGTGCTGCCATTGCTGCCGCACGCCAAGGGCTACAGGTTTCACTTATCAATGATCGGCCAGTTCTGGGGGGAAATGCGAGCAGCGAGGTCAGAGTTCATATCAACGGGTCGGCATATCTCGGAAACAGTCCATCCTATTATGCTCGCGAAGGCGGGTTGGTGGAAGAACTCAAACTGAAGATATTTCATTACAACCCGCTATACAACAAGAAGCTTATGCTTTCGCTTTCGGATACGGTCTTGCTCGACATGGTGTATGATGAGCCCAACATTTCTCTATTCCTGAATACATGTGTGCATGAAACAGGCTTGGAGAACGGCAGAATCAAATGGGTGGAGGGCCTTCAATTGGCTTCAGAGAGAAAATTTCGTTTTAAAAGCCCAACCTACATTGATTGCTCCGGCGATGGAATTGTTGGGTACCAAGCAGGTGCTCACTTCCGATGGGGAAGAGAGGCGAAGCATGAATACAAGGAGGAGCTCGCTCCAGAAGTGGCGGATCATTACACCATGGGCGATACGATTCTGTTTCAAGCCCGTGACGTAGACTTCTACGTTCCATACACAAGGCCTGGCTTTGCGTATGATATTACCAAGCTGGAGTTTTTCGATAGTATCAGAAAAGGATTAAACCATCGGTCTTTTCCAAGGAAAATCAACGGGCTTGGCGGATTGTGGTGGCTGGAATACGGCGGACATCTGGATATTATCAAGAATAATGAAGACATCGCATTGGAACTGCGGAAATTGGTGTACGGGATCTGGGATTATATCAAAAATAGCGGTGAGTTTGATGATGTAGACAATCTTATCCTGGATTATGTATGCCCGATTCCGGGCAAGCGGGAGTCAAGGCGGTTTATCGGGGAGCACATGCTGTCTCAGAACGATCTTACAGAAAAGACTCATTTCGAAGATGCTGTATCCGTCGGAGGCTGGTATATGGATCTGCATGCGAATAAAGGCATCTACGATGAGGGACCGGCTACCGCGTGGAACTTTGTGCCGGGATTGTATAATATCCCGTTTCGCAGCTTATTTTCACGCAATATCCCAAATCTCATGTTTGCTGGACGCAATATAAGCGCTACCCATGTGGCTTTTGGATCTACAAGGGTGATGGCAACCTGTGGTTGTATGGGGCAGGCGGTAGGAACGGCTGCTGCATTATGCGCAAAATATGAGACAGACCCCGCGGCCATCGTCAAAGCCCATATGGGTGAGCTTCAGGCCCAGCTGCTTCGAGACGGGCAAACGATTGTAGGCCTTCAAGAGCCGTTAGATCCTTATTTCGCAGACGGATTAACGATTCGTGCCTCGTCTCAGCGAAGCTATGAACAACTTCATCCAACCGAAGAGATCTCCTTGGAGAAAGCATTATGTTTGGTCTTGCCGATTCAGACATCTGTGGTTGAAAGTGTGCAGATCAAAATTAGAAATAGATCCGAGCATTCGGAAACGTTGCATGTGAAGCTGTATGGCGGTGATCGGAAGGAAAACTATATTCCCACCAACGAGTTGAAAGACTACACCTTGGTTATTTCAGCGGGTTACGATGACTGGATTACACTGGACCTCAGCTGCAAGAAGCCAGAAGACGATAAAATCTACATCGTATTGGAAGGTACGGCAAGCCTTACCGTACACAGCAATGAAGAGAAAATGACTGGAGCGGTTAGCTTCCTTTATAAGCCGGAAGAGCCATCCAGGCTGAAGAAGTTTAATAAGAGCATTTGCTTCAAAGACCTGATACCATTCCAAGATATGTATAATCCCACGAATGTCCTCAACGGCTTCTCCAGACCTCATGGGCTGCCAAACAGCTGGATTTCTGAACGTTCAGAAGGACAGGAATGGTTGGAATTTGGTTTTGCAAGCCCCAAGAATCTGGATGAAGTTCATCTTGTCTTCAATTCACAGCTGAATTTGGAGCATTTCGACGATCCGATCGAGCCATTGATTCAAGATTATGATGTGACTTTAACTTTGGAAGACGGAACCGAGAGTGAAATTAAAGTCCGTGGGAATTATCTTTCGTTGAATAAACATCAGGTGCATGCACAAGGTGTAACCCAAATCCGGTTTGATTTCTGTTCAACGTATGGTTCGCCTTATTATGAAGTGTTTGCTGTGAAACTTTTTGCTTCTAAAAACGCTAAGTGAGGTCGGGTGAAGTCGAGATGAAGGAATTTTTCCCACGAAGAGGGCTGCCTAATGTCATTCAGAAGTTGGAAAATGGGGAAACCGTGACCATCGTTTATTTTGGCGGCAGTAATACACGTTCGGCAGGATATAGGGTTATGACGGCGGATTGGCTGCGAGGGCAATATCCCCATGCCGATATCCGCACTGTAAACGCAGGCATTGATGGGACAGGATCGGACCTTGGTTGCGCACGTTTGGAGACAGATGTACTGCGTCATCAGCCTGATCTCGTGTTTGTTGAATTTGTTGGTAACGATGGCGGAGTGCCCGAATCCAAGGCGCGGATCGAAGGCATTGTCCGACAGATCCGCAAGCAGAGCAGGTTTACCGATATCCTGTTTGTATATACGGTTAAAGAGCGGGATTTGACCACATTTCAATCCGGCGAATACCAGAAGGGAGCTCTTATGCAAGAGGAAGTCGCCGACTATTACGGCATTCCTTCGATTCATCTGGGCGTAGCGGTCAGTCAATTGGTTTCGGATGGAAAGCTCATTTTCACCTCGAGGGCAGACGTGTCCATTCCCGGAGCTGTTATTTTCACGCATGATTCAATCCATCCAACGATTCCAGAAGGACATCAGATTTACACCGATACAATCACACGGTCGTTTGAAAAAATCAGAGAACTTCGAGATCACGTGGGAAAATTCGAACATCACTTGCCGCAGGACCCCGTGGTCCCAGCCAATCCTTGGGAGTATGCAACCATGCTGCCACTGGATCGTCTCACTCATTTTTCCGCAGGGTGGTCTTACATGACCCCAGATAATTTTCCTTTAGTGCGCGAGTATGATTGGTTGTTCCCCGGTCTATGGCGAGCAGTTGATCCCGGAGAGGCGATCACAGTGGAGTTTGAGGGTACACACATCGGCTTATTTGATATCGGGGGGCCGGATTCTGGCCGATTGAAGGTGTCGGTGGATGGGGAGGAACCCTTTCTTATCGATCGATTCACTTCATATAACGATCATAATCGAAATCAATATGTTTTTTTGCCGGAGCTACCGAATGGGAAACATACAGTTCGCTTCGAGATCGATCACGAGAAAACTGACAAAGCGGCCGTGTTTGAGGCAAGTGGCAATGAACGAAGTATGGAACATGTTCGGCATCATCAAGCTTGGTATGATCAAACGGTCATTCAGCTTGGAAAGTTGTTATTGGTGCAGCCGCCATTATAATTGATGGGTTCACTTGAAACACCTGGATACCTACATTCTATCTGACTGCAATGAGCGCTCAGTTAGATGTAGGTTTTTTCACTTAAAATCGTATAAGAAATTCTTAAAATGAAAGAAATTTTACGGTGATGTGACTGCTAAGATAAAAACAACAGAGCGGGATTAGGCAGAAGGGTAAGGTTAAGTGTTTTTACCATCATTTGAGCAAAAGGCAACTCATTTTTGGAAGCGTTATCATTATAAGGAGAGGCTGTGAATTGTATGGTCAAAAGGAAGCTGTTTTTCTTCATCGTTTTCATGTTGACGATCGTAGTTCCTTCCAGCCTGATCGGAATAAGGGCCGCTTACGCGGAGACCTTACCTTATCAGACCATTATCATCGATGACGGTAGCATTAAGATTAATGATGTTGTGACACCTGATGCGGGTAACGAGAACAATGGATATTCGGCTCCTAATTGGACCACAAGCACAGGGGTGAAGGGGTATGATCTTTCCAGCACCAAATATACAAGTGTAGCAGGCAGAACGATGACATGGAATCCACGCTTGGAAGCAGGAACGGCGAAAATATCGTTCTATAAGCTGGATTGGGCGGATAAGGCTGATAGCAATGTAAAAATCGAAATTGTTCATAATGGAACAACGGATGTAGTCTTTATGGATCTAAGACCCTCATCTGGCGCTCCAGCAGGGTGGGTTGATTTGGGAGAGTACTATTTTTCTGGAGTTGGTGAAGAATTCGTTCAATTGACCCGGTCTACCGGCACCACAAACACGATCCTTACGCGCGCGGATGCGGTCAAGTTCGAAGGGAATATAAGGCAGAAAGAAGCACATAAGACGATTATCATTGATGATGGAAGCCTTACGATTGATCATGTCGTCACTGTTGATTCAGGCAACGTCAATAACGGGTTCTCTGCTCCTTATTGGACCACAAGCGCGGGAGTGAAGGGATATAATAATTCCAGTTCCAAATTTACAGACGCTGTAGGTAGAAGCATCACCTGGAATCCACGCTTGGAAGCAGGGACGGCGAGAATATCGTTCTATAAGCTGGATTGGGCGGATAAAGCAGATAGTAATGTGAAAATTGAGATTGTTCATAACGGGATTACGGATGTTAAGTTTATGGATCTTAGACCTTCGTCAGGTCCATCGGTTGGATGGGTGGATCTGGGGGAGTATGAGTTTAGTGGTGATGATAGCGAATTTGTCAGGCTGACTCGAACGCAACCTTCTACGGGTACAATTATTACGCGGGCTGATGCAGTCAAGTTCGAGGGGAATATCCGTCAACAGGCACCACCGTTGCCCCCGCTGCGGAGCCGCACATTAACGAATCTCAGTTACACGGAGAAAGGCAGCATCGAAAATGCTTACTATAAGGCGACGTTCTATGAAGCGGCATGGGATGGAGGCAAATCCATCGTTCGTGACATGTTTTACAAGGACACGGATACGGGAAACTGGACGCCAATCAATAATGTATCGGAAAGACTTGAGGAGCAATGGGTTTTATTAGATGGGAACGCGGGTAGCCGAACCAATTACTACGATACGATGAACAAACGCTGGATTACATTCGACGGGGTCCATTTTCCCGATAGCCAGACGGCGGTATTAACCGATTCTGCGCATAGCAGTGATTACGATTTTGAAGTGAACTGGTCCATGGCAGGGGATAAGCCCGATGTTTCCTTTGCCTTTACGCCTCGCCGCGACGGCAATTATGTGATTGGATATCAGTCCTTCACAACAGAGGCAGTCACGGACATCAATGAAGTGTTAAATGGATTCAGGTCACATGCCAAAATGGTAGGTACAGTGGAATCAACAAGCTTAAGGGAGCTGAGCGCTCCGATGAGCCTGGTTGAGAAAAATGATGGTTCCGGAAATCCGTTGACCTATGGGGTATTTGTACCTTCGGCAGAGCTTCCGGTTGAATTTGAACCGACGGGAGGTGTTACGAAACAACGGCTTGGCATGAGCCTGGTCAACAACGAAGGCAGCGTGCAGCCAATCTTGTATGCGCCTCAATTAGGGACTTATTCGCAAATGACCGCAGAAAGCACGTATCAATTTCATATGGGGCTAATCGCTCAAAAAAGCAATCTATATGAGTCCTACGCGGATATTCTTCGCAATGAGTACGATTATTCAGCATACCGGGAAAATGTATCAGATCAGTCGCTTACTGACGCGATGTTTAATATGATCGATTTGCTTAAGATAGAGCCGCAAGGGGATGACTCTGTTAATTATGTCCCATCACCCAGCGGGTGGTGGAGCCGTGCCAAGGGTTTTATCGATATTGAAAATGAGGATAGCGTCCGAACAAGCTCGAATGCGGTTCTTTTGGGGGCTTATTATTTAACTGGGGATGACCAGCTATACGATACGAGAGCACTGCCGTCCGTCCAGTATGGCGTATCGCGAAATGGTATCGGTTGGTCGCCAACGCAGAAGAAAGTATACGGTGTGCCTTTTTTATGGAAAATGGCTACTCTGCCATTCGATGTTTCAAGCGTAGCCGCTGTCCATCAGATGATGGGCACTTCGGCAGGAATTGGGGCACTGGCACAGGAAGAATACCTCGTGCGTGACCCGGATCAGAAAGACCGGGGTCCTGTCATTCAGCCCCTGATGATGTATCGGATGACGGGAGATGCGCAGTATTTGCAGGCTGCGAAGGATGCAGCCGATAGTTATATCACGCAACATATCGATATGCCTACTTCCGTGGATGTGAGTAAAAATGAGTTCATTTATTATTATAGCAAGCTGTGGATGGAGATCTTGGAGCTATATGAGGAAACGCAGGATTCCAAATACTTGAATGCCGCCTATAAGGAAGCCAAACGCTATGCAACTATGTTTGTTGCTCGTCCAGTTCCTGAAGGTAACGTTACGATTCCTCAGCCGGAGACGTATAATTATGCGGAGTCTTTCCATTGGCCGGAAAGTGGTAAATTTCAATATCCTAGGCTCAAGCTTCCCGAAGATATTGCCGGAGGTGTTCAAGCGGAGCGTTGGCTTGTCTCACCGAGCGGATTGACGTTCGAAGCAGGAAGTACAACCGGCTATTATCGGATGAATGCTCAGGAAGCTCCATTCATGCTGAGATTGTCTCTCTATACAGGGGATGAACTGCTGCAGGATATTGCTCATAATGCGGTTATTGGACGATATTCCAGTTATCCAGGCTATTATTATAAAGGCTTCGCTGTGAGCCAACTTGAACCGGATTTTCCTCTGGAAGGCCCAAGTGGGGCTACATCCATCTACTATCACCATATCCCGGGGCAACTTGGGCAAACGATGGATTATTTGATCAGCGAACAATCGTTAAAATCGAACGGCAGCATTACGTTCCCTTCCGTATTTGAAACGAATTTTTTATGGTTCAAATATCACCTCTATGGCAATAAACCAGGCCAATTTTATGGTAATTCTGACGTCTGGCTTTGGATGCCCAAGGGGATTATTAAGACCAACCATCCTCAATTGAATTGGATAACGGGTGAGAGCGGGGATAAACTCTACATCGGGTTAAGCAACGCATCTTCAGAAGAAGTTCAGACTCCAATTGAATTAAATGAACAAATCATCGGATTCAACCCGGCACAGGACTACACCGTAACGATCATCCGCGACAATGGTACACCTGAGCAAGCAGTTATGAGTGGCGGAATCATTCAAGCCACGGTTTCAGGCAAGGGCATCACAGCGATCATTGTAGAGGGACTTAACATTGATGTGCCGCTGCATCAGGTCAGAACGGCAGATACATCGGATGCCAGTTATTTTTTTGATACCCACAGTCCAATTGATGCGGTTAAAGGCATGCTGATCGTTAAGCCCGACGAAACGGTTTATGATGCTTATGTGCAGGCCAAAACGACGAAACCAGCGACAATCCATTATTCGTTGGATGGCGGCGCTACTTATACGACCGTCCCAGATACGATATATCCGATGGAATGGTCGATACGAGTGAATGATTTATCCCAAACCTTCACGTATTACGTGGAATCGGAGGGGAAACAGACCCGTAAGCGGACACTTTATCTGCCTGATCAAGTATCGGAAACTCCAGTCCAACCCGATGGGCAGGATAGTTCAACCATCATTGTGGATAATACAGAGGCGGAGACAGAAGGCGTCTGGATAAGGGATACGACGGCTAACGATTATTATTATGATAACTATGTGTATGCCAAATCTACGACCGGCACAGCGACAAGCAAAATGAGATGGCGGCCTGAGCTGCCGGAAAGTGTCACTTACAGTGTGTATTACAAGATTCCGCAAATCACGGCTACGAGTGAAAATTGGGCAACAAATGCCTCATTTACCGTTTATCACAGCGGAGGCTCCCAGACCGTTACTGTTGATGAGACAACAGCGAACGGTACTTGGGTGCACCTGGGAGATTATCCTTTTGCTGCAGGCGATAGGGGGTACGTGGAACTAACTAATAAGGCCAACAAGTCCAGAGTCGTTGCCGATGCAATCATGTGGGTGGACCCAAACAAAGTACCGCAATTGGAGTCTGCTGTGATCCTATCCGATCGGAACGAGCTGCAGATGACTCAAACCGCACAACTGAGCGTAACCGGTTATTTAGATAACGGTTTGATCGGTGATCTTACACAGGCTGATGTGCAGTATTTCGTTGATCGTACGGATCTGGCTGAAGTGAATAGCAGTGGGGTGTTGACCCTTCTTAATCTTGATGGAGACACGGATCACATTGAGGTATGGGCTACTGTCACGGTTGACGGAGTGACCTTAACCACACCGCCTTTGAACATCACGATCAGGGATCTAACGGTTATCGTGGACAGTACAGATACAACAGGGTTATACACGACAGAAGGGTCTTGGAGCCAAAGCAATTTAGCTGGATACAAAATTGGGGTTAAATCCCGCTATTCAACAGTTCAAGGATCATCAGCAACGTGGAAAGGCCAGTTTCCAGAGGGGAAATATACGGTCTCGATCTATAAACTCGTCCATACGACCGCAAACGATAACAATGTCAAAGTGGAAGTGAAACATAAAACGGGTACCGAGGTCACCTATATCGATGCAACGGCCGGCTCATCGGGTTGGGTTAATCTAGGAACGTTCGACTTTACGGGTGACGGTAGCGAGTATGTCCGGTTAACCAGGGTTACGCCTACAACGGTAGACCCGCCAACACTTCCTGCGGATATGATCTATACGAGGGTTGACGCGGTTATGTTCGAACGGCATTCCGATGATTCGGAGTTGCTTGCCAATGAGGTGCCAGTTGAACCGACACTTTCTGAACAAGAGCAGTGAATTAGGAATGGAAGTGGAACGAAGGTAAGTGATGTTATACAAATTATTGTAGAATCACGCTAAGAGCCGAGTGGATCAAAACGACCCATTTGGCTCTTTTTGTCTAGGTGCAAGAAAGTGTGGTTACAAGGGAAGGAAGTCGGCCACCTTCCTATTAACACTATGAATCACTTAAGTTTGCCAAATCCAATTTTTTTGGATTCTCGTAAAAAAATTGCCACTTTCAGATTATGTTTCTTCACACTCAAAACGTTTCTCTAGACCCACACAAATCTTCAATGATACCATCATACACATGCTAGAATTGCAGATTGCAGGAGGATATCATTGTGGATCAACTCAAATACGATAATCTAAAGCTGGGGGAGCGCGGGGCGGTCATCAGCATTATTGCCTACATATGTTTAACGCTGTTAAAACTGGTCATTGGTAATATGGCCGGATCAGAAGCACTCAAGGCAGATGGATTAAACAATGCCACTGATATTGTGGCATCCTTTGCCGTACTTATTGGTTTGAAGCTTGCCCAACGCCCCGCCGACAAAGATCATAGATATGGTCACTGGAGAGCAGAGACCGTTGCGTCACTTGTTGCTTCTTTCATTATGATGGCGGTAGGTTTGCAAGTACTGTTTGAATCTATTGGTTCTGTGTTTCAAGGTACGCATGAATCTCCGGATATCATCGCCGCGTATACAGGCATTTTCTGCGCGGTTGTCATGTATGTGGTCTATCGCTATAACAAGAGACTGGCAACCCGCATTAAAAGTCAGGCGGTCATGGCTGCAGCTCGTGATAACATTTCCGATGCCTGGGTAAGTACCGGTACAGTAATCGGGATCGTGGGTTCCCAGTTCGGCCTTCCATGGCTGGACCCTGTAACGGCTGTGATCGTAGGTTTCCTGATCTGCAAGACCGCTTGGGACATTTTCAAGGAAGCCACACACCATCTGACCGATGGTTTTGATGTTGAACTGATTCAGGTGTACAAAAAAACGATTGCCGGCATTGACAGCGTAGAGACGGTTAAAGACGTGAGAGCGCGGAACTATGGCAATAATGTTGTAGTAGACGTTGTCATAACCGTCCATGCTGGCCTGGATCTTCAACAAGCACACGATATCTGTACAGACGTGGAGAACGAGTTAATGGAGGAGCATGACGTATACACTGTTCACGTTCATGTGGAACCTGATACGTTGGAAGAGTGCATTGGATAACAAGATTATAGAAGAGAGACCCGGCAAAACAAAAAAACCAGTGAGCTTTACTTATTCACTGGTTTTTGCTGATTTCAATTATTCATTTTTAAAAGAATCCGCGCGTTATTTTACCCATACATGATTATCTCGGCAAATTGTAAGTAATCAGATTGTTATATTTATCCGCATGTTTCTGTTCGTCCAGGATGATTCCCCACACCGTGTCTTTATATATGCCATAAGGGAGGCCAAACCATATTTTTCTATACTTTTCCACGGCCGCCAATTCACCCTGAAACGCCTTTTGCAATCCGGCAAGGTAAGAGGGGACCGTCTCAACTGGCTCACTGCTTACACCCGAAATCTCCTGGCCTGTCAGATCCTTGTACATTTGGCGGAACATTTGATTATGTCCGCGTTCATCATTACGGATGCTCGTGATGATGGCAGCCTGATTAGCATCGGGTGATAACTGAATCAGTGAATCATAGAACATCTCATCATTTTTTTCTCCTTGAACAGCCGTTTTGATTAATTCAAGTGCTTCGGCTGATGATGTTGCCCATACCGGAGTAAAAGTGTACCTGTAACCATACGGATATGCCACATACATTACGAATCCCTCCAAGACCAATATGAGTTAGGATATGCACGTATGCCTATCAGCGTTAACCCATATCATTCATCCCGTCTTATTAATCGAAAGATTCAGTGAAACTTCACTTCGTATACCTCAATATTTTACTGTAACCATAAGCAAGGACAAAGGGCAGGAGGTATGAGAAAAAGGTCCAAATAATGTTCCATCCATTAAAATAAATGACATGCCCCATCATTTTTGCAACCCATTCGATTAATGTCAGCGACAAGGATGCAACAAGGATTGCCAACCATGGGTTGGCCCCTTTTACTAAAATCGTATACATCATCAGGCAACCGGCAATCGGGTAGACTCCCAGATCCATTGGAAGAGCAGCAAGGGATTGGTTACGTGTATTCGGGAGAATATTCCAGAAAAAATTAAAGCCTATATTGTTGATACAAGCGGAAACCGCTACGCCCAGTGGATAATATAGAACGAGGATTGTAAAGTTTCGACGCAGAATCCATACACCCAATATAATGGGGATTATCATACCCAACAGAATGTTTCCTAGCATGTAATTCTCCTCCAAAGCTTGTTACTTCTCTAGTTTCACCATAAGCTTCATCACTCTATTTTATTCTCCTTCAAGAGACGATTTACCTTATCTGTAAGTGCATCCAATTTTTTATCATAATGCTTGTACGTAAAGAATCCAATGAGGGCTTTAACTGCAAAAAAGAGCACCGCAGCAATGACAATGAGTAGATAATTGTGGCCGACTTGCCTTAACCAATCGTTAATTGCATTTATCGGATTTCTCTCCCTTCAATGCAAGTGGTTTTGTATAAGGTAACCAACTCCATAGGATATAATGCATATTAGCAAATTCAGAACAAGAGGTGTCCTGTTAGGAATAAAAAAAGCCTTCTCTTCAGATGAAAGAAGAGAAGGGCTGATCCTAAAATACTGAATTATCATCGAATTATTGGTGCTTGCTTAGAATATCAAATATGATCTTTGCGTTATCTGTATTATCGATTAACCCGGAGAATCGATGACTTGCCGGACCGTAGGCATATACCGGAACGTCTTCGCCTGTATGTCCACCTGTTGTCCAGCCCGTAAACGAACGGTTATCGATAATCGCTTCAATGGCATTATCAATCTTCGTTACATCGGTACTTTTGGCTGCTTCTTTCACCGATAGAATCTCTTCAGCCTTTAACTCCAGTTTAAGATAACTTTTCAGTGTTTCTTCAACCGAAGCACCTTTCGCAATTTGTGCTGCCATGAAGTCTGGAGTACGCAGTGCAGCTTTGATCGGATCTACGAAGAAGTTGTATTCACCATCTTTTCCTAGAGTAAGTCCTCCCGTGGAGTGGTCTGCAGTAGCTACAACAAGCGTTTCACCGTCTTTTTCGGCGAAATCAATGGCTGCCTGAAATGCTGCTGCAAAATCCTCCATCTCGCTCATCGCTCCAACGATATCATTATCATGTCCTGCCCAGTCGATCTGACTGCCTTCGACCATAAGGAAGAAACCTTTGTCATTAGAGCTGAGGCGATCAATAGCTGTATTGGTCATCTCAGCCAATGAAGGAGTGGCGTCCGTGCGATCAATCAGCTTGTCCAGGCCTCCATCCGCGAACAGTCCAAGGATTTGTTGATTCTTATCAGCAAGTAGAGCGGAGCGATCCGTCACATAGCTGAAGCCGGCCTTCTGGAACTCCTTGGTCAGGTCACGGCCCTCGCGTACAAAATTGGATTTTCCTCCACCTAGGAGCACATCAACCTTATGCTTGCCATTAATCAACTCATCATAGTAATCATCCGCAATCGCATCCATGTTTTTCCGGCTAATATCATGGGCACCGAATGCAGCCGGTGTGGCATGAGTAATCTCCGATGTAGCCACGAGCCCTGTAGACTTCCCGTTTGCTTTCGCTTGCTCCAGTACGGTTTTCACTTCTTTTTGTTCAGGGTCGACAGCAATGGCCGCATTATAGGTTTTTACGCCTGCCGACATGGCCGTTGCTGCGGAAGCGGAATCCGTCACATTTTGCTTGTCATCATCCGGATAGGTCATTTGTGCCCCTACAAGATAAGGGTCAAATACGGTTTTGTCCATACCCTTCGTCGAAGGGTCATCCTTCATATAACGGTAGGCCGAAGTATAGGATGTTCCCATACCATCCCCAATGAGGAAGATGATGTTCTTGACTTGTTTTTTCTCCACACTTACGACTTGAACCGCATTTGCTTGTCCGGCTGACAAGAGCGTAGAAGCCGATACAGCTAGAGTCAGTGCTACCGCTGGTAGTACTCTTTTGGATAATTTCACAATAATTCCTCCTCGTTATATCTCAAACATGAATGCATGAATCTGTATTCATTTGTTCAACATCAAGAAGATTATCATTTATTTGTAAATGATAACCATGATTTTTGTATACCTGAGGTAAAAACAAAATAAGGAGGTGCCTTCATTGTTGTACAAAAATATACTCATCCCCATGATTTTGAAGTATGATAAAACATAAGTAGAACGCTTTCATTCTTGTATTACGAGTACCATAAAGTCAATTTCATTTTCAGGAGGCTCTTACCATTGTCCAAAATAACTCCAAATTATGCTGGGTATCTCTTTGTACATTTCATTGGCGAACAGCCAGACGGAGAGCAAGTCTATTTCTCCTATAGTGAGAATGGCCTTCACTGGAAGGACCTTCATGGCGGATTTCCTATACTGATTTCCGACCTTGGAGAGAAGGGAGTACGGGACCCGTTTCTGGTTCGTTCGGTCAAGGATAATAAATTTTATCTGATCGCTACGGATCTGCGCATTGCAAGCGGCAAAGGATGGACCCATGCCGTTCATGCCGGTAGCCGTGACGTGATCGTGTGGGAGTCCAGTAATCTTGTGAACTGGTCATCACCATGGAACGTTACATTGGGTATTGAAGGTGCGGGATGCGTCTGGGCACCCGAAGCGGTGTATGACGAAGCAGCAGACGAGTTTCTCGTATTCTGGGCTTCAGCGACTCAGGAGCCCCAAGAGCATGAAAGAAAGCAAAAAATATACAGCGCCCGTACAAAAGACTTTCGTACGTTTTCCGCATCTGAAAAGTACATAGAGCGGAATAACCATATTATCGACACAACGATTCTCCCCTCTGACGGCACCTACTATCGGTACTCCAAGGATGAAACGACCAAAAATATTCGGGTCGAAAAGGGGGCTTCACTCGATAAGGAAGCATTCGTTCCGCTTCAGGCTCCAGCGCTGGAAGCCTTGCCGGGTGTTGAGGGACCTCAAATCTTCAAATTCAATGATCGGGAGGAATGGTGCCTGATTGTCGATCGTTTTGCAGAGGGGAAAGGTTATCTTCCTCTGCTGACTACAGATCTGGGAAGCGGAGAATTCCGGATTGTACCTGAAGGCGATTTCGATATGGGAACGACTCAAAAACGACATGGGAGCGTCCTGCCGATCACAGCCGAGGAGTGCGGTCGGTTGCTAGCGGCTTTCGGAGATGGCCATCAGGTGCTTCCCGGACAATATGCTGATCCTGATGTCACATGGTTTGAGGATCGTTACTATATGTATCCGACAACAGATGGCTTCGATGGTTGGTCGGGAACACAGTTCAAGGTGTTTTCTTCTTCAGACCTGAAGCATTGGCATGAGGAAGGTGTGATCCTTGATTTAGGGACAGACGATGTAACCTGGGCAACCGGGAATGCTTGGGCACCTGCGATTGCCACCCGAAACGGGAAGTTCTATTTTTATTTCTGTGGCAAAATGCTGAACGGCGAAAGTGCCATCGGCGTTGCTGTGGCGAATACACCGACGGGTCCATTCCTCGCCGAACCGCAACCTTTAATCACAATGGAGCAGTTGAAACGTCTAGGCATCACCATGGGTCAAGCTATTGATCCTTCCATCTATGTCAAAGATGATGGAAGAACGTATCTGCTATTTGGCAATGGACACGCTGCCATTGTCGAGCTTGGTGACGACATGACAAGTGTAGTAGAGGACACGATGGGCAATCTGACAGGTTTGTATGATTTTCGTGAGGCCGTAACCGTGCTAAAGCGTGGTGGACTATACCACTTTACATGGTCCTGTGATGATACGGGCAGCGAAGACTACCATTTGAATTACGGGACGTCGGAGCAACTATACGGTCCAATCACCTATCAATACCCGATCCTGAGCAAAAATGTCGAGAAGCGTATGCTGGGCACAGGACATCACTGCATATTTAATGAACCGGAAACTGGTGAATACCGCATTGCTTATCACCGTTTTGTAACGCCACTGTCCAGATTCACTTCTGGAAAGGGCTATCACCGCGAAATATGTATCGACCCGCTATATTTCGGAACGGATGGACTGTTGCAGCCGGTAATTCTCTAAATTCAAGCATTTAGGTCCATAGATCCTGAAGATTATGTGTTGCCAATCAAAAGTCGCTTTTAGCGGTTTTTGATTGGCATTTTTTTATTCAAAAAAAATGAACGTTTCATTCAGAAACGGTTCTTTGACTTACCTATAACATCAACATAGAGTGATGAAAAGGAATGTAGTTGATTTTAGCTATACAAATGAGAAGCATGCATACCCTTGACTCTCCCCTGCACGGGAAACTGTATACTCGAATTATGTTAATAGATTGGAGATGAGCTTTTGTTCAAAATCAGTGCGTTTTCAAGGCTAAGTAGGGTCTCATTAAAAACACTACGTTATTATGACCAGATCGGCATACTTAAGCCGAAAATGGTGGATCCCGATACGGGTTACCGTTACTATTCAGCAGATCAGCTTCTGGAGCTCAACCGAATTTTTATTTATAAAGAATTGGGGTTTACCTTGCCACAGATCACACAGCTTCTACAGGAAGATATTACATTAGAGAATATTCAAGGCATGTTTAAGCTGAAAAGAAGCGAAATCCAGCAGATTATCGATACGGAACAAGCCAAACTTATCCGGATTGAGAAGCGCATACAGCTTATAGAGGAAGAAGGGCAAGTCGAAACAGGGCAAGAGATCCGAATCAAATCGGAAGGTGCTCAGCAGTTTCTTTTTCAGGTGGGCTGTGGGAAAGAGGAAGATATCCCATATTTATTTCGTGAGTTTGATCAGTCATTAACAAAGGAAATTCGCCAATTGATTCAGGGTCCACAGGTTGTTTTGTGGAAAGAAATTGCCGGTCAAGAGGAGGAGTTCGAGTTTGAAATTGGTTACTTCTTAACCTGTGAGCTGCCATCGCTTCCCGAACCATTTCAAATGCGGACTCTTCCTGCTGAGCCCATGATGGCCACCATAGCTTACCGTTCCAATGCTACCTTTACCTGCAAAGCCTGTGTTTATCTAGCTACATGGATTGAAAAAAATAACTATCAGATCAAGGAGAAGGAAGCTGGTAGAGAATTATATTTACCCTTATCTCAAGAACAAGATGCACAATTCATAGAAATACAAATCCCAATATTAAATAGATAACTGAAGAATACGGAGTGGAGTAAATTGAAAAATAAATGGATCATCTATGTTCTCGCATTGGCTGTTTTTCTTATTGGAACCATTGAATACATTATTACAGGTGTCATTGAAATGATCGCTGCAGACTTGAGTGTATCTACTTCAAATGTTGGTTTACTAGTGACTGTATTCGCTCTGGCAGCGGCCATTATCGCTCCAATTCTCATTGCATTTACAATAAACATGGATCGGAAGAAACTATTATTGTCCACCCTCAGTGTGTTTATTGCCAGCAACGGACTTATGCTTTTAAACCTCTCTTACGAAACATTACTATGGGTGCGAATTATTCAAGGGGCTAGCGGAGGAATCTCCACTGTTGTAGCTATGGCCGTATCGACACGACTCGTTGAAAAAGAAAAAAGGGGCAATGCCATCGGTATTATTTTGATGGGGCTAAGCAGTTCACTAGTGCTCGGTGTCCCATTGGGCACAATTTTAAGTGAGATGTTTGGATGGAGAGCTCTATTTGTATTCATCGGTTTGCTAAGTATTCTTCCATTACTTATCATCTACAAAAAGGTTCCGGCAATTAAAGAGGAAGAACAGGTCACCCTCAGAATGCAGCTCTCCATTTTAAAAAATCCAGCCATTCTGACTGCCTTGCTTATTACTTTATTATATATCGGCGGCTATTCCACACTGTTCACTTACGTAACGCCTTTCTTGCAAGCTACATCCTCTCTTACCATGAACGAGATCAGTGCTGTTCTGTTTCTAGCGGGAATTTGTAGCTTCGTCGGATCAAAAGTGGGGGGACAATTGGCAGATGCTAAGGGATCCAAGTTTACTATTTGTCTCGGACTTCTGTTACAAGGGGCAACTCTTCTTTTATTCGCTCTAGCTGGAGTTAATCTCATTGTTTTAATCCTGGTTTTAATGATTTTTATGTTAGCAACGTGGAGCATATCTCCGGCCCAGCAACTATATCTGGTTACACTGGCACCTCGTAATCCCGACATTGCCCTTAGCGTAAATACGTCATTTATCCAATTTGGTTTTGCATTGGGATCTGGATTAGGTGGGATTGTGATCAGTCGTACATCTGTCCTCTATTTAAATTGGTTGGGGTTTGGAGCTGTAGGAATTGCTTTACTTCTTGCTATCTTACTATTTAAGAAATCGAGAAGCAGAACTGGAACGCCAGATCCAGTGTGATTTCAGGGATGGGTAATTCTTGCTTCTCAGTACTTGGCTTTTTTGAGTTGCAATTGTCGGTTATATGTAAAATACAAAAAGATCTCTTCAGCATTCACTGCACAAGAGATCTTTTTGGCGTATATATGCTGTCTAAAACGTGTCTGAAAACTCTGAAGGAAGCAGATTTGCCGAATTTTCGTTCCAAGCAAGGAAGTTTTCCGCAGGCGTTCCGGGGCACGTCGTCTAATGGATAAATTTTCAACAAAGATCAAATCTGTAAGATTCTTTTCTGGACTGATCAGTTCAGATATGTTATATTTCTGAAACGGGAGGTGTTACTTATGGCCAGGACTAAAGAATTTGACAAAAATCAAGCGTTACACGAAGCGATGCTGTTGTTTTGGAAAAAAGGATACGAGGCTGCTAGCATACCAGATTTACTAGAAGTGATGGGCATTAGCCGATCCAGCCTTTATGATACGTTTTCCGACAAGCAAACCTTGTACAGAGATGCCCTGGAGCATTATAAAAAAGGGAGTTCCAATAAGCAGACCATTCTTGAACAAGCATCCAACGTTAGAGAAGGAATTCTTCAATTTTTTGAGTATCATATTGCTTCAGCATACGATACCAGCCTACCGGGCGGATGTTTTGTTACGAATACAGCTACAACATTGGAGTCACCAGATGAACAGATAAATGTCTTGATACAGTCTAGTTTTTCGGAGTTGGAACAAGCATTTTGCGAGCTTTTGGAGAAGGGCCAACAATCGGGAGAGATAGATAAAACAACAGATATCAAAACATTGTCTTATTTATTGCTGAATTTACATCAAAGCATAAATATTATGGCTAAAACAGGTCAAAATCCAGAACGTGCAAAAGAGATGATTAGCTATATAATTGCAGGGATATAATTTTTTTTTAGCAATATTGGAATGATTGTTCCGTTATTATACTCCTCATATTTTGAAGGTGTCATTTGAAGAGTATCTGTAAGACCATAATTTTTTTGATCATTCTGGAACATTCATTCCGTTATCGAAACATTCCATCAACAATAAGGAGATGTAACCAATGAAGGTATCGTTTATTGGACTTGGAAATATGGGCCTTCCAATGGCACAAAACCTGTTGAAAGCGGGTTATGACGTAGTCATCTTTAATCGGACCCCTGAAAAAGCTAAACCATTAATAAAACAGGGAGCACGGTATGTCCAAACACCACTAGAGGCAGCGAAAGAAAGCAATCTTGTAATTACCATGTTATCTGATGATGCTGCTTTGAGAGAGATTGTTGAGGGACCAACTGGCGTTCTGAACGGATTATCTGAAAATGGAATTCACGTATCTGCCAGTACGATCAGCGTAGATCTGGCTCGGAAATTATCCGCTTTGCATGCGGAGAGATACCAGCACTTTGTGTCTGCCACCGTAATGGGGCGCCCGGATGCCGCTAAAGCTGCTACATTGCGCATTATTTTAGCTGGTCCGGAACATGCAAGACAACGAGTACTTCCCATGTTAACAGCACTAAGTCAAGAGATATTTGAGATTGGGGATCATGGCGAAGAAGGTAACATTGTCAAAATAGGCGTTAACTTTCTAATTGCTTCAATGCTGGAAGCTTTGTCGGAATCGCAGCTCATGGTTGAAAAGCACGGCATTAAGCCGTCCCGATATATGGATGTTGTGAATGCTCTTTTTCAATCTCCGGTATATCAGAACTATGGCGCAATCATGACTGAACAGCGCTTTGAACCAGCCGGTTTTAAAATGAAGCTCGGGTTAAAGGATGTTGCATTAGCTATCGAGGCAGCCAAGTCAGTTCAAGCTCCACTACCTCTAGGTCAGCTTATTCATCAACACCTCTCTAAGGGAATTACCCATGGTTATGGCGAGTTGGATTGGACGGCTTTAATTCGTTGTCTTGAGCATTCCTCTTAAGGAAAGAAAATATAAGGAGAGATTAATTATGGAAATAGGTGTTACTTCATTCGTAGAAACAAAGCCTGATACGAAGACCGGAGTTGTGATGAGTCACGCTCAGCGATTGCGAGAAGTTGTGGAAGAAATTGTCCTTGCAGATCAGGTAGGACTTGATGTGTTTGGCATAGGTGAGCATCATCGTGATGATTATGCAGCATCTTCACCAGCAATGGTGTTGTCCGCTGCGGCGCCCCTCACAAAACGGATTCGATTGACAAGTGCTGTGACGGTCCTATCTTCAGCAGATCCTGTCCGTGTGTTTCAGGATTTTGCCACGCTTGACGGTCTCTCCAATGGACGTGCCGAAATCATAGCGGGTCGGGGTTCCTTCATTGAGTCCTTTCCACTGTTTGGTTATAACCTGCATGACTACGAGGATTTATTTAATGAGAACATTGAACTGCTTCTTAAATTACGGGAATCCGAGAAAGTAACTTGGAGTGGAGGCCATCGACCAGCGATACATAATCTGGGGGTATACCCGCGTCCTGTTCAGAATTCTATACCTGTATGGATCGGTAGCGGAGGTACTCAGGAGTCTGCCATACGTGCTGGAATTTTAGGCCTGCCACTAGTTCTTGCAATTATCGGTGGTAATCCAACGAAATTTGCGCCACTTGTAGAACTGTATAAAAAGGCGGCAACTCATGCTGGTCATGATGTATCACAGCTTCGGGTAGGTTCACATTCTATCGGATTTGTTGCAGAAGATACGGAAAAAGCCGCAGACCTCTTTTTCCCGTCCACTCAGTACGGTATGAATAAACTCGGCAAAGAGCGGGGGTGGGCATATTATGATCGTTCCAGCTATGATGCTGCCCGCAGTTTTGATGGTGCGTTGTATGTAGGGGACCCGGAAACAGTCGCTCAAAAAATTATTCATCTGCGCAAGCATGTAGGAATTACACGTTTCATGATGTATGTTCCCTTAAGCACGATGCCACATGAGTTGGTAATGCGGGCTATAGAATTGCTCGGTACAGAGGTTGCACCGCGAGTACGAGAGGAAATTTCCAAGTGGGAAGCTGAAATGAGATAAGAATTAACTGAAAAAACGTACACGATCGAATTCATTATTATATTTGGAGGAATTATCATGAGTATTGAGACACGTATATTACCAGAATTAAGAGAGGTATATTCACAATTTCCAGGGTTTGAATTGGAGAAAAATTTAGAGTGGAGCAGAAACTTAGTATCGGCTGCCTCTGTGAGGAAATCAGAGCATGTAAACACAACCAGTCGGAAAATTCCTAGGGATGGAGGCGAGATGTTGGTCAAAATATATGAACCTGCCGATCGTTCAAATGATTTACTACCAGCCATGTTATGGATTCACGGGGGCGGGTACGTGTTAGGACATCCCGATATGGACGACAAATTGTGCGAGCGTTTTGTTCTGACAGCAGAATGTATTGTCGTATCCGTCGATTATAGGCTCGCTCCCGAGCATCCTTATCCTGCGGCAATTGAAGATTGCTATGCTGGATTGGTATGGATGACGGAGGAGGCCGCATTGCTTGGCATTGATGTGAATCGGGTTGCAATTGCCGGTGCAAGCGGTGGTGGCGGGCTGACGGCAGCACTCGCGCTGATGGTACGTGATAAAGGAGGTCCATCTATTATTTTCCAAATGCCACTATATCCGATGCTTGATAATCGTAATATCACGCCATCCAGCCATGAGATTACGGAAGTGGACGCAATCTGGAGCCGAACGGACAACATTGCTGCTTGGAATATGTACTTGGGCAAGGAGAACGATGTCAGTGGAGGATCTACTTATGCAGTACCATCGAGAGCGGAGAACTTGGCAGGATTGCCGCCAGTCTATACTTGTGTAGGTCAGCTCGATCTATTCCGAGACGAAACGATGGAGTATGTGGCAAGACTTGCACAAGCAGGTGTAGATGTCGAATTTCACCTGTATCCTGGTTGCTTCCACCTTTTCGAAATTTTTGCTCCAGAAACAGAAGTGAGTCAGCGTGCTGTTCAGGGTTATATGGATGCAATGGCTCGTGCACTTCATCCCAACAGGGCCGTTGATTGATAATGATCATCCATCCTCAATTTGTAATGATTACCGGTGAAAATAACAGAATTCAAACATAAGCTGTCATCATGGAATAAATGATGCTTGAGCATTGTATACTTGCCATCGTCCCATTGGATTGCTCCATCTCAAATAGTTGTTGAATTTTTGCTTTGAGAATATCTGATCTGGATACATACAATAATGCATGAAGAACCGTTTGATAAATGGACGTGAGGTTCGTATCGAAGATATTTCGAAACAGAATGGCAACGCGACTGGGAATGTATGGTGAGAAGGGATCACGCAACCACCCATGTATCTTTATGTGGGGCGTTGGTAACGAAGTTGAGCATCAGGGGCAGACGTCCATGCTTACGATTTTAAAAATGCTTAAAGAGCATCTCGTAACGTTGGACGATACTCGACCGGTATCCTATGCCATGAATGAGAGCGTCGTGGATCTTTCCCAAGTTAAGGATATTCAACAGTTTGTCGATGAAGTCAGTGACACGGAAATATTAGATCAGAATGAAAGAGTGGAGCGTATCCGCAGGATTGCCGAAATTGTCGATGTCATCAGCAGTAATTATCAATAGCAATGGTATCCAGCCGTCCATGATGCGGTCCCAGATAAATTAATCTTGGGATCAGAGACGTATCAATTTTTCAGGCGTCATGCTGCGCAGATGCAAAATTTCAGTGATGAAGTTCCTTGGATGGACCAACAATGAGCGCAAGCCTCTTTCCTACCTTTATGAGAGTTATTGGTCTGAGGAGCCGATTAACGTTAATGAACTCCATGGTACGCATACAGATGTTAGATTGGTGGTTAGTATTTGTGCAGATTTGGAGACGAGCTTGACTGTAGAGGAAAGGCTTAGAAAAATTCGTGGTTGTTTCCTTCTAGGGCTAGACTTAGAGATGCGTAGTACCTTAACATAGATTGAGTGAGTCAATGATCGGTACAGTAAAGTACCGTTTTTTTGTGTCCAAGGAGACTGTTGTATAAATAGTACCTGATAGAGGTGATCAAGCATGAGTGATTATTCGATAAACCAACCGTATACGAGCTCCCGATCTGATATTCAAAATGTTCTGCGTGATTCTCGTTTACCTGCTTTGATCTGGGGTATTCTGATTTATTTTTCTGCATTGTACTCCCAGCTACCGATGTTGCCCACATGGTTTGAATTTATGATGTTTACAGCTCTCATTCTGGTTCACATTCTCTTACATTGGTATGCCGGATATGTTGTCGATCGAAGACCCTGGATTTATTTTGTGACCCAAGGATGTATTGTCTGGGGGTGTGCGTTATTCATGCCTAATGCTCATTCTCTCATCTTTGTAAGTCTATTGACGGCTTTAGCGGGTCAGAGTATTGGCGTATACGCTCAACGGATGAAGGTGCTTCTGGTATGTACCTTTTATTGCACTTTGTTTTCTGTCTCCCTGGTTTGGCTCGGGACTACAGAGGATTTGCCATCTACAGTACCATCGCTTTTCTTCATCATGTTTTTCGTCATCGGCTATGCTTCTTTGTTCTATAAACAAGTTCGTGCCAAATTGCGGACCCAGTCGTTTTTACATGAATTGGAACGAGCACACAGGAAAGTGGAGGAGCTTACAATTGCCAATGAACGTCAAAGGATGGCCCGTGATTTACATGATACCTTGGCACAAGGGCTGGCGGGTCTGATCATGCAGCTTGATGCCGTGGATGCGCATTTAGAAAATGATAATAACCATCGTGCCCACGAGATTGTTCAGTTGTCAAAAGCCCAAGCAAAGCGCACGCTTTCAGAAGCGAGAAGCGCAATTGACGACTTGCGTTCGTATTCTGCAGAGGTCATAGATATTTCTAAAGCGGTGAAGGAAGAGGCTGAACATTTCTCACATATAACAGGGATTCGTATTGTCACTCAGTTATCGATGCCCCATCTGGTGGTGCCGAAGTTGATCTTCGAACATAGCTTATATATCATCCGAGAATGCTTGGCCAATACAGCTAAATATGCTAATGCGACGAACGTAGATGTCGTGGTTGCAATACGTGAAAACGTAATCAAGCTAAGCATTACGGATGACGGAATAGGGTTCGATACCAACCTCATCGAGAAACAATCCGGTAGTTATGGTTTGATCGGCTTATATGAACGAACCCGAATTATGGGCGGGGAAATCGAAATTGAAAGCGGAAAGCAAGGAACCCAAGTTTCTGTTCGCATCCCATTACATCTGGAGGACACCAACGTATGACAATCAAGATTCTTATCGTGGACGACCATTTCGTCGTTCGAGAGGGACTTAAGCTGATCCTGGAAACCAATCATAGGTACGAGGTAGTTGCAGAAGCATCCAACGGTATGGAAGCGGTCCAACGGGTGGATACTTACAAGCCGGACATTATCCTATTGGATCTAAACATGCCTGAAATGGGCGGCCTTGATACCATGACAGCGCTCAGAGCTAAAGGAATGGATATACCCATCATTATTTTGACTACATATAACGAGGATGAAATGATGATCCGTGGACTCGCATTGGGTGCAAAAGGTTATTTGCTGAAGGACACGGGTAGAGAGATGATATTTCGTTCAATTGATGCAGCGATGCGGGGGGAAACGTTGCTACTTCCGGAGATCAGCGAGAAAGTATTTGCTCACAAGACATCAGAAAAGACGAAAGAATCATCCTCGAACAGGATATCTCTCACAGACAAAGAGATGATTGTGCTTCAAGCGATTGCCCGTGGCTCTCGAAGTAAAGAGATCGGCTTCGATATGGGCATATCCGAACGGACTGTAAAGACTCATTTAACGAGTATCTATAATAAATTGGGTGTGGATTCGAGACCGCAGGCTGTCGCCGTTGCGGTGGAGCGTGGAATATTGCATTTATAATCAAACAGTTCATAGATTTGCCCGATCGTACACTGGGGTCTTGCCCTTTTGTACGATTTTTTATTTTTCTCCTCCGTTTATGATAGTTTCATGAATACAAATTGGAGGAAAAATGATGAAAAAAAGACTGACAACGATTCTGGCGACTGTTCTCTCACTAACCATGCTCTCTGCCTGCAGTAGCACTAGTAGCGGGACTTCCACACAGGAGGAAATTCCGAAACCTCAAAATAGCGTTGCTTCCGCACAGAATGAGTTTCCAGAACCGATGGGAAGTTATACGGTCGGGCGTACGCAGATAGACTTCAAGTACACAGCATCCAACCATTCAGAAAGAGAACTGACGGCATTATTTTTCTATCCGTCCGACAGCAATGAGGGCAAGCCGACGGCAGAGTATGCCTTTCCGGAGTTCCATTCACTGAGGGATGAGCTTCTCGTTAGATTAGGGGGCACAGCGGGTGGTGAGCAGCTTTTTGATTCCAATTTCAAGACGTGGTCTTACGACGATCTGGCCTTATCTGAAAAGGAAAAACAATATCCGGTTTTATTCTATTCTCATGGCGCAGGCGCTTACCCACAGCAAGGCACTTTGTTTGCTCAAGACCTGGCAAGCGCTGGCTATATCGTGGTATCCATCGGCCATGCCGAAAGTGGTGTGTACAAACTTAAAGATGGACGAACAGTTGGGTTGTCTGAGAAATTTATGGACGAAGTAACGAAATACGGAATGGAAGCGGCCACCCTAACTCCACCTGAAATTGTGACAGAGAAGCTTGAGATAGAAGAAGCTGTTGAGATTGCTCGCAAATTAACTTCCGCGCCTGAAGCAGTCAAGTTTGCAAAATATGCCGTTTTACAGAGCGAGGATATTCGATATGTTGCAGATAACTTGTATAAAATGAATTCAGGTGACATGGAATCCATGTTTAAAGGCAGATTACAGCTTGATCTCGGTCTCGGTGTGTTTGGACATTCTTTCGGAGGAACGACAGCGGCAATTGTTAGTCGTGACGATGACCGATTTGTCGGCGCTGTAAACCTTGACGGTAATATGTTAGGTGCCTTGGATAGCGATTTTAAGAAACCCTTCATGCAGCTCAGCACTGTACTTGCCTATAATACGAATGCATTTCTTCTTGAATCTAACAGCAAGGACACCTACTTTGCCATTATTGATAATGTAGTGCATGGTGACTTCTCCGATTCCTTGTTTACAACTACGGATAAAGCATCCAGAGGGACCCGAGACGCGATGGAACAGCGCAACATTATCACTTCTTATACAAAAGCGTTCTTTGATAAATATATGTTGAAAAAGGAAACGGATATTGACAGCCTTACCTTTGACGGCGTAGAGATGATTAAAAAACCTTAAAAGCCAAAGCATTGATTGGCCTGGAGTTTCGGAAGGGTTAATAAGAGGAAAAGAGGGGGCGGATTTAACCGCGCGCGATTTAACTCTGAACTCTGGGAACCAAAACGGTAAAAAGACCTTACGTTCATGGAAACGTTAAGGTCTTTTTATCGTTTGGAAAAAGAAAAAATCGTAGCCTATATATTCTAACAAAGCTTAAAATAGTTCATATTTAGTATGTTTTTAATTGATTTGTTCAATACTCACAACCGTTCTAATGGGTGGCGAGGGTTCTAGTTGGTCTAAGCCAGCAGTGATTCTTACTCTTTGCCCTGCTTCAATTGTTTCATATGTTTCTCGATCGACCAAATAATACGAAGCTTCCTGGTCTTGAGCTAGTTCTATAAAATCCTCAAGATTTCCATTCTCCAGGTCTTCCTTACTTATATTTTGTAGTACAAGAAATTTGTACTTGTCATTTTCATCTGTTTTAAATACCACAGTACCCTCGAAAACTGGATAATTCTCTTTCTCATCCTTGTTAGAACAGCCCGCAAGTATAATCATAATAATGAAGATAAACAATATTATTTTTTTCATAATAACCTCCTTAATTTGAAATAAAGTTTTCTCCTTGCTTTTAAGTATACCCTACATATAAAAAGTAAATTATTACTAAAAGGTAATTCATACGAAAAAAGTATGGAACATGGCATGAGGATTCCTATGAATAATAAGTTCCAAGAGTAGAAAAAACAAAAAAAGAGGTCACGATGATGGATACCCTAAAATGGATTCAAAGCTGGTATTATGAAAATTGTGACGGCGATTGGGAGCATTCATACGGTGTGCGAATTGATACTGTGGATAATCCTGGTTGGTCTGTCGAAATCGACTTGACGGATACATATTTAGAAAATGTGCCATTTGATTCGATTGAAGAAGAGAGAAATGAGGCAGATTGGTTCTACTGTATCGTGAGAGATGGCGTGTTTCACAGTGCAGGGGGAGCAAAAAATTTAGAAGAGATGCTTCATTGCTTTAAAAATTGGGCTTCAAGTTTGGATAGAAGTTAATAATGCACTAACCATCGGGAGTAATCTAAGGAGAGAACCCTATGTATCTAAAAGAATTTGATTTAGATTTACCGTATATTGTAGATGATGAAAATATTGAATCTATAATGAAAAAACAAAAATGTAAGTACAACGAAGCAACGAAATTAGATTATGCATTGAATTGGAAATGGAAAAGACGCTCCTTTAGTTTGGAAACTCGCTGTATTACAGCAATGTATGAACGTCTGTTGGGGAAATACAAAACGAAAGATTGTCGGAAAGTCCTAATAGAATGTGTAGAAAACATTACGGATGAACGGATTGTTAACGTTTCTGGTGTGTGTTCGGTACCAATCCAATTTAGTTTGAATGAGTTTAGTGAAAAAAATGAGTTGGAGAAAAAAAAGACTACGCTTCGAATGCTAATGGAAGGTATAGAGAAACTTGCTCTACGTAATAATTGGGAGGTTGATCCATTTAGGGAGATAGCTTTGCAAATAGAGGAGTTAGGTTATGTAAATGAATGGACTTGGAGAAAAACCGTAAAGAGCCCTAATAAGAAGTACAATGCTAAAGTCATATGTCATCATAACGTAGAAAGCATGGATATATTCATATCTATTTTACAACGAGATGGTACGCAAGTACTTGTAGAGAAGATTATATCAGAACAACCAGATGAATTTGCCTATGCTAAACATCTAGGTGAACTTACATGGGTATCTGATTTTGAAGTTGCTTTAATTAATAAAATAGGCATGGAACAATTTTCTGTAACCCTAGAACATTAATTATTCTGCCGTTAGAACTTCTATTAAGAAGGCTTCGTCAAATAAAAAGTAATAGTGAGGGATAATAATAATGAAAAAAAGAGTTCAGGTGAAATCACTTCTAAACCAATCATTTTCTTAATACAAACTGTAAACTCTAGAATCGAAGATGGTATCTGGAATGTGATCGGAAACGGGCCAATACCAAGCATGACATTTCCGTTGTATAAAGTGGAAACTGCAGATGGATATATGTTGGTAGATCATAAGGGCGATGTTGTGAATGAAAATGCCAGTGCTTCAGAAATTGAGCAAGTCTCCGAACTGGAGTCTTACTCACCAGTTAGTCTAGAGAAAGCCGTTATTGCCAGGTTTGTAACTGGAGAATGGGACCCGTATTATAATGAGTTAATTTATACAGGCTAGTTTTATGTTAATAGGATTAGGCAAGTATTTAATATAATCGGGATAACGGTGCTGTACTTGTTTTCTTCATAATAGAACGGTGGATAGAAAAAATGTTTGATCCAGAACAGTAATCACCATCGTTGTAAGGAGGATTACCTTGTACAGACGACTAATTAATTTGTTTGCAATCAAAGGTTATGGTTTATTTGTCATTTGTGTTCTATTGGTAGGCACAGGAATTTCGATTACTTTGCCATACTTGGCTCTCTATTGCACACAGGAATTGGGGATGAGCGCTGGGGCCTTTGGCGCTTTTACTGCTGTGAGTTCATTAACTGGGGTGATGGCAAACTCATTCATTGGTAAATATTCAGATCGCAAACAGGACCGCAAATTTATGATTATTTTAGCTACCGTTTCATCTGCTTTGGGCTACACTTCATATTTAGTGTTGGATAATTTCTTCATTTTACTTGTGATCGTCAGTTTTTTTAGTGGTTTAGGGGCTGCGGCCATGCCTCAAATTTATGCTTACGCGCAAGAATCGGCAAGTGAAAGCAACTCGGATGACAAGACATTTGCAATGTCCACGCTGCGTACACTTGTATCTCTTGGATTCCTGATCGGTCCTCTAGTTGGAACCATCATTTTAGGAGTTGTTGGATACAAGGGACTCTTTTTGAGTACCTCAGCCATCTTTCTGATCATCGCATCTTTAGTACTTGTGTTTTTACCCAGAAAAAAAGCAATTCAAAAGAAAAGACCTGATCTTGCTGGCTCGCCATCAGTTAGCCGTTGTCAGATCTGGTTTCCTTCCATTGCCTTCATCTTATTATTTGCAGTTAACGCCATAAACGGGATCATCACACCATTGTTAATCGTAAATGAACTGCATGGCACACATACAGAGGTCGGATTGGTAGTAAGTATTTGTGCAGGTTTGGAGATCCCCATTATGTTTGCACTAGGTGCTCTGGGCAGAAAATTATCGAACCATTCATTGATGATTAGTGCCTGCTTTATTGCAATAATTTATAATGTTGTGTTAAGTGTATCTACCGATTCCTGGCAGATTATTGTAGCCCAGCTATTGCAGGCCGTGTTCGTGGCCATTGTCATGGGTAACGGATTGAGCTATTTCACCGAGTTGCTTCCAAATTCACCCGGAATGTCAACAACGATCTATTACAATGGGTCCATTATTGGACGACTAGTTGGAAATTTGGGCGGCGGTATCATTGCTCAATTTGCAGGGCTTCGTCTTGTTTATGGGGTATGTTTAGCTATTCTCATGGCCTCGTTCGTTATTTTGTGGACGATAAGACCTAGAAAAGATATTGAGATATCTACCTAAATTAGTCTAAATAATATAGATTCGTTCTTTGATTCAGTTGAATGGAAAGATAAAAAAAACAGGCATGCATTTATCTTGAGGATTTTATTCCTCTCGTGTAAATGACATGCCCATTTTTTATTTATGCTGTAAATCCCTTGTGATTTTGCGTCCTGTCGGGGTCTGGGCGAGGCCGCCAGCTGCTGTTTCGCGTAGCGATTCAGGCATGGCTGATCCGACCTCCAGCATGACCTGTACCACCTCATCGGAAGGGATGACACTTCGTACTCCGGCAAGAGCCATATCGGCGGCTCCGAGAGCGGTAATTGCGCCAAAGCCATTGCGCACGATGCAAGGTATCTCTACCAAGCCGGCAACCGGATCACAGATCAGGCCCAGGGTGTTTTTCAGAGCAAGTCCAACCGCGTGGATAGACTGAGAAGGGGACCCACCCCGGATATCCACCAACGCCCCGGCTGCCATCCCGATGGCAGAACCCACTTCCGCCTGACAACCGCCTTCCGCACCAGAGATGAACGAATTGTTGGCGATGACGTAACCAATGGCTCCAGACGCGAACAGGCCGTAAACCATTTGTTCATCAGTCCACCCAAACCGTTCCTGGCTGCTAATAAATACCCCAGGGATGATGCCGCAGGAACCCGCCGTCGGCGTAGCAATAATTCGGCCCATCGAGGCGTTGACCTCTGACACCGCGAGTGCGTAACTCATCGACAGACTGGCATGGTCGCCTAGCAAGGATTGCCCATCTGCACGGTAAGCCATCAGTTTACGGGCATCCCCACCAGTCAAGCCGCTTTTGGAAGTTGTATCGGTATGCAGACCTTGATGCACCGCGCTTTTCATAATTCCGTAATACTCATGCATTTGGCTGAAGACCGCTTCCTTGTCTTCGCCCGACTCATGACATTGCTCTTCCAACATGATCTGGCCGAGGGTAAGGTTACGAGTCTCCGCCAGTTCGGCAAGTTGTTTTAACGTTCGGAAATTCATTGGCGAAACTCCTTTTTTTGAGAAAGCTGAAATCAGATATTTAAGCTATAGACAGAGTAGAGTGACATCATGGACTTCCGGAAGCACCTCAATCTGGCGGACCACGACAGGATCCATCTTGCCATCACATTCCAGTACCATCATGGCTTCGCCGCGCCGGTTCTTTCGATCCACAGACATGTGTCCAATATTAATGTGATTATCCACGAGCATCCGAGTAACGATAGCAATGACGCCAGGTTCATCGCTGTGACGAATGATGAGAGTAGGATAGAGGGCTGTCAGCTTCAGGTTATAGCCGTTGATCCGAACGATTTCGATATTTCCCCCGCCGATCGATGTGCCTACCATATTCAACGTGCGATTTCCCGCAGCGTTCGTTAATACAATCTCGGCCGTGTTCGGATGAGGGTACAGACCTGTTCCCGGACGGATAATGGTTTCCATACCGGCAGTGTCTGCATGGGCAAATGCATCAGGCAGTCCGGGGTCATCTGTGTCCATGTCCAGCAGACCGCCCACAATGGCGGTGTCGGTTCCATGTCCTTTGTAAGTTGCGGCAAAAGAACCAAACATGAGGATCTCCGCATGCGAGGGACACTCCCCGAACAGATGTCTAGCTGTACGTCCAATCCGTGCTGCTCCAGCGGTATGGGAGCTTGAAGGTCCAACCATGGCTGGACCGATAATGGAAAATACGTCTTTGAATCTCACTGTCTTATACTCCCCGCTTCGGAGGTTGCACATCTGTCGGAACGAGACAGTCGTAGGCTTCCCCGCCGAGTCTGTCCAACAATTCCTGTTGCGCTTCCTTGACGATCTCCGGATGTAAGATGGATTCAATGGCCGTAGCCGCCATCGCTTTGGCTGCGAGTAGCATGCCTTTGTGAGCAAAGCTGCTCTTGCCCTGAGCGACGGTCTGCCATGCGTGAAGCGGCGTGCCAAAGGCCATCGTTGACGTGATGCACTGTGCCGTGGGCACATTCCAGCTGACATCTGCTACATCGGTTGAACCGCCCATGAACGTTTCCCGCTCATCCGAATACGGAGCAATGAAGTTAGGCAGTGGGCGTTCAGCCAATATAGGCGCAAGCTCAGGGCCGACTAACAATCCAGCTTCCTGTTGGTTCTGAACCGGCAGCGTATCATAGATCGCTTTGGCATAATTGTATTCATCCTCTTCATACTCAGGTGCGCCAAAGGCGACGAGATGCTGATGCATTATTTTCTCAAGCGTACTGTTCGGAATCAGGTTGGCGCAAGCGCCTTCATATTTAAAGTCCATCGTTGTTTCGGTCATCAAGGCAGCCCCTTCTGCTACTTTCACTAGACGTTCAAAGAGACTGCGTACCTGTGCGCTCTTGGGAGCTCGAACGAGATAAGTGACCTCGGCTTCCGCTTGTACTACATTGGGAGCCAAGCCGCCTGAGTTCGTGATTGCATAATGAATTCTCGCCTGATCAATCATGTGTTCCCGCATATAGTTAGAACCGATATTCATCAGCTCAACCGCATCGAGAGCACTACGTCCCAGGTGAGGAGCGGCAGCAGCATGAGCACTAATGCCTTTAAAGGTAAATGTGCCGTGAATGACAGCATTGGAGCTTCCATGCATAACGGCATTCAAGGAATGAGGATGCCAGGAGAGAGCGGCATCTACATCTTTAAAATAACCTTCACGAGCCAGATACGTTTTACCATATCCACTTTCCTCGGCGGGACATCCGTAAAAGCGCACCGTTCCCGGGGTTTCCGGATATTCCTGAAGATAGTCTTTGACCGCAACTGCAGCAGCCAATGCACCAATGCCGAGCAGATTATGCCCGCATCCATGACCGTTTCCACGCGGCTGAACAGGTTGATATGTGCTGATTCCGGCTTCCTGGCTAAGATCAGCCAGGGCATCATATTCGCCCAATAAAGCAATGACGGGTAGCCCCGAACCATAGGAAGCGATAAACCCGGTTTCCAATCCTGCCACACCTTTCTCAATCGTGAAACCTTCGGATTCCAGCATCCCCATGAGCAGCTCTGCTGATTGGAATTCATCGAAACGTGTCTCTGCAAACCCCCAGATTTGGTCACTGGCATTGGTGAACAAATCACGTTTTCCTTCAATGGCTTCCGAGATATATTGGGTCAATTCTACAGTTGTAGTCATAATTATCCGCACCTCTTATTCGTTAAAATGGTTGTATTGTTGTATAGAACATGAACTAAATGTCGAAGTAACATGTGACGGTAAACCTTGCTGTTTAGACTGCTTTTGCCTGCACCTCAGTCAAGTTATCTTGATCCGAATTGGAACGGCGGGAGAACATCAGGGTAATGGAACAGACCAGAGCGAAAGCGATCAGCATGATGAAGGCAGTGGCATATGATCCTCCGGAGGCTTCAACCAAGAAACCGATCAGCATCGGAGTCAGAAAACCTGCAAGCTGAGCACCTGTGTTAATAAATCCATTGGCTGTCGCGACGACAGATTCAGGCATCGTTTTAAGGGACTTCGAAATGATAAGTGTCGAGATAAATCCGGCCATTGCCGTAACGATCGTCATGTACGTAATGAATGTGGTAATGCTGCCCGCTGAGCCCATCAGATACAGGAACAAGGCAACAAGTACACCGAACACAGAAGCGATAATTCGATCTTTGCCAGCGGGGATGCGGTCAAGCACATAGCCACTGAGAATCATGGTGAAAATGCTGACCAAAGCCGGAATGGCGGCGAGCAGTCCCATTTGAGTCATATCCAGTCCTCTGACATTGACCATGTAAGTCGGCATCCAGGATTGAAGTCCCCAGTTCACTGCATAAATGCTGAAATAGCTGATGAACAAATTCCAGATCATGGGCGTCTTCAGGACGGTTTTAAGTGACGTTTTAGGTTGTTGGCCCGAGCCGGAGGTCGCAAATGTAGGCTTGGCTGGTTCTTTTAATAAAAAGAACATCATGGCAGTGATAAGGATGCCCACCGCACCAATGATATAGAATAGGTTGCGCCAGCCAATGGTCACAAGGGCATGTCCAGTTAGAATGGGAGTGACAACCCCCATAATGGCTGCGGATGACAGCATAATGGACATGGCTCCACTGCGCTGATTAATGGGAAAGTTCGTGGCGATGGCCTTGGAACCGGAAGGGAAGAAGCTGCCTTCTCCGATCCCAAATAGGAAACGAACAAAGATAAGAGAGAATAACGACCAGGCTGAACCAGTCAGAATAGTGAATACGGACCACGAGAATAAGGAAACGAGAATAACTTTTCGATAACCGAAACGGTCGGCGAGTGCTCCGCCTGGAATTTGCATAATGGCATATCCGAGGAAAAAGCTACTGAGGATAATTCCTTGGGCGGAAGCACCTAGGCCCAGATCCTGAGTAATACCTACAATGGCATAGTTGATGACGAAGCGATCCAGGTTGCCAAGACACCAGCCGAGAAACAAGAGCGTGAGAACAATGTACTTGAAGTGTTTACTGTGCATGATTTTAGACATCGCGTTACCTTCTTTCTCATCTAATGTTAACTAAACTTCTGTGTTGCTTTAAAGTTACAGTATGTAGGGGTTTCAAGACAATGTATATCTCTGTATAATTATCTTATTCATGATGTGAAAACCTACATTGACAGGGGGCGGTTGCGTTGAATGGAATCTTACATAAAATCATACAGGAACGCTTGGGAAACTGCGATTATGAGGTATGGATCAGTAGTAACTGGGCGGATTGGGTACTAATTGAAACGTTAGGCAAAAGAGAAAGTACACCGCCTTGGTTTGCAGAACATCTTCCACTGCAACATCCCAAAGTAGAACGGGAATCAGAAGAGGTAATGTTAGTTTTTATTCCATACAATAACAATATATGTGTGGCTATCCGCGTGTATAAGAACTGGGAGTTTTCTGCGGAAGATTTAGTTACACTGTCGTCGTTGCTTTACCCATACTATACGGAAGCTGTGGCAAACAAGAATGAACGGGCCTTGAATGAAATCATGAACAGCATTAGGGATGTGACTCAACTTCTGGATTTGAACGAGTTGCTTGGACGGATTTTGGTAAGCGCACTTTCGGTTATCCCTTATGAGTGCATAGGTGTTCTGTGGAGGTATGACCCTGCGATCGATGCATTAACGGTTAAGGCAAGAGCAGGGGAGATGGGCGAAGGCATGCTGAGAATGAAGCTGAAACCAGGTGAAGGGATCATCGGGAACACCTTTAAGCGAGGTACACCAAAGCTCTACAACGGTTTATCTACAGTAGAAGATGACTTTGGCAATATGACATCGGACAACAAATATCATCTAAATTCGGCGTACAATTTCCAAAATATAGGTTCAATTATTTCGGTTCCTATCAAGGTGGAAGGCCAATCGGATTGTGTGTTAATCGTTTATCAAAAAGGGCGGGTCCCGCTATTCACGGAGTCGGATGTTAGGCTACTGCAAAGTTTTGCCGATCAGGTTTCGATTGCGATTACGAATGCCAAACTGTACGAGAATCTGAGCAAACAGAACGCGACACTTATCAAGCGGGATGAGATTCACTCCTCGCTCATGCGACTTTCGCTGCAAAATAAGGGCGCGGTATCTATCGTTAACGAAATGACACGTGTTATTGGCGTACCGATAACCTTTGTGGATTTTATCGACAACGAATGGATTCCGAAACGCAGCAAAGTCTTAAATGGTTGGAATATGGAAAGTCTGCGTAGCTTGTACGAATCTTTGCACCATCCGGATTATCTGACTTGTATTGAGGGAGATGCCGACTGGTCGTATCAATATCTGTATCCGATTGCTTCAGCCAATCAGTGCCTTGGTTATCTCATTATCCAAATAAACACACCGCTCGAACCATTACAGTTGATTGCGCTGGAGCAGGGAAGCTCTATTTTAGCTCTAGAATTGATGCGCAAGCAGTCCTTAGCCGAATTTTATTTTAAGAAAACACAGCAATTTTTCAACGATCTGAGGCTCAGTCAGGATTCGGAGGATTACTGGCAGAAGTCCGGGGAGATTGGAATCGTTCCTTCAACCTCCATCGTGGTGGGACTGTTGGAGTTTGCGGAGTGGGTCAATCCTGCTACGCTTAGCGCGTTGTCTGTTCAATTGGTAGCGTATCTAAGAGAGAAAATGCCAGCAGGAACGCTGCCCATTGCCTTCGGCAACGAAAGGAGAATTACAGTGTTGCTTGTACTGATGGAATCGTACAAGCCCGGCAAACTGGAACAACAATTCAGCGTATTGCTGCCGGAGTGGGAAAATCGTAATCACGTGAAGTTGCTGGGGGGATTAAGTTCCGTGCGCTCTGGAGTCGATGCCATTAATACGGGATATCAGGAAGCGGACAAGGCGCTTGCATACCAAAAGACAAGAGGAGAACAGGGGACGATCCGATATACGGATATTGGTATTAACCGTTTGTTTATCCGGCAACCGGCTGAGGATCTGAATGCGTTTATGGCAGAGATATTTGAGCCGCTTCGGCCTGCCAGAGGGCAGACCAGCGGACTAGAGGAAACCCTCATGACGTATATGGCGTGTGGAGGTTCTGCAGTTCAAGCTGCAGCAGGGCTTCACATTCATATCAATACTTTGTATCAGCGTATTCATAAAATCGAAGAGATTCTGGGTATGTCCCTGAGTAATCAGGAGCATCTGCTCCATCTGCAACTGGCCTGCTATCTAAGGCAGACATATCGTTCACCGTGATTTTCAAATCAACTTACTCAAGCTCATGAATCAAACGTTTTACCCACATAATGGAAAGAGTGAATATGCGTTTTGGTGAGTTCGATCACGTTTTTGATAAATGACTCGCGTGACTCACGATATCCGCTTAATATCCAATTGTTCAACAGTCCAAAAAAACCGTAAGCAGTATAGTACTTGAAATAATCCATGTTAACTGGGGAGTTGTTGATTGTCTCGAAGACAAACTGCTCCTCATAGATTTTGAGTATCGTTTGCGGAAAACCTGTATGTAGACCGGGTAACGTATCATCGTATTGAATCAGTTCAAAGAAGTCACGATGCTCATAGATGTAATCTACGATTTGAAAAGATTCAGCATCCAGCTTGTTGGTTAAGACCTTTTGACCGTGCCAATAGGGTTTACCCACCGCGCCCCTCAATCCTTCGAGTGTCATACTCAACAATTCTTCGGCGAGAATGTATTTATCCTGGTAGTGTAAATAAAACGTGCTGCGATTATAGCCCGCCTGATCCACGATGTCTTTGACAGAAACACCATGAAATCCTTTTTTCTTAATGAGCTGAATCAGAGCAATTTTCAGGTGCTCTTTGGTTCGATTACGATGTTGAGATGTCACAATAAGTTCATCATTCATTCAAAAAAACTCCTATAAATATAGACATAGTTTTATAAAGTGTCTACGAGGTAGACACTTGGTCACATCTTAATGATTGGATTGTTACAATTTTAAGCATAGAATTAGTTTTGTAAACATCACATAGCACATATTCAATTGAAGTGCTATTCAAAATATTATACTGGGGGATTTATTCATGGGCAAACTTCAAGATAAAGTTGCAGTCATCACAGGAGGAGCATCCGGGATTGGTGCAGCGACAGCTCGCTTATTCGTTTCCGAAGGAGCTAAAGTGGTCTTGGTGGATCTGAATGAAGAAAAAGGCAAGGCGTTCGAGCAGGAACTGAAAGCGCTTAAAGCAGAAGCTCTCTTCATTAAAGCAAACATAACGAGTGAAGAAGAGGTTACTGAGATTTTTAAACAAACCGTAGAAGCATTTGGTCAAGTGGATATCGTATTCAACAATGCGGGAATCGGACGTGTTCATCCGACGCATGAGCTTGATTATGCCGAATGGCGCAATACGGTCAATGTTGATCTGGACGGTGTTTTCTTAGTCGCTCGTGAATCGATCCGCGAAATGCTGAAAATTGGCGGAGGCACAATCGTCAACACGGCGTCCATGTACGGATGGGTTGGATCGCCTGGTTCAGCAGCCTACAATGCAGCTAAAGGCGGCGTTGTGAACCTGACTCGTTCGCTCGCGCTGGAGTATGCTGAGCAAAATATTCGGGTGAACTCCCTTTGCCCAGGCTTCATCGATACACCAATTATCCCGGAAGAGAGCAAGCAAGCACTTTCTGCAGCAACACCAATGAAACGTCTTGGTCAAGCAGATGAAATGGCGAAAGCTGTTCTGTTCCTAGCTAGCGACGATTCTTCATATATGACAGGAAATAGTCTGATCGTAGACGGAGGATACACCGCTCAATAAGAGCAACAGTTGTCAAAGTACAAGAACATAGTCCCATTGAAGGTCGCTATTATTATAGCGGCTTTTTTTATTTTATCGGAAAAAGTATAGCTCTTGAGCCAAAGACAACTAGCAAACAGCGGTTTGGTTATTCATAATAAATGGCCTCGTAAGGAAACTCTAGCTTATTCATGCGATATTCTTTGGGAGACATGGACATATATTGACGAAAAACTTTGCCGAAATAGCTGGGACTCTCAAAGCCGCATTGTTGGCCAATCTGGGAAATCGGAAGTTCGGTCGTACGGAGTAGTCGGATTGCAACTTCAATCCGTCTGTCTTTGAGATAGGCTAGCGGTGAAGTTTTCTCGGATTTCTGAAATAACCTGCACAAGTAGTGTTTATTGATATCGCAATGGCTGGCAAGCAGATCCAGCGTCAATGGGGATGCATAATTCTCTCGGATGAACTTTTTACATTTCTCGATCGTTGTTATGGAAAGGGCACCGATATCCCTCTCCGCATCGCGACTCGTCTGCACCAAGATGAGCAACCACCGATAGACTTGCATGGACAAGCGATACTTGTCCGTAACTTTATCCTGATGAATCAAATGGATGATTTGCCATAACTCTTGAATCAGGGGAGAATCCGCGTTTCGTAGAATGACATGCCCCTCATTATCATGGATCATATCCCAAATTCGGCTGGCTTCATCCCCACGAATGTTTATCCATATAAATTCCCACGGTTCATTATTCTCTTGCTTATAGTAATAGCAGTGTTCTCCTGCGATTTTAACAAGTAATGCATGTCCTTTCGGTAAAGGGAGCGTTTGATTGTCAATATCAAGATAACCCTGGCCATTAAGCGTATATTGAAAAACAACGTGCCCTGGGTCCGGTCTATTGTCACTCGGACAACGATATTCCTCGCTTGAGACGATCTGCCATCCAATAGAGTCCAGTGTCATGATCGATGTATCATCATTACGAAAAGCATAAGAGACCGTATGAACCATCTTTCATCCCCTTCCTAAAAAAGTCAATTATATTATATAATACGTCACATTTTTTAGATTGTCTGTCTTTTTTTAGACCTGTAAGATAAATGTAAGCGGTAACATACGAAAGGGGTGACTGTAGTTTGTGTTCATTTGACAACAAGCAGGGCAGATCGAACTGATGATTCTAAAAAATTATTTTTAGATAAGGAGGACTTAATCCAATGAACCGAAGAAATGGTTCCATCCAGAAATCGGTATTTGTATCTTTATTAGCGCTCCTTATGGTCATTTCACTGGTCATCCCCCCGGCGCCAGCGCGTGCAGAGTCATCAAGCAGCCAGCCGGGTCGCCAAGGTGAATATCTTAACCGTGGTCTGGTTGCGGTTCTTGTAGACAACGGCGTTTTTTTAAGCTGGAGGTATTTGAACAATGATCCGGATAATATCGCTTTCAATATATATAAAAATGGAACCAAAGTGAACGCTTCGCCCATAAGCGATGTGACAAACTATGTAGACACCACTGGTTTCGACAGTTCACAATATCAGATCTCCACCGTTATTGCGGGCAAGGAGCAAATGCAGCCGGAGGTGGCATCGGTCTGGCATAACGATTATTTGCCTATTCCGCTGGATAAACCAGCCGACGGACGGACCAAAGATGGTGGAACCTATACGTATTATGCAGGTGACGCTTCCGTAGCTGACTTGGACGGCGATGGCGAATATGAAATTGTCTTCCTGTGGAGTCCGAGCAATTCCAAGGACAACTCGCAGGCAGGTTATACCGGCAATGTGTATATCGATGCCATCAAACTGGACGGCACCAAGCTGTGGAGGATTGACCTGGGAGTCAACATCCGCGCCGGAGCACATTATACGCAGTTAATGGTATATGATCTCGATGGCAACGGAAAAGCCGAGGTGGTTGTCAAGACAGCTGACGGCACGAAGGACGGCCAAGGCACAGTCATTGGTGACGGCACGAAGGATTATCGCAACGAAGGCGGATACATACTGTCAGGGCCGGAATATCTCACGTTGTTTGATGGTGAGACCGGAGCGGCCGTATCCACCGTGGACTACGATCCACCAAGAGGCAATGTCAGCGATTGGGGTGACGGCTACGGCAACCGTGTAGATCGGTTCCTCGGCGCGATTGCTTATCTGGATGGCACCAAGCCAAGTGTCGTGATGAGCCGAGGTTATTATACCCGCACCGTGCTTGTTGCTTATGATTATGTTGGCGGGGAACTCGTCAAGCGCTGGACGTTCGATACAAACGAAGCAGGATCACAATACCAATCACAGGGCAACCATAATCTAAGTGTGCTGGATGCCGACAATGACGGCAAGGACGAAATTATGTTTGGCGCCTTGGCCATAGACCATGACGGCAGCTTATTGTACAGCACCGGACTCGGTCATGGCGATGCCATGCACGCCGGCCAGCTCGATCCGAACCGGGATGGCTACCAGGTCGTAAGCGTGCATGAGCATTCGGATGCTGCGTACGGACTGGAGATGCGCGATGCGGCAACAGGTGAAATTCTCTGGGGAGAGAAAACAGGTTTTGACACCGGTCGTGGGATGTCAGCGGACATTGATCCGAACTATCCAGGATACGAATCATGGGCCACAACTATTACCAACGGGCAAAGTGTCCCTGTAACCAATACCTACTCAGCTGACGGAGAGACTATCTACACTGCGGAAGAAGGACCAAAGACCGCAAACTTTGCGATCTGGTGGGATGGAGATCTTCAGCGGGAGCTGTTTGACCATGAGTGGGATAACAGTACAGCCAAAGGAATTCCACTCATTTATAAATGGGATTACGAAAACAAAAAGCTGGATGAAATCTTCCGAGCAACTGGTACATTAACGAACAACCACACCAAAGGAAATCCGGCGCTTCAGGCGGATATTCTGGGTGACTGGCGTGAGGAACTTCTGCTGCGGAGCGAAGATAGTTCAGAATATCGTCTCTATACGACGACCATCCCTACAGACTATCGCATCCCTACGCTGATGCAGGACCCTGTGTATCGACTTGGCGTAGCTTGGCAAAATGTAGCCTATAATCAGCCGCCTCATACTGGCTTTTATCTTGGAGCGGAAGCTACAGCATTCCCTAAAGCCGATCTCTCGCTGACCCGCGAAGCAGAAATGCCTGAGTCGGTTTACCACTTTGATTTTGGTACAGAGACCGCGTCAGGAAATACGGCTATACAAGACACCTTATACACACAAGAGACGGGATACGGCTTCAAGGATACAAGCGGTGTTACCGTAGGAGTAAACGATGTTTCGGTTGCGACAGGCACAACATTTGCTGTTGACCTGCCCAATGCCAACTATAAGGTGACGCTACGATTAGGCAATGATGCGCATGACTCGAACGTCGGAGTCAAATCTGAATTCGTTCAGAAGCTTGCCGTAACCAATGTGACAGCGGGAACACCGCTGGAGTATTCCTATGATGTTGCATTGGTGGATGGACAGCTGGATCTTCTCTTCACGGGTACAGCCATAGACATCCAAGACGCCATCATCGAGAAATATCCAGAGAAAGCGGCTGGTGCGGCAACGACGATCTATATGGCCGGTGATTCAACCATGCAATCGTACAGTGTAACGCAGGCTCCTCAAGAAGGATGGGGGCAGCAATTCGGACGTTATTTCTCCAATGGGGCAGTGATCGTGAACGATGCGATCGGTGGTCGAAGCAGCAAATCGTTTATGGTAGACGGTCGTCTGGATACGATCCTGCAACGAATTAAGCCAGGGGACTTCTTCTTCATTTCCTTTGGTCATAACGACGCCAGTGCAGGGATACCGGACCGGTATGCATCCCCTGAGGATTATAAGATCTACTTAGCTCGTTATGTAAACGGTGCCAAACAGCGCGGCGCTACACCGGTATTACTCACTCCGGTTGGACGCAGAGATTTCAACACGGTGACACAAGAATTCAACGTCAGCTTCCCGGCTTACGTGCAGGCTGCCAAAGAAGTGGCGGAGGAGCTTGACGTGCCGCTGATTGATCTGAGCAAGTTAAGCATTGCGTACTACGACAAAATTGGTAATACAGCTACGGAGAAAGTGTTCCTTTATGCTAATCCGGGTGAATATCCAAAATACCCGAATGGGATCAACGATAATACGCATTTCAGCAGCTATGGTGCGCAGAAAATTGCCGGACTCGTTGCCGGTGCGGTCAAAGACTTGGAGCTGAGCATTTCGTCGCTGGTCATCGACCCGGATATTTCCGAACCTGAGCCAGAGCCAGAAGTCCAGCTGTATGAGGAGGACTTTGAAGGCGACGCTGCTGACTACCAGTATGCGATGGTCAATGCCACGGGTATTGCAGGAACCATGACAGGAACCGTTGTTGACCAGTCAGGAAATAAGGTGCTTTCCGTCGCGGGTTCCGGATCGGGCAATCGGGCCAAGGTGTTCCGTCTGTTCGATGCCGTAAACGGCGATCAGGTAAACGTGAACTTTGACTGGCAATCCGGTAATGTGAGTGCCTATCCATCAGAAGGTCATCTCACGATCCAAGATTCGAACGAAAATGCCCTTTTCACGCTGTTTACGAAAACCGGAAGCAACAAAATTCATTATTTTGTCGGTGCATATAATCCGGACTACGGCACAGGGGATACGGCCATACCTGAAGGGGGAACGGCTACAGATATTTCCAAGAACCAGTGGATCAATGTGGATGCTACCGTTAATTTTGCCGAGAAAACACTTGATCTGACATTAACAAACCTAGCGGATCCGACAGTTACCCAAACGATTGCAGATATCTCACTGAGTTCCGCCGCATATGCGGACAACGTCAGATCCATGCGGTTCCTGGGAACGAGAAAAGGCGGTGGAGGCACGTTGAACTGGACTACCCAGATCGACAACGTGCGAATTGAAGGCACGCAGCTCTCTTCAGAGGGTGGCGATCAGACTGCATTGATCACTCTGTACGATGAGATCAAAGCACTAGATCTTTCAAATTATACAGATAAATCGAAGGCCGTGGTGAACCGGGCTTTGGTAGCTGCGGAAGCCATTTTCAATACGGAAGCTACCCAAGCTCAAGTTGACCATGCATTTAACATGTTAACTGTTGCGAAGGATTCATTGACAAGTGAACCGGGCGAAGAAATTAACGAATACAAATTTGACTTTGGTTCTGGCGGCGCAGCCGACGGATACATCAAAGTGGATGCCAAAAGAGCGTACATCGAAGGTAACGGGTACGGATTTGCCGATACTGCGCTGACCAAAGATGAGAACCGGGACACTGGAGATTCGCTTAAGGAAGATTTCACACGGGTAAACGGCACCTCCTTCCTGGTGGAAATGGAGCCGGCTAATTACCGGGTAACGATGACCATCGGGGATGCGGAGGAATCGACCAGTGCGAATGTCGTTGTAGAGCAAATGACAAAACTGCCTCTTACAAGCATTGCCAAGGGTGATTTCAAAGAAATCACGTACGACATTGCCCTGATCGATGGGGTCTTTAACTTCAACTTTACCGGAAATGCACCGAAGATCAATGCGCTGAAGCTGGAGCGTCTGCCAGATCACAGTGCAAGCGATAAACCAGTTATTTATTTGGCCAGCGATTCCACTGTGGCCAATTACGCGGAGACCTATCGTCCGCAAGCAGGCTGGGGCGAAACGTTGGGTGGATATTTTGATCCAAATGAAGTCAGTATTGATAACCGTGCAGTTGGAGGTTTGAGCAGCAAAACCTTCTTGGTCGGTGGATATCTCAACGATATTTTACTCGACATTCATGAAGGCGATTACCTGTTCATGCAATGGTCTCATAACGATTCCACACCTTCACGTCCAGAGCGTTATCTCACGCCCGAGCAGTTCAAGGTATATCTGAAAGAATACATTGACGGTGCTCTGCAGAGAGGTGCGATTCCGGTTCTGGTCACGCCAGTGAACCGTCGTGATTTTACTGGAGAGGTGCTGAACAAGAGCTTCCCGGAATACGTACAGGCGATGAAAGAAACGGCGCAGGAAACAGATACGCTCATCATTGATCTGAACCAAGCCAGTTGGGAGCATTTCCAGGAGCTTGGCACAGAAGGAACCAAATCGATATTCATGTGGGTAGGTACAACCGAAGACAATACACACTTGCAAATGAACGGTGCAATCAAGGTGTCTGAACTCGTGGCACGTCTTGTGAAGGAATTGAATATACCGCTGTCTGACTTTGTTACGCTGGAAGGGGAATCTCCGGAGCAGGAAGCCCCGCATACCACGGCAACTGTGGAAGGAGAATCGCAGAACGACTGGTATACTTCTCCAGTACAAGTAACCTTTGCAGCAACTGATAAAGATTCCGAGATCGAAGGGACCTATTATCAAATTAATGGTGGGGAAACAGTGAGTGGCACACAGTTGACTCTAACTGAAGAAGGAACGCATACCATCACCTACTGGAGCGTCGATGTTGACGGTAACAAAGAGAGTGAACAGTCTTTGTCCATATCCATTGATCTCGTACCTCCAACCATTGAAATTCAAGGTCAAACCGAGTACACCATTGATCAGCACGTGGAAATTGGCTATACAGCCTCCGATACGGGTTCTGGTGTGGCAGAACCGGAGGGTGTGCTTCTGGACACTCCGGCATATACACTGGAGCCCGGCCTAAACCACGTTACGGCAACCGTCTCCGATTTGGCTGGGTGGGAACAGACGGTAGAGTATAGTTTTGCAGTTATTGCTACATTCGACAGCCTGATCAATCTGACCAACGCCTTTGCAGATGAATCGATCGATCCTAATGCCGGCGCTCTTGCTGATCAGCTTGCGAACACGTTACAACAGGCCAAACAGGCAGCAAACGATCATGAAGGAGCAAAAGCGCGTCAACTTCTTGCATCCTACGGTAATGACGTTCAAGCAGCTCGAGGAACCGTATTCTCGGATGAGCAGGCAGATGTGCTGCTTAAGTGGGAGGAATGGCTCCATCAGGGAACGCCACTAGCGAACGGGGCCCCTGGCACTCCGGTGTTATCTGATAATAATGGTTACGACACGGGGCTCAAAGACGGAGACTATACGGTCACGATGAATCTGTGGTGGGGAAATAACGGCAATCAGTTCAAGCTGTATGAGAATGGTGAATTGATTAAGGAAATTTCTCTGGTCGATCAATCCCCATCCGCCCAATCTGTTCAAGTTGATATTACTGGAAAGAAAAATGGCACCTATACCTATACCGGGGAATTGATCAATGCACTGGGTACAACCATGAGTGTTCCGCTGACAGTTATCGTCACGGATGCTTCCCCGGGGCAAGCTGTTCTGTCGAACGACAACTGGGACGGTGACGGCAACTTTAATGTCACCATGAATCTGTGGTGGGGAACGAACGCAACCGAATACGAACTTTACGAAAATGGTGTTTTGATTGACACACAATCGTTGCAATCTCACTCTCCTGGTGCACAGTCTGCGGTTACCGCAGTCTCTGGAAAGGCACCTGGAATCTACGAGTATGAAGCTGTACTTCGCAATTCATCAGGGGAAACCAGATCGTACAAATTAAATGTGACGGTACGCGAGTAGACTGAGATGTTTGAGGCATTCCCTTAACAACAAGTGATTGGAATTGAAGTAAGGTAGGCATATGAAAAGTGCTATTCCTCATCATTTTGAGGAGTAGCCTTTTTTATATGCACTCATCATGAAAGCGTTTGACTTATTTGAATATCAATCTATAATGATGAAAGGAAATTGGACTTGGACGAGGCCTATGGAGAAATCGATAACCGGCATAGCTGTATGTATATTCACAGCAAGCTTCCATACGCAGGAGGCTTGCTGTTTCATTTTCAGAAGGAGAATCGGTCCCCATGACACTCAAAAAAAGAATCTTTTTATTATTCTTTCTCAGTGCGTTTATCCCCTTTATCAGCATATTTGCGATTTCTTACTATACGATTGACTCCATTTTCGCAAATAAGATCGATGATGGCATTCGCAGCAATTTACAACAGGTGACATCTTCATTGGAGAACTCCATCACCAATCTGAATCACGTTACGCAGCAATTATCTTACGGTGGTACTGTAGGCAAAAGGTTGGATGAATTTTTGAATCCGTCCTCCGATATCTTTGAATTAATCGAGGCCAGGGACGAATTAAAAAGCGAGTTAAGTGTGGTCACGTTTACCAATCCGAATATCGGATTGACCTTATATTATTTCCAGAAAGAAGGCACTACGCAGTTCGGCAACTTTCCGATTAAGGATCATTTTTCTCCTGAGTCTTTGCCAGTGCTCTTCCAAACTTATGGCATTAAGTATTATGGTCCCCATATCAGCATGAACCGGTTTGATGACCAGCTCGTTCTGTCTGCCATGCGAAAAGTACAACTGCCCAAAAGGGACGACGTGTACATATACGTAGAATCCGGATTTCGCCTTACACAGGATATCTTGGGTTACAATCAATACAACGGCGCATTATCTCATCTCATTCTGGATGGTACAGGAAACATTGTGTACAGTGAAATACCGGAGGCCATGAAGGTCGGGGAGAATTTCTCCAGCTTAACGGTCGATCCTACCAAGGACGGAATATCCCGTGGGTATCACTGGTTCAAGGAAGATTCCTCACAGAAATGGAGCGTCGTATCGGTCATTTCGCAGTCTCAATATCAACAGGAGAAAAACCAGTGGTTGCTTCAAATATTGCTGGTCGCTTTATTTTTCCTCGGCTTTACCGTGTTTCTTGCTTGGCTTCTGTGGAAGATGGTCTACAAACCACTCGGCCTGTTCCATTCGGAAATCAACGGGATGTCCAAAAATCCACAAATGACAGGGAGCCAAGCTCGCACTCAAATTCCCGAATTTGATTTTCTGCTCAGTGAATTTTCGAATATGCAGCATCAAATTGGTGACCTCTTCAGGGAAGTGCAGCAGAAAGAGAAGATTCGTGCAGACCTGGAAGTGGAAAAGCTGCTCTATCAGATCAACCCGCACTTTCTAATGAATACGCTGGATACAGTGCACTGGCTGGCCGTCATGAACGGACAAGGGGAGATCGACAAACTGGTGCAATCATTGAACAAGCTACTCTATTACAACCTGGGCAAATTAGGGCAAGTATCCACCATGGAAGAGGAGATCGATGCGTTAAGACAGTATCTGATTTTGCAGCAAATTCGCTATGACTTTGAATTTGACGTCCGGATTACTGCAGATGAACAAGTGCTTCAAATTCCTGTGCCCCGCTTTATTCTGCAACCGCTGGTTGAAAATTCGCTATATCATGGATTGAGTGACGAAGGTTTTATTCAAATTGAAGTGACATGCACTGCAACGCTGAACATTATGATCCAAGATAATGGAGCAGGTATGACCGAGGAAACCATTCATAATCTGCTGAACAATCGTGTAGCTGAGCATCAAAAAGTAGGAATGGGTATCGGACTCAATTACGTTCACCGCATGTTGAAGGCGCAGTACGGGGATCAAGCACAACTGGTGATCGAGAGTGAATTGGGAACAGGGACAAGCATACTGCTTGTATTGCCTATTAAAGGAGAAGATATCTCGTCATGATTAAGGTATTGATTGTAGATGATGATAAGCTGGTACGCAAAGGCATTAGCTCTGCGATGCCATGGAACGAGTTCAACATGGAGGTTGTAGGAGAAGCAAGCAACGGGGCAAAAGCACTGGATTTCCTGAAATCCCAGCCGGTCGATCTGATGTTGACGGATCTTGCGATGCCGGTCATGTCGGGGATTGAACTGATGCGAGTTGCGAGGCAGCTCTATCCGGAACTTCATATCGTTGTGTTAACACTGCATCAGGATTTCGATTATATCCAGGAAGCGCTGAGGCTGGGAGCCATCGACTATATAGCCAAAGTGCAACTGGAGAAAGAGCAATTCGAACATGTTCTGGATCGGATACATACCCGAATTAACGGGTTGACGAACACGGTAAGAAAGATGCCTACACTAAATGAGATTAATGTCCATTATCCCAATGTGTATGCACTTGTTTCACAGGATCGCAAAATTGAACATAAGTGCCCAATGGAGCTAACTGCACTTGAAGATGAGATTAGGTGGGAGATCGAGCGAAATAGCTGGATGTGGGCTGCACCGCCGTACGAAGAGGATCAGCTATTTCATCAATTGGAGGAATCCCTGGATCAAATCCCCCAAAGTACGTTATTGGTTTTGACTGATGTACAAGATCGCACGTGGTCGCAAATCAAAAGCTGGATTATGCATTATTCAGAGACGTCTTTATTCTATGCGTACAACCCCAATAACCAAGTTATTGCAGTTTCGATGAATGAGGAAGATACATTTTCAAAAGAACCACAGGATGAAGACATTGACCGGATTAAGCAAAGTTGGTTCCAAACACCCTGGACCCACCATGACAGCTACTACAACCAACTTGTTGACCAGTTCAAATCATTACGATTACATAAAGGTCATTTGATGGGATTGCTGTATTCGATCGTGATGGAGTGGAACCACCTTTTTGCCCAAACTACCCTTGGAAGAATCTCGATGATCCATTCCTTCGAGTCTTGGTACGAGGTTGAAGAATGGATCAAGCAGACAGCTGCTGGCATTCGAAAGGCCGATGAACAGACTTCATATTCACAGGAAATTATCGATGCCGTGAAAAAAGCAGTGATGATCGTGCAGCAGGATTTGGAGCAGGCCCATACGGCCTCAGGTCTCTCCCAACAACTCAATATCAGCCGAAGCTACTTCAGTCAATGTTTCAAAGATCTGATGGGAAAAACCTTTAATGAGTACTCCAGATTCATCCGGGTAGAAAAGTCCAAAGAGTACTTGCTCAATACCAACAACACGATTTTCTGGATTGCGGAGCGAGTAGGGTATACGGATGAGAAATATTTCAGCCGGATTTTTCGCGAACTGACAGGTCTTCTGCCAAGCGAGTATCGGCAGCTAGGTAGAGGAAATAAATAGCCGCCAGCTTCCTATTTAGGAGCTGCCGGCTTTTGTTTTTAATCAAAAATAAGAGTAGTTAGACGAATGTAGTTCAGTAGGTAGGGTAAATGTTCACAAACTAAACCGTGTTTTATAATACCGACTGAAACTGTAACCATTTCTCTATCCAAACGGACGTGTAATCCCTATCTCGATGGACCTTCACTCCATTTTATAATGAAAGCGTAAACATAATTGATATTCAGAATAAAGGGGAATCGAACTAGATGAGAACAAAATGGTCTATGAAAAGCAAGCTGTTGACAAAACGTCTGGCCGTGCTGTCCATGTCTGCCTTGATGGTGGCAACCCTCGCAGCATGTGGGAGCTCTTCCAATCCTCCTACTGCAGAGGAAGCAGGCAAATATGAGGTAACGCCAGGAGATCCGTTCAGTGCCTATAAGGATGAGATTACCGTAACCATGGGACGGGTAACCACAGCCAACCCGAAACTGCCAGCTGGTGATACCTATGAGAACAACGCATATACAAGGCTGGTCAAAGATACGTTTAACGCTCAGATTACAGATCAATTTGAAGCCAATGGCGAAGATTATAGTCGTCAGGTTTCGCTCGCCATCGCATCCGGGGAATTGCCTGACATGATGCGCGTCGATTCCAAAGATGAACTGAAAGAGCTGGTGGATAATGACCTGATTGAGGATCTGACAGCCATCTATGATCAATATGCCACGGATAACATCAAGCAGATGTACGATTCCTATGATGGACGTGCATTAGACAATGCAACGATCGATGGACGTTTGATGGGCCTTCCGGCGACTTCTCTGGATTCCGCACCAACGATGGTTTGGGTCCGTCAAGATTGGCTGGATCTGCTGGGGATTCAACTGGATGCAGACGGAGACGGCGCCCTTTCACTGGATGAAGTGGAGCAAACCGTACTGGAATTCCTGAAAAGAGATCCTGGCCAATCCGGAAACCCGGTAGGTATTCCATTTGTGAACACGATGAATACAACGGATTATAATGGCTCTGCTTATACCATGATGGGTGTTGCCTCAACCGAGGGAGCCTTCCCACAATATTGGATGAATGGTGAAGACGGCAAAATTGTGTATGGTTCCACGACAGAAGAAACGAAGAAAATGCTGGGCACCATGGCGGATTGGTTCAAGAATGGCATCATTGACCCGCAATTTGGAACCCGCACGTTTGATGATATTACCGCACTCTACGCCAACGGTCAAAGCGGTATCGCCTTTGGACCGTGGCATATCCCTGACTGGGGACTGATCAGCGCGAAGCAGATGGATAAAAATGCGAAATTCTCAGCTTACACATTGGAGGATGCAAACGGCAAGGTCAACGTGGCTCATGCCAATCCATCCAATCAGTTTATTGTGGTGAGAAAGGGATATGAACATCCTGAACTGGCCGTTAAGATTCTTAACCTGTTTTACGATAAACTGGCCAATGATAAAAATGTCGCAACAACCATGCCGGAAGCTGCCAAGTATCAGGAGACCGGGGTAGACGGTTCTACAAGACCGTTTAATATCGAAGTCAATTCGGCTACATCGCTGCTGGATGATTACTCTGACGTGGTTCGCGGGATTAAAGGAGAAATTTCCCTGGATGAGGTTCGCACAACCGAATCGAAAAACAATATCGGAAGCATCAAAACCTATTTGAGTGACATGGATACGGATGATGTAACGGCTTGGTCGAAATATCATTCGCGGATCAACGGAGTTGGACTGATCGACAAACTGACTCAGGAAAACAAATTCGTCTGGATGACACCTGCTTTCTCTGGCACTACACCAAGTATGAAACAGACGTGGGCCAACCTGACGAAGTTGGAACAGGAATCGTTTATCAAAATCGTAACGGGTTCAGAACCGCTCGATTACTTCGATACATTCGTCAGTAACTGGAAGAAACAAGGTGGTGATCAAGTCATTCAGGAAATTGAAGACGAGATCGCATCGAAACAATAATATCCATGAACAGTGGCAGGGCTGCGATACGCAGCCTTTCTTCAGGAAAGGGGTTCATCCATGAAACAGGGGAATTTGAAAGCGAGAGGGCCGCTCGGCCCAGGTGCCATGTACCATATGATGATGCTGCCGGGCATATTGTTTTTGCTGGTATTCAGCTATGTTCCAATGGTCGGCATCATTACGGCGTTTCAGGACTATATACCGGCCAAGGGCATGTTCGGTTCCGAATTTGTAGGCCTAAAGCATTTTATGTATATGTTCAAGCTACCGGATATCGCGCAGGTCGTCAGCAATACGTTGGTGATTGCGATTGGCAAGATTCTGCTCGGAACGATGATGGCCATCATTTTTTCCGTTTTGTTAAATGAAATTCGTATCAAATACGTCAAAAAATCCGTGCAGACGATTGTTTATCTGCCGCACTTTCTATCCTGGGTTGTACTCGCATCCGTTGTTGTCAACATGTTCAGTTTGGATGGCATTGTGAATCAAATGTTGGCGTTCTTTGGTCTGGAAAATATTAATTTTCTTGGCAGCAACACTTGGTTCCAGCCACTGATTATAGGTACAGACGTATGGAAAGAGTTTGGTTACAGCTCTATCGTCTATTTGGCTGCGATTACGTCCATTGATCCCGGTCTGTATGAAGCGGCAGGCATGGATGGAGCCAGTTGGTGGAGAAAAGTATGGCATATTACATTGCCAGGCATGCTGCCAATTATTCTGCTCATGGGTGTAATGAGCCTGACCAACATTTTGAGCGCCGGTTTCGACCAAGTCTATAATCTGTATAACCCGATTGTCTATGAGTCAGGCGACATCCTGGATACTTATGTTTATCGGATCGGTCTCGTTGGACGACAGTATAGCTTCGGTACAGCTGTTGGTTTGTTCAAGTCCGTAATCGGTATTGTTTTGCTCTTGTCTGCCAACCAGTTGGCCAAAAAATATACGGACCGAAAAATATTCTAAGGAGGCCAAACCTGTGTCCTATTCTGCAAACTTCAAAGATCGAATTGGCCGGTTTGTCATCTATGCCATCGTCATCATGCTGGCATTGGTCTGCCTTCTTCCGTTATGGAATATCGTCGCCATTTCATTCAGCAGCAGCGAGGCGGTATCAGCGAATGCCGTAGGTCTCGTTCCGGTCAATTTTACAACAGCGGCTTATAGCAAAATTATTGATGATGCACAGTTCTGGCGTTCCTTTGGCATATCTGTTCTACGTGTCGCGCTTACCCTTGTGCTTAACATGATTCTGATTATTTTGATGGCTTATCCACTATCCAAATCAAAAAGGGAATTTAAAGGCAGAAACATTTATATGAATATCATGATTTTTGCCATGTTGTTTAGTGGAGGCATGATTCCGAGTTACCTGCTGATCAAAAACCTGGACATGCTGAATACGATATGGGCACTGGTTCTGCCAGGCGCTGTCCCGATATTCAGTGTCATTCTCGTGATGAATTTCTTCTCCGCTGTACCTAAGGCGCTTGAAGAAGCCGCGTTTATTGATGGGGCGAATCCGCTTCAGGTCTTGTTTAAAGTATATGTTCCTGTGTCCATTCCTGCACTGGCGACTGTCGCCTTATTCAGTATCGTGGGGACATGGAATGACTTCTTCAACGGTTTGATCTATATGACTAAAGTCAGCAATTATCCGCTAATGACCTATATCCAGTCCCTTAACGTGAATATTGCCGATTTGCTTCAAGCCGGCACAAATTCCAGTGAACTCAGCAACCTGACTGAAATCTCGAACAAAAACCTGAACGCAGCCAAAATTGTAGTCGCTGTTATCCCGCTATTGCTGATTTATCCGTTGCTGCAAAAATACTTTGTGACTGGCATTGTCGTAGGATCGGTCAAAGAATAACATTAGAGAGGTTGAATGGAAGATGGAAAATAAAAAATGGTGGAAAGAAACTGTTGTATATCAAATATATCCACGCAGCTTTCAAGATCGAAACGGTGATGGCATCGGCGACTTGAAGGGCATTGTATCTCGATTGGATTATTTGCAGGAACTGGGCATTGGTGCGATCTGGTTATCACCTGTTTGCAAGTCTCCTCAAGATGATTACGGATATGATATTTCAGATTATCAGGATATCGATCCGATGTTCGGGTCTTTGGAAGATATGGAAACCTTAATTCACGAAGCCAAGAAAAGAGACATTCGGATCATCATGGATCTGGTGTTGAACCATACGTCGGATGAACACCCCTGGTTTCTAGAAGCCAAAAAAGGTAAAGACAATCCGTACCATGACTACTACGTCTGGAGAGATGGTGTTGAAGAAACACCTCCGAACGACTTGGGGTCCACCTTTGGTGGTTCAGCCTGGGAATGGGTGCCTGAGATTGGGCAATATTATTTGCATCTATTTTCCGTAAAACAGCCCGATCTCAACTGGGAAAACCCAAAAGTCCGGCAGGAAATATACAACATGATCAATTGGTGGATCGACAAGGGTGTTGGTGGTTTTCGACTTGACGTGATCGACTTAATTGGTAAAGAACCGGATTTGAAGATTACGGGAAACGGACCTAATCTGCATAAATACATCAGGGAACTGAGCAAGGAGACGTTTCAAAAAGCAGAAGACCTGCTGACCGTCGGAGAAACATGGGGCGCCACTCCAGAAATCGCCAAACTGTACAGCAATCCGGACGGCAGTGAGTTTTCAATGGTCTTCCAATTTGAACACATCAGTTTGGATGAACAAGAAGGCAAAGGAAAGTGGGATCTTAAACCTTTGGATGTGATCGCATTAAAAAAAGTGCTGTCCAAATGGCAGACAGAGCTCAAGGGCGATGCCTGGAACAGTCTGTTCTGGAACAACCATGACTTGCCTCGTATCGTATCCCGTTGGGGAAATGACGGAGAATTCAGGATCGAATCGGCTAAAATGTTGGCTACTCTGCTTCATGGCATGCAAGGTACGCCTTACATATATCAAGGTGAAGAATTGGGCATGACGAATGTTCAATATGCGATCGAGGATTATCGGGATATTGAATTGCTCAACTTTTATAAGGAAAGAATGGAGAAAGGTTATCCTGAACGCAGCGTGATGGAGTCGATCTACGCCAAGGGACGCGATAACGCGCGAACACCTATGCAATGGGATACTTCCGAAAACGCAGGTTTTACACAAGGCGAACCTTGGATTAAGGTGAATCCGAATTATAAGCAGATCCATGCCGAGGAAAGTTTGAATAACCCTGAATCCATATTTCATTATTACCGGAAGTTAATCCAATTACGAAAAGATCATGAAGTCATCGTATATGGTGATTATGAGCTGATCTTTCCAGAGAACCCAGACGTGTTTGCATATACCCGAACGCTGAATGGTTCTACGATTCTTGTGGTATGCAATTTCCAAGGATATACGACCGAACTCCCGCTTCAGGAGCAATTAACAGGGTCGAACCAGCTATTGATTTCCAATTATACAGGTGAACTCTCCGAGAGCAAATTACGTCCATATGAAGCAAGAATGTACCTTATTCATCATTAAAGCATCATACGTAATATGTTATATCATGTTCAGTTCTCAAGAAAGAAGGATTGTATTCAATGAAAAGAGTATGGTGGAAAGAAGCAGTAGCTTATCAAATCTATCCGAGAAGCTTTATGGATTCCAACGGAGATGGGGTAGGTGACATCAAAGGGATCATATCCAAACTGGATTATATTCAAGATCTCGGTATTGATCTGATATGGATCTGCCCGATGTATAAGTCACCCAACGATGATAATGGTTATGACATCAGTGATTACTGTTCCATTATGGATGAATTCGGCACGATGGCGGACTTTGATCAATTACTGCATGAAGTTCATCACCGCGGCATGAAACTCATCATGGACTTGGTGATTAATCATACAAGTGATGAGCACCCGTGGTTTATTGAATCCAGAGCTTCGCTGGATAACCCCAAACGAGATTGGTACATCTGGAGAGATGGGAAGAATGGGGACGAACCGAACAACTGGGAGAGCATCTTTGGCGGTTCAGCTTGGGAATACGATGAAGTCTCCGGACAATACTATCTCCATCTGTTCTCCAAAAAACAACCGGACTTGAATTGGGCAAATAAAGACGTTCGGAAATCCATTTATGAAATGATGAATTGGTGGCTGGATAAAGGGATTGATGGTTTCCGTGTTGATGCAATCAGCCATATTCACAAAGAAGAGGGCCTCTTGGACATGCCTATCAGAGAAGGCGTTAAATACATCTCTTCTTTTGAAAAGCATATGAATGTGAAAGGAATTCAGAGTTATTTGCAAGAAATGAAAGAGAACACATTATCCAGATATGACGTCGTGACTGTTGGGGAAGCGAATGGAGTTAAAGTAGAGGACCAAGAAGATCTGCTGGATTGGATCTGTGAAGTCAGAGGGAAATTTAATATGGTCTTTCAATTCGAACACCTGGACCTTTGGAAAAACAGTACAGACAGGCAACTGGATGTTCCCAAATTGAAAAACGTCTTGACCAAGTGGCAAAAATCATTGGAAGGCATAGGCTGGAATGCTTTGTTTATTGAAAATCATGATCAGCCTCGCAAAGTTTCATCTTGGGGAAATGATACAGAGTATTGGTATGAAAGTGCCACAGCACTTGGAGCCATGTACTTTTTCATGCAAGGCACACCTTTTATATATCAGGGGCAAGAGATAGGCATGACAAATGTGGCTTACCCTTCCATAGCGGATTATAACGACATAGCCGATCGGAATTTATATCAGATCAAACGTGAAGAGGGGACGTCGCATGAGGAGATCATGAACATCATTTGGGCTTCGAGTCGCGATAACTCCAGAACGCCGATGCAATGGTCTTCTGCCAAAGAGGCCGGGTTTACCAGCGGTACGCCATGGCTGAAGGTGAATGACAATTACGTCAATATTAATGTAGAGAAACAACTTCAGGAACCTGGTTCTATTCTTCAATTTTATAAACAAATGATTCAGCTGCGAAAAGAGCACGATACGTTGACTTATGGTATTTATGAGCTTCTTTTGCCGGATCATCCGAGTGTATTTTCATATACACGTACACTGGCAGATCAACAGGTGCTGGTAGTAATCAATCTTACTGAACACATGGTGGAGCTTGAGGAAGATGAGCTTGGCCTCAACTTCTCAGAGATCTGGCTTACCAATTATGAGAATGGCATGCTGCCACTGATGTTGCGACCGTTCGAAACAATCGTTGGTTTAAGCGATAAAGTTTGAGTAGGATACGTAAAAAAAGGAAAAAGGCGTCTATATCATTCAGACCATGATATAGACGCCTTTTATTGTTGTTTGCGAGTATCATTCATATTCACCAATAAACCGTTGCATTTGTTAACCATATGAAAATCAGCTTCGAATATTCGTTATTGATGGAGAACATCCGCGTATTCGGAGATACGTTCAAAACGTCCCTTGGCAAAAGGGCATAAAGGTAAAATTTTAATATCCTTTTCCCGCGCGTATTCCACCATAGCTTTGATAAGTTCATCGCCAAGCCCTTGTCCTCGGTATGCATTTTCAACCAATGTGTGATCAATAATGTATAACTCTGGACTTGAGATTACATACGTCATCACTGCAGCAATGTCACCGTTATCTCGAATAAGAAATCTCTTATTAGCAGTTTCATGATCTACTTTATGCATGTTCATCCTCTTTCTGTGTTGAAGATTCACTGTCCAGACGTCTATACGTCAATGCTCCACTTGGACATGTGTCAATATGCCGGGCAATGGCCTCCGAAGTGTCACCATCGGGATCAACCCAAGGACGCTTGCTCAAATCAAAAACAGCAGGGAGGCCCTTTACACAAATACCAGAATGAATACAGACATCCGAATTAAACATGACCTCGATATCTTTACCGTAGTATAACTTCTCTTTAATCATAATGCATTCACATCTTTCACTATTGAGTTTGAGTTTGTTTACAGATCGATATCCCAGGCATCCATGGTAAGCCATGTCTGGCAGGCTCTCGTTTTCGAATTATAATGAGGTATCATGGATAAGTCAACGTGACAATGGCAATATTGGGAGCGTTGCAGAGATGATGACGATCTTTTGGGTATAGCTTTAAATAACTTCTAACGAATCGCACAACTTTCTAGGAACTCATTACGTTATTTTCTATAAAACCCAGAAAAAAAGCTGTCAGATGATAACTTCTTTGGGATTGTGCATCATTAACAAAAGGCATTAAAACGAAAAACAATAAATTAAAAAGCAAAAGGAGCATTAACCATGGAAAATAAAAATCCACTTCTTACGTTGCTGGCTACAGCTACACTACTGTTAGGGGGTGCTGGCGTTGCTTATAATCAGGCATTTGCTTCAAGCTTGGACGAGCAATCTCCCCAAAATTATGAATCAACTTCGACAACAGAAGTGCAAATTTCTCCTGTTATTGAAAAGGGAACACAACTAGAAGGAACGCCTGAAGCTCAACTTGCTAAGCGTAAGCAACTTGAACTGGAGGATATGGATGAAGTCAATATTCCTCTAAATTTGGATACTCTTTCTGTGGCGGGGAATTTGTCTACAAATGATACGGAGAGCAACCCTATTGTAGAGCGTACTGCAATCCATGCATCCGAGAATATGTATGGAAAAGAAGTTTATGTTACTTATCGATTGGCTGAAGGACAAGAGATTTTCATCTCTCAATCTGAGGATGTTCTAGAAAATAAACAAGCCACTGTGGAATTAGCAAAATCCTGGTATGATCCAAATCATGTTTCTACTCAAAAAATTAATGGCGCTACTATTGTCATTGAAGATGGTGAAAAAAGAAAAACGGTTCACTTAATTAAGGATGATGTAATGTATACTGTTTGCTCAGTTGGAGCGGACAATCTTGATCAATTAATCGGAATTACAAAAAGAATCCAGTCGTAAAATGCAAACCTTTCAAAATTAACAAGTAGCCTTGTTGATGCTTTAACTGTGGCAAAGTAGTAAGTTATCGTTCTTTTCATGGCAGAGTACTACTTTCGTATGACTACAAGCTCCTATAATTCTCTCTACAATGTCTAGATGTAGGAGAACTATAGGAGTTTTTTTGTGAGAAGACAATCAGGATACTTTTATCCGTTGTGCAATGAATGAATACAAGGAGCGATCTTCAGTGAAACAAACGGTTACGAATAAAGTGACAGGTGAACAAATTACGTTTATAGAGACGGCAAAGGATACGAACGGTGATTATTTATTAATTGAAGTCGCACTCCCACCACATGGCAAAGGTCCCCCCCTACATATTCATGATCACTTCGAAGAGGAATTTGAAGTGATCGCTGGTACGCTCACAGTTACCTTGGGTAAAACAAAACACTTGTTAGTGACTGGAGAACGTTGCATTGCCCCGCTCAAAACGCCTCATACATTTACAAACAATCACGATCATCCTGTTGTATTTCGCGTTCGATTAACGCCACCAAGCAAGTTCGAGCAATCCGTACGCATTCATTATGGGCTTATGGACGATGGATTAACCGATGAGAAGGGCAATCCCAAATCACTCGCCCATACTGCTTTAGTATTAACATTACAAAACACACTGATCATTGGTATTCCACTATGGCTGCAACGCTGCCTCTTTGGACTAATCATCAAGCGTGCCCGCAAAAAAGGCATTTATGCATCGCTAGAAAAGTATACCGGACAGGAAGTCTGAATAGATGAACGATGAAGAGTTGGCGTTTTCCAACAACTATTGAAGAACTACTCGGCAGCACCACCACACTCACACCTAAAGCAACTATCACCCGAGCTGAAGTTGACTTCGTTATTCAATGACTGCTAAAAAAATCGGAGTTGATGTAATAAAACTGATCACAGATTGCTAGACCAAGAATTAATAACATTACAATAAAAGGCGTTTGCTCAGAAATGAGCAAACGCCTTTTATTATTTAAGTTCTAACCATTCATACCTTCCTCTTCCTGTATTATGTAAGCTAGACTCTACTTGCATCATAGATTAAAATTTATTTAAGTAAGTATCTTAATAAATCCATTTCATCAAAACGAAAATTATATGATTAAATTCTGATATATATCCTTTTCCCGAAACGAAATATAACTTAGATAGGTGTGCATGAACATCAAGATTTTAAGAGACTACATCACAGATCCCCCAATAGAGCTTACTATGTTCATTGAACTGTCTATTATACTGGCCGAAATGGTGCATCGTGAACACGAGCAGAGTAGGATCATTGGATACCTCAGCCCTGACCATATCAGCGTGCAGTGGCAGGGGAAAACGGCGCATATAACCTGGCATACGGAAAGTCATGCAGCTTATCATTCTCCAGAGCAATTTGCACGACTCAATCTCGTGCCGAGTGAACGCAGTGATCTCTACGCATTAGGTGTTATTCTCTACGAGTTGTTGACCGGGCAATTGCCTTTTCATGCTGACAATGATGACAACTGGGATACCGTACACACCCGTAAGGTTCCTCATCCTTTATCCGATATTCGACCGGAGTTAGACGAAACACTGCAAGCGATACTGGTAAAATTACTTGCCAAATCACAGGTGGAGCGTTATCAGAGTACATATGGGGTGCTTGAAGATCTGAAGTTGTATCAGAACATGATGGATAACGATGGAGTGTTTACGCCATTGGAAGTGGGACGTTTCGATAAAATCCGGACGCTTTCCCTATCCGATTCGTGGTATGGACGTCGTGCCGAAGTGTTGCAAATAGAGACCGGATTGGAGCAGGCTTTTCAAGGAAAGAATGCATTTCGTTGGGTGATAGGCAAAGAGGGAACGGGTAAAACGACGCTTGTCCATAGAATCCAACAAAACGTCGTTCGGTATGGAGGCCGGATGATCGCTATGAAAGCGGAACCTTTTCAACAAAACATGCGGTGTGGTCCGATCCTTCAGGGGATGCGGGAATGGGTCTATCAAATGTGGAGTGAGCCGGTTGAACTCATTACACGTCTGAAATCCAAACTTCAAACCGAGTTCGGACCAGAAAAGCAGGTCATCGTCTCATGCTGGCCCGAGGCCAAGCTGTTGTTCGACAACGCTGTGAAGGTATCGCATATCTCGGACGCTGCGAAGGTCTGGGACCGGTTTGAAGAATTACTACCCGACTTGATCTGTTGTATGGCTGAATGCAAACCACCGCTTGTTCTGTTTATGGACAATCTACAGTGGGTCGACAAAGGTACACAAGACGTCATTCGTGAACTTACATTATCACAAAAAACGCATGGATTATTCCTAATCGGGGCTTATCGTACAGAAGAGGTGATCACTTCCGCTGAGGATGAAACGAATGCTGATCAAGAGGAATTTCTGTCTTGGTTAAGCCAAAGATGCCTTGCGAATCCACAGGAACAAGTGACTCTGCCGCAACTGGCTTACGAGGATGTGAGGCAGCTGATCTCGGATGTTCTATATGAAAAATCCGCTCGCATTCAACTTCTGGCACGGTCTGTCTACGATCAGGCAGGTGGTAATCCCGGCTCGGTTCGTCTCTTGCTGGAGGGATGGTTAAGGGAGAACAGACTATACTTTGATGAGAGACGACGGCAGTGGGTATGGGACTCAGAAATAACCCGGCAACGAAGCAGGTCGGAAGAACATCTACGTCTGCTAGAGAAAGACTTCTCCAAGCTTGAGGAAGATCGTAAGGAGTTCTTGGCTATGGCGGCCGCAATAGGTCCGGTATTTCCGTTAACACTCTTGGCCGAAGTGTGTGGCATAGCAGTGGATAGGGTATTCCGTAATCTTCAAGAGGCGGAAGCGGAAGGGTTTATTTATCAGGAAGACGAAGCAGGGCAAGAACATGGACAGGATTTAACTTATGGGTTTGCCCATGAGTTCATTCACCGAATGGCATATGCCTTCGATTCTGGACGCAATATCCACCGACACCGAGCAATTGGACGGATGCTACTGGATCGCACGCCGGAGTCGCGTGATGACCTGTCAAGAACAGCGATTGATCATCTGAACTTGGCAGCTTCTGTATTATCAGAGCAAGAAACGAAGCAATTAATAGAATACAATCTTCAAGCGGGACAAGAGGCGTTGGCATCCGCGCGTTATGCGAAAGGGAAGCATTATGCCGAAAATGGGCTTCATCTGTTGGCAACATGCAAGGTGGAGGTACCAGATACACTCGGTGTCGGATTACAGCTGTTATTAGCATGGACGGAATATATGGGTGGCAATAGCGCACGTGGGAAAGAACTGCTGGTGGACTTGAACCAAGACAGCGATCGACTGAGCCGATCAGAGCGGCTCAAAATATGGGCACCTTTAATCCGATTCCATGCACTCGCGGACAATGAGACTGCGATTCAATTCGGAATGGAGGCGCTAGGATCCTATGGTTGGAAGCTTGGTAAGAAAAGTACACTGTTGTCTATAGGAAAGGAAGTGACCCAAACCGCGATCCTTTTACATCGAAAACGGGAGAAGCATCTTCTGCTGTCCGACCCACTCGATGAGGATTATGAAGAATTATGCCATGTCATGGAGCTGTTGTTTCTTCCACTGCTTGCACACGATGCGCGATCGCTTCTGGAATTGTATGCCCGATTTATTCGTTATGGGTTGCAAAAAGGGGTGAATGAGTCCCTAGCCGCAATGATCGGAGCATACGAACTGATTGTGCAAAGGTCATTTCCGAGCTTCGTTCGAGCGACTCCGATTGCTGAACAGGTATTTCTGCAAATCGCCAACACCTCTACATTCAGGAAAAAGCATGTATTTACGTTTCTGAGCGGAATGATCAAGCAAATGGACAGTCCTTTGGAATCTTCTGTTGTCCTGTTCAATGCGATGCGTCAAGCGATGGAATCCGGTGATCATGACTTTGCTAATCCTGCCTTAATTTTCAGTGTTATGAGTAATCATGGGAATGTATATGCCCTGAATGATTTGCTCCAATATTTTGAGGAGAACATGCGACAGGTTGCCGACGATAAGATACTGGAAATGATACGGCTGACGAGCAGTTACGCAGCAGCGCTACAAGACGATTCTTTGATCGACAGTTTTGTTGCTATTCCACAAGTGCCGGCTGACAGCGAGTTGGAGCAACGGGACGAGGACAATTATAGCTGTGGTCGCCGGCTCGAGGTGGCGTATCTGTCGGGCAGGTACAAGGAAGCGCTATATTGGTCGCAGCGAGGAAGAGTAACCGAATTACATCTGGATTGGATGCAAATTCGTAAACACCGCGTTTACGAGGCTTTGGCATTAGCTGGATTGTATTTCGAATCGAATAGAGAAGAACGTAAGCGGATCCGCAAGGCCATACGAGCGCAATTGCGATTGATGAAGAGTTGGCGAGGTTTTTTGGACAGCACGTCCTCCGCATACTTGCTAATCAAAGCAGAGGGTGAACGGATCTCAGGGAATTCGGTGGGCGCCATGCAACAATACACGTCTGCAATCAGGCTAGCAAGAACCGAGAAATACGTATTGCTGGAAGCCATTGCTTGCGAACGGCTTGCGGTATGTTATCAAGATGATCTGCCCAGCCGATCCGGAGCGGCAATTACAATGATGGATGCATGTGCGGCGTACGCGGAATGGGGAATCACCTTCAAAGTAACTCAGATTAGAAGCAGAGATGCTAAATTGCTGGACCCGATATACAAGCGTTATGAAGGTCCTGTATTACAGGATCGGATCCAAATGACTCAAACCAGCACATCGTTACCTCACCAGAACGGCCCCAAGACGGGTGAAGGCTTAAGGAGTGAAGAGGAACTCGAGCTTGTGCAACGACTCATCCATGGGTTAGCACAGACGAATAAGGTCGACTGGAAGTTAAATCTCTTGGAAACGGCTTTACGACAAGTTGGAGCAGAGCGTGGTCTGTTGTTGAAGCGTCAAGATAATGAATTCGTTATTGAAGCCAACCGTTCTGACCGGACTGATCAGGAAAAAGGAGCCGGCTTGTATGCGGAGAGCGTCTTACGTCATACAACGATGACGGGCAAACCGCTAATTTTGCATGACGCGCTTCAGAGTTTTTGGGTAAAAGATGCTTATATCACAGCAAAAAAACAGAGGTCAATTCTGTGCATGTCCATTGATATTCCGGGGGAACAAACTTCCTATCTACTCTACTTGGAAAATCGACAGATGCCGGGTGTATTCACAAAGAGGGATGTTCAAATGTTGGAGCTTATTGCGACACGGATCATTTATCTCAAGCTGCTGCAAGACGAGTCTGCGAATACAACGATCCCGAGTGCTTTCAAAAGTAACGCTTCGTCCGTGGTGCCTAGCCTCGGTCAACCGGGGCTGACTGAACCGCTGACCGAACGAGAAACGGAAATTATAACAGCGATTGCAAAAGGCTTGTCGAACAGAGAGATTGCCGAGCTCTTTGGAATCGCAGAGACGACGGTCAAAACACATACATCTAGAATATACGGCAAGTTGGGTGTAAAACGGCGGGGGCAAGCTGTCCTACGTGCCAGAGAGCTACAATTAATAGAGTGACAAACAAGGAAGCGAGCCTAAGGGCCGCTTCCTTGTTTTTTGTGGAGTACTACTTTAGTAGGACTTAAATATCCTATGACGAGACTATGATATTTAGATGGAGTCAAATGAAAAGAGGTCATTATGAACAATAACGAATGGTATGAAAGGAAGTGTACATGGTGAGAAAGAGAGTTGTCTCGATCGCAAGCTTGCTAGTTGTAATCGTGTGTATGGCATTTATCGTAATTTTTAATAATCAAAGTTTAGCTTCTGCCAATGTAGTTTCGTCACCTATTTATGCAGCAGAGGATACAACTATCATTTATGAGTCTGGAATGATTTATGAGTCTGGAAACCTCGGGAATCTGGATGCAGGCTATCAAGGAACATCTGGTGTTCCCTTAGAGGCTCAGGTATTACTAAAGTTTAATTTGCCAACAATCCCTGCAGGGTATGAAGTTGAAACTGCGAGTCTGTATCTGCCTGTAACAGGTGGTACTTTTCAGGCAACAACTAATTTTTCGCTAAAAGTTTCAACAAGTACAAATCATAACTGGGCACAGGATAGTGGAATAACATCGCCACCAGCTCCAACGTCAGGTTCTACACAATCAAGATTATTATCCAATAATGTCCCCCAACTTAAACCTACATTAGCTCCGTTTAATTTTACTAGCTACATATCTAGGGAATCCGCGGAACCTGATCCTAGAGCAACCTTCATTCTATCGGGTATGACGGCTCAAGAAGCAGCTGAAGCAGGAATAACACATGCTGATCATTTTATACAAATGACCGAAAATCATGCACATGATGGCAGTTTGGGCCCGTATTTAATTATTACGTATTCTGAAATTGTTAATATTGAAATAACTGGAGTCGTAGATGGCGGTCTATACAATACAAATCCAACCCCAACATTCAACATCGGTACAGCAACTTTGAATGGAAGTCCATTTACAAGTGGAACACAAATTACTGCTGAAGGTTCATATACACTAACAGTTACAGCAGGCAGTCAATCAGAAACGATCCAATTTCAAATAGATAAGACCCCTCCGACTGGAACGGTCATAGTAAATCAAGGTAACCAATATACGAATAGTTCGTCTGTACTTATTTCAATAAGTCCTGATGCGGGAGTAACTGATATCACGCATATCCAATATTCGGTTAATGGAAACCCATTTACACAGATTCCTTTTGTACCAAGCTTTATGCTAGCTATAGGAAGTAATGATGGAGATACGGTCTTAAAATTTAAACTAGTTGATCGTGCAGGGAACCAATCAACTGAATATCAAAGAACTATAACACGGGATACCGAAGTGCCAACAGGCTCTATTGTTATTAATAATGGCAACGTGTATACAACTAATCGTGAAATAACGCTTAATCTATCTTTAGGCAACGGTGTAACAGATGTGGTAGCGGTACAATTTTCTAATAACAATAGTTCTTGGTCAGGAGTTGAAGCCTTTAGTTCCATAAAAAGCTACACATTACCCACTGGAGATGGTAATAAAACGGTGTATGTACGTTTAATTGATCGAGCAGGTAATACTACTGTAATTCATAATAGTATTATTTTGGATACAACAGCTCCAACAGGAACCGTTACCATTAATGGAGGAGCCGCTTACGCAACAGATCGTGAAGTAACACTCGGGTTTACTTTAGGAGCAGGTGTTACAGATGTTGTAGCCGTACAGTTCTCGAATGATGACGCTACATGGTCAGCTGAAGAGTCTTATGAAGCAAGTATGAGCTATACATTGCCATCAGGGGATGGCAGCAAGACGGTTTATATTCGCTTCATTGACCGAGCAGGAAATATAGGCTCGGCCCAAGCAAATATTGCATTAGACACTACAGCTCCGATCGTTACAGGTGTAACAGATGGAGAGAGCTATAATTCCTCCCGAACCATTACCTTTAATGAAGGTACAGCAACATTGAACGGACAAAACTTTATAAGTGGCTCACCTGTAGACGCTGAAGGTTCCTATGTACTTGTTGTTACAGATGCCGCAGGCAATTCGATTACCCTTACATTTACCATTATCAAATATAGTGTAGGCTATGTCAGGAATGGAGCTACTGGAGGAGGGGTACCCCTAGATAGTCAAACCTATGAAGCGGGGAGTAGTGTAACCGTCGCTGATAATGTTGGAAGTCTAGTGAAGACTGGATTTACGTTGATTGGTTGGAATACGGAAGCAGATGGAAGTGGGAAAGGCTATGTAGCGAATGATACTTTCCATATAAACGAAGCTGATGTCCTGTTGTATGCGGCGTGGGCAATTAATCACTATACCTTGTCTTTTGAGTCAAATGGAGGAAGTCTGGTAGCGCTCCAGAATAAACCTTACAATGAACAGGCAACTGAACCGAGCACACCAACGAGACCAGGTTATACATTTGGTGGTTGGTTTAAAGAGGCAGCTCTCACTAACCAGTGGAACTTTACAAAAGATGTCATTACAGCGGATAAGACGTTGTATGCAAAGTGGAGTATAAACAATTCTTCTAACAATAATGCAGGAGGAAATAATCCAACGCCTCCTCAAAATTCAATACCGGTACCAACACCCAATCCGCAACCTACCCCAGAAGAACCCAAACCGGAACCTGAACCACCCGTCGTTACTTTTGACGATCTTTCAGGACATTGGGCAAAAGGGATGATTGAGGAACTAGCAAGTCAAGGGATAATAGCAGGGTATCCCGACGGTTCTTTTCATCCAAATGAATACATCAAGCGCCATCATATGGCTCTAATATTCACACGTGCTTTCGAGTTTAAACCCATACGTGAGGCAGTTTCGTTTTCTGACGTATCACCAAGCCATCCTTACTATGAAGCCATCATGTCACTGCAACAAGCAGGAATAGTCGATGGAGCAAATGGGGCTTTTAATCCAAATCATTCTCTGACTCGTGCAGAGATGGCCAAAATTTTGACGCTGGCCTTTGAGATAAAACCAGGTGGAACAGTTGCTTTCCAAGATGTTTCTACAACTCATTGGAGCTATGATTACATCGCTGCACTGGCAGAACTAGAGATTGTACTCGGGGATAACGGAAAATTTAAGCCGGATGAACCCGTGACGCGTGCACAGTTTGTGGCGATGATATACCGAGCATTGAATGTAATACAATAAGTATAATAAAGTAACACGAACATGAGCGGAATGATGATTGAATACTGTGGCGGGACAAAAAGATGAGCCTTATGAAAGTCGCTATTTTAGCGACTTTTTTTGTTTTGTCGGTACAAAATAAAGGAAACCATAAGCGTATAAAGAATACTTATTTGAGTTATTTTGATCGAGTACCTAAGGAAAATAAATAAAATCGGACGGTGGTATTACATGAAAGTAATCATTGGTGCAGGGCAGACAACGTATGATGGTTGGCTCAGTACACAGGAAGAAGAGCTGAATTTACTTTCTTTAGAAAGTTGGAACGGATCATTTAAACCGGAAAGCATAGATGCCCTGTTGGCTGAACACGTGTGGGAACACTTATCTTATGAGGAAGGAATTAGCGCCGCAAATTATTGTTATGAGTTTTTAAAGCCCGGTGGGTACATTCGATGCGCAGTTCCAGATAAAAATTTCCGTCACGAATGGTACCAACAGATGGTTCAAGTCGGTGGTCCTGGACCAGTAGACCATCCGGCTGCAACCCATAAAATAGTTTATGATGCAAAAACATTCGTACAGGTTTTTGAAAAGGCAGGGTTTGAAGTATCATTGTTGGAATATTGTGATGAGAACGGAGATTTTCATTACACATACTGGAATCAATCAGATGGAAAGATAGGAAGATCTTTTCGGTTTGATACACGGAATTCTGTAGAAGGACTTGGGATGGTTTCCATTATTCTAGATGCAAAAAAACCACTGATAATAAAGAGTAAATAAAACCTGAACAGTAACATCATTAGAAAAACACAAGGGATTTACCAAAGCTGCTGAGCATCTTGGTTACGCGCAATCTACAATTACATTGCATATCAAGGCGTTGGAAGAGGAGATTAACTCCCCTTTATTTGATCGAATTGGTAAGCGGGTTATTTTAACCGAGACTGGGAAAAAATTGTTGCCACATGCCCAAAAAATGCTTGATCTGTATCATATGATTAAGGAAGTGACTGCTGCACAAGGTGAATTAACGGGTATTATTGTGATCAGTATTGGAGAAACGTTATTGATCCATCGTTTACCGCCTATTATTGAAGAGTTAGAAGCTTTTATTAATGGAAGCCGCTATTGTAGCGGTTTTTTTCTTTTCATTATTTGACAATTGTACTCCTGTGTACTATATTGTACTTATTGAACAAGTACAATATAGTACACAGTGCAGGTCTGTATTTTTTAACAGGAAGACCGTGTTTAAATTAAAAGCTAGGAGGAGAACGATGAAAAATGAACCTCGATTTGGAGTGGAGCATACTCAAGCGGAAAGTGCAGTAATGACACAAGTCATCACTGACAAAGAAACTGGAGTGCAATATCTACTAGCTATTTTCCCTAACGTTGGATCAGGACTTACCGTTTTACTGGATAAAGAGGGTAAACCTTTACTAAAAAAATAATTTAATCGGAGTATGTATATGGAGATTATCATAAGCAGCAATACAAGTAAGCCCATCTACGAACAGATAACATCACAGATCAAAGCGATGATTATGAGTGGTGACTTAAAGACTGGCGATCCCATTCCATCGATGCGCTCTATGGCAAAATCTATTCATGTCAGTGTGATTACTGTTCAAAAGGCCTACGAGGATTTGCAGAGGGACGGTTTTATAGAGACTACCGTAGGACGGGGAAGTTTTGTATCCGCGCAGAACAAAAATTTCTATCAAGAAGAAATCCAGCGTAAAGCTGAGGGACTTTTGCAGGAAGCCGCAGATATTGGGCGCACAAATGGTATTCCTGTCGAAAAACTCATCGAGTTATTAAAGCTGTTCTATGAGGAGGAGTAATGATCATGAATCATGCTTTGACTGTAAATGGACTGACAAAGGCGTATCACGACTTTGTTCTGGACAATGTATCATTTCATGTGCCGCGTGGGTCAATTGTGGGGTTGATTGGCCAAAACGGGGCAGGAAAGAGCACAACCATCAATTCGATTCTTGGATTGAAAAACAAGGATTCCGGCACGGTGACGATTTTGGGCAAGCAGGATCAGGAAATTGACAATGCTGTTCGCAATCAGATTGGTGTTGTGTTTGACGGCAGTAATTTCCCGGAAGGATTATCACCTAAAAAGCTAAACCGTGTCTTCCAAAATATCTTTGCAGCTTGGGACGAAGAGAAATACTATTCTTTGCTAAATGAACTATCCTTACCTGAAGACAAAAAGATCAAAGAGTTTTCTAAAGGGATGAAAATGAAGCTGTCTATCGCTGTCGCACTTTCTCATGGTTCCAAACTTCTGATATTGGATGAAGCGACGAGCGGACTTGATCCTGTTGTTCGTGATGATATTCTAGATTTATTTTTGGAATTTGTGCAGGATGAAAGTAACTCTATCCTGGTATCCTCACATATCACAAGTGATTTGGAAAAAGTCGCTGATTATATCGTATTCATTCATAACGGCAAGGTAATTTTCAACAAACCAAAGGATGAATTGCGTTATAAGTACGGGATCATTAAATGTGGTGCAGCACAGTTTGATGCTCTCGACGAACAAGATATAATCTCTTCCCGAAAGCAGGATTATGCTTGGGAAGTATTAGTTGCCGATAAAGATTTGGCACAAAAGAAATACCCGAATGCAGTGATTGATCCTGCCACCATTGATGATATTATGCTGTTGTATATAAAGGGGGGGAGAACATGAGAGGACTTCTGCTTAAAGATTTCTATGCCATTAAGGATGCGTTGCTTATCCCCCTATTATTAATGGTCGTCATTGGAATCGTTTTGTCCGTCGTAAGCTCTCCTTGGCTTTTGATTGTGATCGCAGGAACCTCATTTGGAATGATGGCAGTCATGAGCATTCAAAATGACAAAACAGCGCAGTGGGATAAATTTTGCGCAACACTCCCTGTATCAAGGATTCAAAGCGCTTCAAGCAAATATGGTTTGTATGTGCTCCTTAGTCTATTTGGAATTTTGGTTGCCACGATAATTTGTGTGATTGCTTCAATGATATTATCGAGCTTTGAGTTATCTGCTGTATATGTGAATGTATCCTTTGCGCTTATTCTTGCATTTCTTCCAGCCAGTGTGAACATCCCTAGTTCTTTTTTACTCGATGGAGAAAAAAGTATTGCCGGAATAATCCTTTCTTATGTAGTTACTGCCCTGGCCATTGCAGGATTAAGAACATTGCTAGGCTATTATATGAACATCGAAGAAAATCTGCTTTTAATATATGGAATAGTAGCTGCGTTTAGTGTTGTCGTGTATATACTCTCATGGATCCTATGCCCAAGATGGCTAAGCCGTAAAGAATTATGAGGCAAAAAGAGAAACCACTAATCAATATAGTAAAACTGAATGTATCCGTTATTTCAGAGCCAGACGTTAAAGCGTAGAGCCGTTGACCGCGAGCAGAATCGCAGTTATCGGCTCTCTTTGCATTCATTCATAACGTTCGATACTCATTTCTACACTGGAGGGCTAAAAATCGATTGTACTTGGTGGTAAACAGTGTTACTCTAAAAGTCTGTGTTCGACAATATATTCAATAATAGCCACCAATTTAGTTATAAAGAAAGGTAACACTATGATAAAAGTTGAAAACTTATCCTTCTCATTTCCACAAAAGGAACTATATAGAAACATTTCATTTACGTTTGAAGAGACACAACATTGTGCTTTTATTGGAACAAGCGGCAGTGGGAAAAGTACACTGATCGATATCCTGATGGATCCAGAACGATATTTGTTCGAGGGCAAGTTAGAGATAGACCCCGATTGCAGAATCGGGTATGTGAGTCAGTTTTTGCAAGTAGACAAAACGAAAGATATGACCGTTTTTGAATACATCGCAGAAGAATTCATCAAGATACAAGATGAAATCACAGCCATTTATGCTGAAATGGAAACCACATCGGATATGGATTCCCTGATGGAAAAGGTTCAATTGGCTTTGGATGCCTTCGAGGCGATGGATGGGGATAATTTCGAAAAAACCATTAATAAGCAGCTAAACCTGGCCAACCTCATGAAGCTCAAAGACCTTAGTATATCCGCCATAAGCGGCGGGGAATTCAAACTTATTCAAGTGATGAAGGAAATGCTGAATCGTCCAGACTTCATGATTATGGACGAACCTGATGTATTTTTAGACTTTGAAAACCTGAACGCGCTTAAAAAATTGATTAACACCCACAAGGGAATGCTGCTGGTCGTTACGCACAACCGATATCTATTGAACCATTGTTTCAACAAAATCATACACCTAGAAAACACAGAGCTTCAAGAGTTTGACGGGCGCTATATTGATTACAACTTCTCGTTGCTTCAGACGAAGATCGAGCTGCAAGAAATCGCGGTTGCTGAAGCTGAAGAAATTGAGAGATACGATCACATCATCGACAATCTTAGAGAGATCGCCACGTATAATTCGGAAGCCTCCAGAGGCAGGGCGTTAAAAGCCAGAGTCAAGTTTCAAGAGAGATTGGAAGCACGTCGAATAAAAGAGCCATTTGTCGATATCAAGCAGCCGAATATCCGTTTTGGTATCGATAAGGAAATGGAAGACACCGTTGTGGTTAACGTCAATAATTATAGCGTTTCCTTTGACGAGTTACTTTTGGAAAATGTGAACTTCAAAATCAAATCGACAGATAAAGTAGCCCTGATCGGTCCAAACGGTACCGGGAAAACCACTTTACTCCGGGAAATCTTTAAAAACAATCAGGATTCCATTGAAATAAATGCGGATGTTAACGTAGCTTATTTATCTCAGGTTCAAGGCGAAATGCTAAAAGATTCGAATACTATACTAAATGAATTCATTGATTCCGGGTTTCAAACGTATGATGAGATTAGATCGTATCTTCCAGACTATGGCTTTGAAGGAGAAATCCTTGATCAAAAGATCGAATCGTTATCTGGCGGAGAAAAAAACATGCTTCAATTGGCTAAAGTTTCCTCCAGTCAAGCCAACGTATTGCTCCTAGATGAACCGACAAGCCATTTAGACATCTATACACAAATCGCATTGGAGAAAGCCATTGAAGACTACAAAGGTGCGATTATCATGATTTCTCATGATTTCTATTCTGTTGTTAATGGTATGGATTATGTTCTAATTATTGAGGACAAGACGATTAGTAAAATGAGTATAGAAGAATTTAGACAGATGATTTATACGAGTCATTTTGATGAAAACTATCTAGCAAATGAACAAAAGAAAAAGTCTGTTGAAATGAAAATTGAATTGGCTTTAAAAGATACTAATTTTGAACTTGCAAAGAGTTTGGTTGATGAGCTAGAAGAGCTGATTAAGTTGCTTTAAGTTACGACGCTCTGATTGAAATAATAGACCCGAAAAAAAGTCGCTATTTTAGCGACTTTTTTTGTTTAGCAGGCCAACGGAAGGTCAATCATGTTTATTCGTATTGCATTGCAACCGTATCAAATCAGAATCACATGACTTGATCTGTTGGACGAACTAAAATCTCGTTGACCGCAACGCGACGTGGGCGAGTTACAATAAATTCAATCGTTTCCGCAATATCTTCTGCTTCAAGAACTTCAATATTGCTCAGAATATTAGAAAGTTGCTCACGCACGTCGTCACGTAAGTGATTACCTAGTTCCGTTCCCACTGCACCTGGCTCTAAAACAGCTACACGAACGTTAAGCCCAGCAGTCTCTTGCCGTAGTGCTTCAGTGAACGCTGCAACACCAGATTTCGTGAGACTATATACCGCTTGCCCTGCCGATGGTTTGCGTCCAGATACTGAACTAATATTAATTAAATCAGTAACTTTCCGGTCGGAAGTCAAGGCTGATTGGATTAGATACGGTAATGCAGCATGGGATATGTATAACAACCCATTTATATTTACGGATATCATTCGTTCCCATTCGATTGAGGGCGCCTCTGCCACACCCCCGATTAACATGAGTCCCGCATTATTTATAACGGTGTCCAAACGTCCATATTTATCAATAACCTGCTGAACTGCATGTTCCGCTTGCTTCTTATCTGTTATATCTGTTTCTATTACAAGAACTTCACCTCCAAGGTTCTTCAGCTCGGAAGCCAAATTCTCCAATCGATCTCTACGACGTGCGACAAGGACAACGGTTGCTCCTTGAGCAGCGAGCCTTCTGGCAGTTGCTTCACCGATCCCACTACTTGCTCCAGTTACCAATGCCACCGTATCTTGCAATTTTTTAAACATGTTATATTCCTCCTCAGATTTTATTCGCTAAGATGTTACTGTTGTAACGTCTCGTTGAGCTCAGTATAATGTGTATAACATAAAGATATCAATGCGTTACGAGGCAACTGTGACATAAAAGGAGATGTTGTAATGTCAAACCCATCTAATCAAGTAAGAAGTGCAATGACGAAAGAATGGATCTTCAATGCACTAATGATATTAATGCAAACCAAAAATTTAAATAATATATCTATTACCGAGGTTTGTACAAAAGCTGGTGTTTCACGCATGGGGTTCTATAGAAATTACAACATCATTGAGGATGTAATCGTGGAACGCATTGATCAAGTGTTTACCGACTTTTTTGATCAGGCATTAGCAGGGGAGAACTTTGATAATTATTATTCAACACTATTATTTTTTAAAAGTTTCAGAAATGAGAAAATCTTAGTAGAAAATCTGGTAAAGTCCAACGTTAGTTACTTATTGCTGGCCAAGTGTAATGAATACCTGCACAAATTAGCCACCAGAATTGTAGTTAAAACCTACGACGATTCCTTCAAAGAAAACTATATTGCTAAGTTTTATGTAGGTGGATTTTATTGCGTTTTAATCGAATGGGCGTTAAATGGCATGAAAGAAAGTGATACGTATATGGCTGATATTTTGTATGAGTTCTGTGGCGTCACTATTCCCAAGGGAAATGCTGAAAAATTAGTGTGATATCAGGTGGAGAACAGCTCCTGGTGAAGCTCCTAATAATCCACTTTGGGTTTATTTATTGATTCCTCTTGGCGCTATTGTAATTACGTCTCTTTTTGATTATTTGATCAAGTTCGATTTCTTCAAAAAAAAGGAGTAAAAGGGTGAAAATATATGCCTATTTTCGATCCTCAATGGTTGAGTAGCTAACGTATATTTATTCTTATAAGATAAATGTAAATCCCCCTGTATGCGGATTGATCCGCATACAGGGGGATTACTTCTAGAAACAGCTAAACGAGCTGATTCGCTGCAGATCAATGCCGGTGTACAGCCAGAAGAAGCCATTCCAGCGGAAGCCAGCCACCGAATTTCTACCTACAAATACCGGGTACATCCAGAAGCCGGGACCACGATCCGGCCAAATATATGTGTAGCGAAACAGACAGCCGGATATGGCTCTTGGATCTACCGCAAATAACGAAGCCGGTTGCTGTGGAATGAATGATGGTGGCGGACCGGTAGGTGCTTGCACGCCTTGTGGTCCGCCTCCTCCACCCCCTGGGAACGATGGCGGACCAGGCATTCCACCAGGTCCTCCGGGACCCCCAGGTCCGCCAAACCCTCCACCAGGTCCAAAAGGAGGTAAAAATGTCATATCACATCACTCCTGTTCATTAGTCTAATGTATTGTATGTAGGCAATTGAACAGGGGAATGGGTGGGAGCCTATAGAAGGCCGCTAATTTGGGATAAGCTAATTCAACATTAGACCTACGAATCTGGAATCATCGCCCCCCACCAAGCCTACAAAAAAATTGAATACATGCAAATCTCTTTTTTTTTTTATTTCATGGCAATTCTCGATAAGTCTGTGTGTACTTGATGTAATCAGGCTTCACTCGCTCAAAATGGCTGGCTTTCGACGTGAGAATGATAATTACGAAATCCTTTGGAGTATCCAAGAAGGTGTATAGTTCACCATTTTTCAATTTAGTAGCTTCCGAATAGTTTTCCACCTGAAGTCCTTTTAAACCATTAATCTCTACGGAGGCTGGAGCTGGAAGAGGTATTAAGCTGTAAGGCTCAATGCTGCTCTTAACCATTGAAGAATAGAATGTGGCTAATGTCGTTCCAAAAGATTTGGGATAGCGAGCAATAATCGCAGATTCATTATCGAATGTACTGAAAAAAACAGAAAACTTGAATTTCTGCTCTTTCGAATATTGTGGATCAATAGTCCAACTGGATGGGAGGCTGATTTGGGAAGCTGAGTCATCTAGTGAATGGTCTAACAGTTCTAATGGAGATTTAACTGTAACAATTTCAGTTGGTTCATCATGATGTATACGAACATCCTTTGCAATTTCTTCAAATAGAAGCCGATCCTCTTCCGTCAGTCCACCGTGTGATTCTAATGAAATAGTGTAGAAATGATTTTTGCTTTCGAAATAAGCAGTGATATATCCGATTTGACTTGAATCGTAATCCATCTCTGTTTCTTTTAGATAGGAAGTGAAACCGTCAATGGTTACTTCAGTTGTTCGGAGCAATCGTTCATTTTTCTTAACTGTGTCGAGGCTTGGATTTGTGATTTCTTGTTGTAATCCAATATAATCTGTGAGGTTAATTTTTGAAGCTAGATCACTGCGTTTATATCGACTCACATTTAAGGTTTTGCTTCCGTCAGATGAAGCTGCATGAAGCAGTGAGATTGAACTTGGTACATCTTGTACTCTCCATGCACCAGGTAGCGTGATTTGAATTTCCTTTTGTTTGGAGTAGATGGTTTGGTGGATCGGTTTGGTTTCTTGAATTTGAATTTCCAGCTGTTGATTTTCAGTAAATGAGTTTTCCGCATTGGTGTTGCTTGTAGTACAACCTACAAGTGCTAAAAAGATGCCGGTAACGGAAGAAACTTGTATGATTTTATTGGAGGATATCAATATTTACAACGCTCCTTAAACAACCTATGTATTTCAACATTAATTGTTAGGTGTTTTTAATTTATTTGCTAGTACAGGTCAATTAATCAGGCATTTAAGGGTACTCATGAAAACTCTTGGTATGATTTTGGTATGCCTTTTTTGTTTGTTCAAAAGTGCTGGCCGGTGCAATAAACTCAATAATTGTAAAATTTTCAGGGTAATCGAATACGGATACCAGATAACCTAGATTACTTTTTCCGACCGTGGCCATAAATTCGTACTGAATCACGTTCCTACCGTCTATCTCTTTCCGACTTGATTTCAATTGCTTAACATCTTTGAAATTTTCTGATATATACTCAATATGGGAATCTGCCATAAAATCAAGAGGAGGAGAAGAGTCACCGAAATCTGATTTTCTATATCTGACTAAGGTCATAAGTTCATTACCTGTCGGATCCGTGGCTTTAATAGTTGTTTCCTTGTTTTGTTTGAATTTTGTAATCCAACTGGAGGGGATCTGAAACTCAACTTCTTTATCAACATCTTTTACCACTTGGGTCGTAGAATGAGAGTCGATACGATCTGAATTCGGTTGATTATCAACGACTTGTAGGGAAGAGATCAATTGATGGAACAGAACTCGATCCTCTTCCGTTAACTCATGTTGAATGATCAAAAGAGCACGATAATAATGATGTTCTTTTTTGAATGAAGCACTTATGTAATTGGTCGCCATACCGCCGTAAGTCATTGAACCTTCGCTCATATAGGATTCTTCTGAATCTATGATCGTTGTTGTATTTGAATCTTTAGCTTCTAGCATAACCTCATTACCAAAAGAGATGCCGTTTGGAGCAACTAACGCATAGTCTTCCAAAGTGATATCAGAAACCATATCAACTTGGTTGTTACGTTGTATGACAAAATTATAATCCCCTTGCTTATTTACGACGCTTAAGAGAGAAGGGATTTTGTCACTGGAAAAAGTTGTCCAATCTGCCGGTACAGTCACACTAACTTTACGGTCATCAGAAAACAAATTGAGATCATCCACCTGCTCACTCATTATATTGTTTGTTTCCGATACATTTTCTTCTGGAGGTGCATCACACCCTCCCAAAAGAGTCAGCATCATCACGGTAACAGGTACGATGTAACGAATTCCTTTTCCTAAAGAAGTTTTATTGGGATTCAATGGTTTCAAATAGCTTCTCTCCCCGAATGGATAGTATAGAAATAATATAGCGAAGGGTTATTTTACCATTATAGGATTATTATTAATATACAACCTTAGCCTTAAAGGTTAGCAGTACATATGCAAATTATTATTTCATAAATACGAATAAAATGTGTATTTTTTACAACTCGGATAGGATCCATTCGAGGGCCTTTTAAACTTGCCGTTACAGACAGCAGCCTTTAAGAATAGGGCGTAATCCTCTTGAATATAAGGTTCTCCACTAACTTGAAAAAATCTTCTGACGATAAATCCTTTTGACGCTGGAGCCAAAGACGAAATAAAGAAAGAGATGTCGTCAGGTAGAACTCAATAAAGTATGGCGTTAAGGAATCGTTTTGCGGAACGTTTAAATCTAATTGATCCAAAGTGATTTCTTTTTTTTGGAATAATGGACATTTATAATCACATCATACAACATATTTCCAAAGCCCTCAGCGTAGCTTTAATCGTTTCTATGCTGGCTACTGGCGTGATAGTCGCTATCCAAGGTAATACAACGTTAGAGGTAGCGAAGTCAGCAGGGGATAAAAAGGTTGAAGTTATTAAATGAAGAAGCGACAGTTTAACCTCAGCTCAGTTAAACTGTCGCGGGCAAGACACATTTCCATCGAAGTCGCTATTTTAGCGGCTTTTTTCTTTTATCGGTATAAGTTCTTGTCCCAAGCCAAGGACACGAACTTGTTCCGATAGCCGAAATAGACATAAAGATGCTCCCATTTCAGATTAGATGAATATCTAGGTGTGCGTAGTGAGTCTCATAATTTTGAATTTATTTAAACCTTATACATGGGCATATACCCGAACGATCGTTTTCTTCAGGACAACGTACTACTTTCGTATGACTACAACGCCTATAATTATGTCTACAATGTCTACGTGGAGAGTGATAGGATTCTTTTGTTGCTCGAGATAATAAGGAACGTTCTAAACGTTGTTTGCAGATCATTGCAACCAGGATTAAGGGATCAAAATTCATTAATATGGGGGAAAGTTAAGTGATAAAAAGATTTAAATTATCCATTGTATTTGTGCTTGTAATGACATTATTTGTGGTTTCTGCTGCTCAGGCGGCTCCAACCGGCCAAATAGACGAGATCTCTATTATTGTTAATGATAGTGTAGTCCCGAGTGACGTCAAACCCGTTGTCCATAAAGGAACCACACTTATACCTTTAAGAGTTCTTGAAGAATCGCTCGGTGTGTCTCTTAACTGGAACAGTTCTACACAAACCATAACGGTTTTTAAAGGAGATGCATTGGGTATTCTAATTATTGGCAACCCGACTGCCAGCGTTAAAATCGGTGATGTAGAAGAGAAGGTCGTGCTCGATCAACCTGCTAAGATCATTCAGAACCGGGTTATGGTACCAGTACGTTTTATTGCGGAATTATTCGGAGCAAAAGTAGTATGGAATTCCACCATCAAAACCATCATCATCAGTACTTTGCCATCGGTTGTCGAAGAATCGCAGAATTCTACAGGCGATGGAGTCAAGGGTGATCAAGGCGATACAGGAGCGCAAGGTCCAGCAGGAGCGCAAGGTCCAGCAGGAGCGCAAGGTCCAGTAGGAGCGCAGGGTCCAGCAGGAGCGCAAGGTCCAGTAGGAGCGCAGGGTCCAGCAGGAGCGCAGGGTCCAGCAGGAGCGCAGGGTCCAGTAGGAGATCAGGGTCCAGTAGGAGATCAGGGTCCAGTAGGAGCACAAGGGCCAGTAGGAGTACAAGGGCCAGCAGGCCTGGCGGGGCCGCAGGGAGATCCAGGGCCAGCGGGGACTTCTTTTACCTCGGAAGGATTTTCTGTTACCGGTACGACATACTCAATCAATAGTAGCACGCTATTTTCGAATTGGAACGAGACATCCCCATATTACGGAAGCCCTACATTTAATCCTGCAACAGGGATATTTACGGCACCGGACACTGGTAGATATGCCATGCATGCAACTGTTAATTATAAAATCGACGCGCCAATCAATGTAAGCATAGGAAGAGACATTGATCCGGTTTTTACTGTAAAGAAGAATGGAAATATTGATTTAATAAAAGGTTATATGCCTTTCCTTGACGTTAATATAGCGTTAGTTTTAACTCTGAGAACTTTACTAGGTAGTGCGACGGTAACGTTAACCGGTGATGTCGAGCTGCAGGCAGGTGATCAAGTCGGGTTATATTACGAAGCTGATGGTCTACCCATTGGATTCAGTACGGATATAGTATGGTCTATTCATCGGCTATCCTAATACAAGGTTACATGAGGTGCACCTGAACCTTTGGTAATAGAGATACTTCTAGGGTATAGAGTCGGGCCTTTCTCTGTGGGAGAATGTCTGGCTCTATTTTTTTGCGGCTTTCGTATTATCAGGTGAGCTAGTAATTACTGGTTGGCCTTTTTTGTGGTCGTTTTACGATGAGTGGAGCTGGGAAACGTAGTTTGTTAGGTAATTACCGTAGCAATGCTTGATTAAAGGTTATTGGATTTGGATCTAATCTACCAACCTATTGGCGATTTATACGGTTCATCGCGAGCGATGGAAAAGTTGTACCGAGAAGGTGAGCGCTCTCTCGTTATATTGGGAAAGCGCTCGCCGTATTAACATGTTTTTCTATTAACTACCGTATTACCAAGGCAGTTCTGTGTCCATATGAAAGAACTTTCCTGTCGGTCCGTCCGCAGGCAACGTGGCAAGCATTACGCTTGTCTTACCACCATCTTCAAGATCCATATCAGCGTATTTTCCGCCCAGTGGAGTCTTCACCCAGCCAGGGTAAGCCGAATTCACTTTGATTGGTGTATCCTTCAGCTCATGTGCAAGATGGGTCGTAAAGGTATTCATTGCCGCCTTCGAGGCATCGTAAGCAAGAAGCTTAACATCATAAATTTGAGCCTCAGGATTGGAATGGAGTGTATTCGATCCAAGCGCACTGGATACATTAACAATTCTTCCGGCTGGCGCTTTGCGAATTAACGGCAGCAGTAGTTGAGTTAATTCAACCATACTGAAGAAATTGGCATCAAAGGTTTCACGCATAACGCTCGGCGAAACGGTACTTGTTTCATTAATTGGTGAAAGATCTTCAATCTCGATCTGTATCCCAGCATTATTAATTAACATATCAAGCTTACCGTAGCGCTGTTCGAAAAAATTGTAAGCAACTTGAAGGTCTTCGGCTAGATTGACGTCCAATTTGATATTCTCCGCTTGGATTCCCTCCGAACGAAGTGTATCCACAGCAACCTTCCCTTTCTCCAAATCGCGTGACCCAATAACGACCGTGGCGCCAAGCTTACCTAATTGACGTGCTGTTTCCAATCCAATACCACGATTTCCTCCAGTTACAAAAGCAACTTTACCGTCCATGTTCATAGTCATTTTTAAACTCTCCTTTGAGATTTATTTTAAACAGTTCTTTGACTTAGCCTTGATGATTTTAGGCCTAGCATCGCACCTAAAATGAATGCCGCTTTCGATTAAATTCAAGAACAATCATTCTAATTATAAAAAAAATTAGCCCAGAACTGCTAAAGTTGTAGCTTCTTCTGTGAATGCACTTGCCCTGGGAAAGCTCTTCTATGGAAGTTTTTCGTATTACTTCTTGCCATGATCATTCTCATGCTTTTGGCTACACCACCCCTGTCTGCAAATTCATATTATCATATTGAGAACGATCGGTAAAGTATTTTTCTGAATTGAGCTTTTCTCCGTAGCACTGGGGGTACCGATTGCACCGTAAAGAAAATTGTTCCCATTTTTGATTACTTTTCTTGCTGTTTTGCCAGAATGCTAACAAAACAAACCACCGTCTCTTGTACACTAATGTGTGGAGAGGCGGTGGTTTGATTTGTATAGAGAATGAAGTCGTGATGAATTTGAGAAGCTCCAAAAAGGGTTTAGACATTCTTGGTTTAGAGAGACTTCTTTTGTGACTTTTTTTGAATCCCACTAGAGGTTTGGATTCAGAGACCCTGTTTGATTAAACTCCAGATGCGTTCAAACCTGTCCTGGTAATCTGGTAAATTCCAGGATTCTTTGAAAGATGGGAGGCTAAACACGGCAAACGCGGAGAGAATCGCTTCTGCTCGTTCCAAGTGGGGATCCTGATAGTCCATGAAGCCGTCAATAATTTGGTAGGAATCCCACAGAACGTCACGTAATACCAGTGGATTGCTATCTACATATTGCGTATTTAATGCGAACATTTTGGCATTCTCGTTATAGGCACGTTTTTTTGCGTTAGCAAATGCCCAAAGCCAATCGTGGAGCAATTCCTGTGGATTAGCCATATTAGTCATGTCTATTTTGATTTGTTCTGAAATCATCCGGTTGAACCAGCTCTTCGACACAGCTGCCCAGAGCTCTTGCTTATTTTTAAAGTGTTTATAAAGCGCTGCGTGGGTGATACTTAATTCATCCGCAATTTGAGAGAGGGTCACTTCAGTTTTTTCCGTGCGTTCAATTAAGGCTTCCGCTGTTTCAATAATGAGCTCTTGTGTGATTTTAGCCACTGTGCTGCCAACCCTTCTTTCTTCATTACATCCCCAATAATCGTTTGTACACCTGCCTGTATTTTAGCATACAGAACAATGAGTAACAATTGTTGACTTTTGTAACCTCTGGCATTATGCTTGTCACACAAGTTACAAAATCAAATAAATGTTACTTGTTGTTCAGCGTATAGGAGGCTATTCATTATGAAAGCAGCACAAATTAACAAATACTCAAAAAAGTTCATAGTAGAAATTAATGACATTCCAGTCCCTGATATAAATGATAACGAAGTCTTGGTCAAAGTGAAAACGGCGGCGGTTAATCATTTAGAATTACTCATCGGTACTGGAAGTGTGAAGCTGATTCAGGATTATGAGTTCCCTTTGACCCTGGGTAATGAGCTGACAGGTATTATTGAAAAGGTTGGTAAGAACGTCCAGGGATTTAAAGTTGGCGATGCAATTTACTCACGCCTGCCACTACAAAAAATCGGCGCTTTTGCGGAATACGCAGCGATTCATGCGGATGCCATCGGGCACTTACCCGCGAATCTCGATTTTGTAACCGGTGCTGCTGCGCCATTAACAGGATTAACTGCTTATCAAGGTTTGCATGAAGAATTGGCTGCCAAAGCTGGCGAAAGCGTGTTTATTCCCGGAGGTTCTGGTTCATTTGGCCAAATGGCCATTCCTATCGCCAAAAGCATGGGGCTGACGGTCATCGTTAGTGGAAACCCGCAAGCACGTGAACGGACAATGGCAACTGGAGCAGACCAATATATTGATTACACGACTGAGAATTATTGGGAGCAGCTTAGTGATGTAGATTATGTGATGGATACGTTGGGACCAAGCGAATTTGATCATGAACTTTCTATTATTAAAGCAGGAGGTCGCCTTCTTTCTCTGCGGACCGGACCTAACAAACGTTTCGCCGAGCATATGGGCTTACCAGGTTGGAAACAAAAGCTCTTCACCATTGCCGGGGCTAAGTATGATCACAAAGCGAAGAAAAAGAAGATTCAATATCATTTCATTTTTGTTCGCAGTGATGGTGAACAATTAAAGAAAATCACTAAGATTATTGAAGATAACGGGATTGTACCAGCGGTGGACCCCTCTGAATTCCACATTGAAGATATTAATGAGGCTCTGAAGCTTGTTGCAACTGGTCATCCTAAAGGAAAAGTCATTATCCGATTTTAAGGAGAGCACCTAATGAAAGCTGCACAAATTGCTGGATATTCCAAAACACTTGAAGTGGAAATCAACTCAATCGATATTCCATCAATAACATCAACTCAGGTTCTGATTAAGACTAAGGCAGCCGGTGTTGATCCACACCTTGTTTTGGCGATTACAGGCAAAGTTAAGTTGTTTGATCATTACGACTTTCCGTTGACTCTGGGCAACGAGTTGGCTGGAGTTGTGATCGACGTCGGCGCTAGAGTTATGGATTTTAAGGTGGGTGATCACGTGTACACCATGCCACCGCTAGATAAGATGGGGGCGTTTGCCGAATATGTCGCCGTAGATGCGGCAATTGTGGCTAAGATGCCAGCCAATCTTTCCTTTAAAGAAGCGGCGGCCGTGCCATTGTCTGCTTTGACGATCATCCAAGCTCTAGATATTTTAGGTGCTCAACAAGGCAGTAAATTATTTGTCTCTGGAGGTACGGGGGGCTTTGGACAGATTGCCATACCTTACGCGAAGTCACAAGGACTGTTTGTGACCGTCAGTGGTAGTGGATCTGCGCGTGATTTGGCCAATCGACTCGGTGCAGATGAGTTTATCGACTATGAAACGCAGGACTATACTCACATACGGAGAGACTATGATTATGTTATTGATACCCGTGGCGCCAGTGAAATTAGTAAACATATGAAGATACTAAAACCCGGTGGTACATTATTGGCGTTAAGCGCTGGTCCCAATACCCGTTTCGCTAATCGAAGCACAGACTTGTCAACGGGGAAAAAGATTCTTTTCGGTTTACTGGGCTTGCCTTTTGATGGGCTAGCGAAATGGCATAAGAAGAGTTATGACTTTCTGTATGTACGGCCGAATGGTCAGCAATTAACAGCTTTTACACAGTATCTTGAAAAAACAAACATCAAGCCGGTGATTGATTCCGAGTACACGTTTGACCAAGTGAATGCCGCGATTGCTAAAATTGCGACAGGGCATAGCCGAGGGAAAGTTCTGTTACAAGTAGAAGATGGAGGTCAATGAATTATGGCAACTAACTATTCATATGTAAAAGCACCAAATCTAAGTATTAAGACGGCTGATGGAACAGTTTACGCATACCGTGAACTAGGAGAAAAAAAGGGGATCCCAGTCATTTTTTTCACTCATTTATCTGCTAATCTGGACAACTGGGACCCACGCGTAGTGGATGGTATTGCCAAAAAACATTGGGTCATTGCATTTGATAATAAAGGTGTTGGACTTTCTAGTGGGAAAGTCCCAGATACGATTGAACAAATGGCAAGAGATGCGTTAATGTTCATTCATACATTGGGATTTGAGCAAATCGATATTTTGTCATTTTCGATGGGTGGTATGATTGCACAAGAACTCTTGGCCATCGAACCAAGACTGGTTCGTAAACTTGTTTTGTCAGGAACAGGCCCGCGTGGTGGTGAAGGCATTGAACATGTTACGAAACTTTCTGATCGTGATTTGATACGTGCGATCTTCACGTTGAGAGATATTAAAACCTATTTATTCTTCACGCGAACAGATCATGGCAAACATCAAGCAAAAGAATTCTTGGTTCGGCTCAAAGAACGTAAAGAGGCGCGAGATAAGCAGATTAGTATCAAAGGATATCGTAGACAACTTAAAGCAATCCACGAGTGGGGAATGGAAAAATCTGCTGATTTGTCAAAAATTACACAACCTACCCTTGTAGTTAACGGTGATGATGACAGAATGGTACCTACACCTAACTCCTATGATTTGGCACAACGCATTCCAAATAGCAAGCTCATCATTTATAAAGATTCCGGTCACGGTGGGATTTTTCAAAATCATGATGAATTTGTGAAATCAGTAATAGCATTTTTAAGATAAATAACAATGGAAAATGAAAAAACAACAAGAGGCAATGATTCAATGATTGTTAACGTTAGCTCACTGTTTGCTAATATTTACGGACTGTAGTTCGGTTGCATTGCTTGTGATAATTGAATAGATTAACATTAAAATTTATTGTTTACCGATCGTTCTCAAAATGTTATATTAAGTGTAGGAGGAGGGAACCAGAATGGCATGTTACAGAAATTTTGAAGAGAATGCCGTACTAGATAAGGTTCTGAGACGGCTGTTGAGGCTCTTTAAAGGTTAACTGTCATTTACACATCATTGTTTATTATTTTTAGAATGATCGTTCTTTTATTATAGAACATATCCCTTCATCTAATAAGAAATCTACAAATAAAAGGAGTACTAAAAATGAAAATTTCTGAACAAGTCGCATTTGTTACTGGAGCAAACCGGGGATTTGGCCGCCATCTTGCCCTTGAACTTCTATCAAGAGGGGCGAAAGTGTATGCAGGTGCAAGAAACCCGGAGACTATTGATATTCCAGGTGTTACACCAGTTAAGTTGGATATTACCAACCCTCAAGAAGTCGCAGCTGCTGCTATGATCGCTCAGGATGTTACCGTACTAATTAACAATGCAGGTTCTTCAACAGGAGCGTCTTTACTAGACGGTGATCCTGAGAAAATAGATTTGGAATTTAATACACACTTTTTCGGTACACTGTCCATGGTTCGGGCATTTGCACCGATCATAGAGAACAACGGGGGAGGATCCATTTTGAATATCCTTTCCGGATTATCATGGTTTAGTTCGGGAACTTTAGGCGCATATACGGCTGCAAAGGCTGCAGAGTGGGCATTAACGAATGATTTAAGATTAAATTTATATCCACGCAATGTAAGAGTAGCGGGTCTACATGTTGGCTTTATGGAGACAGACATGACTGCTAATGTAGATATGCCTAAATCCAATCCTGCAGATATTGCGAAAACAGCTATTGACGGCATAGAATCTGACAGCTTTGAAATTATCGCAGATGAAGTTAGTCGTCAAGTACAAGCTGGACTTGCCGGTGGTGTAGCTACACTATACCCACAACTTTCTAAATAAAAAAACTAGTTTAAACTACAGAGGAGTTGTTCAACATGAGTAAATTGTGGACTAAAACAAAAATTGGAAAAATGGAATTACCTCATCGTTTAGCTATGGCACCAATGACACGTAGCAGAGCAGAAGAGGACGGTACACCAGGTGAACTAAGCTCCCATTACTATGCTCAAAGAGCATCTATGGGGTTAATCATTAGTGAAGGCACACAACCTTCTGATGATGGGCAAGGTTACTTGAATTCACCTGGTATCTATACTGAAAGGCATATAGAAGGTTGGAATAAGATTACAAATGCAGTTCATAAAGCTGATGGTTATATATTTATCCAATTAATGCATGCGGGTCGCATATCGCATCCAGATAATACACCCCATCATCGTCAACCTGTTGCTCCATCTGCAATCGCGCCAGGTGTGGAGATGTTCACCGCTAAAGGAATGCAGGATATTCCGGTTCCGCGAGAGTTAAGTAAAGAGGATATTCAAACAACCATTGCTGATTTCCGAAAAGCAGCAGCAGCCGCTATAAAAGCAGGAGCAGATGGCGTCGAAATTCATGGAGCGAATGGTTATCTGATTAATCAGTTTCTTGGAGAGAATTCAAATACACGGACAGACGAATATGGAGGCTCTATAGAAAATCGTAGTCGCTTCGCGATCGAGGTAGCGAAAGCCATTGTCGAAGAAATTGGAGCAGAAAGAACCGGCTTCCGTATTTCGCCAGGAACACCTCTTGGAGGAATACAAGATGGGGAACAAGGTACTGAACTTTATCTCCACCTCGTAAAAGAATTAGCTCAATTGGATTTAGCTTACCTTCATATCATGCATCTTGGAAATGAGAAGCTGCTCCAAGACATTCGCACTAACTGGACAAACGCATTATTGGTCAACAGAGCAGGACGTGCTATTGATGATATTAGTGTAGATATTGATCGTGGTACAGCTGATCTGGTACCCGTTGGCGTATGGTCTTTGGCTAACCCAGATTTTGTGGAACGTCTCAAAGTAGGGTTCCCTTTAAATGAGGTTGATCGTAATACTCTATATGCTGGTATCGGAAGTAAGGGCTATACAGACTATCCTACGATGGATGAAGTGAAAGCTCAAAGGCAGTAACAGCAATGAACATACATACCACATGGCGTGCCACTCTAATGGCACGCCATGTGGTATTTTAGAAGACTCCAGTAGATCTATCTGTACAATAACTGGGCTAATCCGGAGAGCACAACTCAGTAGATATAGCGGGACAATAACATTGTGTCATTGAAGTCGCTAATTTAGCGGCTTTTTTATTATAAGGAACTAAGTTCTTTTCCCAAATTAAGCATGCTTGCCGAGTTGTTTGCACTGATGACGTGGCTGGATATCGTAGGGGCTAGACTTTTACCAGCTTTTACAATTGTTCAGCAAGTAAATGTTAACTATTAACCCTATTTACACTGGATAATTTTAGTAATATTAAATGAAGACAAAATTTGCTAAAATATTGTATAGTTATTCTACTAATTCAGCCATGCTAGCGGAGGATTGATCGGAAAGTATGAAAGAGTTTTTGAGCGAGCAGTCCATTGAAGCATTTAGATCCATCATAAATCACAATCCAGATGCCACGTTTATCGTTTCCAACGAAGGAACGATCGTAGAAGTAAATGAAGGGGTTACAGAGTGTTTAGGATTTCAAAAGAGTGAAATCATGGGTTCGTCCTACAAAGATCTCTTTTGTCAACATCAGCTTGAGTTGATCATCCAATATTTTTCGGAGGTCTTAAAGGGTGCATCCTGTCAATATGTTGCCGAAGCCCATCATAAAAATGGAGAAATTGTTTATTTGCAAATTAAGCAAGTTCCTTTGTTTTTTGAAGGTAAGGTAAATGGTATTTTTGGAGTGGCTAAAAATATAACTGAGTACAAGCAGCTGCTTAAGGCACTGAAAGAAAGCGAAGAGCGCTATCGACTGTTAGCCGATAACTCCCTCGATCTGATCCAGTTAATCAATCTGGATGGCATTGTGGAGTATGCCTCTCCTTCTCATAAAATGGTGCTTGGCTTCGATCCAAAAGAATATATGGGTAAATGGGTGTTCTACCAACCAAATGGAGATGTGGACGATAAGTTTCGTACAGCATTCATGAGTATGTTGCTTTTGAGAAAACCCTTCACCTATGAAATAGAGCGGCAGCATGAACAGGGCTATCCCGTATGGCTGGAGATGAAAGGAACACCCATGTTCGACGAGGACGGTGATTTTAAAAACATGATGCTCGTGGGAAGAGAAATTACAGAGCGCAAAAAGCACCAAGTTCAACTGGAACAATTAAGTTATCATGATGCACTTACTGGTGCCCCTAACCGGAGATATCTCAATAAAATGCTCAGCGATGCTTTGAGTCCAGGAACGACAAGCGTTGGTCAGCTAGCCGTCATGTTTGCTGATCTAGACAATTTTAAACAGATCAATGATACATTAGGTCATGATGCGGGGGATGAATTGCTACGGCAATTTGTGAAGCGGGCAGGGGCTTGTCTTCAAGAACATGATGTTCTGGCCAGAATGGGTGGTGACGAATTTGTCTTTGTACTTCCTCATGTCAAATCCTCCTCAGAACTCAGTTTTTTGGCTGAAAACATCTTAGAAACATTGCAGCTTCCTTGGATACTCGATGGGGAGGAGATCTATACAACTTCAAGCATCGGTATTGCCTTTTATGAAGAAGACGATTCAGTAAAAAAACTGCTTCAAAAAGCAGATGCAGCACTTTATCTTGCCAAAGCGGGAGGTAAAAATACATATCGCATCTACTCATTCCGTGACTTTTCAATGTCCTGAATGTGTACTGAAGAGACTCATACCCCTTATCAACATGCCAGAAGACATATTGAATACATCGATTACCATACTGTATACGGGGCAGTCGCGGTGGGATTGTTCGCTGTATAATTGCACTAAACATTTAAAAGTGGACTAACATCCATTCGAAATAAATGATGAAGGAATCGATCTATGTTTATTACAGTCATGAAAAAACACTTCTAAATTCAGACCTCTCAGAAAGGTTTAAGGAGCAGCCCGCACGGGCTGCTTTTCTGTATGCGCACTTACGATGAATTCAGAAGGCAGGATAATACGGAGTATGACGGTATCTTTACTCCTATGATGTAACTGTTTTCGGAAACAGAATGATTGCACATAAATACCTTTCGAAATAGTGGTCTTATGGAGCTGAAACGTTGACTTCAAATTTCAAAGTGTAACTGTGAACAACCCACGATGTATATCGAAGAGAATAATCGTCATAATAAGGAAATGTTGCTGGAAGAAGGGAGGTAAATGGTGTGGATGAACATTCTGCCACGAACACGAAAGAGGAAAATATAACCAAAAGTTTGAACGAATCCATTGGTAGAATTGAAGAAATCTTTACGAATACCCCCGACTTAATCATCCGAAAGTTATGCATAAAACAGACCGGAGAACCAGCCGCCATAATCTATATGGAAGAATTGACAGATAAAGCATCACTTAATCAGAATGTCCTTGCTCCGCTTCAACTAGAAACCGGAAATCCCTCCGGAGATTTCATTACAACCGTGGGTTATGTCAAACCTCACTCCACGTGGGAAGAGCTCAGACTTTCCATTATACTCGGCTACAGCGTGTTATTTATTGACGGAAGAAGTACTGCATACGCATTGGATACAAAAGGATTTCCGCAACGCGCTATTGAGGATCCTCAGCAAGAGCCCTCATTGAAAGGAGCTCATCAAGGATTTATAGAGACAGGTTCTCAAAATATAGCCATGATCCGTCGTTATATTGCGGACAAAGAATTAAAGGTGAAGCGGTATATTGTTGGACAGCGGGGACAAACGCCAGTATCTTTGCTTTATTTGGAAGATGTGACCCAACCGGACATCATTAAAGCGCTCGAAGAACGGATTCAATCCATTGACGTGGATACCATCATTAACACCGGAGAATTGGCTGAATTTATTGAGGACCAACCGCTTGCGTTGCTTCCCCAAATGATTACGACAGAGAGACCGGATACGGCTGCTTCTCAAATACTACAGGGCCGTTGCGTCATTGTAGTCGATGGTTCGCCAAGTGTTCTGGTTGCGCCGGCTACGTTCATGTCTTTTTTTCAGACGGTTGATGATTACAGTTCCCGATGGTCCATTTCGTCATTTCTCAGAATGTTGCGCATCTTTGCCTTTTTCATCGCTATTTTTTTGCCTGGATTTTTTATAGCCGTCATTTCGTTTCATTTTGAGATTATACCATTGAAGCTGTTATTAACGCTTGGTGAGTCACGGGGGCAAGTTCCATTCCCACCATTTGTTGAAGCGATCATTATGGAAATTACACTTGAGATGCTAAGGGAAGCGGGAGTTCGTCTTCCAGCTCCAGTAGGACAAACCGTAGGAATCGTTGGTGGTATTGTCATCGGACAGGCAGTTGTGCAGGCAGGGTTAATCAGCAATGTAATGGTTATCGTGGTGGCTTTTACAGCTATTTCATCTTTTATTATTCCCAATCAAGACATGATGGCAGCTGTACGAATTATGCGGTTCATGATGATGATACTAGCTAGCTGGTTCGGATTTGTAGGACTTGTCATTGGCATGATGAGCTTCATCATCCGGCTAATAACATTAAACTCGCTCGGTAATTCCTATAGCACACCTATAGCACCATTTCGGGCCATGGATTGGAAGGATACCTTACTGCGGGTGCCTTTGTGGATGATGAACAACCGCCCTGTAAGCACGAAATCCCGCCAGTCGATAAGGCAGGGAAAAAGCAGAGGATGGAAGGAGAAGAAATAAACCATGAAGTCATTACGCCCGGTAACGATGCTTCAATTCATTCTTATTATTTCTTCTTTCCAAATCAGCGTTGCTTTTTTGTCTATTCCCAGAGAGCTGGCGAGGCATGCGGGAACAGATGGCTGGATGGTCATTTTCTTAGGCTGGGGGCTGGCCACGGTATCCTCTGTAGTAATCGTCAAGCTGATGAAACATAGTCCAGACAGTTCAATACTCGAATTGATTCAGCGTTATACTGGCGTGTGGGCAGCAAAAGTAGCAGCTTTTATATTTATGATCTATTATTTGCTTCTGGCATATGACGGTTACATGATCGCTTCACTCGTTATTAAATTATGGTTATTGCCAAGCACATATATCTATATTCTAGTCCTGCTGCTGCTCATCCCCACATTCCAGATTGCGCAGCATGGTTTTCAGGCGATCGGGCGGCACAGCGAAATCGTCACGATGCTCTCCATATGGATTCCGTTCATTTATATATCTACACTGAGTAATGCCCACTGGCTCTATTTACTGCCCATCTTAAAGGAGGGATGGCTTCCGATTCTTTCATCCGTAAAATTTATGATTTATCCTATGCTTGGCATCGGCCTGGTTTTGTTTCTCTATCCCCAACTAGTAAACAAAGAAAAAGCATTACCTGCCATGATCATCTCCAACACGCTCACTTGCATCGTTTACTTAGGAATCACCCTGATTTGTTACGTGTATTTTAGCCCTGATGAGATCGGGGAGTATAACGACCCGGTAATTAGCATTATGAAGTCCGTTGAATTTCAGTTTATTGAGCGGGTGGAAGTGGTATTCATTGCATTTTATCTATTTGTGTTCTCATGCATATGGATTCCCTCTATGTATCTTGTATCAAGGTGCTCCGCGTCACTGGTGGGAAAAGGTCAGGAAAGATACCACCTTGCCGTGTGGTGTATTGTCATTGAAATTAGCTTTATCCTCTATCGGCCCAGCGTTATCGAATCTACTCAAATGAACTATGCACTCAATTATATTGGTTTTATGATGGAGTTTGCTCTGCCTGTGGGCATTCTTCTATATGTAGCGATCCGCAAAAAGATGGGAGGGGGGCAACGCACATGAGATGGGTCGGAAAATTCATTATCTCGGTTGTTTCCTGCATTTTATTGGTTGCGGTCGCAGGTTGTGCCAATGACAAAACCAATTTGGAAGATGCAACGGTTCCTTTGGCTCTTGGATTGGATGTCAAAGATAAAAAGCTCCATTATTATATCTCTGCCCCTGTATTCAGTAAAGATATTCAAAAGAAAAGCCGTGAAGGGGGAGGAGTCGCAGAAGGTTTAAGACAGTCGAGAAATCACCAGGATGCCCAATTTCCCGGTTCACTTGCGGGACGTAATTTTCAAGTCATCATTGTAGGGAAACAATTGCTTCAGTATAAAGATTGGTTTAAAGTACTTGATGTCATGTTCCGCGATCCTCGCAATACGATTACCGACCGCATCATTGCTTTTGACGGTCCAATGGAGGATATTTTTAATTTTCAAGCCAAAGATCAACCGCCGTTACCTTTATTTATCAAAGCGATTGTCGATTCAGGAAGCAGAAGTTCAGCTACTGTAAAAACAACCGCGCAGGAGCTACATAGACAATTGTATGATCGAGCGATGACGCCTTCCATCTCGGAAATCAAGATCGAAAATAATAAAATCATGCTAAAAGGAACGACTCTTCTATCCCGAAAAGGGGAGTACAGAACTTCCCTGACCTATCAGGAAACGTCACTTCTTCACATTTTGAAAAATGAAGCTAAACCAGGGGTCAGTCTCACTTTCCCTGTTGATGATTTACAACAATCATTGCCATTTAACATTGACAACGTGAGTTTTTCTTTAGGTGACATATCGGTAAAAACGAAATCCTCTCATGAAAATGGCAGATTTCAATTCAACATTAAAGTGAAGTCGATCGTAAGCATAACTGAAAAGTTTCTTGAATTTGAGCTTTTGGGAAATTCCGAGGAAATGGCAAATAAATTAAGCAAGGAAATGAAAAAAAGCATGGAGGCGCTTATTAAAAAGTGCCAAAACTATAATATCGATCCTTTCGGGTATGGGTTTTATGCCAGGGCATATCAGTATCCCTTATACAAAGAAGCACAGGCCGACTGGGGAAAAGAACTATCTCGAGCGCATTTTGATGTGGAAGTTGACCTTCGAATCGGCGCCACTGGAGCAGTAGAGTAATAGAGTATCCGGCCATTAAAAATTTAGGCCTAGACCGCAACAGAAAAGATAGTGCAGAAAAACCAGACTGTAGCCGATCTAGATAATTGGGTGATTTTGTTCAACTAACTTCATTGGGAAAAGAACCTTACAAGACGATTTCGCACTTAGTCTTTTTGAAGTAGTAGAGGTTCGATGGCAATCGCTATGCGTATTCGTAAGCTTTCAGTTGGATCTTTGAGTTTCACACCCAGCAATTTTTCACACTTCTCCAGTCGATACACAACCGTATTTCGATGAACGAAAAGTTGCTTGGATGTTTCGACAAGCTGACACTGTGTATCATAAAAAGCATTCAAGGTACGCAGTAGCTCTTTTTTTTCATGTTCGTCTGCAATCTGCAGCAATCCGTTCAAGGTCGCATCGTAAAATTGTTTCAGTTCGTTGTGGGGAAGCATGTGGAATAAATATCCGATGTCCTTGGCTTGGTAAGATTGGACGAATTGATTTCGTTTTAGCCAGTAGCCGAATTGCATTGCATTAACCGCTTCTGTATAAGAATGGCGAACGCCGAGTACATTTGTCGTAGGTTTGCCAATGCCGATAGACAGACTCAGTCCAGTCTCATGATGCAGCTCTCTAAGCATTCCTGACAGTTGCTCGGTGAGTTTTGCCTCATCCCACCCCGACTCAGGGATAGATAACAGAAGACAGTAGGTATCATGTTTGGTAAACATGACGAAGGAATGATCTAACCCACCAAAAAGACGTTTGATGTGCTCGTATTGCTCCTCTTGCTCCGTGATATTATCTCCTTTCGGAAACGCCGAACCCTCGTATTTAGGAAATCTTTGATGCATGTGATGCACCTCGTCATTACGCATGGTCAGCACGACGCATGCACGCCCCTTGATAAGCCCACATCTCTTGCCGCGGTTCAGTGCCTCCTGCTCAGAAGTGATATATCCCTCGATCAGATCGGAAAAGAACTCGTTTTTGTGTCTGCGTGAGCGCTCTTTGACAGCCTGTGATTTGGTCAGCTCCATTCCAATGACGTTAGAGGCCTGCTCAAGCGTCAGACCGAAAAGGCCAGTCCATTGAGCCGGCGAATGAAAGGATAGCAAATAGCCTTCATGGCGGTAAGTTTTTACTGGATATACTAGCATGCAGCAACGCTCTCGGACTGATGTGTTGATGAAGCACAACGAAGTGGGACTAGAAATGTCATACAAGTCTTGAAGTGTATTTACAGCGGCTGCAGTGAGTTCAGCAACACTTGTATTCTGGCTGGAAGCGGAGATGGTTTGCCATTTGTAGTTTAACAGGATGACTGGGGATGAGAACAGTTTGGACAGGGAATCGATAATGCTGGAAATTCCTTTGCCGCGCATGATCATCTCGGAGAATTTTTTGTGGATACTGAGTGCATATTGCAGTTCGTCGCTCTTGTTATTCAGAATCACACTAGTCGATCGTTGCAAAATTTCGCCGAGGGATAGACGGACATCGGAAATCTCGATGATGGGAAATTCGTTCTGGTCCGCTTCCCAAAGTATTTCATCAGGGATCGGCAATTCAAAGCGCTTGGTTTTGATAGCCAACCCCGAGCAATGAAGACGCTGCATGTCCCTGATTAGATGAATAAACATCTCTGGCTGCTGCTTCATAAAAAAGCCATTGGTCAGCAAGAGCTCGTTAGGCCTTAGAAAGCGAATGATATCCGGACAGTCCATAATGTTGACCGTTTGAACCTCACGTACTAGACCCTTATGCCCCGTAATCACTCTGGCATCATCGTAAATGCCGTTTTTCAGCAAATCTGTCAGCAGCACATCGACCCATCCCTTTCTGGAACAAGTTATTTTATTGTTAAGTAATATAACACTACGATCATGTGGAGTAAATATCTTTGGTTTGATCATCCAAGATTGCTAATTATTTTTATTCTTTTCATCCAATGATTTCTCATAAGGAGTGAATTATGCTTAAAGTGTTTCTTGCGTGTAACAAAATCGTACATGAACGGAGGATGTAATGATCGATCTACTGATCACGGATACGGTGTTTTCCGGGGATGAAAGGCGAATGGATGTCGGGATATCCTCAGGTAAGATTGCATTCGTCACGCCATGCGGGGAAAGGAAAACCGAAGCGTATCGTGTGGTGCAGGGCAAAGGCGGCTTATTGCTGCCCGGATTCGTTGAGCCGCATATTCATTTGGAAAAAGCATATTTGCTGGATTCCATGGATCGGGAGGCGGAGTCTCTCCAGGACGCGATTCGGATAACATCCAAACTGAAAAGTTCGTTCACAAGGGAAGACATGTATCGTCGCTCGCTGGTTGTCATTCGGGAAGCCGTCAGGAATGGTGTAACCCATATGCGTTGCCATGCAGAGGTTGATCCGGTTCTTGGACTCAGAGCTGTCGAATCTGCTCTTCGTCTCAAACAATCCTTAAAACATCAACTGGATTTACAGGTAGTTGCCTTTCCGCAAGAAGGGGTGTTCAAGAGTCCGGGGACTGCTGAGCTGATGGAAGAAGCCATTCATATGGGAGCCGATGTGATTGGAGGAATCACTTATCAGGATGCAGACCTGGGGGATCACTTGAATTTTGCATTTGGTCTGGCAGGGAAGTACGGAAAACCGCTGGATTTTCACGCGGATTTCTCGGTCGATTCCAACGACCGTGCCGTTGTGGAAATTGCAAAAAGGACAATTGTTGCAGGAATGCAGGGGCATGTAGCCGCCGGACATGTAACCTCGCTCGGTTCCCTCCCTGAACACGAAGCTTTGGCTATCGGAGAGCTTCTGTGTCATGCCGGGATCAGCGTCATTACGCTCCCGATGACGGACCTCTTTTTGAATGGAAGAGAAGGCCCAGAAGGACATCATAGAGGTTTGACTCCCGTGAAACTGCTACAGGATTGTGGAGTGAATGTGGCAATTGGCGTCAATAACGTGCGCAACCCATTTACGCCGTTTGGCAAGGCAGACCCGATTGAGGCTGCCTGGCTATTGGCTATTACTTCGTACATGGGCAGCAAACAGGATGCGCTCATCTTGGCCAACATGCTGACGCATAACGCGGCACAGGCGTTAGGCATTGATAATTATGGTGTTAAGGTCGGCGCTCCAGCTGATATGGTATTGTTCGGAGAGCGGTCGGAAAGGGAAGTTTTGCTTAATAAACCCGAGGCCCGCACGGTTTGGAAATCGGGATTACAGGTAGCTTGTACTGACTCCAAACCTTTGGAATTACCGTGGTTGTCGGATGGGATTGAAACAATCTGATTATGATGTAAGGGGATGGAGTTATGGAGAAAGGGTTAACACTCGTAAAAAATGTCAAATGGTCGGAAAACCTGTTTGATCTAACGATTGATCAAGCAACAGGTCTTATTGTCAGAATTGAAACTGCCGGAACTGATGCGGATCTCGCATCTGTAGTTATTGCCGATAGGGTGACAAGCGTCTTTGACGCGGGTGGGCTCCACTATATACCGCCAATGGCAGATATGCATACCCATCTGGACAAGCATTTTATTGGTGAGCCGTGGAAGTCTTTGCAGCCGTTTGTAACGCTACCCGGACAGTTGGAATTTGAGAAAAGCATGTTGGGAGAACTACCGACCGGGGCGGGAGAACGTGCGAAACGAATGTTGGATTTAATGCTAGCCCAAGGTACAACGGCAATTCGCACACACGTTGACGTTGATCCGCAAATTGGCCTCTCTCATCTTGAGGAGGTGTTGGAAGTGCGTGAGATGTACCAAGGACGCATCGATATCGAAATTGTGGCGTTCCCCCAGCAAGGCCTGCTTCGATCTGACTCCGTTTCCGTCATGCGGCAAGCGCTTCGTGCTGGAGCTAACTATGTTGGTGGTGTGGATCCGGCCGGACTGGACCGCCGGGTGGATGCCAGTCTGGAAGCCATGTTTGAACTTGCGACAGAATTCTCTGCGGGCATCGACTTGCATCTGCATGACCCGAGTCATCTCGGAATATACACGATCAGCCGCTTCGCCGAACTGACAGAACAAGCCGGTATGTCCGGTCGTAACGCGGTAAGCCATGCCTACTGTTTGGGCCAGGTTGGGGAAACAGAGGTGCGCTCACTCGCGGAAAGGTTGTGTGCGACCGGCGTAGCCATCATGACGAGCGTGCCCATTGACAGGCCCATGCCCCCCATCAAACTGTTGTTGGAAACGGGAGTGTCCGTGCATATCGGTTCCGATAACATTTTGGATTCGTGGAGCCCATTCGGAAATGGCGATATGCTCTCCCGTGGGTCACGTCTCGCTGAAGCATCCGGTTGGGTGGAAGACTTCTGGCTGTTAGAAACGTACAAGCTTATTTCCAATGCGTCATTAACTCCAAAAGTGGGTGAACGAGGCACTTTCTCGTTGGTAAATGCCATAAATGCGATGCATGCGTTGGCGGCGGCACCTCCACGCGAAGCTGTATTTTCGGGCGGTGTGCTTGTTGGTGGTCGAATGTTTCCGAACAGCAGGCAGATGGCAGCCATCCATTCGTAACAAACTTTAATATACATGAAGCAGCGCATCCTTTTTCAGGTGCGTTGCTTTTTGGCATGAAAAGGCTGATCACATGACGTATAAAACGTTGCTTAACGCAGTGCATGTCATAAAACATTACAATTGAATTGAGATAGGCTTTTCTTTTGGTGTAACAATCCAAATGAAATCATTTTTTTTAGTGAATCACACCAATGACTGAGGCTTACTTACATCGTATTATTCATATAAGAACAATTTCAAGTCACATAAACTGACATTAATAGAATAGGAGGGATATTGGAGGAGTTAGACAAACCAAACATCATTGTTACGAACAGGGGGAGAGATACATGCGTCGAGGTTTCCATGCAAACCGCATCCAAAACATTAGAAAGCATGGGCTGTTATTGGTCATGATTTTACCAGGCATCGTCTATCTGTTCATCAACAATTACTTGCCCATGTTCGGCATTGTGATTGCGTTCAAAGATATCAATTTTGCAAAAGGAATCTGGGGAAGTGACTGGGTAGGCTTCGATAATTTCGCCTACCTGTTCCAAACGCAGGATGCTTGGGTGATTACCCGTAACACGTTACTCTACAACGGCGCATTTATCGTGCTTGGAACAGTGCTCTCCATAGCTGTGGCTGTATTGTTGAACGAGGTAAAAAAGCGTTTTGCCTCCCGACTGTACCAAAGTATCATTTTGCTGCCCTATCTGATCTCGATGGTCATTGTCGCTTACTTGGTTCTGGCATTGCTCAACGAGGAAAACGGATTCGTCAACCATTACCTGCTTCCTTTGCTGGGGATTGACCCCGTGTCGTGGTATGCGGATTCCGGTAAATGGCCCTTTATATTAAGTGTCGTATATCTGTGGAAAAACGTTGGTTATACCTGCATTGTTTATCTGGCATCAATCGTAGGCATCAGCCAAGAATATTATGAATCTGCTACGCTGGACGGAGCCTCCAAGTGGAGGCAAGTCTGGAGCATTACCCTTCCTCTGCTTAAACCCACGATGGTCATTATGGTGCTTCTTGCAGTGGGACGCATCTTCAATTCCGATTTCGGATTGTTCTATCAGGTTCCGCTGAATTCGGGTGCACTGCAAACGACTACGGATGTCATTGACACATACGTTTATCGTGGATTGATGACTTTCGGCGATTTCGGAATGTCATCCGCTGCCGGACTGTACCAGTCCATTGTCGGTTTTCTGTTAGTATTGACGACCAATGCGATCGTTCGTCGCAAAAACCGGGATTTGGCACTGTTTTAGCTAAGGGGGAGGACAACATGTATTCAAATAGGATATATCAAATGGCTGTTCACCTCGTGCTCATCATGATGGGAATCGCTGCAGTGTTTCCGTTTATACTTCTGATATCCGCTTCTCTAACCGAGGAACAAGCCATTATCAGGGATGGTTATCGTTTGTTACCGGCAGAATTCAGCTTCGATGCTTATATGTATCTGTTTAATCAGTATTCGTTAATTCTGCGGTCGTATGGAATTACGACGTTCATCACGGTCGTGGGCACAATCGTTGGGTTGTTGATCACAACCCTGGTCGCTTATCCGCTATCCAGAAATGTGCTTCCATTTCGTTCGTTCCTGTCATTCTTCGTATTTTTCACCCTGCTTTTCAATGGGGGGCTGGTGCCGATGTACCTGGTTTATACGGACCTCTTCCATTTGAAAGATACCATCTGGTCGCTAATCATCCCGAATTTACTGACCAACGGGTTCTACATTTTGTTGATGCGTAGTTTCTTTTCCACATCCATTCCCGGCGAAGTCGTGGAGTCAGCCTATGTGGATGGAGCCAACGAATGGGTTATTTATTGCAAAATCGTTCTCCCGCTTGCTCTCCCAAGCCTGGCAACCATTGGTCTGATGCTCATGATTTCATATTGGAACGATTGGTTTAACGGTCTGATCTTCATCAATGACGGAAGCCTCTACAGCATTCAAAACCTGCTTAATCGAATGTTGTCTGATGTCCAGTACTTGCAACAAAACAGTTTGTCTGGCCAGACGGCTGTTGTCTCATCCGTACCTCTCGGCAGTGTGAGAATGGCTATTGCCGTAATCGGCGTGTTGCCACTGATCGCAGCGTATCCGTTTTTCCAGAAGTTCTTCGTCAAGGGATTGACCATTGGTGCCGTAAAAGGTTAGTCCTGCTTCGTATCCAAGATGTCACATCCAAAAGCAAACATGGGGAGTGAAGAAAGATGTTCAGAAAAAGATTGCCTGCAGGTTTCTTGAGGGTAATGTCCTTAATTTGTGCGGTCCCTCTATTGTTGACGGCATGCGGAAGTTCAGGCAGTAAGGAGGGAGCAGAACTTGGAAAAGCTTCAACAACAGACATGTATGAAGTGGTCATGACGTATCCTGCTTTTGGCGATGTAACGGATGTTAAGGAAATTCAGGAAGCCATCAGTGATATTACAGCGGAAAAAGTAGGCGCCACTGTGAAGCTCTTGCCTGTTAATGGATCGAACTATGCCAATCAAATGAACTTGATGCTGGCGGGCAGCGAAAAACTGGATCTGGTGTATACCAGCGTTTGGTTCGGCCTTGAATCCCAAATCGGCAGGGGGCAGTTACTGCCCATGGACGAACCGTTGAATGAATTTGGTAAAAAGATCCTGGAGGCTGTTCCGGAGGAAGCCGCGGAAGCCGGGAAGATGAATGGCGAAACCTATGGCGTTCCCAGCATTAAAGCTTGGGCACTTTCCCCCAGTTTTGTGATGGACAAAGAGCTTGCCGTTAAGCATGATATTGACCTTAGCGCCATAAAAACCTGGAATGATATCTCTGCTGTATTGCAACTTATCAAGGACAATGAGCCGGGAGTCACGCCGATTGTCAGCTATACCTCTCAGGAAACACCCGGACAAGCCATGCTGAATTATGATCCTTTGGGAACAGCACCTGGCGTACTGGATTTTGGCGGGGAGGACTTCACCGTGCAGAATCTTTTTGCGACTTCGCGGTTCTCCACAATGACCGACCTGATGCGTGATTGGTATCAAAAAGGTTATTTCAGCAAAGACGTCGCAACGTCACAGGAAACGGGATCCAATCTGATCAAGGCAGGCAAAGCCTTCTCGTATATCCGGAATATCAATGAGTGTTACTCGGAATCACTTGCGGCTGGGACTGAACTTGTATGCGTACCCCTTGAGGACTCGTATATGACGCGTAATAGCGTAGCTTCGAACATGATGTCTTTGGCAAGGAATAGTGAGCAGCCGGATAAGGCGATTCAAGTATTGGAACTGTTCTACTCAGACGAAGCAATCATTAATCTATTTACGAACGGGATCGAAGGCAAGCATTATGTTAAACGGGATAATGACCTAATCGGCAAGCCGGATGGCGTTACCACAACAGGATACGATTCAAACCAATATACCGTGGGGAACAATTTCCTGTCCTATATCTGGGAAGGGAATGATCCTGACATGTGGAAGCAGTTGAAGAGCGAAAACGAGAGTGCCGTAAAATCAAGGGCGATGGGCTTTAGCTTCGACATCAATCCGGTCAAAACACAAATCACCTCGGTTGCCAACGTCCAAAACCAGTATGATGCTGGCTTTCAGACAGGAACTTTTGACCCGTCAGAACTGGGGGCTTATATCGACAAATTAAAAAATGCAGGTGTAGAGAAAATATTGACGGAAAAGCAAAACCAGTTAAACCAATGGCTAGAAAATAAATAGAAGGAGCTGATCACGCATGTTTAATCCTGTCATTGATGTTCACCACCATATCATCTCTAAAGAAATGCAACGAAAGCAGCGGGAGCTGGGAATGGAGATTCCAAGTTTTATGCCGAAGTGGACGCCCGAGATCGGGATGCAAAAAATGGATGTAGGTGACATCTCGTTTTCATTCCTTTCAGCCCCGTCAGACCTGACGTTCATCAACCAATCTTCTGCCAACACATTGGCACGTAAAATGAATGAAGAGCTCGCATCGTATGCTCAACTTCATCCTAAGCGGTATGGTGCGTTTGCAACGCTTCCACTCCCCGATCCCGCAGCAGCCATGGAAGAAACATTGTATGCACTTGATGTTCTCGGGATGGATGGTGTTGCAATGCTGACAAGTTATCAGGGGAAATATTTAAGCCATCCAGATTACACCGAATTGTTAACCGAATTGGATCGGCGCAGTGCTGTTGTGTTTCTGCATCCCATCCTCATACCGCAAAAAATCGCTGGACTTAGTCCTGCGCTGCTTGAAGGCACCTTCGATACGACGCGGGCCGTCACTACGATGGCTGTTCATCGCATTTTCGACCAACATCCATCCATTACGTTCATTCTTCCCCATACAGGGGGCATGGTGCCTTATATCAAATGGAGAATTGCGCTTGCCGCCATCGGGCAAGACTCGATTCAGGTTGAAACAACACCGGAACAATTTCAAGCTGAAATAGCCAAACTGGACCATCTTTATTATGATTCCACGTTGAACCTCGGCACCATCCAAAAGTTGATTGCGCCTGATCGGATTCTGTTCGGAGCGGATATACCTTGGCCAGCGGACAGCGTCCTTCGGATACAGCGGGAGTCGGTATTCCATGAAGCACAGCAGATTAGCGAAGAAAACGCGAAGGCTATCGCTTATGGCAACGCCTTTCGTCTATTTCCCCGCATTTCTAAGCTTTTTGATATTGAGAAAAAGTTAAGTTAAAGTGACAGGAAAGGATAAATCAACATGACAAAACAATAGTTTAATCTGTCATAACAATGTAACAACAAAACAATCGTTCTTGAAACGGTTGTTTTGTTGTTAACACTCATTAGTTACATTCTGGTTTCTATCTAATAAAAAGGTGCCTACTTTTCAAGTAGTATGAGACATTTTAAGATTAAACGAAAGGCGGTTAAACAGAGGGCGTATGTAATGAACAAAAGTTATATGCAACGTTGCTTTGACGTAATAGAGATCATTCCGAAGGCGTTGCAGAGAATATAGATCGCACCATTACTCTGTAGAAGATATGCATTGTGTGATCGTCAAATTAACCGATTAAGTTGGAGATTCAACGAAAGTAATTGAGGGGATGGTAGCGCCATGCCAATTGAAATCAAAGACATTGTGTCTAAGAACATATTAAGTGAAGTAAAAGGTTTTCCCGATGACTAGTATTCATAAATTTCCAGCTTATGAATCGCATTATCAAACATTTCTCGAATAGGATTTCCTAAACAGTGATGTAGTTAAGCTCTTTTCGGAAATAATAACTAGCGGTATAGAAAGTAAATGAGAAGTATTCAGTGTAATCAAACACACACATTCGTCCATATGATTTCGGGATTTTATCGAGGGTTTTATTTTTCAAAAATCACTTTATTCCATATTAACGATAACAATCGCAACATAACGAGGAATACGATCAAGGAGCAAGGAGCAAAGAAAAACAGAATAACCCTTCTCAGAAATGAGATGGGTATCCTGTTTATAGATGTTGGCATTTTAAAGTGCCCTCAATCATCATGGAGAGCCTTTTTTTTGGGGGAGTAGTGTAGTTTAGTGTTAGTCTTCTGAACTAGTGAGTAGAAATTTTCCGATAATATTCTCGTTGCTATCGTACAAGTTTATATACTTATCGACTTTTGGTTCATTCATACTCTGAATTGCTTCTTCGGGAGTTTGTGGCAAGTCTTGATTCATATCTGAAGTCTTGATGTAACCTTCAGTTCCGTCTACACCAAAAGCCTTAACTAGATCTAACTCTGTTCCATCATGATAAATAAATGAACCATATGTTTGACCGTTATCATTGATTTTTATTTCCATTTGGTCTTTAGAGGGACTAGTATCAGCAGATGCAGCTCCCCAGCCATAAACACCTATTCCAACCCCTAAAGCACAAGTCACACCAACTGTAATTAATTTTAGTGATTTTGTTTTCATTAGAATATCCTCCTAATGTTGAATGAATGGTGTTTTAGAACCACCGTTATATTCATACTTACTAGACTGTCAAACGGCAACACTGCTTCAGTTTGGTAATCCCCAGATCCTTACCTCAGTCGAATCTATTAAATCACTCAATTTCAAATTAATGTAACATCGAACGTTGTAATTGTAAACCATTTTTAGGTTATTTAGATTCTTATGTAACCACGGAAAATTTACTGGCATATTCAGTCGTAATAGAGGGCAACCGTAGGTAGGAAAAAAATCCTTTTACAATCATTGTCAGTACGTTATAATACAATCACCAGATGGATTACCCAACAAAGTTAAATATTGTAATTAGACATTGGAGGTATGGTTATGGTCAAGAAGAAAATGTCCACAGCCCTCAGCGCAGCTTTAATCGTTTCTATGCTGGCTACTGGCTTGATAGTCGCTATCCAAGGTAAAACAACGTTAGAGGCATCAGCAGGGGATAAAAAGGTTGAAGTTATTAAAGCACAAGCGTGACCTTACTATGAAGAAGCTTAGGTGCGACTACATAGTCCCAATTAGGGCATATTCGAAGCACCTAATGCAAAAACCTCAGCTCGGTTAACCGAGCTGAGGTTTTTGCATTATCATTATGAATTGATGTCGAGGGACAAGATCATGGTCCAATTGCCGATGATATGTTGGCTCCTCGTGCAGGTCACGGCCGATGCCATGGACTAGAAGGTCGCGAGCTGGGCAATTGTACGATGGCATTCAGCCACCACTTGGCATGCCTTACGGATAGATTCGATTTCATTTTTACTTTTTAAAATGAATTTTATAAGGAGACACGTAATATGGAATTAAAATTTAGGGAAAAGGCGCTGTTATTTTATTTGATCGAGGCTAGATACAATGATTTGGAATTACGAGAGGACCAAGTATATCAGGAAATTGAAGATCTATACTTTAAATTTAAAGATGAGTTACAAAGAGAATATGGGGAAGACTGGCGAGAAATTTAAATCAAGGAGGTAGCCAAGAAAATGATTTATTGGAGTATGCAGACATTAGAGGTTTGGAAACAAGCCCAAGAAATAGGTTACTTGGAGGGAAGCTCTGAACACTTAATGTTTCCAAGACAATACATATGGATGATGGAACAAATGAAAACAAGATTACCTACTTATAAAGGTGAGTATCCAATCTGGCTATGGATCAAAAAGCCGGATATGAGATCTACCGGACATTTTGAGGGAGGAACTAAATGCGTCAGATTGACCATCGATCTCAAGGAGACAGATGTACTAATATCAGATCTTGATAGATGGAATCTGGTACTGAACAATGGATTTTGCTCTGATAATGAACATGAAGAAGGTGAGTTTAATAAGGGGATACTAGAAATGACGAAAGAAGAAAGTTGGGAGCGGATTTTTGATTTAAATCGAGCAGTTGATGTTAATTGGACAGGTAATGGTGCATGGCTTCAGGGAACTACGGGACGAATCTACTTAGAAAAAGTGAAGAGAGTAGAGCAATATATTAGTCGTAAATCAAAGTTATTCTAATAACAATGTAGTCTGAGAGGAACACACCATTTGGGTGACACGCTTAAGTGATCCCCAAATGGTATGGTTAGTTGAAAGGAAGGACTAGAACTTGTACCGATTCCCGATTGTAATGAAAATCCTGCCTTTAAGTTAGGCGGATTAATATATCTGTAAAAGAACAGTAAACTAGTTATTAAAACTTCTAACAATGGAACGCATCAATTTGCTTTGCGTCTATTCCGAAATAGGATGGAAATAAAGATCCTGTTGGACGAACGCAACCAGCAACGGATGTTGGTCCAATATACGTTGGATAGAACCATATCTGATTTCCATTACTAAGCCAAACATATATCCATTTGTAGATACAACCTAACATACTCGGTGCATCAATTGCATAGCTTTGAGGTGGTTTTTCAGGAATATATGACGGAGGTAATGTCGTTGGGGCTACCCCTTGGCCAGATTGCTCATGAATTGGTCCTGGAGAAGATCCAGGGATCATAGGAATTACAGGCGTCGGATAGTAACCAGGTATGTAATGTCAGAGAATATAGTTGATAAGCATTATCATTCATGATATATTGTTCACAATTAAACAATATATCATGAAATCATTTGAAAACACTCTATTATTTAAATGATATTTTTGTTTATAAGTAAATAAGGAGCGATCAAAGAATGATCTCAAAAGATCGAACAAAACAGTTACTTTATGACCAATTTATCCGTTTTTTACATGTGTATGAGAACCACAAGGATACAGAAATCGAGCACTTTCTAAGTATCGCCCAGCGAGAAAGCATCGAGAAAATTCCTCAGCATTTGACCGCGGTTCATGTGATAGATTGCATAGGCAAGCATGAACCTATTAACAACACGGGTATTGCCGAGGCGATGAATTTGTCCAAAGCAAGTATCACCAAAATTGGAAACAAACTGCTGGAGGAAGGATTCGTCAAACGCACGAAAATGAATGACAACAAGAAGGAGAGCTATTTCCGGTTGTCACCGCAAGGCAAAAAAATCTTTGAACTGCATGAACGTCTGCATATACATGAGGCTGAGCGCTTCTATCGTACGCTCGACAAATATTCGGAAACGGAGCTAAAAGTAATCCATCAATTTCTTCAAGACAGCAGTATAAATATTGAATCCAGATAGAACAAAGGAGAGTGAGGCATTTGAGTCTGGCGGAATTGATCAGGGAGCGCAGGAGTATTCGTAAATGTAACTCCACGCCGGTGGACCAGGAATTAGTTGTTGAATTACTGCGTAAAGCTATTCGGCTTCAACCACTCGTTGAGGCTGGCTCGTGGCGTGTGGTATATGCCGGAACTCCTGAATCATCTAGACGGCTGGTGGACTACATGATGCAACAGATGTCACAAAGCAAGCTGGGGAAACTGATCCCTGGAAAGCTTATGGAAGTTTTTAAAAAGAGATTTACCGATATTCCCGCGCATGTCATTGTTATGTCCAATGTCGGCCCCGATCGACTGACCAATGACCGCAATTATGCAGCTGCCTGCGGGGTGATGCAGAGCTTCCAACTGTTGGGCTGGGAACGAGGGTTAGGGATGTTGTGGGATACAGAGTCCATGATTCAACATAAAGGGTTCTTCAATGGAATTGGCTTACGTGAGGATGAAAGATTTGTTGGTATTCTTCATATAGGATATTACGACAAAGCGCCAAGAAGTCGGAAAAGAACGCCAGCCGAGCAAAAGTGGACCGTATTGCGAGGGCAGTCTACATAAAAGAGGAGGATGTAAAAATGAAATTGTCAGATCTGGAAGGAGATATGGACGGTCCTAGTGAGTTTTTGGAACAACCGGTATCGCAGGACCTAATCCTTGAATTGCTCAATCATGCCATATGGGCGCCAAATGATGGCCTCCGAGAGCCATGGCGATTTATCTTTGCTGATAACCGGTATGGGGACATCATGCAGGGATTGCAGGAGCAGGCCCCTGCGTATCTTCTGATCTTGGTGAAAGAAGAGGCGGATCAATATAAGCGGGAAGAGGACTTTGCAGCTGTGTGCTGCCTAATACAAAATTTCCGCTTGCTGGCTCATGAGCAAAGTCTGTGTGTACGCTGTACCTTGCATGAATGGATGTACGACCCGAGCCGTACTGAAATGTTTGGTGTACTGAGTAACGAGCGCATTGCTACGGTTCTAGAATTGGGATACGGTGCAAATCAATGGAAAGGCAATACTAAGTTACCTGAGACTCAACTTCATTTTGAACTGCTGTAGGGGTGAAGACAATGGGATGAGACTCCAAAATGTGAATAAATCTAAATACCACTTGATTTAGTCCATTTTCTACACCTATTTTTCATAGTATATTGGGGTATATTAAGTGATTATTCACTCTGAGAAATCCGAAATTGCTTTATCGTTATATAGTCAGTTTCATGAAAGTGAGAGGAAGGTATAGGGTGAGTATTTATTACACTTCAAGCAAAGAGGCTATCACTAAGGATGCACTCCAAGAGTTATTTCTTTCGGTAGAATGGGAGTCTGGGAAGTATCCAAACGAGCTTTTACAAGCAATCGGAGGGTCTCATTCAATTGTTACGGCTTGGGAGGAAGGAAAGCTTGTCGGTTTAATAAATGCTTTGTCAGATGGTGTTTTAACGGTATATTTTCATTATATGCTTATTAATCCGAGTTATCAGGGTATAGGTATAGGTAAGGAAATGATGAATATTATGCTTGATCGATATCAAGGGTGTAAAACAAAAGTATTAATTTCTTATCCTCATGCAGTGGATTTCTATAATAAATTTGGCTTTAATACAGAGGATGGAGCTACGCCAATGTTTATCTCAGATTTGATATGATTCAACGAACAGGAAACTATAGTTTAACGAAACTAAGAAGGCAGCCGATCAAAGTAATCGGCTGCCTTTGTTCAATTTAACTTTATCTACCAAATGCACAACTTGTTTTTGTAGATCAAAGCGACTTCCCTTGTTTATAAAGTACTAGATTCCCATCTGAATTCAGGAGGGTTGAGCCTAGAAGAAACAAACGTAGTATTTAATAATTAAATTATTTTTCTGCATAATTTTATCCCAGTTGTTAAAAATGAGTAAGGATAATATTCATGAATGCTCAGTGACTAGATATAAATAAACAATCGGGAATAGCACGTAAAAGGACATTAGTTTAAAGGAGTGTTACAAAAATGAAAGCAGTTGTGATTAATCAATATGGAAGTAAAGAAGAGTTAGTTGAGCAGGAAGTAAATAAACCAAGGGCAGAAGCCAATCAAGTGGTTGTAAAACTAGAGGCTACATCCATTAATCCAATCGATTGGAAATTAAGAGAGGGTTACTTAAAAGAAATGTTTGATTGGGAATTCCCTATTATCTTAGGTTGGGATTTAGCTGGAGTCATAACTGATATTGGTTCAAACGTTACGAAGTGGAACGTTGGGGACCGAGTATTCAGTCGTCCTGAAACAACTCGTTTCGGTACGTATGCTGAGTATACAGTAGTTGATGAGCACCTACTGGCAAAACTACCTGATTCAATCTCATATGAGGAGGCTGCAGCTGTACCTTTAGCTGGTTTAACAGCATGGCAGGCACTGTTTATTCATGGCGATTTAAAAGAAGGGGAAACTGTACTTATTCACGCTGGCGCTGGTGGTGTAGGTATTTATGCCATTCAATTAGCAAAGAATGCCGGCGCTCATGTTATTACAACAGCAAGTGAAAAAAATCATGAACTTCTTTATTCGTTAGGTGCTGATCAGGTCATTGATTACAAAAAGGAAAAATTTGAAGAGATTCTAAAAGATATAGATTTAGTGTTTGACACGATGGGTGGAGAAGTAGCTGAGAATAGCTATAAGGTGCTTAAGCCAAATACCGGAAGACTGATTACCATTGTTGGTGAACCCAATCATGATACTGCTAAGTCTCACAATGTATCAGCAAAGGGGATTTGGCTACAGCCAGATGGTGATCAATTACAGAGAATGGCAGAGCTGATGGAAGAGAAAAAGATAAAGTCGATTGTAGGGGCAACATTCCCGTTTAGTAGACAGGGTATTTATGATGCACATGCTTTGAGTGAAACCCACCATGCTGTAGGTAAAATTGTCATTACATTTTAAACTGGAAAAGAACCTATAAACATTAAAATAGGCCGCTGTCCAGGGACACTAACATATTCACATTGAAGTCGCTATTTTAGCGACTTTTTTTATTTTATCGGTACAAGTTCTTGTATCGAGCTGAGGACAAGAACTTGTACCAATTGTTGGAATGGACAAGAGCATGTTCCGATGGCCTGAGGCAGGTACCATCTCTATAGAGAAAAAATTTTACCTGCCGGAAATTTCATTCAGCGAGATTTCTTGTTCCTCCAGCAGTCGTTTCAGCTTTTGGCGCTGCCGTTTTTCCTTCTGACGGCGCTCTCTGTCCTCAGCCTGCAGAGCCTTGATCAGGGAGATACACATACCGATAAGGACAACAGCGAATGGCAGTGCGGTTACAATGGAGGCCGTTTGGAGGCCTTTTAACCCCCCGCTGATTAGCAATACTACCGCGATGGCGGACTGCATGATTCCCCAAGTTAATTTCACTTTTGTACTCGGGTCTAGCTTGCCATCTGAAGTGAGCATGCCCAGTACAAAGGTAGCCGAATCAGCCGAAGTAATAAAGAAGATCATGATCAGGATTGTAGCGATGAATGCTACGATCGTGCCCAATGGTAGCTGCTCCAGCATTACGAATAAAGCGGTTGTCGTATCTTCCTTGACGGCCTCCGCCAGATGAGCGGCATTGAACAATTCCATGTGAAGTCCTGTTCCGCCGAAGACTGAGAACCAAATAAATCCGAAAAGGCTTGGAATAACCATGACGTAAATTACAAATTCCTTTATGGTTCTCCCTTTGGATACCCTTGCGATAAAGGTGCCGACAAAAGGAGCCCACGAAATCCACCATGCCCAGTAAAATAACGTCCATGCTCCAATCCAGGTTTCTCTTGAGAACGGCGTCAGTCTCAAACTCATGTTAATAATATTCTGCATGTAACTGCCCAAGGTTGTTGTAAATGTGTCAAATATAAAAGAAGTCGGTCCAGTCACCAATACAAACAACATTAATAACAAAGCTATAACGAGGTTGACGTTGCTCAGAATCTTAATACCTTTATCCAGACCGGAGGTTGCCGAGATTAAAAACAGTACGGTTACAACTATGATAATGACAACCTGAGACAGTGTCGAGTTAGGAATACCGAATAAGTGATTCAGACCCCCGCCGATCTGAAGAGCACCCAATCCAAGCGAGGTCGCAACACCGAAGATGGTGGAAATGACCGCCAGAATATCAATGAGTTTGCCAAGCCAGCCTGCAGCAAGACGCTCACCTATCAGAGGAATAAAGGTGGAACTAATTAGCCCTTTGTAGCCTTTCCGGAACTGGAAGTAAGCAAGCGCTAAGCCGATGACGGTATAGATAGCCCAAGGATGTAGCCCCCAGTGGAAAAAGGAATAACGCATAGAAAGTCTTGCTGCTTGCGCTGTTTCGGGTACCGCCCCTTCCGGTGCAGATAAATAGTGGGACAGTGGTTCAGCAACTCCCCAGAAAACCAGTCCAATGCCCATACCCGCGCTAAACAGCATGGACAGCCAGGAAACTGTAGAATATTCCGGTTCATCATCGTCATCCCCCAGCCTAATATTTCCAAATCGGCTGAAAGCCAGATAGAAAGCGAAGATCAGGAAGAACAGTGTCGCTAGCAAATAAAACCAGCCAAAATTCTGAATAGAGAAGTTGTAGGCAACATTAGCCACATCCGCCAGCTGATCAGGAGCAACGGCTCCCCATATTGCAAACAGTGCAACGATGATAATTGTGATTGTAAATACCATGAAGAGACCTCCGTTATGTAAGCTTCAGCCAACTGTTCCTTAGTATGTGCTAGTCCAGCTAGTAATATTTCGGAGAGCCAGCTGTTGTAAAATAAAACAAACCGCCGTGTAATGAAACACCCGTCGGTTTGTTTTGATCTTATCTGAATAATATATAGTGCCTATAAACGCTTGTTAATCTGAGATAATGTATAATCTCATCTAACTCGTACTATTCATTTATGAAAAGAAATCTGAAGAGAATTGAACAGGTACGTTATGGAACAGTGGTTTCGCTTTGTCTATAATTGCAGTTTGGGGAAGGAAGGATAGATTAATGAATGTGTTGTATTATTATGATAATAATGAGGAAGGCTTTCGTTATCATTAAATGGATTGGGGCAATGTACTAGATGCTGCGCGTCACCTGAAAAAGATTCTGATCAAGAAAAGGTTGGCTCCCTAAAAAATCGTTAACTGTCATCGTAAATTTACAGATCCTTCAGATTAAATTGCATGCGTTTAAGCATGTCGGTCATCATTGCAACTTCTTCTTCACTGAAATCCAGTATCATCTGATGAAGAAACTGGTTTCGATCCTGCTTGAAATTGGCGATATGCGTTAGCCCTTGTTCTGTTAAGCGGACGAAGGTTTCCCGATGATCGTCAGGGTTTCTTCTTCGTGACACCAAACCGTCTGCTTCCAGTTGCTTCAAATGGCGTGTAATAGCAGCACTGTCAATATGAATGGCCTTCTGCAAATGGCTTTGTGTAACTTCTTGATGAAGATAGAGATGATACAGCAGAACGTATCGGGAGGAACTGATCCCCGTACTACGTTCAAATTTAGGTTTCAGCTGATTGCTTATATTTTTAAGTAATATTAATAAGGTTTCTTGTTCCAGCGAACAATTCATGTTTGCCCCTCCTTGAATGGTGCCGAATGTCTTGGAAAACTTCATGATAACAAGGGCAGATTCCTTCCAAGACATTCGGCAGCTAAAGGCAACTATATCACAATGTGGAGACTACTCGCACTATCGCTTTGAATCATGCCCAAAAGGTGGTCTCTTCGGCTGGCATACGGTAGGAGGTGTATCCCTCGCTTGCAGCTTTTCCAATTGTCAGTAGCATGACTGGTACATAGCGTTCTTTATCCAAGCCAAACACTTCGGCAATTTGATCTTTTTCATAACCGCCGATTGGATTGGTGTCATACCCATGCGCACGGGCAACCAGCATCAATTGCATGGAAACCAGACCGGCGTCAAGCATAATGACATCGTTCATTTCATCATCGGACATGTTGTTATAGATCGGTTTGAATGCGTTCAACTGAAAGTCCTTAACATCTTGTGGCATTAAGCCATGCTCAACAGCTTTTCCATAGATGTTTTCTGCATAATCGAAGTTGTTTTTGTCCGCAAACACGGCAATGACAGCAGAAGCTTGAGCGACTTTTTCTTTGTTGAAGCGGGACAGTGGGACGAGTTTTTCTTTTCCCTCTGGAGTATCCACCACAAGGAAGCGCCAAGGCTGCATGTTGATGGAGGAAGGGACAGTGCTAGCTTCATTGATGATTTGAGTCATTTCTTCCCTGCTGATTTTTACGGATGAATCATATGTCTTAATGGAGCGGCGTCCATAAATAATTTCGTTAAAATCGTTTGTTTGTTGATATGGTTTCATAATAATTACACTCCCTTTATATTTTGTTGAGCCATCAATATTTGACTAGTCAATTGTTGATAAGTCAAATATAATCGAAATCTAAGACCATTTCAATAGTTTTTTCATGCTAAAATATTACAATAATTACTTATGCTATATTAATGTCCGCTTGAAAAGTTAAATGAGATAGGGCTGGAGTATAACAGTAGTTCCGAGGCAAGGAAGGGTTACGGTTACGAACACAGTGTTAGGAGGAAATATGAATCAGAAAGAATTTGAATCTGTCATCAATCTCCCTGCAAATATTCGTTATGAATACTTCATCAAAAAAGTAGTAGATTCAGAAGAAGTGTGGGGGCTTTATGAGAATGGTTGGTCAGTTACTGAAGATGATAAAGGTAATAAACTACTCCCATTTTGGCCTAAGAAAGAATTCGCGGAATACTGTGCAACTGATGGTTGGGAAATTTACTCAAGTAAAAGTATGGATTTGTACAAGTTCATAGACGAGTTTCTACCCAATTTAAAAAAAGAAGGTTTCAAACCTTCAATATTCTTAAATAATGCTGATTCTGCTGTATTAGAAGTCGATATACTAATTGAGGATTTAAAGACAGAACTTGAAGAATACTAACAGGATTGATATTGGCCGTTCCCAGAATATCGACCAGACCGGGGACGGTCGAATGCAATGAATTGTCGCTCTCAAGGATTATTTCCGCTCAACAGGAGTAACTGGGGAACGAATAATATTTAGCAAACTCTGAATAATAAGAAGTGCAGTAAGTATATTAAAGCCGAAACAAGGGAGTTTGGGAGACCGTGAAAAATACGAACCGTAAACGAATAAAATTAGGTGATATTTACGCTATTCCTTTGCCTAACGGTAAATTGGCCTTTGGGAGAAGGCTTAAAGATGCCAGCATTGCAATCTACGATGATATAAGTGACTCTATAGATGAGTTACCGAAAGAAGAGGAATATCAGTTTATCGTGGGCGTGTATGATGATGTTCTGAAATCAGGAAATTGGCCAGTCGTTGAGAATCGTCCTTTTCTGGATGAAAATGAGGCTTGGCCCCCACCTGCATGCATTATTGATAGGATATCAGGAGAGTATTCAATATATCATTTGGGAGAGATTAGACCTTCTGATCGTGAAGAATGTGAGGGATTAGAGATGGCAGCTGTTTGGGATGCTCATCATATTGTTGATAGAATAATGGGAGATGATAAGTGGCACCGAGACCCGAATAAATAGTGTAAGAGTATCTCACCTATATTTCCAGAGATCAATCTGATGCAAATAAAGCTAATGATCTCCGTAAGAGGCTTACTGAACATATGAGCGTTGATATTACTGAATTGCGCTTTTGATGAACTGGAGCGCTACTCTCTTCATTTTCTCTCTCAATGATTTGGAAGAGTCAGCCGATTTTTGACAGAATGATTAGTTTTACTTATGCTTAAGCGGACAGTACAAGCGTTTATCTGAGTTTCAATAAGGTGTTTTTCCGAATAATAAGTAATATAAAAGTGCGGCGTTGAACCAACTGCAAAATAGAGGAGGTTAGAAATCTATTATAAAAAGGAATTAAATTTCAAGAAAAAATCACTAATGTATTAGAAAGTATTTTGGTCTCACTAGATGTAATTCAAAAGATTCTAAGTGCTTAATATACATACAATCTTGAGGGTAGAGTTAGCTGTAAGCTTGAAATTGAAAACACACATAAATACAAAGAACTTAAACTTATTATGTGGAGGGTAATCGCTCTTCATTTTCTTTGTGCTGTATTAAATGTGTACAGAGAATGGACAAACTTGATAGCTGGATACCGTAATTTGAAAACCTTATAGTTCGGAAGTAAATAATTATATCTAATTATGAAATTTAGAGAGGATGTATTAATAATGATCTACTTGTTTAGGAAACCAGTTAGCAAGACCCTTATAGGCTTACTTAGCTTGGGAATTGCAATTTTATTCCTTTTTAGTTCTAATTCTATATCTGCCGCTGAAGAAACTTATACTCGCTTATCTGCAGGAACTGAAGAAATCACTATTGGACTCAATACCGAATATAGCACTTATCTTTCAGCATCAGGAGATTTTGGAGTCGTAAAGTCAGTTAATTCTCTTGCCAGTTGTACAATTGAAGACAGTAGTGTAGCCGTTGTAGTCAACGACTGCCAAGTTTATTCCGTTTCACTTGGAAGCACTTCACTACATATAGAATATCAAGGGCTGACTCTAAACATCCCTGTGACTGTCATAGAAAAGTATAGAATTAATACAGATGTACCAAATGTAGAGCAGTCCACTCTAGATGTTTATACAGGCTTAGATCTATCGTCTATCTCAAAACAAAGAGAAGAAGTACTGAAGGAACTCAATCAATACCGTTCCTTTGTAAAATTGCAACCTCTTACTATCAATGAAAATCTAAATAAAGGTGCACAAGCTCATGCTAATTATCTAAAAGCAACAGGAACAACCGGCCATATTGAGAATCCGGCACATCCTTTGTTCTCAGGTACTTTTCCTTCTATGAGAGTACAGTCTTTTGGTTATCCCAACATCAATGTAAGTGAGGCAGTCAGTCCGATAAAATCTGATCCGATTGAATCTCTGAATAAATTAATTGCAGCACCGTTACACCGAATTATTTTACTAGGTCCGGGATCTGACGAAACGGGTATAGGAGTAAGCACAAATCATTTGGTTATTACACCAGGAACAAAGAGGACAGGTGAGAAACTAATTGATCGTAGTGTCGTTTTGTTTCCTGCTGAAGGTCAGCAAAATGTTCCTTTGTCATGGGTAGCCATAGAATCCCCCAATCCTCTGGCTTACTATCAAAAAGAAGGCGAGCAAGTTGGTTATCCAATTTCTATTAGTACGAGTTATTCGAATAAAATGAAATACCTCTCATCAACATTTACAGATTCTAAGGGTCAATCAGTTGATTTTTACCTTGTAGATAGTGAGCATGGTGGAGTAGAAGAAGCTATACTGCTTATTCCCAAGCAGCCATTGAAACCTAATGAGAAATATACTGTCCAGATTGAGTTTGGCCAAAGTAAGCAGTCTTACGAAGGGTATGGTATACCTCCACAAGAGGTCACTGAAACGTGGAGTTTTACTACTCGTAATGAAACAGCGCACAGCTTGACATTAAATAAATCGAATGTATCTCTTAATGAGGGTCAATCGATTAATCTACCTAAGGCCTTATTAACAACAGAACAGGGGACCATCAGGGACGTAAGTTCAGAATCTCAATATAAGTCTGATTCAAGTCATGTTGTCATTCAAAACGGTAATTTGGTAGGTGATTCTGCGGGAACTGCAAAAGTTGTAGTTAGTTATGAGGGTAAAATAGTAAGCTTCACCGTTGATGTATTACCTACAGTCAAAAATACATTTAGCGATATGGCGTCACATTGGGCTAATGATGCTGTGAATTGGGGTAAAAAACTGGAGATTATGGGAGGCTACGCAGACAATACCTTCAAGCCCAATAGGCTAGTTAGTGAAGAGGAATTCCTTAAGATGTTATTTAAGCTGTATGAGAAAGAAATTCCGATGGAAATTCGCAATCGATCTTTAACTAAAACAAAATGGTCCATAGGGTCATGGAGTGACCCGTACTATAACTATGCTCTTTCATATAATCTTGATTTAGATAAAAGCGCATTAAAGAAAGCAGTTCGTCAAAAGCCATTAACAAGATATGAAGTTGCATCCATTATTGCTGGTCTAAATGGTAAGAATTATAGCAATGCTCAGGATGCCGTACGTTTTCTCTTAGATATGGGATACTCGACAGGGAAAACAGCTTCAACCATAGATGGGTATCAAGGTAATGACTCTTTGACTCGAGCGGAAGCGGTCCAGTTTCTTCGTAACTTGGTCCAAGAAGGGATGAATAGTATTCAAGGTAGACCAGAACAAGCAAGCCCATTTATGAAGCAAGACCGTTTTATCAAAGCCAAATACAATGAAGATACAACACTTAACGTTAACGGCAGATTTCAAGAATACGCTAATCAGACAATAAAAGTTACTATAGGTGCTCTCATACCAAAATCAAAAACAATCCAAGAATATTGGGTGACGTTTGATCGTGAAGGTTACTTTACAATCCCAACTTCAAAGGTAATGGATCAAGATGGCTTACCAATTGAAGAGTTAATTATTGATTTGGGGATTCGGGAGGATCTCACCTACGTAACCCAAGTGAGCTATTTAGCTACATTTTATAATGTATATCGATAGTCTTTTTCAAAATTAATCTTTTGTAGTACCAAATATATTTCTATATACAAGTAGCATGGGCATGGGATTAACGCTGTTCACGTTTGAGGAGGGGATAGAAATTGTCTATCCTCTTTTTTTATTTGATTGTAAGAAGAACTATTTTATTTGTTTTTTGCTCTGTTCTAAGTATTGTAGTTACTTTATGGCGTTCTTTACCTCGTTAATTCATTAAGCTAACGGGCAGTCTAGTTCCAGTATGTGTTAAAATTGAGTTTGTTAGGGGCAGTACCCTGCTTTACTACCTTTTTATTCAAGGCGTTTTTTTTAATTAATTTAAGGGAGCGGAAGAAAATGGGGGCAGATTTCACAGCTTTCTTAGGCCATAAGTTGAATAGAGATGAAATTAAAATTTTATGTCATGCACTAAATTCTAGATCATTAAAGCACGTTGATGAATTCATTAACTTCCTGCTCCCACATAACCCTAAGGATGAAGATAAGCCATTTACGGTTCATGAAGGAATTGGTGGCACTGTAGAAGTCAGTGGACCTTGCGGAATGGATTTTACATTCTCGGACAAGGTTTGTTATTTTCATCATTATATAAGATGGAGAAGCTTTCTCCTAGAGGAGGAACTTCAACTCTATTTAAAGAGAGTTACTTTCGATTTAGCCCGTTATTTTTCATCAGAATATGCAGTTTATGTACCGGACAGTGGATCAAGAGAGTCAGCGGTTCTAGATTTTATTTGGGAAGATGAAAATAAAGATATACATTATATAAGGAATTGGCTTCTTGAACGTTGCGGAAGACCTAAAGAGAAGATTATTGAAATTTATAAAGAATACGAAGATTACTGGGATTCTGAAGGATATTACGTAGATTATTTTAGTGATTTAAAGTAGGGTTCTCATACATCAAACGGGAACGGTTAGTGGAATAATGGATGATTTATCTAAATAACGTTAGAAGAGTTATATGCCACCATAAGAGGAGGAAATCCATGCTTGATATTAATCAAATTAAAGAGCTTATTCCCCATAGATATCCCTTTCTTTTGGTCGATAGAATCTTAGAAATTGTTAAGGGAAAAAAAGTCGTTGGAATCAAAAATGTGACTTTTAATGAGACTTATTTTCTTGGTCACTTTCCCGATCAACCTGTCATGCCTGGAGTCCTGATTGTAGAAGCACTGGCACAGGTGGGTGGTATCGCTATGTCCGACGTAGAAAGCAAAAACCATAAGATAGGGTTACTAACTGGTATTAATAGTTGTCGGTTCAAAAAGCAAGTAAAACCAGGGGATCAACTCCATCTTGAATTCGAAGTGACCCGAATCAAGGGACGGATTGTCAAAGGAACAGGCATCGCAACGGTGAACAATGAATTGGTTTGTGAAGCAGAAATAATGTTTGCGTTTAATTCTACTGAGGTATTCAACTAACGGGCAGTTTAGTTTAAGGACAAGGGAATAACATACCTCACATAGAATACTTTATCTCTAAAAGGGAAGGAGGGTTTCAACTGATGGGAAAATCCACAATCTGCTCCATGCAAAGTCTGTTTTATAAACAACGGCGGTTGTTTGTATGGAGCAAGAACGAACGAAATTTAACCGCTGAATCATCTCTGGCATGATGTTTACTGTTTATAGAATGACTTTGCTCCCTTAAATTTTAAAAAAACTTTAAGGAGCAGAGCTATCATGAAATATGTAAATGCAAACCATATCTTTCCGGAAGAGTTGCTAAAAGAAATTCAGAAGTACATTCACGGCCACATGGTGTATGTCCCGACCCCTGAAAAATCGCACAAAAAATGGGGAGAGAGAGTTTAATAGTGACTTAGAGATTAATCAAAGAAATGGCCTATTTGAATTTGATGTATTAGATTGCTTCTTTGAGAAGGAAGGATTGACCCCGTTCTTTATACGCCTATCCCTGCAATTCAATCTTGGAAGAACGTATATACATCATTAGATATAGAATTTTATGAAAAGGAAGAGAAAGAAGAAGGACATGAGGTCATATATCAATATTTTAAAGTCTAACAAATGGTCGAGGGACAAGAACTTGTACCGATTGCCGATTATAAAAGCATTTAGCTAAATTCCCTTGTTCTCTAAGTCATTAAGCTAACGAGAAACTATAATTGAATAAACGTCGAAAATGAAGTTGCCTGTGTTGGACCGGTAGCTTCATTACGTTAACAGGCAGGATAGTTTAACAAATAAGTCGAAGAGTTAAGTGGGATTAACCTTGCTTAAGGAGGAAAGAGATGAAATTGAATTATAAAAATGTTGTTCACGAAATGCGTAGGCTATTGCCGGTATTAAATACTCTATACATAAAAGAGCTAAATGAACTATGGAAAGAAGAGGGTGAGGTTCCGCCGCACGTTGCATTTGGCAATATACTGAATCCGTATTTAATCAACCTACTTCAAATTAACCATGAATTAACCAAAAGTGAGGAAAAATTACTTGTTATAATTTTTGAGTTTATTGAACAAATGGCTTTAAGTAATGATGTTGATGTTCGAAATGTAGTAAGTGTAACAGTTATGGCTCGGTTAGGCGACGATACAACAGTATTGACTAACGCCTTGAAATATCTAGGGGAACAAACAAAAGTATTGTCTAAAGAAATTGAGTCGAGTTATGGAAGAAGTTGCAATCTAAAGATTTTAGATTCAACTATCAGTAAACGATAACCCTACAACTATTAAAAGGAGACTGGTATGGACTGTCTGAATCGTCATGTATGGATAAAAGCTGAAATATGACCTGTAGGCTCATGGGACACTAACGATGCTAATACGGATGTTACTGTAGTCCTTCCAGATCGCTCTAAATGGATTGCAAGCTTTTTCACGTACTAAAATATTGAGAAGCCTTATGTAGTTTGCTTTGAAAGAACAAAATGTCTGTGATATGATATTGCTAAAAGGAGAAAATTCCCATGAATGATAGCACACCAGGTAAGGAGTTATTGGAAACAAAAATATTAATGGCCAAGACACTCCGGTTATATTATCTCACCAATAATATCGTCGAAAAAGAAGAACTCCAAATTAAATATACGGAGCTAGAAGAGCTTAGCAAGCAGTATTCGGAAGATTCCTTAACTGCAGAAGAGCAGGCTCAATTATTACACTTAGCTCAGTATACTGAATTGTATGAGGAATACCATACAACTCACAGTATTGTTCGGAAAGCTGAAATTGAAGAAATATTTATAAATATCGAAGAAAAAGAAGCTTCTGTATAATTTCTGAGAACAATTACATATCGAAGCATGAATTTAAACATGTATATTTTTGGATGTATGAAAGACTGCTCAAACTTTATCTATAAAATTGTAAAAAAAACAGTATTGGTGTCCCAGGTTGGCTAAACAATCTTTCACTTACGCTAACGGGAAACGATAGCTCAATAATACACAGAAAGCAGCTAATCACATTGATTAGTTGCTTTTGTTTAACTAATGGGCAGGTTAGCATAGTTATCATGCTATTTAGACGAAAATTCGTCATAGTAACTGTATAAAGTGGTTTGTCATGGAAAGTTCCCCATAATCCATAAAATGGTGATATTACCCCTATTCAGTATTGTGTCTACTTTATTGATAAACGTAGCTCTTAAGGATCGCTACCGTATAAGGAAACCTCCTGACTTTAGCAGGAGCGCTATGATTGTATGGTCTAGTACCAATTTAACATTAAAACAAGAGCCAATAGAATAATACCACTTAATATGTAAATAGGGATTAAAGCAGCTTCTAACGCTGGTTTTGCTAAATATGGCTTCGAATCTCTCCAAAGAAAATACATTAAAATTCCTAAAGGAAAAATAATAAAAGAAATGTACTGTACTCTATTAATACGTTTGATTCTTTTCCTATTTGCTTTGGCACAAGGCTTGCATCGTTGTTGCCACGGTCTTAGTTGATCTATTTCGTATATTCCTGCACAATCTACACACTGTGCTTCCGTAATCCATACCTTAACACGACGTCCCATAATAATCACCTCCTTATGCGTGAATTCAGTTCGCAAACTTGAATTCAAGTTTGCGAACTCAGCCCGGTATATACTTAGACAATTTTATCTACTTAGAGTTTTCTTAGCAACTATATTTCAAAGATACATGAGTACAAGATTTAAGGTTTATTATCAAAGACAAACATAGAAACTAACAATAAACCAAAAGGACGGGAGTCGAGGCTAGTTCCTTCGAAGACCCCAACCTAGGGGCTTTATGGAGGAGAACTTATGAAATCCAAGAAATGTACTAATCTAAGAATGCTGAGAAAGTACAAAGAATTATCGGCACAATGGGGTATTTAACACATCTACTTATCCCAAATGGGAAAAAATTTTTTTGTAGAACTTAAAGCTACAAAAGTCAGTTGATAAATAGACAAGAACTTGTACCGATTAACGATTAGATGTGCGTCTAAATAAAAGGGATGATATAGGTTGTTTACTTAGATACGTATTGTGTCTTATAATTTCCTTTAAGATACATTATGTATCTTAAAAAGTTTGTATCGCGCAAGTAATGTAAGGGTGCTCGCATTTTGGTTCCAGTTTTTGTAGAAAGGAGGGGACGACCGATGGAAACGAAAAAAGCGGCTTGGCAGGCACCGGAATTAGAGGTGCTGGATGTGCAACAAACGATGGCTGGCCATGGATTCAGGCAAATTGATTGGATCTCCGAACATGATGCAGATTTATATGATCCAGCGTCCTGATGGTGATACTTAAGAGCTATAACAGTCGCCAATGTACCTAATAGATCATACTTCAAGTTGAAAGTCGTATTCTTGCTCAAAAGGTCGCCTGTGGGCGGCTTTTTTTGTTTTAAGGAACCAAGTTCTTTGCCTCAAGCCAAGGACAAGAACTTATACAGACCAGAGTAGACAAGGACATGTACCAATACCTATTAGGTGTATATCTCATCGTTGTTTTGCGTTAATTCATTATGTTAACGGTCAGGTTAGTTGAAGCTCATTCACGCTGAAGCGCATCACAAGTGAATAAAAATTGTTGCGGCATACTACTTTAGTAGGACTACAATCTCCTTTAGTTGGCTTTAAAATGTCTTGGTAGACTTGAAGAAAATCCATCAAATAGTTTGTGGAAGGATGAGAGAACATAGTGCGGAAGTATGCAAAGATTTTATTTATGTTTTTACTAGTTATTGTCCTGCTGATCAGTTCGATTTCAAACGTATTAATTACATACGTATCAGCTGCTGGTAACGATGTGACGAGTCAGGTAGGAACCATGCCAGGATCTACACTTATTGATACACCTGATCTAGAGAAAGATACGGTACCGCTAACCTTCAAGGCAGATCAGGCTTTTCAGACGGATCTTGCTCTCCAGCCAGATAAAGTTACTGTGCAAAAGAATGGAGCATTAGTTAACGGAACAGACATTGGGTGGACAATTACTGTAAACAAGGAGAATGTAGCTGTTAATAATACAGTGCTCGTTGATATGATCCCAGATAGCCAGATTCTCGATGAATTATCGATACGAGTGAATGGAGGGCTACCACCAGGATCTGTAATAAATAATGGAAGCAGCTTATCTATTGCATTAGGCAATATTACAACGCAACAGGTCATTACCTTTACTACGTCATTAAAGGAAACAGCATTAATTGCGGCGCTAGAAGCAAGAGATCCGTCCATTCCTGTAACGAATACCGCTTATCTTGAGCATGACGATAACGAAACAACGAATGTGGATAGTCCGAAGACGGTAACTATTCCACTCAATATTTTAAGAATGTCGGGCAGCTATGATCCTGCAACAACAGCGAATAATACAAAGAATATTACTTGGACGGTTATCGTGAATGAAGATGAGCTAGCATTCAACAATGTCATTATTAAGGATACACTTCCTGTTGGGCTAACTTACATTGCTGGAACAGCAACTGTAAAGGGTACTAGTGTTACTCCCGTAACAAGCGGCTCAGAGCTTACCTTCAACCTGGGTAATATTACAAACGAGGTTACGATTACGTACGAAACTGAAATTGAGCCTGCTCGTTTCCAAACAAATGGCTCATATAATTTCACAAACGAAGCAGTCCTTACTTGGGATGGCCTTACTGGAACCGGAGTAGTAAAAAATGCTTCAGTAGGTGTTGGAAGCAACTTAATCAACAAGTCAGGTGCGGGCTATAACCGGGCAAACGGTGTCATTTCATGGTCAATTGATATTAATAGTGAACATATTAATTGGGCTGCACCAACGATTACGAATATGATTCCAAGTGCACAACAGTATATTCAAGGATCTGCTCGAATTGTGGACCATCAGGGTAATGCTTATTCTGACGGTAGTTTTCAATATAATTCTGGAGATTTAATGCTTAATTATAATTTTAATTCTGCTATTGATTCCAAATACACCATTACTTTTGATACAAAGCCAGCTACTACAGAGAACATTACAGCTAATTCTAGCGGTAGCTTTTCAAACACAGCAACCTTTAGTAGTGGTGTAATTCACCGTAGTATATCAAGCACGCAGAACTATACAAGTAATGTGTTGAAAAAGGATGCGGAAGGCTATGATCGAAATGTAGCTGACCGTACAATTACGTGGAAGTTGACTGTCAATGAAAACGGGGCAACAACTCCAAGTGCACCGAAAGCAGGAACTGATCCTAGCTTGTATGCTGCTTTTGCACTTCCAAATGTAAGTATTGTCGATACTATTCCTGACGGACTTACCTTTATACCCGGTAGCGTCAGGGTACTTGATCGCAACAGTAATCCTGTCACGGGTCTGGTAACGGTAAGCGGAACAGATGTCGTAACCTTTGATTTTAATTCTAGTATTACGGAGCAATACACAATCTACTTCGATAGTGCCATTACAGATCTGTCCAAATTCATTTCACAAAATAGCACATTGAACAATGGTAATTTTGATATTACGAATGAAGCAACATTACTCCATGATATAACGACAAGACAAAGTACCGATACTGCAACTCAAAAAGTTAGTAACCATATTGTAAGTAAAAAGGGTATTCCAACTGCTAATGGAAACAAGTATATTGATTGGGTTGTATATTTGAACTCTAATGCAGTAAATCTTAATCAGCTGCTAAATGTTGATAGATTCTGGTTAATCGATAACCTGCAAGCAGGTCTTGAGCTAGATACAACAAGCGTGGAATTAATTGCATATCGTGGAGCAATTGACGTACCTGACAATATGCCAGCAAACGGAAATGATGGCTTAGGTGCAGGTACACCAGTACTACTTGATGGCTCTCATATTGTCTATGATGCTACCACTAGAGAATTTAGATTTAATATCCCCAATGATACGATTGATAAGGCATATAAGCTTTCTTTCCGTACGTATGTAACAGAAACGGTAGCCTCTGGATCTAGTTTTTCCAACATGATTAATCTATTTGGCTCTAAAGATAATGTTGCTGTTCCAATCGATGGTGCTTACCAGTCTAACGATTCACGCCAAGTAACGTTCTTGGAAGCTGGAAGCATGGGATACGGTAATCTTGGTAAATTTATTGTTAAACAGGCAGATTTAGATGATAACAATGTTAAATTATCTGGTGCAACCTTTGCCTTGTATGATCAATATGGCAATAAAGTTCAAGAAAAAGTAACAGTAAATGGAGAACTAGAATTCAATCGGATCAAATATGGCTTGCCTTACTATGTTAAAGAGGTAGCGGCGCCAACAGGATATCTACTGAGTAGAAATGCAAGTGTGGACGGCACTCCAACAACTGCTACACCAATAGGAGCTGTTGTAGAGAGTGCGATTCCATTAACACTAACAGCTTCACATACTCCTAAGTATTTAGAATTAGTTTTTGCTAATGAAGAGATTAGATCAACGGTGTTCATCAGCCCTGTGAGCGTAAACTTTGATAAGAAGGTATCCGCCCAAGCAGACGTAAGGACAACGATGACGCTGAATGGAAACACATTAACAAGTGTCGCGAACGGTTTAACTTTGCTAACGTTAGGGACGGATTATACGGTTGTGGGCAACACAGTTACAATCCTGAAGGCGTACTTGGCGAATCAGTCGGTAGGCACGACAAACTTGATATTCACATTCAGCGGAGGAGCAACACAGACGCTTGCAATCACGGTAAGTGAAACGACACCAGCACCAGCACCAGCACCAGCACCAGGTTCAGGTTCAGGTTATGCATCAGTACCAAGTTCAACACCAACACCAGAGCCAGCACCGGAGCCAGAGAAAGAAATTGGTTCAACGCCAACACCTAAAGCATTCTACATGGATAGAGTTAATATGGATGTAATTAAGGCACTGATAGCAAAAGCGAATTCTGTACCTGTAGTCTCATTTAAGGATGTGCCGGCAATTGCCCCAAATGCTAAAGCAATCGGGTTTGCGACTAAGCTTGGGATTATCAACGGATATGATGATGGTTCATTTCGTGCTCGTGCTACGATAACTAGAGCAGAGTTTGCATCTATGCTAGTAAGAGCACTTGGATTAACGTCAGAAGGTTCCCCTGAATTTAAAGACACTCAAGGTCACTGGGCGGCCAATGCCATTGCTACATTAAAAACAATAGACATCGCTAAAGGGTACTCAGACGGAACGTTCAAACCGGATCAGTCGATCACCAGAGCGGAAATCGTAGCTATGCTTTCAGAAGTAATGAACTCAACCTTTGTGAAAAATAATAAGTTCAAAGATGTTATAGGTCACTGGGCAGAGGCAGAGATTGGTACATTATCCGATATGGGGATTGTAAAGGGTACACCGGATGGTGTATTCAAACCGAATGCTAATGCTACGAGATATGAATCGTTACTCATGATCTTACGTATGCTGAATGCCAGTCTTGATCATTCGCTAGACATAGAATAGAGGAATAGAATTGCTTGAATTCAGCAGGTACTAATCAAACGATATCTAACTACAATAAAATCAACTCATATTGCCAAAAACAGATGAATTAGCTGAATTCCCCACTGTATGTCCATATGCATATGCCTATGTATTTTGGAGAAAATCTCTACTGAACAATGGGTATTAGAAAAGATAGTAGCTCAATTTAGTGCAAACTTTTTTATTGATTGGTTGAAATTTGCAGGAGAAAGAAGTGTAGAGGCAAGTGTACCTCAATGGAACGAAATTGAACAAATAAGAGATAACAGTTTGACAGCTCGCTAATTATACTTAAGACATACCAGAATAATGAACGCAATCGCTTGGCGAACGTAGATACAATTGGCAGTCAAGCCAACTTTATTGCCGATCTGGCTATTCCGATTTCCGGTACATTTGAGATAGGCAAGGAAGGCACTGTTCTTATATTCTGACAAAGAACGAAAGCCTTGTTTATTTGAGCAAGGCCTGTCGCGGGACAAAAACATACTCCAATTAAAGTCGCTATTTTAGCGGCTTTTTTGTTTGATCGGTACAAGTACTTGTCCTAGGCTAGGGACAAGTACTTGTACCGATTTGTTCATATATGATGAACTGGAGTATGATGGGTGAAGGCAATGCTGATAATCACTAATAAATCAATGCCACATATAGAGCGATATCTTCGAGCCTTAACGACCTGTGCGGATGGCATTCCGAAAGCATTACGTTTATACAAAAAACATGTATAGAGTGTAATTTTATATAGGTCTAAAGCTTTTGGACCCGGCTATACAACACCATACTTCCTTGAAAGGGGACATCTGTTTTGGATGAGCAATTTTTAGATCTACTGGCCGAGAAATATGATACGGAAGAAAAAATCATAACAGAGATCATCAATCTTGAAGCGATCTCCAATCTTCCGAAGGGAACTGAGCATTTTGTCAGTGATTTGCATGGGGAGTTTCAAGCTTTTCAGCATGTACTACGAAACGGTTCGGGTACGGTCAAAGAAAAAATCAAAGAATTATTCCGTGAGGTTTGGACGGACCAAGAAATCAATGATTTTGCGGCTTTGGTTTATTATCCGGAAGAAAAAATAAAGCTGGTCATCGGGGAGCTGAGCAATAAACAGGCTCTGAACCAGTGGTACAGACAAACGATTGAACACATGCTTAAGCTTATTTCTTACGCCTCTTCCAAGTATACGCGCTCAAAATTGCGTAAAGCTCTGCCGGAGCAGTATGTATATATTGTAGAAGAGCTTCTATACAAGACGGATTCGACCAACAATAAAGATCCTTATTACGAGGAAATATATCGGCAAATTATATCCCTTGGCCAGGCGGACAATCTCATTATCGGCTTGGCTTATACGACCCAGCGTCTGGTGGTTGACCATCTTCATGTGGTTGGCGATATTTATGACCGGGGGCCGTATCCAGATAAAATTATGGATACACTAATCAATTACCATTCTGTAGACATACAGTGGGGTAACCATGATGTCCTCTGGATCGGAGCCTACGCGGGTTCTCTGGCCTGCCTTGCGAATATTATTCGGATCTGCGCCAGATACGACAATCTGGATATCATCGAAGATGTATACGGAATCAATCTGCGCCCACTGCTAAACCTGGCGGAGAAATACTATGAGGACAATCCATCTTTCAGACCTAAGCTACAGGCTGGTCATAACCTAACGGAGCAGGAAATTCTGCAGATCACGAAAATTCACCAAGCCATTGCCATGATTCAGTTTAAACTTGAAATCCCGATTATCAAGAGACGCCCATACTTTAATATGTCGGAAAGACTTTTGCTGGAGCAGATTGATTACGACAACAATGAAATCAACATCTGCGGTAAAACATACCTGCTGGAAAACACCTGTTTCGCAACTGTAAATCCGCAGAAGCCTGAACAATTGCTGGAGGAAGAACGCCAAGTGATGGAAAAGCTGTTGTTCTCCGTTCAGCATTCCGAAAAGCTGGCCAGACATATGAATTTTTTGATGAAAAAGGGTAGCCTTTATTTAAAATACAACGGGAATTTGTTAATCCACGGCTGTATTCCTTTGGATGAAGTAGGAAATATGGAAGAAATGCAGATTGAAGACAAGACATATGCGGGCCGTCAATTGCTTGATGTTTTTGAGGATTATTTACGTTACGCCTTTGCACATCCGGAAGAGACAGAAGATCTGGCGACGGATATGGTATGGTACATCTGGACAGGGGAATGTTCCTCGCTCTTTGGAAAGAGAGAAATGACCACTTTTGAACGGTACTTTATCCAAGATAAAGAAGCACATAAGGAGAGAAAGAACCCTTACTACCATTTACGTGAAAATGAAGAGATCACTCGAAAAATTTTGCAGGAGTTTGATTTGAATCCAGATCATGGACATGTCATTAACGGTCATACACCAGTCAAAGAAAGTCGTGGAGAGAGCCCTGTTAAAGCCAACGGAAAAATGATCGTGATTGACGGCGGTTTTTCCAAAGCCTATCAGTCCACAACGGGCATTGCCGGATATACCTTGCTGTACAATTCTTTTGGCATGCAGCTCGTCGCCCATCAGAAATTTAATTCAAAAGAAGATGTGTTATGTAACGGAACAGACGTGTTATCTCTAAAAAGATTGGTGGACAAAGAACTGGAGCGGAAGCTGGTGAGGGAAACCAATGTCGGCGAGAAGCTACTGCGGAAAATCTCAAACCTGAAGGATTTACTGGAATATCGCTACATGAAATAAAACGATTGCTAAAAGTACACACCCGGATCAACCGTTTGAGTGCATTTGACGTAAACACTCGTATTGGGCAGGGAAGTAATCAGCCCCTGCCTGTGCGAGCCTTTTCTTTTTTATAGATTTATTCCGGTTTACAGATCAACTTTCCAGGTACCCATCATTTTGGCGACTTCTGGATCGCGGTACGATAAGAAAAGACTTTCCCGTGTATCCAGGGCCGAAATTTGTTCAATATCTTCGGTACTCAACTCAAAATCGAATATGTTGAAATTTTCGACGATCCGCTCTTTATTCACTGATTTTGGAATTACAACAATTCCACGCTGAACAAGCCAACGCAACACGACCTGTGCAACAGACTTACTGTGTTTTGCGGCAATCGATGTCAGCACTTCGTTGCCAAACATGTTATTAAGTCCTTCAGCGAACGGAGCCCACGACTGATGTTGAACTCCTTGTTCTTTCATAAAGGTGGCGCTCTCGGTTTGGTGATAGAACGGGTGCGTTTCGACCTGGTTAACAGCTGGCACAATTTCATTGTGCACGATAAGGTCCATCAGACGGTCGGGCAGGAAGTTACTGACACCGATCGCCTTGATTTTACCTTCACGATACAGCTCTTCCATCGCACGCCAAGCGCCGTAATAATCGCCAAACGGCTGGTGAATAAGATATAAATCGAGATAATCTAACTGTAGCTTACTCAAGGATTTGGCGAAAGCCAGCTTAGCACTCTCGTAACTGGCATCCTGGACCCAGAGTTTGGTCGTGATGAACAGCTCCTCACGAGGCAGGCCACTGCGCTTGATCGCACGTCCAACCGCTTCCTCATTTAAATAACCGGATGCAGTGTCAATCAACCGATAACCAGCCATCAGCGCTTCATATACTGCATTCTCGCATGCTTCAGCATCTGGAACTTGGTAAACACCAAAGCCGATCATCGGCATTTTTACACCATTGTTTAATGTTACGGTTTGCATTGTAATTCCTCCTAATGTTTAAATGTAATATGCAACAGCCCTTAGATTCAAAATTTGGGCACCTCAACAGGGCTTTCCCTTAATGGTATAGTTGCATTACAATAAACCTATCACCTTCGTGTTACACGAAGGCAAGCATACTTCGAAATTTTTTTTCAAGGAGGTCTTCTCATGCACACCGTCAAAGAAGCTGCGCAGATAACAGGACTCACCGAGCATGCTATTCGTTTTTATACAGATAAAGGTTTGGTGCCAAGTGTACAGCGCAATCAGAATAATATTCGAATGTTTGACGAAGAATCAATCAACTGGTTACATGGGATTAAATGTCTCAAACAATCCGGGATGCCGATCGAAACCATTAAAATATATGTTGATTTCTGTCTCGAAGGAGATTCAACGATTCGACAACGTTACACACTTATGATGGAGCATAGGGAAGCAGCTCTTGCCAAGTTTGAAGAAGCCAAACGGCACTTAGCTCATTTGGAAGAAAAAACTGCTCTATATCAAGCAATAATGGAGAACCGATCCCTAGACACAACCAATCCCACTAACTGGGATAGAATTAAATACATGCATGGAGACGTATTTTACGCTTCCTCTGTTGGTGAGGTCTAAAAGATAACATCAAAACATCATAACTGATTGAGCTTGCTTTCAGGCTCCTCACCATTTTCTACACGTTTTATATTCTTTATAAAGAAATCATATCTTGCTTTATGATACTTCCGACCATCAGGCATTCCTGCTGTATGGGGAGTAAGTGTCACATTACCCAGATTCCGGAGCTCACTATCCATAGGAAGCGGTTCAGATTCAAAAACATCCAGGCATGCGCCTGAGATATCCCTGTTTTTTAATGCATCAATCAAGTCTCTTTCGTTGACAATACCGCCGCGGGCTGTATTGATAAAAAGAGAGGTATTCTTCATTTTTTTGAATGTCGTTTTGTTGATCAGCTGTTTGGTTTGCTGATTCAAGGGTACATGTACACTGACTATGTCCGATGTGCTTACAAGAGTATCAAAATCCGTCATTTTCACAAAACCGTCCGATTGTACAATGGCATTTCTCGCATACGCCTGCACATTCATATCAAAAACACTGCAAAACGCAGCTACTTTTTTTCCGATAGCTCCCAAACCAATAATCCCAATCGTTTTGCCTTTTAATTCACTCCCTGTATAGTCCAATTGATTTTCATCCATCTTGTTTTTCATGAAATTATCAAGAAAAGGTATGTTTTTATAGTAAGACAATATCAGTGCCATGACGTGTTCGGCCACTGCCTGTGCATTCACTCCTGCAGCATTGGCCACCCAAATGCCGAGCTGTGTACAGGCAGGGACATCCACATTATCAAACCCTGCACCCGTCTGTACCAATTTTAATTTTTTGGCGTTAGAAAGCAGGCTGTGGTCCACTTTAATATGTTCGGGAATGATTACCTGGCAATCTTCAATATGATGCATCATTTCTTTTCCGGGCGGAACAATTACTACATTCCAGTCTTGTGGAAAACACCTTGCAATATTTAATTTTGAGGTCTCGCTAAAATAGCCAACGATGAGAATCTTCATGGATAAACCACCTTTCATAACCGATACCATAGGGAAGTATGGAAAAGAATCTAGATAAACAATATACTAGCTATATAGTTTTTTTGTTGAGGTGAATTTCAAATGGATGAAATCGATGAGTCAAAACAAATTGTATTACAAATCGGCGGTGCATTAAAAAAGTATAGAAAAGAAAAAAACATGACCTTAGACGACTTATCAGAATTAACGGGCGTAAGCAAACTGACTCTGGGGAATATCGAACGTGGCGAGACAAATCCAACTTTAGCCATTATATGGAAAATTTCAAAAGGAATATCTTTACCGCTATTGGCGTTGTTCACATCAGAGAAACCTGTTAGTTTGTATCGAGCAGGGGAGGGACTCCGGTTTTCTAATGATGAAAAAAATTGGATCATTGAACCCGTCTTTAAAAGCAACGATATTGAAATGTGTCGGGCTTACTTACAGCCTAATAGCTCGTATTACCCTGAAGGTCATCATGTGAATACAACTGAAATTGCGACAGTAATGACTGGTTCTATTGAGTTACAAGTCAATGGAGAGATTTACACATTGAACCAATACGATACGATCAGTTTTCGTGCAGATGATCCTCACGCTTATACCAATCATACGAATAGCGAAACAGTACTCCATATATCCTTAAAATATGGTTTTTAAAAATCGAAAATCCACTTATGAAATACAACTGCGAATTCCATGACGAGAATTCGAGTTGTATTTTTTTTATATAATTTTAACACATTATAAATTACTTATTGTTTAATTTAGTATATTATAATATACTTTTGTTGTTCGCGCGGATGTTGTAACCATGCTTTTTAACCAGCAAGAAGTAAATATTAATACGTAAGAATTCAGGAAGGAGAAATGAAGAATGCCGAATAAACAAAATAAAAAATTCGTGCCATCCTCTATAGGGCTGATCATTCTCGGCATTATTGTTATTGCAGCTAATTTACGTACTCCCTTAACCTCAGTTGGTCCTTTAGTAAGTTTTATAAGGGATGACGTTCATATTTCAAATACATTAGCAGGCCTGATCACAACGGTACCCTTGCTTGCCTTTGCTTTATTATCGCCTCTAGTACCAAAGTTAGGACGGAGGTATGGGGTTGAGCGTATCATTTTGATTGCCCTAATCTTTCTGACTGTTGGTATTGTAATACGATCTTTATCTGGCGCAGTTCATCTGTTTATTGGAACAGCAGTTCTTGGATTCGCCATTGCCATATGTAATGTATTATTGCCAAGTATAATCAAAAGGGATTTCCCAAATAAAATTGGCTCCATGACAGGAGTTTACTCCATTTCGATGAATTTATGTGGAGCAATCGCATCGGGAATCAGTGTACCGCTAGCCATGAACGCAGGGCTAAAATGGCAGGGAGCATTGGGAATATGGGGGATTCTAAGCTTTGTATCGATCCTCTGTTGGTTACCCCAATTAAGAAATCAAACGAAACAAACAGCCAAGACAAGTCAACAAATGGCCAGTAATGATGTGAATGTATGGCGATCCCCCCTTGCCTGGCGGGTAACCTTGTTTATGGGTATACAGTCTATGGTTTTCTATGTATTGATCGCGTGGTTGCCTGAAATTTTAAAGCAACAAGGAATTGACTCCAACCAATCTGGATGGTACCTCTCGATCATGCAGTTAGCGATGCTTCCATTTACTTTTATTGTCCCCGTTATTGCTGGGCGTATGTCCAGCCAACGTTTGTTAGTGGTCATCACAACCATTTTGCTTTTGACCGGGACGCTCGGACTTCTTTACGGCAGTTCCAATGTCATTCTGTTGTGGATCGTCATACTCGGAATTGGTGGAGGCTTCGCCTTTAGTTTGGCCATGATGTTTTTCGGGTTACGCACTGAAAATGCGCATCAAGCAGCAGAACTATCTGGCATGGCCCAATCGATCGGATATCTTCTTGCCGCAATCGGCCCAGCCCTTATAGGATATCTGCACGATGCAACAAATAGTTGGAACCTGCCACTTTTCATTCTTCTTGGGGCTTCCGTGTTACTCTTTATAGTTGGTATCGGAGCAGCAAGTAATCGTGTTGTAGGTAGTCGAAATAGTGACGAATTGCCAATGTAAACCCGAACGAATTACCGACTTTATTGAGAACAAAAGAGTGATGCCGCTCAAAATTACCATATCAATCGCCGATTCCATCGGTTGTGATGTTTGTACGTGGAGGGACAGAACATATCCCCATTGAAAGTCGCTTTTTTAGCGGCTTTTTTATTTTATCGGTTTGTTATGACCTGAGCGAGTACGCGCGTCAATGCGGATATCGAGGATTTTATAAAAAAGACTACTTCAATCCATGTGTGATGTCGATATCTGGGACGCAAAATAATAATACCCGGGTAATATTGATTTTATCTTTTTACCCGGGTATAATAAACCAAGAAAGAAAAGGGAGGTATAACATGCAGACTTCACCTACTCAAATAAGCTGTACTGCTTTTTTAGAGAAAGATTGTTTTGCCAAAGGCACATTACATGACGTTGTTGGAATCGTAAAAGATACCCTGGAGAACAGTAAACTCGTACAATTGCTTATTTTTGACGATTTGACAGGTAAACCAATAGATATTGATTTTCGTGGGAACACAGCTGAGGTGCTTGAGCGGTTAAACAGCTCGGCTGGACATATACCGGATACAAAAGAAAATGAACAACCCTCTCGCAGGGTTGGCCGTCCCAAGCTGGGAGTGGTTTCTGGTGAAGTTACGTTGCTTCCAAGGCATTGGGACTGGCTCAAAGCTCAACCCGGTGGAGCTTCCGTAACGCTGCGAAAATTGGTGGATGAAGCTCGCCGTTTGGGAGAGAACGAAAGTACAGTTCGCACCGCACAAGAAGCAAGTTATCATTTTATGACGGCAATGGCGGGTGATTTCCCTCAGTATGAGGAGGCTTTGAGAGCACTGTATGCCGGGAATGAGGATCTCTTTAATGGATTGATTGATGATTGGACACCTGATATCAGAGACTATATTAAGACTTTAGCCAAGGGTGCATTCATATAGGAAGAGAGTTAATAACCACTTAAATAATGTGCGCAACAGCAGTTCAAGAAGGACATCTGATTGGTCTTGAAGCTGAACATTGGGATTATGGCCATGTTGGTTCGTCAGAGCAGCATAGCGTCTTTCTTAGCTTTTTCGAATCATATATCTTATTTATTTTAGGAGAACATCACAATGAATATGTTAATAAAAGTAAATGGTATTGATCTCGCCTATGAAAGTTATGGCAACGAATCGGACGAAACCATTCTTCTGATTGCTGGGCTTGGAACCCAAATGCTCCGTTGGACCGTTCCTTTTTGTGAGATGTTGGCGGCGCGCGGATTTCGAGTCATTCGCTTTGACAATCGTGATACCGGCCTATCCACTCACTTTGACTATTATGCTAAGTTGGATTTTGAAGCACTCGCAAAAACACTGATGTCGGGACAGCGCCCGGATATTCCATACACGCTCAATGATATGTCTGATGATACGGTTGGACTGTTAGATACCCTTGGAATAAAAAAGGCACATGTCGTTGGACGCTCGATGGGCGGTATGATTGCTCAGCTTGTTGCCAGCCGATATCCTGAGCGTGTGTTATCTCTTACTTCCATCATGTCAACAACAGGAAATCCCGAACTGCCACCAACATCGCCTGATGTAATGGCGTTAATGACTCAACCAGCACCGAACCCAATGGAGGATGAAGAAGGATACTTAGCTCATAGTGTAGCTTTTGCCAGACGTATTGCCGGTACAAGTTATCCATTTGAAGAGAACGAATATCATTCAATTCTTCGAGAAGAGGTTCAGCGAGCTTATGATCCGGGGAGTGTAGGGCGACAAATTACAGCTATTGCTGTCTCTGGAGACCGTCGTCCTCAACTGGCAAAAGTAAATGTTCCATCATTAGTAATCCATGGGGTGGACGACCCTATGTTTGTCCCAGCATGCGGAAAAGATACTGCTTATGCCATCCCTGATGCAGAATTCATGTTACTTGAGGGCATGGGACATGATCTGCCGGCACAGTTGTTTGAAACTGTTGTTGATGCAATTGTACGAACAGCCCGACGTAAGGAAGCAAAATAATTTGTCGATAGACAAGAACTTGGTTCTATTACCGAAAAGGAGTCGCTATTTTTAGCGGCTTTTTTTGTTGTATCAAATATTCTTTTATATGCAAAGTGAAGGACTTACACCTATCCAAAAAGAATATTGGTTTGAGTGATTGTCTATTTCCAAGATTAGTGATATTGGTCAAATAAGACGATTACCTTATTAAAAGGATAAATTCTTATCCTTTTATCAAAAAACTGAAGGGATTGATAGGTATGAAAACTAAACAATTATTAGATATGAATAAGAACGTGAAACAAAAAACGAGATGGTTTGAAAGCGAGGAACAAATAAATGGAATTGGTATTACAAAATGTAGAGAAGAGTTTTGGTGAAAAAAAAGTATTAGCCAATTTAAGTTTTCAATTTGAAAAAGGAAAGATCTATGGCCTTCTTGGGCGCAATGGCGCCGGAAAAACAACGTTATTCAATTGTTTAGGTGGCGAGATCCAAGTGGATAGCGGCAAAATGAAACTCGTCAACGGATCTAAATCGCGTGACTTGGAAATGGATGATGTAGGATACGTTTATTCATTGCCACTGTTACCAGAATTTCTGACGGGATATGAATTTGTACGTTTTTTCATCGATGTTAACGTAGATGTAATTGAAGGACGAGGTAACAATATTGATGCTCTCTTTGATATGATGCACATTGCGCAGGATGACCGACATAAGCTCATTAAACATTACTCGCATGGAATGAAAAATAAAGTTCAAATGTTGTTATTTTTACTCATAAAACCTGCAGTGATTCTGTTGGACGAACCTTTAACTTCCTTTGATGTCATCGTTGCGAGTGAAATGAAACACTTGTTGCGTGATTTAAAAAAAGATCATATCCTAATTTTCTCGACCCATATATTGCAATTGGCCACGGATCTGTGTGATGAGTTAATTATTTTAAATCACGGGAGTTTAACACAGATTTCACCCGAAATTCTTACTCAGCCCGACTTTGAAGAGCAGGTCATTGAATTATTACGGAATGAAAGCCAAAATGGAAGTACGAAGGAGAGCGCCTATGACGGGAATGATTAGTACTATTTCTCGCATATGGCAGTTACAGATGATTACGCTGGTCAACCGTTTGATCTATTTCACACAAAAGTTACCGTTTGTAGGTCATTTAATCAGTGAACAAACGTATGCTGCTTTTCAGACGAAACGTACCATCGGTGCAATTGCAGTTATTTTATTATTTCTCGCTGGTTTATTGGAAAGCTTATTGTATTTCGGGGGAATGCTTGCATTGCCTATGCTCCTATGGACAAAAAATCTAAATAGTACGGAGCATTTTACCCTTTTTCTTCACATGTACTTTTGCATAAGTGGCGTAATGGCTGGGATAACGAGTGCAAAAGTGTTGGAATCAACCAAAATGAAGTATACATCTGTCCGACTTATGCGGATAATCCCAACCAAATTTGTGCGAGCTGCGCTATTTTATCGATATACGACATTTTTCTTCTATCAAGGGATTGCAATCACTCTGGTTTCGGTACTCTTTAAATTTTCAATGACTCATGCATTGCTAATTGTGGGAATGATGACTTTTTGGCGAGTGATATGTGAATTTTTACACCTGGCATTATTTAAATGGAGAGGAATTGTTCTTGTACAAAAAATATGGGCTACGAGTTTGAGCATGTTGCTGGCACTGACTTTGGCTTACCTTCCCTTCACAATATTGAACTTTCCTCTATTTGGATCTGTGATATTGGATCAACCATGGCTTATGACACTGGTATCGTTGTCCGGGGTTATCTGTGGGTATGTTTTACTAAAACATACGGATTTCACATCTGCAGTGCGCGCAGTTACAAAACATGCTGATCCATTGTTAAATCCAGAAATACGGATTGCTGATCTTCAACAGAGACTGGTTGAGTCAAAAGAACAGGATCTTAGAAGGCCTTCCTCGTCTAACCTTCATGTCAACGAGCAATGCACATTAGAAAAAAAGGGATACGAGAAATTACACGAAATTTTTGTTACCAGGCATACCGCTCTCCTCCGTGCACCGTTCCAAAGACGCTTATTGGCTATTATGATCATAGGCATACTCCTACCTTTGTTGGTACTCATTTTCAAAGATTATCTTTCACTAGATTCAATTGAAAGATTCTCACCTTTAATCATTATGGTCATGCTAAATCTGACCGTAGGTAGCCAGATTTGTAAGGCTCTATTCTACCATGTTGATAAGCCGTTAATGCGCTATCCATTTTACCGTCAGCATGCGAAGCAGCATTTTTGGTTACGATTTAGAAGTATATTAAGCATCAATCTAAAGTTAGGTTCTTGTTTAGCAGCTGTAGTAAGTGTATCTATACTTGTATTAACCGGAGGACAGGATATACGTTTACTACTTCCTATCTGGGTTATAAGCATTGCACTTGCTGTATTTTTCTCAGTACATCATCTGTTGTTATACTATGTGATTCAACCTTATACAACGGAATTGGAAACCAATAGTCCTCTTTTCTCACTCATAAACAGCCTTATTTCATTGGGTTTTGTGGTGGCGATGTTTCTAGGTCCTCCACTATGGGGACTAACCGCTGTGATCATGGTGTTGACTGTAGCCTATCTATCCAGTGCTGTCCTTCTCGTAACCAAATATTCTGTAAACCATTTTAGAGTGAAATGAGAAGGAGATTTAAAGTTTTGAGATAGTTATCGTTGTAATTTGTTTTTATCCACGGGTAAAAACGCTTAAAGCATTGAGTCTCAATCCCCACTAGGGCCTATGTAATGTAGGAGGGATGAGATTCAATGCTTTTTTGATGATGATGCATTATAAATGCGATTTTTAACAGAAAAGAATGTTAGAGAAGGGTTGAATGTCCAGCAAATATATTAGCAATATTGCTTCTGTTATTTACTCTAATCGTTGTTTTTTGATAAATGTTTCCCTTTTTATTGCAGGAAATGGAAATCAGAGCACGAAATATGTTGATAATTATGCTAAAAAAGTTGCTTTGTGCACAATGATGTACCCAAAGCTGGATGTGCTTGAGCAAAGAGAAAGGTGTGCCACTATCCATGAAAGAACCTTCTAAACACCTCATTGCCATGTTGGGTCAGCCTTATGATTCCAGGCGTGTTCAACAAGTATTGCAATCCTTCGGTGTCAAACGTATGCTGAAGGCGAGTGGTTTTTTAGTGACGACATTATTTGGTCTGTAAAGTCATCTATCCCCCCTAGACGTTTATCGCTCACCGAAAATTCATGAACTGACTGGACGTGACGATCTGAACACGGATGAATGGATGATCGGTGCCGTCCATTTTCTTGCTCCTGGATCGGATGACCGAATCCATACCCCGTTTCCGGGACAGCTTCCTGCCGGAATGACAATGAACTCAACGCCAGATGAGTTCATTCGTGAATACGGTCAACCTGCATTGTATGAAGAAGGGGATTGGCAAACAAAAGCTAATCGCTAATTTTGAAAACTGCATCCTTGACGGTGTTCGTTTTGTGAGCTGTGACCTGACGCAATGTATTCCGCCAAAATCCAAAAGCCATGTGTATGTTGAACAGGTATCCGCACGTGTGAAAAATGCTCTGACGAAGATAGACGATGACCCTAATCTATCTGACGATGATCGGAAAGTGCTGGTACGCAGTCTGCGCAGGCTTGAGCCTATGGAACAATATATTTTTAACACAGCGCATATGAAGAAAATATATGGTGATATTTTTGTTGAACGATTTTTCAGTAGTCTGGATTGTAACATTGCGTAAAGCCAGGGGGTGTCGAGGGACAGGAACAAGTTACATATCTTAATCTTGTTTTGTAGCGAGAGATCACACAATCGTACAGGTAGACAATTTATGATGAATCTTTTTCGGATACTTATTAAATATTCTTTATAAAGAATTCGAATAATGGAGATGATCTCAATCAAAAAGGACAAACGCCACAGAAGGACGCAGTACAGCATTAAAAGCGCTTGTTGAGGAAACGTTAAGTGGACAAATTTACATTGTTGACTCGGAGGCAAAATGGCTGGATATTACGGCATTACACACCCACAAAGGAGAGACCGTTAAGAAATTGCAAGAAATGTTGGGTGTAACATACGACGAAACGATGTCATTTGGTGACGGCGAGAATGATGTGGAGCTCATGGCCATCGCCAAATATAGTTTTGCAGTAAGTAATGCTTGTGATAATACGAAAAAAGCAGCAAACTTTATTACGAAATCTAACGAAGAGAATGGCGTTCTTCTAACCATTCAAAAGATACTGGATTTGCAGTAAAACTTGTCTGTTAATAGGCATTGCATGTTCGAAATGAGAGGGGCAATCATATGATTTCTCTATTTTTCATGGGATAAGAAACGTTACACAGAGTCGATGTTTGTAACTTGTTTGCGATAATGCTGTGGAACTACACCCATCTGTTTACGGAAAATGGCCGGAATAATATGAAATCCATCAATCACCGGCCCCCTTGGTCCCAGCAATTCCGTACCTAACCAGGAACCGATAAAACCCGCAATAATGTTTCCGAGTACACCGCCCGGTACGTCCCGCCCAATCAAGTTGCCGCTTAACCAGCCAATAAGTCCACCAACAATGAGTACCCAGAGCAGATCCATGGATTGTTCTCCTTTCTTCGGGTTTATTACAAGTTAGTTGGGCTCAGTGGATTATACCTCATCTTCCTGTTGCTGGAGGAATCTAAAGCGCCTGTGCTAAGATGGGTTAATAGTTAATTGAAGCTGGTGAAAACAAGGCTAGATAGGGGTGTACAGTTGAAGAAAATCCTAGTCATTGATGATGAAATCGCAATTCGAGATTTAATTGAGCTGGTGCTAAGGAGAGAAAACTACGATGTGCAGACCGCAGAGGACGGCAAAACAGGCTTGCAACTGCTCGACTCTTTTCAACCCGATTTAGTCGTACTTGATCTGATGCTGCCTGACTGCTCCGGATATGACCTGTGTAAGGAAATTACCGGAAAGCGTGCCATTCCAGTGATCATGCTCTCTGCCAAAAATGAGGTCATTGACAAGGTGTTGGGACTAGAGCTAGGCGCGGAAGATTACATGACTAAACCCTTTGATAATCGTGAATTGCTCGCTCGGATCAAGGTGATTCTGAGAAGAAACGAGAGCAAGGAGGAATCAAGTGAAGAAACAGAAGTGAAATCTACACGCATCATTCATGAAGAGCTGACATTTGATCTGGAGAGCCGAAGAGTGCTGAAAAACGGTGTACCCGTGTCTTTAACGGCCAAAGAGTTTAAAATTCTGGAAACGTTACTGAAAAGGCCAGACAAAATCTTTACCCGGGATGAGCTACTGCAGATCGGATGGGGATATGACTTTATGGGAGACAGTCGCAGTGTGGATATGACCATCATGCGATTACGGAAGAAGCTGGAGGATAACGCGGACGAACCGAAGTATGTCAGGACGATCTATGGATTTGGCTATCAACTTGGAGGTGGCGAGGCCTGAAGTATGCAACCCGGTTACTGCTGAATTATTTATTTTTCTCCGTGCTGTCTTTTGGCATCATCATTTTTGCGGTGAATAAAGCTATCGATTACTACAGCTTCATTACCATTGAGAAACAGATGATGGAGAGGGCAGATCTGTCGGAGTTGTCTTTCCGTGAGGTGTTGGCACAGCATAGGTCATCGTCAGGAGAGCCCCAGACGAAGCAAATTGTCAGACTTGCTCTGGAGAAGCTGAAAGCTTCAGGCAAGGAAGTACGTATTTATGACAGCTCCAAGCAATTGCTGGGCCTGGCAGTGGATGGCATCATCATTAATGATGGCAAACCGCTTATTTTTGACAAAAATATTGAAAAAGCACTGAGCGGTAGTTATGCCTACACCGTCACGGAAAATCATCTGCTTTATTTTGCGACGCCCATTCAGGATCAATTCTACGAAAACGCTTATGTGTATGAGTTCGTGGAGGATATTTCCTACTTTTATGCGATTATGGATCAAATCCGTTATATCCTGTTTGCGGGTGCAGGCGGATTTATTGTGCTGATTACGTTATCCAGTCTGTGGATTGCCCGCAACACAACCAAGCCGATTAAACTGTTGCTTGGCGCCGCGCAAAGTTTCTCTAGACAGGAGTTCCGGAGAGTTCATCTAAACCGGAAGGATGAGCTGGGCATGCTGGCAGATGGGCTGGATTCCATGGGGCGGCAGCTTCATGATTACATTCAGTACCAGAAACAATTTGTCTCCAACGTATCTCACGAGTTAAAAACACCCTTGGCTGCCATTCGTGGTTTCTCTCAATACTTGGTTGAAGGGGAGACTGAGAACAAGGAGTTGCAAAAAATCTATGCTCATCTGCTACAGGAATCGGACCGGCTGACACGCTTGATTAATGAACTGTTGTTGCTATCCCGATTCGACAAGGCTGGTTCTAACGAACTGGAAGTCGAAAAGACGGAAATGAATGAACTGATTCAGCAAGTCACAATGAATCTGAGTGCCAAGGCGAAGGATAAAGGGATCGAGATCAGACTGAGTCAAACAGAGGAAGAACCGGATGATGGGGGTACGACAAGAGCTTACGCCAACGTAAATCCAATGCTGATGTCCCATGCGATCGCCAATCTTGTGGATAATGCCATCAAATATTCAGGCAGTCCATCGCTGATCGAATTGGAGTTGGAACATACGCCAAGCGAGGTAGTTATACGAATACGTGATCAAGGGATCGGTATCGCGGGCGATGAGCTGGAGCGAGTGCAGGAACGTTTTTATCGGGCGAAAAATGCAAGCAAAGCGAACGGTTCAGGTCTTGGACTTTCTATTTGCAAAGAGATTGTAGAGCAGTTTAATGGATATATCGACATCGAAAGTCAACTGGGAAAAGGGACGATCGTTACGATTGTTTTGCCTCGTGCGTAGACCTGCATCTAAACCCAAGCCTAAATAGGTAACGTTACAAGATTGGTACATTTCTGTTATGAGACTAACAAATGTTTTATTTATAATCACTTCATAAGAACAAATCACACATTTATGGAGGGATCATGATGAAATTGATAAACAAAGCAACAAGTGTTATCGTACTAAGTGCTTTACTAACGGTGGCATTAACAGGGTGTCAGTCCAGTGATGCTACATCTCCAGCAACCGGACAGAACACAGCGAATGAACAAAGCAAAGGCGAAGGAGCAACAAATGCTAATGCGCCTGCTTCAGAAAATTCGGAAGAACAGAGTGGTGAAGCGATTAAAGAAGGTTCGATGGAGAAGGAAGGCAATGTGGTGCTGAAGGAGCTTGCTTTTGTCTATCATGAGCACACCATTGCGATTTCGGATACAGTGAATGAAGAGCAGATGGAACAGATGCTGGGCAAACCCGATAACCTGAAATCCCATACGTACACTGCCGATGATGGAACAAACATGGATACGTTAATCGGTTTTACAGAAAAAGTGTACACGTATCCTGGTCTGGAGATTAAAACAATCAGTATACCGGAGGGGAAACAAGACTCCATCTTTCATATCGAAATTACAGATCCTAAGTACACGACAGTGCGAAACATAAAAGCAGGAGATAGCCTGGATACACTCAAAAACGCTTACCCTGAGGGGAAACTGCTTGGTGATGGAGCCCCTAATGAGGAGGATGACTTCCGTTACGAGCCATCCAATTACGTGGATGTGATGTCATTTCATATCAAGGATGCCAAGGTGGAGAGCATTCAGATCTACAGCCTTCTGGACTAAAAATTAGTATCGATGTTGGTAAGCCATTCATACGATTCATTATTAATACCTGCCCGAGAGAGGGGCAGGTATATTCTCGTTTATAGACACGTCTATAGATGGGTATCGAGCTGTCGAGGGAAAAGTACATAATCCCATTTGCGCAGAGCTGATTTAGCGGCTTTATTTTATTGTTTCAGCTGGTGTGACTTAGTATGTTTTGAATCCATCGCTTGGTCGTATGCCTACTATAAATATTTACCTCTTGCATAAAGAACATGTGTTCTGTTTATAATATATACAAACATATGTTCTCAAAAGTACAGGAGTGATTTCAGTGTTGGCTAAGCAACGAACCATTATGCTCATCGATATGCAGTCGTTTTATGCTTCAGTCGAAAAGGCAAAAATGCCTCAATACAAAAATAGACCACTCGCTGTCGCAGGAGATCCAGCAAGGCGTTCTGGAATTATCCTTGCCGCTTGTCCATTGGCCAAAGCTAAAGGTGTATCTACCGCGGAACCACTTTGGCAGTCTCTTCAGAAGTGCCCTGAACTGATCATTGTGAGACCACACATGCAAGAATACATCGAAGTATCCACTCAAATCATGTCCATTATTGAGGAGTTCACCGATCTGGTTGAACCCTACAGTATTGACGAATTATTCGCAGATTTTACAGGGTCTATGCATCTATTCGGTAATGATCCAATCGATTTGGCCAAACAAATTCAAGCCAAAATCTATAATGAAACAGGCGTTTACGCGAGAGCTGGCATTGGTGAAAACAAAATCATCAGTAAATTATGCTGCGATATGATTGCTAAAAAAGCAGAGGGTGGCATTTTCCACTTAAAGAAAGAGGAGTTACACCTGCACATTGGAGATAAGCCCATCCGCGATATGTGGGGGATTGGCTCAAGAATGGAAAAACATCTGTGGAAGATGGGCATCCGAACGATTAGAGACCTGGCGAATACACCTCTTTCCAAATTAAGAAGTAAGTGGGGTGTTAATGGAGAAGTCATCTGGCGAGTCGCAAATGGACTCGACAATTCACTGGTAACCGTCAACACACATAGTACACAAAAGGATATCGGAAACGGAATGACCCTACCTAGAGATTTCACAGAGGCTTGGGAGATCGAAGTGGTTATCCTCGATATCTGCACAGAAGTATGCAGAAGAGCTCGCAAAAAGGGCTTGATGGGTAGTGTTGTTTCCGTGAGTGTAGCTGGAGCGGATTTCGACCACCCCACTGGTTTTCACAGACAGGTTAAACTGTCTGATCCTACAAACATAACTGTTGATGTATGCAAGATAGCCAAACGCATATTCCATCAACACTGGGATGGGCAACCTGTGCGCCGTGTAGGCATATCCCTGTCTCAATTATCCAACGCGGATACATATCAACTATCTTTTTTTGATGATCAAGAGCAGAAACGAGCCATTGATCAGGTGATGGACGACATTAAGGATCGATTTGGCGACATTGCCATTCTACGAGCGAGCTCCATTACGGCTGCTGGCCAAGCGATCGATCGAGCATCTAAAATTGGGGGGCATTACAAATGAGCAAAAAACTGGAGGCCAATGGATTATGGGAATCGAGCCGCATGATGCTTCCACAACATAAAGAACGAATTATACAGCATCGTACTCAAATTCACTATCATGCTAAACCTCTGATCCATGAAGATGAGTGGGAGATTATTGCTCAGCATATAGATATGTCGCTCAACTATACCTTGCAAGCCATCATTGAAGTGTTTCATGAGTCGGGCAATCGGTATATACATGGGATTGTCACTTCAGTCAGTACCTTTGGAAAGAAAATCAAAATTGAAATGGAGAATGGATTTGAATGGATCGATTTTGATCAATTGGTCGCTGTAAAACTTGAAGAAGGAGGCGTGTAAGATGCGACAGACTTCTGAGGAACTTTTACTCGTGAAGAGGCTGGTAGAACTCCCTTATCTTTTAGGTGCGCTGGAGGTAGATAAGCAAAAAATATACGCTTCAAACTTTAAGATGAAATCTGTGTACGTTGACTACTTGGACGGTACGCAAAAGAAAATTGCTTTAGAGATGTACAAATCAAAACAAAGGCTACAGGAACATCATATTAAAATCATAGATGAAGTGAGATCTGAGCTGAGTTTAACAGTAGATTATTCGGTGAGAGGTTACCTTCATAAGATGACACTATTGTGGAGCAAAGTGAAAGTGGATGTAACCTTAATGCTTACTGAACATATGAACGTTGATATTACTGAATTGCCCACATGAACATGGAGTTCAAGCAGAATAAGGTATATAACCACATCGGGTGGATATAATGCATTTAAAACCATTGTTTTCTTCTCCCAAATGGGTAAACCGACCTTTGAAGTTGAGGGTCGGTATTTTTTGTTTAATTTGACATTATTAAATTATCTCTATGGGGGGATTAAAATGAGTAAAACGAATGAAGAGTTTAATAAACAACAGCGAGTTGGAGACCTTCCAAAAGTGAAACTCATGGCTCCTTCGTCAGATGGTGGTCCTGATCGCGATGTAACCGTTGTTTACCAGCGAAAGGCAAACTATGGTTCGCCGTCATTCCTCAAAGATAAATAAACGATTTCTAATGAAAAGCCAGCGCTTAAATGCTGGATTTATTCTTTATATGGGATTAAAGAGTGTATCACTTCATGTTGATGTTTGCCTCAACAATCCTATTTTAGAATAGAAAGCTTTTCAATATAACAAATTACATAATGATAGTTTAATATATGATGAATGAGTATAGAACGTAAACAAAATTTGAAGTACTGAATGAAATTATAACGTTCAAGCAGGTGTGGACTACCTAATTTCAGGACTCATTTAGCATATTAAACCATATGAAATGAAAAAAATTACGAGTAACATAGATACAGATAGACACATTTATCCATATATTGAGACCAACTTGCGATACTCTTACTTTGAATAAAATATACACAAATAGTCAGTACCACTCACTAATCTGCTTAGATAAGCGATTGGTGAATATCAATCATCCCTTGGACTTCAAAGACTTGAGTGGACAGAACAAAATGTTGTTGGCAAATTAAAAGGATTTACTCTAGCCCCTTACCTACAACTAAATTTCATGCAATTTCATTTAACAAATGGGTAGGAAAAATAAACTCATTGTCCAATAAAAATAAAGTATTTTCGTAGTGTTTATGTTAAAGATAAGTCTCCTGTTTAAACACTACATGCTACACGTGTAGGTTCTTTAATAAATGATTGGAAATGGAATATAAAAAGGAGGACGTAACCCACGAAGGCGCGGAGGGCAGTGCTTAGACTTTCATGAATAAAAGAGGTGTCTGTGGTATTATATGTAATTATGGGTTATGAAATAAATGGATTATTTGAAAAGAAAATGGGGGATCAAAATATGGAACGTAAAATTCAACTAACGGAAACCTACGTAAATATCGACTTTGGACACTCACCCTTTTTAAAATTAGATAAAGGGTTGCAAATTCCATACTCTTCAATCGAGGGAATAACAACAGGTAGACCAATACCAAATGCTTTTAAACTATATGGTGCTTTATTAGGAGAAAAGAGAAATGGGTTATTTAGATCAAATGGTGGTTATCAACTCCACTTTTTTGAAAATGAGCTTGAAACTCTTCATTTAGATTTGAATAGCTTGAAAGTTGGTATGTTCAAAATATCAAAGTTGATCATTGGTGTTGAAAATCCTGAAGAAATAAGTAAAAATATTTCCGAAAGAGTGAAGTGATACTTTGTGAATTGTACTACTTTGAACTAACTGTGAACCAAATAACCAAGATATTCAAAAAACAGTCTTGACCATGTTATAAATCAATTTTTTTGAAGTCGTGAAATAGAAAAGATAAATTGTTTATTTGTTTAACCTGGAGCCAGATGGATGAATTAAGGAGTGGTAAGATGTCGAGGAGGGACAGAGCGGCTTTTTTGTCGAGGGACAAGAACATGATCTGATTGAAGTGGTATTATCCCCTTTAAGTAGACACTTGAAAAAACCTTCATGTTATCATGAGGGTTCAAGTGACACTTGGAGGGGATATTTTTATGGCCAAAAAAGGACAAACATTTCAAACGTATACCGAAGAAT